>Ga0102594_1000058_pt1 | contig 224414 bp, 209 predicted proteins | sample AraplaCol_mLB_r2_2_FD_76863 | JGI IMG/M metagenome (GOLD analysis project Ga0102594, IMG submission 76863) | Arabidopsis root microbial communities from North Carolina, USA - plate scrape MF_Col_mLB_r2 (SPADES assembly) (version 2) | ecosystem: Host-associated > Plants > Roots > Endosphere... | reverse complement strand
CTTGCAGGTTCACGGCCTTGCAGGCTGCGATCACGCCGGTGGCGATGGTGTCGCACTTCATGATGCCGCCGAAGATGTTCACGAGGATGGCTTCCACGTTCTTGTTCTTCAGCATGATCTTGAAGGCCTCGGTGACCTTCTCGGGGGTGGCACCGCCGCCCACGTCCAGGAAGTTGGCCGGCTCGCCGCCGAACAGCTTGATGGTGTCCATGGTGGCCATGGCCAGGCCCGCGCCGTTCACCAGGCAGCCGATGTTGCCGTCCAGGCTGATGTAGGCCAGGTCGAACTTGCTGGCTTCCACTTCGGCCGGGTCTTCCTCGTCGAGGTCACGCAGGGCGACGATCTCGGGGTGGCGGAAGAGGGCGTTGGAGTCGAAGTTGAACTTGGCGTCCAGGGCGATCAGGTTGCCCTTGGAGTCGCAGTTCAGCGGGTTGATCTCGACCAGCGAGGCGTCCGTGTCCATGTAGCACTTGTAGAGCTTGGCGAACAGGTCGACGGCCTGGTCCACCGAGCCGCCGGTCAGGCCGATGGCCGCGGCGATCTTCTTGCTCTGCTCGGCGGTGATGCCGGTCTGCGGATCGATCATCTCGGTGATGATCTTCTCGGGCGTGGAGTGGGCCACTTCCTCGATGTCCATGCCGCCTTCGCTCGAAGCGATCACGGCGACCTTCTGCGTGGCGCGGTCGGTGACCAGCGACAGGTACAGCTCGTTCTTGATGTCGGCGCCGTCTTCGATGTAGAGGCGGCGGACCTTCTGGCCTTCGGGGCCGGTCTGGTGCGTCTTGAGCTGCATGCCCAGGATCTCGCCGGCCAGCTTCTTGACGTCTTCGATGCTCTTGGCGACCTTCACGCCGCCGCCCTTGCCACGGCCACCGGCGTGGATCTGGGCCTTGACGACCCACACGGGGCCGCCGAGCTTCTGGGCGGCTTCCACCGCCTCCTGGACCGTGAATGCCGGGATGCCGCGCGGAACGGGCACGCCGAACTTGGCAAGAATTTCCTTGCCTTGGTACTCGTGAATCTTCATGAGGAAATCTCTCTCGGGCGGAGGTTGGACAGGTGAGCGGTGTAGTGCCGTTGTCCACGGGGCCACGCGCAGATGGGGCGTGGGCGGAGGACAATCGTTGACTGTATCATGTTGCGGTGCACCAACCCAGGGCGCCGATTGCGGCAACCACGTAGCGATCCGGGCGCGAACATCACACGAAAGACAGCCATGGCCAAGGTCTTCATCGACGGCGAAGCCGGCACCACCGGACTGCAGATCCGCGAGCGCCTCGAGAAGATGCGCGGCGAAGTCGAGCTCGTGAGCATCGCGCCCGAGCTGCGCAAGGACGTGAATGCCAAGCGCGAGCTGATGGCCGGCGTGGACCTGGTGGTCCTGTGCCTGCACGACGACGCGGCGCGCGAATCGGTCGCGCTCATCGACCAGCTGTCCGGCAGGAAGCCCAAGATCATTGACGCCTCGACCGCGCACCGCGTGGCGCCGGGCTGGGTGTTCGGCTTTCCTGAACTCGTCGAAGGCCATGCGAAGTCCGTGGCGACGGCGGCGCGCGTGGCCAACCCCGGCTGCTATGCCACCGGCGCCATCGCCATCGTGCGTCCGCTGGTGGATGCCGGCATCCTGCCCGCCGACTTCCCGATCAGCCTGCCCTCGGTAAGCGGCTACTCGGGCGGCGGCCGCACCATGATCGAGGCCTACGAAGGCGGCAACGCACCGGCCTACGAGACCTACGCGCTGGGCCTGAAGCACAAGCACATCCCCGAGATCATGAAGTACACCGGCCTCACCGCGCGCCCGGTCTTCATTCCCTCGGTGGGCAACTTCAAGCAGGGCATGCTTGTGAACCTGCCGCTGCACCTGGACCTGCTGCCCGGCAAGCCCAAGGCCGGCGACCTGCAGGACGCGCTGGCCGCGCACTACGCGAAGAGCAACACGCCCGAGCAGTTCGTGAAGGTGCTGCCGCCCACCGAAGACGGCAAGCTCGACCCCCTGGGCCTGAACGACACCAACATGCTGGAGATCCGCGTGTTCCCGAACGAGGACCACCGCCACGCGGTCGTCATCGCGCGCCTGGACAACCTGGGCAAGGGCGCCAGCGGCGCAGCGGTGCAGAACCTGAAGCTGATGCTGGGCCTCTGACGCCAATCGCGGCTCGCGGCTGATCAACGCACGAGCTGGCGCACCAGCGCGAACATGGCGATCGCGCAGAACGCGGTGCCGCAGACCTGAAGCAGTTGTCCGAACATCGCCCGGCGCGCACGCGCCGGGGCCGAGGCCGAGGAACGTCACGCATTCAGCCAGCGCCTTCGCCGGGCGCTGGACGATGCCGGCTGGCGGTCGGGCCCGTCTCGCCTTCAAGGCTTCGGAGCCGGCGGCATCGCCTTACGCAGCCGAACGCGCGGCGCGGCTGGCCGCCGACTTCGCGCGCCTCGCGCCCGAGCAGCAGGTCGTGGTCGAGGAACTGGTCGCCGTACTGCTGAAGAAAAGGAAGACGCCCAAGGCGCCGCGCGGCGGCTAGCCGCTGGCGCGGATCAGCGCAGCATGGCCGACATGGCCGAGCAGCAATTGAGCATGCGCACCGCCGCCTCCACCGAGGGCGCCTCGAAGCCCAGCACCGTGGCGTCCAGGCGCCGGAAGCTGGGCCATTGGCAGAACAGGTCCGCCAGGGCCGGCGTCTGCGTGTGCAGCGTCACCTGAAGCGGCGATGCGCCGAGCCGCAGCGGCCTGGCCCCTGCGCGCTGGCCGATGCCCTCGGCCGCGCCCTGGCGAATCGCCGCGCAGGCCTTCGCCGGCGAGAGCGACACGCCGCTGTTCTGCCCCGTGGCCTGCTTGGTCTGCACGAAGACGGCGTGGGGGAACAGCGCGCGGTTCTCCTCGATGAACACGTCGTCGCCGCTGCCCATCAGCACCGGCACGCCATATTCGCCGGCGAGCGCGCCGTACAGGCCGGCTTCGCTCATCGGCTCGCCGTCGAACTCGATGCGGGAGAAGGCGAAGCTGTTGATCGTGTGCGCCAGGATGCCGCGGCCGCCCGCCCGCGAGTGGTAGCCCACCATGCACATGCCGGCCACGCCCAACTCGGCACCGGCGGCCATGCTCAGGTAGCGCGGCTTTCCCTGGATGACCTGGGCCCGGGGGTCCAGCACATCGGGCAGCAGGTTGCGGAAGTCGCCGTGCGAGTCGTTCACCAGCACCTCGTCCGCACCGGCGTCGAAGGCACCGGCGATGGCGGCGTTGGCCTCGTCGGTCATGAGGCGCCGGGCGCGCTCGTACTCGGGGTTGCCGGCGCGCACCTGCTGGGCGTGGTAGACGCCGGCCACGCCTTCGATGTCGACGGAAATCAGGATCTTCATGGGAGCTTTCAGGAGTTCGGCAGCAGGTCGCGCAGGGCTTGGCGCGCATGGCCATCGCGCCCTGTCACCGGCTCGGCGTGCCACAGCGCATGCACGATGGCCTGCTCGACGCTGTCAGCCACGGCCTGGAAGAAGGCATCCAGCCGCGCGTCGTGGAGCATCGCCACCTGGGGCATGGGCTCGTCGGGAGAGAGCGGCACGGTGTACGCGGTGGAAAAGGCCAGCGCGATGTCGCCGCTGCCGTGGCCGAACACCGACCCGGTCCTCGCGATGCCCGCGCCGGCGCGCACGGCCAGCCGCCGAAGCTGCCGCGCGTCGAGCGGCGCGTCGGTCGCCAGCAGCACGATGATCGAGCCCTTCTCGGGTCCGGCTTCAGCACCATCGAGACGCTCGGCCAGTTCGCGCCCCACAGGCCGGCCGGCCAGCACCAGCTGGGGCAGGCGCCCGAAGTTCGCCAGCACCAGCGCACCGACGGTGAATCCCTGGCCCTCGACCCGCCGCGAGGCCGTGCCGATGCCGCCCTTGAGCCCGAAGCTGGACATGCCCCGCCCCGCGCCCACCGCACCTTGCACCACCGCTTCGCCGGCCGCGGACCACGCGCCCAGGTAATCGGCCTCGCGCACGGCCATGCGCTGGATGTCGTTGAGGTAGCCGTCGTTGCACTCGAAGACCAGCGGGTTCACCGTGGGCAGCCCGCGCCCGCATTCGGGGTTCGCCGCGACGCACTGGCGGATCTGCGCCCGCGCCACTTCGGGCACGGAGAAGGTGTTGGTCAGCGCGATGGGTGTCTCCAGCACGCCCAGTTCTTCCACCTGCACAAGCCCCACGCTCTTGCCGAAGCCGTTGATCACGGACACGCCGGCCGACACGCGTCGGAGGTACGGGTCGCCGGCATGCGGGCGCACCACCGTCACCCCGGTCTGCACCGCGCCATCGCTCAGCGTGGCATGCCCGACCGACACGCCGGCGACGTCGGTGATGGCATCGCGCGGACCGGACGGCAGCGCGCCGATGCGCGGCGGCGGCGCTTGCATCAGAGCCGGTCGATCTTGGGGTCGAGCGCGTCGCGCAGCCCGTCGCCCAGCAGGTTGAAGGCCAGCACCGTCAGGAAGATGGCGATGGCCGGGAAGATCGCCACGTGCGGCGCGTTCACCATGTCGGCGCGCGCCTCGTTGAGCATCGCGCCCCATTCCGGCGTGGGCGGCTGCGCGCCCATGCCCAGGAAAGACAGGCTGGCCGCCGTGATGATCGAGGTGCCGATGCGCATCGTGAAGTACACGACGATCGAGGAGATGGTGCCCGGCAGGATGTGCCGCAGCAGGATGGTCCGGTCGCGCGCGCCGATGCTGCGCGTGGCCTCGATGTAGGTCAGGTTCTTCAGCACCAGCGTGTTGCCGCGCACCAGCCGCGCGAAGGCCGGCACGCTGAACACCGACACCGCCACCACCACGTTGGTCATGCTGCTGCCCAGGATGGCCACCACGCCGATCGCCAGCAGGATGCCGGGGAAGGCGAAGAGCACGTCCGAGATGCGCATCACGATGCGGTCCCACCAGCCGCCGTAGTACCCGGCCAGCAGGCCCAGCGCGGTGCCGATGATGGCGCCCAGCACCACCGACAGGAAGCCGGCCGCCAGCGAGACGCGGGCGCCCATCAGGATGCGGCTGAAGATGTCGCGGCCCAGCGGGTCGACGCCGAACCAGTGGGCCGCCGAGGGGCCCGTGTTGATGCGGTCGTAGTCGAAGAAGTTCTCGGCGTCGTAGGGCGTGATCCACGGCGCCAGCACCGCCACCAGCACCAGCAGCAGCACGAACACGCCGGCGCCCAGCGCCACGTGCTGCATGCGGAACTTGCGCCAGAACTCGGTCCACGGCGTGCGCACGCGCGAGGCGGCAGCCAGCTCCGCGGGGGCCGGCGCGTCCTGCTGCGTGGAAAGGGTCTCGTCGTTCATCGGGAAAGGAAACTCAGCTGTAGCGGATGGTGGGATTGATGAAGCCGTAGAGCACGTCCACCACCAGGTTGATCAGGATGAACTCGAGCGAGAACAGCAGCACCAGCGTCTGGATCACCGGGTAGTCGCGCATGTCCACCGCTTCCACCAGGAGGCGCCCCAGGCCCGGCCAGTTGAACACCGCCTCCACCACGATGGAGCCGCCCAGCAGGAAGCCGAACTGCAGGCCCATCATGGTGACCACCGGGATCAGCGCGTTGCGCAGGCAGTGCTTGAGCACCACCCATTTCTCCGACACGCCCTTGGCGCGTGCGGTGCGCACGAAGTCCTCCTGGATCACCTCCACGAAGGAGGCGCGGGTGAAGCGCGCCATCACCGCCGCCACCGCGGCGCCCAGCGTGAGCGAGGGCAGGATGTAGTGCTTCCAGGTGTCGGCGCCCACCGTGGGCAGCCAGCCCAGCTGCACCGAGAACAGCTGCATCAGCAGCATGCCCAGCGCGAAGGCCGGGAAGGAGATGCCCGAGACCGCCAGCGTCATGCCCACGCGGTCGGGCCACTGGTTGCGGTAGACCGCCGAGACGATGCCGATGGTCATGCCGAACAGCACCGCCCACGCCATGCTGGTGATGGTGAGCATCAGCGTGGGCATGAAGCGGTCGGCGATCTCGGTGGCTACCGGCCGGCGCGAGCGCAGCGAGGTGCCGAAGTCGCCCTGCAGCATGTTCCCGAAGAAGTTCAGGAACTGCTGCGGCAGCGGCTTGTCCAGGCCCAGTTCCTGGCGCACCAGGGCCACCGTCTCGGGCCCGGCCTCGGGCCCCGCGGCCAGCCGCGCCGGATCGCCGGGCAGCATGTGCACGAACAGGAACACCAGCAGCGAGACGATCAGCAGCGTGGGCAGGAGCCCCAGCAGGCGCTTGATCACGTACTGGGTCATGCCCGGCACTCCGCGAGGCGAAGAAGAAGGCCCGATGCCGGCTGGCGCGCGCGCAGGATCACTTCAGTTCCGCTTCTTCGAAGTTGAAGCTGCCGTCCGGGATCACGTAGAAGCCGGCCAGGTTCTTGGCGCGCACCGACAGCAGCTGCTCGGTCACCAGGAAGGCCCAGGGCGCGTCCTTCCAGATGCGCTGCTGCGCGTCGGCGTACAGCTTGGCCTTCTGCGCGCTGTCGGTCACCGTCAGCGCCTTGGCGATGTCGGCATCGACCTCGGCGTTCTTGTAGTAGGCCGTGTTGAAGAGCTTGGGCGGGTAGCTCTCGGAAGCCAGCAGCGGACGCAGCGCCCAGTCGGCCTCGCCGGTGGAGGAGGACCAGCCCACGTAGTACATGCGAACCGGGGCGGTGGCCGGGTCCGGCGCGCTTTCGACGCGCTCGACGCGCTGGCCGGCCTCCAGGGCCTGCACCTGCACCTTGATGCCCACCTGGCCGAGCTGCTGCTGCACGAACTGGATCACCTTCTGCGCGGTGCTGTAGTTGTAGGCGCTCCACAGCTGGCTCTCGAAACCGTTGGGGTAGCCGGCTTCCTTGAGCAGCTCGCGCGCCTTCTTCGGGTCATAGGGCCAGGGGCCCAGCTTGGTGTTGTATTCCACGCCCTTGGGCACCACGCCCTCGGCGGGAATCGCGTAGCCCGAGAAGGCCACCTTGGCCAGCGCTTCCTTGTTGATCGCGTAGTTGATCGCCTCGCGCACCTTCGGGTTGTCGAAGGGCTTCTGCTGCACGTTCATCGAGATGTAGCGATGGATGATGGACGGCGCGCTGGTCACTTCCAGGCTGGGCTTGTTCATCAGCGTCTGCGCGGCCTCGGGCGGCATCGGGAAGGCGAAGTGCGCCTCGTTGGTCTGCATCATCGCGGCGCGGGTGTTGTTGTCCACCACGGGGCGCCAGGTGATGGTGTCCAGCTTGGGATAGCCCTTGCGCCAGTAGCCTTCCCACTTGGCGACCTTGAGGTAGTCGGTGCTCTTCCACTCGACGAACTTGTAGGGGCCGGTGCCCACCGGGTTCTGGGCGATGCCCTTGCTGCCGTACTTGGCCAGCGCCGCCGGCGAGATCATCACCGCCGAGGGGTGCGCCAGCGAGTTGATGAAGGGCGAGAAGGCCTCCTTCAGCGTGAAGCGCACCGTGGTCGCGTCCACCGCCTCGGTCTTGTCGATGTTCTTGTAGAGGTTGTAGCGCTTGAGCTTGTTGTCGGGGTTGGTCACGCGGTCGAAGTTGGCCTTCACCGCCTGGGCGTTGAAGTCGGTGCCGTCGTGGAACTTGATGCCGCTCTTGAGCTTGAAGGTGTAGACCAGGCCGTCCTTGCTCACGGTGTAGCTGTCGGCCAGCACCGGCACCATCTTCATGGTGTGGTCGAAGCCGTACAGGCCCTGGTAGAAGGACTTGGCCACCGCCTGCGAGAGCGTGTCGTTGGCGTCGTACGGGTCGGTGGTGGTGAAGTTGGACTGCACCGCCACCACCAGGTCCTTGCCGGCGGCCTGGGCCGAGAGGGCGAGGCCGGCCAGCGAGAGCGCCAGGGCGATTCGGGTAAGACGCTTGTTCATGCAAAGACTCCTTCGAGGTCGTTGGGTGAGTTGTTGTCGATGAAAAGGAAAGATCAGAAGCCGCCGGCGATGGGGTGCCGCGCCACGAAGTGGCCCGGGCCCACCTCCACCAGCGGCGGCGGATCGGGCTCGTAGCCCGCGGGATGGATGGCGCTGGGGATCTCGCCCTGCAGCAGCGTGCGCTCCAGGTGCCGGCGCGAGGGGTCGGCCACCGGCACCGCAGCCATCAACCGGCGCGTGTAGGCATGCTGCGGGTTCTCGAACACGGCGCGGCGCGGGCCGATCTCCACGATCTGCCCGAGGTACATCACGGCCACGCGGTGGCTGATGCGCTCCACCACCGCCATGTCGTGCGAGATGAAGAGGAAGGCCACGCCCAGCTCGCGCTGCAGGTCGAGCATGAGGTTGACGATCTGCGCCTGGATCGACACGTCCAGCGCCGACACCGACTCGTCCGCCACCACCACCTTGGGGTTGAGTGCGAGCGCGCGGGCAATGGCGATGCGCTGGCGCTGGCCGCCGGAGAACTCGTGCGGATAGCGCTGCGCGTACTCGGCCGGCAGGCCGACCTTGTCGAGCAGCCAGCGCACGCGCTCGCGCGCCTTCTCGCCGTCGGCCACGCCGTGCACCAGCAGGGGCTCCATGATCGAGAAGCCCACCGTCACCCGCGGATCGAGCGAGGCGAAGGGGTCCTGGAAGATGAACTGGATGTCGCGCCGCAGCTGCCGCACCTCGCCTTCGGCCAGCGACAGGATCTCGCGGCCGCCGAACTCGATGCGACCGCGCTGGCTTTCGACCAGGCGCAGCAGCGAGCGCCCCGTGGTCGACTTGCCGCAGCCCGACTCGCCCACCAGCGCCAGCGTCTCGCCGGCGCGCAGCTCGAAGCTGACCTTCTCCACCGCATGCACTTCGCGCGTGACGCGGCCGAAGAAGCCCTGGCGCAGCGGGAAGCGGGTGACCAGGTCCTGCACGCGCAGCACCGGGGGCGTGTCGCGGCGGACGGTGTCGACGACCGCCGCAGTTTCGTCAGCCGCCGGCGCGTCGACGCGCAGCAGCTCGAACTTGGCCGGCAGGTCGGTGCCGCGCATGGCGCCCAGCCTGGGCACGGCCGACAGCAGCGCCTTCGTGTAGGGATGCTCGGGCGCGGCGAAGATCTGCGAAGAGGGCGCCTCCTCGACCTGGCTGCCGCGGTACATCACCAGCACGCGGTCGGCCACCTCGGCCACCACGCCCATGTCGTGGGTGATGAAGACCACGCCCATGTCCATCTCGCGCTGCAGCTCGCGGATGAGCTGCAGGATCTGCGCCTGGATGGTCACGTCCAGCGCGGTGGTGGGCTCGTCGGCGATGAGCAGCGAGGGCCGGCACGACAGCGCCATGGCGATCATCACGCGCTGGCGCATGCCGCCCGAGAGCTGGTGCGGGTAGCGCGACAGCACGCTGCGCGCCTCGGGGATGCGCACCAGCTCCAGCATGCGCAGCGCCTCGGCGCGCGCGGCGGCGCGGTCCTTGCCCTGGTGGATGGACACCGCCTCGGCGATCTGGTCGCCGGCGGTGAACACCGGGTTGAGCGAGGTCATCGGCTCCTGGAAGATCATCGCGATGTCCGCGCCGCGGATGGATCGCATGGTCGCGTTGGAGGCGCGCGCCAGGTCCAGCACCTCGCCGTTGCGCCGGCGGAAGGCCATGCTGCCGTTCGGGATGCGCCCACCGCCCCATTCGACCAGGCGCATCACCGACAGCGAGGTCACCGACTTGCCCGAACCCGATTCGCCCACGATGGCCAGCGTCTCGCCGCGCTCCACGTGGAAGGAGAGATTGCGCACGGCATCCACCGTGCGCTCGGAGGTGGCGAAGCGCACGGTGAGGTCGTTGACGGCCAGCACCTGCTGTTCGGGCAGCTGCAGCACGGCGGGAGAGGGGGAGGCTCGCAGGACGGCGGACATGAAGGCTCAGCGATGGATGGCGGTCACGGGCGCCTCGGCGCCACGGGCATGTGCACGGTACATGCCTTCGGTGTTGAAGGCCAGGCTCAGGTGGCCCTGGCGGTCGACGGCGATCAGGCCGCCGTTGCCGCCGATGGCCGGCAGGCTGTGCATGACCACCGCCTCGCAGGCCTCGGCCAGCGACTGGCCGGCGTAGCGCATGCGCGCGCATATGTCGTAGGCGGCGGCCACGCGGATGAACATCTCGCCGCTGCCGGTGCAGGACACGGCGGCGGCGCGGTCGTCGGCGTAGGTGCCGGCGCCGATGAGCGGCGAGTCGCCCACGCGGCCCACGCGCTTGTTGGTCATGCCGCCGGTGGAGGTGGCAGCCGCGAGGTGGCCGTGCATGTCGAGCGCGACGGCGCCCACGGTGCCCATCTTCCTGTCCTCGTCCAGCGGCGCCTGTTCGCGCTGGAAGTTGAAGGCGAGGGCGGCGCCGTCGTGGTCCAGAGCGACCCGGCCGGCGTCGCGCACGCGGTGCAGCTGGGCGCGGCGGGCCTCGGTGGAGAAGTAGGCGGGCTCGACCATCTCCAGGCCGTGCTCGCGCGCGAAGGCTTCGGCGCCGGCGCCGGCGAGCAGCACATGGGCGCCGTCCTCCATCACGGCACGGGCGGCGCGCACCGGCCGGCGCACATGGCTCAGGCCCGCCACCGCGCCGGCGCGCAGGTCGGCGCCGTCCATCACGGCGGCGTCCAGCTCGTGGGTTTCCTCGTGGGTGAAGACGGCGCCATGGCCGGCGTTGAAGAGCGGGCAGTCCTCCAGCATCTCGACCGCCAGGCACGTGGCATCGAGCGCCGAGCCGCCGGACAGCAGCAGCTTCTGCGCGGCCAGCGTGATCGCATGCAGGGCCTCGTGGTAGCCGCGCGCCGCGTCGGGCGCGAGCGTGGCGGCGCTGATGGTGCCGGCGCCGCCGTGGATGGCAATGACGGGAAGGGTGGAGCTCATCGGGTTCGCTTGGAAGAAGAAGTGGACGCGGCGGCCAGCGCCTGCGGCTGTCGGCCAGGGCCGCCGTGCAGCCAGGGCGCGACCGAGTCGACCAGCCGGCCGGCCAGCTGGTAGGCGCCGGGCGCGCGCAGGGCGACGGCGCTGCTCAGGGCTTCGATCAGCGCCAGCGCGCCGGTCTCGCAGTTGGGGCGGTAGCGGGTGGCGGTCTGGGCGTAGAGCACCACGTCGGCCAGCGGCGCCAGCGGCGAGCTGGGCCGGTCGGTGAGGGCCAGGACCTGCACGCCGCGCGAGCGGGCCTCGCGCGCCAGGGTCACGGTGTCGTTGAGGTAGCGCGGGAAGCCCAGCACGATCAGCAGGTCCTCCGGGCCGCGGCGCGCCAGCGCACGGGCGGCCTGGCTGACGCCGCCGGGGCCGGCGAGCAGCCGCACGTCGGCGCAGTAGGACTCCAGCCCGTGGTGCAGCAGTCCGGCCAGCCAGGCGCTGGCGCCGAAGCCGACGATGGCAGTGGTGCGGGCCGCTAGCACGCGCTGCACCGCGTCCTCGCAGGCGGTGTGGTCCAGTGAGCGGCGGGTGGCGTCGATGTTGCGCTGGCTCTCGTCCAGCGCCGACAGGAAGACTTCGGCCACCGTGCCGGGCTGCGCCAGGTTGTCCCGCAGCTCCTGCACAGGCGCCAGCAGCGGCTCGAAGCCGCGCACCAGTTCGGCGCGGAAGGCGGCGTAGCCGTCGAAGCCCAGGGCGCGCGCGAAGCGGTTGGCCGTGGCCACCGACACGCCGATGCTGGCCGCCAGCTCGTCGATGGGCTGGGTGGCCACCTGCAGCGGGTGCGCCAGCACATGGTCGGCCATGCGCTGGTGCGCGCGCGTCAGGCGCGGCAGCTCCTGCGCGATGCGGCGCGCCACCAGCGTGTTGCCGCTGCCGGTCTTGGGCGTGGATGCTTCCTGCACTGTCGGGGATCGGAGGTAAATGCGCTTACAAATATAAGCGCATCCTGAAAATTTTTGATCATCCCGGATTGCAAGAGATGTGCCCGAGCGTCGGCCGGGCCGGAATCAGAGGTCGTCGGAGAGCGACAGGACGCGGCGCACGACCTCGCCCGAGAAGCCGCGCGCCAGCAGGAAGCGCGTCTGCTTTGCCCGCTCGGGCGCGTCGGCCGGTGGCTGGCCGAAGCGGCGGCGCCAGACTTCGCGCGCGCGCTCCAGCTCGGTGCTCTTGAGCTGCTCCATCGCGCCGGCGATGGCGTCCGCGCCGATGCCTTTCTGCTGCAGCTCCTGCCTGACGCGCAGGGCGCCCATGCGGCTGGCCCGCTGGTGCACCACCGACTGCACCACGCGCGTCTCGCTGAGGAAGTCGCGCGCCGTCAGCTCGTCCAGCGCCTTGGCCAGCGTGCCGGGTTCTTCCTCGTACTTGGCCAGCTTGCGCTCAAGCTCCAGGCGCGAATGCTCGCGTTGCGAGAGCAGGCGAAGGGCGCGGCCCTTGAGTGAGGGGGCGTCGAAAGCCATGGGGTGCTGCTGCGCCGCTGCCTGCCGTCACGGCAGGCAGCGGCATCGGGGCTGCGGCTTACTTGTCGGCCTTGTCCGCCTCGTCGGCCTTCTTGGCCTTGGAGGCCTTGGCCGCCGGCGCGGCTGCTTCCTCCGCACCCTCGGGAGGCGGCAGCAGCGGAATGCCCAGCGCCTCGCGCACCTTGTTCTCGATCTCGCGCGCCAGCTCGGGGTTCTCGCGCAGGAACTCGCGCGAGTTGTCGCGGCCCTGGCCGATCTTCTCGCCGTTGTAGGCGTACCAGGCGCCGGACTTCTCGACGATGCGGTTGTTCACGCCCATGTCGATGATCTCGCCCTCGCGCGAGATGCCCTCGCCGAACAGGATGTCGAACTCGGCCGTCTTGAAGGGCGGGCTGACCTTGTTCTTCACCACCTTGACCTTGGTCTCGTTGCCGATGGCTTCCTCGCCCTTCTTGATGGTGCCGATGCGGCGGATGTCCAGGCGCACCGAGGCGTAGAACTTCAGCGCATTGCCGCCGGTGGTGGTCTCGGGCGAGCCGAACATCACGCCGATCTTCATGCGGATCTGGTTGATGAAGATGACCATGCAGTTGGTCTTCTTGATCGTGGCGGTGAGCTTGCGCAGCGCCTGGCTCATCAGGCGGGCCTGCAGGCCGGGCAGGGAGTCGCCCATCTCGCCCTCGATTTCGGCCTTGGGGGTGAGCGCGGCCACCGAGTCGACCACGATCAGGTCCACCGCGCCGGAGCGCACCAGGCTGTCGACGATTTCCAGGGCCTGCTCGCCGGTGTCGGGCTGGCTGATGAGCAGGTCGGGCAGGCTCACGCCCAGCTTGCTGGCGTACTGCACGTCCAGCGCGTGCTCGGCGTCGACGAAGGCGCAGGTGCCGCCCAGCTTCTGCATGTTGGCAATGGCCTGCAGGGTCAGGGTGGTCTTGCCGGACGATTCCGGGCCGTAGATTTCCACGACGCGGCCGCGCGGCAGGCCGCCCACGCCAAGGGCGATGTCCAGGCCCAGCGAGCCGGTGGAGACGACCTGGATGTCCTCGATCTGCTCGCCTTCGCCCAGGCGCATGATCGTGCCCTTGCCGAACTGCTTTTCGATCTGGGCCAGGGCGGCCTGCAGGGCCTTGGCCTTTTCGCTGTTGGCCCCGGCGATGTTGGCGCCCTTGACGACTGCGTCCATGAGGATCTCCTTGAAATTCAATGGGTTGGTGGTTCTTCATCCACCTGTTTCGAATTACAGGCTGGATGCTTGAACAGTAGTGTACGAGGCTGTATGAACGAGTAAAGCCATAATTTGGTCAGTTTGCTTTACCATTTCCGACCATGCCCGACCACCCCGAAGACGACGCCTGGCGCCAGACCCACCTGGGCCGGCTGCTGGGCCACGCGATGCGCCGCTTCGACGAGCGCGTGCTCTCGCTCATGGCGCATGACGTCGAGGTGCCGCTGGCCCTGTCCAACCTGGCGGCGCGCGCGCAGGTGAGCGCGGCGCACATCCACATCACCCGGCACCTGGCACGCGGCGGCTCGCGCCTGACCGACCTGGCCGAGCGCGCCGGCATGAGCAAGCAGGCGATGGGCGCGCTGGTCGACCAGTGCGAGGCCTGGGGCCTGGTCACGCGCGGCTCCGATCCGCTCGACGCCCGTGCGCGTCAGGTGCAGTTCACCGCCGACGGCTTGGCCTGGCTGGAGGCCTTCCGGCACGCGGTGGCGCAGGCCGAGGCCGAGTTCCGCGCCGCCGTCGGCCCGGAGGTCGCGACCGTAGTCGCGCTGGGATTGGAAGCCTACGCAGGAGAAACCGCGGAGCCGGCCTGATCGGGTTGACGATCAGACACGATCGTTGCCGCGCAATCCTAGAATCCGCGCAGGAGACACCCGCGATGCGCATTCTGATTGCCGAAGACGACCAGGTGCTGGCCGACGCCCTGCTGCGCAGCCTGCGCACCTCGGGCGCCGCCGTCGACCACGTGGCCACCGGCACACTGGCCGATACGGCGCTGATGACCAACAGCGAGTTCGACCTCCTGATCCTGGACCTGGGCCTGCCTGGCCTGCACGGCCTGGAGATCCTCAAGCGCCTGCGCGCGCGCGGCCAGCAGATGCCCGTGCTCGTCCTCACCGCCGCCGACAGCGTCGAGGAGCGGGTCAAGGGCCTGGACTACGGCGCCGACGACTACATGGCCAAGCCCTTCTCGCTGCAGGAGCTGGAGGCGCGCGTGCGCGCCCTCACGCGCCGCGGCATGGGCGCCACCAGCAACGCCATCCGACACGGCCCGCTGGTCTACGACCAGGCCGGCCGCGTGGCGACCATCGACGGAAAGATGGTGGAGCTGTCGGCGCGCGAGCTCGGCCTGCTCGAAGTCCTGCTGCAGCGCGCCGGCCGGCTGGTGAGCAAGGACCAGCTGGTCGAGCGGCTATGCGAATGGGGCGAGGAGGTGAGCCTCAACGCCATCGAGGTCTACATCCATCGCCTGCGCAAGAAGATCGAGAAGGGGCCGATCCGGATCGCGACCGTGCGCGGGCTGGGGTACTGCCTGGAGAAGATCCAGAACTGAGCCGCGCGCTCCTCCTTCGCCAAGACCCTCTGCCTTGAGACTCTTCCAACGCGGCCAGCGCTCCCTCTTCGGCGAGATCCTCGACTGGATGCTCACGCCGCTCCTGCTGCTGGTGCCGGTGAGCATCGGCGTGACCTGGCTGGTGGCGCAGGGCATTGCCAACCGGCCCTTCGACCGGGCGCTGGAATTCAACGCGCGCACCCTGGCCAAGATGGTCACCATGATCGACGGCGAGGTGCACTTCCGCCTGCCGGAGGCCGCCAGCGAGATCCTGCGGGCCGATGGCACCGACAGCGTCTACTACCAGGTGCTCGGCACCGACAAGCACCTGCTGGGCGGCGATGCCGAAGTCCCCATGCCGGACGACGAGGAGCCGCCGGGCGAGGTGCTGCTGCGCGACGACAAGCTGCGCGGCCTGCCGGTGCGCGTGGCCAGCACCTGGATCGAGCTGCCGCAGGCCGGCGGCCCGCCCATGAAGGTGATGGTCCAGATCGCCGAGACGCGCGAGAAGCAGCAACTGCTGGCAGCCGAGATCATCAAGGGCGTGCTGCTGCCGCAGTTCGCCATCCTGCCGCTGGCGGTGCTCCTGATCTGGCTGGCGCTGGTGCGCGGCATCAAGCCGCTGTCGGAGCTGGAGGACCGCATCCGCGAGCGCCGCTCCGACGACCTCAGCCCGCTGGACGACAGCGCCGTGCCGGTCGAGGTGGCCCCGCTGGTCGCCTCGGTCAATGGCCTGCTGATGCGGCTGAAGGATTCGCTGGCGACGCAGAAGCGCTTCCTGGCCGATGCGGCGCACCAGCTCAAGACGCCGCTGGCGGGCCTGCGCATGCAGGCCGACCTGGCGCAGCGCGAAGGCGCGAATGCCGACGAGCTGAAGCAGTCGCTCAAGCAGATCCGGCGCTCCAGCATGCGCGCCACCCACACGGTCAACCAGCTGCTGGCGCTGGCCCGGGCCGAGGTCGGCGGCGGCTCGCTGGAGCCGCAGAACTGCGACCTGGCGCGCCTGACCATCGAGGTGGTGCGCGAGGCGGTGCCGCGCGCCATGGACAAGCGCATCGACCTGGGCTACGACGGCCACCAGCCCGGCGCGCCCGGCGTGCAGCTGCAGGGCCATCCGGCGCTGCTCAAGGAACTGGTGCGCAACCTGCTGGACAACGCGATCAACTACACGCCCTCATCCGTCGAGACGCCCGGCGTGATCACCGTGCGCGTGCTGGGCGACCCTTTCGGTCAGGTGGTGGTGCTGCAGGTCGAGGACTCCGGGCCCGGCATCGCCCAGGCCGACCGCGAGCTTGTCTTCGAGCCCTTCTACCGCGTGCTGGGCAACGATGCGGACGGCTCGGGACTGGGCCTTCCGATCGTGTGCGAGATTGCGCGCCAGCACGACGCCACGGTTTCGCTGGACGACGCGCACCCCGGCCGCAAGCCGCCGGGTTCGCGCTTCAGCGTGCGCTTTGAGGCGAAGGCGAAGAAGAAGGAGCGCCTGGCCTGAGCTGCAGCGCGTTGGGGCGCACCTGCTGCGAGAGTCGCTGCGGCTCGCGCTCGCCGTAGGACGCCGGCAGCAGACCGAAGGCCGCCAGCGCACCCTGGCTCCACGCGAAGTAGAGGCCGTTGGCCAGGACGAGTGCGACGAACAGGATGCGCAAGGGAAGCCTCGAGGTGAGCTCAGTCGGCGCGCGGACGCACGCTGACTTCGGAACTGGTGATGGACTGCATGCCAGCCGCAGTATGCACGAGCAGTTCGCCCGCCGGGCCCACGCCCTCGCACCGGCCGGCGGTGCCGTCGCTCAGCTGCACCTCGCGGCCGCGCAACGCGTCGCGGGCGGCGAAGCGCTGGACCAAGGGGGCGAAGCCCGCGTCCGCGAATGCGAGCACGGTGCGAAGCAGCGGCGGGGCGATCCGGGCGAGGGCGGCGGGCGCCGTCGCGTCGGGCTGCCATTCGCGCACCCAGGCGGGCGGGGTGCGCATGCCATCGGCGTCGCGCGGCCCGATGTTGATGCCCACGCCGATCACGACATAGCGCCTGCCCGGCGCCGCCTCGCCCGGCACGGTGGCAGTCTCGATGAGGATGCCGGCCAGCTTGCGGTCCTGGCGCCACAGGTCGTTGGGCCACTTGAGCGCCACGCCGGCGGCGCCTTGGGGATCCAGCGCCTCGGCCACCGCCACGCCCACGGCCAGCGACAGGCCCGACCAGTCGCGCGGCGCCAGCGGCAGGCCCAGCGAGAAGGTGAGGGTGGGCGCCGCATCGGATTCGCCCGCCTGGCTCTGCCAGGGCCGGCCCATGCGGCCGCGGCCGGCGCTCTGGCGCAGGGCCGCCAGCAGCACCGCCTCGCCGGCGCGGCCGGCGCGGGCGCGGCGCATCAGCTCGGTGTTGGTGGAATCGATCTCCTCGACCAGTTCCACATGGCAGCCCGGCAGCAGAGCGTCGAGCTGCGCGCCGATCTCGGACAGGGGCCAGTCGGACGGGGGCATGGCGGGGCTCAGTCCTTCTTCTTGCCCTTCTTCTTGTTCTTGGCCTTCTTGCTCTTCTTTTTCTTCTTCTTCCGGGACTTCTTCTCCTCGTCGTCCTCGTCCTTGGGCGAGAGCAAGGTTCCCCGGCAACTGGCGGACCCGCACCAGCAGGGGAATTCCGACAGGAGCTTGGGCGTGTACTCTTCGTCGATGATCAGGCCGTAGTCGTAGTTCAGCTCCTCGCCGGCCTTGATGTTGCGCAATGCCTTGATGAAGATGCGGCCTTCCTGCTCGTCGGCCTCGCAGTTGGGATCGCAGGAGTGGTTGATCCAGCGCGCCGAATTGCCCCTGACCCCGCCGTCGATCACGCGGTCGTCATCGATGTGGAAATAGAAGGTGTGGTTGGGCTGGGCGGGATCGTGGGGGTGGCGGCGCAGCGCCTCTTCCCAATCGATGACCTCGCCCTTGTACTCGACCAGGATTTCGCCCTCGGCAAGATCCTGCACGGCGAAGACGCCATTGCCATGGACGCCGGAGCGCCGCGTCTGGATGCGACGGCCGCTGATCGTGGGGGAATTGGAAGGCATCGCCGAAGTCTGTTAGTTTGAATAGGCACACATGCGCGTGCGCGTACGCACGCGAGAAGCGCCAGATTGTAGAGAGACCCGTGATGACGAAGACATTGGTGATTGCAGAAAAGCCGTCGGTGGCCCAGGACATCGTGCGCGCACTGACGCCGGTCGCCGGAAAGTTCGAGAAGCACGACGAGCATTTCGAGAACGAAAAGTACGTCGTGACCAGCGCCGTCGGCCACCTGGTGGAAATCCAGGCCCCCGAGGAATTCGACGTGAAGCGCGGCAAATGGAGCTTTGCCAACCTGCCGGTGATCCCGCCGCGCTTCGACCTCAAGCCCGTCGACAAGACCAAGACCCGCCTGAACGCGGTGGTCAAGCAGGCCAAGCGCAAGGACGTGTCCGCGCTGGTGAACGCCTGCGACGCGGGCCGCGAGGGCGAGCTGATCTTCCGCCTGATCGAGCAGTACGCCGGCGGCGCCAAGCCGCTGGGCAAGCCGGTGCAGCGCCTGTGGCTGCAGTCGATGACGCCGCAGGCCATCCGCGAGGGCTTCGACAGCCTGCGCAGCGAAAAGCAGATGCAGGGCCTGGCCGACGCGGCGCGCTCGCGTTCGGAGGCCGACTGGCTGGTGGGCATCAACGGCACCCGCGCCATGACCGCCTTCAATTCGCGCGACGGCGGCTTCTTCCTGACCACCGTGGGCCGGGTGCAGACGCCCACCCTGTCGGTGGTGGTGGAGCGCGAGGAGCAGATCCGCAAGTTCGTCTCCCGCGACTACTGGGAAATCCACGCCGGCTTCCGTGCCGAGGCGGGCGAATACCCGGGCAAGTGGTTCGACCCGAGCTGGAAGAAGGCCAACGCGCCCCTGCTGCCCAGCGGCGAGCCCGACCCCGAACAGCGCGCCGACCGCGTCTGGAACGAGCGCGACGCCCTGGCCATCGCCAACGCCGCGCGCGGCAAGCCCGCCAGCGTCACCGAGGAAAGCAAGCCCAGCACGCAGGCCTCGCCGCTGCTGTTCGACCTGACCTCGCTGCAGCGCGAGGCCAACAGCCGCTTCGGCTTCTCGGCCAAGACCACGCTGGCGCTGGCGCAGAGCCTGTACGAGCGCCACAAGGCGCTGACCTACCCGCGTACCGATTCGCGCGCCCTGCCCGAGGACTACCTGCCGGTGGTCAAGGACACCATGGGCATGCTGGCCAACAGCGGCATGAAGCACCTGGCGCCCTTCGCGCGGCAGGCCATCGACAACAACTACGTCAAGCCCAGCAAGCGCATCTTCGACAACGCGAAGGTGTCGGACCACTTCGCCATCATCCCGACCCTGCAGGCGCCCACGGGCCTGTCGGACGCCGAGCAGCGCCTGTACGACTTCGTGGTGCGCCGCTTCCTGTCGGTGTTCTTCCCGAGCGCCGAGTACCAGGTCACGACCCGCATCAGCACCGTCACGCAGGAGGGCAAGGACTACGCCTTCCGCTCCGACGGCAAGGTGCTGGTGCGCCCGGGCTGGCTCGCCATCTACGGCAAGGAGGCGGTGAGCGACGAGGACGAGAAGGACGGCAAGAACCTGGTGCCGGTCAAGCCCGGCGAGAAGGTGCAGACCGAAAGCTGCGACGCCAAGGGCCTGAAGACCCGCCCGCCCGCGCGCTATTCCGAAGCCACGCTGCTGGGCGCCATGGAAGGCGCCGGCAAGACCATCGACGACGACGAGCTGCGCGAGGCCATGCAGGAGAAGGGCCTGGGCACGCCGGCCACGCGCGCGGCCATCATCGAAGGCCTGCTGGCCGAGAAGTACATGCTGCGCGAAGGCCGCGAGCTGATCCCCACGGCCAAGGCCTTCCAGCTCATGACGCTGCTGCGCGGCCTGGGCGTGGAGGAACTCTCCAAGGCCGAGCTCACCGGCGAGTGGGAATACAAGCTCTCGCAGATGGAGCACGGCAAGCTCAGCCGCGAAGCCTTCATGCGCGAGATCGCCGACATGACGCAGCACATCGTCAAGAAGGCCAAGGAGTACGACCGCGACACGGTGCCCGGCGACTATTCCACCCTGAGCACGCCCTGCCCCAACTGCGGTGGCATCGTGCGCGAGAACTACCGGCGCTATGCCTGCACCGGCAAGAGCGGCACCGGCACGGATGCCTGCGGCTTCTCCTTCACCAAGTCGCCGGCCGGCCGCACCTTCGAGGTGGCCGAGGCCGAGGCGCTGCTGCGCGACAAGCACATCGGCCCGCTGGAAGGCTTCCGCTCCAAGGCCGGCTGGCCCTTCGTGTCGGAGATCGTGATCAAGTTCGACGAAGAGTCGAAGAACTACAAGCTGGAGTTCGACTTCGGCGACGAGAAGGACCCGGCCGAGACCGGCGAGATCGTGGACTTCAGCGGCCAGACCTCTCTGGGCCCCTGCCCCAAGTGCGGCAGCCGCGTGTTCGAGTTCGGCAGCAACTACGTGTGCGAGAAGTCGGTGCCCACGGCCGAGCAGCCCACGCCCAGCTGCGACTTCAAGTCCGGCAAGGTCATCCTGCAGCAGCCCGTAGCGCCCGAGCAGGTGCAAAAGCTCCTGAACGAAGGCAAGACCGACCTGCTGGACAAGTTCGTGTCGATGCGCACGCGCCGGGCCTTCAAGGCCTTCCTGGTGTGGAACAAGGAGGAGGGCAAGGTGACCTTCGAGTTCGAGCCGCGCACCTCCAAGTTCCCGCCGCGCAAGACGCTCGCGACCACCAAGACGCCGACAGTGACCGCGGCCAAGAAGGCGGCGGCGAAGAAGACAGCGGCCGCGAAGAAGGCCGCGGAGCCCAAGGCACCGAAGGCCCCCAAGGCACCGCGCAAGCCCGCCGCCGGCCTCACGCCGAGCGCCGAGCTGGCCGCGGTGATCGGCGGCGATCCTGTGGCGCGCACTGAGGTGGTCAAGAAGCTGTGGGACTACATCAAGGCCAACGGCCTGCAGGACGCCAAGGACAAGCGATCCATCAATGCCGACGCCAAGCTGAAGCCGGTGTTCGGCAAGGACCAGGTCACCATGTTCGAGCTGGCCGGCATCGTGGGCAAGCACCTGAGCTGATCAACCGAAGAAAGGCGCGGCCATGAGCACCTTGCAGACTCCAGGGTTCGAGGATGTGAAGGCCGCCGCCGCGCGGCTCGCCGGCCACGCGCACCGCACGCCGGTGATGCGCTCGCGCACGGTGGACGCGGCCACCGGCGCGCAGCTGTTCTTCAAGTGCGAGAACTTCCAGCGCATGGGCGCCTTCAAGTTCCGCGGCGCCTTCAATGCGCTCTCGTGCTTCAGCCCCGAGCAGCGGCGCGCCGGCGTGGCCGCCTTCTCCTCGGGCAACCATGCGCAGGCGATCGCCCTGGCGGCGCAGATCCTGGGCATCCCGGCCACCATCCTCATGCCCACCGATGCGCCGGCGATGAAGGTCGCGGCCACCCGCGGCTACGGTGGCGAGGTGGTGCTCTACGACCGCTACACGCAGGACCGCGAGGCCCTGGCGCGCGAGCTGGCCGAGCAGCGCGGCATGACGCTGATCCCACCCTACGACCATCCGCACGTGATCGCGGGGCAGGGCACGGCAGCATTGGAACTCCTCGAGGAGACCGGCCCGCTGGATGCGCTCTACGTCTGCCTGGGCGGCGGCGGACTGCTGTCGGGCTCGGCCCTCTCGGCGCGCGCGCTGGCGCCGCAGTGCAAGGTCTACGGCGTGGAGCCCGAGGCGGGCAACGACGGGCAGCAGTCCTTCCGCGAAGGCCGCATCGTGCACATCGACACGCCGCGCACCATCGCCGACGGCGCGCAGACGCAGCACCTGGGCGAGCACACCTTCGCCGTCATCCGCCGCGACGTGGACGACATCTTCACCGCCACCGACGCCGAGTTGGTGGAGGGCATGCGCTTCTTCGCCGAGCGCATGAAGATGCTCGTGGAGCCCACCGGCTGCCTGGCCTTCGCGGCCGCGCGCCGACTGGCCCAGCCGGGCCAGCGCATCGGCGTGATCGTGAGCGGCGGGAACGTGGACCTGCAGCGCTTCAGCACGCTGCTGGCCCAGGGCGCCGGCTAGTTGCGCAGCAAGGCCTGGCGCAGCAGGCGCGAGGCGCGGTCGCGGATCTTGCCCGGCTCCGCATGCACCGGCGGGCGCGAGCGGGCGCGCGAGGCCACGCAGGCATCCAGGAAGTCGTGGAGGATCGCGGTGTCGTCCATGGTGGCGATGGTCGAGCCGGAGCGGTGGAATTCCGGGTGCCACTGCGTCGCCGCGATGTAGCCACGCCCCGGCGCCGGCGTGCGGCGGATCGCCTCGGGCACGCGGTCCGGATAGCTCCAGGCCTCGATCTCGAAGCCGGGCGCCAGGTGCTTGATGCCCTGGTGGTGGATGCTGTTGACCCGCGTGTGCACCACCTCGGGGTAGAGATTGGAAAGGCGAGAGCCCTCCACCAGCACGATGTCGTGGAAGTTCTGGTCGTAGCTCACCGGGTCGCGGTGCTGCAGCGCGTTGGGGTGCTGCGTGGCGATGTCCTGGTAGAGCGTGCCGCCGAAGGCCACGTTGATGAGCTGCAGCCCGCGGCACACGCCGAAGATGGGCTTGCCGGCCTGCTCGAAGGCCTCGACCAGCGCCAGGTCGTAGAGGTCGCGGATGCGGTCGCCCACCCAGGCCTCACGCAACGGCATCTCGCCGTAGCTGCCGGGCCAGACGTCGGCGCCGCCGTGCATGACCACGCCGTCGAGCCACTCGGCGTAGTGCGAGAGGTTGGTGTCGCCGCGCGCGGTCTCGCCGGTGGGGCAGGGCACCATCACGACCAGCGCGCCGGCGGACATGAGCCAGTGCGCGATGGATTGCTCCACGTACTGCAGCGTCTTGTTGGTGAAGAGCGAACGGCCCGGGTCGGCGTGCTGGAAGCAGGCCGACAGGCCGATCTTGAGGCGGCTGGCTACGGTTTGTGACATCCCTGGCGGGGCCTGCCCCTGCGGGACAGGCCGTGAGTCCACATGAAGGGACATTGTGGCGCGTCCTGCGCCGCATTGCTGCAAGTCGCGGCGAATGCCCGCGCCACACGAGCCGCGCAGTGGCGCCGGTGCCACTAGCATTGCAACATTCCTCAAGGAGACCCCCACCATGAAGACCATCCAGGGCCCGGCCATCTTTCTGGCCCAGTTCGCGGGCGACGCGGCCCCCTTCAATTCCCTCGACGCCATCGGCGCATGGGCCGCGGGCCTGGGCTACAAGGGCGTGCAGATTCCCAGCTGGGACGCCCGCCTGTTCGACCTCGAGAAGGCGGCGCAGAGCAAGACCTACTGCGAGGAGGTCAAGGGCACGCTGGCGCAGCACGGGCTGTCGATCACCGAGCTGTCGACCCATCTGCAGGGCCAGCTGGTAGCGGTGCATCCGGCCTACGACGCCGGCTTCGACGGCTTCGCCGCGCCGCAGGTGCGGGGCAACCCGGCCGCGCGCCAGGCCTGGGCGGTGCAGCAGCTGCGCCTTGCGGCCAAGGCGTCGGCCAACCTGGGGCTCACGGCGCATGCCACCTTCTCGGGCGCGCTGGCCTGGCCCTACCTGTACTCCTGGCCGCCGCGGCCGGCCGGACTGATCGAGGAAGCCTTCGACGAGCTGGCGCGGCGCTGGAAGCCCATCCTCGATGCCTTCGACGACGCCGGCGTGGACGTGGGCTACGAGATCCACCCCGGCGAGGACCTGCACGACGGCGTCACCTACGAGATGTTCCTCGAGCGGGTGAACAACCACCCGCGCGCCTGCCTGCTCTACGACCCGAGCCACTTCGTGCTGCAGCAGCTGGACTACCTGGCCTACATCGACCACTACCACGAGCGCATCAAGATCTTCCACGTCAAGGACGCCGAGTTCAACCCGACCGGCAAGCAGGGCGTGTACGGCGGCTTCCAGAGCTGGATCAACCGCGCGGGCCGCTTCCGCTCGCTGGGCGACGGGCAGGTGGACTTCGGCGCGATCTTCTCCAAGCTCGCGGCCTACGACTTCCCCGGCTGGGCCGTGCTGGAGTGGGAGTGCTGCATCAAGCATCCCGAGGACGGCGCGCGCGAGGGCGCGCTCTTCATCGCCGACCACATCATCCGCGTGGCCGACCGCGCCTTCGACGACTTCGCGGGCGGCGGGGTGAACACCGCGGCCAACCGGCGGATCCTCGGCATCGGCTGAAGCGCCGGCCGGCGCAGCAGGGAAGGAACAACATGGATCTGGGCATCGACCTGGGCACCTCCGAAGTCAAGGTGGTGCTGGTCGACGACGCGGGCAGCGTGGTCGGCCAGGGGAGCAGCGCATTGAAGATCTCGCGGCCGCAGCCGCTGTGGTCGGAGCAGGACCCCGCCGCCTGGTGGCAGGCCACGCAGGCCGCACTGGGCGAGCTGCGGGCGCGGCATCCCAAGGCCTGGGGCGCGGTGCGCGGCATCGGCCTGTCGGGCCAGATGCACGGCGCCACGCTGCTGGATGCGCAGGATCGCGTGCTGCGCCCCTGCATCCTCTGGAACGACGGCCGCAGCCACGCGCAGTGCGAGCAGCTGGAGCGCGAACGTGCGCCGCACAGCCGCCGCATCACCGGCAACATCGCCATGCCGGGCTTCACCGCGCCCAAGCTCATGTGGGTGGAACAGCACGAGCCCGAGGTCTTCCGCCAGACCGCGCGGGTGTTGCTGCCCAAGGACCACCTGCGACTCACGCTCACCGGCGAGGCGGTGTCCGACATGTCCGATGCCTCCGGCACGCTGTGGCTGGACGTGGCCGCGCGCCGCTGGTCCGACGAGATGCTGGCCGCCACCCACCTCACGCCCGGCCACATGCCGCGGCTGGTGGAAGGCAGCCAGGCCAGCGGCAGCCTGCGGGACGAGGTGGCCGAGCTGCTCGGGCTGCCGCGCGGGGTGATCGTGGCGGGCGGCGGCGGCGACAACGCGGCGAGCGCGGCCGGCATCGGCGTGGTGGCGCCGGGCACGGCCTTTCTCTCGCTCGGCACCTCGGGTGTCTACTTCGTCGCCAACGGGGCCTTCTCGCCCAACCCGGCCGGCGCGGTGCATGCCTTCTGCCATGCCTTCCCGGACACCTGGCACCAGATGACGGTGATGCTCGCCGCCGCCAGCTGCCTGCGCTGGCTTCGCGGCGTGACCAACGCCCAGAGCGAGTCGCAGCTCGTGGCCGAGGCCCAGTCATTGCCACCGGGCGAAGCCGTGCCGCTCTTCCTGCCCTACCTGTCGGGCGAGCGCACGCCGCACAACGACCCGCATGCCAGCGGCCTCTTCTTCGGCCTCACGCATGCCCACGGCCGCGGCCACCTGGCCCAGGCCGTGCTGGAAGGCGTGGCCTTCGCATTCCTCGACGGGCAGCAGGCGCTGCTGGAGGGCGGCGCCCGCATCGACAGCGTGACGCTGGTGGGCGGGGGCTCGCGCAGCGGCTATTGGGCGCAGTTGCTGGCCGACGTGCTGGGCCGGCGCATGGACCGCCGCAGCGGCTCCGAAGTGGGCGCGGCGCTGGGCGCTGCCCGGCTCGCGCGACTGGCGCGGACGGGGGACCCGGTGGGCGAAGTCTGCGCCGCGCCGCCCCAGTCCGACAGCTTCGCGCCGGACCTGGCCCGCCACGCCGCCTTCGGCGAGCGGCACCGGCGATTCCAGCGCCTCTACCGCACGCTGCGCGAGGAGATGCGCGCCTGATGCGCCTCAGATGCCCTGCGGCTTGCGCAGGGTGAGCATGCGGTCCACGGCCTGCACGCGGATCTTGCGCACCTCATCGCCCTTGCGCAGGGTGAGTTCCACCTCGTCGGTGGGTGCGCCGCGCGTCCAGACCTGCTTGTAGAAGCTCTCGAGCGAATCCACCGGCGTGCCGTCCACCTCCAGCACCTCGTCGCCCACGCTGACCCCGGCCAGCTGCGCCGGGCCGCCGCGTTCCACCCGCACGATGCGCACCTTGCCGTCCTGCACCTGCGAGGAAACGCCCAGCCAGGGCCGATGGCTGGCGCGGGTGCTGCCGGTGCTGCGCATCTCGGCCAGCACCGGCGCCAGCAAATCCACCGGCACGAACATGTTGCCCGGCAGGACCCGGCCGGTGGCCGGGGCGTCGGACACGAACAGGCTGCCGATGCCCACCAGTTCGCCCTTGCGGTTGAACACCGCGGCACCGCTGTGGTTGGGCACGGGCGGGGCGGTGAAGAGGGCCTGCTCGATGTGGTACTCCCAGTAGCCGGAGAAGGCGCGCCGGCCGACCACGCGCACCACGCCCACCTCGACGCCGCGCTCGCCCGAGGCCGAGGCCATCAGCGCCTCGCCCACCTCCAGCGTCGCCACGCTGCCCATGGGCACGGGCTCGATGTGCGGGCGCAGCGGCACCAGCGTCTGCACCAGGCCGAAGCCGGTGGCCTGGTCGTAGGCCAGCTGGCGCGCCGGCATCCGGCGGTCGTCCTGGGTGACGACCTCGATGGTCTGGGCCTCCAGCAGCAGGTAGCCGATGGTGAGGATGGTCCCGTCGGCATCGATGACCACGCCGCTGCCGCTGCGCTCCTCGCCCAGGCTGCGCGAGGTGGATGCGCCCTCGGTGGCGCTGACGCGCACGGCCACGATCCCGTTCAGGGCTCGCCGCAGCGCGGCGACCTGGGCGTCGCTGGCGGGCGAGTCGGCGGCCTTGGCCGGCCGGGTCGGACGCTGCACAGCCGCCGCATCTGCCACGGCGCCCAGGCCTGCCAGCCCCAGGAGGATCACGGGCAGCGCCCGCCAGGCACGCGACGCACGAAATGCGGAAACCAGGGCTCGCATGGGGCGCTCCTTGCCGTCGGCCGCAACGGACGCGCCATCGTGCGCCTTCGCGTGCGGCTTCGCAACGCCCGGCGCGGGCGCCCTGCCGACCCGACCTCGGCCCGCAAGCCCATTCGACGCGGCCGGAGCAACACCCATCCCGACCCGTTACAATCGAGGGTTGGCTTCTGGCAGGGCAGCCTTCCCTCGACGAAGTACAGACAAACGCGGCAGGCGGGCGCTAGAGCGCAGTGTGGAACGAACCGGACGGGTTCCATCGACGCCGACTGTCATCGCCACGACGGCCGGTGGGCACACACTGGCTCAGGCTGTCGGCGAAAGCGACCGGTATTTGATTGAATCCAAGACAAGAGGCGTGGGCGACAAGGCAGCCGACGCAACCATCTGCAAAAGGTACTGAATGCCAAAGGAAGAACTGATTGAAATGAGCGGCTCGGTGACGGAAGTCCTGCCGGACTCCCGCTACCGCGTGACGCTGGACAACGGTCACCAGCTGATCGCCTACAGCGGCGGCAAGATGCGCAAGCACCACATCCGCATCCTGGCCGGCGACAAGGTGTCGCTGGAGCTGTCGCCCTATGACCTGACGAAGGGTCGCATCACCTTCCGTCACCTGGAGCGCCGTCCGCCCGGCACGGGCCCGGCCCCCGGATCGCAGCGCCGCTAAGACTCTCGCCTTGTCGGCCCGATGAGCGCGAGCGCAACCCCCGCCGCGGCAGCCGACAGCTTCGAGACGCTGCCGCTGGCGCCCCAGATGCTGGCCAACCTGGCCAGCCTGGGCTACGTCCGCATGACGGCCATCCAGGCGGCCAGCCTGCCGTCCGCCTTGCTCGGCAAGGACCTGATCGCACAGGCCAAGACCGGCAGCGGCAAGACCGCCGCCTTCGCCCTGGCCCTCCTGGCCAACCTCAATCCCCGCCGATTCGCCGTCCAGGCGCTGGTGCTGTGCCCGACGCGCGAGCTGGCCGACCAGGTCAGCACCGAGATCCGGCGCCTGGCGCGGGCCGAGGAAAACATCAAGCTGGTCACCCTCTGCGGCGGCGTCGCCTTGCGCGGGCAGACCGCCAGCCTGGGCCACGGCGCCCACATCGTGGTGGGCACGCCGGGTCGCATCCTGGACCACCTGGAGCGCGGCAACCTCGACCTGTCGGCTCTGAACACCCTGGTGCTGGACGAAGCCGATCGCATGCTCGACATGGGCTTCGCCGAGGACATCGCCCAGGTGCTGCGTCAATGCCCGGCGCAACGGCAGACGCTGCTGTTCTCCGCCACCTACCCGGAAGGCATCGCCTCGCTGGCCCAGCGCTTCATGCGCGAGCCCAAGCAGGTGACGGTGGAAGCGCAGCACGCCGAGGGCAAGATCGAGCAGCGCTGGTACGAAGTCACCGAGCCGCAGCGCCTGCACGCGGTCTCGCAGCTGCTGGACCACTTCCGGCCCGAGAGCACGCTGGCCTTCTGCAACACCAAGCAGCAGTGCCGCGACCTGGTGCAGGTGCTCACCGCACAGGGCTACAGCGCGATGGCGCTGTTCGGCGAGCTGGAGCAGCGCGAGCGCGACCAGGTTCTGGTGCAGTTCGCCAACCGCAGCTGTTCCGTGCTGGTGGCCACCGACGTCGCGGCACGCGGGCTGGACATCGCCCAGCTGGCGGCGGTCATCAACGTGGACGTGAGCCCCGACCCCGAGGTGCACATCCACCGCATCGGCCGCACCGGCCGGGGCGACGCGCAGGGCCTGGCGCTGAACCTGGCCGCGATGGATGAGATGGGCAGCGTCGGCAAGATCGAGCTGCTGCAGGGCCGCGAATCCGAATGGCATCCGCTGTCCGAGCTGACCAGCGCCGGCGGCGAGCCGCTGCGCCCGCCCATGGCGACGCTGCAGATCGCCGGCGGCCGCAAGGAGAAGATCCGCGCGGGCGACGTGCTGGGCGCGCTCACCGGCGAGGCCGGCTTCGCCAAGGAGCAGATCGGCAAGATCAACATCAACGAGTTCTCGACCTATGTCGCGGTCGACCGCCGCATCGCGCAGGAAGCCGCGCGGCGGCTGTCCAGCGGGCGGGTCAAGGGCAGGAGCGTGAAGGTGCGCCTGCTCGAAGCGGAGTGAGCGCCACCCTCGGCGCCCGCCGCAGCCCACCCGCGTGGGTGATGCTGGCTGCACTTTGCAGCGCCTTCGCGCTGAGCCAGTCCTTCCGCACCATGGCCGCCATCCTGGCGCCGCCGCTGCAGCGCGAGTTCACCCTGTCGGCCCAGCAGCTGGGCCTGTTCGCCGGGGCCTTCCACTTCGCCTTCGGCGCACTGCAGTTCTTCATGGGCATGGGCATCGATGTGTACGGCCTGCGCCGCACGGTGCTGGTCGCCTTTCCGTGCGCCATCGCCGGCTCGCTGATCTCGGCCTTCTCGCACCAGTTCGGCCTGCTGTTGGTGGGGCAGGTGCTGATCGGCATCGGCTGCGCGCCGGCCTTCCTGGTGTGCACCGTGTTCATCGCGCGGCACTTCCCGCCCGAGCGCTTCGCCGCCGTGTCGGGGCTGGTGCTGGGCCTCGGCTCGGTGGGCATGCTGCTGACCGGCACGCCGCTGGCCTGGCTGGTGGAAGCGGCCTCCTGGCGCGCGGGCTTCGTGGCGCTGGCTGCGCTGTCGGTCGCCGCCTGGCTGCTGATGGCCTGGAAGGTGCACGAGCCTGTGCAGCCTGGCGCCTCCGGCCGCCCGCAAGCCAAGCTCTCGATGTGGCAGGCCATGCTCAGCTACGGCGCGCTGTTCCGGCTGCCCCACACGCTGGGCATCCTGATGCTGGCCTCGGTGACCTACGCCTCCTTCATCTCGCTGCGCGGTCTGTGGCTGGGTCCGCTGCTGGTGGAGCGGCACGGCTTCTCGCTGGTGCAGAGCGGCAACATCGCGCTGGCGGTGTCGGTGGTGGGCATGTTCGGGCCGCCGCTGTTCGGGCGCCTCGACCCGGGCCCTGCCAGGCGGCGCCAGCGCATCACGCTGTGCACCGTGCTGGTGGCGGCCGGCTTCTTCCTGATGGCCTTCGCGCCCAGCGCGGGCATCGACGTGGCGGTGATGCTGGCTACCGGCCTGCTCTCGGGCTACATCGTGCTGCAGTACGCCGACACCCGCGGCGCCTACCCGCCCGACATGACCGGCCGTGCGATGGCCCTGTTCACCATGGCCATGTTCCTGGGCGTGGCCTTCATGCAGTGGTTCACCGGCGCGGTGGCCTCGATGGCTTCGGCGCACGGCATCGATCCCTTCGCGGCGGTGCTGGCGACCATCGCGGTGCTGCTGTCGGCCGGCGCCGCCGGCTTCGCCTGGCTGCCCAGGCCGCCGCGCGTCTACTAGCGCTGCAGCATCGGAAAGGGCTTGCTCAGGAAGCGCGAGCCCTTGAGGCCGAAGCGCCAGGGCACGTCCATCGCCTTGGAAATGCCGATGCGCGGGCCCACGAGCAACTCGATCTCTTCATCGGGCGCCGCGAGCAGCCTGAAGGGCGGCCGGTCCAGCCTGTGCCCGCCGAAGCTGCCGTCGATGCCCAGCGCCTGCCCTACGCGGCCCGGCCCCGAGCACAGCAGCCGCGCGTCCTCCAGCCCCCGGCGCTCGCGCATGCGGGCCAGGCCCTCGGTGGGCTCGATCGCGCGGATCAGCACCCCGGCGCCGTGGCCGTCCTCGCGGCACACGAAGTTGAGGCACCAGTGGATGCCGTAGGAGCGGTACACGTAGCTGCGCGCCGGCGGGCCGAACATCACCGCGTTGCGCTTGGTCGGGCCGGGGAAGGTGTGCGAGGCGGGGTCGGCGCGGTCGTAGGCCTCGGTCTCGACGATGACGCCGCCCACCCCGTCCACCAGCACGGTGACGCCGATGAGCTGCCGCGCGACCTCGGGCGCGTCGGCGCTGAAGTCGATGTTGGCCAGGCGGCTCATGCCGATCGGGCGCGCCGGGGCGCCGTCTTGCGCGCCGGGCCTGCGGCGGCCTCGCCCGGCGCCGGAAAGTCCGGCAGCGGCCGGCGCGCGATCTCCTCGGCCTTCTCGTGCGGCACGCCCAGCCCGCGCAGCACGCAGGCCGCCACGTCGGCGCCGTGCATAGGCGGCGCCAGGCCCAGGGCGATGCTGCGCATGGCATGCGTGCCGGCACCGTTGATCAGGTCCATGGCCGCCTCTTCGCTGGCGATGCGGAAGGCCTTCTGCTTCACGCCCAGCCGCAGGTCCGCCAGCACGTAGCCGCGGATGTGGCCCAGCAGTTCGGGCGCGGCGGCCGCGACGTCCAGCATGAGCAGGGCCCACTGCGGCGCCACCTCGGCCAGCCAGGCGTAGCGGCGGCCGCCGATGGCCATGCGCTCGGCGCCTTCCTTCACGCCGGCCTGGCTCTCGGTGATGCGGTTGCACAGCGTGGTCGCCAGGCGCAGCGCCACCTCGCGCAGCACCTCTTCCTTGGTCTTGAAGTGGTTGTAGACGGTGCCGGTGGTCATGCCGGCCACGTCGGCGATCTCCTGGATCGTGCCCGAGGCCACCCCGCGCGCCGAGAACACCTTGATGGCGGAATCGACCAGCTGGGCGCGGGTGCGCTCGCGCTTGGGCAGGCCGGGCGGCAGGCTGCTCAGGCCGGCCGAAAGCGCTATGGGCAAAGGTTCGATTGACGGCATTGGAACGTTGGAACTAACATCCATTTTTGAGTGCTGCATTCAATTTTAAGTCGTCTCCTCAATTCTAGTGAGTTCTGCCATGAACACCGCGACACCCCCCGATCTTCGCCTCGGCTACCTGGTTTTCGAGGCCAAACGCCCCGAGCGCTGGGCGGACTTCTGCGAGCGCACGCTGGGCCTGCCGGCCCCGCTGGTCAACCCGGATGGCAGCCGCGGCTGGCAGCTCGACGCGCAGGCCCAGCGGCTGATCGTGCAGGCCGGCCCGGCCGACGACGTGGCCGCCATCGGCCTGCACTGCGCCAGCGACGCGGCGCTGGAGACGCTGGCCGGGCGCATCCGCCAGGCCGGGCTGCCCCTGCACGAGGGCGACGCGGCCCTGTGCACCGCGCGCCGCGTGCGCCGCCTGGTGCGCACCACGGACCCGGCCGGCAATGCGGTGGAGCTCTTCGTCGAGCCGGACGAAGCGGCGCACCCCTTCGTGTCGGCCGCCTTCCCGGAAGGATTCCGCACCGGCGACCTGGGGCTGGGCCATGCGGTGCTGGTGTCCGACGACCTCGCGGCCATGGAGGCCTTCTACGCCGGCGTGCTGGGCTTCGGCGTGACCGAGCGCCTGGCCACGCGCGTCGGGCCGATCGACGTGCGGGGCACCTTCATGCACTGCAATGCGCGCCACCATTCCATCGCGCTGTTCGATCTGCCGCTGCCCAAGCGCATGCACCACTTCATGCTGCAGGCGGCGCGGCTGGCCGACATCGGCCTGGCCTTCGAGCGGGCCCAGCGCCACAAGGTGCCGCTGAGCCTGGGCCTGGGCCAGCACCCGGACCCGGACGGCACCTTCTCCTTCTACGGCGCCACGCCCTCGGGCTTCGACTTCGAGATCGGCGCCGGCACGCACGACATCGAGCCCCATGGCTGGCAGGTTCAGCACACGCAGGCCACCAGCAGCTGGGGCCACAAGCCGCAGTTGCGCATGCAGCTGAACATGGCGCGGCACCTGCTGGCGCGCAAGCTGTCGTTCAGGCGCAAGCCGCAGCCTGCGGCGCGGGAGCAGCGCGCATGAAGACCTGGCTCAAGCGCATCGGCATCGCGCTGCTGTTCCTGGTGGCCCTGGCGGCCGCGGCCCTCTTCGCCGGCGACCACCTGGCCACGAGGAAGATGCAGCGGCACGTGGACATCGCCGTGCAGCCGGTGGCCTTCACGGACGATGCCGCGGCCATCGAGCGCGGCCGCTACCTCTTCGCCTCCCGCGGCTGCGTGGACTGCCACGGCGCCAAGGGCAACGGCCACATGTTCCTGGACGACGGCAAGGGCATGCGCATCGCCGGCCCCAACATCAGCCCCGGCCCCGGCAGCGTGGTGAAGGACTACCAGCCGGTGGACTGGGTGCGCGCCATCCGCCACGGCGTCAACCCGCAAGGGCGGCCGCTGATGATCATGCCCAGCGAGGACTACAACCGCTTCACCGACGCGGACCTGGCCGCCCTGGTGGCCTACGTCCGCCACCTGCCGCCGGCCGAGGGCGGCGGGCCGGTGCTGGACCTGCCGCTGCCGGTGCGGGCCATGTACGGCTTCGGCCTGATCCACGACGCGGCCGGCCGCATCGACCACGCGAAGGCGCCGCAGCAGCCGGTGCCCGACGCGGTGACGGTGGAGCACGGCGCCTACGTGGCCAACATGTGCCTGGGCTGCCACGGCGCGAAGCTGGCCGGCGGCAAGGTGCCCGGCGGCCCGCCCGAGTGGCCGGCCGCCGCCAACCTCACGCCGGGCGAAGGCTCGGCCATGGCGCGCTACCCGGACGCCGCCTCCTTCGCGAAAATGTTCAAGACCGGCGAGCGCCCCGACGGCCAGGCGATCAAGGTGATGCCCTTCGGCTCGCTGCGCGAGATGAACGACGTCGACGTGCGCGCGCTCTACCTGTATCTCAAGGGCCTGGCGCCGCAGCCGCACGGCTGAGGCCGGTGCACTAGCCCAGGACCGCGGTGCCCACCAGCCAGACGTTGGCGCCGCTGATGACGGCAAAGAGCGTCCACGCCAGCGCCTTCACCAGCGGCCCGGTCGTCCACTCGCCCATCAGCGCGCGGTCGCCGGTGAAGCGCAGCAGCGGCCAGATGGCAAAGGGCAGCTGGAAGCTCAGGACCACCTGGCTGAGCACCAGCATCTTGCCGATGCCGGCGTCGCCGAAGATCCACACGCCGACGAAGGCCGGCACCAGCGCCAGCGCGCGGGTGAGCAGGCGGCGCTGCCAGCACGGGATCCTCAGGTCCAGGAAGCCTTCCATGATGATCTGGCCGGCAATGGTGCCGGTGAAGGTGGAGCTCTGCCCCGAGGCCAGCAGCGCCACGCCGAACAGGACCGCGGCCAGCGCGCTGCCCACCAGCGGCTCGATCAGGCGGTAGGCGTCGGCGATGTCGGCCACCTCCGTGTGGCCGTTGCCATGGAAGGCGCTCGCGGCCAGGACCATGATCGCCGCGTTCACCAGCAGCGCCAGCGACAGCGAGGCCACGGTGTCGATGGTGCAGAACCTGATGGCTTCCCGCCGGCCCGCGGGCGTGTCGCTCACCACCCGCGTCTGCACGATGGACGAATGCAGGTACAGGTTGTGCGGCATCACCGTCGCGCCGACGATGCCGATGGCCAGGTACAGCGCGCCGGGCTGCTGCAGCCGCTCCAGGCTGGGCCCGAAGCCCATCGCCACGCCCAGCCAGTTGGGCTGCGACATGGCCAACTCGACGACGAAGCAGGCGGTGATGGTGCCCACCAGGCCCAGCACGATGGCCTCCACGCGCCGGAATCCGGCCCCCTGCAGGCCCAGCACCAGCAGCGTGTCGAAGGCGGTGATGGCGATGCCGGTGGTGATCGACACGCCGAAGAGCAGGTGGATGGCCAGCGCGCTGCCCAGCACCTCGGCCAGGTCGCAGGCGATGATGGCCAGCTCCGCCCCCAGCCACAGGAAGCGGCTCGCACGCGGCGAGTAGTGCGCGCGGCAGGCCTGCGCCAGGTCCTTCTTGGCCACCACGCCCAGGCGAACGCAGAGGGTCTGCAGCAGCATCGCCGCCAGGCTCGCCAGCAGCACCACGAACAGCAGCCCATAGCCGAAGCGCGAGCCCGACTCGATGTCCGTGGCCCAGTTGCCCGGGTCCATGTAGCCCACCGAGACCAGCAGGCCCGGGCCGGCGTAGCGCATCAGCTTGCGCCAGAACGGCCAGTCGGCCGGGATGGAAACGCTGCCCCGGACCTCGGAGGGGCAGAAGGGCGCGGTGGCGGTGCGTGGGAGCCGGTACATCGGCGGGTAGTTTCGCCTCAATCCGGCGTGGGCCGTGCCGCTCTGGGACAATCGCGCCCATCATGCAAATCACCAAAGACACCGTCGTTACCCTGCAATTCAAGGTGACGGATGCCACCGGCAAGCTGATGGAGCAGAGCAAGGACCCGATGGTCTACCTGCACGGCGGCTACGACAACACGCTGCCCAAGATCGAGGCCGCGCTGGAAGGCCAGGACGTGGGCTTCCAGACCACCCTGGCGCTGGCGCCGGAAGACGCCTTCGGCGTGCGCGACGAATCGCTGGCGCGCACCATCCCGAAATCGGAGTTCCCCCCGGGCGTGAAGGTGGGCGGCCAGTTGCAGGGCACGCTGGACGACGGCCAGCCGCACATCTTCTGGGTGATGAAGATCAAGGGCGACAAGGTGCTGCTGGACGGCAACCACCCCTGGGCCGGCATCCCGCTGCGCTTCACCGTGAAGGTGACGGGCGTGCGCGCCGCGCTGCCCGAGGAGATCGAGCACCGCCACGTGCACGGCGAGCACGGCCACCACCACTGAATCTCGGGGGCATTCGCTCCGGCGCTGGGCCGCACTGTTGCGCGGGCGACGCCTTTCGAAGCGGTGCGGCGCCCCCATCTGCGATGGATCGCAGCCCATTGCCTGCGAGCGCCCGCCAAAGGAAACACGCCGTGTCTGCCGATCCCGTCCTGAAGGTCCAACCCCTGGGCTTCCCCTGGCCCACCATCGACCCCTTCCTGTTCTGCGTCCACCACGATGACGCCTACCCGCGCGGCAACGCGCAGATGGGCCCCGACGCGGCGCTGCTGGCCGGCCGCCAGATCGGCCAGGACTTCAGCCGCAAGGACGGCTGGAGCATGTACCACGGCGAGACCGTGCCGGGCTTCCCGGGCCACCCGCACCGCGGCTTCGAGACCGTCACCATCGTGCGCCAGGGCCTCATCGACCATTCCGACTCCCTGGGCGCGGCCGCGCGCTTCGGCGGCGGCGACGTGCAGTGGCTCACGGCCGGCGCGGGCATCGTGCACTCGGAGATGTTCCCGCTGCTCAAGTCCGAGGAAGCCAATCCGCTGGAGCTTTTCCAGATCTGGCTGAACCTGCCGGCGCGCAACAAGATGGCGGCGCCGCACTTCACCATGCTGTGGGCCGAGGACATCCCGCGCCTGCGCGCGCTGGATACCGAAGGCCGCGAGACCGAGCTGTCGTGCGTGGCCGGCCGCCTGCCGCTGGATGCCGGCGTGGGCGCAAGCGCCGGCGAGCTGGAGCCGCTGGCCCCGCCGCCCGATTCCTGGGCGGCCCAGGCCGACGCCGACGTCGCGATCTGGACCTTGCGCATGGCCCCCGGCGCGCGCTGGACGCTGCCTGCGGCCGCGGGCCAGGGCACGCGGCGAATGCTGTACTTCTTCCAGGGCGCCTCGGTGCAGGTGGGTGGCCGCCGCATCGACGGCCATGCCGCCATCGAGCTGGCTGCGGGCGAGAACGTGGAACTGGTCAACGGCGAAGCAGCCGGCGAATTCCTGGTGCTGCAGGGCCGCCCGATCGCCGAGCCGGTGGCCCAGTACGGCCCCTTCGTGATGAACACGCAGGCCGAGATCGCGCAGGCCATGGCGGACTACCGCCGGACGCAATTCGGCGGCTGGCCATGGCCGGACGGCGCGCCCGTGCACGGCCGCGAGCCGGAGCGCTTCGCGCGCCATCCCGATGGCCGCGAGGAGCGGCCGCTGGCTGCAGCCGGGTGACGCCGGACTGACCCGCGGGGCACCGAGCTTTCCTGCGCGGGTCACTCTCTTTTCACTTTGGCAAACTAGGCTTCCAACAAGACAGTCGCGCGGCGCTGGTAGGGGTTGCCCCGGCAGCCGACCCGCACGGTCGGTACCCCGATGCCGGCGGCTGTCCCTTTCTCTCGCACCGCCATCCATTCGAGCACGCCGGGACACGCGCCCGGCGCCCCGCTTGGCCAGAATGGCGGCATGAATGCGCGTGCCGCCCCGCACCACCTCCGCTCGCCGCTGCGCTACCTGGAACTGCTGTCGCGCGCGGCCAGCCACGTGGATGCGCACCTGGATGCAGAACTGGACGCGCAGGAACTCGCGCGGCGCGCGGCCATGTCGCGCCACCACTTCCATCGCATCTTCCACGCCTACTTCGGCCTGACCGTGGGCGGCTACCTGGGCTGGCGGCGCCTGCGCCGGGCCTGCGAGCTTCTGGGCGAGCCCGGCGGCTCGCCGGTGCTGGACGTGGCCCAGTCCGTGGGCTTCGCATCGGCCCAGGCACTGGCCAAGGCCATGCGGCGCGAGCTGGGCACCACGCCCAGCGCGGTGCGCGGCGGCGCTCAGCCCGACTGGGAAGCCTACTTCCGCCGCCGCCGGATCCCCGACGCCGCGCCCGCACCAGGCGAGACGGCGCCGCCACTTCACCCCCGCTGGACTGCCGCGCCGGCCTTCGACGCCCTGTGCGCCACCGGCCACGGCATGCACGACGGCACCATGGTGCGCGCCGCGGGCGAGGGCTTCGGCCGGCTGCTCCCGGCGCTGGACGCGGCCGGGCTTGGCCGGCAGGTGACGCATCTCATCTCCGCCATGCCCGAGGAGCCGCAAGGTCCCGAGGACCCGCACTGCCGCATGTGGAACGGCGCGCTCTTCGGCCTCTCGCTATCCGATGCAAAGGGCCGCTCGGTACGGCCTTCCATCGCGCTGCGGCGCGCGCAACTCCATTGGCAGCACTGGCCGGCCGGACGCTACGCGGTATTCACTCACGCGGGCGCCTACGACGGCCTGCACGACCTGTGGAAGACCATCTACCGCCACTGGGTGCCCGCCACCGGCTACCGCCTGCGCGACGTGCCGGGCTTCGACCTGTACCTGAACGACCCGCGCAACACGCCCCCGGCGCATCTGCGCACCGAGCTTTACCTTCCCGTGGAGTGACCACCATGACCCAAGGCAATCCCCAGGACCTGATCGCCCAGGGCGCGGTCGCCTGCGCGCAAGCCGTCGCCGAAGGGCAGGCCACCGCCCTCGAACTGTGCGACGCCGCCATCGCGCGCATCGAAGCGCTGGACGGCGCGATCAATGCCGTGGTGCTGCGCGACTTCGACCGGGCCCGCGAGCAGGCCCGCGCCGCCGACGCCGCACGTGCCCGCGGTGAGCGCCTGCCCCTGATGGGCGTGCCGATGACGGTGAAGGAATCCTTCAACGTCGCCGGCCTGCCCACGTCCTGGGGCCTGCCGCCCTTCCGGGAATTCCGGCCGGCACAGGATGCGGTCGCGGTGCAGCGCCTGAAGTCCGCGGGCGCGGTGATCCTGGGCAAGACCAACGTCGCCGCCGCGCTGGGCGACTGGCAGAGCGACAACCCGGTATACGGCCACACGGTGAACCCGATCGATGCGACGCGCACGCCCGGCGGCTCCAGTGGCGGCGGCGCGGCGGCGCTGGCCGCGGGCATGGTGGCGCTCGAAATGGGCTCGGACCTGTTCGGCTCGGTGCGCGTGCCGGCGCACTTCTGCGGCCTGTACGGCCACAAGCCCAGTGTCGGCGTGCTGCCCACGCGCGGCCATGACTTTCCAGGTACGCAGGCGGAGCCGGGCGACCGGCCCGCCGTGATCGGTCCGCTCGCACGCAGCGCCGGGGACCTGGACCGGGTGCTGGATGCCATCGCCGGCCCCGACCAGCCCGACGCCAAGGCCTTCTGCCTTTCACTGCCGGCGCCGCGCCACGCCCGGCTGCGCGACTGGCGCGTGCTGGTGCTGGACCGGCACCCCGTCTGCGCCACCTCGTCGGCCATGTGCGGCGCGCTGGATTCACTGGCACGCCGGCTCGAACAGGCGGGCACCCGGGTCTCGCGCAGCAGCGACAAGCTGCCCGATCTCAAGGCCATCGCCGAGAGCTACACCACCCTGGTCACCACCTTTCTTGGCGCCTGGGAGCCGGGCGGCAGCACCACGATGAGCGCCCACGACTGGATCCGCCTGATGGGCCAGCGCGACCGCTACCGCGTCCAGTGGCGCGCATTCTTCGAGGAGTTCGACGCGCTGCTGTGCCCGCCCTCCGGCAGCGCGGCCTTCCCGCATGACCCGAACCCGGACTTCGACAGCCGCACGCTGCTCGTCGACGGCGAGCCCACGCCCTATGGCGCGCAGGGCGCCTGGTCCACCATCGCCTCCATGGCCGGCCTGCCCGCCACCGTCGCGCCGATGGCGCGCGACGCGGACGGGCTGCCGCTGGGCGTGCAGATCATCGGCCCGTACCTGGAAGACCGCAGCACCATCGCACTGGCAGGGCAACTGGCCGCGCCCCGCTGATGCGCAGGCGACGGCAGGCCCGCGGCAAATTGCTTAGGCTAGTGCCTTCCTCAACACCACCACTGGAGACCTTTTCATGATCCATGTCGTCGCCGTCATCACCGCCAAGCCCGGCCAACGGGCCGCCGTGCTGGAAGCTTTCCAGGCCAACGTCCCGGCCGTGCTGGCCGAGGACGGCTGCATCGAGTACCAGGCCACGGTCGACGCCAAGGGCATGCCGGCTTCGAAAGGCACCTTCGGCGAGGACACCTTCGTGGTGGTCGAGAAGTGGGCGAGCCTGGCTGCCCTGCAGGCCCATGCGGTGGCGCCGCACATGAAGGCCTATGGCGAGAAGACCAAGGAGCTGCTGGCCAACCGCGTCATCCACGTGCTGGAGCCGGTGGCCTGAGCCCCTTCCCGCACCAACGAAAAAGGCGCGCCCTCGGGCGCGCCTTTTGTCCTTTGGGGAAAGCCCGTTCGCTTACTTGGCGACGACGCGAACCATCTCCAGGCACTTGTTCGAGTAGCCCCACTCGTTGTCGTACCAGCTCACCAGCTTGACGAAGGTGCCGTCCAGCGCGATGCCGGCCTCGGCGTCGAAGATCGAGGTGCGCGGGTCGCCGCGGAAGTCGGTGGCCACCACCTTGTCTTCCGTGTAGCCCAGCACGCCCTTGAGCGCGCCTTCGCTTTGTGCCTTGAACTCGGCGCAGATGTCCTTGTAGCTGGCTTCCTTGTTGAGCTCGACCGTCAGGTCGACCACCGACACGTCGGAGGTCGGCACGCGGAAGCTCATGCCCGTCAGCTTCTTGTTCAGCTCGGGGATCACCACGCCCACCGCCTTGGCCGCGCCGGTGCTGGAGGGAATGATGTTCTCCAGGATGCCGCGGCCGCCGCGCCAGTCCTTGTTGCTCGGGCCGTCCACGGTCTTCTGCGTGGCGGTGGCAGCGTGCACGGTGGTCATCAGGCCACGCTTGATGCCCCACTTGTCGTTCAGCACCTTGGCCAGCGGGGCCAGGCAGTTGGTGGTGCACGAGGCGTTGGAGATGATGGCCTCGCCCTTGTAGGTCTTGTCGTTGACGCCGTAGACGAACATGGGCGTGTCGTCCTTGGACGGGGCCGACATGATCACCTTCTTGGCGCCGGCGGCCAGGTGCTTCTCGCAGCTTTCCTTGGTGAGGAACAGGCCGGTGGATTCGAGCACCACGTCGGCGCCGATCTCGTTCCACTTCAGGTTGGCCGGATCGCGCTCCTGGGTCAGGCGGATGGGCTTGCCGTTGACGATCAGCGTGTTGCCCTCGACGGCGACTTCGCCCTTGAAGCGGCCGTGCACCGAGTCGTATTGGAGCATGTAGGCCAGGTAGTCGGGCTCCAGCAGGTCGTTGATGCCGACGATCTCGATCTCGTTCTTGAAGTTCTGCACGGCGGCGCGCAGCACGTTGCGTCCGATGCGGCCGAAGCCGTTGATACCGATCTTGATAGCCATCTGTCTGCTCCTTGGATAGTTGAAAAAACTGGAAAGGGGGAATCAGCGCTTGAGCGCCGCTTCCACCGTGGCGGCAACGTTCTCCGCCGTGAAGCCGAAGTGCTTGAACAGCACGCCCGCCGGTGCCGACTCGCCGTAGGTGTCGATGCCGACCACGGCCGAGACGCCGTACTTCCACCAGCCGTCGGTGGTGCCCATCTCGACCGCGATGCGCTTGATGCCCTTGGGCAGCACGCTCTTCTTGTAGGCCACGTCCTGGCGGTCGAAGGTGGTGGTGGAGGGCATGGAGACCACGCGCACCGCGATCTTCTTCGCAGCGAGCAGTTCCTGTGCCTTGAGCGCCAGCTGGACTTCCGAGCCGGTGGCGATGATCACCGCCGCCGTCTTCTTGTTCTTCAGGCCCACGCGCTCCGGCTCGGCCAGGACGTAGGCGCCCTTGCTGATGTCCGAGAGGTCGCTCTTGGGCGAGTACGGCAGGTTCTGGCGCGACAGCAGCAGGGCCGTCGGGCGGCTGGTGTTCTGCAGCGCGACGGCCCAGGACACTGCCGTCTCGGCCGTGTCGGCAGGACGCCAGACGTCCAGGTTGGGGATCAGGCGCAGCGAGGCCGCATGCTCGATCGACTGGTGCGTGGGCCCGTCTTCGCCCAGGCCGATGGAGTCGTGCGTGAACACGTGCACCACGCGCTGCTTCATCAGCGCGGCCATGCGGATGGCGTTGCGGCTGTAGTCGCTGAAGGTCAGGAAGGTGCCGCCGTAGGGGATGTAGCCGCCATGCAGCGCCACGCCGTTCATGATGGCGGCCATGCCGAACTCGCGCACGCCGTAGTTGATGTGGCGGCCGATGAGGCCATCGGAGTTCTGCTCGTTGCCCTCGGCGCGCAGCACCTCGCCCTGACTGCCGAAGCGCAGCGCCGGGGTGCTCTTGGTGTTGGTGAGGTTGGAGCCGGTGAGGTCGGCGCTGCCGCCCAGCAGCTCGGGCAGTGCGGCGGTGAAGGCTTCCAGCGCCAGCTGCGAGGCCTTGCGGCTGGCCACGGTCTCGGCCTTGGTGTGGGCCGCGACCACCGCGTCGAAGGCGGTCTGGTGGAAGTTCTTCGGCAGTTCGCCCTTCATGCGGCGGGTGAACTCGGCGGCCAGGTCGGGGAAGGCCTTGGCGTAGGCGGCGAACTTGTCGTTCCAGGCGGCCTCGGTCTTGGCGCCGGCCTTCTTGGCGTCCCACTCCTCGTACACGGCGGCGGGCAGCTCGAAGGGCGCGTGCGGCCAGTTCAGGGCGCTGCGCGTGAGGCCGATCTCGTCGGCGCCCAGGGGCTCGCCGTGGGCCTTGGCGGTGTTGGCGCGGTTGGGGCTGCCCTTGCCGATCTGCGTCTTGCAGATGATGAAGGTGGGCTTGTCGTTCTGCGCCTTGGCTTCGGCGATGGCCTTGGAGACCTCGACCGGGTCGTGGCCGTCGATCGGGCCGATCACGTTCCAGCCGTAGGCCTTGAAGCGCTCGGCGCTGTTGTCGATGAACCAGGGCTTGACCGGGCCGTCGATGGAGATGCCGTTGTCGTCGTACAGGGCGATGAGCTTGCCCAGCTTCCAGGCGCCGGCCAGGGCGCAAGCTTCGTGGCTGATGCCTTCCATGAGGCAGCCGTCGCCCAGGAACACGTAGGTGTGGTGGTCGACGATGCTGTGGCCGTCACGGTTGAATTCGGCGGCCATCAGCTTCTCGGCCAGCGCGAAGCCCACGGCGTTGGTGATGCCCTGGCCCAGCGGGCCGGTGGTGGTTTCCACGCCGGGGGTGATGCCCGTCTCGGGGTGGCCCGCGGTCTTGCTGTGCAGCTGGCGGAAGTTCTTCAGTTCCTGGACGGGCAGGTCGTAGCCGGTGAGGTGCAGCACCGAATAGATCAGCATCGACGCATGGCCGTTGGACAGCACGAAGCGGTCGCGGTCGAACCACTGGGGGTTCGCGGGGTTGTGGCGAAGGTGGTCGCCCCACAGCGCCACGGCCATGTCGGCCATGCCCATGGGGGCGCCCGGATGACCGGAGTTGGCGAGTTGAACGGCGTCCATCGCCAGCGCGCGGATCGCGTTGGCCATCAAGGCTTGGTTGGCCATGTGTGTGGCTTTCTGGGGGGAGGAGTTGGGGGGAACCCGTAATTTTAACGGGCATGGCCGGCTGCTAGAGTTGACGGCCATATGCATGGCCTGCACCTCACCGCCGATCTGCACGACTGCCAGTGCGCGAACCAGTGGCTCGTCGACGCCAAGGCCCTGGGCGCCGTCTGCCGCAAGGCGGCCAGCGCCGCGGGGCTGCAGCCGGTGGGCGAGTTGTTCCAATCCTTCCCCGCCACCGCCGGCGGGCCCGGCGGCGTGACCGCCACGGTGCTACTGGCCGAGTCGCATCTCTGCGTGCACACCTGGCCCGAGTTGCGCGCCGCCACGCTGGACGTGTACGTGTGCAACGTGGGCGCCGACCACTCCGCCGCGGCGCATGCCGTCATGGAGTGCCTGGTGACGCTCTTCGAGCCGCAACGCAGCGAGCGCCACGCGCTCAAGCGCGGCGCTCTCGTGGGCCCGGGAGATCGCGGCATCGACACGGCGCCCGCGCCGCTCGCCGGCTGATGCGCGCGCCCGCCCAGGCGATGGTGCTGGCCGCCGGGCGCGGCGAGCGCATGCGCCCCCTCACCGACGTGACGCCCAAGCCGCTGCTGCCGGTGCAGGGCAAGCCGCTCATGCAATGGACGCTGGAGGCGCTGGCACGCGGCGGCGCGCGCGACGTGCTGGTGAACACCGCCTGGCTTGGCGAGCAGATCCCCGCACATTTCGGCGAAGGCTTCGGCGGCCTCGCGCTCTCGTATTCGCACGAAGGCGCGGACTTCGGTGGCGCATTGGAAACGGCCGGCGGCATCGTTCGCGCGCTGCCGCAGCTTGCGGATGTGTTCTGGGTGGCGGCAGGCGACGTGTTCGCCCCGCAGTTCGAATTCACGCAAGCCGCCCGGGACCGATTCGTCGCGAGCGGAAGGCTGGCGCACCTGTGGCTGGTGCCCAACCCGCCCCACAACCCGCGCGGCGACTTCGGCATCGCGCAGGACGGCAGCGCTCTATCCCGGCCGGGCGAGGGCGAGCCCAGCCATACCTTCTCGACCATCGGCCTGTACCGGGCCGAGTTCTTCCGCTCGCCGCGCTGCGAGATCGCCGTGGGCAACCCGTCGGGCACGCATGCTGCGCTGGCACCCATGCTGCGCCTGGCGATGGCCGCCGGAGAGGTGAGCGCCGAGCTGTACGAAGGCGCCTGGACCGACGTCGGCACCCCGCAAAGACTAGCGGCCCTGAACGGCCCCTGATCGGGACCGCGCAGGGCCGCTTCAAAAAAAGACCGGCGAAGGACGGGCCGCAGCCCGCCCCGTCGCCAGGGCAGTCAGCCGGTGGTGCCTCAGGGCACGTTGGCCGTCGTCACGAAGAAGGGCTTGCCGGGCAGCTTGATCGCGCCGCCGTACTCGAACGGGTACTGGCTCGCCGGCAGGTTGTTCGGACCCAGGCCGCATCCGGCCGGCGGCTGGCACGCCTTGCCGCTACCCCGGTTGGTATGGAAGATGACCGAGCCGTAGCGGAAGTTGTGCACCGACTTGCCGGCATAGTCGGCCACCGACAGGACCCATGCTTCCGTGCCGTGGTTCTCGTTGTCCTCGATCATCACCGGGTCGGCCAGGCGGGTATCGCTCAGCTTCGTCGGGCGCACGACGGCGCTGTTGTGATCGCTGCTGAAGTCCACCCAACGCACCGTCTTGTCGCCACGCGAGAGCACCATGGCGTAGTTGTTGATGTCGTTGTCCATGTCGCTCGTGCTGCCACGGAAGTAGGCGATGCTGGTCGGGTTCGGACCGGTCATCACCGAGCCCACCTGCTTGAGGGTGCCGGTACCGGTGCCGTTGCCGTAGCCGCCCAGGTCGTACAGGCGCATGTTGCCTTCTTCGGTCGCGATCCAGCCGCGCAGGTTGGAGCCCCACAGGGTGGCCTTCACTGCGGTCGGACGCGCGCCCAGGTCCATGGTCTGCACCACGCGCGGCTTGGCCGCCTCGGGCATGTTCGGCCAGGTGTTCAGGTCCTTGGTCGAATCGAAGTCGCCGCGGGCACCGAAGTACTTGCCGTTGAAGTAGTCGAACAGCGGCTTGAGGTCGATGAACGCAGCGCGCTTCTCGGACTTCGACACCACGATCGCCATGCCGCCCTTGGCGTACGCGTTGGCGTAGGCGCCGCCGGCCATGAACTGCTGGCGGTTGGACTCGGTGTTCAGCGGCGTCTTGTATGCCGTCGGACGGTTCTGGCCCATGCCGTTCCACGGGTTCCAGCCGGTGGTGGCGGTGATCTCGGTGGGCGCACGCATGGTGTCAGGCAGGTCGACGTAGCCCAGCACCTTCATGTAGCCGGTGTTGCCGAGGTTGGCCAGGCCCGGATGGACCGCACCCCAGTCACCCCAGCCCTGGTCGCCGATGTCCGGATTGCTCGGCGACGCACCGTTGGCCAGGCCAGCCAGTGCAACCACCGCGATCTGGCCCTTCAGCGCGACCGTGTCCCACACCGTCACCAGCGCGAACTCGTTGCTGTTGGTCACCGCGATGCCGGTCGGCACCTTGTTGGCGCCCAGCTGCGTGCTCGAGCGGTTCAGGGCGGTGTTGCTGCCCTGGGCCGTGGAAAGCAGGCCGTTCTGGTAGGCCACCACGCTCTCCAGGCACCAGCCCGGACGGCCGTAGCAGCGGGCACCGGCCACGGGGCGGCGCGCATTCACGGTCGAGCCGTTGTAGTCGTCCAGGCCGATCCAGTCGGTGGCGCCGAGGGCGGCCTGGCGGGTCCACACGGGCGCCGGCTGCGGCAGCTGCGTGAAGGTGTTGTAGCTCTGCGCGATCGCGAGGAAGTCGCTGACGCCGACGCGGTTGTTCGGATCGTCCGCCACATGCAGCGCGTTGGCGAAGTTGGAGAAGTAGTCGCCCCAGTTGCCGGCGCCGGCATCCGGGCCGCCCACCTGCCACCAGCCGCCTTCGGCGGTCTGCAGCTTGGTGTCGCCGCGCTTGTGCCAGGTCGGCGTGTTGGCCGGCGTGGTGCCGGCATTGCCGTAGCGGTAGGCGATGCCTTCGGCGGCGCTCATCTTGCCGGCCATGGCCACGTAGGCGTTCGGGTCGACGCGGCCGGCCGTGTCCACGATGTCGCCGCTCACGGCGCTGCCGGGAGCCGCCGTGGGGGCGGTCGACGGAGCAGGCGCAGGGGCGGGAGCAGCCGGGGCAGGCGCGGGGGCCGGAGCGGGAGCAGCCGGCGCAGGCGCGGGAGCAGCCGGGGCCGGAGCGGGAGCAGGTGCCGGTGCAGCCGGCGCGGGGGCCGGCGCGGGCGCACTACTGCCCCAGCGGCGCCATTTTTCTTCGTCGCCGAGCGTTGCATCATTCGCGGCGACCGTGTTGGAATCAGCAGCGACGGAAGCACCGGAACCAGTTGCCTGGCCGTTCGCTCCACCACCACCACCACAGGCGCTCAGCGCCACCAGCATTGTGAGTAATGCCGAATTCTTAATAACTTTCAAGACCGTATCCTCAGGTTGACATAACCAGTTTGTACTGTTGAACCCTTGCCCAGACAAACGTTCTTGCAAACCTTTTCACTGTCGGTGGGTCTGCAACAGCAGGCTGTTACAGACGTTTAGCATCGTGAACCCTATGACGAATACTTCTATCTACGCTGCCCGCCGCGCCCGCCTGGCCGCCCAGCTGGGGCCTCTGGGCATCGCCGTGATCCCGACGGCCCCGGAGCGCCAGCGCAACCGTGACAGCGACTATCTGTTCCGTCATGACAGCTACTTCTTCTATCTCACCGGCTTCTCCGAGCCCAACGCATGGCTGGTTCTCGAGGGAAACGGGCGCAGCTCCCTCTTCTGCGCCCCCAAGGATCTCGAGCGCGAGATCTGGGACGGCTACCGGCTGGGGCCTGACGCGGCGCCTGAAGCGCTGGGCGTGGACGCGGCCTGGTCCGTCGATGAGCTTGAAAAGCAAATGCCGCGCCTGCTCGAAAACCGGTCTACCGTCTGGTACAACTTTGCTACTCACAAGGGTCTGGAATCACAGGTAGACACCTGGTTACAGCACGTTAGGGCCCGGGTTCGCTATGGCGCAATTTGTCCGGAGGAGCAGCGCGATTTGTGCGGACCACTTGACGAAATGCGCCTGGTCAAAGATGGGCACGAGCTCGATGTAATGCGAAAGGCCGCAGCCATCAGCGCCAAGGCCCACATCCGCGCCATGCAATTGTCAGCACGCTTGTTGCGTGAAGGCCACGACGTGCGCGAATATCACCTTGACGCCGAGTTGCTGCACGAATTCCGCCTCAACGGCTCGCAATACCCGGCTTATGGCTCGATCGTCGCGTCAGGCGCCAACGCCTGCGTGCTGCATTACAGGGCCGACGTGGCCCCGGTACGCGACGGAGACCTGGTGCTGATCGATGCCGGCTGCGAGTTGGACGGCTACGCAAGCGACATCACTCGCACATTCCCCGCCAACGGCAGGTTCACCGGGCCGCAGCGCGCGCTCTACGACCTGGTGCTGGCCAGCCAGGACGCGGCCGTGGCCGCCACCAAGGCTGGCGCCCGCTTCACCGACCCGCACGAGGCCACGGTGGCCGTGCTGGCCCAGGGCCTGCTGGACCTGAAGATCCTGGACGCCGCCAAGGTGGGCACGGCGCAGGACGTGATCGACCAGCGGGCCTACTTCCCCTTCTACATGCATCGCACCGGCCACTGGCTGGGCATGGACGTGCACGACTGCGGCAGCTACGTGGAGCCCACGCAGATCGGCGAGACCAGCGAGCGCAAGGATCCCCTTTCCGGCGAGACCATCACCAACCGGCCCAGCCGCATCCTGCGCCCGGGCATGGTGCTGACCATCGAGCCGGGCCTGTACGTGCGGCCGACCGAGGGCGTGCCCGAGGCGTTCTGGAACCTGGGCATCCGAATCGAGGACGACGCGGTGGTCACCGAGACCGGCTGCGAACTCATCAGCCGCGGCGTGCCGGTGAAGGCCGACGAGATCGAAGCCCTGATGAAGGGCTGAGCCTAGGCTTCGGGCCGTCGGCCGGCCGCGTCCAGGCCGGCCCAGTGGCCGCGGCTGAAGGCCTCCTCGAAGATCGAGTAGCCCGACCAGTCGGCATGGGCGAAGGCCAGCCGGCCGTCGCGCACCAGGCGCTGCCCGCCCAACTGCGCCAGCAAGCCAGGCGCAGGGATTGCCATGGCATGGCCGTAGCGGGTGATCTGCATGCGGGTCGCCAGGCCGGGCAGGTCGGGATGGGCCGCCGACAGCTCGGCCAGCAACTCGTCGCGCCAGAAGGTCCAGGGGCGCTCCAGCAGCATCCGCCGGCCGTCCATCCCCGCGTCGTAGCGGCTGGGACCCAGGGGGCGGTACCAGCTGAGCACGGTCTCGCGCGGGGTGGGGTCCAGCCGCTGGTGGCCGGCGTCCACATAGCCCAGGCCGCGGGTGCCGTAGAGCACGTTGTCCCAGCTGGGCGCGGCGCCGGGCCGGTCGGTCAGGGGAGCGCGCAGGTGGACATTGGCCACCAGCCAGGGCGCGTGGCGCAAGGTGGCCGCCGTGCGGCGCAGGAAGTCTGGCGGGTTCTCGACCAGGCGTGCGGCCACGAAGGTCGGCAGGGCGACGATGCAGTGCTCGGCCAGCCAGCGCACGCGCCGCTGGCGCCCCGCATCGAAGGCATCGACTTCGACCCCGGCGCGGGTCTGGGCGATCCGCGTCACGGCCTGGGCGCAATGCAGGCGCCCGTCCAGCGGCGCGGCCAGCCGGCGGGCGAGCCAGCCATTGCCCTCGGGCCAGGTGAGCACGGCCTCGCGCTCGTCCGCTTGATCGCCCGCATGGCCGGGGCCGTGGAAGCCGTGGCGGCTTGCGAAATAGTGGATGCCGGCCCAGGCCGAGACTTCGCCGCTGCCGGCGCCGTAGTCGTCGCGGCAGCAGTAGTCCAGGTACCAGCGCAGCTGCGGATCGTCCAGGCCCTGGCTCGCCAGCCAGGTGTCGCAGCTCTGGGCATCGAGCGCCAGCTGCTGCGCGCCCACGGCGGACCGCGCCATGGGGACCGCGAAGCGCTCGTGCCGGCGCAGCGCCTCGACCAGCGCGTCGAAGCGGCGGTACTGGTCCAGGGTGCGCGCCGGCACGTCCTGCAGGGGCAGCAGGCCGTCTTGCCACTGGCCCTGGAAAAAGAGGCGCTCCTGCGGGCTGTGGCACAGGTGGCGCTCGTCGTATTCCCAGCGGCCCGCCACGCGGCGGCGCAGGCCCAACTCCTCCAGCAGATCCTGAACCTCGGGGGCGTCGTCGCCCGGCACGGGCAGGTAGTGGGCGCCCATGGGACAGGGCAGGCCCTGCACCGCGGTGCCGCGGCTGTTGCCGCCGGGCTCGTCTTCCAGCTCGAGCAGCGCGAAGTCCTCGACGCCGGCCAGCCGCAGGGCGCGCGCCGCCGCCAGGCCCGCAATGCCGCCGCCCGCGATGAGGACGCGCGTGCGCCGGGTTTCGTCCGGGGCCGCGCCGGCCCGGCCGGCCAGGGCGCCGTCCCGCAGGGCGTGGCCGCGTGCCAGGTCGACGCCGCCGAAGCCGCCTTCGATGTGAGCCGCCGAGGACGAGGGCGCCTCGCACGCGGCAAGCGCCAGGCTGCCGGCCGCCGCGCCCAGGAAGCGGCGCCGCCCGATCATGGCTTGCCCCACTCGCGCTCGTAGGTCGTGACCAGCACCTGGTTGGACAGGCGGTTCACCGGCGCCGGCACCCGCGCCATGTCGGGCGGGAAGGCGAAGAGCAGCGGCAGCGCCTCGGGCGTGAGGAAGCGCAGGCCGGCGGGCAGGGCGTCGGGCATCCGCCAGGGGCGGTGGCTCGCGATCATGAAGCCCCATTCGCCGAAGCTGGGCACGTGCGCGTGGTAGGGCGTGGCCCGCAAGCCCACCGCTTCGATGGTGGCGGCCACGGTCCAGAAGCTGTGGCGCGCGATCAGCGGCGAGGTGGTCTGCACCACTGCGTAGCCGCTGGCCGCCAGCCGCTTGTCCAGCAGGGCGTAGAACGAGTTGGTGTAGAGCTTTCCGATGGCGAAGTTGGTCGGATCGGGGAAGTCCACCACGATCACGTCGTAGATGTCTTGCGGGTCCTGCTGCAGCCACTGGAAGGCGTCGGTGTTGACGATGCGCAGCTTGGGCGACGACAGCGAATGCCCGTTGAGCGCCGCCAGCGTCTCGTGGCTGGAGAACAGCTGCGTCATGTTCGGGTCCAGCTCCACCAGCGTGACCTGCTCGACCGAGGCGTACTTCAGGATCTCGCGCACGGCCATGCCGTCGCCGCCGCCCAGCACCGCCACCTTCTTCGGCGCGCCGTGTGCCGCCATCACCGGATGCACCAGCGCCTCGTGGTAGCGGTACTCGTCGCGCTCGGCGAACTGCAGGTTGCCGTTGAGGTAGAGCCGGTGACCCGCGCCGCCGCGCGTGACCACGATGCGCTGGTAGGGCGAGGTGGCGCTGAAGACGATGCGGTCCTGGTAGAAGCGGTCCTCGGCCACGCTGGTGATGCGCTCGGCGCCGGCGAAGGCCAGGCTCAAGACCCCCAGCGTCGCGGCACAGGCCAGCGCATGGGCCTTCAGCCGCCGCAGTTCGTGACGGAAGAGCCAGAGCGCCCACAGCGCCACGGCCGCATTCAACCAGCCGAACAGCAGGCCGGTGCGGATCATGCCCAGGTGCGGCACCAGCAGCAGCGGAAAAGCCACGGACACCGCCAGCGCGCCCAGGTAGTCGAAGGTGAGCACCTGCGAGACCAGGTCCTTGAGCTGGACGTGGCGGCGCAGGATGCGCATGACCAGCGGGATCTCCAGCCCCACCAGCGTGCCCACCACGACCACCAGGCCATAGAGCAGCAGGCGGAAGGCCCCCGGCACCCAGGCGTTGGCCAGGAAGAGCAGCGCCGGCATCAGCCCGCCGATGACCGCCACCAGCAGCTCGATGCGCAGGAAGTGCGCGGGCAGCTGGCGCTCGATGAAGCGCGACAGCCAGGAGCCCAGCCCCATCGCGAAGAGATAGGTGCCGATGACGGTGCTGAACTGCAGGATGGAGTCGCCCAGCAGGTAGGAGCTGAGCGCCGCCGCGCTGAGCTCGTACACCAGGCCGCAGGCGGCCACCACGAAGACGCTGGCCAGCAGGGCCACGTCCACCGGCCCGGGGCGGCGCGCGCCAGCGGCAGGCGGCGCGTTGTCTGTAGCGATCGGAGAGGTCAAGGAAGCCTCGCGGCCATGCGGCCGCGCTCGTGTCAACGTTGCGCAGCGTTCAATGGATCGCGGCGGCCACGATGATGGAGATGCCCAGGCACATGGCCGCGACCACCAGTGCCAGCGCGCGGTTCTGCTTCTCCACGATCTCGTTCCACAGGTCGTAGGGCGTGAGCTTGTCGATGACGACGAAGCACAGCCAGAACACCACCACGCCGATCAGCGCGTAGACCAGGGAGCCCAGCACGACCGCCGGCTTCAACCATTCGATTCCCATGATGACGACCTCCTGTTGAGACAGAGATGATTACTTGTGGCCCCCGCCGCTCGAGTAGCCCCCGTAGGAGCCGCCCGAGGTGCGGTACGACGAGGACGAGCAGTTCTCGTAGCGCGGGTCGCAGCGCGAGCTGCAGGTGCTCAGGACCAGCAGCAGCACGATGAGCAGGAAGAGGATGAGGACGACCATGCCGCAGCCCAGCTTCGGCGCGCCGCTCACGGGCCCGGTGTCGCCGCGCTTGAAGAGCGCCTTCTGGTCGTCGAGCTTGAACGCGGCCGCCACGGTGGCGCTGTCCAGTTTCGCGCCGGCCGACCAGGTCTGCTCGCTGCGCGACTGCTCCAGCGACAGCAGCGCGCTGCCGGCGGCAAAGTCGCGGTTGAAGGTCTGCTGGCCGCGCTCCACGCGCCAGTAGAACTCGCCGGCCACGTAGCTGGTGGTCGCGTTGTAGCTGTACTGCAGCTGGTATTGCTTGCCCTGCGCCGTGGCGAAGCGGCCGTCCTTCGACAAGGTCGCACCGCCGGTGAGCGGACGCACCAGGCTCCAGCCCTCTTCCGAATCGACGAGGAAGGAGAAGCCGCGCTGCTGGTTGTAGAGCAGGTATTCGCTCCAGCCGAAGTGCTCGTCCTCGCCCGGCACCTCGCCCATGCGGTGCTGGAATCCCAGCACCTGCCAGGGCACGCCCTGCAGTGTCCCGCTGCGGCCCAGCGCAATGAGCGGGCGCACCGGTTCGTCCTGCGTGGCGTGCCGCAACTCGCCGCCGATGCCCTGGCTGAGGTCGATGATGCTGCTGCAGTTGCGGCAGGTGATGGACTTGCTTTCGGCCAGCACGGGCGTCACCGACGCGCCGCAATTCGGGCAGGCGAAGCTGCGGCCTTTTTCTTCCTTCGCCGATTCGCTGCGCAGGCCGGTGAGCTTGAGGTCGTCCAGCGAGGCGCTACGGCCGAGGTACGCGGTGGGCTGCGCCGCTTCGTATTCGAGGCTGAGCACCAGGCCCTGCTCGTTGCGCAGCTCCACCACGGTGAAGGGCTGGCCCAGCGCCGGCAGGCGTGGCAATTCGCCTTGCGCGGAAATCAGCGTGACCGGCTGGTTCGAGCTGACGGTGAAAGGCCGCCCGTCGATCGCCGTGGTCAGGCCCAGCCGCAGGGTGGCGGCTGGCGGCGCTTCGCGCTTCAGTTCATAGGGCAGGGCGAAGACGTAGGCGCCGTTGTCCTCGGCCAGCACGCCGACGCGGCCATCGTCCAGCGCAGCGATCCATTCGGTCCAGTGGCCGCCCTCGTACTGGTACTGCAGCCGACCGACGATGGTGAAGCCATGGTCCTGTATGCGGCCCGATGCGAACAGCTGCAGCGGGCTGAAGTCGTCGAACAGCTCGGCCATCTTGCCGATGCGCGCGAGCGTGTCGCCCTGGCGCACCACCGTGCTCTGGCAGTAGGCGCAGATGGCATGGGTGGACTGGGCCGAGCGGAACTCGACCGGCGCGCCGCAGCCCGGGCAAGGCGCCCGGTAGGCACGCTGGGGGCTGCCGGCGCCCTCAGCCATTCGACGTCGACGTCATCGGGACAAGCGCGTCAGACCAGCTTCTTGAGCAGCTCGGTCTTCTTGGCGTCGAACTCTTCCTGCGTGAGGATGCCCTTGGACTTGAGTTCGCCCAGCTTCTCCAGCGTGGCCATGACGTCGGCCGGGCTGATGGCCGCCACGGCCGGGGCGGCGGCGGGAGTGCCCGCGCCCTGGTTGTTCTGCAGGCCCTGCGCGAGGTTCTGCGCCAGCACCTGGCCCAGCGCCACGCCGGCGCCCAGGCCCATGGCGTCGCCCGCCACGCCGCCGCCCTGCGAGGCGCCCTCGGCGAACTTGGGGATGGCCTGCGCTGTCTGGTACTGCATGAACTTGCCCATGTCGTTGCCGACCATGCCCATGCCGATCTTCTGGTCCAGGATCTTCTGCAGCTCCTCGGGCAGCGAGATGCTCTGCACCGTCATGCCGTCCAGTTGCAGGCCGATCTTGGCGAACTCGGGCGCGAGCTGCGCGGCCAGCGCCTGTGCGAACTGGATCTGGTTGGCCGCCAGGTCCAGGAAGGGCACGCCGCTGGCGGCGATGGCGTTGCTGATGTTCTGCAGCACCAGGCCGCGCAGCTGGCCGTCCAGGTCCTGCACGGAATAGATGTCGCGCGTGCCGGAGATCTCGGTGTGGAATTTCTTGGGATCGGCGACGCGGTACGCGTAGTTGCCGAAGGCGCGCAGGCGCACCGCGCCGAAGTCCTTGTCGCGGATGCTGATGGGCTGGGGCGTGCCCCACTTCTGGTCCACCTGCTGGCGGGTGCTGAAGAAGTAGACGTCGCTCTTGAAGGGGGACTCGAAGAGCTTGTCCCAGTTCTTCAGGTAGGTGAGCACCGGCAGCGTCTGCGTCGTCAGCTTGTACATGCCGGGGCCGAAGACGTCGGCCACCTGGCCTTCGTTGACGAAGACCGCCATCTGCGACTCGCGCACGGTGAGCGAGGCGCCGTTCTGGATCTCCATGTCCGCCATCGGGAAGCGCCAGGCCAGCGTGCCGTCGCCGGTCTCGGTCCACTGGATGATGTCGATGAACTGCTTCTTGATGAAATCCATCAGGGCCATGTCGCGTCTCTCCTCGTGCTGGGGTGTTTCGAGCCTCCGCTGGCAGTTTGCCATAGCGCCACGGTGCGGCACCCGGGGCCGCCCCACGCCCTGCACGCCCGAGGTCTACAATCGGCGCCCCCTACAACGACGCCGTGGGCCGAAGGTGCACCACTGCAGCAGGAGTCAACACGTCCATGTCCGATCCCACTCCCACCAGCGTCCCGGCGTCGAGCCCCCTGAGCGCCGAAGACAAGCGCGCGCAGCTGCGCCGCGCCGCGCTGGAGTACCACGAGCACCCGATTCCCGGAAAGATCGCGATCACGGCGACCAAGCAGGTGCTCAACCAGCGTGACCTGTCGCTGGCCTATTCCCCCGGGGTGGCCGCACCCTGCGAAGAGATCGTCAAGGACCCGGTCAACGCCTTCAAGTACACCGCGCGCGGCAACCTGGTGGCCGTCATCAGCAACGGCACCGCGGTGCTGGGGCTGGGCGACATCGGCGCGCTGGCCTCCAAGCCGGTGATGGAAGGCAAGGGCGTGCTCTTCAAGAAGTTCGCCGGCGTCGACGTGTTCGACATCGAGATCGACGAGAAGGACCCGGCCAAGCTGGTCGAGGTGATCGCCGCGCTGGAGCCCACCTTCGGCGCCATCAACCTGGAAGACATCAAGGCCCCCGACTGCTTCTACGTCGAGCGCGAGCTGCGCAAGCGCATGAAGATCCCGGTGTTCCACGACGACCAGCACGGCACCGCCATCACCGTGGCCGCCGCCATGCTCAACGCCCTGAAGGTGGTGGGCAAGGACATCGGCACCGTGAAGCTGGTGGCCTCTGGCGCCGGCGCCGCCGCGCTGGCCTGCCTGAACCTGCTGCTCAAGGTGGGCCTCAAGCGCGAGAACGTGTTCGTCACCGACCTGGCGGGCGTGGTCTACGAAGGCCGCACCGAGCTGATGGACGAGGACAAGGCCAGGTTCGCGCAGAAGACCTCGGCGCGCAAGCTCGGTGAAGTCATCGAAGGCGCGGACGTGTTCCTGGGCCTGTCGGCCGGCGGCGTGCTCAAGCCGGAGATGGTCGCCAAGATGGCCACCAAGCCGGTGATCTTCGCGCTGGCCAACCCGAATCCGGAAATCACGCCGGAAGACGCGCGCGCCGTGCGCGACGACGTGGTGATGGCCACCGGCCGCACCGACTACCCGAACCAGGTCAACAACGTCCTGTGCTTCCCCTACATCTTCCGCGGCGCGCTGGACTCGGGCGCCACCACCATCACGGACGAGATGGAGATCGCCGCGGTGCACGCCATCGCCGACCTGGCGCAGGCCGAGCAGAGCGAGCGGGTGGCCGCCGCCTATGTCGGCGAGAAGCTGAGCTTCGGGCCCGAGTACCTGATTCCCAAGCCCTTCGATCCGCGCCTGATGATCAAGATCGCGCCGGCGGTGGCCCAGGCGGCCGCCGACAGTGGCGTGGCCCTGCGCCCGATCAAGGACATGGACGCCTACCGCGACAAGCTGCAGAGCTTCGTCTACGCCTCGGGCACGACCATGAAGCCGATCTTCGACGCCGCCCGCCGCGCGCCGAAGAAGCGCGTGGCCTACTGCGAGGGTGAGGAAGAGCGCGTGCTGCGCGCCGCCCAGATCGTGGTGGACGAGGGCATCGCCCGCCCCACGCTCATCGGCCGTCCGGCCATCATCGCCCAGCGCGTGCAGAAGTTCGGCCTGCGCCTGCGCGAGGAGCTGGACTACGACGTGGTCAACACCGACTTCGACCACCGCTACCGCGACTTCTGGCAGACCTACCACCGCATGACCGAGCGCAAGGGCATCACGGTGCAGGTGGCCAAGATCGAGATGCGCCGGCGCCTGACGCTGATCGGCTCCATGCTGCTGCACAAGGGCGACGTGGACGGCATGATCTGCGGCACCTGGGGCACCACCGCGCTGCACCTGCGCTACATCGACCAGGTGATCGGCAAGCGCCCCGGCGGCTGCGCGAGCACGCCGCAGGACGTGCCGATCTACGCCTGCATGAACGGCCTGCTGCTGCCCGACCGCCAGGTCTTCCTGGTGGACACGCACGTCAACTACGACCCCACCGCGGTCGAACTGGCCGAGATCACCACCATGGCGGCCGAGGAGATGATGCGCTTCGGCCTCAAACCCAAGGCGGCGCTGCTGTCGCACTCCAACTTCGGCACCAGCGAGAACCCCAGCGCCGTGAAGATGCGCCAGGTGCTCGCGCTGCTGCGCGAGCAGGCGCCCTGGCTGGAAGTGGATGGCGAGATGCACGGCGACGTCGCCCTGGACGGCCGGCAGCGCATGGAAATCATGCCGCACAGCGCGCTGGCGGGCGACGCCAACCTGCTGGTGTTCCCGAACATCGACGCTGCAAACATTTCTTACAACCTGCTCAAGACCGCGGCCGGCGGCAACATCGCCATCGGCCCGGTCCTGCTGGGTGCGGCCAAGCCGGTGCACATCCTGACCGCCAGCGCGACCGTGCGCCGCATCGTCAACATGACGGCCCTCACCGTGGCCGACGCAAACGCCGACCGCTGAGGCTTTGCGCGAAAGCGTCCGCCAACTTCGCGTGGCGGTCGCGACCTGAACGCCTGCTCAAGATTTGGGCAGGCGCTTGCTATTTGTGCCCGTCTGGTGCACACTGGCGGGCTTGAATTCGAGGGTAAACCCCAGGGCCGACAAAGCATGTAGCCCCGGGTGCTTGCACCGGATTCCCAAGTTCATCGGGGCTCGCTGCCCTCCCGTTCTTTTTCAGTTCGCGTTGTCCCATCGTGGCGTTCGCCTCCCTCAGGTCCGTTCTTTCGAAATTCGCGCTCACCGGGCTTGTGCTCACGGCGCTTTCGACCGGGGCCCAGGGCTTCGAATGGCCGGGTACGACGAGCAATCAGCAGGCGACCACCGTCGCCCTGGCCGAACTGCCGACGGAAGGACAGCGAACCTACCAGGCCATTTTCAATGGCGGCCCGTTTCGGCATGACAAGGACGGCAGCGTGTTCGGCAATCGCGAACGGCTGCTGCCTCGTGAATCGCGCGGTCACTACCGCGAATACACGGTCGACACCCCGGGTGCGCGCAACCGCGGCGCAAGGCGCATCGTGTGCGGCGGCGTCCCCAAGGCGCCCTCGGCCTGCTGGTACACCGCCGACCACTATGCGAGCTTCCGCCGCATCGTGCCATGAGCAAGGTTTGGGCAAACACAGTATTTGGAGAGGCGTCCCTACGCGCCTGACGACGAAATGTTGACGACTATGGAAAGACCACCGGAGATGAACGTATCCCTTCGTGGCGTGCGACCGAACATCGTGCAGTCGATCCGCGCGTTCCGCGTGAGCGACCTGCAGGAAGCCGCGCATGCGGCGGGCCAGCACTTCTTGTATGCCAACCTGGGCAATGCCCAGAGCAAGCAGGACGTGCTCGACCTCATCGCCCAGCAATTCATGTTCCCGCAGCACTTCGGCAAGAACTTCGATGCGCTGTACGACTGCATGACCGACCCGCTGCACAAGTCCGGCCCGCAGCCCGGCTTCGTGGTAGTGCTGGAGCAGATCCCGGCCAACGGCAAGTTCGACAAGGAAGCGCGCGAGCAGCTGCTCGACATCTTCCGGGACGCGTCCGACTACTGGGGCGATCGCAAGATCCCCTTCCGGTGCTTCTATTCTTTTCTGTAGCCCGTTCTGCACACACCAGCCAAGCAGAACGGGCGAACGAGGCTACCGACGGAACCACCTCCATCGACGCAGCAACAGCAACGGCACCGGCTCCGGACATCCCCGAGGATCCCAACGCCGAGAAGATGCCGACCGACAAGCTCCTGGACGTATCGCCCCTGGCGCTGCGCATGAGCAGCCCTTTCAACGCCGGCTACTGGCTCGCCGCCGCCTGATCGAGGCAGCGCCCCCGGCATCTGGAAAAAGACCCGCTTCGGCGGGTCTTTTCGTTTCTAAGCGGCGGGTTGCAACGCCAGGGCCAACGCAACGTATTCCTCGACCGGCACTTCCTCGGCCCGCCGCTGCGTGTCGAAGTCGCCGCCGAAGCCCTTGGCTTCCAGCCACTTGCCCAGCGTGTGGCGCAGCAGCTTGCGGCGTTGGCTGAAGGCCGTCTGCACCAGCTGCTCGAAGAGCCGGAAATCGACCGGCGCGAACTGCGCGCGCGGCACCATGCGCACCACCGCGCTGTCGACCTTGGGGGGCGGGTCGAAGCTTTCGGGCGGCACGAAGAGCACGTTTTCCATCGCATAGCGCCACTGCAGCATCACGCTCAGGCGGCCGTAGTCGGCGGTGGCCGGCGCCGCCACCATGCGGTCGATCACTTCCTTCTGCAGCATGAAGTGCTGGTCGGCGATGCGGTCCGCGAAGCCCAGCAGGTGAAAGAGGATGGGGGTTGAGATGTTGTAGGGCAGGTTGCCCACCACCCTCAGCGCCGCCGGCTGGCTGGGCGCCAGCTGCTGCGCCAGCGCGCCGAAGTCCACCTTCAGCACGTCGGATTCGATGACTTCGAGCTGCCCGTGGCTGCGCAGCCGCACGGCCAGGTCACGGTCCAGCTCGACCACCGTGAGGCGCCCGAGACGCTCCACCAGCGGCTGGGTGAGCGCCGCCAGACCCGGACCGATTTCCACCATCGGGTCGCCCGGCCGCGGCGCGATCTCGCGCACGATGGCGTCGATGATCCCCGCGTCGGCCAGGAAGTGCTGCCCGAAGCGCTTGCGCGGGATGTGCTTCATTCCATCAGGACTGCGGCGGCTCGCGGTACTCGACGTAGGCGCGGCCGCGCACTTCCTGCGCCCAGGTGTTGTAGGCCTCTTCCATGCGCTTCTCGCGCAGCGCAGCGCGGGCCGTGTCGCGCTGCTCGGTCTGGGACAGCTTGGCCTCGCGGCGCTGCTCCACCTGGATCAGGTGCACGCCGAAGCGCGAGACCACCGGATCGCTCACCTGGCCGGGCTGCAGGCGGTTCATCGCTTCCTCGAACTCCGGCACGAACATGCCGGGGCGGGACCAGCCCAGCTCGCCACCGTCCTTGGCGCTGCCGTCCTGCGAGTTGTCGCGCGCCAGGCCGGCGAAGGTCGCGGTGCCGGCCTCGATCTGCTTCTTGAAGCCGGCCAGCTTCTGAGCGGCCTGGGTGGTGTTGCTCTTGTCGTCCACCCGCAGCAGGATGTGGCGCACCTTGGTCTGCGTGACGGTGGCGTCGCCCGCCTCGGTCTTGCTCAGCAGCTTGAGGACGTGGAAGCCCGCGGGCGAGCGCACGGGGCCGGCAATCCCGGCGACGGGGGTGCCCTGCGTCGCCTCGATGAACAGGGGCGGATAGCGATCGGCGCTGCGCGCGCCCAGGGCGCCTCCGTTGAGCCGGTCCGGCGCATCCGACAGGTCGCGCGCCAGCGCATTGAAATCCTCGCCCGCGCGCGCGCGCTGGGCGATGCCCTGCGCCTTCTGCTGCAGTTCGGCGACCTTGGCGTCGGAGGCGTTCTCCGGCACGGCCACCAGGATGTGCGCGATGTTGACCGTGGGCGCCGCCCTTTCTGCGTTGCTGCGCTGGTCGCGAAGGTACTGGTCGACCTCCAGGTCGCTCACCCGCACCTTCGGCTCGACCTCGCGCTCGCGCAGTCGCATGAGGGTGATCTGGGTGCGCAGTTCCTGGCGGTAGGCGTCGCGCGAGATGCCTTCCTGGGCCAGGCGACGGCCCAGCTCGGTGACCGTCATCTGGTTCTGGCGGGCCACGCCTTCCTCGGCCTGGTCGACCGCGAGGTCATCCACCTTGATCCCCAGTTCCTTGGCCTGCTGCAGCTGCGCCTTCTCGGAAATGATGCGCTCCAGGGCCATGCGGTTGAGCTCCGGCCGTGGCACCCGCTCGACCTCGGGGCCGCCCTGGCGCAGGGCACGCTGCACGCGCGACAGCACCTCGGTGTTGGTGACCGGCTCGGAATTGACCAGCGCCACGATGTACTCGGCCACGCGCTGGCCGCTGGGCGTGGTGGCCGGCGCCGGCGTCGGCACCGGGGTGGCAGCCAGGGACGGCGCGCTCGGCTGCTGCGGGCCGGCCCGCATGATGTCGGTGATGCCGCGCGGCGCGCCGGCGGCGCCGCCGTTCGGACGGGTGCTGCTTTGTGCCTGCGCGAGGCCCGCGGTGGCCAGGGCGGCGGCCAGGCAGGTGGCGCTGAGGAGGGTTCTGGAGTGGCTCATGGCTGGCCTTCGAAAAGAGAGGATCAGTCGTATTGGGTGAAGCGGCTCGGCGGATCGAACCGTTGACGCAGCGGCTGGTAACTGCGGATATTGGTCTGCAGGCTGCGCAGCGGGCTCGTGCCCACCGCCGCAAACCCGACGAATTCCAGCTGGAACATGATGCGGGTGTTGGCCGTCGCCAGGCCCGTGGTCAGGCGCTCCAGCACGACACGCCCGATCCAGCAGCAAGCATCGTATTCCAGCCCGACGATGCCGTCGGTGAGCTTATTGTCCTCCATGCTGTAGTTCAGGCGTCCCACGGCATACCAGCGGCCGCCGCCCTGGCCGCGGCCCGGGCCCAGGTCCTGGCCCTTGTCGCCCCACAGGTCGTTCAGCGGCCATTGCCAGGCCAGGTCGATGGACTTGCTGCCATCGTTGGCCTGAGGCGTGGTTTCGGCCTGGTAGCGGTACGCCGCATAGATGGAGCGGTAGGGACCCGGCTGGTAGCGCCCGCCCAGCGTGGTGCGGTTGGAGCGCTGGGTGTCCGGGTTGTACTGGATCGTGCCTTCGGTGCTCCATTGCGGCGTCCAGTTGATCGCACCGCCCAGCAGGATGTCGCTGAAGCGGTCGGTGACGGGTGCCTGCCCGGGCAGGGTGACTTCCTGGTCCTTGAAGCGGATGCGCTGGGCGATGCCCACCCGCGCCGCCTCGGCGCCAGTGTCCGGATCGATCAGCCGCGAGGTCACGCCCACGGTGGCCATGTTGTTGTCGGCGATGCGGTCGTTGCCCGAGTACACGTTCTCGGTGTAGATCGTCGCGAAGTTGAAGTCGTTCTGCGCCGTGTCGTAGATCGGCAGCTGGTTCTGGTCCTTGAACGGCGTGTAGGTGTAGAAGGCCCGCGGCTCCAGCGTCTGCGTGAACGCGCGGCCGAAGAAGCTGGTGTCGCGCTCGAAGATCAGGCCCGAATCCAGGCTGAAGGTCGGCAGCACCCGGGTGGCGCTCTTGCGACCGAAATAGTCCTCGTCGAACTGGTAGGCCGTGCCGTTGAGCATCAGCTTGGGGATCACGAAGCTGCCCGGCGTGAGGAAGGGACGGCTGAGCGCGCCCACCATGAACATGCGCTCGCCGTCCGGCTGCGGCGGCCTGCCCGGATAGAGCAACGCCTGCAGCGCCGGATCGCCCTGGAAGCGGGTGTAGTCGGCATCGAAGGTGAAGTCGAAGCCGCCGCCCAGGTTGAACTTGCCGTAGTTGGCAGTCAGCTGCGGCAGCCGATCGTAGGGCGGCACGATGATCGAGTCCTGCGCCTGCAGCGTCTGGTAGGACAGCGCACGCACCGACCCACTGAAGTCACCTTTCTTCCAGTAGAGCGCCGCGTTGGACGCCAGCAGGCGCTGCGTCACCGAGGGCGTGCGGTTGAAGTCGCTCCAGTAGTTGTCGTCGCTGACCCGGTTGATGCTCAGCGAGCCCGACAGGAAGTCCAGCCCCAGGCTCTTGGCGTCGAAGGTCTGCTGGTGCTGCGTCCAGATGCCCCAGCGGTCCTCGCCGTCGCGCAGGCGGTCGTTGGGCATGTAGTCGATGCGCGCGTCGCCGCTGTAGGTGCCCTCGAGGTAGCGGAACTCGGTGCCCAGGTTCACGCCGCGCTTGCTCATCACCGTCGGAATGAAGGTGAGGTCGCGGTTGGGCGCGATGTTCCAGTAATAGGGCAGGGTCAGCTCCATGCCATTGGTGTTGTCCAGCCCGATGATGGGCGGCAGCAGGCCGCTCTTGCGGTTGCCCGACAGCGGAAAGCTCAGCGACGGGAAGGCCGGCGTGGTGAAGCCCATGAAGCTCAGCTGGGCGTCGGTGGCCACGCCGGTGTCGTCCTCCTTGTCGGCGCGGATCGAGGCGGCCTTGAGGACCCAGTCGGGCGTCCAGCCCGGGAAGTCCTCGCGCCGGCAGGTGGTGTAGCTGGCGTTGTGCGCCACCGAGATGTTCTCGTCGACGAAGTCGATGCGGCTGGCCTCGCCATGGCCGCCGGTGGCCAGGAACTGGTAGCGCACCCGGTCGAAGAAGCCTTCGAAGGTCTCCAGCTTCAATTGCACCGCGGGGCCTTCGTAGACATTGCCGGCCTGGTTGATGCGCACGTTGCCGGTGGCCTTGGCAGTGTCGGTGGCCTGGTCGTATTCGAGCCGGTCGGCGTCGATGACGGTGTCGCCCTTGCGCAGCTGCGCGTGGCCTTCCACGACCGTTTCCAGGTCGGGCCGGCCGAAGACCTTGTCCCCTGAGATGAAGCTGGGCAGCTCGCCGCTCTCGCCGCGGGGCAGGGTCTCGGCCAGCTGAGGCGTGGTCCGCAGCTGCAGCGGGCCCGCCAGCGGGTCGCCCGGCGCCGCGGCGGAGGCATCCTGCGCCATGGCGGCTTGCGCGTGCAGCAGCGCGATGGTGAGCAGCGCCAGCGGCAGGGGCGGGCGGCACCGACGCCGAGAGGCACGGGACAAATCAAGCATCGGCAGGTGAAGGTACTTTTCTTGTGAGCGTCGGGACACGGAGCGCGGCGCGCTATGCCACCGGCTCGGCGCGGTTCCCGGCGGCCGGCCGCGGCGCGGCTGCCACCAGGGCGGATTTGTAGAATCGATTATCCATGACAGCACCTTCCTCTTCGGCCCCCGGCACCGCCGCGCCCGGCGGCATCACCTGGGGCGACGCCGGCCGCGAGCGCGCCTTCGCCGACTGGCTGGCGCGTGTCGCGCCCGGGCACGGACTGCAGCCCGCCACGGTGCGCCTGGCCTCGGCCGACGCCAGCTTCCGGCGCTATTTCCGCGTGGACGCCGCCGACGCCACCACCCGCATCGTGATGGACGCGCCGCCCGACAAGGAAAACAGCGCCCCCTTCGTGCAGGTGGCCAAGCTCATGGCCGACGCGGGCGTGCGCGCCCCCCAGGTGCTGGAATGGGACCGTGACCAGGGCTTCCTCCTGCTGGACGACCTGGGCCGCCAGACCATGCTGGAGCTCATCGATCCGGCCCGCCCCGAGGCGGCACGGCCGATGTACGACGCCGCCGTCGACGCACTGGTGCACTGGCAACTCGCCTCCAGGCCCGGCGTGCTGCCGGCCTATGACGAGGCACTGCTGCGGCGCGAGCTGGCGCTGTTCCCCGATTGGTACGTCGCCAGGCATCGCGGCATCGCGGTGGAAGGCCCGCTGGCCCAGACGCTGGCCAGCAGCTTCGACCTGATCGTGCAGAACAACCTGGCTTCGCCCGGCGTCTACGTGCACCGCGATTTCATGCCGCGCAACCTCATGGTGAACCCCGTCGACGGCTCCCTGGGCGTGCTCGATTTCCAGGACGCGGTCCACGGCCCCATCACCTACGACATCGCCAGCCTCATGCGCGACGCCTTCCTCAGCTGGGACGAGGAATTCGTGATCGACGTGACGGTGCGCTACTGGCAGAAGGCCCGCAAGGCCGGGCTGCCGGTGGACGAGGACTTCGGCGCGTTCTACCGCGCCGTGGAATGGATGGGCCTGCAGCGGCACCTGAAGGTGGCCGGCATCTTCGCGCGGCTGACCTTGCGCGACGGCAAGCCGCGCTACCTGGAGGATGCCCCGCGCTTCATCGGCTACATCCGTGCCACGGCCGGGCGCTACCGCGAGCTGGCGCCGCTGCTGCGCGCGGTGGACCAGCTCGAGGGCATCCAGGCGGCCAGCGGCTACGCCTTCGGCCGCGTCTAGCGGACGAGAGCGCATGCCCCGCTTTTATTGCCCCGGCGCGCTGCGTCCCGGCCTCGACCTGGACCTGCCGCCGGGCGCTGCCCGCCATGTGCAGGTGCTGCGGCTGCAGCCGGGCGAGGGGATCACGCTGTTCAACGGCCAGGGCGGCGAATGGCGCGCCACCATCGCGCGCATGGGGCGCAGCGATGTCGCGGTGACGGTGGGCGAGCATTCGGCCCTGGAGCGCGAGGCGCCCAACGCCGTGCACCTCGCGCTGGGCATGCCGGCCAACGAGCGCATGGACTGGCTGGTGGAAAAGGCCACCGAGCTGGGCGTGGCCAGCATCCAGCCGCTGATGACGGCCCACGCCGTGCTGCGCCTGTCCGGCGAGCGCGCGGACAAGAAGCGGGCGCACTGGGAGGCGATCGCCGCCGCCGCATGCGAGCAGTGCGGGCGCAACCGGGTGCCGGTGGTCCATCCGGTGCAGACGCTCCCGAAATGGCTCGAACAGGACGCGTCGCGCGTCACGCGACGACTCGTGCTGAGCCTGGCCGAGGGCACGCGCGACATCGCGCAGGCCCGCCAGGATCCGCAGGAATGCGTCGTGCTCAGCGGCCCCGAAGGCGGCCTGAGCCGCGACGAGGACGCGCAGGCGCGTGCGGCCGGCTTCGCACCCGTGACGCTCGGCCCGCGCATCCTGCGCGCGGAGACCGCGGCGCTGGCTGCGCTCGTCCTGCTCGCGGGTTGAGCGGGAATCTTTTGTTCACCCTGCTTTCGCGCAAGCTCCTGCACAATTCGCGCCTCGTCAGCTCAACTTCGAGGAGCACATCATGGGATTGCTGGATTCGGTTCTGGGTCAAGTCATGGGCGGCGCGCAGCAGCCGCAGCAACAGCCGGGCGGGCCGGCGGGCGGCCTCGAGGGCCTGAGCGCACTGGCCGGCATGGGCGGGCTGGATGCGCTGCTCGGCGGCAGCACCGGCGCTGGTGGCGGCGCGCCTGCCGGCGGCGGCCTGGCCGACGTGCTTGGCGGCTTGCTCGCCAACGACGGCCAGATGGGCGGGCTGGGTGGCCTGGTCTCCAGGTTCGAGCAGGCCGGCATGGGCAACGAGGTGGGCTCCTGGGTGGGCACCGGCGAGAATCAGCCGATCTCGCCCTCGCAGGTACAGGGCGCGCTCGGCAGCGACGCCATCGCCGGCATGGCCTCCAAACTGGGCATCAATGCGCAAACCCTGCTGCCCTTGCTGGCCAGCGTGCTGCCGCTGCTGATCAACCAGCTGACGCCGCAGGGCCGCGTGCCCGACCAGGGCGTGGGCAACCAGCAGGATCTGATGGCCGTGCTCGGCGGCCTGCTGCGCCGCTAGCAAAGGCGCCGCCCCGCTGCATGAATCGCCACCTGCTGCTGCTCACGGCCTGCCAGGGCCTCTTCCTGACGAACAACGTCGCCTTCATGGCGATCAACGGCCTGGTGGGGCTGGCGCTGGCGCCGCAGGCCTGGATGGCGACCCTGCCGGTGATGGCCTACGTGGTGGGCGGCGCGCTGTCCACCGGCTGGGTGGCGCGCACCCAGCGTCGCTTCGGGCGGCGCATCTCCTTCCAGATCGGGCTGGCGGTGGCCTTCTTCTCCGCGCTGGCCTGCGCCGCGGCCGTGCTGATGCACGCCTTCTGGCTGCTGTGCCTGGCCACGGTGGTCGCCGGCATCTACAACGCCAATGCCTCGCTCTACCGCTTCGCCGCGGCCGAACTGGCGGCGCCTTCCTGGCGCGAGAAGGCGGTATCGCTGGTGATGGCCGGCGGCCTGATCGGCGCGGTGCTGGGGCCCAACCTGGCATCCATCACACGCAACTGGCTCGCGGCGCCCTTTGCAGGCGCCTATGTGGCGCTGGCAGGCGTGGCCCTGCTGTCCGCCGCGCTGATGCACTTCATCCGCTTCCCGGCGCTCGCGGCCACGCAGCCGGGGCAGGGCGGCCGGCCGCTTTCCGAGATCGCGCGCCAGCCGGTCTTCATCGTGGCGGCCCTGGCCGGTGCCCTGGGCTTCGGCGTGATGAACCTGCTGATGGCCGCCACGCCGCTGGCCATGCAGGTGTGCAGCTATCCCTTCGAGGACGTGGCGTGGGTGCTGGAGTGGCACGTGATCGGCATGTTCGCGCCCGGCTTCTTCACCGGCCACCTCATCCGCCGCTTCGGCGCGCTGCCCGTGATGGGGGTGGGGCTGCTGCTCAACGTGGCCTGCATCCTCATCGCGCTCTCGGGCGTGGAGCTGCATCGTTTCCTTGCGGCGCTGTTCCTGCTGGGCGTGGGCTGGAACTTCCTCTTCACCGGCAGCACGACGCTGTCTCTTTCGGCCTACACCGCGCAGGAGCGCGACCGTGCCCAGGGCGCGCTCAATTTCTGCATCTTCGCCACCCTGGCGGTGAGTTCGCTGGCCTCGGGCGTGCTGGTGACGACCCAGGGCTGGCAGTGGCTCAACCTCGGCTCGCTGGTGCCGGTGGTGCTGACCGGCGCGGGCCTGCTGTGGCTGGCGCGCGTGCAGCGGCGGCCATCGCCCGAGGCGGCCTGAGCCGCAGTCCTCAGGCGCGGACAGCCGCCGGCGCCGGCGCGCTGCTGCCGAAGCGCTCGGCCAGCCAGTGCTCGAGCGCATCGAACACCGGCTTCGCATCCAGCTCGTTGAAGATCTCGTGGAAGTGCCGCTCGAAGGCGATGGCCCGCACCTGGCCGCTGGGCGCGGCAGCCGCGGCGAAATCGCGGCTGCCCTCGGGGCGCACCAGCCGGTCCGCACCCGCGTAGAGCAGCAGGGTGGGCACCGGCCAATGCGGCGCCGCCTGCATCACGCGCGCGCCCTCGTCCGCCAGGAAGCGCGCCAGGCGCGCACCGATGCGGTCGTGGTTGAGCGGGTCGCCCGTGTAGGCCGGCGCCACCGCCGGGTCGTGCGACAGGTTCTTCGCATCAAGCCCGTTTCCCACTCGCAGGCCGGGCGCGAGACGCGACAGCACCGCGATCAGCCCCTTCTGCACCGCGCTGAGCGTGGGCGAGAGGGCGGGCGACGAAAGGACCAGCGCGTCCACCGGCCGCACGCCTCGCGCGACGAAGCTGGCGGCGGCGAGGCCGCCCATGCTGTGCCCCAGCAGAACCAGGGGCAAGCCCGGGAAGGCAGCACGGCCGTCCTCGACGAGGAGCGCCAGATCGTCGAGCAGTCGCGTCTCGTGCGGCAGGCCGCCCCGCGCGCCGCCGGACAGGCCGTGGCCGTAGTGGTCGTGCGCGCGCACCGCAAAGCCCAGCGCGTTCAGGCGCCGGGCCACGTGCGCGTATCGGCCGGCGTGCTCGCCAAGGCCATGGGTGATGTGCACCAGCGCACGCGGCGGCGCCGGCGTGTCCGTCCACTCGCGCAGCGCCAGCGTCTGGCCGTCTGCGCTGCGCAGGGTCCTGGCCTGCGCCTCGCTCACGCGGCCTGCTGCTGCGCGGCGCGCTCGACCGGCAGCGCGGCAATCACCTCGGCCACCGCGGCCGTGAGCTTCTTCGCGTAGGGCACATGCAGGAATTCGTTGGGCCCGTGCGCATTGCTCTTCGGACCGAGCACGCCGCAGACCATCATCTGCGCCTTCGGGAAGCCCTGGCTGAGCATGTTCATGAGCGGAATGGTGCCGCCCTGGCCGATGTAGCCGCAGGGCGCGCCGAAGTGCGCCTGCGACGCGGCATTGAGCGCGCGCTCGAACCAGGGCGCCGTGGTGGGCGCGTTCCAACCGGTGGCGCCGCCGTTGGAGTCGAAGGTGACGCGCGCCTGGTAGGGCGCGTTGTCTTCCAGCAGGGTCTTGAGTTCCTGCACGGCGCTGGCCGCATCCACGAGGGGCGGCAGGCGCAGCGAGAGCTTGAAGGCGGTGTAGGGACGCAGCACGTTGCCCGCGTCCTTGAGCGCCGGGAAGCCCTCGGCGCCCGTGACGCTGAGCGTGGGCTTCCAGGTGCGGTTGAGCAGCGCCTCGACCGGGTCGGTGGTCACGGGCAGCGCGAAGCTGGTCGAGCCGCCGCAGTCGTAGTGCGCCCAGGGGAAGCGCTTGTACACCTCCTCGCCCAGGATGGCGGCCGTGGCACGGGCCTGCGCGACGCGCTCGGCCGGGACTTCGCAATGGAAGCTCTGGGGCAGCAGGCGCCCGGTCTTGCTGTCCTCCAGTCGGTCGAGCACCTGGCGCATGATGCGGAAGCTCGAAGGCACCAGGCCCGAGGCGTCGCCCGAGTGCACGCCTTCGGTCAGCACCTCGACCTTGAGCGTGCCGCTGGCCATGCCGCGCAGCGAGGTGGTGAGCCACAGCTGGTCGTAGTTGCCGGCGCCCGAATCCAGGCAGATCACCAGGCCCACGTCGCCCAGCCGATCGCGCAGGGCATCGACATAGGGCAGCAGGTCGTAGGAGCCGGATTCCTCGCAGGTCTCGACGATGCCCACGATGCGCGGATGCGCCGCGCCCTGCGCCTTCAGCGCCTGGATGGCCGCAGTGCTGGCGTAGACCGCGTAGCCGTCGTCGGCGCCGCCGCGGCCGTAGAGCAGGCCGTTCTCGTACTTGGGCGTCCAGGGGCCCAGGTCGTTGCGCCAGCCGGTGAACTCGGGCTGCTTGTCCAGGTGGCCGTACATCAGCACGGTCTCGCTCATGTCGGTGCCGGTGGCCGGCACCTCGAAGAAGAGCACCGGCGTGCGGCCCGGCAGGCGCACGATCTCCAGCTTCAGGCCCTCTACCTTCTGCGCGTCGACCCAACTGGCCGCGTTGCGCAGCACTGTCTCCAGGTAGCCGTTGGCCGACCAGTCCTTGTCGAAGCCGGGCGACTTGGCCGGAATGGCGATGTAGTCGGTGAGCTGCCGAACGATGTCGCCGTCCCACTGTCGGGTGACATCCGACAGGGCACGTTCGGCGTCGAGCAGGGCGGCCGGGATTTCTCGGTGCAGGGGGGCGTTCATCGGGGGGTTCTCCGGGAAAGGCGTCGAAGAAGGCATTTTGCGCCCGCCGCGCCGCGCGCGTAGAGTGCGCGCAAAACTTGAGCAAAGGCGCATCCCGTGAGCAAGAACGGCATTCATGTGGGCGTGGGCGGCTGGACCTTCGAGCCCTGGCGCGACAACTTCTATCCCAAGGGCCTGGCGCATGCGCGCGAGCTGCATTTCGCCAGCCGCCACCTCACGGCCATCGAGATCAACGGCACCTACTACAGCGGCTTCAAGCCCGAGCACTTCCGCAAGTGGGCCAGCGAGGCACCGGAGGGCTTCGTGTTCTCGATGAAGGCCACGCGCTTCGCCACCAACCGCAAGCTGCTGGCGACCGCGGGCGATTCCATCAAGCGCTTCATCGACAGCGGCCCGACCGAGATGGGCGAGCGGCTCGGTCCCATCGTGTGGCAGTTCATGCCCACCAAGAAGTTCGAGCCGGAGGACTTCGAGGCCTTCCTCGAGCTGCTGCCGAAGAAGGAAGGCAGCCACGTGCTGCGGCACGTGATGGACGTGCGCCATCCGAGCTTCGTCGTGCCCGAGTACCAGGCCATGGCGAAGAAGCACGGCGTGTCCACCGTGTTCACCGATTCCGACAAGTACCCCTCCTTCGAGGAGCCCGACGGCCCGGTGGCCTATGCGCGGCTGATGATGGCGCAGGCGGACGAGCCCGCCGGCTATGCGCCCGCGTCGCTGGACACCTGGGCCAAGCGCGCCAAGGGCTGGGCCGGCAAGCGCGAGACCTTCGTCTTCTTCATCAACGGCGCAAAAGAAAAGGCACCGGCAGCGGCCGGTGCCTTGCTCGAGCGGCTCGGCTGGACGCCGACGCCCGACTGAACTCCAGGGCGCCTTGCGCGCTCAGGCTGCCGCTTGCAGCGGCGTGCTCGCGGCCGGCTTGGCCGCCGGCTTGTCGCCGGACGTGCCCACGCTGACTTCGCCAGCGAGTTGGCCGCCTTCCTCGATCACCAGCTTGCCGTAGCGGATCTTGCCGCTGACCTTGCCAGTGGCATGGATCACGAGCTTCTCGCGCACGGTGAGGTTGCCATCGAACACGCCGCGGATCTCGGCGATGTCGATGCCGGCCGAACCCTTGAAGGCGCCCGTCTCGGCGATCTGCATGACGCGCGAATCCATCGTGGCTTCGACCAGGCCTTCGACCACCAGCGTGTCGCAGTCGGTGATCTCGACGCCCTTGAGCTTGATGTTGGGGCCGACCGTCAGCTTGGCACCGCTCTCCTTGGCGGCATTCGCGGCCGTGTTGGCCACGGAGGGCGGCACGGAGGGGGAGGGGTTGGTGCCGACGGGCGATCCGGAGAGATTGGTACCGGAGCCCATCAACGGCGCGGGACGGGAGGTAAGCGATTCGGTTTCGCGATCGCGCTTACCGAAGAAGGGGGACTGAGATGCCAATGTGAGCTCCTGCAAAACGCGCATGGTAGGAGCCGATACACAAAGCTCACGACTTCATTACGCAAGAGACGTAACCAAATTCGGCGTTGTGCAGGCGCTGCGCATACTTTTCTCTGATGCCATGCAAAAGAAAGCACTAGGCCCACACGACGCGGCCCTGGGTCGCGTCCTGGATGCGGCGCATCAATGCATCGGCGCGATCGGCAGGCAGGCTGAAATCGAAGTGCACCAGCGACGTGTGCCGCACGTCGCTCAACGTGGCCGCTGCGCCGGCCAGTTCGCGCCGCACGATGCCCTCGGCATCGTAGGGCACCGTGCAGCTCAGCAGGCTCTGCGCGACCAAGGGCTGCAAGGGTGCATCGACCAGGGCCTGCGCGACTGCATCGGTGTAGGCGCGCACCAGGCCGCCGGCGCCCAGCTTCACGCCGCCGAAGTAGCGGACCACGGTAGCAAGTACGCCCTCGAGTTGCTGGTGGCGCAGCACTTCGAGCATCGGCCGGCCGGCCGTGCCGCCGGGCTCGCCGTCATCGTTGGCGGCCGACTGGCCTCCGGCCATCAGCGCCCAGCACACGTGCGCGGCGCCGGGATGCTCTGAGCGCAGCGCATCGACCACCACCTGCGCCTGCGGCCGCCCAGTCACCGGCTGTACGCATCCGATGAAGCGGCTCTTCCTGATGACGAGCTCGCTGTGCACCGCCTGTGCCAGGGTGAAGGCCATGCCGGGCCGGTCCGCAAAGAGGTCAGGCGCCGCTGCGCTCGAACTTGAACACGGCCGTGCCGGCGCGTGCGTTGGGCAGCCAGCGCACCTCCCGGTCGTCCTGCAGGCCGAAGGCGTCGAGCACGCGCAGCTTGTTCCTGTGCGCCAGCACCTCGAAGTCCTTGAAGGTGCCCACGCGGATGTTGGGCGTGTCGTACCACTGGTAGGGCAGGCGGCGCGTGACCGGCATGCGGCCGCGCGCGATGCTGATGCGGTTGGGCCAGTGCGCGAAATTGGGAAAGGCGACGATGCCGATGCGGCCCACGCGCACCGTCTCGCGTAGCATCACCTCGGCATTGCGCAGGTGCTGCAGCGTGTCGATCTGCAGCACCACGTCGAAGGACGCGTCCTCGAACAGCGCCAGGCCCTCGTCCAGGTTGAGCTGGATTACGTCCACGCCGCGGCGGATGCACTTGAGCACGTTGCCATCGGCGATCTCCACGCCGTAGCCGGTGCAGCCGCGTTCGCGCTGCAGCAGGTCGAGCAGCGCGCCGTCGCCGCAGCCCAGGTCGAGCACGCGCGAGCCGGGCGGCACCAGCTGCGCGATCAGGCGTTGAGTGCTTTCGTCGCTCATTGCGTGAACTCCAGGGCGATGCGCTCGAAGTACGAACGCACCACGCCGGTGTAGCGCACGTCGTCCAGCAGGAAGGCGTCGTGGCCGTGCGGCGCGTCGATCTCGGCGTAGCTCACGCTGAAGCGGTTGTCCAGGAGCGCATTGACGATCTCGCGGCTTCGCTGCGGCGAGAAGCGCCAGTCGGTGGTGAAGCTCACCAGCAGGAACTTGGCCTTGGCCGCGGCGAGTGCGGCGCTCAGGTCGCCGCCGTGCTCGCGCGCGGGATCGAAGTAGTCGAGGGCGCGCGTGATCAAGAGGTAGGTGTTGGCGTCGAAGTACTCGCTGAACTTGTCGCCCTGGTGGCGCAGGTAGCTCTCGATCTGGAACTCCACCTCCTGCGTCGAGTAGCGGTACGCGGTGCCGGAGGCCGCGGCATCGCGCAGCTGGCGGCCGAACTTCTCGTTCATCACGTCGTCGCTCAGGTAGGTGATGTGGCCGATCATGCGGGCGATGCGCAGGCCCCGCTTGGGCAGCACGCCGTGCTCGTAGAAGTGGCCGCCATGGAAATCGGGGTCGGTCACGATGGCGCGCCGCGCGACCTCGTTGAAGGCGATGTTCTCGGCCGTCAGGTTGGGGGCGCTGGCCACCACCACGGCGTGCTTCACGCGCTGCGGGTACTGCAGCGTCCACGACAGGGCCTGCATGCCGCCCAGGCTGCCGCCCATCACGGCGGCCAGCGTTTCGATGCCCAGCGCGTCCAGAAGGCGCGCCTGGGCGTCGACCCAGTCTTCGACGGTGACCACGGGAAAGTCGGCGCCCCAGACGCGGCCGCTGTGCGGGTTCACGTGCATCGGCCCGGTGGAGCCGAAGCACGAGCCCAGGTTGTTCACGCCGATCACGAAGAAGCGGTCGGTGTCCACCGGCTTGCCGGGGCCGATCATGTTGTCCCACCAGCCCTGCGACTTCGGCTGGCCCGCATAGGTGCCGGCCACGTGGTGCGACGCGTTGAGCGCGTGGCACACCAGCACCGCGTTGCTGCGTTCGGCATTGAGCGTGCCGTAGGTCTCGTAGGCGAGCGAGTAGCCGGCGATCGATGCGCCGCTTCGCAGGGCCAGCGGCTCTGCGAAGGACATCGACTGCGGCGTGACTTCGAAGGAAGACATGTGAAAAAAGAAAAACCCGGCCTCGCCAAAAACGAGCCGGGTTGCGGGCATCCGTCTTTAGCTGAACTTGTTACGCGCCCGCAAGCTGGAGCAAATCGGCGCGGGGCGAGTATAGCCCCGCGCGGATCTTCGTTCAGCCGATGATCATCAGCACGCCCAGTACCGCGAAGATCGCGGCCGAGATGCCGTGCACCCACTTGATGGGCACGCGCCGCATGATGCGGTCGCCCAGGAACACCACCGGCGCGTTGGCCAGCATCATGCCCAGCGTGGTGCCGGCCACCACCCAGAAGTAGTCGTTGACGAAGCGCGCGGCCAGCATGACGGTGGCGATCTGGGTCTTGTCGCCCATCTCGGCCAGGAAGAATGCCAGGACGGTGGTGCCGAACACGCCGAAGTGGCCGCGGGTGGCGGCGTCCTCCTCGTCCAGCTTGTCGGGGATCATCATCCACACCGCCATGGCAAGGAAGGAACCACCGAGGATCCAGCGCAAGACCGTGGGGCCGAGCCAGTGCGTGATGTAGTTGCCCACGGCACCGGCCAGCGCGTGGTTGATGAGCGTGGCGACGAAGATGCCCGCGACGATGCTCCATGCGCGGCCGCGAAAGCGCGAAGCCAGCACGAGCGCGAGCAGCTGGGTCTTGTCGCCCATCTCGGCCAGCGTGACGATGCCGGTGGCGACGGAAAAAGCTTGCATGAAAAGGGTGCTCCCGGCCGAAGGACGCAATTGACCATGCAACCCTTCGGCCATCTTCCCGAAGTTGCACAGTCAATGGTCTCGCCAGGTGTTCACTGCACGCGCCATGTCCTCGTGGGGCAAGGACAAGTCTGTTGACGCGGGCCCTTCTCGCAGATCGGAAGGCGGCTACTCCCCAATGACAGCCTAGGAGTATACCACCGGGCTTGCACGGGCATCGAAGTGTCAGCGAGTGCAAACTTTCAGCATTTTGAGACGTCCTGTGATGTAAACGTCAAAAAATTGCTTGCATTTTCGATAAATCACCCATAATGCGCGAGCCTACCCCTTGGAAATTGACGGGGGGGCTATCGGTGATCGGACAGTTTCGCGAGGCTTTTCATACTTCAAATGAAAGTCACGCTCTCGGGACTCCATCGCTATTGTTTCGTGTTTATAGGAGTCCCTTGATGGGCAACAAACTCTACGTCGGCAACCTGCCTTACTCGGTGCGTGACGGTGATCTGGAACAGGCCTTCGGCCAATTCGGTTCCGTGACCAGCGCAAAAGTCATGATGGAGCGCGACACCGGCCGTTCCAAGGGCTTCGGCTTCGTCGAGATGAGCAACGACGCGGAAGCGCAGGCGGCCATCAACGGCATGAACGGCCAACCCCTGGGCGGCCGCAGCGTCGTCGTGAACGAGGCGCGTCCCATGGAAGCCCGCCCGCCCCGTAGCGGTGGCTACGGCGGTGGCGGTGGCGGTGGTGGCGGCGGCTACGGTGGTGGCGGCGGTGGCTACGGCGGCGGTGGCCGCAGTGGCGGTGGCGGCTACGGCGGTGGCGGCGGCGGTGGTTACGGCGGTGGTGGCCGTAGCGGCGGCGGCGGCAACGACGGCGGCTTCCGCAGCCCGTACGGCGCTGGCCCGCGCGGCGGTGGCCGTGGCGGCTACGGCGGCGGCAACGGTGGCGGCAACAGCGGCTACTGATCTACTCGGATCGCAGTAAAAGGGCTCCCTCGGGAGCCTTTTTCGCTTGCTGCGGCGGGCCGGACTATTGCTCGCCGCGGCGCTTCTTGCGCCCCCGTCCCTGCACGGCCCGGTCGTACAGGGCGTTGGGCACGATCCGCAGCAGCTTGGCGACCACGCCCATCTGCCAGGGGATGACGCGGTAGCTGCTGCCGGCCCCGATCGCGTCGAAGGCGCGGCGGGCGAATTCGCCCGGCTGCAGCAGGAAGGGCATCCCGTAGCGGTTGCCCTGGGTGAGTGGCGTGTCGACATAGCCGGGGCAGATCGTGACGACCTTGACCCCGCTGCTGCGCAACTCGCAGCGCAGGCTCTCGCAGTAGCTCACCACGCCCGCCTTGCTGGCGCAGTAGGCGCCATGGCCGGGCAGCCCCCGGATGGCGGCCACGCTGCCGATGCCCACCAGGCGTCCGCTGCCGCGCGCCTGCATCGGCGCCACGAAAGGATGGAAGGTGGCGGCCAGGCCCAGGTTGTTGATGGCGAAGGTCTGCGCCATCACCTCCAGGTCCTCGGCCTGCGCGGTGTCCATGCCGATGCTGACGCCGGCGTTGGCGATCACCACGTCGGGCAGGCCCTGGCGGTCGATGCAGTCCTTGCCTGCGGCCACGATGCTGTCCACCTGCGCCACGTCGGCACCGTAGATCTCGATACGCTGGCGCTCCAGCCCCTCTGCGGCGGCCCAGGCCTCGATCTCGGCGGTACGCCGCGCACTCAGCGCCAGCCGGTAGCCCGCGGCGTAGTAGCGCGCAGCCAGTGCCTGGCCGATGCCGCTGGAGGCGCCGGTGATGAACACCAGCGGCGCCGGGGCGCCGCCGCTCATGGCTTCCCGGCCGGCGGGCGCGCCGGCTGGATCACGCCGCGCACGCGGCCCTTGAGGTTGGCCACGCCCGAAAGCTTGTCGTAGTCCATCGAATCGGCGGTGAAGCGGTCCGCGCCCCGCATGAGGGTGACGGGCTTGTTGGAGGTGACGCGCTCGGTGTCGGTGTAGGCATGCAGGAACTCGCCGCGGAATTCCAGCCGCGGGAGTTCCTCGCCATCGGGACTGCGCGCCGCGTCGCGCACGACGATGGCGTTGCCGAACAGCTGGACCTCGCTCGCGTCCCCGTTGGACAGGCCGCGGTTGGCCGTGGCATGCGTCACCAGTCCCTGGGGGGAGACGGTGCGCACCCGCACGTCGTCGACCTCCAGCGTGTCGGTGTCCGGGTAGTGGCGCCCCTCCTTGCCGCGCAGCTCGCTGCGCAGTTCGCCGCTGGGGAAGAAGCGCTTCACCACGAAGCCTCGCATGAAGTAGTCGGGGTCGTGCGTCACCGGCGTGGCCGGGCGCGGCTCCATCAGCCGCGGCGCGTTGCGCACCAGCCAGTAGGTGCCCAGCGCCAGCGCGGCGGCCAGGATGATCGGCAGGTAGATCGTGACGCGATCGAAGCCGACCCGCAGCCAGTGCAGCAGTCGACTCAAGTCAGCGGCCCCCGCGCAGCATCGAGCATGCGGCGGTAGTGGCCGCCGGCGGTGAGCAGCAGGTCGCAGAACTCGCGCGCCGCGCCCTCGCCACCGTGTGCGCTGGTCACGTGGTGCGCAATGTTGCGCACCTCGACATGCGCGTTCGGCGGCGCCACGGCCAGGGCCACGCGGGTGAGCACCGGCAGGTCGGGCCAGTCGTCGCCGATGGCCGCAGCCTGGGTCCATTCGAAGCCCAACTGGGCGAGCAGGGCCTCGGCGGCCGGCAGCTTGTCCTCGGTGCCGTAGCGCACGTGCTCCAGGCCCAGTGCCTCCAGGCGCACGCGCAGCGGCTTGGAATCGCGCCCGGTGATGACCACCGGCGTGATGCCCGCGCGCCGCAGGAGCTTGAGACCGTAGCCGTCGAGGATGGAGAAGCGCTTGAGCGTCTCGCCATGCTCGCTGAAATACACGCCGCCGTCGGTGAGCACGCCGTCGACGTCGAAGAAGGCCACGCGCAGGTCCTGCGCGAGCAGCAGGGTCTCGGTCGGGAAGGGTTGCGCGGCCATCAGATGACCTTCGCGCGCATGAGATCGTTGGTGTTGAGGGCGCCGACCACCTTGTCCTGTGCATCCACCACGAACAGGCGCGTGATGCCGTGCTGTTCCATCAGCTCGGCCGCCTCCACCGCCAGCGCGTCGACGCGGATGGTGCGCGGGCCGCGGTGCATCACGTCGTGCGCGCGGGCCGTGCGCAGGTCCACGCCGGCCTCGATCAGGCGGCGCAGGTCGCCGTCCGTGAAGATGCCAGTGGCGCGGCCGTCGGGCTCGACGACGGCGGCGGCGCCGAAGCCGCCGGTGCTCATCGCGCGCATGAGTTCGCTCACGGTCGCGTCCGGCTTGGCGCGCGGCACCTCGTCGCCCGAGCGCATGACGTCGCTCACGTGCGTTAGCAGCTTGCGCCCCAGCGCGCCTCCGGGATGCGAACGCGCGAAGTCCTCGGTGCCGAAGCCGCGTGCATCCAGCAGGGCGACGGCAAGGGCGTCTCCCATGGCCATCTGCGCGGTGGTGCTTGCCGTGGGCGCGAGATTGAGCGGGCAGGCTTCCTTCTCCACGCCGCAGTCGAGCACCACGTCCGCATGCTGCGCCAGCGTCGAGTCGGTGCGGCCGGTCATGGCGATGAGCGGCACGCCCTGGCGCTTGACCACCGGCAGGATGGTGGTGAGTTCCTCGACCTCGCCGCTGTTGGAGATGGCCAGCACCAGGTCCACCGCCTTGATCATGCCCAGGTCGCCATGGCTGGCCTCGGCCGGATGCACGAACATGGCCGGCGTGCCGGTGGAGGCCAGGGTGGCGGCGATCTTGCGCCCCACGTGGCCGCTCTTGCCCATGCCCATCACGACCACGCGGCCGCGCACCGCCAGGATGCGCCGCAACGCCTCCACGAAGCTGCCGCCTACCCGCGCCTTCAGGCCCAGCACGGCCTGTCCTTCGATGTCGAAGGTGGCGCGGGCACGGGCCAGCATCGCTTCGGGTTCGAAGGCCGGGGGGGTGTCGGGTGTGGGGGTGCTCATCGCGCGGATTTTAGGCGCCCGCCGCTTTCGCGCCCGGGCCCGACGGGCTTCGCCTTTCGTGTAGACCCCGGGCGAATCGGCGCGGCCTGTCGACTAGGATCGGACCATGTCCTCCTTCGAGCTCACGCTGCTGTACCTGCTGGCCGCGGTCATCGGCGTGGTGGCGTTCCGCTCGATGAAGCTGCCGCCCATGCTGGGCTACCTGGTGGCCGGCGTGCTGATCGGCCCGCATGCGTTCGCGCTGGCGCAGGACTCGGAGGCGATGCGGCACCTGGGCGAATTCGGCGTCGTGTTCCTGATGTTCGCCATTGGCCTGGAGTTCAACCTGCCGAAGCTGCGCGCGATGCGCAACCACGTGTTCGGGCTGGGTCTGCTGCAGGTGGTGCTCACGATCATCGTCGCCACCGGTGGCGCGCTGCTGCTGGCGCGGCTGCTGCCGCCGCAATGGCGCTTCACCTGGCAGACCGCCGTGGCGCTGTCGGGTGCGCTGGCGATGAGCAGCACCGCGATCGTGGTCAAGCTGATGGCCGACCGCCTCGAGCTGGAAAGCGAGCACGGCAAGCGTGTGATGGGCGTGCTGCTGTTCCAGGATCTGGCGGTGGTGCCGCTGCTGGTGCTGATCCCCGCCCTCGGCGCGCCGCCGGAGCAGTTGCTCAAGGCGCTGAGCTTCGCGCTCTTGAAAGCCGGTGTGCTGGTGACCCTGCTGCTCTATGGCGGACCCCGGGTGATGCGCTGGTGGCTGACGCTGGTGGCGCGCCGGCGCAGCGAGGAGCTGTTCATGCTCAACCTGCTGCTGATCACGCTGGGGCTGGCCTGGCTGACCGACCTGGCGGGCCTGAGCCTGGCGCTGGGCGCCTTCATCGCCGGCATGCTGGTGTCGGAGACCGAGTTCAAGCACCAGGTGGAGACCGACATCCGGCCCTTCCACGACGTGCTGCTGGGCCTGTTCTTCATCACCATCGGCATGTCGCTGGACTGGCACGTGGTGGTGGAACGCTGGCGCCTGGTGGGCGTGCTGCTGCTGCTGCCGCTGGCCTTCAAGCTGGGCCTGGTGACGCTGCTGGCGCGCGGCCTGGGCGCGACCGCCGGCGTGTCGCTGCGCACCGGCCTGTACCTCGCGCAAGCCGGCGAGTTCGGCTTCGTGCTGCTGAGCCTGGCAGGGCAGCGCATGCTGATGCCCGAGTGGCTGATCAATCCGGTGCTGGCCTCGATGGTGCTGTCGATGCTGGCCACGCCCTTCATCATCCTGTACAGCAACGCCATCGTGCGCAAGCTGGTGGCCAGCGACTGGCTGCAGCAGTCGCTTCAGATGACCACCATCGCGCGCAAGACCATCAACACGGCGCAGCACGTGATCATCTGCGGCTACGGGCGCTGCGGCCAGAACCTGGCGCGCATCCTGGAGCGCGAAGGCATTCCGTACATGGCGCTGGACCTGGACCCGGACCGCGTGCGCCAGGCGGCCGCCGCCGGCGATTCGGTGGTGTTCGGCGACGCCGCCAGGCTGCAGGCCCTCATGGCGGCGGGCCTGGCCCGCGCCAGCGCGGTGGTGGTGACCTACCTGGACATCCCCGGCGCTCTGAAGGTGCTGGCCAACACCCGCGCCCACGCGCCGCAGGTGCCCGTGATCGTGCGCACCCAGGACGACCGCGACCTGGAGAAGCTGCAGGCCGCCGGCGCCGCCGAGGTGGTGCCCGAGGCCATCGAGGGCTCGCTGATGCTGGCCAGCCACGCGCTGGCGCTGGTGGGCGTGCCGATGCGCCGGGTGATCCGCGTGGTGCAGGACCAGCGGGACGCTCGCTACGACCTGCTGCGCGGCTACTTCCACGGCGCGGATGACGACCACGCCGACGAGATCGACCATGAACGCTTCAACAGCTTCACCCTGAGTGCAGAGGCAAGGGCGGTCGGCACGACCGTTGCGGCACTGGGGCTCGAGGCCATGGGCGTGCGCGTGGCCAGCTTGCGCCGCCGCAACGGGCAGCGCTGCGAGTTGGCGGACGACACCCTGCTGGCGGACGGCGACACCCTGGTGCTGTCAGGCAAGCCGGCGGCGCTGGCCGTGGCCGTCAACCGGCTGCAGCAAGGCTGAGAACGACGCCTGGGACGGCGCGTTCAGTTGGCCATCGACGGGTTGCGCTTTTCCTCTTCGATCTGCTGCTGGCGGCGCACCGCCTCGCATTGCGGGTGGCCTGCCACTTCAGGGCGGGCGCACTGCGCGGCCAGGCACTGCGCGCGGGCGATGAAGTTGCGGCCGGCGCAGGCCTCTTGCGGCGTGGGCAGGCGCACGGGCTCCGGTGCGGGGGGCGGCGGGGCCGGCGCCACCGCCTCGACGACCGGGGCCGGTGCAGGCGCGGCCTGCTTCTTGGCCACCGGCTTGCGTGCCTTGGGCGCGGCCGCCGGTGCCGCTTGGGCGGCGGGCGCAGCGTCCGGCTTGTCCGCCACTTCCAGCGGCGGTGCAGGTGCAACGGAACTTGCCGCGGGCGCAGAAGCAGCTTCCACGGCCGTGCCGGCCGCTGGCTCGGGCGCCTGGACCGGCGTGTCCACCGGGGATTGCGCGGGTGGCGCCGCCGCTGGCTCCGGGATCTCCCGGCTGCGGTTGTCATGGCCCCACCAGGCCGCCAGAAGGACCATCAACACCACGCCGGCGGCCAGCCCGGCAATCCACCGGCCATTGCCGATGCGCGGTCGCAAAGGCGCGGGCATCGAATGGATTTCCTCGACCGCAGGCGCAGGCGCAGGCGCAGGAGCCGGGGCGCGTGTGCCCAGCAGGACGGTGGCGTCACCTGCGCCCACGGCCAGGGGCGTGGCAGCGGCCTGCGGCCACGCCTGCGCGATCTTGCGGCCGCAGCCCTTGCAGAACTTGGCAGCGTCGCGGTTCTCGGCGTTGCAGACGCCGCACAGCACGGTCACGGCCGCTTCCCCGTCAGGTCACCGCGACCCGCTTGGGCTTGTTCACCATGCGCTTGGCGATCACGGCTCCCAGGGCCAGCGTGACCTCCAGGGCCAGCGCCGGCTGGCGGTTGGCCATCTCGGCAAAGCGGATGGAGGTCATGCGCCAGAGCTGAGCCGGTCCGGTGGCAATCACGTTGGCCGAGCGGGGCAGGCGCGAGAAGAAGGCGCCTTCGCCCACCACCGAGCCGGCATTGAGGATCGCCAGTTGCATCTGCCCGGACGGATGCATGACGTGCACGCTGAGCGTGCCGCTTTCGATGAAGTAGACGGTGCGGTCCTGCGCGCCCTGGTCGATGAGGATGTGACCGGCCGGCAGGGGCAGGGGCTGCAGATAGGTCGCCAGCATTTCCCATTGCTGCGCGCTCAGCGAGGGCGCAAACGCGTCGTAGCTTGTGTTCTGCGAGATCGCGCGGCACAGGTCCTGGATCGTGGACGACATATCGATTTCCTTGCGAGGGCACCAGTATGAGGGATTTGGCGGCCAATTGTTCGCAATTGCAAACAACGGTAACCGAATTGTGCTACTTGCCGATGCAGAAGCGCGAGAAGATGACGCCCAGCAGATCGTCGGCACCGAACTCGCCGGTGATCTCGTTGAGCGCCAATTGCGCCAATCGAAGCTCCTCGGCCAATAGGTCCAGCATCTGATCCCGCATGGCCAGGTGGTCGGCCGCGCCGCCCAGATGCTCGCCGACCCGCGCCAGCGCTTGCACGTGGCGCGCCCGGGCCAGGTAGACGCCTTCCGGCACGGCCTGCCAGCCGGCCAGCTCGAGCAGCCGGTCGCGCAGGCGCTCCAGGCCTTCGCCGCGCTTGGCCGACAGCAGGATGCCCTCGCGCGGCTCTTCCAGCTGCCCGGGGGGCACAGCGTCGCTCTTGTTGAAAATGTGCAACACCGGCACGCTGGATGGCAGCTTCTGGGCCAACAGCCGGGCGATGCCGGCGTCGCCCGCCGCGTAGTCGGGCGCGTCGACGCGGGTGAGGTCGTGCAGGAAAAGAACCGCGTCGGCACTCTCGATCTGGCCCCAGGCGCGCGCGATGCCGATCTGCTCCACCTCGTCGCTGCTCTCGCGCAGGCCGGCCGTGTCGGCCACGTGCACCGGCACGCCGTGGATCTGGATGGTCTGCGCCACCACGTCGCGCGTGGTGCCGGCGACGCTGCTCACGATCGCCAGTTCCGCGCCCGCCAGCGCGTTGAGCAGCGAGCTTTTTCCCGCGTTGGGCTGGCCGGCGATCACCACCTTGATGCCCTCGCGCAGCAACGCGCCCTGGCGCGCGCGGCGCTGGACGGCCTCCAGCATCGCGCGCAGGCGGTCCAGCTGTCCCGAGGCGTCGGCCTTCTGCAGGAAGTCGATCTCCTCCTCGGGAAAGTCCAGCGTGGCTTCCACCAGCATGCGCAGGTGGATGAGCGCGTCGCGCAGGCCGTGGATCTCGCGCGAGAACTCCCCCGAGAGGGAGCGGCTGGCACTGCGGGCGGCCGCCTCCGTGCTGGCATCGATGAGGTCGGCAATGGCCTCGGCCTGCGCCAGGTCCATCTTGCCGTTGAGGAAGGCGCGCTGGCTGAACTCCCCGGGCTGCGCCACGCGCATGCCGGCCAGGCGCGGCGCGCCGGTGACCGGATCCGGCTGTGCCGCGGCTTCCAGGCAGCGCGCCAGCAGCAGCTGCAGAACCACCGGACCGCCGTGGGCCTGCAGCTCCAGCACGTCTTCGCCGGTGAAGGAATTGGGTGCCGGGAAATGAATGGCCAGGCCATGGTCGACGGCGCCGCCCTGGCCGTCGAGGAAGGGCAGGTAGTGCGCCTCGCGCGGGCGCAGCGCGCGGCCGCACAGGGCCTGCACCAGCGGCGACAGGCCGGCGCCGGACACCCGCACGATACCTACCGCCCCGCGGCCGGGTGCGGTGGCCACGGCCACGATGGGATCGGCATTGCGCGCAAGCATGAATGGATTCTTCCAGCAAAAAGGGCCGCTTTCGCGGCCCCTTGGTCTTTGCGTTCGTCCGGAGGACGCGCCGCCTCTACTTCTTCGCGATGCCCAGCACGCCCAGGCGCTTGTTGATGAACCACTGCTGCAGGATCGACAGCGCGTTGTTCGTGATCCAGTACAGCACCAGGCCGGCCGGGAAGAAGATGAACATCACGCTGAAGGCCAGCGGCATGATCCACATCAGCCGGGCCTGCATCGGGTCCGGCGGCGTGGGGTTCAGCCAGGTCTGCACCAGCGAGGTCACGGTCATGATCACCGGCAGGATGAACCAGGGGTCCGGTGCCGACAGGTCGCGGATCCACAGGATCCAGGGCGCGTGGCGCATTTCCACCGACGAGAGCAGCACCCAGTACAGGGCGATGAACACGGGGATCTGGATCACGATGGGGAAGCAGCCGCCCATCGGGTTGACCTTCTCCTCGCGGTAGATGCGCATCATCTCCTGCTGCATCTCCTGCGGCTTGTCCTTCAGGCGCTCGCGCATCTCCATGATCTTGGGATTGATCGCCTTCATCTTGGCCATGCTGGCGTAGGCCTTGGCGTTGAGCCAGTAGAACGCCGCCTTGAGCAGCACCACCAGCGCCACGATCGCCCAGCCCCAGTTGCCCAGCAACTTGTGCAGCTGGTCGAGCAGCCAGTACAGCGGCTTGGAGATGATGGCGAAGATGCCGTAGTCCTTGACCAGGTCCAGGCCCGGGGCCAGGGCCTCGAGCTTCTTCTCCTCCTCGGGGCCGGCGAAGAGGTTGCTCTCCACCACCTGGGTGCCGCCAGCCGCCACCTTGGGCAGGTTCAGCACCATCGCGGCCGAGTAGAGGTTGTTGCCCAGGTCGGCGACGCGGAACTCGCGCCGGATGTTCTCGCTGCCCGGCACGTTGAGCAGCCACGCCGAGGCGAAGTAGTGCTGCACCATGGCCACCCAGCCGTTGTCGGCGGCCGGCGGCACCTCGGCCTTCTTCTTGGCGATGTCCTCGAAGCTGACCTTGTGGAACTTCTTCTCGTTGGTATAGAAGGCCGGGCCGGTGAAGGTGTTGGTGCCGAACATGGTGGTGCCGGGCACGGTGCCGTGACGCACCAGCTGCAGGTACAGCTGCGCGTCGCGCGGCTGGTCGCCCACGTTCACCACCTGGTGCTTGACGCGGATGGAGTAGTCGCCACGCTTGAACACGTAGGTCTTGACGTACTTGAGGCCGCCTTGCGGCTCGGATTCGAAGCTCACCTCCAGCGCGTCCTGGCCATCGGCCAGGGTCAGCGGGCCTTCCTTGAGCCGCATGGGCGTCAGGTGCGTGGGGAAGTGCGGCCCCTTGTCGTCGGGGTTGAGCAGGCCGGTCTGTGCAACGTAGCGGGTGGCGGGCGAGCCGTCCTCCATCAGGGTGACCGCGTGTTCCGCATTGGGCGGCACCGGCTGGCCGATCAGGCGCTTGAACCATTCCACCAGGCCATGCTGGTTGTTCTGCTCCAGGTACTGCGACAGTTCCAGGCGCGACAGCGTTCCGCCGTCGCTGTTGATCACCGCACGGAACACGTCCGTCTTGACCTCGACCTTCTGGCTCACCGCCGGGGCGGCCTGCGCGGCCGGCACGCTGGCCGGCGTGGCGCCGCCCTGGCCGTTCGCGGCCACGGCCGGCACGTCGCTGCCGGCAGCAGGTGCCACCGGCTGCTTGCTGGCGTCCTCATGGGCTACCTGGGCCGAAGGCATGAAGGTGGGCTTGCGGCCGTTGTAGACCTGCCACTGGTCCCACAGCAACACCAGCGAGAAACCAAAGATCACCCAGAGGATGGTTCGGCGGATATCGTTCATGGAGAAGACTTCTTGTCGGAAGAGAGATGGGAGAACAGCCCGCCCGAACCAGGCGCACCGTTCCGGCCCTTGGCGGGCACCGGATCATGGCCGCCGTCGCACCACGGGTGGCAGCGCGCCAGGCGGCGAAGAGTGAGGTAGCAGCCGTGCACCGCGCCGTGCGTCTGCAAGGCTTCGATGGAGTACACGGAGCAGGTGGGCGTGAAGCGGCATGCCGAGCCCAGCCAGGGGCTCAGCAGCAGCCGGTAGCCGCGGACCAGGACGATGAGCACGCGCGCCGCCAACGAGGACGGGGCGGGGCCATCCGGCGGAACGGCGCTCACGGCGCAGCCCCCGGCCGGCCGGCCAGGCGCTCGAACAGTTGCTCGAGTTCGGCGCGCACGGCCGCCTTCAGCGCCACCGAACTGGCGCTGGGAAAGCTCTTGCGGTCAAAGCCGGAACGCAGGCGCACCACGAAGGCGGCTTGCGGCAGCTGGGCTTCAAAGCGGGCACTCACGTTGTAGACCTGGCGCTTGATGGCGTTGCGGGTGACCGCACGGCGGGCCCAGCGCTTGGGCACCATGGCGCCAAGCCAGGTGGCGGGCGGCACGAACAGCGCAGCCGCCGCTTCACCGGCGTGCGCAGGCCCCTCGAGTGCACATCGGTGCAATGCGAAATGAGGGGTGCGCGCCACGGTGGAACCTGCGAGGACTGCCTGGAACTGCGCGCGGGTCTGGAGCCGCTGCATGAAATCCGGGCGCAAATCGACGGTCGGCGGCGGCGACGTTGTCGGCGCGACGATCCGGCGAAGTCCCGGCGGGGCCCGCTTAGACGGCCAGGCGCTTGCGGCCCTTGGCGCGGCGGGCGTTGATGACGGCGCGGCCGCCACGGGTCTTCATGCGGACCAGAAAGCCGTGGGTACGGGCGCGGCGGACTTTGGATGCTTGATACGTGCGTTTCATGATGTCTTTCCTGATTGCCTTGGCGACGGCCCCAGTTCATGAACTGCACGGACGCCTTGCCAAATCTCGAGGCCCCGATGGGAAGTTCGAGGCGGCCAGCCTGGCCGATTTGCTTGGGTTTTCTCCCGGCTGCCTTGCGCACTCGTCGCCTCGCAGTACTCACGCTACTTCACGCAACGTGACCCGCAGGTACCTGTTTGCAAGTTCTGGCCTAGAGGGAAACCCGCGATTATCGCAAACATTTGCCTGGCAGACAATGCGGGGGCAGTTTGGTCAGGCTTTCGCACCCCGCCCGGACGGTGTGGATAAGGTTTTGACAAGTTAGAATGTCGGGCGCATGGCGCAAGCAACTATCCACAAACCTAGAACGAAAATGACCGAGGGACAAACCCTGCGCCACAACCCGGTTTCCTGCGCCCATGTCGAGTGACGGAATCGGCGACAGCCTGTGGCAGGCCTGCGTCGACCAACTCGCGCAGGAGCTGTCCGAGCAGCAGTTCAACACCTGGATCAAGCCGCTGACCGCACAGGTCGCGGACGACCTCTCGCGCGTCACCGTCTTCGTCGCCAACCGCTTCAAGCTCGACTGGATCCGGGCCCAGTACGCCGGCAAGATCGCCGCCCTGGCAGAGAAGCTCTACGGCCAGCCGGTGGCCATCGAGTTAGCGCTTGCTCCTCGTGAAGTGCCCGTGCGGCCTGCACCCGTGGCTGCGCTGGTCGAGACCGACGTGCCGCGCGAAGTGAGCGGCCTGGGCGAGGAGCCGGCCGCCGCGGGCTTCAAGAACCGCCTGAACGCCAGCCTGACTTTCGAGACCCTGGTGGAGGGCACGGCCAACCGCATGGCACGCGCCGCCGCCATGCACGTGGCCGGCATGCCCGGGCACCTGTACAACCCGCTTTTCATCTACGGCGGCGTCGGCCTGGGCAAGACCCACCTGATGCACGCCGTGGGCAACCGCCTGCTGGCAGACCGGGCGGACGCCAAGGTTCTCTACATCCATGCCGAGCAGTTCGTCTCGGATGTGGTCAAGGCCTACCAGCGCAAGACCTTCGACGAGTTCAAGGAGCGCTACCACTCGCTGGACCTGCTGCTCATCGACGACGTGCAGTTCTTCGCCAACAAGGACCGCACGCAGGAAGAATTCTTCAACGCCTTCGAAGCCCTGCTGGCCAAGAAGTCGCACATCGTGATGACCAGCGACACCTATCCCAAGGGCCTGGCGGACATCCACGAGCGGCTGGTCTCGCGCTTCGACTCCGGCCTGACGGTGGCCATCGAGCCGCCCGAGCTGGAAATGCGCGTGGCGATTTTGATCAACAAGGCGCGCGCCGAGGGCGCCGAGATGCCAGAGGAAGTGGCCTTCTTCGTGGCCAAGAACGTGCGCTCCAACGTGCGCGAGCTCGAAGGCGCGCTGCGCAAGATCCTGGCGTACTCGCGCTTCAACCAGAAGGAGATCTCCATCGTTCTGGCGCGCGAGGCGCTGCGCGACCTGCTGTCGATCCAGAACCGCCAGATCTCTGTGGAAAACATCCAGAAGACGGTGGCCGACTACTACAAGATCAAGGTCGCCGACATGTACAGCAAGAAGCGCCCGGCCTCCATTGCGCGGCCGCGCCAGATCGCCATGTACCTGGCCAAGGAACTCACGCAGAAGAGCCTTCCCGAGATCGGCGAGCTTTTCGGCGGGCGCGACCACACCACCGTGCTGCACGCGGTTCGCAAGATTTCCGGCGAGCGCCAGCAGCTCACCGAGCTCAACCAGCAGCTGCACGTGCTCGAGCAGACGCTCAAGGGCTGAAGGCGCAGGGCCCGCTCGACATGCGCCTGCCCCGCCCGTGCGTTACCGTCGCCTGCTTGTCCCCGTGGCGTGGCGGCGTGCTGCGCGGGCGTTGAACCGAATCTGAAGAAGAAACCGAAGGAAGAGAAGAGGTACACATGATCGTCCTGAAGGCAACACAAGACAAAATCCTGGCCGCGCTGCAGTCGGTGGCAGGCATCGTGGAGCGCCGCCATACGCTTCCGATCCTGGCCAACGTGCTCATCCGCAAGGCCGGCGGCCAGATCCAGCTCACCACCAGCGACCTGGAAATCCAGATCCGCACCACGGCCGAGCTGGGCGGCGACGACGGCGCCTTCACCACCACCGTGGGTGCACGCAAGCTGGTGGACATCCTGCGCACCATGCCGGCCGACCAGACCGTGAGCCTCGAATCCAACCAGAACAAGCTGGTGCTCAAGGGTGGCAAGAGCCGCTTCACGCTGCAGAGCCTGCCGGCCGAGGACTTCCCGCTGGTGCAGGAATCGGCCAACTTCGGCCCCGCCTTCAGCGTGCCGCAGAAGACCCTGAAGGACCTGCTCTCGCAGGTGTCCTTCGCGATGGCGGTGCACGACATCCGCTACTACCTCAACGGCATCCTCTTCGTGGCCGAGGGCAAGCAGCTGAGCCTGGTGGCCACCGACGGCCATCGCCTGGCCTTCGCCTCCGCCACGCTCGACGTCGAAGTGCCGCGCCAGGAAGTGATCCTGCCGCGCAAGACGGTGCTGGAAATGCAGCGCCTGCTCTCCGACGCCGAAGGCGCCATCGAGATGCAGTTCGCGAACAACCAGGCCAAGTTCAGCTTCGGCGGCATGGAGTTCGTCACCAAGCTGGTCGAGGGCAAGTTCCCCGACTACAACCGCGTGATCCCCAAGGGCCACAAGAACAGCGTCACCCTGGGCCGCGCGCCGCTGCTGGCCAGCCTGCAGCGCACCGCCATCCTGACCTCCGAGAAGTTCAAGGGCGTGCGCCTGAACATCGAGCCGGGCACCCTGCGCATCGCCTCGAACAACGCCGAGCAGGAAGAGGCGCAGGACGAGCTGGACATCGACTACGGCGGCGACGCCATCGAGATCGGCTTCAACGTGAGCTACCTCATCGAGGCACTGGCCAACATGGGCCAGGACATGGTGCGCATCGACCTGGCCGATTCCAACAGCTCGGCGCTGGTCACCATCCCGGAGAACGCGACCTTCAAGTACGTCGTGATGCCCATGCGGATCTGAAGTCCGCCTTCGGCAACTGCCCGCGGCCACGCCTTTCTCGTTGGGCCGCGCCGCAGTCATTCATTTGCAAGTAGTGATAGAGATGAAGGGTGGCAGGCACCGCGCGAGCGGCCCGCCCCAGAGAGTTTGAGGAATCTAGATGAGCAGCGAAGAAATCAAGCCCGACATGCCGCACACCGAGCCGGTCTACGAGGCTGATATCGACAACGCCATTCCCGTGGAAATCTCGCCGCCTTCGGCCGACAACTACGGCGAGGGCTCGATCACCATCCTCGAAGGCCTGGAAGCGGTGCGCAAGCGCCCCGGCATGTACATCGGCGACACCTCCGACGGTACCGGCCTGCACCACCTGGTGTTCGAGGTGGTGGACAACTCCATCGACGAGGCGCTGGCGGGCTTCTGCGACGACATCGTCGTGACCATCCACACCGACAACTCCATCAGCGTGGTGGACAACGGCCGCGGCATTCCCACCGGCATCAAGATGGACGACAAGCACGAGCCCAAGCGCTCGGCCGCCGAGATCGCCCTGACCGAGCTGCACGCCGGCGGCAAGTTCAACCAGAACAGCTACAAGGTCTCGGGCGGCCTGCACGGCGTGGGCGTGTCCTGCGTGAACGCGCTCTCGAAGATGCTGCGCCTGACGGTGCGCCGCGACGGCAAGGTCCACGTGCTGGAATTCAGCCGCGGCTTCGTGCAGAACCGCATCCTGGAGAACTCGGGTGGCGTCGAGGTGTCGCCGATGAAGATCACCGGCGAGACGGAGAAGCGCGGCACCGAGGTGCACTTCCTGCCCGACACCGAGATCTTCAAGGAGAACAACGACTTCCACTACGAGATCCTCAGCAAGCGCCTGCGCGAACTGAGCTTCCTGAACAACGGCGTGCGCATCCGCCTGGTGGACGAGCGCAGCGGCAAGGAAGACGACTTCTCCGGCGCCGGCGGCGTGCGCGGCTTCGTGGAGTTCATCAACAAGGGCAAGCAGGTGCTGCACCCGAACGTGTTCTACGCCTCGGGCGAGCGTCCGGCCGACACCTACGGCGGCATCCCCGGCACGCACATCGGCGTGGAAGTGGCGATGCAGTGGAACTCGGGCTACAACGAGCAGGTGCTGTGCTTCACCAACAACATCCCGCAGCGTGACGGCGGCACCCACCTCACCGGCCTGCGCGCCGCGATGACGCGGATCATCAACAAGTACATCGAGGAGAACGACCTGGCCAAGAAGGCCAAGGTCGAGGTCACCGGCGACGACATGCGCGAAGGCCTGTGCTGCGTGCTCAGCGTGAAGGTGCCCGAGCCCAAGTTCTCCAGCCAGACCAAGGACAAGCTGGTCTCCAGCGAAGTGCGCGCCCCGGTGGAAGACATCGTGGGCCGCCTGCTCTCCGACTACCTCCAGGAGCGCCCCAACGACGCCAAGATCATCTGCGGCAAGATCGTCGAGGCCGCCAAGGCCCGCGAGGCCGCCCGCAAGGCCCGCGAGATGACGCGCCGCAAGGGCGTGCTCGATGGCATGGGCCTGCCGGGCAAGCTGGCCGACTGCCAGGAAAAGGATCCGGCGCTGTGCGAGGTCTACCTGGTGGAGGGTGACTCCGCCGGCGGCTCGGCAAAGCAGGGCCGCGACCGGAAGTTCCAGGCCATCCTGCCGCTGCGCGGCAAGATCCTGAACGTGGAGAAGGCGCGCTACGAGAAGCTGCTGACCAGCAACGAAATCCTCACCATGATCACCGCCTTAGGCACCGGCATCGGCCGGGCCAACGACAGCGGCGTGGCCGGTGCGGACGACTTCGACGTGAGCAAGCTGCGCTACCACCGCATCATCATCATGACCGACGCCGACGTGGACGGCGCGCACATCCGCACGCTGCTGCTGACCTTCTTCTACCGCCAGATGCCCGAGCTGGTGGAGCGTGGCCACATCTACATCGCGCAGCCGCCGCTGTACAAGGTCAAGGTCGGCAAGGAAGAGCAGTACCTGAAGGACGCCGGCGCGCTGGATGCGTTCCTGCTCAAGGTGGCTCTCAAGGACGCGAGCATCTCCACCGGCGGGGCCAGTCCCACGGTGATCAGCGGCGAGACCCTGGGCGAGCTGGCCCGCAAGCACCAGCTGGCCGAGGCGGTCATCGCGCGGCTGGGCGGCTTCATGGACGCCGAGGCGCTGCGCGCCATTGCCGACGGCGTGTCGCTGGACCTGGACACCACCGCATCGGCCGAAGCCTCGGCGGTGGCCCTGCAGACCAAGCTGCGCGAACTCAACACCACCGGCATTCCCGCCGAGGTGGCCAGCGAGTTCGACGCACGCTCCGACAAGCCGCTGCTGCGCATCAGCCGCCGCCATCACGGCAACATCAAGAGCAGCGTGCTCACGCAGGACTTCGTCCACGGCGCCGACTACGCGGCCCTGGCCGAGGCCGCCAACACCTTCCGCAACCTGCTGGCCGAAGATTCGGTGGTGCGCCGCGGCGAAGGCGAGCGGGCCAAGGAAGAGAAGGTGGGCGACTTCCGCACCGCCATGCGCTGGCTCATCGGCCAGGCCGAAAGCGCCACCGCGCGCCAGCGCTACAAGGGCCTGGGTGAGATGAACCCCGAGCAGCTGTGGGAGACCACCATGGACCCGAACGTGCGCCGCCTGCTCAAGGTGCAGATCGACGACGCCATCGAGGCCGATCGCGTGTTCACCATGCTGATGGGCGACGAGGTGGAGCCGCGCCGCGAGTTCATCGAGCAGAACGCGCTGCGGGCGGCCAATATCGACGTCTGAGGCGCTTTCGCTTCTCCCTTGCGCAAACGCCACCTTCGGGTGGCGTTTTGCTTTTGCGCGTCTGCTTTTCTCCCGACACCGCCTGCTGCACAAAAAATAGGCAGCGCCTCCTGCTTGGTGCAGTCATCGCCGTGTCACCGAGCTTCTCCCCATAAAGCTTGGGCAAGTCTGTGAACAACTCCAGGACTTCTGTGTAAGGCAGACGCAAGTCATTGATATCAAAAGACAAACAACAATCTGCTTATTTTTCGGGCAGGCACTGATCTCGCCCGAAATCCTTCTTTAGCGCCTCGCGAACAGCCTGTCAAAGCACAAGTCTGGGGACATTTTTGGCACAAGAAGTACCTTGTCCACAGGCCCGCCCGATGCCTCGATCTTGTTCCTCTTTGCGGTGCAGTCGGGAAGCAGGGCTGCGCACAGTGGTGCGACTTCGCCAAGTGCTTGTGGGCCAAGGGAAAAATGCGACTTTCCACAGGGGAGTGCGTCCCTCTACTACTACTACTAATTTGAAATAGAAGAAATAAGAAGAGATAGCAGAACACACGCGCCCCGTGGAAAGAATTCGTCGCCTTGGAAACGCAGCCACAGCTGTATGAGTGTCGGCATCGCCCCGCAAGTCGGACCGTCCGTGAAGAACTGGGTACTGGATGAAGCGCGCGGGCCTTCCAGGGGGTTTGCCCTCTCGGGAACCCACCGCGCACGCGATACAAACCATGGCCGCCCGTTCCCGCCGCAGGTGCGCATCAGTCTTGCTTGGGGCCTGCGCACCCCTTTCAGTCGTCGAAGTCCTCAGACCATGTTTCAGCAGATCCCGATCGCCATGAACCCGCTGCGCCCCTTCTGCCTCGCCCTTGTGCTGAGCACCTGCCTTGCGCAGGCGCATGCGGCCGTTGTCGCCAACCCACCGATCCGCATGGCGCCCGAAGGCACCGAATACATGTGCGGCGGCAGCGGCCAGGCCGAGGCGGCCTTCATGGACATGGTGACGCCGCGCTGGGCGGCGAGCTTCCAGTTCGCCATCAACGAAGCGGCAGGCAGTGATCGCAGCCGCGTGGCCGGCGTCAAGTTGGTGGTGCGCGACGCCTACAACGGCTACCAGGTGCTGGGAGTGATGGCCGACGCGCCGCACCTCCTGGCCCGTCTCTCGCCGGGCAGCTACACGGTGGAGGCCACCCTGGACGGCCTGACGTTGATCCAGCCGCTGAATGTGGTGCAGGGAAAGGCGGCCACTGCCCTCTTTGTCTGGCCTTCCAACCTGAGCGCGCCCAGCCAGACGCAGGCAGCGCTCAAATAGGGCCAGGCCGGGCCGTTTAAGAGGTCCCTAAGGCATCCCGCACAGAGTCCTGCGCGTGGTCCTTCGTTTCGTGCGGCTGGACCACGCCTTCCCCAAGAGCAAGAAAGGACTTCGGCCATGAGTTTCCAAGTGAATTCGAAGGGCGTGCCGCGGACCCTCGCGGCACTGTGCGGCAGCGCCGTCCTGGCATTGGCATGCGTGGGCGCGCGGGCGACCGTCTACAACCCGCCGATCCTGCTGTCGAACGGCATCGAGTACATGAGCGGCGGCATCGGGTCGGACGAAGCCGACCTGATGCGCACGGTCGAAGCGCGCTGGCCGGCGGTATTCGAGTTCGCGGTGAAGGACGGCCGCAAGGCGGATTTCGCCGCCGACGTGACCTTGACCGTGCGTGATGCGCAGGGCCGGATGGTGCTGGACCATGTGCGCTCCGGCGGTCCCTATCTGGTGGTGCGCCTGGATCCCGGCAAGTACAGTGCCGAGGCGGTGCTGGGCGGGCAGGCCATCCAGCGCGAGATCTCCGTGGGTGGTCCCGGCACTTCGGCCAAAAGCGTGTTCGAGTGGCCGCAAGGCACCGGCATGCAAAGCGCCAGTTCTTCCTGAGCGCATCAAGCAAATCAGGATTTCGAGACAGATGACACCTTGCGGCGCGTGTTGTCGCGTGCGCCGCATGCAATGTCTGTTGCGCTGCAGCATACTCAGCTGAATGGCGCTTCTTCCGATCACTGCTCTCGTCACGCTGCTGCACGGCCTGCTTGCGCTGCGCCTGCTGCCGGCGCTGGCGGAACGCACGCCGGCATGGCCGGTGCTGGCGGGCCTGTTGGTGGTCTCGGTGCTGAGCATGCCTCTGCCTTTCCTCTCGTCGCGCCGGCACTGGCGCGTGCCCGCTTGGCTGAAATGGATCGGGCTGCTGAGCATGGGCTGGTTCTCCTCGCTCTTCGTGCTGAGCGTGCTGCGCGACCTGCTGCTGCTGGGCCAATGGCTGGTGTCCGTGGCGAGCGGCGGCGCCTTGAACGACAACTGGCGCACGACCAGCGCGCTCGTCGTGCCCCTGCTGGCCACGCTGGTCACGCTGGTGGGATTCTTCAATGCGCGGCGCACCGCGCGGGTGCGGCGGGTCGACATCCCGATCGACCAGCTGCCCAGCCAATTGGAAGGCTTCACCATCGCGCAGCTCAGCGACATCCACGTGGGGCCGACGATCCGCGTTCGCTACATCCAGCGCATCGTGAATGCGGTCAACCGCCTGGGTGCGGACATGGTGGCCATCACCGGCGACCTTGTCGACGGCTCCGTGGGCGAGCTGCGTGCGCATGTGGCGCCGCTGGCGCAACTCAAGGCCCGGCATGGCACCTTCGTGGTGACCGGGAACCACGAGTACTACGCCGGTGCGCACGCGTGGGTCGACGAACTGCGGCGGCTGGGCCTGCGCGTGCTGATGAACGAGCACGTGGTGCTCCAGACGCGCAACGTGCAGGGCGCGCAAACGGACGAGGAAGTGCACGAGAGCTCGCTGGTGGTGGCCGGCGTGACCGACTACACCGCCGGGCATTTCGATGCCAGCCACGCGAGCGACCCGGAGGGCGCGGTGCGCGACGCGCCGCCCCAGGTGCATACCCGGCTTCTGCTCGCACACCAGCCGCGCTCGGCGATCGCGGCGGCGCAGGCGGGTTATCAGCTGCAGATCTCCGGCCACACGCATGGCGGCCAGTTCTTTCCCTGGAACCTGTTCGTGCCGCTGCAGCAGCCCTTCACCGCGGGGCTGCACCGGCTGCACGACATGTGGATCTACGTGAGCCGCGGCACTGGCTATTGGGGTCCGCCCAAGCGCTTCGGCGCGCCGTCGGAGATCACGCTCCTGCGTCTTGTGAACGGTTCCTGACCAGTCGCTCGGCGTTCGAGGTCGCGCGGCTGTAGATCGGCCGCAGGCCGCGCTGGGCAATGCGCGCCGAAGCGGCGGAAAGCTGCGTGGCGGTGGCCGCGCTGCGGTTGACGGCCTTGAGCAGCCGCTCGGTCTGCGCCGCAGTGTGCGAAGGCGAGATGCTCAGCATCAGTCCGGCCAGTGCCTGCGCCGCCTGCACCGATTGGCGCAGCGCGCGGTGGGTGAGGGCGAAATGCGTGGAATGCAGCTGGTTGGCCATGGCCGCTCCTGATTCGCTGACGGCAGCGACCTTCTCCTGGCCCATGAGGCCCAGCTCGCGCAGGTCGGCCTCGCTAGGCGAGAAGGCGCTGCTGAGCATGCGATGCGTGCGGATCTGGACCACGGTGCTGGAGGACAGCAGCATGTTCCCCGTCTTGGCGGCCACGTCGGTCCACAGGGCCAGGGGGTTGAAATAGCGGGAAGCCATGTCGGCAGGGAAAGTCAGTTGGAATCGGCGGACAGAAGCTTGATTTTGCTGCAGTGCAGCAATTAATCCAAGGCTTGAACAAGGCCGGTTACACGTGGCAGTTCTTGCGGGTGCCCTGCGTCCTGGAATTCGACACACGAAGCCGCCGCGCATGGATTTCCGTCACGGCATAGGCCAGGGCGGCCAGCAGCAACGGGAGCAGGTAGTAGATGCCCCGGTAGGCAAGCAGGGCCGCCAGCAATTGGCCCGGCGGCACCCGGTAGGAAAGAAGCGCCACGAACACGGTCTCCAGCACGCCGATGCCACCGGGTACGCGCACGATCAGCGTGGCCATCACGGAGAGCAGCAGCACCGCCAGCACATGCGGATAGTCCACCGCGCCTTGCAGCAGCACCCAGATCACGCTGCCGATGAGCGACCAGTTCAGTGTCGACATGGCCAGCTGCAACAGCGCCATGCGCGCCTTCGGCGGCTCGATGCGGTGTCCGCGGATGAACCAGCGGCGCTCGTGCGCCCATGCGCAGAAGGCGACGTAGCCGACGGCCAGCGCCAGGCCGATCGCCCCCGCGATGCGCAGGCCGCCGCTGTCCAGCTTCCAGTCGGGCGGCAGCTCGGGAGGCCACGACATGAACACCACACCGGCAAGGAACAGGTAGCCCGCCCAGTTGGTCAACAGGCTGCAACCCACGATGCGGGTGATGTCGTCGTACTTGATGCCCAGGCGCGAGTAGAGCCGGAAGCGGAAGCCGATGCCGCCGACCATGGAACCGAGGTTGAGGTTGAAGGCGTAGCTGATGAAGGTCACGCCCATCACCGTGCCCGTTCCCAGCCGGTGGCGCGTCAGGCGCCTGCCGAGCAGGTCGTACGTGCTGTAGAGCGCATGACTGCAGGCCGCGAGCGCGGCCGCCGCCAGCACGGTCGCCAGGGGCAGTTCCTGGATCGCGTCCAGGACTTCGCGCCAGTCGATGGTGCGGGCCTGCCGCACCACCAGCACCGCGACCCCGCACAGGAAGAGCACGACCACCGCACGCCGCACCCATGGCCACCAGGGCCTGTGGACGGGATGCGCGGCCGCGGCGTTCATTGCACTTGCGTCCTGCCCTGGCTCAGCAGCGTCTCGGCCGGCTGCAAACGCGGCGCATGCCGCGGCAGCCAGCTGGCCCAGCGCGGGTACCAGCGCAGGAAGTGGAAGACGAAGAAGCTGCGCACCAGACGCCAGCCGCTCCATTCGCCGAGTTCCTCGGGGTCGATCTTCTTGCAGGCCTCGCACATGAGGTGGCCGAGGCGCTCGGCCAGCACATGGTTGAACGCCTCGTCGCGCACGATCACGTTGGCCTCCAGGTTGAGCGAGAGGCTCAGCGGATCGAGGTTGCTGGAGCCCACGGTGCTCCAGTTGTCGTCCACCAGCGCGACCTTGCCGTGCAGCGGGCGTTCGCAATATTCGTAGATCTGCACGCCCGCATGCAGCAGGTGGTGGTAGAGCATGCTGGCCGCCGTCTTCACGATGGGCATGTCGGGCTCGCCCTGCAGGATGAGTCGCACATCCACCCCGCGCCGCGCCGCGCGCCGCATCTCCTTGATGAGCCGGTAGCCCGGAAAGAAATAGGCGTTGGCGATCCAGATGCGGCGGCGCGCGCTGCGAATGGCCGCGCGGTAGTGCCGCTCGATGTCTTCCGGGTGGCGCCGGTTGTCGCGCGAGACGAACAGCACCTCGGCGCTGCCGCGCACCTGCTCGTGCGCCGAGTCCGGCTCGTACTCGCGCACGCGGCGGCGAAACCAGGAGGGGGCCTTGTCGCCGACCGCGATGGCGCGCAGGACGAAGCGGTGGATCTGCGGCACCACCGGGCCCATCACCTCGACTGCGTAGTCCTGCTTGGCCATCGCGCCGAAGGTGCGCAGGTGATCGTGCGAGAAGTTGATGCCCCCCACGAAGGCACGCGCGCCGTCGATGACGATGATCTTGCGGTGCATGCGCCGGATCATGTTCAGGCGCTGGCCCAGCAGCCGGGTGCCCGGATCGAACACGCGGATCGTCACCCCTGCGCTGGTGAGCGACAGCACGAAGTCGTCGGACAGGCTGGGCGAGCCGAAGCCGTCGACCAGCACGTCGACGCGCACGCCACGCCTGGCAGCCTGCACGAGCGCATCGCGCAGTTCCAGGCCGACCGGATCCTCGAAGAGGATGAAGGTCTCGATGATGATCTCGCGCTGCGCCTGCGCAATGCATTCGTAGACGCGCGGGTAGAAGGCCTCGCCGTTCTCGAGCAGCCGCACCTCGTTGCCCGGCACCCAGCGTTGACGTGAACTCTGGCTCACAGCGTGATCTCCGCCACCAGGGGGGCATGGTCCGACAGATGCGCCCAGGGCCGGCGCGGCAGCACCACCGGCGCATGCACGCCGGCGTTTCGCACGTAGATGCGGTCCAGCGGCAGCACGGGAAAGCGCGCGGGGAAGGTGCGCGCCGCGCGGCCGTGGGCGTGCACGAAGACTTCATGCAGCGCCGCGCCTTGCTCCAGCACCCGGTGCGCGCGGCCGCGCCAGTCGTTGAAGTCGCCGGCCACGATCAGCGGAGCGTCGCCAGGGACCTCGTCGCGCACGATGTGGCACAGCAGCTCGAGCTGCTGGTCGCGCTGGATCTCCGAGAGGCCCAGGTGCGCGCAGATGGCGTGAACTTCGACCGTTCGCCCCGGCAGCCGCAGCACGCAATGAAGCAGGCCGCGCTTTTCCACGCCGTGCAGCGACACGTCGTGGTTGCGGTAGTGCACGATGGGAAACTTCGACAGCAGCGCGTTGCCATGGTGCCCGCGCGGATAGACCGCGTTGCGCCCATAGGCGAACTGCGGCCACATGGTGTCGGCCAGGAATTCGTAGTGCGGGGCCTGGGGCCAGTTCTGGATGGTGCGCGAATGCCGCGAGTGCGTGCCCAGCACCTCCTGCAGGAAGACCAGGTCGGCGCCCACGGTGCGCACCGCCTCGCGCAATTCGGGCAGGATGAAGCGGCGGTTCAGGGCGGCGAATCCCTTGTGGGTGTTCACCGTCATCACCTTCAGCGAGACAGGCGAGGACTGGGACGCGGCGAGCTTGGATGCATCGGGGTTCTGCACCCTGAAATTTTTAGTTCGGCCGTGCACGGCTGCCTGTAGGACAGGCACCGAGTTTTTTAGTCATGCCCTTCGCACAGGTGTGGCTCGTTCCTACGCCCGCAGGCAGGCCCGCACTACAGCCAGCGGACCAGGTGCGGCCTAGCATGGACTCATGTGTCATCAAGACGCAGAACGAAAGGAAACCCGCATGAAGTCCGATCACTGCATGAAGAGTCTGATGCTGGCCGTGGCCCTCTCCGTGGCCGGCGGTGCTGCCATGGCGCAGAAGCCCGACAAGTTCGTCGACAACGGGCAGATGCCCAATTCGCGCGAAGCCGTCAAGGCCGAGGCGCGCCAGGCATCGCGCAACACGGCCACCACGACCGTGCCTGCACAGGCCGGCGAGGCCAGCACCATGACCAACCACCAGCCGAACATGCAGCCGCCGCCCAACAGCGGAACGACGCGTGCCGAAGTGAGCCAGCAGACCTATCACCAGAAGCCGATGTTCGGTGAGAAGGGCGAGAAGACTGCCATTCCGAACAACCCGCCTGGGAAGATGGGCACCCCCCAGTAACCGTTGACCGGTGAAGAAAAAAGCCCGCCACCAAGGCGGGCTTTTTCATGCCTGATCCGTGGCGTGATCAGCCCTTGGCAGGCGCGGGCCGATGCGGACCGCCGGGATGGTGCCCCGGGCCGCCGCGCGGACCCATGCGCAGGGTCTCGGCGTCGAAGGTCTGCTGCTGCTCGGGCTTGAGTGCCGCGTAGAAGTTGCGGGTGGCGTCGGCGCGCCTGGCAAAGGCGGCGGAGCGCTCGGCCTGCCGCTGCTGCATGAGGTCCAGGCGCTGCGGCGTGGTCATCTTGGCCAGGTCCTCGCGGCTGGGGCGCTGGGCGGGCGGCGCGGGCGGCTGCTGCGCCGCCGCGAAGCTGCTCCATGCGGTTTCCTGCGAGGCATCCAGCTTGAGCTTGTCCTTGAGCGCTGCCATGCGCTGGGCCCGGCGCTGCTGCCTCTGCTCGAAGCGCTTGGCGGGGTCGGCGCGCTCGGCGCTGCGCGGGCTGGCCTCAGCGGCAGGAGCGCCGGCTGGCGGGGGAGGCGGCGTCTGCGCCGAGGCGGCGAAGGCGGCGCCAGCGAGCAGGCCGGTCCACAGGATCTGGCGGGTCTTCTTGGTGGTGATCATGAAATGGCTTCCTTCCTTGTTGACCGCTGCCACCGGGCAGCAGGTGAGGGCAAGTCTGGGCCGCTTCGGTATACGGACTGTGAGCGCGCGATGAGCGTGCGTAAAGAAGCGTGAAGGCGCCGCGTTCACTTCGGGCGGGGTGTCCGCAGGCCGGCGTCCGGCTGCGGCAGGCGGCCTTCGCGCAAAAGCCCCACCGCGTGGGCGACGGCACGCGCGACGTTGCGCACTTCTTCCTGCACGTCCGTGTCGCCGTCCAGTGCTTCATGGCTGGTGGCGTAGGGCTCGTAGTAGCCGATGTAGCGGTCCAGCCGAGCCTGTGCGCCGGCGTCGGCCAGGCCCATCCAGTCCAGCCAGTCGCAGAGGTTGCGGCGCAGGCTTTCGACGCCCGCGACGTCGCCATGCACCACCACCCCGTACACCCGGCCCTGCAGGTGCTTGGGGTAGGGCCAGCCCTTCTCCTCCAGCGCCTTGGCTTCCTCGGCCTTCTTGCCATGCGTGGTGGTCGGATCGGGGTTGCCGCCGTCGGCGCACACCAGGCGGTCGATCATGAGCTTGAGGGGGCTCGAAGCCTGGTACCAGTGGGTGGGCGTGAAGAGGATCACGCCGTGCGCCGCCACCCAGCGCTCGTAGATTTCCGCCATCCAGTCGCCGGTCTGCCCGAGCGAGTGGTTGGGATAGCAACTGCACGGCCAATGACACAGCGGCATGGCGGTGGAGACGCAGGCCTTGCAGGGATGGATGCGCAGCTCGTAGCTGGAGGTCAGCAGGCTGAGGTCCAGCACGTCGGCCTGGATGCCCGCCCGCTCGATCCGCTCGCGCGCAAGTTGCACCAGCCGCCAGGTCTTGGACATTTCGCCAGGACAAGTGCCGTCATTGCGCGGGGAGCCGTTGACCAGGAGCACGCGCGAGGGCGTCTCGGCGTCGTTCCATGCGGCCTGCAGGCGATCGATGCGTTCCTTGTTCTCGCGCCATTCGTCCGAGAGCTCGTAGCCCGGATCTGCATAGCCGGGCCCGGCGGGCCGCGACATCGGCGCCTTGCGCCCTTGCCGGTATGCCTCCCAGGCGATCAGCTCGATGCGCGACAGGGCCTCGGCCTCCTGGCCAAAGGCAGGATCGCGGAAGGCACCGCTGAAGCGTTCGTGGAATTCGGTGCGCGAGAGCTGGGGCGGCGCCTGGCCCTTGCGGACGGTCGTCATGAGGCGAATCTAGGACGCCCCAAAAGAAGCCACGATGGGTGCGCAGGCCGAATCGCCGTAGTCCGGCGCCGCCTGTGCCTGTTCTCAGCGCAGCTTGCCGCTCTGGAAATCCTGCACCGCCTGCATCACCTGCTCGCGTGTGTTCATCACGAAGGGGCCGTACTGCGCAATGGGCTCGTGCAGCGGCTTGCCTGCGATGAGCAGCGCTCGCGCCGGACTGTGGTTGGTGCGCGGTGCGCGCAGCAGCACACCGTCGCTGTCGGGCTCGTTGGCCAGGATGGCCATGCGCTTGGTCGGCACCTCGCTGCTGCCGATGAAGACCGATTCGCGGAACACGTAGAGCAGCGCGTTGCGGCCAGGGGCCAGCGGTTGGGCGAACTCCGTGCCGGGCGGCATCGTGACGTCCAGGTACAGCGGCTCGGTGTGCTCGCGCTGCACGGCGCCCTGCACGCCGTTGCTGCTGCCTGCGATGACACGCACCTGCACGCCGCCTTCGGCGTGGTACTCGGGGATCTGATCGCTCTGGATGTCGCGGTACCAGGGCTCGCGCATCTTCTCGCTGGCAGGCAGGTTCAGCCACAGCTGGAAGCCTTCCATGCGGCCTTCCTCCTGCTCTGGCAGCTCGCTGTGCACGAGGCCGCGGCCGGCGGTCATCCACTGCACGCCGCCGTTCTGCAACAGGCCCTCGTGGCCGGCGCTGTCGCGATGGCGCATGCGGCCCGCGATCATGTAGGTCACCGTCTCGAAGCCGCGGTGCGGGTGATTGGGAAAGCCGCCGATGTAGTCGCCCGGGTTGTCGCTGCCGAAGGCGTCCAGCATCAGGAAGGGGTCCAGGCGCTGCTGCAAGGTCTGCTGCAGCACGCGCGTGAGCTTCACGCCGTCGCCGTCGCTGGTGGACACGCCGGCCACGATGTGGTCGATGCCGCGCGGCTGGGCCAGGCGGGGAAGCTGAACGTGGTTGCCGTTGGGGTGGGCGCTGGAGTTCATGGGATGCGATGGTGGCACCGATCGGCCGACCGCACCCGCGGCGTGGGTTCAGCGCAGGGCGCCGGCCTGCCAGTAGCGGTAGTTCCAGGCCGTCCGGAAGCCGGCGCGACGGTACAGCGCCAGGGCCGGCTCGTTGCCCGCCTCGACCTGCAGGAAGACGCGTTCGTAGCCGCGCTCCAGCGCCGCCTGCGCCAGGGCCGCCAGCACCCGGCCGGCCAGGCCGCGGCCGCGTGCGGACTGCTCGGTGCGCATGCCATGCACGCCGGCCCAGCCGTGGCCGAAGGAGACCGCACCGGCGGCGAGCGTGGCGCCGCCTTCGCGCACGCTGGCAAAGAGGTTGTGCCTGGCGCGGCCGAGGGCCTGTACGCGGCAGGCACCGTCCACCGGGTCGAAGCCCGGGCCGAGGAAGACGCCGGTCCAGCCCTCGTCCGGCGCGGCGTCCAGCTCGGCAGGCTCGCCGTGGCTGAGCGCACGCATGGCCCGGGCGCTGCCGACCTGCGTGAGGGTGGGCTTGCCGTCGATGTAGCCGCGGCCGGCCAGCGCGGCGGCCAGTGCGTCGAAGCAGGGCAGTTCGGCGATGCGCAGGTGCACAGGCAGTCCGCCCGAGCAGTAGCGTTCCTCGATCCGCTCGATGAGTTGCGCCGGCGCAGTCGGCGCTTCATGGCGCAGCGGCACGGCACTGCGGGCGCGGCCGACGGTGCCGGGGTCCATGGGCAGCAGCCAGGCCTCGTCTTCCAGCGCCTCGACCCGTTGCGGGGCCACCGCGTCCAGGGTGGCGCGCTCGATGGCCTCGATGTCGGCGGCAGCCAGTGACGCTGCGCTGCTCATGGCGCGGCCGGCGCCACGAAGCGCGCATTGGCCACGCCGCGCAGCAGTGCCGCGCGCTGCCCGGCGGTGATCTCGCGCACCTGCTCGGCCACGTGGCGCGCGCGGGGCTTGTCGATCTGGCCTTCGGCGCGCCATTTCTGCAGCAGGGGACCGGGATCGCGCAGCAGGGTTGCCAGCCAGATCGCCTGGGTGGGCTCCAGCGAACGGGCGCTGCGCTTGAAGTAGCGCCGTGCCGCCGACTCGGCGCCGCAGATGTTCTCGCCCCAGGGGGCCATGTCGAGGTAGGCCTGCAGCAGGCGCTGCTTGCCCGGGGCGCGCTCGAACTCGACCGCATAGAGCATGTCGCGCAGCTGCTGCGCCGCCGGGTGCGGCAGCTGCGGGAGGATCAGGCGCGCCACCTGTTCGTTCAGGGTGGGCTGCGCCTGGGGCTGCGCGGCAGCGGTGCGCGTGGTGCTCACCTTCTCCGCCTTCGGCGCACCGGTGGCCCCGGCCGCGACGGGTGCCGGCGCGCTCCAGCTGCGCGCCAGCGAGGCGGATTCATAGCCGGCATGCTGCAGGAAGTCGGCGTCCAGCGAGGCCACCGCGCCGCGCGACAGCCAGGCATCCGGGGCCAGCCGCGCGGGCGTGCCGCAGCTGGCGCTGCGCGCTTCCAGCAGGCCCTCGGCGCCCAGCCCGTCCACGCTGAACATGACCAGGCGCGGCTGCACGCTGTAGCTGCCTTCGGGCAGCGCCAGGGTGCCGCGCATCGAGGCGGTGCCGCCGATGCGGGCGCGCTGCAGTTCCGGCAGCGCAGGGACCAGCAGCTGGTACCACTGGCCGACGGGAGCGTCGTCGATCTCGGCGGACAGCGCGAGGCCCTTCTGCGAGAGGCGCCCGTTCCAGCGCCCGCGCAGCTCGCTGGCCGTGGCGCCCATCGGCGTGATGCGCAGGTTGCCGAAGAGTGCGTCCACGTCGCGCCGCACGGTGAGGTTCAGGCGCTCGACCTGCACCGGCTTGTCGCCCAGCACCGGCACATGCACGCTGCATGGCGCACAGCTCACTTCCTGCACGTTGCCCTCGCCCCAGCCGAACGTCAACTGGCCGTAGCTGGTGTCGAAGCTGTGGCCGGTCAGCTGGGGCGCGAACCAGGAGGCGGTGGCCAGCCGCAGCACCGTGGGCACGCCCACGTCGAAGCCGACGGGGCCCCAGTTCACGCGCTGCGCCCACTCGCCCTGCGCCGGTGCCAGCGCCAGCCTGACGATGAGCGCGATCGCGATGGCGGCCGTGACGATCAGGGCCGCCAGCACATACAGCACGAAGCGCAGCACAACTTTCAAAAGAATCGCTCCCTCGGAACCGTCGTCCAGCCCCGAGTGTGCGCGATCGGGCGCGCGAATGCGTTGCTCGCGCGCCTCAGCGGCCGGATTTCGTCCAGCCGTCCTACAGGGTGTCAGTCAGAAGGGGTAATGGCGCTCGCGGGTCTGCACCGTGATCCAGCGCAGTTCGGTGAAGGCCTCGATGCCGGCGCGGCCGCCGAAGCGTCCCCAGCCCGAGCCCTTGACGCCGCCGAAGGGCATCTGCGCCTCGTCGTGCACCGTGGGTCCGTTGACGTGGCAGATGCCCGATTCGATGCGCCGTGCGACGTTCATGGCGCGCGCGATGTCGCGGCCGAACACCGCGGCCGAGAGGCCGAACTCGTTGTCGTTGGCCACGCGCACGGCTTCCTCCTCGCCGTCGACGCGCACGATGGCCTTCACCGGAGCGAAGGTCTCCTCGTGATAGATGCGCATCGCCGGCGTCACGTGGTCCACCAGCGTGGCGGGCATGAGCGTGCTGTCCGCCTTGCCGCCGATCACCAGCTTCGCGCCCTTGGCCAGCGCATCGTCGATGAGCGCATTGCAACGCTCCACCGTGCCCATGTCCACCACCGAACCCAGCACCACCGGGCCCTCGCGCGGATCGCCCAGCGGCAGCGCCGCCGCCTTGGCAGCGAGCTTGGCGACGAAGGCATCGGCCACCTGGTGGTCGACCACGATGCGCTCGGTGGACATGCAGATCTGCCCCGAGTTGGCGAAGGCGCCGAAGGCCGCGCCGTTCACGGCCGCGTCCAGGTCGGCATCGTCCAGCACCACCAGCGGCGCCTTGCCGCCCAGTTCCAGCACCGCCTGCTTGAGGTGGGTGGCGCAGGTCTGCGCGATCAACTTGCCCACGCGGGTCGAGCCGGTGAAGTTGACGCGCCGCACGGCCGGGTGCGAGACCATGGCCTCGACCACTGCCGCGGCGTCCTTCGGCGCGTTGGTCACGAAGTTGACGACGCCCGGCGGCAGGCCCGCCTCCTGCAGCGCCTCGATGATCAGCCCGTGCGTGGCCGGGCTGATCTCCGAGCCCTTGAGCACCACCGTATTGCCGCAGGCCAGCGGCACCGCCACCGCGCGCACGCCGAGGATCACCGGCGCGTTCCAGGGCGCGATGCCCAGCACCACGCCGGCCGGCTGGCGCACCGCCATCGCGAGGCTGCCGGGCACGTCGGAGGGAATCACCTGGCCGTCGATCTGCGTGGTGAGCGACGCGGCCTCGGTCAGCATGCCGGCCGCGAGATGCACGTTGAAGCCGGCCCACAGGCCCGAGGCGCCGGTCTCGCCCGCCATCGCGGCGGCGAAGGCCTCGGCCTTGGCTTCCAGCGCATGCGCGGCCTTGAGCAGCAGGGCACGCCGGGCGCCGGGCCCGAGCGAAGACCAGGCTGGGAAGGCCTTGGCCGCAGCGTCGACGGCGGCGCGGGCGTCCTCGGGCGTGGCGGCCGGGGCGGTGGTGGCGACGCTGCCGTCCAGCGGGTTGCGTCGCTCGAACACGGCGCCGTTGCGCGCGCTGGCGGCGCGGCCGTCGATGAGCATGGAAATGGCGGTCATGCGGTTGTCTCCTGCAGGAAGGGAAGGGGTGGTCAGGCCGTGCCCAGGTAGGCGCGGCGGATGGCGTCGGAGGCGAGCAAGGCCTTCGCGCTGTCGGCGGCGACGATGCGCCCGCGCTCCAGCACGTAGCCGCGGTCGGCGACCGAGAGCGCCTTGCGCACGTTCTGCTCCACCATGAGGACGGTCACGCCCTGGGCGGCGATGCGGCGCACGATGCCCAGCAGCTCGTCGACCATGCGCGGCGCCAGGCCGAGGGAGGGCTCGTCGAGCATCAGCAGGCGCGGCCCGCTCATCATGGCGCGGGCCACGGCCACCATCTGCTGCTCGCCGCCGCTCATGGTGCCGGCCAGCTGTCCGGCACGCTCGTGCAGCCGCGGGAAGTCGAGGAAGGCCTGCGACAGCCGGCGCTGGCGCTCGGCCGAGGAGATCAGCCAGCCGCCCAGCTCCAGGTTCTCGGTGACGCTCATCTGCGGGAAGAGCTGGCGCCCCTCGGCCACCAGGGCCAGGCCGCGCCGCACGCAGGCGGTGGCGTCGCCGGCCGGCAGCGCCGCGCCGTCGAGCAGCACGTCGCCGGTGCGGGGCATGAGGCCGGCCAGCGCGCGCAGCAGCGTGGTCTTGCCGGCACCGTTGGGCCCGAGGATGACGGTGATGCCGGGCGTCGCTTCGATGGCGATCTCGCGCAGCACGGCGAAGCCGCCGTAGCCGGCGCCCAGCGCCTTCACTTCCAGGTGCGCCGGCTTGTTCATGCGTGTGCCTCCTGCAGTTCGTCGCCCAGGTAGGCCTCGATCACCTGCGCGTCGCGCACCACCTCGGCGGGTGTGCCGTCGGCGATCTTGCGGCCCTGGTGCAGCACCATCACGCGCTCCACGTACTTGAGCAGCGTGGCCACCGCGTGCTCGATCCACACGACCGACAGCTGCCAATCGTCGCGCAGGCGGCGGATGCGTCGTGCCATGGCGTCGACCTCCGCCTCGGTGAGGCCGGCGGCCACCTCGTCGAGCAGCAGCACGCGCGGCCGCGTGCCCAGGGCCATGCCGATCTCCAGCAGGCGCTGCTGCGAGGGCGTGATCGCGCCGGCCTGCTGCGCCGACAGCGCCTCGAGGCCGAGCATCGACAGGATTTCTTCCACCGAGCGCAGCCCCGCCGGCCCTTCGCGATGCCGTCCGGCGAACTGCATGCCGAAGCGCACGTTGTCCGCCACGCTCATGTCGGGAAACACGCGCGGCGTCTGGAAGGTGCGCGCGATGCCATGCGCGGCGAAGTGGTGCGGGCCGCGGCCCGTCAGGTCGTCGCCAATCACCAGCAGGCGGCCCGAGGTCGGCGGGATCACGCCCGAGATGGCGTTGAAGAAGGTGGTCTTGCCCGCGCCGTTGGGGCCGATGATGCCCACCAGCTCGCCGGCGTCGAGCGTGGCGCTCACCGCGTCGACGGCGGTGAGGCCGCCGAAGCGCACGCTGACCTGATGAATGTCCAGCAGGCGTTGGCTCATGCGCGGCCTCCTTGCCTGCGCTGCCACAGCGACGCGAGGCCGTTGGGCAGGTACATCACGCACAGCACCAGCAGCAGGCCCAGCACCAGCATGTAGCCGTAGGGCAGCTGCAGGCGCAGCGTTTCGGCCAGCAGGCTGAACACGATGGCCGCGGCGATCGGCCCGCCGATGCTGGCCGCGCCGCCGATGAGCGCGATCAATACCGTCTGGAAGCCGATGAAGGGATTGAACACGGCCGAGGGCTCGATGTAGGTCCAGCGCACCGCCATCGCTGCGCCCACCGCGCCGGCGAAGAGGGCCGAGAGCGCGAAGCCGGCGATCTTCATGCGCCGCGTGTCCACGCCCAGGGTCTGCGCGCGCTGCTCGTCGGCGCCGATGCCCGACAGCGCCAGGCCGAAGCGGCTCTTCTTCACCGCGAGCGCCGTGCCGATGGCCAGCGCGGCGATCAGCAGCAGCGTGAGGTAGACGACGTGGTTCTCCGGCACCACCGCGAGCACGCGCCCCACCGTGCCCGAGACCTGCTTCTCGACATAGGTGATGGCATGGCGGATCAGCTCCGTCATGCCGAAGGTGAGCACCGCGAAATAGGTGCCGCGCAGGTGCAGCACCGCCGCGCCCATCACGGCCGCGACGATGGCGGCCACCAGCGCACCGCAGGCCACCACCAGCGGCCAGGGCAGCACGTCCAGCAGCACGGCACTCGTGTACGCGCCGACGCCGAAGAAGGCCGAGGTGGCCAGCGAGAGATAGCGGGTGGCCCCGCAGAACATCGACCAGCTCACGGCCAGCGCGATGTACATGAGGCAGGCCAGGGCCAGCGACTGCAGGAATTCCGAGGCCACCCAGGGCACGGCACCGGCGGCCAGCAGCACGGCCGCGGCGATGAGGATGCGCGACTTCACGTTCACTTTCGGGAGAAGAGGCCGTTGGGCCGCCACAGCAGCACGGCGATGAACACGCCGTAGGAGAGGAGCATCTTCAGCGAGGGGCTGGAGAAGTGCATGCCCAGCGCCTCCACCACGCCCAGCAGCAGGCCGCCGGCCAGGCTGCCCGCGATGGAGCCGAAGCCGCCGAGGGTGATGACGATGAGCGCGGTGACGGTGTAGGGCTCGCCCATCGAGGGCGTGATCTCGTAGGTCATCGATAAGAGCGCACCGGCCACGCCCGACAGGCCCAGCCCCACGCCGAACATCAGCGGATGCAGGCGCGTGGTGTTGATGCCCACCAGCTGCGCGCCGGTGGGCGACTGCATCAGCGCGCGCACCGCCTTGCCCAGCAGCGTGAACTTCAGCAGCGCGACGAAGCCCGCGCTCAGCGCCAATGCCACGCCGAAGATCACCAGCTTGTTCTCGGTGAAGCGCATGCCCGCCACTTCCACCGGTTGCGCCAGGTACTCGTAGCCGCGCAGGTCGCCGCCCCAGATGATGAGGGCCGCGTTCTGCACCGCGAACATCAGGCCGAAGCCCACCATGAGGCTGCGCGCCTCGAACACGTCGACGTTGGGCGCGCGCGCCGCCAGCCGGCGAAAGCACAGTACGTGGATCAGCATCCCAAGGGCGCCCAGCAGCACGAAGGCCAGAGGCATCAGCACGAAAGGCGAGATGCCGAAGCTCGTGTGCGCCCACCAGGTGATGAAGGCCCCCAGCATCAGGAACTCGCCGTGCGAGATGTTCATGATGCGCATGAGGCCGTACTGCAGGTTCAGCCCGATGGCGACCAGCGCATAGATGCCGCCGGTGATGAGGCCGCCCGCGATGAGCTCGGCCCAGGAAACGAGAGACACGCGCTTGCCGCCTTCCTCTGTTCAGGTCACTTCCACGCCGGCTTGGGCGCGATGATCTTGGCGGTGGCGCGGTCCAGCGGCCACACCACCTCGAAGTCCGCGCCCTGCCACTGGCTCACGGTGCCGGGGATGGAGGCGTTCTCGCCGTGCTCGAAGCGGATCGGGCCGAGGATGGTCTTGAACTCGCTCTTGGCGATGACTTCGCGCAGCGCCTTGCGGTCCAGGCCGGCGCGTGCGACGGCCTGCTGCATGATTTCCAGGCCCGCCCAGGCGTGGCCGCTGGCCCAGCGGTCGGGTTCCTTGTTGAACTTCTTCACGTGCGCGTCGAAGTAGGCCTTGGCGCCGGGGCTGGTCTTCACGTTCCACGAGCCCATGCCGATCACGCCCTCGGTGTTGGCCTGCATCACGTTCTTGTAGAGCTGGAAGGCGGTGCCCACCGAGGCGTAGAAGTACTTGGGGTTGAAGCCGATCTCGCGCGACTGGCGGCTCACCAGCAGCGTGTCGGGCGGGTAGGTGATGCCGATGAAGGCGTCGGGGTTCAGGTCCTTGATGCCGCGCAGCACCGGCGCCAGGTCCTTCACGCCCAGCGGGTAGCTCTTGCGCTCCACCACCTGGATGCTGGTCTTCTTCAGCGCGTTGTTCAGCGCCGCGAAGTTCTCCAGGCCGAACAGGTCGTCCATGTAGACGATGGCGATGGTCTTCACCTGCTGGGCCACCAGCATGTCCACCAGCGCGCCCATCATCTTGTCGGGCTGCTGCAGCAGCGAGAAGAAGTAGGGCAGGTTCATGTCGATCAGCTTGCGCGACAGGGCCGTGGGCGCGAGCATCGGATAGCCGAAGCGGTTGGCCAGCGGTGCGATGGCGAAGTTGGCGCCCGAGCCCCAGGGCGGCAGGATCAGGTCGACCTTGTCGCTGCCCATCAGCTTCTCGTAGGTGCGCACGCAGGTCTCGGTCTCGCTGCGGTCGTCGTAGCCGATCAGCTCCACCGGGCGCTTCACGCCCTTCACGTCCAGCCCGCCCGCGGCATTCACCTGCTCGGCCCAGAGGAGGTAGTTGGGCTCCTGGCTGACCTGCGCGCCGGCCGCCCACGGGCCGGTGCGGGCGATGGCGTAGCCGATCTTCACCGGGCCGCTTTGTGCGAACAGCTGAGGTGCGACGGCGGCGGCGCCGAGGGTGGTGGCGGCGCCCTGGATCCAGCGGCGGCGGGTGGGGTGGGTCATGGCGTGTCTCCTCGTTGCGGCGGGCTCAAGCGGCCGCCTCCAGCGATCGTAGGAAGAGCCCGGGGGCGCTGCTGTGCCGGCGGTGCACAAAGCGCTTGTCCCAGCGCGCACGGTGCTCGGGGTTAACCCTGGCCGGAGGGGTATTCGCGGCGGCAACACAATCTCCCATCTGTATGGAAGAGGAGCGGGGCGCGCCCATGGCGGCATCCACCATGTTGAGCACCGACGTCGTCCCGGCGCGCGATCGCGCGCCGCAGTGGCGCGAGTGGGTCTGGCAGCACTTCGGCGGGCTGGAGTCCGACCTGTACGGCGACTCCGAGTTCGACGGCCACATCGCGGCGTCGCGGGCCGGCGAAGTCATCCTCACCCGCCTGGAGGCCAACCGCCACCGCGTGCTGCGCAGCGACCAGATGGCGCGGCACAGCGACGGCGGCTACCTGAAGATCGTGGCGCCCTGGCAGGGCAGCGCGGCGGTGGAGCAGAAGGGCCGCGAGGCCGCGGTGCGCAACGGCGCGTGGACCATCTACGACACCACCGGTGCCTATACCGTGGCCAACCCCGAGCGCACCGACCACCTGATCGTGATGGTGCCCAAGGCGCAGCTGGCCACCCACGGCCTGCCGCTGGACCGGCTGATGGCGCGCCGCGTGGGCGGTGCCGGCGGCATCTCGCGCGTCGCGCTGGAGGCCATGCGCAACACCTACCAGGAGTTGCCCAACATGAGCGAGGCGGCTGCGCGCGGCGCGGGCGAGCTGATCGTGCAGCTGGTACGCCTGTCGCTGATGGAACTCGCAGGGCAGGAGACCGCGCTCACGCAGCGCGAGGCGTTGAAGGACCGCATCCGCCAGCACGTGGCCACGCACCTGCGCGACCCGCAGCTGTCCATCGACAGCATCGCGATGGCGCTTCACTGCAGCAAGCGCCACCTGCACAACGCCTTCGCCGACGAGGACGACACGCTGCATGCGTACATCCTGCGCCAGCGCCTGGCCGCCTGCATGCGCGCGCTGCAGGATCCGGCGAATGCGAAGCTGGGCATCACCGAGATCGCGATCGCCTCGGGCTTCGGCAACCTCTCCTACTTCAGCCGGGTGTTCAAGCAGCAGACCGGCGGCAGCCCCAGCGAATTCCGCCACCGCATCGGCCTGGGGCGCGGCTAGTTCACTGCAGCGGCTGCGCCACCGTCACGGCCTGCCAGGGTCCGGTGGACTGGCCCGCCACCGCGGCCCAGTACCAGGCGGAGCTGTCGGTGAAGGCGCCGCCCTTGGCATCGACGATGCGCTCGCACACGCGCAGCTGCGGATCGCCGCCGCGCTCGGCCACGAAGCAGCGCCACAGGCGTTGCTCGCCGTCGCGCACCAGCCGGGCCTGCTCGACGCGGTAGCCCAGCGCGCGATAGCAGTCGGTGGCCGGATGCAGCATGCGCGTGGGCGCGTCGACGCGGCGCAGCACGAGCGTCTGGCGGCCATCGGTCAGGCGCGCGATGGCGCCGGGGAAATGCTCGGCGAAGCGCTGCTCCACCGGGCTCAGGGCCAGCGGGCGAAGCGGCGCGCCGTCCCATTGCGCGGGCCACTCCTGGAAGCTGTCGGCCTGTGCCTGCCGGTCGTCCGCCGGCGCCAGCACCGCCTGCGCGGCCGACCAGGCGATGCAGGCGAGCATGGCCGCGCCGAAGGCCGCCTTGTGGCCGATGCGGTTGATGAAGCGGTTGGCGAAGAACTGCTGGAAGTGATTCATGAGGCCTGCTCCTGTTTCAGGCCCGCGACCCGCGGCGCAGCGGTGCCATGAGCCAGGCGATTTCTGCACAGCCCGCGGCGAGCACCACGAGTCCGATGGTCTGGTGCCATGTGTCGCCCAGCGGCATGCCCGCGCCCTCGAAGGCCACCAGCACGCTGTTGCGCAGCACGTTGGCGCCCAGCACGACCAGGCCCACCCAGGGCAGCCGCGTGAGGAAGCCGCGGTTGCCGCGACCCACCCACAGCGCGACCACGCAGGCGACGAAGTAGCCGCACCAGGCCATCTGTACGCCCGAGCAGGGGGCATCCACGATCACCAGCCGGCCGTCGACCACCAGGCTGGCCGCTTCGCGGTGGACCTCGAAGAAGGGCATCAGCAGCCAGCGGCTGGCCTCGGCCGTAACCACCCGCAGCGGGAAGCCCGCGTAGAACTGCAGCGAGGACAGGATCGGCAAGGCCAGCACCGCGAGGCCGAGCACCGGCGCCGCCGCCACCCGCCGGGGCATCACCGCCAGCAGGCCGGCCGCGAGGGCGATCAGCGCGACCAGCGAAGCCAGCAGCGGTGGCAGCGCATGCAGCGGGCCGATGCCGGTGCGCAGCAGCGTCGCGGCCAGCGTGCCCGCGCCGGCAACGGCCAGCCAGCCCAGGCGCGGTGCACAGCGAAGCTCGTGGCGCACGCCCCAGACCAGCAGGGCCAGGGCGCCGAGCGCGAGCACGCCCAGCGGATCGTCGGAGCCATCGGCCATCCGGCGCGCCATCCACCAGCCGGTGGGCAGCAGTGCCGCGGCCTGCAGCGCGAGCCAGCCGATGGGCGGGATGCGATCGAGGCGGATCAGTTCGTCGAAAAGGCGCGGATGGCGTTGTGCCAGGGTGCTGAGCGTCATGGGTGCGTTCTCCTGGTGGCTCAGCTGGTCAGCCGGCGGTCGTCGGTGCGGCGCGCGCGGCGGCGCAGCATGGCCAGCATCGACAGCACCACGGCGATGGCGCCCAGGGTCTCGGGCTCCGGCGTGCCGGGGACTTCGGCGCCGCTGCCCGCCGGCTGGCCCAGCGCCAGTTCGCTCACACCCTTGGGCAGCGGCTGCGGCTGGTCGACGCGCGTGCTGCCCTGCGGCGAGGTGTTGCGCACCACCTGGTCCACCGCGATGAAGCTGGTGTACTGGGTGAGCAGGCCGTAGCGCAGGCCCAGGTCGGTGATCTGCTCGCGCAGGGCGTTGCCGCCCTCCAGCGACTCCTGGTCCTGCAGCGCGGCAACGCGGTGGCGCGCCCAGAGGCTGCGCAATGCGACGGCATCGGGCCGCAGGCTCTTCGCGTCGACGGCCAGGGGCTGGCGCCACGGGCCTTCGGCACCCTGGCCCTCGATGACGAGGCGACCCTGGGGCTGGCCGCGCCACTTGCCGAAGAGCACCACCGGGCGCTCGCCCAGCACGTCGGGCAGGGCCTGCGGCTCCACGTCGTACACCTCCAGGCCTTCGAAGCGGGCGCGCACCTGGGTAAGCACGGGCGATTCGATCATGCGGCGAAAGCGCGCCGCCTCGCGAGGCGCCTGCATCGGGTCGGTGATGACGAAGGGCTCGCCCATGCCGGCACGTGCCAGGCCTTCGATGAGGTGACGGTTCACCGAGCTGCCGATGCCGAAGGCGAAGAGGTTGGCCTTGGACAGGTTCCTGCGCACCAGCTCGAAGGCCTCGCGCTCCACGGTGACGTAGCCGTCGGTGACCACGACGACGGTGCGCGACACCTTCGGCGCCTTGGGCTCCTCGTACACGCGGCGCAAGGCCGGGATCAGTTCCGTGCTGCCGCCGCCCGAGTAGCTGCGGATGACCTCCAGCGCCTGCTCGATGTTGGCGCGCGTGGCCGGCACCGCGTGCGGCGAGAGCATGCGGCTGCTGCCCGAGAAGAGCAGCACGTTGAAGGTGTCGCTGGGGCGCAGTCCGCTCAGCAGCCGCTCCAGCATGGCCTTGGCGGTGTCCAGCGGAAAGCCGTGCATGGAGCCGGAGATGTCGACCACGAAGATGTAGTCGCGCGGCGAGATGCTTTGCGCGGCCACCGAGCGGGGCGGCTCGACCATCGCGAGGAAGAAGTTCTCGGCGCCGGGGCCCTGGCCCGGATAGAGCATGAGCCCCGATTCGATGTGCTCGCCGGCGAGGCGGTAGTCCAGCACGAAGTCGCGGTCATTGGCGGGCTCGCTGCTGCGTGCCAGCGTGACCTGCGCATGCTTGCCGCCGTCGTCCTGCGCCACGTCGATGGCGTGCGTGATGGAGCGCAGCTCGCGGATGGCGACCGGCGTGTCGATGGCCAGCTTCATCGAGAAGGCTGCATTCGACGCGACGCCGGCGCGCAGCGTCGGCTGCGACACCCAGGCGGCCTGCGCGAGTTCGGAGCGCGGGCTGTTGTAGCGCGGGCCCACCACCGTGGGGAAGACGAACTGGTAGCTGCCGGCCTGCGGCACCAGCAACTCGTTGTAGCGAAGCTCCACTTGCACCTCGTCGCCCGGCAGGATGTTGGCCACCTTCATCTGGAACACGTTGGGCAGGTGTTGCTCCAGCAGGGCCGCGGTCTTGCCCTCCTGCTTGGCGGTGTCGTATTCCTGGCGGGCCTTCTGCTTCTCGCGGATCTGTGCCTCGATCACGCGGCCGGCCAGGCGCACGGTAAGGCCGTTGACGGCCGCGCGCGTGGAGCCCGGGAAGACGTAGCTCGCCTCGATGGGCCGCGTGCCTTCGTTGCGGTAGGTCTGCGTGACGCGCACGTCGGCGATGACGCCGGCGACCTTCACGTCCACCGCGGTGCCCTTGAGCGGGAGCTGGTCGACGGCGGGGTCGTCGCTCTTGACGAAGAAGTAGGGGCTTTCGGTCTTCTGGCGGGGCTGTCGCTCCTGGGCCTCGACCGGGTTGGCCAGCAGCATCAGGAAGCACAGGCTGGCCATGAGCAGGGTGGTGAGCCACAGCCGGCGGGCGCGGCGTCGATCGCGTTCCATGTCGTTCGTCCTCTTGTTCTTGAGATGGAAACCGCACGGCTTGTGCGGCGCCGCCACTGTGGGACGCGGATTCGAAGCCCGTAGGAAGGCTTCTTGAAACGACTTATCCTTGTGTGAAGTCTGTGTGAAGTCCGCGCTTGCAGGGCTTCACATCCCCTTCGGGCCAGGCAGCGAACATCGAGCCATCGTCATTCGGCGAGGAGCCATGCTGTGCCCGGGCAAAAACCCAACTCCAAAAAAGAACCCAACTTGATCAACGACAAGAAAGCCCTGTTGAAGTGGGCCGCCCTGGTGCTGGGCGGCCTCGTACTGGCCGCCGTGCTCGCGGTGGGCGTGGTGGTGGCGCTGGTCGCGCCCACGCTGCCCGACGTGAAGCAACTGGCCGACTACCAGCCCAAGCTGCCCCTGCGCGTGCTCACCTCCGACGGCGTGGTGATCGGCGAATTCGGCGACGAGCGCCGGCAGCTGGTGCCGCTCGCGCAGATTCCCAAGGCGATGAAGGACGCGGTGATCGCGGTGGAGGACGCGCGCTTCTACGAGCACGGCGGCATCGACACCGTGGGCATCACGCGGGCGGTGCTGTCGAACATGGTCCACGGCATGCGCCAAGGCGCCTCGACCATCACGCAGCAGGTGGCGCGCAACGTGTACCTCTCGTCCGAGCGCACCTTCAGCCGCAAGCTCAAGGAGGCGCTGATTGCGCTGCGGCTGGAGCAGGAGCTGTCGAAGGACCAGATCCTGGAGATCTACCTCAACCAGATCTACCTGGGCCAGCGCGCCTACGGCTTCGCCGCGGCGTCGGAGGCCTACTTCGGCAAGCCGCTGAAGGACATCACGCTGGCCGAGGCCGCGATGCTGGCCGGCCTGCCCAAGGCGCCGGGCGCGAACAACCCGGTGGCCAACCCGCGCCGCGCGCGTGCGCGCCAACTCTATGTGCTGGACCGCATGCAGTCGCTGGGCTTCGTCACCGCCGACCAGGCGGTGAAGGCCAAGGACGAGAAGCTGCAACTGCGCGGCGTCGACAACCCCGACCGCCTGCACGCCGAGTACGTCGCCGAGATGGTGCGCCAGCAGATGGTCGCGCAGTACGGCGACAGCGCGTACGTGCGCGGTCTCACCGTCACTACCAGCCTCACGTCGGCCGACCAGGCCGCCGCCTACCAGGCGCTGCGCCGCGGCATCCTCGACTACGAGCGCCGCCAGCCCTGGCGCGGCCCCGAAGCCACTGTGAAGTTGCCGCAGGACGCGGCCGCGCTGGACGACGCCATCGACGATGCTCTCGCCTCGCACCCCGACGACGGCGAGGTGCTGGCCGGGGTGGTGACCGAAGCGAGCCCCAAGCAGGTCATCGCCATCGGCCGCGACGGCGACGAGATCAAGCTCACCGGCGACGGACTGCGGCTGATCACGACCGGGCTGTCCACGCGCGCCGATGCGCGCCAGCGCGTGGCGCGTGGCGCGGTGCTGCGGGTGACCAAGAACGCCAAGGGCGCGTGGGAAGTCGTGCAGCTGCCGGAAGTGGAGGGTGCCTTCGTCAGCCTCGATCCGCGCGATGGCGCGATCAAGTCGCTGGTGGGCGGCTTCGACTTCGGGCAGAACCAGTTCAACCACGTGACGCAGGCCTGGCGCCAGCCGGGCTCGAGCTTCAAGCCCTTCATCTACTCGGCCGCGCTGGAAAAGGGCTTCGCGCCCGCCACGCTGGTGAACGACGGCCCGCTCTTCTTCGACCGCGGCACCACCGGAGGCCAGCCCTGGGAGCCGAAGAACTCCGACGGCAACTTCGAAGGCCCCATGACCATCCGCACGGCGCTGCAGAAGTCCAAGAACATGGTGACCATCCGGGTGCTGCAGTCCATCGGCACCAACTACGCGCAGGAGTGGTCGGGCCGCTTCGGCCTGGACGCCGACAAGCAGCCGCCTTACCTGCCGATGGCGCTGGGCGCGGGCTCGGTCACGCCGCTTCAGATGGCCACCGCCTACGGCGTGTTCGCCAACGGCGGCTACCTGGTCAAGCCGGCACTGGTGACCAAGGTGGTCGAGCGCGGCGACAAGGTGCTGTTCGAGGCGCAGCCGCCGGTGCTGGACGAGAGCGCGCGGGCCATTCCCGAGCGCAACGCCTTCGTCATGCGCACCCTGCTGCAGAGCGTGGTGAAGGGCGGCACCGGCTCGCGCGCCTACCAGGCGCTGCGCCGCGACGACATCTACGGCAAGACCGGCACCACCAACGATTCCTACGACACCTGGTTCGCCGGCTTCCAGCCCGGCCGGGTGGGCATCGTCTGGATCGGCTACGACACGCCGCGCCAGCTGGGGGTGCGCGGCGAGACCGGCGGCAGCCTGAGCCTGCCGGTGTGGACCGCCTACATGCAGCGCGCGCTCAAGGGTGTGCCGGTGGAGAAGTCGGCGGTGCCGGCCGGCGTGGCGCTGGTCGACGGCGACTGGTATTTCGACGACTTCCCGCCCGGCCGCGCGGTGGCCAGCCTGGACGTGGACACGGCGCCGGCCTTCGGCAGCACCCCGCCCGGCGGCCTGCCCGCGGGGACCGTGCCTGGCTTCGGCAGCAATGCGCCCGCCGAGGCCGGCGGGGCGTCGGGCGGCGCGCCGCAGCCGCAACAGCCACAGTCGCCGGACCGGAACTGGATCCTCGACCTGTTCCGGCGCTGAAGAACGCGCGGGGAGAAGGCGCGGGTTTCCCGCGCCTTCTACTCCATTTGGGTTACACTTTGTTGTAACCTAAAGTTTTAATCCCCCGCCAGGGAATCCCGCTCATGGCCCGCTTGCTCCTGATGCGAAAGAACAGTGCCCCGAAGCAGATCGAGCTGTCCGGCGAGCGCACCCTGCTGGGCCGCGATGCGAGCAACGACGTGCAGATCGACCACCCCCGCGTCAGCCGTCACCACGTGGAGCTGCGCGCCGAGGGAAGCGCCATGTGGCTGATCGACCTGGGCAGCCTCAACGGCACGCGGGTGAACGGCCACCGGGTGAAGTACTGCGAGCTGCGCCACGGCGACGAACTCGCCCTGGGTGACTGCAACATCCGCTTCCTCACCCGCAACACGAATTTCGAGCTGCCCAAGGAGCTCGCGCTCGCGGCCGACTGAGGCCGCCGCGCAGCTAGGCGAGGGGCAGGGTCAGCGTCGCGATCGCACCGCCGCGCGGCGCGTTGTCCAGCGTGATGCGCCCGCGGTGCAGCCCCGCGATCTCCCTGACGAAGGCCAGGCCCAGGCCGGTGCTCTTCTTCTGGCTGTGCGGCCGGGCCAGCGAATAGAACTTCTCGAAGACCTGCTCGCGCGCATAGTCCGGGATGCCCTGCCCGTGGTCGCGCACCGTGATGCGGGCCTCGCGCGCGCCCACGTGCAGGGCGAGCGCCACTTCGGCGCCCGGTGGCGAGAAGTCGATGGCGTTGTCCAGCAGGTTGCTCAGCGCGCGGCGCAGCAGGAAGGGGTCGCCCTCGACCCTGGCATTGCCGTCGATGCCCACGTGCAGCCGGATCTGCCGCGCCGCTGCCGCGTTCTCGGCGCTGGCCGCCACCTCGTGCAGCAGGGGTGCGAGCGAGACCGTCTCGCTGCGCTCCAGCGCCCGCTGGGTCTCCAGGGCGGTGAGTTCCATCATGCGGTCGACGATCTCCTGGATGCGCTGCGTCTCGCCGGCAATGTTGGCCAGGAAGTGGTCGCGCTCGGCCTGCGGCATCGAGGGCTCCTGCAGCAGCTCTGCAGCGCCGCGGATGGCCGAGAGCGGGCTCTTGATCTCGTGGGTGAAGGTCTGCACGTAGTCGGCCACGTAGCTGCGGCCGGTGAGGGCGTCGCGCATCTCGCGCAGGCCGCCGCGCAGCGTGTCGACGGCGCGGCGCAGCATGCGAGAGACGCTGAGCGTGCGCTGGCTGCGCAGCCAGCGCCAGTAGTCCGAGATGAGCCCGAAGGGCCGCACCAGCCACACCGACATGATGAGGGTGAGCAGCAGCAGCGCCACGGCCGAGCCCACACCCACCCACAGCGTGCGCGCCCGGGCGTCCTGCACGAACTGGCCGAAGCTCTGCACCGGCTTGCCCACGCTCACCACGCCCACGATCTCGCTGCCCCAGCGGATCGGCGCGGCGGCATACATCACCGAGGTGAGCGGATCGCCCGGGATGTCGCGCGTGGTGCGCGCGCCGTACTGGCCGGCGAGCGCGCGGCTCACGTCGCTCCAGCGCGCGTAGTCGGCGTTGAGGTCGCGGCCGGTGGAATCGAAGATCACGCGCCCGCGCTCGTCGGTCACGTACACGCGCATCTCCACCCGGGTCTTGTGCAGGTTGTAGATCTGCGCCGAGAACTCGCGCGCGTAGACCGAGCGGAACAGGGGCTCCAGGCGCTGCGTGTTGATGGCGCCGGCGATCACGTCCTGCTCCACGAGGCTGGCCATGAGCTGCGAGATCTCCACCAGCGATTCCTCGGCCGATTCGCGGTAGCGCGGGTCGATGTCGGCCACCACGCGGTAGAGCAGCAGGGTGATGCCCGCGAAGTAGATCAGCAGAACGCCGATGAAGATGCGCGTGCGCCGAGAAACGGCACCGGTGCTGCCGGCGGCGGGCGGGCGACCGCGCCGCGAATCGACGGGCCGGGCCTTGCTCATTGCGGCGCGGCCGGCAGGTCTTCGTTGAGCGCGTAGCCCGTGCCGCGCAGGGTGCGGATCGCCTCCACCTGCGGCGCGACCTCGCGCAGCTTGGCGCGCAGGGTCTTGATGTGGGCGTCCACGGTGCGGTCGAAGCTTTCGCTGTCGTCGTCCCACACCAGCTGCAGCAGTTCCTCGCGCGTGAAGACGCGGCCGGGGCGCTGGATCATCAGGCGCAGCAGGCCGTATTCGTAGCGCGAGAGTTCCAGCAGGCGGCCGTAGTAGCGGATCTGCATGCGCTCGCTGTCCAGCGCGAACGGCTGGCCGGCCGGGGCGGGGGCGGGCGCCGGTGCGGCTGCGGCAGGTGCCGGAGAAGCGGACGTCAGCGCGCCGCTGCGGCGCAGGATGGTGCGCACGCGGGCCACCAGCTCGCGCGGCGAGAAGGGCTTGGCGATGTAGTCGTCCGCGCCCAGCTCCAGGCCGACGACGCGGTCGATCTCGTCGTTGCGCGCGGTGAGGAAGAGCATGGGCACGTCGGGCCCGCCGCCCGCGCGGCTCATGGCCTGCAGGCGCTTGAACAGCTCGAAGCCGTTCATGTCCGGCAGGCCGATGTCCAGGATGACGATGGCCGGTGGCTGCGCGGCGAACTGGGCCAGGGCCTCCTGCGCGGTCGGGCACCACACGGGCAGGAAGCCGTCGCTCCTGAGCACGTACTGCAAGGTGTCGGCGATGCCGGATTCGTCCTCGGCGATCAGGACGCGTTGCTGCGGGAAGGACATGGGGCGATGGTAGCCGCCGCCCCGGCGTGCACGGGCCTAGCGCAGGTCGAAGCAGCAGCCCGCGTAGAAGGGCAGGTCGCCGCCTTCGACGAAGGGCACCTCGATGGGCTTGCCGTCGTTGCGCCAGCCGTCGCGCCGCTTGTAGCCGGCGCTGACCAGCTCGGCCAGCAGTTCGTCATGGTGCTGGATGCGGTAGGGGCAGACGGCAAAGCCGATGCTGTTGAGCGTGTAGAGGGTGCGCTCGGGGTGCACGGCCGCGGTGTTCACGATGATCCGCTTGGGCTTGACCGGCAGGGAGGCCAGGATCTCCGAGATGCGCTGCGGCAGGTACTGCAGGCTGCCCGACGCGTAGAAGACGTCGAAGCCGCTCGCGTCGCGGAAGTCGGTGCTGAAGGACAGCTGGTTCGCGACGCCCTTCTCGGCGGCCAGCTCGCGCCCGGTCTTCACCACGCCGGGCACGTCGCACACCGTCCAGCGCAGGTCCTCCGGATAGTTCAGCAGGCGCTTGAAGGCGTAGTACTTGATCCCGACGTGGCCGCCCAGGTCGAACACGCTGCGCAGGCCCTCGTCCAGCGAGCGGCCGATCCAGAAGAGCGCGGGGTAGTCGTAGGAATAGACCTGGTTGGAGTAGAAGCCCTTGGCCTGCTCGGCGTTGTCGTAGCCCACCGGCTTTTCCCTGGGCACGCCGGCCTCGGCCGCCGCGAAGTTCTCGAAGGAACCCATGAACAGGTTCTCGCTGTTGTTCTCGATGAACTTCTTGCGGTACGCCGCTTCGCGGACCGACGGCGGCAGCAGGTTCGACAGCATGTGTGGTCCTCCACGACCCGGACAAAAGCTGTCATTCTGCAAGTTTGCGAACAAAAGTATCAATAGGCCTTTAGTCCATGCGGGCTAGGTCGTCGAGGATGGGGCAGTCGGGGCGCTGGTCGCCGTGGCAGCAGTGCACCAGGTGAGCCAGCGTGCGCTGCATGCCCTGCATGGCGGCGATGCGCTGAGCCAGCTCGTCCAGGTGGACCTGCGCGATGCGCTTGACGCTGGCGCTGGTGCGGCGGCGGTTGTGCCACAGGTCGACCAGCTCGCCCACCTGCTCCATCGGGAAGCCCATGTCGCGGGCGCGCTTGATGAAGCGCAGGGTGTGCACGTCGGCCTGGCTGTACTGGCGGTAGCCGCTGTCGGTGCGCCGCACCTCGCCCAGCAGGCCCAGGCCCTCGTAGTGGCGCACCATGCGCGGCGAAATGCCGGACAGGCGCGCCGCCTCGCCGATGTTGACGGGCAGGGCGGTGGTGCTCATTGGACGGTGTAGCCGGCCTCGGCAATGGCGGCCGCGAGCGCCTCGCGCGGCTGCGCGCTGTCGATCTGCACCTGGCCCTGCGCCAGTTCTACCTGTACCTGCGCCTGCGGGTCGACGGTCTGCACCGCCTCCTCGACGGCGCGCACGCAATGGCCGCAGCTCATGCCGGACACCTTGAATTCGTAGTGGGTCATGGGTTCGATCTCTCCAGGAAAAGGGACTTCGATGGACGCAGTCTGATCCTTTACATGATGTCAAGGTCAAGTCGTTCCTGCAGAACGTCAGGCGCTTGACCCTGACATCATGTGAAGGTCTAGGCTTCGAACCATGAATCTGCAAAGCACTGATCTGGCGGTGGGCGGCATGACCTGCGCCTCCTGCGTGACCCGCGTGGAACGTGCGCTGCTGCGCGTGCCCGGCGTGCAGGAGGCCACGGTGAACCTGGCGACCGAATCGGCCCGCGTGGTGGCCGCGCCCGCGCCCGACCTGGATGCGCGCCTGCGCCGCGCCGTGCGCCAGGCCGGCTACGAGCCCCGCGAGCCGGCGGCCGAGGAAGCGCAGTCCGCGTCGCCCTGGGCCGGCTTCATGCCGGTCGGGGTGGGGCTGGCGCTGTCGGCGCCGCTCCTGGCGCCGATGCTGCTGGAGCCCTTCGGGGTCCACTGGATGCTGTCGCCCTGGCTGCAATTCCTCCTGGCGGCGCCGGTGCAGTTCTGGCTGGGCGCGCGCTTCTACCGCGCAGGCTGGCACGCACTGCGCGCAGGCACCGGCAACATGGACCTGCTGGTGGCCCTGGGCACCAGCGCGGCCTTCGGGCTCTCGCTGTGGCTGTGGTGGCGCGCGCCGGCCGGCGCGATGCCGCATCTGTATTTCGAAGCGGCGGCGGTGGTCATCACGCTGATCCTGCTGGGCAAGTGGCTGGAGGCGCGCGCCAAGCGCCAGGTGACCTCGGCCATCCGTGCGCTGCAAGCGCTGCGGCCGGAGATCGCGCACGTGATCGATGCGAGGAACGGCAGGGAGTCCGACGTGCCGGTGGCCGAGTTGTTGCCGGGCGACCGCCTGTCGGTGCGCGCGGGCGAGCGCGTGCCGGCCGACGGCACGGTGATGGAGGGCCGCTCGTCCGTGGACGAATCCATGCTCACCGGCGAACCGCTGCCCGTGGCGAAGGAGGCGGGGCACGGCCTCACCGGCGGGTCGGTCAACGGCGAAGGGCGCCTGGTGATGGAAGTGCGCGCCGTGGGCGCCGAAAGCGTGCTCTCGCGCATCATCCGGCTGGTCGAGGACGCGCAGGCGGCCAAGGCGCCGATCCAGCGTTTGGTCGACAAGGTGGCGGCGGTGTTCGTGCCGGTGGTGCTGCTCATCGCCCTGGCCACGCTGCTGGCCTGGCTGGCGCTGGGTGGTGGCATCGAGGTGGCGCTGATCCACGCCGTGGCGGTGCTGGTGATCGCCTGTCCCTGCGCACTGGGCCTGGCGACGCCGGTCGCGGTGATGGCGGGCACCGGCGTGGCGGCGCGGCGCGGCATCCTGATCAAGGACGCGCGCGCGCTGGAACTGGCGCACCGGGTGGACACCGTTGCCTTCGACAAGACGGGCACGCTGACGGTGGGCCGGCCGGCCTTGACGGCGCTGGTGCCCTTGCCCGGCGCGGACGCCGGCGAACGCGCGCTGCTGGCCGCGGCCGCCGCGCTGCAAAGCGGCAGCGCCCATCCGCTGGCGCGGGCGGTGCAGGAAGCCGCCGCGCAACAGGGCGTGGCGCCGGAGGCTGACGTGCGCGAACTGCGCGCGGTCGATGGTCGCGGCATGCAGGGCCGGCTGGGCGACGGGCGCGAATGGGCGCTGGCCAGCCTGCGCTGGTGCGAGGAACTGGGCGTGGCCATCGATGCCGCCGTGCGGGAGCCCCTGCAGGACCAGGGCGCGACGCTGTCGGCGTTGCTGCGCTTCGACGACGAGGCCCGTCCGCGCGCGATGGCGCTGCTGGCCTTCGCGGACGAGCCCAAGCCCGAAGCCGCGCACGCCGTGGCCCGGCTGCGCGCACAGGGCTTGCGCGTGGTGATGATCTCCGGCGACAACCGCCGCGCCGCGCAGGCCATGGCCGCTCGGGTGGGCATCGCCCCCGACGACGTGCGCGCCGAGGTGCTGCCCGGCGACAAGGCGGCCGAAGTGCAGGCTCTTCGTTCGCAGGGCCGGGTGGTGGCGATGGTGGGCGACGGCGCCAACGACGCGCCCGCGCTGGCGGCGGCCGACGTGGGCATCGCCATGGCGCACGGCACCGACGTGGCGATGGAGGCTGCCGGCATCACGCTGATGCGCGGCGACGTATCGCTGGTGGCCGAAGCCTTCGAGGTGTCAGCCCGCACCGTGGCCAAGATCCGGCAGAACCTCTTCTGGGCCTTCGCCTACAACGTGGCCGGCATCCCGCTCGCGGCGGTCGGGCTGCTCAGTCCGGTGGTGGCCGGCGCCGCGATGGCGCTGTCCAGCGTGAGCGTGATGGCCAATGCGCTGCTGCTGCGGCGCTGGAAGGGCTAGAAAGGAGAAAGCCCGCCGCGGGCCGAGGGGCTCGCGACGGGCTTCTTGACCTGCTGATGCGTCAGGCGAGGGCGGGGTAGTCGATGTAGCCCTTGGCGCCGCCGCCGTAGAAGGTGCTCTTGTCCCAGGCGTTGAGCGGTGCGTCCTCGCGCAGGCGCCGCACCAGGTCCGGGTTGGAGATGAAGGCCTTGCCGAAGGCGACCAGGTCGGCGCCGCCGGCCAGGGCCTTCTCGGCCAGCACCTTGTCGTAGCCGTTGTTCACCATCCAGGCGCCCTGGCCGCCGGCGTTGCGGTAGGCGGCCTTCAGGGCCGGGTAGTCGAAGGGGCGGTCGGCGATCTCGCGCGGCCCGCCGGTGGCGCCTTCGATCACGTGCACGTAGGCCAGGCCCAGCGATGCCAGCTCGCGCAGCACGTATTCGAAGAGCGGCTGCGGATCCGTGTCATGCACGTCGTTGGCCGGCGTGACGGGCGACAGTCGGATGCCGGTGCGGCCGCCACCGACGGCCTGCACCACGGCGCGGGCCACCTCGATCAGCAGGCGCGCACGATTCTCGATGCCGCCGCCGTAGGCGTCTTCGCGGTGGTTGCTACCGTTCTTGAGGAACTGGTCCAGCAGGTAGCCGTTGGCCGCGTGGATCTCCACGCCGTCGAAGCCGGCGCTCTGCACCGCGTAGCGGGCCGCGCGCTCGTAGTCGTGAACGATGCCGGGCAGCTCCGACAGCTGCAGGGCGCGCGGCTCGGAGGTGTCGGCGAAGGTGGGCACGCCGTCCTTGATCAGCACGGTCTTGGTCTTGGCCGTGATCGCCGAGGGCGCCACCGGCTGGCCGCCGGCGGGCTGCAGCTCGTTGTGCGAGACGCGGCCCACGTGCCACAGCTGGGTGACGATCTTGCCGCCCTGGGCGTGCACCGCGTCGGTCACCTTCTTCCAGGCGAGCAGCTGCTCGGGCGCGTACAGGCCGGGCACGTCGGCGTAGCCCTGGCCCTGGTGGCTGATGGCAGTGGCCTCGGTGATCAGCAGGCCGGCGCTGGCACGCTGGCCGTAGTAGGTGACCGTCATGTCCTGCGGCACCGCGTCGGGCGAGCGGTTGCGCGTGAGGGGGGCCATGACGATGCGATTGGCCAGCCGGAGGTCTCCCGCCTGGACCGGGTCGAAAAGAGTGCTCATGTGGGGAAGTTAGCGGTGTACGGAAAGGTTTAAGGGTAAACCCTTGTCGTGCAGCGCGCTGTCACCTACTTTGCAAGCCCTTCGGCCTTCAGGGCCGTCTGCACGGCAGGGCGGGCCGAGACGCGCTCGCGCCAGGCGAGCAGGTGGGACAGGCCACTGATGTCCACGCCGGTGGGCTTGGCCCAGTTGGTCACCGTGAACAGGTAGCCGTCGGCCACGCTGAAGTGCTCGCCCATGAGGTATTGCTTGCCCTCGAGCTGGCCGTCCACCCACTTCAGGCGCGAGGCCAGCTTGTCGCGGGAGATGGTCTTGTAGTCGTCCGGTGTGGCCGGGTTGAACAGCGGGCTGAAGGACTTGTGGATCTCGGTGCCGATGAAGGTCAGCCATTCCTGCAGGCGGTAGCGTTGCAGCGTGCCGGCGGCCGGGGCCAGGTTCTTGGTGGGCGCCAGGTCGGCGATGTACTGCACGATGGCCGGGCCTTCGCGCAGCAGCGTGCCGTCGTCCAGCTCCAGCAGCGGCACGTAACCCAGGGGGTTGATGCCGTAGTAGTCGGTGCCGTCCTGAAGCTTGTGGGTCTTGGTGCTGGCCAGCACCGGCTCGAAGGCGAGGCCGGCCTCGTGCAGTGCGATGTGCGGCGAGAGCGAGCAGGCGCCGGGCGAGTAGTAAAGCTTCATGCGATCTCCTGGTTGGACTTGATGAAAAAAGCTGCGCGAATCCTAGCGGTTTCAGTGCGCGGGCTTGTCCTACGGGGCATTGGGCCGGACACCGATTCAGGGGGCGGGTCTCGGTGCCTACCCTTTGCGCACCGGGCGATCGAAGCCCTCAATTACCTGGAGAAAGATCATGTTGAAGTACGCCATCATCTTCGCGATCGTCGCGTTGGTGGCCGGCGCGCTGGGATTCACCGGCGTGGCGGCGGCCTCGGCGGGTATCGCCAAATTGCTGTTCGGCCTGTTCCTCGTGCTGGCCGTGATCTTCCTGGTGCTGGCCGCGCTGGGCGTTGGCGCCGTGAAGAAAGCGATCGACTGACCATGCATGCGCTGTCCATCCAATGGTTGCGCGGCGCCCGCGGCGCTTCTCCTGACGGGCTCACGCCCGCGCAGCGTGCGGTGCGCGTGCTGCAGGTCACGCGGGCCAACTGGCCGCTGGCCGAGGGCCGGCGCGGGCGTCGCGCCCACCTGTCCGTGGCCAAGCAGCCCCAGATGCGGCTGGTGCTGCCGCAAATCGGTGCCTGAGCATCGGGGATTTGAGATGCCGGTTGCTATGGTTTTGATAGCAACATTTCAAGCCCTGATGAGGCTCTGGGACCCGCAGGGTTGATGGGGTGGGGGAGTGCGCGATTGCCGCGCACCGATTAAAATTGCGGGTTCCCCCCGATCCGCAGCGCAAGCGTATTTGCGCCCCCATTCCACATGCTTTATCCCGAAGAGTTCGACGTCATCGTCGTTGGCGGCGGCCACGCCGGAACCGAGGCCGCCCTGGCCTCGGCGCGCATGGGCGCGCGCACCCTGCTTTTGACCCACAACATCGAGACCTTGGGGCAGATGAGCTGCAACCCGTCGATCGGCGGAATCGGCAAGGGCCATCTGGTCAAGGAGGTCGATGCGCTGGGCGGCGCCATGGGCATCGCGACGGACGAGGCGGGGATCCAGTTCCGCATCCTCAATTCCAGCAAGGGGCCTGCCGTGCGGGCGACGCGTGCGCAGGCCGACCGGATTCTCTACAAGGCCGCCATCCGCCGCCGCCTTGAGGACCAGCCCAATCTCATGCTCTTCCAGCAGGCGGTCGATGACCTGATGGTGGAGGGCGACCGGGTGGTGGGCGCCGTCACGCAGGTGGGCATCGCCTTTAGGGCCCGCACCGTGGTCCTGACCGCGGGCACTTTCCTGGACGGGCGCATCCATGTCGGCCTCGACAACTACCAGGCCGGCCGCGCGGGCGATCCGCCGGCGGTGAGCCTGTCGGCTCGCCTGAAGGAATTGAAGCTGCCCCAGGGTCGCCTGAAGACCGGCACCCCGCCGCGCCTGGACGGCCGCACCATCGACTTTTCCAAGTGCACCGAGCAGCCGGGCGACGGCATGCCCGGCGGCGCGACGGCTCAGATGCCGGTGTTCAGCTTCATGGGCAATGCGGCCATGCACCCGCGGCAGGTGCCCTGCTGGATCACCCACACCAACGAGCGCACCCACGAGATCATCCGCTCGGGCTTCGACCGCAGCCCGATGTTCACCGGCAAGATCGAAGGGGTGGGGCCTCGCTACTGCCCGAGCGTGGAAGACAAGATCAACCGCTTCGCCGACAAGGACAGCCACCAGATCTTCCTTGAGCCTGAGGGCCTGACCACGAACGAGTACTACCCGAACGGGATCTCGACCAGCCTGCCTTTCGACATTCAATATGCCCTTGTGCGTTCGATGCCCGGGCTGGAGAACGCGCACATCCTGCGTCCCGGCTACGCCATCGAGTACGACTACTTCGACCCACGCGGACTGCTGAGCAGCTTCGAGACGCGGGCGATCAAGGGCCTGTTTTTCGCCGGGCAGATCAACGGAACCACCGGCTACGAAGAAGCGGCGGCGCAGGGCCTCTTCGCCGGCATCAACGCGGCGCTGCAGTGCAGGGGCGAAGGCCCCTGGGTGCCGCGGCGCGACGAGGCCTACCTCGGCGTGCTGGTGGACGACCTGATCACCAAGGGCGTGACCGAGCCGTACCGCATGTTCACCAGCCGTGCGGAGTTCCGCCTGCAGCTGCGGGAGGACAACGCGGACATGCGCTTGACGGAGGCCGGCCGCAAGTTGGGTCTGGTGGACGACGCGCGCTGGGATGCCTTCTCCCGCAAGCGCGACGCTGTTTCACGTGAAACAGAGCGCCTCAAATCCATCTGGGTGAATCCCCGCAACCTGCCGGCCAGCGAGTCGGAGCGGGTGTTGGGCAAGCCCATCGAACGCGAGTACAACCTCGCCGACCTGCTGCGGCGGCCGGACGTGAGCTACGCCTCCCTGATGTCCCTGGATGGCGGCAAGTACGCGGCCGGGGAGGGCGGTGCGCTCGGCCCGGTGGAAGTCGAGCAGCTGGAGATCAGCGCCAAGTATGCGGGCTACATCAATCGCCAGCAGGACGAGGTGGAGCGCTCCGCCCACTTCGAGACGCTGAAGCTGCCCGCAGACCTGGACTACGCGCAGGTGAGCGCCCTAAGCATCGAGGCACGCCAGAAGCTGGCCAAGCTCCGGCCGGAGACGCTGGGCCAGGCTTCCCGCATTTCCGGCATCACGCCTGCGGCAATCTCGCTGTTGCTGATCCACCTGCGCAAGGGCGGCTACCGGGCCTTTACGGCGCCGGCGGATCAGGCGACAGCTGAATCCACTGCGGAATGAGCGCCGAGCGCGAAGCCGTCCTGCGCCAGGGCGCGCAGGCGATGGGCCTGAGCCTGAGCGACAGCCAAAGTGCCACGTTGTTGGCCTATGGCGAGCTCATCCTGAAATGGAACAAGGTCTACAACCTCACGGCGCTGCGGGATCCAGCTCAGGTGCTGACGCATCACCTGCTGGACAGCCTGTCCGTCATCCTGCCGCTGCAGCAGCAATGCCCGGCGGCTGCGCGCATGCTTGATGTCGGCTCGGGCGCTGGGTTGCCCGGGGCGGTGATCGCGATCATGCGGCCCGACATCTCCGTGAGCTGCGTGGACGCAGTGGCCAAGAAGGCGGCATTTCTTAGGCAGGTTTCGGCAGAACTGGGGCTGAAGAATCTCAACGGCATGCACACCCGGGTTGAAACCATGGGCGGCAGCTACGACGTCATCAGTTCGCGCGCCTTTGCTTCGCTCACGGATTTCTTCGTTGGATCCCAGCAGCTGCTGGCTCCCGAAGGTGTCTGGATGGCCATGAAGGGCAAGGTGCCTACCGAAGAAATCGAGGCATTGCCGCCCGGCTTGGCTGAAGTGTTTCACGTGGAACACCTTGAGGTACCGGGCCTGGAGGCCGAGCGGTGCGTCGTTTGGGCGCGAAAAATCGCCGACTGACCCCTGTTCCTGGCCTGCGGCAGCACCTGCGAGCGGGTGCCTCGCTTAGACTCGATGCACTCCCCTAATTTCCGGTTCCCACCATGTTCGGCATTGCTGACTACGGCGCCTTCGTCGCTGCCATCATCGTTTTCCTCTTGATTCCTGGTCCCGGCAACCTCGCCCTCATCACCTCGACGGGCAAGGGCGGGGTCAAAGGGGGGCTCGGCGCCGCGCTCGGTTTGATCCTGGGCGACCAGTGCCTCCTGTGGGCTGCAGTGGCAGGTGTCGCGGCCGTGCTGGCGGCTTACCCGGCCGCCTTCCACGCGGTCCAGTGGCTGGGCGCCGCCTACCTGGCATGGCTGGGTTTCAAGATGATCCGCGCGAAGCCGGGCGCCGGCCCGATTCTCAACATCCGCCCGGGCCATTACGTGCGCCAGGCCTTCTTCATCACGCTGCTCAACCCCAAGGCCATCGTCTTCTATATGGCCTTCTTCCCGCTCTTCATCAGCCCCACGCTGCACCAGGGCCTGACGACTTTCGGCGTCATGGCCCTGACCATTGCCGCGCTCACCTTCGCCTACTGCCTGACGATGGTCCTGCTCACGCACTTCCTGGCCGAGCGTATCCGCGCCAACCCGAGGCTGTCCGGCGCGCTGGAAAAGCTGGCGGGCGTCTTCCTCCTGGGCTTCGGCGTCAAGCTGGCCATCTCCAACTGACGGGCCATGGCAAGGATTTTCTGCATCGCCAACCAGAAGGGCGGCGTCGGCAAGACCACCACCACCGTCAACCTGGCCGCCGGCCTGGCCAAGCTCGGCCAGCGCGTGCTCATGATCGACCTGGATCCCCAGGGCAATGCCACCATGGGCTCGGGCGTCGACAAGCGCCAACTGGAGATGACGGTCTACGACGTGCTGCTGGAGTCGGCCTCCGTCGCCGAGGCCCGCGTCAAGCCCGAGCGCCTGGCCGAGGGCGGCTTTGCCTACGACGTGCTGGGCGCCAATCGCGAACTGGCCGGCGCCGAAGTGGAAATGGTCTCGCTGGACCGCCGGGAAAAGCGCCTGCGCACCGCGCTGGCCGTGGTCGGCGCCGAGTACGACTTCGTGCTGATCGACTGCCCGCCCAGCCTCAGCCTGCTGACCCTCAACGGCCTGTGTGCCGCCCACGGGGTGATCGTGCCCATGCAGTGCGAATACTTCGCGCTCGAGGGCCTCACCGACCTGGTCAACACCATCAAGCAGGTGCACGCCAACCTCAACAAGAACCTGCAGATCATCGGGCTCCTGCGCGTGATGTTCGACCCGCGGATCACCCTGCAGCAGCAGGTGAGCGACCAGCTCAAGGCGCATTTCGGCGACAAGGTCTTCGACACGGTCATCCCGCGCAACGTCCGGCTGGCCGAGGCGCCGAGCTACGGCCTGCCCGGCGTGGCCTTCGATCCCCCGGCCAAGGGCAGCCAGGCCTTCGTCAGCTTTGCAGAAGAGATGATCCGGAAGATGCCGCCCGCGTCCCAGACACCGGCGCTCGTGCCCGAGCCTCCAGCTGCGCCTGAGGTGCAGCCGGCGCCGGCCGCTGCCGCGCCCATCGGCTCGGACGCGCAGGCCGAAGGCTCCGTCGAGGCGAAGCAGGAATAGGCCCGGTCATTGCTATCAATTTCATAGCATCGATGAGCACCACGGAAGTCCTGCTGCTGCCCGGCTGGCAGAACAGCGGTCCCGATCACTGGCAGAGCCGCTGGGAAGCACGCTACGGCGACCGCCGGGTGCAGCAGCACGACTGGATGCGCCCCTTGCGCGGAGACTGGCAGATCCAGCTCGAAGAGGCCGTGCTCGCCGCCGACCGCCCGGTGGTGCTGGCGGCCCATAGCCTGGGATGCATCCTGGTCGCCTGGTGGGCACGCCACTCGAGGAACGCGCACAAGGTGCTGGGCGCGCTGCTGGTGGCGCCGGGCGACGTGGAACGCGAAGACTTGCGTCAGGCCATTCCCGGTTGGACGCCCATCGCGCGCCAGCGCCTGCCCTTTGCGGCCCACATGATTGCCGCGGACAACGATCCCTACTGTGAGCTGGCGCGTTCACGCCAGATGGCCGCTGATTGGGGCGCGCGCTTCACCGAAATCGGCCCCCTGGGCCACGTCAATTCCGAATCCGGCCTCGGTGATTGGCCGGAAGGCCGACGTTGGCTGCAAGAGCTGCAGAATTCCCCGAAGAAAGACTGAGAAGAAAACAGATGGTCACCAAGAAACCCAAGGGACTGGGCCGCGGCCTGGAAGCATTGCTGGGCCCCGCTGCCGGCAGCAGCGCCACCGCCAACGACACGCCGGAGGAGGGCGGCTCCACTGCCCCTGCCAACCCCAGCACGCTGGCGCTGGACCGCATGGTGGCCGGCGTCTATCAGCCGCGCACGCGCATGGACGAGGGTGCGCTCTACGAACTGGCCGAGAGCATCAAGGCGCAGGGCATCATGCAGCCCATCCTGGTGCGGCGGCTGGACGAGGAATCGGCGCGCGCCAAGAACGCCGAGTTCGAAATCATCGCGGGCGAGCGGCGTTTCCGCGCCGCCCGGCTTGCCGGCCTCGCCGAGGTGCCGGTGCTGGTGCGCGACGTGCCCAACGAGGCCGCCGCAGCGATGTCGCTCATCGAGAACATCCAGCGTGAGGACCTGAATCCGCTGGAAGAGGCGCAGGGCCTGCAGCGCCTGGTGAGCGAGTTCGGCCTCACGCACGAGCAGGCCGCGCAGTCGGTGGGACGCTCGCGCAGCGCCGCCAGCAACCTGCTGCGCCTGCTGAACCTGGCCTCGCCGGCGCAGGAGATGCTCATGGCTGGCGACATCGACATGGGCCATGCCCGTGCGCTGCTGTCGCTGGACAAGGCCACGCAGATCACCGCGGCCAACCAGATCGCCGCGAAGAAGATGTCGGTGCGCGAGGCCGAGGCGCTGGTCAAGCGCCTGTCCGCAGAGTTCAGCCTCAAGGCTTCTCCTCGCTCGTCGCCGGAGAAGTCGCGCGACCTGCTGCGCGTGGAGGAAGAGCTGGCCGACCTGCTCACCGCCGAGGTCGAGGTGCGCGTGAAGAAGCGCAGCCGCCGCAACGGCAAGGTGGAGGAGAGCGGCGAGCTCGCCATCCACTTCGGTTCCATCGAGTCGCTCAACGGACTGATCGAGCGAATCCGCCGAACGGCCTAGCGCCAGAAGCCGGCGCGCCCTGGGCGCTTGGGCGATAGGCGGCCACGCGCCCGGCCGCTACCCTTCCAGAAGTTCTTGTAATACCAACGACTTCATTTCCCGGAGGGGTTTCCAATGTCCTCGCTCACCAGACTGCCGCTCGCCGCGGCCGCCGGCTCTGCCCTGTTGCTTCTGCTCGCCGGCTGCGAGACCACCGACATGCAGATGGGCAGCGCATCGGCCAAGACCATGGCCACCGGCAGCGCCGCCGGCGGGGCGACGGACAACGCCAGCACCCAGCTGGAGCGTTGCGCCTCGCCCATGGGCACCGTCTCCCTGATCGAGAACCAGAACGCCGGCTGGTACACCGTCCTGCGCAACGAATACAAGCTGCCGCCCACCTCGAACCTGCTGCGCCTGCTGATCCAGCAGTCCAACTGCTTCGTCGTCGTGGAACGCGGCGCCGCCGGCATGAACGCCATGGGCCGCGAGCGGCAGCTGATGGCTTCGGGCGAGATGCGCCAGGGCAGCAATTTCGGACCCGGCCAGATGGTGGCCTCCGACTACGGCATGTCGCCCGAGATCGTGTTCAACAACAGCAATGCCGGCGGCGCCGGTGCCGCGTTGGGCGGCCTGGTGGGCGGGCGCTACAGCGGCGTGCTGTCGGCCGTCGGCGGCAACGTGCAGACCAAGGAAGCGGCGACCATGCTCACGCTGATCGACAACCGTTCGGGCGTGCAGGTCGCGGCCTCCGAAGGCAGCGCTTCCAAGACCGACTTCGGTGCCTTCGGGGCCGCCTTCGGAGGCAGTGCCGCAGGTGGCATCGGCGGCTACACCAATACCGCGCAGGGCAAGGTGATCGCCGCGGCCTTCATGGACGCCTACAACCAGATGGTCCGCTCGCTGCGCCAGTACAAGGCGCAGACGGTGCAGGGACAAGGCCTCGGCGGCGGCGGCCGGTTGACGGTGGACGGCTCCGCACCGCCGCAGCAGACCTCGGCGCCGGGCGCAGCGCCGGCGAGCCGGGGCAAGAAGTAGACGTTGCCTGGGTCTGCGCGCCCGCTCAGAGCGCGAAGATCTTCCCGGGGTTCATGATGTTCTTCGGGTCCAGCGCGCGCTTGATGGTGCGCATCATGTCCACCGCGCCCGCGCCGGCCTCGTCCACCAGGAAGCCCATCTTGTGCAGGCCCACGCCGTGCTCGCCGGTGCAGGTGCCTTCCAGCGCGAGGGCGCGCGACACCAGGGCGTGATTGAGCTGCTCGGCCTTCACGCGTTCTTCCGGCGCGTTGGGGTCCAGCAGGTAGCCGAAGTGGAAGTTGCCGTCGCCCACGTGGCCCACCAGGAAGTAGGGGATGCCGCTCTCGTCGGCTTCCTTCACCGAATCCAGCAGGCAGTCGGCCAGGCGCGAGATCGGCACGCAGGTATCGGTGGAGATCACGCGGCAGCCGGGGCGCGACTGCACGGCTGCGAAGTAAGCGTTGTGCCGCGCGGTCCACAGGCGCGTGCGCTCCTCGGGCGTGCTGGCCCATTCGAAGGCCTTGCCGCCGTGCTCGCTGGCCAGCTCCTGCACCGTCTCGGCCTGCTCCTTCACGCCGGCGGGCGAGCCGTGGAACTCCATCAGCAGCATGGGCTCCTCGCGCAGCCCGAGCTTGGAGTGCGCGTTGACCATGCGCACAGTGTGCTGGTCGATGAGTTCGACGCGCGCGATCGGCACGCCCAGCTGGATGATCTGGATGGTGGTGCGCACCGCGTCCTCGATGCTCGGGAAGGAGCAGATGGCGGCCGACACCGCCTCGGGAAGCGGGTAGATGCGAAGCGTGATCTCGCTGATCACGCCCAGCGTGCCCTCGCTGCCCACGAAGAGGCGCGTGAGGTCGTAGCCGGCCGATGACTTCTTGGCGCGCGTGCCGGTGCGGATGACTTCGCCGCTGGCCGTCACCACTTCCAGCGCCAGCACGTTCTCGCGCATGGTGCCGTAGCGCACCGCGTTCGTGCCGCTGGCGCGGGTGGCGGTCATGCCGCCGATGGAGGCATCCGCGCCCGGGTCGATGGGGAAGAACAGGCCCGTGCTCTTGATCTCGTCGTTGAGCTGCTTGCGCGTCACGCCCGGCTGCACCGTCACCGTGAGGTCGTCGGCGTTCACCGAGACCACCTTGTTCATTCGCGACACGTCGATGCTGATGCCGCCCTGCACCGCCAGCAGGTGGCCTTCCAGCGAGGAGCCTACGCCGAAGGGAATCACCGGCACAGAATGCTCGCTGGCCAGCTTCACCGCATCGGCGATGTCCTGCGTGCTCTCGGCAAAGACCACCGCGGCCGGCGGCGGCACGTCGAAGGAGGACTCGTCGCGGCCGTGCTGCGCGCGCACCGCCATCGCGGTGGACATCTGCGCGGCGAAGCGCGCCTGCAGGGCCTCGATCAGCGCCTGCGGCACCTCGCGCTGATGGAATTCGGGCACCAGGTGCGTGACGGCGGTGGGGGCGTTCATGGACTGTCTCCAGGTGGGGCGCGGCGTTGGGCGCAATCTTTCATTCTACGAACGGGCCGCTGCCCGCGGGGGCTGGACAGCCGGAACAATCCAGCTAGAATAGTTTAGAACTGAATGATTTAACCGCTAACGAACCGTCCGACGCTTCCGGGCGCCGGGCATCTGGAGATACCCGATGAACATCGTCTGCATTGGCGGCGGCCCGTCCGGCCTGTACTTCGCCCTGTTGATGAAGCAGCAGGACCCGTCGAACCAGGTCACCGTGGTGGAGCGCAACCGCCCCTACGACACCTTCGGCTGGGGCGTGGTGTTCTCCGACCAGACGCTGGGCAACCTGCAGCAGGCCGACCCAGTGAGCGCCAGCCAGATCCTGGACGCCTTCAACCACTGGGACGACATCGAGGTCAACATCCGCGGCCACAAGATGATCTCGGGCGGCCACGGCTTCTGCGGCATCGGGCGCAAGCGCCTGCTCAACATCCTGCAGAAGCGCTGCGAGGACGTGGGCGTGAAGCTGGTCTTCGAGACCGACGTGCAGGACGACACGATCTATGCCGACGCCGACCTCATCATCGCCAGCGACGGCCTGAACAGCCGGGTCCGCACCAAGTACGCGGAGACCTACCAGCCCGACATCGACATGCGCGACTGCCGCTTCGTCTGGCTGGGCACCACCAAGCTCTTCGACGCCTTCACCTTCGCCTTCGAGGAAACCGAGCACGGCTGGTTCCAGGCCCATGCCTACCGCTTCGACGACACGCATTCCACCTTCATCGTGGAAACGCCGCAGGCCGTGTGGGAGCGCGCCGGCCTGGACAAGATGGAGAAGGAAGAAGCCATCGCCTTCTGCGAGAAGCTCTTCGCCAAGTACCTGGACGGCAACCCGCTGATCTCCAACGCCTCGCACCTGCGCGGCTCGGCGCAGTGGATCCGCTTCCCGCGCGTGGTCTGCAAGCGCTGGGTGCATCACAACGGCAACGCGCCGGTGGTGCTGATGGGGGACGCGGCGCACACGGCGCACTTCTCCATCGGCTCGGGCACCAAGCTCGCGCTGGAAGATGCCATCGAGCTGGCCCGCTGCATCGGCAAGACGCCGGGCGACCTCAAGCAGGCCCTGCAGCACTATGAAGAGGTGCGCAGCGTGGAAGTGCTGCGCATCCAGAACGCGGCGCGCAACTCCACCGAGTGGTTCGAGCACGTGGACCGCTACGTCAACCTGCCGCCCGAGCAGTTCGCGTACTCGCTGCTCACGCGCAGCCAGCGCATCAGCCACGAGAACCTGCGCCTGCGCGACAAGCACTACGTGGAGGACTTCGAGGACTGGCTGGCCGAGCGCGCCGGCAAGCAGCGCGGCAGCACGCAGCAGGCGGTGCCGCCCATGTTCACGCCCTTCAAGCTGCGCGGCGTCACGCTGAAGAACCGCGTGGTGGTCTCGCCGATGGCGCAGTACTCCTGCGAGGACGGCCTGCCCGCCGACTACCACCTGGTGCACCTGGGCGCACGCGCCATGGGCGGCGCCGGCCTGGTGATGGCCGAGATGACCTGCACCTCGCCCGACGCCCGCATCACCCCCGGCTGCCCCGGCCTGTGGAACGAGGCGCAGCGCGACGGCTGGAAGCGCATCGTCGACTTCGTGCACGGCAACAGCGACGCCAAGATCGGCATGCAGATCGGCCACGCCGGCGCCAAGGGCTCGACCCGCCTGGCCTGGGACGGCATCGACCAGCCGCTGGAAGCGGACAACTGGCCGCTGCTCTCGGCCTCGCCGCAGCAGTACCTGGACGGCGTGAGCGACTGGTCGCGCGCCATGACGCGCGAGGACATGATCCGCGTGCGCGATGACTTCGTGCGCTCCACCCGCTACGCTGCGCAGGCCGGCTTCGACTGGCTGGAGCTGCACTGCGCGCACGGCTACCTGCTCTCGTCATTCATCTCGCCGCTCACCAACCACCGCACCGACGAATACGGCGGCTCGCTGGCCAACCGGCTGCGCTATCCGCTGGAAGTGTTCCACGCGGTGCGCGAGGCTTGGCCGCAGGACCTGCCGATGTCGGTGCGCATCTCGGCCCACGACTGGGTCGAAGGCGGCATCACGCCCGACGATGCGGTGGAGATCGCGCGCATCTTCAAGGAAGCAGGCGCCGACCTCATCGACTGCTCCTCGGGCCAGGTGAGCAAGAAGGAGCAGCCGGTATTCGGCCGCATGTTCCAGACGCCCTTCGCCGACCGCGTGCGCAACGAGGCGGGCATTCCCACCATCGCGGTGGGCGCCATCTCGGAGGCGGACCATGTGAACAGCATCATCGCGGCCGGCCGCGCCGACCTGTGCGCCGTCGCCCGTCCGCACCTGGCCAACCCGGCCTGGACGCTGATGGAATCGGCCAAGATCGGCTTCCCCGACGTCGCCTGGCCCAAGCAGTACCGTGCGGCCAAGATGCAGCTGGAGCGCAATCTGGAGCGCGAGCGTGCCGCCGCAGCCCAGGCCGCCGGTGCATCGCCGCTGGAGCAGGCCAACCGCGCCATGGGCGTCTGAGCCCCATCGACAAGGAGAGGAACAAAACCGTGAAACAGAACGATCCTTCACACGAGCTTCTGAGCGAGGCGCAGGAACTCGGCCACGAGGGCCGCGCCCACAGCGGCGACCATGCGGCCCTCAAGCTGTGGCTGCGCATGCTGGCCACCACCACGCAGATCGAGGCGGAGATCCGCCGCCGCCTGCGTGAGCAGTTCGACATCTCGCTGGCGCGCTTCGACTACATGGCGCAGCTCTATCGCCAGCGCGACGGCATGAAGATGCGCGCGCTGTCCAAGTACCTGATGGTGACCGGCGGCAACGTGACCGGGCTCACCGACGAGCTCTCGCGCGAAGGCCTGGTGGCCCGCGAGAGCAGCCCCACCGACAGGCGCGCCTGGATCGTGCGCCTCACGCCCAAGGGCCGGCGCCTGTTCGAGACCATGGCTGCGGAGCACGAGCAGTGGATCCTCGAACTCTTCTCCAGCATGGACGAGAAGGCGATGAACGAAGTGCATGCGCACCTGGGCGAACTGCGCGTTCGCCTGATGCAACAGGACCAAGCCTCGCAGGACAAGGAATGAGCAACAACACCGACACCACCACCACGCCGCGCGTGGACCCGGGCCTGGCGGCCGGCAACTTCAAGACCGTGGCCGGCTACCAGCCCACCCACTTCGCGTTGCAGGTCGAGGGCGGCGTGGCCACCATCACGCTGAACCGCCCGGAGCGCAAGAACCCGCTCACCTTCGAGTCCTACGCGGAACTGCGCGACTTCTTCGGCCAGCTGAAGTACGCGAGCGACGTGAAGGCGGTGGTGGTCACCGGCGCCGGCGGCAACTTCTGCTCCGGCGGCGACGTGCACGAGATCATCGGCCCGCTGGTGCGCCTGAAGGCGCCCGAGCTGCTGGCCTTCACCCGCATGACCGGCGACCTGGTGAAGGCGATGCGCGCCTGCCCGCAGCCCATCATCGCGGCGGTGGACGGCGTGTGCGCCGGCGCCGGCGCCATCGTGGCCATGTCCTCCGACCTGCGCGTGGGCACCGCGCGCAGCAAGACCGCCTTCCTCTTCAACCGCGTCGGCCTGGCCGGCTGCGACATGGGCGCCTGCGCCATCCTGCCCCGCATCATCGGCCAGGGTCGTGCGAGCGAGCTGCTCTACACCGGCCGTGCCATGGGCGGCGAAGAGGGCGAGCGCTGGGGCTTCTACAACCGCATCGTCGCGTCCGAGGAACTGCTGGCCAACGCGCAGGCTTGGGCCGCCGATCTGGTGCAGGGCCCGACCTTCGCCAATGGCATCACCAAGACGATGCTCCATCAGGAGTGGGCCATGACGATCGAGCAAGCGATCGAGGCCGAGGCGCAGGCGCAGGCCATCTGCATGCTCACCGAGGACTTCTCGCGGGCCTACCACGCCTTCGTGGCCAAGCAGAAGCCCCAATTCGAAGGGAACTGAAGCCATGAGTGACACCCAATACCTGGACTGGCCCTTCTTCGAGGAGCGCCATCGCACCCTCGCACGCGAACTCGACACCTGGGCCACGCAGAACGTGCCGCACGAGCACGGCCCCGACGTCGATGCCGAATGCAAGTCGCTGGTGAAGAAGCTGGGGCAGGGCGGCTGGCTCAAGCATGCGGTGGGCGATCGCCTGGACACGCGCGCCATCTGCATCATCCGCGAGACCCTGGGCCGCCACTCGGGCCTGGCCGACTTCGCCTTCGCGATGCAGGGCCTGGGCTCCGGTGCGATCAGCCTGGCCGGCACGCCCGAGCAGCGCGAACGCTACCTGCCGCGCGTGACGCGCGGCGAGGCGATCAGCGCCTTCGCGCTGTCCGAACCCGAGGCCGGCTCCGATGTCGCCGCCATGCAGTGCAGCGCGAAGGTCGAGGGCGACCACGTGGTGCTCGACGGCGAGAAGACCTGGATCTCCAACGGCGGCATCGCCGATTTCTACGTGGTCTTCGCCCGCAGCGGCGAGGCTCCCGGTGCACGCGGCATCTCCGCCTTCATCGTCGAGGCCGGCACGCCGGGCTTCGAGATCGCCGAGCGCATCAACGTGATCGCGCCGCATCCGCTGGCGCGCCTGCGCTTTACCAACTGCCGCATCCCGCTCACGCAGCGCGTGGGTGCGGCAGGCGAGGGCTTCAAGGTGGCGATGCGCACGCTGGACGTGTTCCGCACCTCCGTCGCCGCCGCCGCCCTGGGCTTCGCGCGCTGCGCGATGGACGCCGCGATGGAGCGCGCCACCACGCGCAAGATGTTCAACCAGACCCTGGCCGACTTCCAGATCACGCAGACCAAGCTGGCGCAGATGGCCCTGACCATCGACTCCTCGGCCCTGCTGATCTATCGCGCCGCCTGGCAGCGCGACCAGGGCCGCAACGTGACGCGCGAAGCCGCCATGGCCAAGCTGGCCGCCACGGAAGGCGCGCAGCAGGTCATCGACGCCGCGGTGCAGATGTTCGGCGGCCTGGGCGTGGTGAGCGAGCAGACGGTGGAGCGCCTGTACCGCGAGATCCGCTCGCTGCGCATCTACGAAGGCGCCACCGAGGTGCAGCAGCTCATCATCGCGCGCGAGATGCTCAAGGCCCACGCGCCGGCCAAGTAAACACACAACAAGGAGACCCTGAAATGCAAGTGCTTCTTCCCGAGGGCTGGCCGCGCCCCAAGGGCTATGCCAACGGCGTCAAGGCGCGTGGCACCCAGGTGTTCATCGCCGGCATGATCGGCTGGGATTCGCAGTGCGTGTTCCACAGCGACGATTTCGGCGCGCAGGCGCGCCAGGCGCTGCAGAACATCGTCGACGTGCTGCGCGAGGCCGGCGGCAAGCCGGAGCACATCGTGCGCATGACCTGGTACGTGACCGACAAGCGCGAGTACCTCGCCGCCGGCCGCGAGGTGGGCCAGGCCTTCCGCGAGATCATCGGCAGCTACAACGCGGCGATGACCGCGGTGGAAGTGAAGGCGCTGATCGAGGACCGCGCCAAGGTGGAGATCGAGGCGACCGCCGTCCTGCCGGACTGACGAGCCTTTTGGCGGCGCACAATGCGGCTCCTGAAAAAGGAGCAAACGCAATGGGCAACCGCCTCACCCAGATCGCCACCCGCACCGGCGACGACGGCAGCACCGGCCTCGGGGACAACACCCGGGTGCCCAAGAACCACCTGCGCGTCGCCGCGATGGGCGACGTGGACGAACTGAACTCGCACATCGGCCTGCTGCTGTGCGAGACCCTGCCCGATGGCGTTCGCGAGCTGCTCGTCGACGTGCAGCACCAGCTGTTCAACCTGGGCGGCGAACTCTCGATGCCGGGCTACACGCTGCTCAAGCCCGACGCCCTGCTGCAGCTGGACAACGCGCTGGCCGAGCACAACGCGACGCTGCCCCGGCTGGCCGAATTCATCCTGCCCGCCGGCACGCGCGCCGCATCGCAGGCGCATGTGTGCCGCACGGTCGCGCGCCGCGCAGAGCGCGCGGTGGTGGCCCTCGGCGCCACCGAGACGCTGAACGACACGCCCCGCCGCTACCTCAACCGCCTGAGCGACCTGATGTTCGTGCTGGCGCGCGTGCTCAACCGCCTGGACGGCGGCGACGACGTGTACTGGAAGAGCGAGCGCATGGCGCGCCAGCAGGAGGAGGAGGGCGAGGGCAGCTGAATCGCCGGCCTCGGCCTACGCCCGCCGCCTTCCCGCCTGACTAAGATTCCATCGGAGGATTCCACAAGATGACGACCCCGACCCAGATCCTTTCGCGCCTCGCCACCGCAGTGGCAAGCTCCCTGCTGCTGGCCCACGCGGCCCATGCGCAGGCCCCCAACACCGACAAGCCCAACACGACCCGCCCCGCGCAGACCATCAAGCCCGCGCCCAAGAACAAGGTGGGCGACAGCATCCAGCACGGCACCGACGCGGCCGGCCGCGGCATCTCGCACGCCGACTCGGCCGCGCGCAGCGGCATCAACAAGGGCTCGGAAGCGGCCAGCCGCCCGGTGCGCAACCTGGGCGACTCCATCGGCCGCAAGCTGGGCCTGGGCACGGCCAGCTCGAACCAGCCCGTGGGCCCGCAGGGCACGCCGCCCTGAGGCGCGCACGCAACATCTGAGCGCCGTTCGACGGCGCGCGGGCCGGCGCCCTGCCGGCCTTTGCGTGGGCAGTGCCACACTCGGCCCCCATGCGCCGACGACTGCCCCTCCTCCTTGCCGTCCTGGTCCTTGTACTGAGCGCCTGCGCCACCCTGGCCAGCCGCGGCAAGTTCGACGAGCTCTTCGGCCCGGCACAGCCCACGCGCTTCGACCAGCGCAGGCCATCCGCGGCCAACGACATCTCCTACACGCAGGCCATCCAGCCCATCCTGGACAAGCGCTGCGTGGTCTGCCATGCCTGCTACGACGCCCCCTGCCAGCTGAAGACGACCAGCTGGGAAGGCATCGCGCGCGGCGCGAGCAAGACGCAGGTGTACGACGCCACGCGCCTGCTGGCGGCCGAGCCCTCGCGCCTGTACGTGGACGCGGACAAGGCCTCGCAGTGGCGCGACAAGGGCTTCTTCCCGGTGCTCAACGAGCAGGCCACGCAGACACCCGAAGCCAACCGAACGGCCGGGCTGATGCACCGCCTGCTGAGCCTCAAGCAGCAGCACCCCATGCCCGCCAGCGGCACGGCTTCGGCCGAGCTGGACTTCTCCATCGACCGCGCGCAGAGCTGTCCGGCCGGCGGCGAGATCGACGCCTATGAGCAACGCAATCCGCAAGGCGGCATGCCCTTCGGCCTGCCCGGCCTCACGAGGGCCGAGCACGACACGCTCACGCGCTGGCTCGAACAGGGCGCACCCGCGGAACCCGCGACCGGCCCTTCGTCGCTGGCACTGCAGCGCGTGGCGCAGTGGGAAGGCTTCTTCAACGGCGACAGCCTGAAGGAACAGCTCTTCGCCCGCTACGCCTACGAGCACCTGTTCCTGGCGCATCTCTACTTCGGCGACGACACGCAGCGCCAGTACTTCAAGCTGGTGCGCTCCAGCACGCCGCCCGGCCAGCCCGTGCGCGACCTCGCCACCCGCCGTCCGGTCGACGAACCCGGCGTGCCGCGCGTGTACTACCGCTTCGTGCCCGAGCGCGAGAGCATCGTCGCCAAGACGCACATGCCCTACCGGCTCGATGCGGCGCGCATGGCGCGCTGGCGCTCGCTCTTCCTGCAGCCGGCCTACACCGTGGAACGCCTGCCCGGCTACGACGCGCAGGACGCGGCCAATCCCTTCAAGACCTTCGAGGCGCTGCCGGTGTCGGCGCGCTACAGCTTCATGCTGGACGAGGCGGAGTTCACCATCATGGGCTTCATCAAGGGCCCGGTGTGCCGCGGCCAGATGGCGCTGGACGTGATCGACGACCGCTTCTGGGTCTTCTTCATGGCGCCCTCCAAGGACTACGACGAGGCCATGGCCCACCAGCTCGCGCGCGAAGCCGACCTGCTGCGCCTGCCCACCGGCAGCAGCAACACCGGGCTCATCACACCCTGGGTGCGCTACGCCGAGCTGGAGAAGGGCTACCTGGAGGCCAAGTCGAAGGCGCTGGCGCGGCGCGCCCAGGCCGGCGGCCGGCTGGACCTGAACCTGGTCTGGGACGGCGGCAGCGAGCGCAATCCGAATGCCTCGCTCACCGTGATGCGCCACTTCGACAGTGCCAGCGTGGTCCAGGGCCTGGTGGGCGAACAGACGCCCAAGACGGCCTGGGTGATCGGCTATCCGCTGCTCGAGCGCATCCACTACCTGCTGGTGGCGCTGTACGACGTGTACGGCAACGTCGGCCACCAGCTCAACTCGCGCTTGTACATGGACTTCCTGCGCATGGAGGGCGAATTCAACTTCCTGGTGCTGCTGCCCAAGGGCCAGCGCGAGGCGGTGCGCGACACCTGGTACCGCGGCGACAGCCTCTCGACCCGCCAGCAGGTCTATGGCGGTGCGGCCCGCCTGGACGAGGACACGAGCATCCGCTACCGCACCCAGGACGCGAAGACCGAGCTGCTGGGCCTGCTCACCAAGCGCATGGCTCCCTTGTCCGGCGCGCAATATCCGGCCCTGCAGCGCGAGCCCGACGCTGCACTGCGTACGCAACTGCTGCGCCTGGCCGCGGTGCGCGGCGCCTCGCTCTCCTGGGCCACCGAGAGCAGCATGCTGGCCGTGGAGTCGCCGGGCCGGCCCACGCGCTGGTTCAGCCTGCTGCGCGATACCGGGCACAACTCGGTCTCCTACTTCCTGCGCGAGAAGGCGCAGCTGCGGCCCGACGAGAACACGCTCACGGTGGTGCCGGGCGTGCTGGGCGCCTATCCCAATGCCTTCTACCGGGTGCAGGCGGGCGAACTGCCGGCCTTCACCGAGGCGCTGGGGCGCCTGGCGTCGGAGGCCGACTACGCCGCCTTCTCCGAGCGCTTCGCGGTGCGCCGCACCGACCCGGGCTTCTGGGCCTTCAGCGACGCATTGAGCGCGGCCTACCTGCGCGAGCAGCCCCTGGATGCCGGCATCCTGGACTACAACCGGCTGGAGAACCGCTAGCTACTTGCCGCCGGGCTGCTTGAGCAGTTTCTTGACCTCGTCGACGTTGTTCGCGATGCGCTCGCGCACGATCTCGAAGGCCTCGGCCTGCGACTTGGCTGCCATGTCGGCCAGCTCGCGGATGTCGTCCAGCGCCTGCTTGAAGGCGGCGCGGCCCATGGCGTCCAGCTTGGCGATGCCGTCCTTCGGGTCGCTGCCGGGCAGTGACTTCACCGTGCCCTGCCAGGCGCTGATGGAGTCGCGCAGCATCTCGGTCTGCCGCTGCACCACCGCCTGCAGGCCCTCGTAGGACTTGCGGTTGGCCTGCATCAGCGCCTCCAGGTCCTTGCGGCCGCTGGCCGCGATGCTGCTGGCCGAGCCGGCCAGGTTGAGGTTCTGCAGGCGCTCGCCCATTTCCTTGAGCGGCTTGGCGAAGGCCTTCTGCATGTCCTGCATGTCCTCCATCGGGTTGCGGGCCCGCGAGGAGGCGCCGCTGCTCTTCGGGGTCGCCGCCGCGGCGGGTGCGGTGCCGGCGGCTTTCCTGGCGGGCGCCCGCTTGGCGGCGGGGGTCTTGCTGCTCGTTGCCATTGGTCGTCTCCTTTGCTTCTCTGGGGGTTGAAGACCGGCAGACGATACGCCTTCGCGGGCCGTTCGTGAACGGCTCGGCGCGCAAAACGGCGTCGGCTCAGGCCTGCATTGCGGCGCGTACCTGCTCGGCGCTCGGGATCGGCGCCACCGCCCCATAGCCTTGCGTGGACAGCGCGGCAGCCACGGCCGCATAGCGCGCCGCCGCCTCGATGTCGTCGCCCGCCACCAGGCGCGCTAGCAGCGCCCCGGCGAAGGTGTCGCCGGCGCCGGTGGCGTCCACCGGCTGGCAGGGATGCGGCGGCACGCGCACGCGCTTCTGCCCATCGGCCACCAGGGCGCCCTCGGCGCCCAGCTTCAGCGCCACCGTCTTCGCGCCCAGGTCCAGGCAGAAGTCGGCCAGGGCATCGGGATCGGCGAGGCCGCTGATGGCGCTCACGTCGTCCAGGCTGGGCAGGCAGATGTCGCTCTTGCGGATCAGCTCGCGCATCACCGCGCCGGCGCGCGGCAGCGGCCACAGCTTCAGGCGCAGGTTGGTGTCGAAGGCCACCTTCACGCCCGACTGGCGCGCGATGCCCACCGCCTCGAAGCAGGTGTCGCAGGCGCTGTCGGAGATCGCGGCCGAGATGCCCGACAGGTGCAGCACCTTGGCCCCGCGGATGTGGTTGGCCGGCAGGTCCCCGGGCCGCATGCGGCTGGCAGCCGAGCCCTTGCGGAAGAAGCTGAAGTGGTGGCCCTTGTCGTCGTGGTTGACGAAGTACACCGCGGTGAAGGCCTGCGCGTCGGTGCGCACGCTGGCGTGGTCCACGTTCTCGCGCGTCCACAACTCGCGCAGCATGCGCCCGTACACGTCGTCGCCCACCGCCGAGATGTAGCCCACCCGCGCGCCCTGGCGCGCGGCGGCGATGGCGGCATTGCTGGTGTCGCCGCCGAAGCCCTGCAGGTACAGGCTGCCGCCGCCGTCCCCGGTCTGGTTGAACTCGACCATGGGCTCGCCCAGGGCGAAGATGTCGATGCTCATGCGCGCCTCCTTCGATGCCCCGGGGGGTTTTTCAGGCGCTCAGGGCCGCGCCGGCATCCCCTCGGGCAGCTCGATCTTCACCTCGAGCACTTCCAGGTCGTCCTGTTTTTCCAGGTGCAGCTTGATGTCGTCGGGCTTGATCGACACGTACTTGGCAATGACCGCCACCAGCTCGCGCTGCAGGTCGGCCAGGTAGTCGGGCCGGCGGTTGCCCAGGCCCGAGCGCTCGTGCGCCAGGATGATCTGCAGCCGCTCCTTGGCGACGCTGGCCGTCTTCTTCTTCTCGCCGAGCAGAAAGGAGAGAAAGGACATGGCTTATCTCCCGCCGAAGATGCGCTTGAAGAAGCCGGGCTTCTCCGCGTCGACGAAGCGCATGGGCTTGTCCTCGCCCAGGAAGCGCGCCACCACGTCCGAATAGGCCTGCGCCACCTCGGTGTCCTTGTCGTGGATCGCCGGGATGCCCTGGTTGGAGGCCTGCAGCACCGACTCCGATTCGGGAATGACGCCGATCAGCTTGATGCGCAGGATGTCCTGGATGTCCTCCAGCGACAGCATCTGCCCGCCCGCCACGCGATTGGGGTTGTAGCGGGTGATGAGCAGGTGCTCCTTGATCGGGTCGCCGCCTTCCTTGGCCCGCTTGGTCTTGCTGCTGAGCATGCCCAGGATGCGGTCGGAGTCGCGCACCGAGGAGACCTCGGGGTTGGTCACCACCAGCGCCTCGTCGGCGAAGTGCATGGCCATCATCGCGCCGGTCTCGATGCCGGCCGGCGAGTCGCACACGATGTAGTCGAAGTCCTGGTCGGCCAGGTCCTTGAGCACCTTCTCCACGCCGTCCTGCGTGAGCGCTTCCTTGTCGCGCGTCTGCGAGGCGGCCAGCACGAACAGGTTGTCGCACTGCTTGTCCTTGATGAGGGCCTGGTTCAGGTTCGCCTCGCCCTGGATCACGTTGATGAGGTCGTACACCACGCGCCGCTCGCAGCCCATGATGAGGTCCAGGTTGCGCAGGCCGACGTCGAAGTCGATCACCGCCGTCTTCTTGCCGGCCAGCGCCAGGCCCGAAGCGAAGCTCGCGCTCGTCGTCGTCTTGCCGACGCCGCCCTTGCCCGAGGTCACCACCACAATCTTGGCTGCCATTCGTCCTATTCCTTGTTTCCGTTGAATTTGTGTTTGCTGTCGCTTCGCGCGGCCGACACCGGCCGCGCATGCGTATTGAAGGTCTGGGTGCCGCAGGCCCGGCTCATGCGATCGGCTCGATCAGCAGCTTTTGCTCGTCCAGCCAGATCTGCGCCGGCTTGCCCTGCACCTCGGCGGGCAGCGCCACCTCGGAGGTGCGGTAGATGCCGGCGATGGCCACCAGCTGCGCCTCCATGCAGGTACTGAAGATGCGCGCCTCGGTGTTGCCGCGCGCGCCGGCGATGGCCTTGCCGCGCAGCGGTGCGTACACGTGCACATGGCCGTCGGCGATGACCTCGGCGCCGAAGCTCACCACGTCCAGCACGATGACGTCGCCGCCGCGGGCGTAGACCTGCTGGCCCGAGCGCAGCGGCCGGTCGATCACCAGCGTGCCGCTGGCGGGCACCGGCACCTCGCGCACGATCTGCGGCGCGGGGCTGGGCGCCTCGGCGGGGGCGGGCGGGCGTGCCGGCGGTGCCACGGGCATGGCCGCGATCGACAGGCCGGCGGCACGGGCCGCCGCATGCTGCACATCGCTGCCGCCGCGCACGGCGATGGGCTGGGTCTGGTGGCGCGCCAGCATCTGGCGCAGGCGTTCGAAGTCGATCCCGGCGCCGGCGGCATCGGCGGATTCATCCAGCTGCGAGAGGTCGATCACCACCGGCTCCTGCTCGAAGAAGTCGGGCGAATCGGCCAGCTGGGCGTCCAGCGCCTCGGCCAACAGGTCGAGGTCCGCGGTCTTGAGGATCACCGCAATGAGCGGCAGCGTCGCGCTCTTGAACTCGAATACCGCTCGGGTCCGCGCGGCGGAAGCTTCAGCCATGTCAAACGTACGTACGAAAAGCGTCCGAGTCTAATGGGCGCGCGGCCCGTTCCCGCGCTTCATGCGCCTCGGGAGGTGCCTGGCGACGGCCTTTTTCATGTTGTTGCATCGTCGGCAGGCGCCTGGAGTTCGCCATGCAAAAAGGGGCGCCCCGTTTCAGGTACGCCCCTTTGCGCTCGTGCGGCATGCCGGCAATGCGGCCGCTTACTTGCGCCGGCCCAGCAGCGCGTACAGCAGGATGGCGCCGAAGGTCGCGGTGCCGATGCCCGAGAGCGCCAGCCCGCCGAACTTGAGCGTGAAGTCGCCCGTGCCCAGGATCAGCGTGATGGCGGCGACGATCAGGTTGGCGTTGTCGGTGAAGTCCACCCGGTTGTCGACCCAGATCTTGGCGCCGGCCATGGCGATGAGGCCGAACACCACGATGCTCACGCCGCCCATCACCGCCAGCGGGATGGCCTGGATGACCGCGCCGAACTTGGGGCTGCAGCCCAGCACGATGGCGATGACCGCCGCCACCACGAACATCGCGGTGGAGTAGATCTTGGTGGCCGCCATCACGCCGATGTTCTCGGCGTAGGTGGTCACGCCGGTGCCGCCCGCCGCGCCGCTGACCATGGTGGCCACGCCGTCGCCGATGAAGGCGCGGCCGATGTAGGGGTTCATGTCGGTGCCGGTCATGGCGCCCACGGCCTTGAGGTGGCCCAGGTTCTCGGCCACCAGGATCACCGCAACCGGGGCGATGAGCAGCATCGCGTCGGCCTGGAACACCGGCGCCACGAAACCCGGCAGGCCGAACCAGGGCGCGGCCACGATGCCCGACACGTCGATCGGCTTGCCCAGGCCCATGCCGTTGGTGAGCACGGCGTAGATCAGGCTGGCCACGATCAGGCCCACCAGGATGAGCAGGCGCTGCGTCATGCCGCGCGTGTACACCGCCACCAGGCCCACCGACACGAAGGTGATCAGCTGCATCCAGGTGTCGAAGCCGGTGGGCGCCATGTTCTTGATCGGCACCTGCGCGAGGTTCAGGCCGATCACGGCCACCACCGAGCCGGTCACCACCGGCGGCATCAGGCGCTCGATCCAGTGGGTGGCGACGCCGTCCTCGATCTCGTCCACCTCCAGGCCCTTCACGGGCTGGGAGATGCGGTGCTGCTGGCGGTTGGTGGCCGCCACGATCAGGCCGATGACGGTGTAGAGCGCACCGCAGGCGATGATGCCGCCCAGCGCCACGCCCAGGTTGCCGTTGGGACCCTTGCCCGCGTAGCCGGTGGCTGCGATCACCACGCCGATGAAGGCGAAGCTCGAGCCCAGGTAGCTGGGCACGCGCCCGCCGGTGATGACGAAGAAGATCAGCGTGCCGATGCCGCTCATCAGGATCGCCAGGTTGGGGTCGAAGCCCATCAGCAGCGGCGCCAGCACCGTGGCGCCGAACATCGCGATGACGTGCTGCACGCCCATGGCCGCGGTCGGCGCCCAGGGCAGTCGCTGCGTGGGCGACACCACCTGGCCGCTGGCCGGCTTGACGAGGTCCCATCCGAACAATCCGCTCATCTTCTCCGTCCTTTTCTTCTTTGGGTTCTTGATTGACTGAATCGGCCGCCCGCAGCGGCGCGGGCTATTGTCGCGGCAGCAGCATCGCCATGGTCAACCGGGACACGCAGGTGAGCTCGCCGGCCTCGTTGCTGAGGTCAATCTGCCACACCTGCGTGGTCTTGCCGCGGTGCACCGGCCGCGCCGTGGCGGTGACCCAGCCGCCGGTCACGCCGCGCAGGTGGTTGGCGTTGATGTCCAGGCCCACGCAGCGGTGGCCCTCGGGCGAGCTGAAGTGCGCCGCGCTGGAGCCCAGGGTCTCGGCCAGCACCACCGAGACGCCGCCGTGCAGCAGGCCGTAGGGCTGGATGGTGCGGCTGTCCACCGGCACGCGGGCGCGCAGGTAGTCCTCGCCGATCTCGGTGAACTCGATGCCCAGGTGGCTCACGGCGGTGCCTTCGCCGGTCTTGTTGAGGATGTCCAGGGAGATGGGCTTTTGCCAGATGGGCATGGGAAGGCTCCGGAGAAAGGGGGAGGGAAGGGAAAAGCGGCGGCAACTATAGCGACCGGAAACCGGCGCGAGCGCGGGGCTGCCGCCTACAGGAACCCAGGCTAAGGCTGCCTAAGCTCCTTGCATGTCGCGCGCACGACGCCTGCTCTACGCGCTGGGCGGCCTGTTCGCCGGCAGCCTGGTGGTCTTCCTGGTGGTGGCCTGGTCCTGGCTGCCGTCCCAGGAGGAAGTGGCCTCGCGCGTGGCCGCCGAATTCGAGGAGCGCACCGGCGTGCACGTGGATTTCTCGCACGTGCGGTGGTCGCTGTGGCCGCAGCCCACGCTGGTGGTGGAGAACGCGGTCACGCGGCAGACCAGTCCCATCGTGGTGCGCAGCCTGCGCCTGCAGGCCAGCTGGCGCTCGGTGCTGCGGCGCGAGCCGCAGCTGGAGGACGTGCGGCTCGACGGCGCCGTGGTGCCGCAGGTTTCGCTGCAGCAACTGCGCGCGCCCGAAGGCGGCAGGGACGACGCCAAGCCCGCGACGGACTTCCTGCCCGGCGGGCTGCGGCTGCGGTTCAAGGAACTGACCTGGATCGACCGCCGCGCCATCGAGCTGGACTACGAAGGTTCGGTGGACCTCGACGCCGACGGCCTGCCGCGCCACGCGCGCATCGCGCGCTCGGGCAGCAGCCCGACCACGCAGTTGCGGCTGGAGCGCGATGGCAGCGAGCCGCGCTGGCGGGTGCTGGTGGACGCGCCCGGCGGCACGTGGAACGGCGAGGCCCGGCTCGAGCGCACGGCAAAGGGGCGCTACAAGCTGAGCGCGGACCTGGAGCCGAAGAACGTCGACGCGGAGGCGCTGCTCAACGTGTTCCACCGCCGCAGCATCGTGGCCGGGCGAATCAATGGCAAGACCACCGTGAGCGCCGAGGCCGACACGCCCACCGGCCTGCTGCGCAACCTGCACACCACCACGCACTTCCTGCTCAAGCCGGCACGGCTGACGCGCTTCGACCTGCTCAAGGCGGTGCGCAGCGCCGGCGCCAGCGAGGGCGGGCAGACCGCGCTCGACGAACTCACGGGCGTGGTCGACACGCAGAACACCGGCAACGGCACCCAGTTCCGCTATACCGAGCTGTCGGCGCGCTCGGGCGTGCTCAGCGCCAGTGGCAATGTGCGGCTGCTGCGGCGCAGGCTCGACGGCGAGCTGGCCATCGACCTGGTGGACGGGGTGGTCGGGATTCCGCTGAAGGTCTCGGGCACGGTGGACGACCCGGAGCTGTCCATGACCGGCGGGGCGCTCACCGGCGCCGCCGTGGGCACCGCGGTGCTGCCGGGCGTGGGCACGGCGATCGGGGCGCGCGTGGGGCAGCAGGTGGAGCGGCTGCTGGGGGGCGAGGGAGATGCCAAGGCACCCAAGGCAAGCGGGCAATCCCGCGCGGCGCCCGCCAAGCCCGCGCGGTAGGCTTGCTGCATGAGCAGCAGCAACAGCAGCGCAAGCACCGCCCCCAACATTCCCCGCATCCGCCTCTACCAGGACTGGCTTCGTGACACACGGGGCCTGGCCTTCGGCAGCTACGACGAACTCTGGCGCTGGTCGGTCCGCGAGCTCGATGCCTTCTGGCAGAGCATCTGGGACTTCAGCGGCCTGCAGTCGCCCACGCCGCACCGCGCGGTGCTGGCGGTGGAGAAGATGCCCGGCGCGCAGTGGTTCCCCGGCGCGCAGGTCAACTACGCCGCCGAGGTGCTGCGCCACGTGGAAGCGGCCCACGCGGCCGGCCTGCCCGCCATCGTCAGCGAGAACGAGCAGGGCCAGGTGCGCGAGACGAGCTGGCCCGAGTTGCGCCGCCAGGTCGCGTCGGTGGCGCTGGCGCTGCGACGGCTGGGCGTGAAGCGCGGCGACCGCGTGGCGGCCTACCTGCCCAACATCCCCGAGACCATGGTCGCCTTCCTGGCCTGCTCCAGCATCGGCGCGGTCTGGAGCGTGTGCGCGCCCGACATGGGCGTGGCCGCGGTGACGGACCGGCTGCGCCAGATCGAGCCCGTGCTGCTGATCGCCGTCGACGGCGTCCACTACGGCGGCAAGGCCCTGGACCGCAGCGCCATCGTGCAGCAGCTGCGCGAGGCGCTGCCCACCGTGCGCTCGCTGCTGCTGGTGCAGACGCCGCATGCGGCGCAGCCGCTGCCCTGCGAGCTGGCCTGGCGCGATGCCGTGGCGCAGGACGACGCGCAGGTCGCCGCCTTCGCGCCCGAGTGGCTGCCCTTCGACCACCCGATCTGGATCGTCTATTCCAGCGGCACCACCGGCCTGCCCAAGCCCATCGTGCACGGGCAGGGGGGCATCCTCATGAGCATGGCGCTGTCGGGCATCCACTACGACCTGGGCGCCAGCTATTCGACCAACAACTTCGGCGAGCGCTTCCACTGGTTCAGCTCCACCGGCTGGGTGATGTGGAACGCGCAGCTCTCGGGCCTGGCCTTCGGCGCCACCGTGTGCATCTACGACGGCCATCCCGCGGGCAGCACGGCGCAGCCCGACTGGAGCGTGCTGTGGCGCTTCGCGGCACGCCAGCGCGTGAGCTTCTTCGGGGCAGGCGCCGCCTATTTCGCCAACTGCATGAAGGCCGGCCTGCGGGCGCAGGACGTGGGCGATCTCTCGCACGTGCGCACCCTGGGCAGCACCGGCTCGCCGCTGGCCGCCGAGGTGCAGGTGTGGGGCAGCGATCTGGTGAAGGCCGCCGGCGCCCCGTCGGTGTGGTGGTGCAACATCTCCGGCGGCACTGATTTCTGCGGCGCCTTCGTGGGCGGCAACCGCGAACTGCCGGAAGTGCCGGGCCAGATGCAGTGCCGCTTCCTCGGCGCCGCCGTGTACGCCTGGGACGAGGACGGCCACGCCGTCACCGGCGAGGTGGGCGAGCTGGTGTGCACGCGGCCCATTCCCTCGATGCCGCTGTGCTTCTGGAACGACGAGGGCAATGCCCGCTACCTGTCGAGCTACTTCGACACCTACCCGGGCGTGTGGCGGCATGGCGACTGGATCCGCATCGGCGAGGACGGCGCCTGCGTCATCTACGGCCGCAGCGACGCGACCATCAACCGCCAGGGCCTGCGCATGGGCACCAGCGAGATCTACAGCGCGGTCGAAGGCCTGCCGGCGGTGCTCGACTCGATGGTGGTGGACCTCGAATACCTGGGCCGCGCCAGCTACATGCCCCTGTTCGTCGTCCTTCGCCCCGGCGTCGCGCTGGACGACGCCATGCGCGCGGAGATCCACCAGGCGATCAGGACGCAGCTCTCGCCAAGATTCCTGCCGGACGATATCTTCCAGGTGGCGGAGATCCCGCGCACGCTGTCCGGCAAGAAGCAGGAGCTGCCGATCAAGAAGCTGCTGCTGGGCCAGCCGCTGGAACGCGTGGTCAACCGAGAAGCCATGGCCAACCCCGGCTGTCTGGACTGGTACGTGCAACTCGCGCAGCAGCATCAGCGCCGCGCGGCAACCGAGCAACCCGTAGAAGGAGGCAGTACATGAAGGAGATTCGACAAAGCATGGTCCTGGCCGCAACGGGAGCGGCCCTGCTGCTGTCCGGCTGCAGCCTGTGGAACCTGGGCACCGGCGTCAGCACCCCGGGCGCCATGCAGACCGCCCGCGTCACCGGCACGGTGACCACGCGCGATGCCGGCGCGGTGCCGCCCGACGCCACCGTCACCGTGCGGCTGCAGGACGTGTCGCGCGCGGACGCACCGGCCGTGGTGATGTCCGAGCAGCGCTTCGCCACCGACGGCCGCGCGCCGCCCTATCCCTTCGAACTGGCGCTGGATGCCGCGCGCATCGACCCGAACCTGCGCTACACGGTATCGGCGCGCATCGAGCAGAAGGGCCAGCTGCTCTTCATCAACGACACCGCCTACCCGGTGCTCACCCAGGGCGGGGGCTACACGGTCCACCTGATGCTGGTGCGCGCCTCCGGCGCGGCGCGCTGAGCGGCCCAAAAAAAACGGGCGCCGAGGCGCCCTTTTCTCCTCCCTCCCCGCTCACTGTCCGGAAGCGGGGCTCGCGCTCATCGCGGTGGTGCGCGACCTGGCGCCCTCGATGCGGTTCATCTCGGCCATGAACTCGGGCCCGCTGCGCATGCGCGCGTAGTCGTTCAGGCGCTTGTTGTACTGCGGATCCATGTAGGCGTTGTCGCCGGTGTTGCCCAGGCCGGCGCGCAGCCACAGGTTGCGCTCCGCCGCCACCGTGGCGCGGTCCATCGCGCCGGGGCCGGCGTCGGCCGGGCCCACGCGCAGTTCCTGCGGGCCGGTCGAGGGCGAAGCGTAGTAGCCGGCCGTCACTTCGGCGCGGCTCTGGCTGCTGGTGAAGGCGATGGCGGGGCCCACCCATTGTTCCGCCGGGACGGTCTGCGCAGAGACCGAGGAAGCGATGGCCGACAGAGTCAACGCGGCGATGCTCAGAGCTTGCTTGCGGTTCATGATTGAATCTCTCCTGTTGCATGTGTGGGCCGCGGGAATCGCGTCATCACGGGGATCGACTGTCCTCCTCCTGGCGCGAACCGGCAGTGCGCTTTCGCACACTTTTTTTGCGACGTGGGTGCTCGCGGCCGCGCCCGCTCGCAGGACGACGCTGCCATGGCCACTTCATCACCCCGATCCAGCCTGGGACTGCGTGCGGTGCCGCTCTTCGAGGGCCTGCCTGCGCAGCGCCTGGACGCGCTGGCGCAGGCCTGCCGCTGGCGCAGCCTGCCGGCCGGGCGCCTGCTGGTGCAGCGTGCCGAGCGCGAGCGCGACGTGCACTTCGTCATCGACGGCCAGATCCGCGTCACCATCTTCGCGCTCAACGGGCGGCAGCTGACCTTCCGCGAGATCGGCACCGGCGGCCACTTCGGCGAGCTGGCCGCCATCGACGGCGAGCCGCGCTCGGCCGACGTGCTCACGCTGCACAGCAGCCTGATCGCCAGCCTGGGCGCCGACGACTTCCGCCGCCTGCTGGAGGAAGAGGGCGTGGTGGCCGATCGCGTGATGCGCGGGCTGTGCCGGCTGGTGCGGGAGATCTCCGAGCGCGTGATCGACCTGAGCACCCTGGGCGTGCAGAACCGCGTGCACGCCGAGCTGCTGCGCCTGGCGCGCGAGGCCGGCTGCAGCGACAACACCGCGCGCATCGACCCGGCGCCCACCCATGCGGACATGGCCAGCCGCATCAGCACCAACCGCGAGCAGGTCACGCGCGAGCTGAACGCGCTGCAGCAGCGCGGGCTGCTGGCCAAGGACGGCAAGGCCCTGGTGCTCGGCGACGTGGAACAGCTCGCGCGGATGGTGGCCGAGGTGCGCGGGGCGAGCTGAGTGTGCGCGCGTGCCCGTCAGGCCGCGTCGTGGAAGATGATGCCCAGCGTCATGCGCCGCCCCGAGCGCACGCGGCTCACGCCGTGGCGCATCGTCACGCGGTAGGTGCCGCGCGTGCCCTGCACGGGGCGCTGGTTGACGGCGAAGATCACCGCCTCTCCCTGCTGCAGCGGCACCACCTCGGCGCGCGACTGCATGCGCGGACGCTGCTCCGTGAGCACGAACTCGCCGCCGCTGAAGTCCTCGCCGGGGCGGCTGAGCAGCACCGTGAGCTGCAGCGGAAACTGCAGCTCGCCGTACAGGTCCTGGTGCAGGCAGTTGTAGTCGCCCGGCGCATAACGCAGCAGCAGGGGCGTGGGCCGGGTCTGGCCGGCGGCGTGGCAGCGCGCAAGGTAGTCGGCGTGCCGCAGCGGATAGGGCGTCGCCACGCCCAGCGCCGGTGCCCAGGCGTTGGCCAGCGGCGCCAGGCGCTCGTAGAGCGCTTCGCGCCAGGGCGACAGCAGGGCGGGCAGGGGATAGCCGAAGTACTTGTATTCGCCCTGGCCGAAGCCATGGCGCTGCATCACGACGCGGCTGCGGAAGGGTTCGGCCTGGTCGTACATCGACGCCAGGGCGGCGCACTCGGCCGGCGTGAAGAGCGGGCCCGTGAGGGCGCAGCCGTGGGCGGCCAGGTCGTTCTCGATGCCGGGCCAGGGCAGGGCGGCGACACGTTGGAAAGCGGAGCTCATGCCGCCAGTGTGGCCCAGGGGCGACCTTGCCGCCGGCCGTTTCCGGACCTCGGTTTCGCCCGGGTTCAGCCGCCGTGCGCTTGCGCCAGCAGCCAGTCGCTGAACACTTGCAGCAGTGCGCCCGCGTCGGCCCGCTCGGGGGTGACCAGGTAGTAGTTGCGCTTGCCCGCAAGCGGCCGCGCGCAGGCCACCACCAGCTCGCCGCGCGCGAGCTCATCCTCCACCAGCATGGTGGGCATCAGCGCGACGCCCAGGCCGTGCGAGGCCGCCGCGGCCAGGATGGAGAAGAGCTCGTAGCGCGGCCCGCCGCGCGCGTTGGGCGCATCCACCTGCTGCGCATCGAACCACTGGCGCCAGCCGTCGGGCCGTGTGCTCTGCTGCAGGAGCGGCAATTTCGCGATGGCGGCCGGCGCCACCGCCTTGCCGCGCGGCAGCAGCTTCGGGCTGCACACCGGCACCACGTCCTCGTGCATCAGCAGCAGGGCGCGCGTGCCGGCCCAACTCTGCACCTGGGCCGGCGTGCCGGCGTAGAGGGCGGCGTCGAACTCGGCATCGGCGAAAAGGAAGGGGCGGGTGCGCGTCTCGATGTGCACCACCACGTCCGGATGCAGCCGGGCAAAGGCCGGCAGGCGCGGCACCAGCCAGCGGGTGGCGAAGGTGGGCACCGCGGCCAGCGAGAGCGAGCCGCCCTCGCCCTGGCGCGCCATGGCGTCGAGCGTGTCGCGCTCCATGGCCTCCAGCCGGCGCGCGATCTGCCGCGCGTAGGCCGCGCCGCTCTGCGTCAGCGCCACGCCGTGGCGGGTGCGCCGGAACAGCGGCACCCCCAGCAAGGACTCCAGGGCGCCGATCTGGCGTGACACGGCGCTCTGCGTGAGCGCGAGTTCCTGCGCGGCGCGGGTGTAGCTCTCGTGCCGGGCGGCGGCGTCGAAGCAGACCAGGGTCTGCATGGGGGGAATCTTGCGGCGCATGTATGCGGCAAGTGTATGACTGAAGGCGGCGTTTCACTCACTCAATTCCTGGCGATATGCCGTCAAGATATGAGTTCATCACATGACTGGGTGCGGAACAATCGGTTGCCTCGGCGCGGCTGGCAGGACTACGATCGGTCCCTGCTTTTATCTTCAGGACACGAGAGACCGCCATGGCCACCAAGAAAGCCGCCTTCCACTGGGACGACCCCTTCCTGCTCGACCAGCAACTCACCGACGACGAGCGCATGATCCGCGACGCCGCCAACGCCTACTGCCAGGAGCGCCTGGCACCGCGCGTGCTCGAGGGCTTTCGCAATGGCGAGACCGACCCGGCCGTGTTCCGCGAGATGGGCGCCCTGGGCCTGCTGGGCCCCACGATCCCCGAGCAGTACGGCGGCCCCGGCCTCAACTACGTGGCCTACGGCCTGATCGCCCGCGAAGTCGAGCGCGTCGACTCCGGCTTTCGCTCCATGGCCAGCGTGCAGAGCTCGCTGGTGATGGTGCCCATCAACGAATTCGGCACCGAGGCGCAGAAGCAGAAGTTCCTGCCCAAGCTGGCCACCGGCGAATGGATCGGCTGCTTCGGCCTGACCGAGCCCGACCACGGCTCCGACCCCGGCAGCATGGTCACCCGCGCCAAGAAGGTGCCGGGCGGCTACTCGATCAGCGGCGCCAAGATGTGGATCAGCAACAGCCCCATCGCCGACGTGTTCGTGATCTGGGCCAAGGAAGTGAGCGAGAGTGGCACCGTCGGTCCGATCCGCGGCTTCGTGCTGGAGAAGGGCATGAAGGGCCTGTCGGCCCCGGCCATCCACGGCAAGGTCGGCCTGCGCGCCAGCATCACCGGCGAGGTGGTGATGGACAACGTGTTCTGCCCCGAGGAAAACGCCTTCCCCGAGGTGCAGGGCTTGAAGGGCCCCTTCACCTGCCTGAACAGCGCGCGCTACGGCATCTCCTGGGGCGCGATGGGCGCCGCCGAAGACTGCTGGCACCGCGCCCGCCAGTACGTGCTGGACCGCAAGCAGTTCGGCAAGCCGCTGGCGGCCAACCAGCTCATCCAGAAGAAGCTGGCCGACATGCAGACCGAGATCACGCTGGGCCTGCAGGGCAGCCTGCGCCTGGGCCGCATGAAGGACGAGGGCACCGCCTCGGTCGAAGTGACCTCCATCATGAAGCGCAACAACTGCGGCAAGGCCCTGGACATCGCCCGCCTGGCGCGCGACATGATGGGCGGCAACGGCATCAGCGACGAGTTCGGCGTGGCCCGCCACCTGGTCAACCTGGAAGTCGTGAACACCTACGAGGGAACGCACGACATCCACGCGCTGATCCTCGGTCGCGCCATCACCGGCATCGCAGCGTTCTGATGCGCGCTGCTCTCGACGGCATCAAGGTGCTCGACCTGTCCCGCGTGCTCGCGGGACCGTGGTGCACCCAGATCCTGGCCGACCTGGGCGCCGACGTGGTGAAGATCGAGCGCCCCGGCGTGGGCGACGACACGCGCCACTGGGGCCCGCCCTTCCTCAAGGACGACCAGGGCCGCGACACCGACCAGGCCAGCTACTTCAGCTGCTGCAACCGCAACAAGCGCTCGGTCACCGTCGACATGGCCACGGCCGAGGGCCAGGCGCTGCTGACGCAGATGGCGCGGGAAGCGGACATCCTGGTCGAGAACTTCAAGACCGGCGGGCTGAAGCAGTACGGCCTCGACTACGAGAGCCTGCGCGCGCTCAACCCGCGCCTCATCTACTGCAGCGTCACAGGCTTCGGCCACGACGGCCCGCACGCGATGCGTGCCGGCTACGACCTGATGATCCAGGCCACCACCGGCATGATGAGCATCACCGGACGGCCCGACGAGGAGGCCGGCGGCGGCCCGCTGCGCGTGGGCGTGGCGCTCACCGACCTGTTCACCGGCGTGTACGCCAGCAGCGCCATCCTGGCCGCGCTCAACGTGCGCCACGCGACCGGCGAAGGCCAGCACATCGACATGGCGCTGCTCGACGTGGGCATGGCCATCCTGGCCAACCAGGCCAGCGGCTTCCTCAACACCGGCAAGGCGCCCACGCGCCAGGGCAATACGCATCCCAGCCTCGCGCCCTACCAGGACTTCCGCACGGCCGACGGCTCGATGCTGCTGGCCATCGGCAACAACGGCCAGTTCGAGCGCTTCTGCGAGGCCGCCGGCCACGGCGACTGGGCCAAGGACCCGCGCTTCCTCACCAATCCCCTGCGGGTTCGCCACCGCGAGGTGCTGATCCCGATGATGGAAGAAGTCACCCGCACCCGCAGCACCGCCGAGTGGATCGCGCTGCTGGAAGACAAGGCCGTGCCCTGCGGCCCCATCAACGACATTGCGCAGGCCTTCGAGGACGAGCAGGTGAAGGCGCGCCAGCTGGCCGTCTTCCTTCCGCGCGAGGCCGGCGACGGCATCGCGCAGCTGGGCAGCGTGGCCAGCCCGCTGCGGCTGCAGTCCACCCCGCCGGTGCTGCGCCGCGCGCCGCCCGCGCTGGGCCAGCACACCGACGAGGTGCTGGCGGAGATGGGCCTGGACGCGGCGCGCATCGCTGCACTGCGCGACGGCGGCGTGATCTGACGCGGCGGCGCGTTCGGCGCTATGCTCGCGCGCCGACTCCGAAAGACCGCGCATGAAACGCCTCACCTGCGGCTGCCTGCTTCCCCTGTTCAGCGCCCTGCTGCCCGGCGGTGCGCAAGGCGAGGTCACCGAAGACGACCTGGCGCGCTCGCCCCAGTACGTGGTGCAGGAGCACCGCTTCCAGAACCTGCCCAACCCGCACGCCAAGCCGAACCAGTCGACCTGGGACATCTGGTCGCGCTTCTTCTTCGCGGCCAAGGAAGGCACGGTGCCGGTCGACCCGATCCCGGTGCGCATGCTCGACAAGGCCGCGCTGGACGCGCTGGACAACGACGCCAACCACATCATCCGGCTGGGCCATTCCTCGCACCTGCTGAAGCTGCGCGGCAAGTGGTGGCTGATCGACCCGGTGTTCGGCCCGCGCGCCTCGCCGGTCAGCTGGGCCGGGCCCAAGCGCTTCCATTCGCCGCCGCTGGCGCTGCAGGACGTGCCGCCCATCGAGGGGCTGATCCTCTCGCACGACCACTACGACCACCTGGACGTGCCCACCATCGAGGCGCTCAAGGGCCGCGTGAAGCGCTACTACGTGCCGCTGGGCGTGGGGCAGCACCTGCGCGACTGGGGCATTGCGGCCGACAGCATCGAGGAGTTCGACTGGTGGCAGGAGCGCAAGCTCGACGGCCTGACGCTGACCGCCGCGCCCGCCCAGCACTTCTCGGGCCGCACGCTGTGGGACCGCAACCGCACGCTGTGGGCCTCGTGGTCGCTGCAAAGCGGCCAGGACCACATCTTCTATTCCGGCGACTCGGGCTACTTCAGCGGCTTCAAGACGGTGCGCGAACGCCTGCCCCGCATCGACATCGCGCTGATGGAGAACGGTGCCTACGACAACTACTGGCCCAGCGTGCACATGAGCCCCGAGGAGACGGTGCAGGCCTTCCAGGACCTGGGTGCCGGCGTGCTCTACCTGGTGCACAACAGCACCTTCGACCTGGCCTTCCATGGCTGGCGCGATCCGCTGGAGCGCGTGGCCGCGCTGGCCAAGGCGCGCGGAGTGCAGCTGGCCACGCCTGAGATCGGCGAGGTGCTCACCGTGGGCAAGGCGCGCGAGAACCGCAACTGGTGGGAAGGCCTGCGCTAGCCGCCAGCGGGTCTGGCCTTCGTCCTACGCCTTCGGGCTGATGCCCTCGACACGTCCGCGCCGGCAAGCTTAGGATGTTTCTCACAGACCGAAGAAGGACGGGGCAAGACGCTGATGGTGACCCTGGCAGACTTCTCCGACACCGCCTCCATGGTCAGCTGCAGCCGCTGCGGGCAGCTGCTGCAGGAAGGGGACCGCTTCTGCCGCTTCTGCGGACAGGAGCAGCAGGTCAGCGCGGACGCCGAGTTCATCACGCTCACGGATTCGCCGGAGTCCTTCGGCCTGCCACCCCTGGCCTCCACGCCGTCCGCCGCGCACAGGCCCGCGGCCAAGGCGGCAGGCAGCGCGCCCGCGCGGCCCCGGGGGCGCGCCGTGTCCGTTCCGGCGCGCTGGGTGCTGGGCATCGCCGTCGTCGTGCTGCTGGTGCTGGCGGCGGCCCTCCTGCACGACCTGTACCGCAGCGAGCAGGACGAGTCCACGCGCCACGCCGAACTCGGTGCTGCGCTGGCCCAGGTCGAGGCGGCGCTGCAGCGGGGCGACCTCAACGAGGTGCAACTCAAGCTGGCCATCCTCGATGCGCTGAACCCGAACGACGCCGACGTGCGGGCCCAGCGGGACGCCTTCGACCGCCGCGTGCAGGAACTCACGGCCGAGCGCGACCGGCTGCGCGAGTCGATGACGAAGGGGCCGCCTGCGTCCGCCGCGCCGGCGCCGGTCGCGGAGGCCGCTGCTGCGGCACCCGCTTCACCGGCAGCGCCGGCCGTGCCGGTCGTACCGCCGGCCGAGCCCACCGCACCCGTGGCCAGCGCGCCGCCGGCGCCCCCTGCCGCACCGCCTCCCGCGGCCGAGCCCGCCCCCGTCCCTGCACCCGCGGCGGCGCCGCCCGTTTCCGGGGGGTGCCCGGAGGCGATGGCCGCGTTGTCGCTGTGTCCGACCCGATGAACCACTCCAAGAGGAGCTGCCATGCCGATCCATCCGATCCTGAGGCGTCTGCTGCTGGCGACGGTGACTTGCGCCCTCGCGTTCAGCCTGCCGGCGGCGGCGCAGCAGCGGTCCCGCGCGCCGGGCGCAGCCCCGGCGCCCGCGCCCGCCGCGGTGCAATACAAGATCGTCACGGCCTCCAAGGCCGGCACCTACATCCAGATCGGGCGTGACCTGGCCAAGTACGTGGCCGAGCCGGCCGGCATCGAGCTGGAGGTGCTGGAGTCCAAGGGTTCGGCCGAGAACGTGCGGCGCATGCGCTTCGAGCCCGACGTGAAGCTGGCGCTGGTGCAGTCCGACGTGTTCCAGGCCTTCCTCGACGAAGCCAAGGCCGGCAACGCCGAGGCCGGCAAGATCATCAAGCCGCTGCGCCTGATCATGCCGCTGTACGACGAGGAGATCTACTTCGTCGCCCGCGCGGATTCGCCGCTCAATTCCATCCACGACATCAAGAACAAGAAGATCGGCATCGGCCCGATCGGCAGCGGCACGGCCTTGAGCTCGCGAACGCTCTACCAGCTGATGTTCAACGAGCCGCTGCCGCCGGAGAACGCGCGCTACCTGACGAACGAGGAGGCGCTGATCCAGCTCACCGTGGAGAAGAACATCGACGTGGCCATCATCGTCGCCGGCCAGCCCGCCAAGCTCTTCTCGGACATGCAGCCCGAGGCGCGCAAGTTCATCAAGATCCTCAAGCTCGACGAATCGGCGCTGGAGACGGCGCGTGCCCGCAAGACCTACTTCCCGGCCACCATCCGCACCAGCAGCTATCCGAACTGGCTCGCAGCCGACGTGCCCACGCTCACGGTGAAGGCCTACCTGGTCACCTACGACTACGGCCTGCAGTCCACCGTGGTCAACCTCGGCCGCTTCGCCGATTCGCTGTGCGCCAACTTCGACAAGCTGCAGGCCAGCGGCCATCCCAAGTGGAAGCAGGTCAAGCTCGAACTGCCGCCGCTGACCAAGGACTGGCGCTACTACGGGCCGGTGGAAAAGCGCCTGCGCAGCTGCATCGCCGGCCAGGGCCGCACGAGCGCGTCGGCCGCCGACCAGACCTTGCCGCCGCGTACCGGTGCCTGCACCGAGCAGGAACTGGTGCTGGGCCTGTGCAAGCGCTGAGGCCGCTCAGGCGCGCCGGTTCACCAGCAGGATGCCCAGGCCCACGCCGGCCAGCGCCAGCACCAGCTGCAGCGTGAGCGGCTCCTTGAGCAGCGCCACGCCGAACACCAGCGCGAACAGCGGCGTGAGGAAGGTGAAGGAGGAGATGCGCGTGGCCGGGTAGTGCCGCAGCATCCACATCCACGCCAGGTAGCTGGCGAAGGCGCCGATCACCGTCTGCAGGCCCACCGACAGCCAGGCATAGCCGGAGTACGAGAAGCTCCAGGTCTCGCCCAGCATCAGCGAGAGGAAGGGCGACACCGCCGCGGTGACGGCGATCTGATAGAAGAGCGTCTTCTCGGCGCTGGCTGTGGCCAGCTTCGTGGTGCGGATGGCCAGCGTGGTCAGGCCCCACAGCACGCCGGCCAGCAGCGCCAGCGCATCGCCGTGCAGCATCGAGGACGAGCTGTGGCCCAGGCTCTCGCTGAAGGCCACCACCACGCCGCCGAAGGCGATCGCCAGCCCCACCCACTGCACGCCGCGCAGCCGCTCGGCCGGCACGAAGCGCGGCAGCAGCAGCGCCACCACGAAGGGCGAGGTGTAGAGGAACACCGTGAGCCGCGAGGCGCTGGTGTGCTGCAGCCCGAGGTAGATGCAGGTGAACTCGGCGGCGAAGAGGGCGCCGGCCAGCAACCCGCCCCACAGCGTGCCGTCGCGCTCGAACAGCTTCACGCCCCGCGCCATGCACCAGGCCCACAGCAGCACCACCGCGCCTGCCATCCGGATCGACGCCTGCCACAGCGGCGGTACCTCGCCCACCGTGGTCTTGATGAGGATCTGCTGCAGCCCCCAGAAGGCGCAGCAGGCAATGAGGATGGAGATGGCGAGGGTGTCGAGGTGGTCCTTGCGGGCGATCATGAAGGGGCGAAGTCTCCGATGGGGTGGCCCGGCATCACAGCGGATGCTCGGTGTAGAAGCGCCCGCCGTGGAACAGCAGCGGCGCGGCGCCCGGCCGGTGCGCGCAGCGCTCCACCTCGCCCACGAAGATCACGTGGTCGCCTTCGTCGTATCGGCTGCGGTTGAAGCACTCGAAGCTGGCGACGCAGCCCTCCAGCACCGGCGCGCCGCCGATGCCGGTGCTGTACTGCACGTCGGCCCAGCGGTCCACGTTCTTGGTGGCGAAGCGCTCGGCCAGGTCCTTCTGGCTGGCCGCCAGGATGTTGATCGCGTAGTGCGAGCCGGTACGCAGCGCGGGCATCGAGCCGGCGCTGCGCGCCAGGCTCCACAGCACCAGCGGCGGCGACAGCGAGACCGAGTTGAAGGAATTGGCCGTGAGCCCCACCAGGCTGCCGTTGGATGAGCGCGCCGTGACGATGGTGACGCCGGTGGCGAACATGCCCAGCGCAGCGCGGAATTCGTCGGCGGTGAAGGAGGGCGCCTGCGCCCGTTGGGGTGGACTCACGATGGGAGAAGAAGGGAAGTGCCGCCGGCGGGGCGGGCGCCTATTCTGGCCGAAGGCGCGCAAGTCCGCCCGCGCCCGCGCGACAAGGCCTTTCAGCCGAAGAACCAGTAGGTGACCGAGATGGCCGCCACCACGCCGGCCAGTTCGGCCAGCAGTGCGCAGGACACGGCATGCCGCGTGCGCTGGATGCCCACCGCGCCGAAGTACACGGCCAGCACGTAGAAGGTGGTCTCGGTGCTGCCCTGGATGGTGGCGGCTGCGAGGGCGGGGAAGCTGTCCACGCCGTGGCTCTGCATGGTCTCGATCAGCATGGCGCGCGCCGCGCTGCCCGAGAAGGGCTTGACCAGCGCGGTGGGCAGCGCGTCGACGAAGCGGGTGTCCCAGCCGGTCTGCGCCACCGCCCAGCGGATGCCGTCCAGCACCAGGTCCAGCGCGCCCGAGGCCCGCAGCACGCCGATGGCGCAGAGCATGGCGACCAGGTAGGGCAGCAGGTTCTTCGCGACGTCGAAGCCTTCCTTTGCGCCCTCGATGAAGCGCTCGTACACGCCCACGCGCTTCACCGCGCCGAGCACCAGGAAGACCAGGATCAGGCCGAAGAGCACCAGGTTGCCCATCAGCGAGGACAGCGAGGCCAGCGCCGCCGCGCTCAGGCTCGCGAGCAGCGCCATGAAGGCCGCGAGGCCGAGGGCGAGCGGCAGCAGGTAGGCCAGCACTACAGGGTCCCAGAGGCGCAGCCGCTGCGCCACCGCCACCGCCAGCAGGCCCACCAGCGTGGAGGCGCTGGTGGCCAGCAGGATCGGCAGGAAGACCAGCGTCGGATCGGCCGCGCCCTGCTGCGCCCGGTACATGAAGATGCTCACCGGCAGCAGCGTGAGCGAGGACGCGTTGAGCACCAGGAAGAGGATCTGCGCGTTGCTCGCGCTCACGGGGCTGGGGTTGAGCGTCTGCAATTCGCGCATGGCCTTCAGGCCGATGGGTGTGGCGGCGTTGTCCAGGCCCAGCGCATTGGCCGCGAAGTTGAGCGTGATGAGGCCCAGCGCCGGATGCCCCTCGGGCACCTCGGGCATGAGCCGCTTGAACAGCGGCCCCAGCCACCGCGCCAGCGCGTTCACCAGGCCCGCCGCCTCGGCGATGCGCAGGAACCCCAGCCACAGCGTGAGCGTGCCGAAGAGCAGCACCATCACCTCGACGGCCAGCTTCGCCATGGCGAACAGGCTCTCGACCATCGCCGCGAACACCGCCGCGTCGCCTGCGCCCAGCCAGCGCGCGAAGCCGGCGACGGCCGCCGTGATGAAGAAGCCCAGCCACAGCGCGTTGAGCATGCGTCCCTTTCGTCAGTCCATGCCGAGGAAGCCGAAGCCCTCGATGGGCTGGCGGTCGCCGCTGATGAGCGCGGCCAGCGCCTTGCCCGAGCCGGCGCCGTGCGTCCAGCCCAGCGTGCCGTGGCCCGCGTTGACCCACAGCCTGTTCACCCGCGTGCGTCCGATGAAGGGGATGTTGGTGGGCGTGGCCGGGCGCAGGCCGGTCCAGTAGTGCGGCTCGCTGCGTGTGTCGCACACGCCCGGCAGCACTTCCTCCACGCGCCTGGCGAGCAGCTCGCAGCGGGTGCGGGCGATGGGCGTGTCCAGCGCGGTGTCGAAGCCGGCCAGCTCGATGGTGCCGGCCACGCGCAGATTGCTGCCCATGCGCGTCATGGCGCACTGCACCTCGTCGTCGATGGTGCTGATCCAGGGCGCCGCCTCGGGCTTGAGGATGGGGAAGGTGGCCGAGTAGCCCTTGCCAGGGTAGATGGGCAGGTCCACGCCCACCGTGCGCAGGAGCGGCGCGCTGTACGAGCCGCAGGCCACCACCACCGCGTCGGCCTGCAGCGAGACGTCGTTGCTGGCCGAGTCCTCGCCGCTGCCGGCGCTCACGTGCACCGCCTTGACCTCGTTGCCTTCGACCTCGATGCCGTGCACGTTGCGGCCGAAGAGCATGCGCGTGCCCAGGCGCGCGCAGTGCCGCGCCAAAGCCTGGGTGAAGCGGTGCGCGTCGCCCGACTCGTCGCTGGCGGTGTAGGTGCCGCCCACGATGTGCTGCTCGCCCCAGCCGCGGAAGGCCGGCTCGATGGCCAAGAGCTCCTCGCGCGTGAGCACCTGGCGCTGCACGCCGTGGGCGCGCATCAGCTGGGCCGCCTGCGCCGCCTCGTCGAGCGACTTGCGGCTGGTGAAGTAGTGGGCGATGCCACGCTCGATGCGGTCGTATTCGATGCCGGTCATGCTGACCACGTCGCGCAGCGCCTGGTGGCTGTAGGCGCCCAGCGCCACCAGCTGCGCCACGTTGCGCGCGAAGGCCTTGTCGTTGCACTGGCCCAGGAAGGCCAGGCCCCAGCGCCACTGCTGCCAGTCGGCCTGCGGCCGGAACAGCAGGGGAGAGGACTTGCTGAACATCCACTTGAGGATCTGCAGCGGCGCGCCCTTGTAGGCCCAGGGCTCGCAGTAGCTGACGGAGATCTGGCCGGCATTGCCGTGGCTGGTTTCGAGGGCGGCGTCGGGTTGTCGATCGACCAGGGTGACTTCGTGACCGCGTTCCAGGAGATGCCACGCGGTGCTGACGCCGATGATGCCGGCGCCAAGAACAATGACTTTCATAGGTCCCCGAGTGTGGCGCATCGCGCGCCACAATCCGCGCCATGCTGCGACGTAGAGACCTGAACCGTGCTGCACTTTGCATGGCGCTGAGCGCCTGGGCCCTGCCGCGTCCTGCCGATGCGCAGGACGACGGCCCGCGCTGGCAGGAAGATCCCTTCACGCTGGGCGTGGCCAGCGGCATGCCGCGCGCCGACGGCATGGTGCTGTGGACGCGCCTGGCGCCCGCGGGCGAGGACGTGCAGGCGCGCGATGCCCGCCCGCCCTGCAAGGTGCGCTGGGAAATCTTCGAGGACGAGGCGCTGCGCCGGCGCGTGACGGGCGGCGAGCAGGTCACAGACGCGGCCCGTGCCTTCAGCGTGCACGTGCAAGTGGCCGGCCTCGCACCGCAGCGCGAGTACTGGTACCGCTTCACCTGCGGCGACGCGCGCAGCCCGGTGGGCCGCAGCCGCACTGCGCCGGCGGCCGGGGCCCCGGTGGCCCGGCTGCGGCTGGCGCTGGCCTCCTGCCAGCACTACGAGTACGGCTTCTATGCGGCGCACCGCGAGATCGCGGGCCGCGAGCTGGACGCGGTGGTCTTCGTCGGCGACTACATCTACGAAGGCCACCTGAGCGCCGCCAACGCGGTGCGCCGGCACGACGCGCCGGTGCCGCAGACCCTGGACGAGTACCGCGCACGCCACGCCCTCTACAAGCGCGACCCCGACCTGCAGGCCGCGCACGCAGCCCATCCCTGGATCCTCACCTGGGACGACCACGAGGTGGTCAACGACTACGCCGGCGACCGCGAGCCCGCACCGGTGAGCACCGAGCAGTTCCTGCGCCGGCGCGCCGCGGCCTACCGCGCCTACTTCGAGCACATGCCGCTGGCGTTGGCTCCCGACGGGCCGGCGATGCGCATCCACGACCGCTTCGCCTGGGGCGACCTGGCCGACATCTGGACCCTGGACTGCCGCCAGTACCGCAGCCACCATGCCTGCGGCGACCCGCAGATGGACCACGGCCGCATGGTCGGTGCCTGCGCGGAACTCCTCGAGCCCTCGCGCACCATGCTCGGCGCGCCGCAGGAGCGCTGGCTGGCCGAGGGCCTCGCGGCTTCCCCGGCACGCTGGAAGCTGCTGGCGCAGTCCACGCAGGTCAGCAGCACCGCGGTGCAGACGCAGCAGGGCCTGCAGACCTGGACCGACGGCTGGGACGGCTACCCGCTGGCGCGCCAGCGCCTGCTGCAGGGCATTGCCGATGCGGGCGTGCGCAATGCCGTCACCCTGGGCGGCGACGTGCACCGCTTCGTGGCGGCCAACCTGCGCGTGACGCCCAACGATCCCGGCTCGCCCGTCGTCGCCAGCGAGTTCGTGGGCGGCTCGGTCACCTCGCGCGGCGCCAGCCGGGCCTCGATGGCGAAGATGCAGCTGGACAACCCGGACATCGTCCATGCCCGCGGCGACGAGCGCGGCTACGCGTACCTGGACATCGACCGCCATGCCGCGCGATGCGAGTTCCGCGCGACGCCGTACCCGGCGGCCGCGGATGCGCGCCTGTCGGCGCAGGCCCGCTTCGCCGTCGAGGCCGGCCGTGCCGGCGTGTTGGACGGCTGAGCCGCCCGGGAGGTCCGCCTCAGCGCCGCGGCACCTCGATCAGCAACTGCGGGCGAAAGCTCTCCTGCTCGCCCTTGCTGCGGTAGCCCAGCGGATTGGCCACCACGCGGCAGCCGTCCTTCACGTAGTCGAAGGCGCAATGCAGGTGGCCGTGCAGCCACAGCTGGGCCTGCGGCAGCAACTCGTCCAGCGAGTTGCAGAAGCCGGCCGTGCCCGGCGTGAGCCCGTAGCGCGGATCGGCACTGGCCAGGCTGGGCGCGAAATGGGTGACGACCACGGTCGTGCCTTCATAGGGCTGCGCCAGCGCGTCGCGCAGCCAGGCCTGGCTGGCCAGGCTCTGGGCGCGCACCTCTTCGGCCAGGAAGGGCTGGCCGTTGCGCGTGGTGGCGCAGGTGCTGAGGTAGTAGTTGGCCGCCCGCATCGCCTTGCCGCGCTTCTTCAACTGCTCGGCCATGGGCTCCTTCGGATCGACCAGGGCGTCGAAGTCGGCCCACAGCGTGCTGCCGATGAAGCGCACGCGATCGAACAGCAGGGTCTCGGACTCCAGCCAGCGGATGTCCAGGCGCTCGCAGGCTTCGCGCAGGCGCTGGTGGACGGCGTCGAAGTCGTCGTTGTCGTACTCGTGGTTGCCCGGGATGTAGAGCACCGGTGCCGGCCAGCCGTGCTTCGGCGAGAAGCGCTCCAGGCCGTAGAGGGTGTCATCCAGCCGGGAGCCGGCCTGGTAGGAGCCGATGTCGCCCGCCAGCACCAGCAGATCGGCGCCCTCGGCCGGGGTCGCCTGGAAATTCGGGTGCGTTTCGAGGTGCAGGTCGGACAGCAGTTGCAGCTTCATGGCCGCCATTGTCGGCTGGCGCGCCAAGGCGCCTGGTCGGAGAACAGCGCGACGCCGGGAATCGGGTTATGCGAAGCGCGCATAACCTTGGCAGGCAGAGGCTAGGGAAAACCCTTAAAGTACATCCATCGCAAACACAGAGGCGTGGTCACAGGACCCGCAACATCATGCTCAGCTTGATCGCCCAAGTGGTGAATTTCTTCCGTTCTTCCGCTGCCGAACCCAGCCACGCTTCGGTCCTGATGGAAGCCGCAGACGGCATGGCCGGCTACGACGCCCGCCACGCCCAGGAACTGCGCGCCGCCGCCAGCGCCTGGCTCAGCGTCGTTCGCTGAATGTGTTGAAAGTCAGCGCCTACTGCTGCGTTGACGTCCAGATGCCGGCGCCTCGCTGCGCCGGCTAGAGCTTCACCCCGGAGCCCTTCACGACCGGGGCCAGCTGCGCGACCTGCTCGCGCACGAAGGCGGTGAAGCCGGCGGCACTGCTCGCCTGGGTGGCGATGCCCAGCTCCGCCATCTTCTTCCTGAACTCCGTGTCCTGGAGCACCTCGTTGGTGGCCGCATTCAGCCGGCTCACCACGTCGGGCGGCAGCTTCGCCGGCCCCGACAGACCGAAGAAATTCTCCAGCACCAGCTTCGGATAGCCCGCCTCGACCACCGTCGGCACGTCCGGCACCAGGGCCGAGCGCGCCTTGGAGGTCACGGCGATGGGTCGGATCTGCCCGCTCTTGAAGTACGGGACGAAGGCGGTCAGCACGTCGATGCCCATGGGAATGATCCCGGCGATGAGGTCCGTGGTCATGGGCGCGCCGCCCCGGTAGGGCACGTGCACCAGCTCGGCCTTCATGTCCTTGCGCATCAGCTCCCCGTAGATGTGGCCGATGGAGGCCGGGCCGCCCGAGCCGAAGTCCAGCCGCCCGGTGGCCTTGGCCTGCTTCTCGACGTCGGCCATGGTCTTGAGCGGCGTCTGCGGGTTGGCCATCACCACGCAGGGCGCGGTGCCGACCAGCGCGATGTGGGTGAAGCTCTCGACCGGGTCGTACGGCTGCTTCTCCAGCGCGAAGGGCCCGATGGACAGCGGCGTGGAGTTGGCCAGCAGCAGGGTATAGCCGTCCGCCGGCGCCTGCGTGACCGCCAGGCCCCCCACGCTGCCGCCGGCGCCCGGCCGGTTGTCGATCACCACCGGCTGGCCCAGCTTGCGCGCCAGCTGCTCGCCCAGCACGCGCGCCACGATGTCGCTGGCGCCTCCCGCGGGAAAGCTCACCACGATCTTGATCGGCCGCTCGGGCCAGGCGGCGAAGGCGGGCAGGGCCAGGCTGGCGGCGCCGGCCCCGAGGGCGCGCAGGGCGCCACGGCGGGTGAAGGAGTTCATGTCGGAAAGAGTAGGTGATGGACCGGCCGCTTCAAGCAGGAAGCGCGCCCGTCGCCTGACTGCGCTCAGTCCGGCCGGGCCGGACGCGGGAAGGCGATCTCCGCCGAGCGCACCAGCGCCTCGCGCAGCCACTCGTGCGCATGGCCGTACTGGGCGCGGCGGTGCCAGACGGCGTCCACGTGCATCAGCGGCTGCTCGAAGGGCAGGTCGCGCAGCACCAGTTGCTCGCGAAAGCCCGTCACGCCGATGAAGTGGCGCGGCAGCACGGTGAGCAGGTCCGAGCTGGCCACCACGCGGCCGGCGGTGAAGAACTGGTTGACCGTGGCGACGATGCGCCGCTCGCGCCCCAGCGCCCCCAGCGTCTGGTCGACGAAGCCGAAGGGGCGGCCGGAGAAGCTCACCAGCAGGTGGCGCGCGGCGCAGTACTCGTCCAGCGTCAGCGGCACCGAGGCGAGCGGATGGTCATGCCGCATGGCGCAGACGTACTGGCTCACGTACAGGCGCTGCGACTCGAAGGGCAGGGCCTCGCCCGACTGGGCGGCGGCCGTCAGGCTGGCCATCAGGGCCGGGAAGTAGCCGATGGCCATGTCGGCGGCCTCTTCCTCCAGCAGTGGCCGGGGGTCGCGGGTGGTGAGCGGAACGGTGCGCACCGAGATGCCCGGCGCCTCCGCCTCGCCGATGCGCACCAGCCCCGGCATCAGCTCGGCGGCCGTGGCGTCGGCCATGGCCAGCACGAAGGTGGTGCGGGCCATGGCCGGGTCGAAAGCGGCCGGGGCCAGCGTGTGCTGCAGCTGGCGCAGGGCCTCGCGCACCGTCGGCCAGAGGGCAAGGGCGCGCGGCGTGGGCTCCACGCCCGCGCCGGCCCGGCGCACCAGCTCGTCGCCCAGCAGTTCGCGCAGCCGGCGCAGGGCGTTGCTCACCGCCGGCTGGGTGATCGAGAGGTTGCGCGCGGCCCGGGTGAGGTTGCGCTCGGCCATCACCTCGTCGAAGACGCGCAGGAGGTTGAGGTCGAGCGTGCGAAAGTTGACAGACATAACTCTTGTGAATGACAAGCATCACAAAGATAAAGTTGCGAAACACTAGGGACAACCCTAATATCACTGCATCAGGCCACAAGCCGCTTACAGAGGGAACAACATCATGACCAACAGCTTCGTTCGCGTAGAACAACCCACCCAACACCCTGGCGTCGCCCGCGCCGAGGCCGTCGTTTCGCAACTGCGCCAGGCCCGTGGCCGCTTGAACGGCGCCCGCGGTCTGGCTGCCGTCCTCCTGGCCGCCGTCGTCGCCGCCATCCTGGTGGTGGTCGATCGCATGGTCGCCAACCTGCAAGACGGCGAGATGCTCGCCGTGTGGGCCATCGTCTCCGCCCTGTTCTTCGTCGCCGTGTCGGTGGGCGTGAACGCGCTGCTGCCGCTGAGCGCCCGCATCACCGAAGCCTGGGAGCAGGCCTCCGTGCGCCGCGCCAACGCCCGCGCCGACGCGCAGTTCATGGCCTACGCCGCCTTCGACCCGCGCGTCATGCACGAGCTGCAGGCCGCCGTGACCCGCTACGAGTCGCAGAACGAAGGCACCGCGGTCGCGACCGAAGCCCAGCGCAAGCTGGCCGCCGAGCTGCCCAGCCTGTACGAAGCCTCGCGCCGCGTGCGCATGGCCTACTACTACTGATCGCCAGCGCTCATAAAAAAAGCCGCCCCACAAGGGCGGCTTTTTTGTTGCCCGCGGTCAGGCGATCAGGCGGCCAGGCGGCGCTCGATGGCGTCCTTGGTCTCGGGCATTTCCTTGGGCAGGTGGTGCTTGAGCTGCTCGAAGAGCTCGGCGTGCAGCTTCAGCTCGGCTTCCCAGGCGGCCTTGTCGATGCTGGTGACGCTCTTGAACTGCTCGGCGCTGAAGTCCAGGCCGGTCCAGTTGAGCTCTTCATAGGTGGGGCTCACGCCGAACACGTGGTCAGTGCCCTGGGCCTTGCCTTCGATGCGGTCGATCATCCACTTGAGCACGCGCATGTTCTCGCCGTAGCCCGGCCAGACGAACTTGCCGTCGGCGCCCTTGCGGAACCAGTTGGTGGTGTAGATGCGCGGTTGCTTGGCGCCCGAGGCCTCGAGCTTCTTGCCCAGGTCCAGCCAGTGCTGGATGTAGTCGGCCATGTTGTAGCCGGCGAAGGCGAGCATGGCGAAGGGGTCGCGGCGCACCACGCCCACCTGGCCGACGATGGCGGCGGTGGTCTCCGAGCCCATGGTGGCGGCCATGTAGACGCCTTCGGTCCAGTTGCGGCCCTCGGTCACCAGCGGCACGGTGGTCGAGCGGCGGCCGCCGAAGATGAAGGCATCGATCGGCACGCCGGCCGGGTCGTCCCAGGCCGGGTCCAGCGCCGGGTTGTTGGTGGCGGCGACGGTGAAGCGCGAGTTCGGGTGCGCGGCCTTGGTGCCCTTTTCCTTGGCGATGGCCGGGGTCCAGTCGTTGCCCTGCCAGTCGATCAGGTGCTCGGGCAGCTTCTTGCCGGGCACGTCGTCTTCCAGGCCTTCCCACCACACGTCGCCGTCATCGGTCAGGGCCACGTTCGTGAAGATCACGTCGCGGTCCAGGCTCTTGAGGCAGTTGGGGTTGGTCTTGAGGTTGGTGCCGGGGGCCACGCCGAAGTAGCCGGCCTCGGGGTTGATGGCGTACATGCGGCCATCCTTGCCGGGCTTGATCCAGGCGATGTCGTCGCCGATGGTGGTGACCTTCCAGCCCTCGAAGCCTTCCGGCGGCACCAGCATGGAGAAGTTGGTCTTGCCGCAGGCCGAGGGGAAGGCGGCGGCCACGTGGTACTTCTTGCCCTCGGGCGAGGTCACGCCCAGGATCAGCATGTGCTCGGCCAGCCAGCCTTCGTCGCGGCCCATGGTCGAGGCGATGCGCAGGGCGAAGCACTTCTTGCCCAGCAGCGCGTTGCCGCCGTAGCCCGAGCCGTAGCTCCAGATCTCGCGCGTCTCGGGGTAGTGGACGATGTACTTGGTCTTGTTGCAGGGCCAGGACACATCCTTCTGGCCAGCGGCCAGCGGCGCGCCCACGGTGTGCACGCAGGGCACGAACTCGCCGTCGGCGCCCAGCACCTCGTACACGGCCTTGCCCATGCGGGTCATGATCTTCATGTTGACGGCCACGTAGGGGCTGTCGGACAGCTCGATGCCGATGTGGGCGATGGGCGAACCCAACGGGCCCATGGAGAAGGGCACCACGTACATGGTGCGGCCCTTCATGCAGCCGTCGAAGAGCGGCTGCAAGGTGGCGCGCATCTCGGCCGGGGCCACCCAGTTGTTGGTCGGGCCGGCGTCTTCCTTCTTCTCGGAGCAGATGAAGGTGCGGTCTTCGACGCGGGCGACGTCGCTCGGGTCGGAATTGGCGAGGAAGGAGTTGGGGCGCTTGGCCGCGTTGAGCTTCTTGAAGGTGCCGCCGTCCACCAGCAGCTGGCAGAGGCGCTCGTATTCTTCCTGGCTGCCGTCGCACCATTCGACGCGATCGGGCTTGCACAGGGCCGCCATGTCGGCCACCCAGGCAATGAGCCGGGCATTCTTCACATACGAGGGCGCCTGAATGGTCAGGCCCTTCATCACGGGTGCGTTCATCGAAAAACTCCTAAGTTGAAAAACGGTCTTTTCGAACGAGGCTCGATGCGCGGCGAAGGCGGCGAGGGTCGTTTGAGAAAACGTCTTTCCTGTCGGGTTTTTGCAGTGTGCCGAACGCAGAAAAAAATGGCGCCCCTCCGATCAGGGGGCGCCGGGTGATGTTCGCCTCAGGCCAGGTAGACGGCGATGGAGGCCAGCAGCAGCATCAGCACGCCGCCGCACAGGGGCAGCACCAGCGGCATCAGCGGGACGATCGACTCGACCGTGTCTTGCTCGGCGCCCGGAGCGTGGGCGTGGTCGGCGGGAGTGGGATGCGACATTGTTCTGATCCTCGGGTGTCTCGACTTCGGCCATTTTATCCGGCGCCTTCGGCCGGTGGCTCAGGGCAAGCGCTAGGCGCTCAGGCTTCTCCGTCAGTCTGGAACCCGGCCTGGCGTAGGGCAGCGAGTACAGCGGCCAGGTGCTCGCGCCCGCGGGTCTGCAGCACCAGCTCGATTTCCACGTTCTGCGCGGCCAGCATGGTGAAGGCGCGCTGGTGGTGCACCTCGTCGATGTTAGCGCCCGCTTCCGCGACAACCGTGGTGATGCGCGCCAGCATGCCCGGCACGTCGCGCGCACTGACGCGCAGCCGCGCCAGCCGGCCGGCCCGCACCATGCCGCGCTCGATGATCGCGCCCAGCAGCAGCGGGTCGATGTTGCCGCCCGACAGCACCAGGCCCACGCGCTTGTCGCGAAAGCGCTCGGGGTATCGCAGCAGCGCGGCCAGGCCGGCGGCGCCAGCGCCTTCCACCAGGGTCTTTTCGATCTCCAGCAGCATCAGCACGGCCTGCTCGATGTCGCCCTCGTCCACGAGGAGCATGTCGTCGACCAGGGTGGAAAGCACTTCCAGCGTGCGCACGCCGGGCGTGCCCACCGCGATGCCTTCGGCGATGGTGCTGCTGCCCGCCTCGTGCCGCGTCTTCTTCACCGCGTTGAACATGGCCGGGAAGCGCGCGGCCTGCACGCCCACGATCTCCAGGCGCGGCGCCAGCGCCCGCGCGGCAATGGCCATGCCAGCGAGCAGGCCGCCGCCGCCCACCGCCACCACCAGCGCATCGAGGTCGGGCACCGCCTCGAGCATCTCCAGCGCCAGAGTGCCCTGGCCCGCGATGATGGCGTCGTCGTCGTAGGGATGCACGAAGGTCAGGCCGCGGCTTTGCGCCAGCTCGAAGGCGTGCTGGCGCGAGGCCTCCAGCGTGTCGCCGTGCAGCACCACCTCGGCCCCGAAGCTGCGCGTGCGCTCGATCTTCACCGCCGGCGTGAAGCGCGGCATCACGATGGTGGCGGCCAGCCCCAGCCGCTGCGCGTGGTAGGCCACGCCCTGGGCATGGTTGCCGGCCGACATGGCAATGACCCCCCGCACGCCCTGCTGCGCCAACTGCGTCAGCATGTTGCAGGCGCCGCGTTCCTTGAAGGAGGCGGTGAACTGGAGGTTCTCGAACTTGAGAAAGACCTGGGCGCCCACGATCTGCGAGAGCGTGCGCGATTCGAGGAAGGGCGTGGCCAGCAGCTGGCCGCTGATCCGGGCTTCGGCCAGGCGGATGTCTTCGATGGAAACCATGCGCGATTGTGGCTGCAACGCATGACCTGTCGCCGCGCTGTCGCAATCATGCGGCAGCTCCTCCATCTGTCCTAGGGTTAATCCGCTGGCCGACCCTTCACGAAGCCAAAACTCTGCGCTATGGTCGCGCTCACACGGCCCAGGCGCCCCCGTGGCGCCGTCTCGTTCGAGAGGAGGTAGTCCACATGGTCAGGCGCGCCGGGATCGACGCCATCGCAGCTGCCACGCGCGCACAGTCGCTGCCGTCGCCTGGGCTGCGCGAGGCGCCGGTGCTGGAGCTGATGTGCTCGCACTTCGTCCTGACCCTGGCGGCCAAGCAGGGCCCGCGCTTCAACGTGCGGCGCGACCTCAACGGCCTGCTCTCGCTCACCGGCCGGCACCTGGTGTGGCCGACGCCGGTGCTGATGCGCCTGCGCGAATTCCTCTCGCGCCGCTGCGTCGGCAACGAGGTGTGGAACGGCGTGGAAGGCTTCGACGCGCGCACGCTGCTCGAGCGCCACGGCGTGTGGCGCGGCCCCTACGAGGAAGGCACGCTCTTCTTCTACCTGGACGAATACGCCAAGGACCAGCCCAAGGACCTGCTGTCGGTGCTGTCGGTCACGCGCGACTGGCTCACGCACGCGCTGCGCAAGCAGTCCACGCTGGTCGAGAAGAACATCGATGCGCTCGCGGGCCTCCTGCAGCTGAACAAGGCCGAGCGCGCGCTGCTGCTGTACGGCACGCTCGCGCGCTACCAGCGCGACCTGCGCTCGCTGCTGGTGGAGTTCAAGGTCAACAACGCGCCCGAGGCCTATGCCGCCATCGCCGAGGTGGCCGGCGTGAGCGCCACCGACGTGGGCGAGGCGCTGCGCGCCGGCTCGCGCCTGGAGCGCATCGGGCTGGTCGAGAACCTCATCTCCGAGCACAACATCACCGACCTGGCCGACCTGATGAAGGTCAGCGAGAAGCTTCCCCCGGTGCTCATGCGCGAGTACCGCGACCACAACGAGCTGATGGCGGTGTTCACGCGGCCGTCGGCCAAGTCGCAGCTGGGCGTGGAGGACTTCGCCTTCGTGCGCGAGGACACCGACATGCTCGTCGCCCTGCTGCGCGCCGCGGTCGCGCGCAAGGAGCCGGGCGTGAACGTGCTCATGTACGGACCGCCCGGCACCGGCAAGACCGAGCTTGCCAAGGTGGTCGCGCAGTCCGCGGGGCTGGAGCTGTTCGAGGTGGAGTACGCGGACCGCGACGGCAACTCGCTCAGCGGCCGCGACCGCTACCGCTCGCTGCAGATCGCGCAGGTCTTCCTCAAGGGCAGCGCGCAGGCCGCGCTGCTCTTCGACGAGGTGGAGGACGTCTTCCCGCCCATCAGCACCGAGGCCGCGCAGTACATGGCGCGGGCCGAGCAGATTCCGGCGGCGCCCAGCGGCAGCGTGAGCGGCAAGGCCTGGGTCAACCAGATCCTCGAATCCAACCCCGTCCCCACGCTGTGGGTCACCAACCGCATCGAGCAGATCGACCCGGCCTTCCGCCGCCGCTTCGCCTACCACCTGGAGCTGAAGTCGCCGCCGCCCGGCGCGCGCGAGCAGCTGGTGCGCAAGACGCTGGAAGGCGTGCCGGTGTCCGACGCATTCGCCGCCAAGCTGGCCGAGCGCAAGGGCCTCACGCCGGCGCAGATCCGCACCGCGGTGCGCTTCGCGGGGCTGGCGCAGGTGGGCGAGTCCTCCATCGAAGGCCTCATCGAGCGCCAGCTGCGCAACGCCGACCAGGCGCTGGGCACCCTCGCGACCGAGCGCGGCCTGCGCCGCAGCGTCACCACCTACGACCTGGAGATGCTCAACGTCGAGACCCGCTTCGAGGTGCCGCGGATCGTCGAGGCGCTCAAGGCGCGCGGCCACGGAACGCTGTGCTTCTACGGGCCGCCGGGCACCGGCAAGACCGCGCTGGCCGAGCACATCGCGCGCGCCATCGGCCGGCCGCTGGTGGTGCGGCAGGCCAGCGACCTGATGAGCAAGTACGTGGGCGAGACCGAGCAGAACATGGCCGCCATGTTCCGCGAGGCCGAGGCCGAGAAGGCGGTGCTGCTGCTCGACGAGGCCGACAGCTTCCTGCAGGACCGCCGCGGTGCGCAGCGGACCTACGAAGTCACCGAGGTCAACGAGATGCTGCAGGGCATGGAGCATTTCAACGGCGTGTTCGTGTGCACCACGAACCTGCTGGACCGCATCGACCAGGCGGCGCTGCGCCGCTTCACATTCAAGATCCGGTTCATGCCGCTGACCGTCTCGCAGCGCGAGCGCATGTTCGTCACCGAGGCGCTGGCCGGCGACGGCCAGTCGATGCGCAGCGAACTGCGCGCGCGCCTGGCGCGCCTGGACCAGCTGTGCCCCGGCGACTTCGCTGCGGTGAAGAGGCAGACCGACATCCTCGCGGCCGAATTCTCGGCCGACGAGTTCCTGGAGCAGCTCGAGGCCGAGCACCGCGTGAAGCCCGAGGTGCGGGAATCCCGCGGCATGGGCTTCATGCACTGAGTCGCGCCGGCGCAACGCCCGCCGGGCGCGGGCTGGTACGCTGCGCGGCCATGAAATCTGCCGGCCGCCTCCTTCCGCTCGCCCTGACCTGCGCCGTGCTCGCCGCGTGCGGCGGGGGCGGTGGTGGCGGCAACCCGCCCGCCAACTCCGCGGGCATTGCGCCCTCCAGCAGCGTCGCCGGCCTGTGCGCCAACCCGCGCAGCGGCACCGACCCCGCCACCGGGCGCGCCTTCACCGACCGCGCCGGCAGCCTCGACACCGAGAAGTCGTGGGTGCGCAGCTGGATCGACGAGACCTACCTCTGGTACGACGAGGTGCCGGTGGACCTGAAGGCTTCCGACTATGGAACGCCCCAAGCCTTCTTCGCGGACCTGAAGACGCCCTTGAAGACCGCGTCGGGCCTGTCCAAGGACCGCTTCCATTTCACGCAGGACACGGCCTCCTACCAGTCCTTCATCGAGGACTCGGCGAGCGTCGGTTACGGCATGGAGCTGGCCGTGCTGCGCAGCGCTCCGCCGCGCGAGGTGCGCGTGGCCTATGTGGCGCCCGGCGGCCCCGCCGCCATCGCCGGCCTGGTGCGCGGCGACCGGCTGGTGACGCTCGACGGCGCCGACGTGGCCTCCGGTGCCGCCGCAACGCTGAATGCCGCCCTGTCGCCGCAGCGCGCGGGCGAGGCGCACAGCATGGTCGTCTCGGGCACCGCCAGCGGCACGCGCAGCGTGATGCTCACCGCGGCATCGGTCAGCACGCCGCCGGTGATGAACGTGAAGACCCTGCCGGTGGCCGGCGGCACGGTGGGCTACCTGCAGTTCAACGACCACACCGAAGTGGCCGAGGCGCAACTGGTCGCGGCGATCCAGCAGCTGAAGAACCTGGGCGCGACCGACCTGGTGCTGGACATGCGCTACAACGGTGGCGGCCTGCTGGGCGTGGCCAGCGAGCTGGCCTACATGGTGGCCGGCCCGGCTGCCACGCAGGGCAGGACCTTCGAGCGGCTGGTCACCAACCGCAAGAACCCCTATGGGCTGACGACAGCCCAGGCCAGCTACAGCTTCCAATCCACCGCCCTGGGCTATTCGACATCGGCCGGCCAGCCGCTGCCGTACCTGGGCCTGAGCAAGGTGACGGTGCTCACCGGCCCCGACACCTGCTCGGCCAGCGAATCGGTGATCAACGGCCTGCGCGGCGTCGGCGTGCAGGTCGACCTGGTGGGCAACACGACCTGCGGCAAGCCCTACGGCTTCTTCGCGCAGGGCAACTGCGGCACGACCTACTTCGCCATCAACTTCCAGGGCGTGAACGCGCAGGGCTTCGGCGACTATGGCGACGGCATGGCGCCCAACTGCACCGTCGCCGACGACTTCGAGCATGCGCTGGGCGACCCGCAGGAAGCGCGGCTGGCGGCCGCACTCAACCTGCGGGCCGGCGGCAGCTGCCCCGCGGTGTCGGGCGCGGGCTCGCAGAAGGCCGGCGGCACGCTGGTGGAGTCGCCGTACCTGCGGCGCGAGCCGATGCGCGAGATCAAGCGCGTCGATCCGCTGATGCAGCCGCAGGCCTGAACCTGATCAACGACGCCTGGAGGCGAACTCGACATGGCAGATGCAGAGAAAGTGAAAGGACCGGCCTCGTACTTCCCCTCCATCGAGAAGAAGTACGGCCAGCCCATCGCCCACTGGCTGGGCCTGCTGGGCGGCATGCAGGGACTCAAGCACATGGAGATGGTGGCTCGGCTCAAGGACGAGCACCAGATGGGCCACGGCCACGCCAACGCGCTGGTGGCCTATCACCTGGCCGGCGGGCGCAAGCCCGGCTGAGCGGGCACACCGTGAGCAACACCCAGCACCTGGTTGCGGCATGCGGCGCGATGGTCCTGCTGGCGGCCATCGTCGGCCTGCGCCTGCTCGCGGTGCGCATTGGCGAGATGCGCGCCAAGCGCCTGCACCCGCAGGCAGCCGCCACCTCGGTGCAGATGGCGGCGCGGCTGGAGCAGGTGCAGGCCTCGGACAATTTCCGGAACCTGTTCGAACTGCCGGTGCTGTTCTATGCGCTGGCCTCGGTGGCCCTGGCCACTGGCACCCTGCCGGACTGGCTGGTGACCGGCGCCTGGGGCTTCGTCGCGCTGCGCTACGTGCACAGCGCGATCCAGTGCAGCTACAACCGGGTGTTGCATCGTCTCGCGGCCTTTGCGCTGGGCGCCGCGCTGCTGACCGGCCTGTGGGTGGGCCTGCTGCTGGACGTGCTGCGCAAACCAGGCGCCTGAGTCATCGGCGCCCGGCTGCGGGCAGGTAGAAACCCGCCGTTGCCGGCGGCTTGCCAGCCGGGACAATCCGGCTCGCCCCCTCACCTTGCAGGAGCGTGCCATGTACCCAGGCAAGTACGCGCAGCAGCATGCCGACCGGCCCGCCTTCATCATGGCGACGAGCGGTGAATCAATCAGCTATGGCGAGCTGGAGGCGCGCAGCAACCGGCTGGCGCACCTGCTGCGGGCCCAGGGACTGAAGCGGCTGGACCACTACGCGGTGTTCATGGAGAACAACCGCCATTTCATCGAGTCCTGCGTGGCGGGTGAGCGCACCGGCCTCTACTACACCTGCATCAACGCCTACCTCCCGCGCGAGGAACTGGCCTACGTCATCAACAACAGCGAGTCGCAGCTGCTCATCACCTCGCGGGCCAAGCTGCCGGTGGCGCGCCTGGCGCTGGCCGAATGCCCGAAGGTGCGCCTGTGCCTGGTGGCGGGCGGCTTCGACGGCGATGACCGCGCCGGCGCCGCCCGGCTGGTGGACTTCGACGAGGCGGTGTCGGCCTTCCCGGCCGCGCCGGTGGACGATGAATGGCTGGGCACGGCGATGCTCTATTCCTCGGGCACCACCGGCCGGCCCAAGGGCGTGCTGCGGCCGCTGCCGGAGAACCCGCCGGGCCAGCCGCTGCCGCTGTTCAACTTCCTGGACAAGCTGTGGCAGTGCGAGGAGGGGATGATGTACCTCTCGCCCGCGCCGCTCTATCACTCGGCGCCATTGGCCAACGTGTCGCTGGTCATCCGCAACGGCGGCACGGCGGTGATCATGGAGCACTTCGATCCGCAGCACTACCTGGCGCTGCTGGCCAGGCACCGCATCACGCACACGCAGCTGGTGCCCACCATGTTCTCGCGAATGCTCAAGCTGGCGCCGCAGGAGCGCGCGAAGGCCGACACCTCCAGCCTGAAGATCGCCATCCATGCCGCCGCGCCGTGCCCGGTGCAGGTCAAGGAGCAGATGATCGCGTGGTGGGGTCCCATCATCCACGAGTACTACGGCGCCACCGAGGGCCTGGGTTTCACCGCCTGCAACAGCGAGGAGTGGCTGGCGCACCGGGGCACCGTGGGACGCGTGCTGCTGGGCGACATCCACATCGTCGACGACGCGATGCAGCCCGTGCCCAAGGGACAGAGCGGCGAGATCTGGTTCCGCACGGGCTCGCCCTTCGTCTACTTCAACGACCCCGAGCGCACCGCGCTCACGCGCTCGGCCGACGGCACCATGACCACGGTGGGCGACATGGGCTACCTGGACGACGACGGCTTCCTCTACCTCACCGACCGCTCCACCTTCATGATCATCTCGGGCGGAATGAACATCTATCCGCAGGAATGCGAGAACCTGCTCATCACCCACCCCAAGGTGGCGGACGCGGCGGTGTTCGGCATTCCCAACGCCGACCTGGGCGAGGAGGTGAAGGCGGTGGTGCAGCCCCTGCCGGGCGTGGCACGCACGCCCGAACTCGCCGACGAGCTGATCGCCTTCTGCCGCGAGCACCTGGCGCACATCAAGTGCCCGCGCTCCATCGACTTCACCGAGCAATTGCCGCGCCTGCCCACCGGCAAGCTCTACAAGCGGCACCTGCGCGACGCGTACTGGCAGGGGCACGCGAGCCGCATCGTGTGAGTCGCGGAAGCTAGGTGCTTGCGCAGACCCGCAGCACCTCGGTGCCGTAGGCCTGCAGCTTTTTTTCGCCGATGCCGCTGATGCCGTGCAGGTCGTCCAGCGTGGCCGGCGCGCGCTCGGCGATGGCGGCCAGCGTGGCGTCGTGGAAGATCACGTAGGCCGGCAGGTTGTGCTCCTTCGCCACCTCGCCGCGCCAGGCCTTGAGCGCCTCGAAGCGTTTCTGGCCCTGGGCGTCCAGCGTGGCGGCGGCAGCGGCGGGCTTGGCACTCCCACTACTGCGACGGTCCTTGCGCGAGCGCGTCGCCGGCTGCGATACCGACTCGCGCAGCTGCACCGGCACCTCGCCGCGCAGCACGCCGCGCGAGCCGTCGGTGAGCTGCAGCGTGTTGAAGGCCTGAGCGTCCACGCTCAGCGCGCCGATGGCGATCAGCTGGCGCAGCACGCCGCGCAACTGCGGCTCGCTGAACTCCGCGCCGATGCCGAAGGTGGAGATGCGCTCGTGCCCGTACTGCCTGGTCTTCTCGGTGCTCTTGCCACGCAGGATGTCCATGATGTGCCCGGCGCCGAAGCTGATGCCGCTTTGCTGCTGCACGCGGTAGATGGTGGACAGCAGCTTGCGCGCCGCGTCCGTGCCGTCCCACACCTGGGGCGGATTCAGGCAGTTGTCGCAGTTGCCGCAGGGTTCGCTTCTCTCGCCGAAGTAGCCCAGCAGGCGCACGCGGCGGCAGTCGGTGGCCTCGGCCAGGGCCAGAAGCGCGTCGAGCTTGCCGCGCATCACCTGCTTGAAGTCCTCGGTGGCGGGGCTCTCGTCGATCATGCGGCGCTGGTTGACCACGTCCTGCAGGCCGTAGGCCATCCACGCATCGGCGGGCAGGCCGTCGCGGCCGGCACGGCCGGTTTCCTGGTAGTAGCCCTCGATGTTCTTGGGCATGTCCAGATGGCCGACGAAGCGCACGTCGGGCTTGTCGATGCCCATGCCGAAGGCGATGGTCGCCACCATCACGATGCCGTCCTCTTCATCGCGCAGGAACCGGTCCTGGTGCTTCTGGCGCACCGCGGCATCGAGGCCGGCGTGGTAGGGCAGGGCGTTGATGCCGGCATCGACCAGCAGCTTGGCCACCTCCTCGACACGCTTGCGCGACTGGCAGTACACCACGCCCGATTCGCCCTCGTGCTCGCGCTCGATGAAGCGCAGCAGCTGCGTGGTGGCGTCCTTCTTCTCGACGATGGTGTAGCGGATGTTGGGCCGGTCGAAGCTGCTGATGAACTGGCGCGCCTCCTGCAGCTGCAGCCGCTCGACGATGTCGGCTCGGGTGAGATCGTCGGCCGTGGCGGTGAGCGCGATGCGCGGCACGCTGCCGAAGCGCTCGTGCAATACGGTGAGCGCGCGGTACTCGGGGCGGAAGTCGTGGCCCCACTGGCTCACGCAGTGCGCCTCGTCGATGGCGAAGAGGCTCAGCTTGCCGCGCGCATGCAGGCCGTCGAGCAGCTCCAGGAAGCGCGGCGTGGTCACGCGCTCGGGCGCGGCGTAGACCATGGTGATCTCGGCGCGCGCGACGCGGCGCTCCACGTCGAGCGTCTCGTTCCAGTCCAGCGTGGAATTGAGGAAGGCCGCATCCACGCCCGCTTCATGCAGCGCCCCCACCTGGTCGTGCATCAGCGCGATGAGGGGCGACACCACCACCGTCACACCGTGGCCCGTGCGCTGGCGCGCGATGGCGGGAATCTGGTAGCACAGCGACTTGCCGCCGCCCGTGGGCATGAGCACCAGCGCATCGCCGCCCTCGCCCACGTGCTCGACGATGCCGGCCTGCGGGCCGCGGAAGTCCGTGTAGCCGAAGACCTCCTGCAGGATCTGGTGCGTGAGGATGGCGGTGGGGGAGTCGGACTGGGGGAGGGCGGACACAGGTGGGCGCTGAATGGGGTGGGCCGGCGCCCGGGGCGGCGCAGCCTGCGATTGTCTCAGCCTCGCCCAGCCGGTCGCCAGAAGCGTTAGCAAATTGCGTCCCGTCCGGCTGACCCAAGGGCTGGCACGCCCCTTGCAAGCAATTTCGCCCGGATGATCTGACCTGTATAGACAGCATTCCGATGCACTAACATCGAGGGAAACGCACCGGAATGGGCTCTTTCAGGGTTTAACCTGTATAGACAGGCACAGGCATCCGCACAAAATTCGCCCACTTTTCCAAAACGTTTGTCGTTCCACCAGGAGTCTCCATGGTCAAGAAGCTCGTCGTCCAAGTTGCCATCGTTGTCGCTGCAGGCCTTCTCGCCAGCGGCGCGGCGCAGGCGCAAGAAACCAAGATCGCGCTGGGCATGTCCGGCTGGACGGGCTTTGCGCCCCTCACGCTCGCGGACAAGGCCGGCATCTTCAAGAAGAACGGCCTGGACGTGGAGCTGAAGATGATTCCGCAGAAGGACCGCCACCTGGCCCTGGCCTCCGGCGCCATCCAGTGCGCCGCCACCACGGTGGAGACGCACGTGGCCTGGAACGCCAACGGCGTGCCCATCACGCAGATCTTCCAGATGGACAAGTCCTACGGCGCCGACGGCCTGGCCGTGCGCAACGACGTGAAGGGCTTCGCTGACCTCAAGGGCAAGGCCATCGGCGTGAGCGCGCCGGGCACGGCGCCGTACTTCGGCCTGGCCTGGATGCTCAGCAAGAACGGCATGAGCCTGAAGGACGTCAAGCTGGTCTCACTGGAGCCCCAGCCCGCCGCCCAGGCCTTCGTGGCCGGCCAGAACGACGCCGCCATGACCTACGAGCCCTACCTGTCGACGGTGCGTTCCAACCCCACCGCCGGCAAGATCCTGGCCACCACGCTGGACTACCCGATGGTGATGGACACCGTGGGCTGCGCGCCCACCTGGCTCAAGGCCAACGCCAAGGCCGCGCAGGCACTGGCCAACTCCTACTTCGAGGCGCTGGAGATGATCAAGGCCGACCCGGCCAAGTCCAACGAGATCATGGGCGCGGCGGTGAAGCAGCCCGGCGAGAAGTTCGCGGAATCGTCGAAGTACCTGCGCTGGCAGGACAAGGCGGCCAACCAGAAGTTCTTCTCGGGCGAGCTGATGCAGTTCATGAAGGACTCGGTGCCGATCCTGCTGGAGGCCGGCGTGATCCGCAAGGCGCCCGATGACCTGAACGCCACCTTCGACGCGTCCTTCATCAAGTAAGCACAGCACCGAAGCGCAACAGGATGAGCACGATGCAAGCCGCGTCCCCGATCCGCAGCGCAGCCGCGCCGGCACCCCTGCCGGCCGTGGCTGCCAAGCCCGCGCGCCGCTCGCGCACCTGGGCCCCCCTGGAACCCGTGAGCCCGCGCAGCCGCTGGATGCTGGGCGTGGCCTTCTTCGTGCTCTTCGTGGTGGTGTGGGCCGCCGTCACGCTGGGCGGGCTGGTGTCGCCCACCTTCCTGGCCAGCCCCGCCACCATGGTGAAGGAAGCCTGGCTGCTCTTCACCGAGTTCAACTTCATCCACGACATCGGCATGACCGTGTGGCGGGTGTTCGGCGGCTTCATCCTGGCGGCCGTGGTCGCGGTGCCGCTGGGCATCGCGATGGGCGCCTACAAGCCGGTCGAGGCTTTCCTGGAGCCCTTCGTCTCCTTCTGCCGCTACCTGCCCGCCTCGGCCTTCATCCCGCTGCTCATCCTGTGGGCCGGCATCGGCGAGACGCAGAAGCTGCTGGTGATCTTCATCGGCTCGGTGTTCCAGATCATCCTGATGGTGGCCGTCACCGTCGGCGGCGCGCGCAAGGACCTGGTGGAGGCCGCCTACACGCTGGGCGCCGACAGCCGCGGCATCGTGCGGCGCGTGCTCATTCCGGGCGCCGCGCCCGGCATCGCCGAGACGCTGCGCCTGGTGCTGGGCTGGGCCTGGACCTACGTGATCGTGGCGGAGCTGATCGGCTCGTCCTCGGGCATCGGCCACATGATCACCGACAGCCAGGCGCTCCTGAACACCGGGCAGATCATCTTCGGGATCATCGTGATCGGCGTCATCGGCCTGATCTCCGACTTCGTCTTCAAGGCGATCAACAAGCGTCTCTTCGCGTGGGCATCGCTATGAACAACCAACTGTCGATCCGTGGCGTCTCCCGCACCTTCGAGGGCGCGCACGGCAAGAAGACCCAGGCCCTGCTGCCGGTGGATTTCGAAGTGCGCGAGAACGACTTCGTCACCATCCTCGGCCCCTCGGGCTGCGGCAAGTCCACGCTGCTGCGCATCGTCGCGGGCCTGGACTACCCCAGCGGCGGCCAGGTGCTGCTGGACGGCCAGGCCATCGAAGGCCCCGGCGCCGATCGCGGCATGGTGTTCCAGAGCTACACGCTCTTTCCCTGGCTCAACATCGAGCAGAACATCCGCTTCGGCCTGCGCGAGCGCGGCGTCTCCGAGGCGCAGCAGAAGGAGCGCGCCGACTACTTCATCGCCAAGGTGGGGCTGCGCGGTTTCGAGCACCACTTTCCCAAGCAGCTCTCGGGCGGCATGCAGCAGCGCACCGCCATCGCCCGCGCGCTGGCCAACGACCCGAAGATGCTGCTGATGGATGAGCCCTTCGGTGCGCTGGACAACCAGACCCGCGTGCTCATGCAGGAACTGCTGCTGGGCATCTGGGAGGCCGAGCGCAAGACGGTGCTCTTCGTCACGCACGACATCGACGAGGCCATCTTCATGGCCAACCGCGTGGCGGTGTTCAGCGCGCGCCCGGGCCGCATCAAGAGCGAGATCGCGGTGGACCTGCCGCACCCGCGCCACTACACCATCAAGACTTCGCCAGAATTCATGGACCTGAAGGCGCGTCTCACGGAAGAGATCCGCGCCGAGTCCATGGCAGCCGCCGAACACTGAACGCGAAGAAGAAACCGATGTCGTCCAAGACCCGCCCCGCCCAGCCGCACAAGCGCCCCGCCGCAAAAGCCGCCGCTCCCGCGCCGGCCATGCCCGCGCTCGCGCTGTACGAGCAGGTCAAGGAACACATCACGAAGAAGATCCAGGATGGCTCCTGGCCCGCCGGCCACCGCCTGCCTTCGGAGCATGAGCTGGTCGCGCAGTTCGGCATCTCGCGCATGACGGTCAACCGCGCGCTGCGCGAGCTGGTGGAGCAGGGCCGAGTGGTGCGAGTCGCCGGCGTGGGCAGCTTCGTGGCCGAGGACAAGCCGCAGTCGACGCTGCTGCAGATCGCCAACATCGCCAGCGAGATCCGCGCGCGCGGCCACGACTATGGCTACCGCCTGGTGTCGGGCGAGCGCGTGGCTGCCTCTGCCGACGTGGCCGCCTGGCTTGACCTGCGCGCGGGCGAGTCGGTGTTCCACAGCGTGTGCCTGCACCTGGAAGACGGCGTCCCGGTGCAGCTGGAAGACCGCTACGTGAACCCGCGCGTGGTGCCCGACTTCCTGGAGCAGGACCTGGAGGTCACGCCCCCGAGCGAGTACCTGGTCAGGAGCGTGCCCTTCGACCAGATCGAACACCTCGTCGACGCGGTGCTGCCCACCGCCGAGCAGGCGCAGCGCCTGGTCATGCCCGCGGCGGAGCCCTGCCTGCTGCTCACGCGCCGCACCTGGACGCGCAGCGTTCCTGTCACGCTGGTGCGCTGCCTGCACCCCGCATCGCGCTACCGCCTCGGCAGCCGATTCCGCGCGGACGGCAACCCCAGTTTCGGCTGACCGCCGAGTCAGGCACTTCGGCTTTCGCGCGAAACCACTTGTATAGACAACTTACAACCATGAACACCAAGACTGTCACACTCAACCCGGGCCAAGTGGACCTGGCCCTTCTGCGCCGCATCCATGCAGGCGGCATCACGCTGCAGCTGGCCGACAGCACCGCCACCGGCATGGACGCCGCGCAGGCCGCGGTGCAGCGCATCGTCGATCACGACGAGGTGGTCTACGGCATCAACACCGGCTTCGGCAAGCTGGCCAGCACGCGCATCGGCAACGACCACCTGGCCGAGCTGCAGCGCAACCTGGTGCTCTCGCACAGCGTGGGCACCGGCGTGCCGCTGGATGCGGCCGTCGTGCGCCTGGTGCTGGCTACCAAGGCGGTGAGCCTGGCGCGCGGCCACTCGGGCGTGCGGCCCGCGCTGGCGCATGCGCTGCTGCAGCTCTTCAATGCGGGCATCACGCCGGCCATTCCTTGCAAGGGCTCGGTGGGCGCCTCCGGCGACCTCGCGCCGCTGGCACACCTGGCCTGCGTGCTCATCGGCGAAGGCGAGGCCTTCACCGTCCAAGGCGAAAAGGTGAGCGGCGCGCAGGCGATGAAGCTCATCGGCCTCGATCCCTTCGTGCTCGGCCCCAAGGAAGGACTGGCGCTGCTCAACGGCACGCAGGTGTCGACCTCGCTGGCGCTGGCCGGCCTCTTCGGTGCCGAGAACGTGTTCGCGGCCGCGCTGATGTCCGGCGCGCTGTCGCTGGAAGCCATCCAGGGTTCCATCAAGCCCTTCGATCCGCGCATCCATGCCGCTCGCGGCCAGCCCGGCCAGATCGCTGTGGCCGCCGCGGTCCGCTCGCTGCTGGAAGGCAGCGAGATCGTGCCTTCGCATGCCGACTGCGGCCGCGTGCAGGACCCTTATTCGGTGCGCTGCATCCCGCAGGTGATGGGCGCGTGCCTGGACAACCTCTCGCATGCTGCGCGCGTGCTGGTGATCGAGGCCAATGCCGCGTCGGACAACCCGCTGGTCTTCACCGACACCGGCGAGGTGATCTCCGGCGGCAACTTCCACGCCGAGCCGGTGGCCTTCGCGGCCGACATCATTGCCCTCGCGGTGAGCGAAGTGGGCGCCATCTCGGAGCGCCGCCTCGCGTTGCTGCTGGACACGGGTCTCTCGGGCCTGCCGCCATTCCTGGTGAAGGACGGTGGCCTGAACTCCGGCTTCATGATCGCGCAGGTCACGGCCGCCGCGCTGGCGTCGGAGAACAAGTCGCTGGCCCACCCCGGGAGCGTCGACAGCCTGCCCACCTCGGCCAACCAGGAGGACCATGTCTCCATGGCCACCTACGCGGCGCGCCGCCTGGGCGACATGGTGGGCAACACGGCCGTGGTGGTGGGTATCGAAGCCATGGCCGCCGCGCAAGGCATCGAGCTCAAGCGCGGCCTGAAAAGCTCGCCGCTGGTCGAAGCCGAGTTCGCCGCCATCCGCCAGAAGGTCGCCTTCCTCGAACGCGACCGCTACCTCGCACCCGACATCGAATCCATGCGGCAGTGGGCCCTGAACGCCCGGCTGCCCGACGTCCTGCTCCACATCCTGCCCAGCCACACCTCGGAGGTCTGATCCATGAACGCACCCGACAACAAGCTCATCGCCCAGATGGCCGACCCGCGCCACGACCCCACGCGCGTGATCCGCGCACCGCGCGGCAGCCAGCTCAACTGCAAGAGCTGGCTCACCGAGGCCCCCTTCCGCATGCTGCAGAACAACCTGGACGCCGAGGTGGCCGAGCGCCCGCAGGACCTGGTGGTTTACGGCGGCATCGGCCGCGCCGCGCGCAACTGGGCCTGCTACGACCAGATCCTGGCGACGCTGAAGGAACTGAACGACGACGAGTCGCTCCTGATCCAGTCGGGCAAGCCGGTGGGCGTGTTCAAGACGCACGAGAACGCCCCGCGCGTGCTCATCGCCAACTCCAACCTGGTGCCCAAGTGGGGCAACTGGGAGCACTTCAACGAGCTGGACCGCAAGGGCCTCTTCATGTACGGCCAGATGACCGCCGGCAGCTGGATCTACATCGGCAGCCAGGGCATCGTGCAGGGCACCTTCGAGACCTTCGTCGAGGCCGGCCGCCAGCACTACGACAACGACCTGTCGGGCAAGTGGATCCTCACCGCCGGTCTGGGCGGCATGGGTGGCGCGCAGCCGCTGGCCGCGACGCTGGCCGGCGCCTGCTCGCTCACCGTCGAGTGCCAGCAGTCGAGCATCGACTTCCGCCTGCGCACCCGCTACGTCGACAAACAGGCGCGCGACATCGACCATGCCTTCGAGCTGCTGATGCAGCACACCCAAGCGAAGGAAGCCGTGTCGATCGCGCTGCTGGGCAACGCGGCCGAGGTCCTCCCGGAACTGGTGAAGCGCGCCAGGGCCGGGGGCATGAAGCCGGACCTGGTGACCGACCAGACCTCGGCGCACGACCTGATCAACGGCTACCTGCCCATGGGCTGGAGCGTGGCCAAGTGGCAGGCCGCGATGAAGGACGACGCGCAGCACGCCGCACTGAAGGCCGCCGCGGCCAAGTCCTGCGCGGTGCACGTGCAGGCCATGCTCGACTTCCAGGCCATGGGCATCCCCACCGTGGACTACGGCAACAACATCCGCCAGGTGGCTTTCGACGAAGGCGTGAAGAACGCCTTCGACTTCCCCGGCTTCGTGCCCGCCTACATCCGCCCGCTGTTCTGCGAGGGCAAGGGCCCCTTCCGCTGGGTGGCGCTGTCGGGCGATCCGGAAGACATCTACAAGACCGACGCCAAGATCAAGGAGCTGTTCCCCGAGAACAAGCACACGCACCGCTGGCTGGACATGGCGCGCGAGCGCATCAGCTTCCAGGGCCTGCCGGCGCGCATCTGCTGGCTGGGCCTGGGCGAGCGCCACAAGGCGGGCCTGGCCTTCAACGAGATGGTGAAGAACGGCGAGCTGAAGGCACCCATCGTCATCGGCCGCGACCACCTGGACACCGGCTCGGTGGCCAGCCCCAACCGCGAGACCGAGGCGATGAAGGACGGCACGGATGCCGTCAGCGACTGGCCGCTGCTGAACGCGCTGCTCAACACCGCGGGCGGCGCTACCTGGGTCAGCCTGCACCATGGCGGCGGCGTGGGCATGGGCTACTCGCAGCATTCGGGCGTGGTGATCGTGTGCGACGGCACCGACGCGGCCGCCAGGCGCATCGAGCGCGTGCTGTGGAACGACCCGGCCACCGGCGTCATGCGCCATGCCGATGCGGGCTACGACATCGCCATCGACACGGCGAAGAAGCAGGGCCTGAACCTGCCCATGCTGAAGTGAGCGTCGACCGCAGCTTCTTCTACTTCTTCGATCGCGAGCGCCTGCCCGCCACGCCGTGGAAGAACGGCGGCGGCAGCACCCGCGAGGTGGCCTGCTGGCCGCGCGGCGCGAGCATCGACAACTTCGAATGGCGGGTGAGCATCGCGAGCATCGCGCAGCCCGGACCTTTCTCCGTGTTCGAAGGCGTCGACCGCCAGATCACGCTGCTCGATGGCGACGGCGTGCGGCTGCGCTCGGCCGACGGGCGCATCGACCATCGCCTGGACTCGCCGAACATGCCCTTTGCCTTCAGCGGCGACGAGGCGATCGACTGCACGCTGCTGGACGGGCCGTCGAGCGATTTCAACGTGATGACCCGGCGCGGCACCTGCCATGCCGAGCTGCGCGTCCTCGAAGCCGCTGCCGAGGTCGAAGCTTCGGTGCACGGCCTGCTGTACGCGCTGGAAGGCAGCTGGTCGCTGGCGCCCGGCGAGCGCCTCGTCAAGGGCCAGGGCATCTGGTGGGGCGGCAAGCCGCAGGGGCGGCAGGTGCAGCCGCTGGATGTCAAGGCGCTGTTGCTGTCCGTGCGCATCATCGAAGCATGAGTTCATCCATGAAGCCTGCCGATCACTACCCGTCAGCCGATGGCTTGTGGACCCGCCTGCGGCTGCTGCCGGAGGACGCCGGCAGCGCAAGCCCCGCGACCATCGCCGTTGCGCAGGGCCGCATTGCCTGGGTCGGTGCGCCGGACGAACTGCCCGCGATGTACGCCGGCTTGCCAGTGCACGACGGCGGTGGCGCGCTGGTCACGCCCGGCCTCGTCGACTGCCACACCCACCTGGTCTACGGCGGCCGCCGCGCCAACGAATTTGCCATGCGCCTGGCCGGCGCCACCTATGAGGAAGTGGCCAAGGCCGGCGGCGGCATCGTCTCGACCGTGCGTGCCACGCGCGAGGCCAGCGAGGACGAGCTTTTCGCATCGGGCGCCGCCAGGTTGCAGAGCCTGCTGGCCGACGGCGTCTGCGCCATCGAGATCAAGTCCGGCTACGGCCTGTCGCTGGAACACGAGCGCAAGCAGCTGCGCGTGGCGCGACGCCTGGGTGAGGCCTTCGGCGTGACGGTGAAGACCACCTTCCTGGGCGCGCACGCGCTGCCGCCGGAATACGCCGGCCGCAGCAGCGAATACATCGACCTCGTGTGCAAGGAGATGCTGCCCGCGCTCGCCGCCGAAGGGCTGGTGGATGCGGTCGACGTGTTCTGCGAGCGCATCGCCTTCTCGCTGGAAGAGACCGAGCGGGTCTTCCAGGCTGCGCAGGCGCTGGGCATTCCGGTGAAGCTGCATGCCGAGCAGCTCTCGGACATGGATGGCGCGGCGCTGGCCGCGCGCTACGGTGCGCTGTCCTGCGACCACATCGAGCACCTGTCGGCCAAGGGCATCGAGGCGATGAAGAAGGCTGGCACGATCGCCGTGCTGCTGCCCGGCGCCTACTACACGCTGCGCGACACGCACCTGCCGCCCATTGAGGCGCTGCGCGCCGCGGGCGTGCCGATGGCGGTGTCGACCGACCACAACCCCGGCACCTCGCCCACGCTGAGCCTGCTGCTGATGGTCAACATGGCCTGCACCTTGTTCAGGCTCACCGTCCCCGAGGCGCTGGCTGGCGTGACGACTCATGCCGCGCGCGCCCTGGGCCTGCAGAGCACGCACGGCCGCATCGCCCCCGGCCTGCCGGCCAACTTCGTGCTGTGGGACGTGAGCGAAGGCGCCGAACTGGCCTACTGGTTCGGCCAGCGGCCGCTGCGCACCGTGGTGCGCCAGGGCCGCATCGCCTCGGGAGCCGCAGCATGAGCGCCGGGCGCCTGTTCGCCGCCGATGCGCTCTTGCCCGGAGGCTGGGCGAAAGACGTGCTGCTGGCCTGGAGCGATTCGGGCCAGCTCACGCAGGTCGATGCGGGTGCGCAGGCACCTGCCGGCGTGCAGACAGTCCAGGGCCCGCTGATCCCCGGCATGCCCAACCTGCATTCGCATGCCTTCCAGCGCGGCTTTGCGGGCCTCACCGAATACCGCGCCGGCGAGCAGGACAGCTTCTGGAGTTGGCGCACGCTGATGTACCGCTTCGCCGGTCGCCTGGCGCCTTCGCACATGGAGGCCATCGCCACCTGGCTCTATGCCGAGATGCTGGAGGCGGGCTATACCAGCGTGTGCGAGTTCCAGTACGTGCACCACCAGCCGGACGGCCGGCCCTACGCCGACGACGCCACGCTGAGCCTGGCGCTGCTGCGCGCGGCGCAGAAGGTGGGCATTGGCTTCACGCTGCTGCCGGTGCTGTACCAGACCAGCGGCTTCGGTGGCCTCGCGCCGAACGAAGGGCAGCGGCGCTTCATCCGGTCCACCGACTCGATGCTCGCACTGCTGGAATCGTTGAAGCCTCACTGCAATGCGCAGGGCGCCTGCCTCGGCCTCGCGCCGCATTCGCTGCGCGCCGTGCCGCCCGAGGCGCTGCGCGAGGCCATCGCAGGCCTCGATGCCATCGACCGCAGCGCGCCCATCCACATCCACATCGCGGAGCAGGCCAAGGAAGTCGAGGACTGCATCGCCTGGAGCGGCCAGCGCCCCGTCGAGTGGCTGCTGGACCACGCGCCGGTCGACGCGCGCTGGTGCCTGGTGCATGCGACCCACATGAGCGATGCCGAATACCAGCGCGCGGCCGCCAGCGGCGCGGTGGCGGGCCTGTGCCCCACCACCGAGGCCAACCTGGGCGACGGCATCTTCGACCTGCCGCGCTGGCGGCTTCACCATGGCGCCTGGGGCGTGGGCTCCGACAGCCATGCGACGGTCAACGCCGCCGAGGAACTGCTGATGCTGGAATACAGCCAGCGCCTGGCCACGCGCCAGCGAAACGTCGGTGCCAGCGCCGCGCAGCCGCAGGTGGCCACGGCCCTCACGCTGGCGGCGGTGCAGGGCGGGGCGCAAGCCTGCGGCCGCGCGGTGGGCGGGATCGAAGCAGGCCAACAGGCCGACTTCGTGGTGCTCGACGCGGACCACCTCGCGCTGCAGGGCCTGGGCGCAGCCGAGATGCTCTCGGCCCATGTCTTCGCCAGCCACCGCACCAGTGCCATCGACGCCGTGTGGGTGGGCGGCCAGTCGCGCGTCACCGCCGGCCGCCACGCATTGCACGACGAGGCCGTCCGCGCCTTCACCGGCGCGCGCAGCCAGCTTCTTCAGGATTGATCTTCACCATGGCCACCTTCAGCACCACCGAGCCGCCCTTCCGCTTCCGCCAGGGAACGCGACCGCTGCTCATCTCGATGCCGCACGTCGGCACGCACGTGCCGCCCATGCTGGCTGCGCGCCTCACCCAGGAAGCGCGCCACGTGCCCGACACCGACTGGCACCTGGAGCAGCTCTACGACTTCGCCGACGAACTCGGCGCCTCGGTGCTGGTGGCCACGCATTCGCGCTACGTCATCGACCTGAACCGTCCGCCGGACGGCGCGAGCCTCTACCCCGGCCAGAGCGTCACCGGCCTGTGCCCCGTCGACACCTTCGACGACACGCCGCTGTACGCCGATGCCAAGGACCTGCCCGGCGACGAAGAGATCGCCGCGCGCCGCGAGGCCATCTGGCGGCCCTACCACGCCAAGCTGGCAGAGGAACTGGCGCGCATCAGGGCCACGCACGGCATCGCCGCGTTGTGGGACGCGCATTCCATCCGCTCGGTGCTGCCGCGCTTCTTCGAAGGCAAGCTGCCCGACCTGAACCTGGGCACCGCCGACGGCGCCAGCTGCGATCCGGCGCTGGCGCAGGCGCTGCTGGACATCGGCAAGGCGGCCACCGGCTACACGGCCGTGCTCAACGGCCGCTTCAAGGGCGGCCACATCACGCGCCAGCACGGCAACCCGGCCGGCGGTGTGCACGCAGTGCAACTGGAGATGACGCAGAGCAGCTACATGCAGGAGGCATTGCCCTTCGACTACCTGCCTGAGGTGGCGGACGGCGTGAAGCCGCATGTGCGGCGGATGCTGGAGGCGGTGCTCGGCTTCGTGGAGTCGCAGCGGCGCTGATGGCCCGCGCGGGCCGCGGGAAAGGCCCGCTTTCTACAATCGGGGGCATGAAGCCCACCGCCTACACCCGTGGCCAGGCCCTGCCCGGCATCCTCGCGAAGCGCATCGCCATCCTCGATGGCGCCATGGGCACCATGATCCAGCGCTTCAAGCTGACCGAGGAACAGTACCGCGGCGAACGCTTCAAGGACTTCGAGCGCGACGTGAAGGGCAACAACGAACTGCTCTCGCTCACGCGCCCGGACGTGATCCGCGACATCCACGAGGGCTACCTCGCGGCCGGCGCGGACCTCATCGAGACCAACACCTTCGGCGCCACCCGCATCGCGCAGGAGGACTACAAGATGGCCGAGCTGGCGCGCGAGATGAATCTCGAATCCGCCAAGCTCGCCCGCGCCGCCTGCGACAAGTACAGCACCCCTGACAAGCCGCGCTTCGTGGCCGGCGCCCTCGGCCCCACGCCCAAGACGGCCAGCATCAGCCCCGACGTGAACGACCCGGGCGCGCGCAACGTGGGCTTCGAGGAACTGCGCGCCTCCTACTACGAGCAGGTCGAGGCGCTGGTGGAAGGCGGCGCGGACGTGCTGCTGGTCGAGACCATCTTCGACACCCTCAACGCCAAGGCCGCGCTCTTCGCCATCGACGAGTACTTCGAGAACAGCGGCGAGCGCCTGCCCATCATCATCAGCGGCACGGTCACCGACGCCTCGGGCCGCATCCTCAGCGGCCAGACCGTCACCGCCTTCTGGCACAGCGTGCGGCATGCGCAGCCGCTGGCCATCGGCCTGAACTGCGCGCTGGGCGCCGCGCTGATGCGGCCCTACATCCAGGAGCTGGCCAAGGTGGCGGAAGACACCTTCATCAGCTGCTACCCCAACGCCGGCCTGCCCAACCCGATGAGCGAGACGGGCTTCGACGAGACGCCCGATGTCACCTCGCGCCTGCTGCACGAGTTCGCGGCCGAGGGGCTGGTGAACATCGTGGGCGGCTGCTGCGGAACCACGCCGGACCACATCGCGGCCATCGGCGCCGCGGTGCGCCCGGTGGCTGCGCGAGGCGTGCAGCAGCGCCGGGCCTTCTATCGCGAAGCGGCCTGAGCGGGTGCTGGCGCATGACCGAAAGGGGCGCTGCGGCGCCCCTTCCGCTTTCATGAAGGCGGCGTAAAGCGAGCCACGCAATGTAAGGATGGTCCACCGCACGGCCCGGCCCGTCGTTGGAGGTACACGCGACCTTGGCTGATTGACAGCCACGGTGCCACCCGGCCTCATGGGTCGAGCACAACACGGAGCCATTCATGAAAGAACAACATGCCCCGCCGCGGATGCGCCTGCGCTGGCGGCTCACGCAGGGCGTCGTCGCCGGCCTGCTGGCGCTGCCCCTGGCGGCACTCGCGCAGCAGGCCTTCACCCGCGCGAGCGTCACCCTGATGGCCGGGCCCGGAAACAGCTACCCGGCGGTGGCCCAGCTCGGCTACGGCCAGCCGGTGGACGTCATGGGCTGCACGCAAGGCTACGGCTGGTGTGACGTCATGCTTCCCGACGGCCTGCGCGGCTGGCTCTTCGCCGGCGTGCTGGAGTATCCCTACCAGGGCGCACCGGTGCCCCTGCCGGGCTACGGCGCGGTGATCGGCGTGCCGATCGTCACCTTCAGCCTGGGCAACTACTGGGGCCGCTACTACCGCGACCGCCCGTGGTACGACGAGCCGCGCTGGTGGGGGGGCCGCCCGCCGCCGCCGCCGGTGGCCGGCTGGCGTCCGCCGCCGCCGTCGCGGCCGGCCTGGCAACCGCATCCAGGACCGCCGCCGCCCAACTTCCGGCCGCCGCGCCCGCCGGCGTGGCAGCAACCGGGCTGGCCCGACAACCATGTGCGGCCGCCGCGCGACCCTGGCATGCAACCGCCGCGGCCCGGTCCTGGCGGCCCGCCGATGGGCGGCCGGCCGGCCAACCTCGGCGAAGGCCGGCAGTGGGACGGCCATGGGGGCCGCGGCCCCGGCGGACCGCCGCCGCAGGCCGGCAATCGCTACCCCGGCGGCCCGGCGGCCCAGCCGGGCGGTCCCGGTCCCGGCAGCGGGCCTCAGATCCACCGCCGCGACTGGGCTCCCGGAGCCGACCGCGGTGGTTGGGAGCGGGGCGGCAACGGTCCTTGACGCCGTGGCAGCCCCCGGTCCGGCTAGCCCCGTCCCATCAGCGCCACGAAGCGCTGCGCCCCCAACCCCAGGGGGCGCTCCTTGGACCAGACCACGTCCACCCACAGGTCCAGCTCGTTCGACAGGTTCTCGAACACGATCTCCACCAGCGTGCCGGCCGCCACGTGCGGCCGCGCCAGGTTGCGCGGCAGCCAGCCCCAGCCCAGGCCGGCGCTGATCATGCTCAGCGCCGCCAGCGCGTTGTCGGTGCGCCAGGTGTGGCGGCCGAAGACCAGGCGGGGGTCGGTGGTGGCCAGGTCGCGGCCGGCCACCACGATCTGCCGCGTGTTGTGCAGGTGCTCCTCGCGCAGCTTGCCGTCGCGCGCGGACAGGAGCACCGGGTGCGTGGGCGCGACCATCATGGCCAGGGTTTCGCTGGTCACTTCCTGGAAGCCCTCGCGGCCGTCCAGGCTGGGCCGCTCGAAGACCAGGGCCAGCTGCGCCCGGCCGGTGTGCAGCATGGCCAGCGCGTCGGCCTGCGGCGCGGCCAGCACCTCGCATTCCAGCAGCGGATGCTCGGCCGCCAGCGTGGCCAGCACGTTGCTCCAGGGCGCCGCCAGCAGCTCCGGCGCCACCGCCAGCGTCAGGCGTGATTCCAGCCCCTGCGTGAGCCCGAGCGCCTGCACCTGCAGGGCCTTGAGTTGCGCATCCACCAGCCGCGCCTGCGGCTCCAGCGAGCGCGCGGCGGCGGTCGGCTTGGGCTCCCGGCCACTGCGGTCGAAGAGCGGCAGGTCCAGGTCGGCTTCGAGGTTGGCGATGGCCATGCTGACCGCCGAGGGCACGCGGCGCAGCGCCCGTGCCGCGGCCGAGAAGGAGCCGTGGTCGAGCACGGCCAGGAACACCTGCAGGTTGTCGCTGGAAAGGCTCATGGACGCCCAACCTTTCAAGAAAACTGAAAGAAGATGACTTTATATATCAGCCATCAACACATAAAGTCCAGTCCAACGAATCAGTTTCTCTCGCAAGGAAGGTCATGCAGGGCATCAAGCGCAAAGTCGTCTACGTCGGTCTGTACGAAGCCATCGCCATCGTGGTGGCCAGCTTCGGCTTTGCCGCGATGTCGGGCCAGGAACTGAGCCATGCAGCGCCGCTGTCGGTGGCCGCCTCGGTCATCGCCGTGGTCTGGAACCTGATCTTCAACAGCCTGTTCGAGATGTGGGAGTCGCGCCAGGCGGTCAAGGGCCGCAGCGTCGCGCGCCGCGTGGCGCATGCCATCGGCTTCGAAGGCGGCCTGGTGCTGATCTTGGTGCCGCTGGTGGCCTGGTGGCTGGACGTGTCGCTGTGGCATGCCCTGCTGATGGACCTGGGCCTGGTGGTGTTCTTCCTGGTCTACACCTTCGTCTTCAACTGGGTGTTCGACCGCGTGTTCGGCCTGCCGGCCTCCGCCGTCGCGGCGCCCCAAGGGGCATCGCAGCCCGCGTAAAATCCTCGGTCCCAAGGAGCGTTGCAGCGCTCGCCGCGATCACGTTGATGGCGGCGCGGCGTCAGGCTTGGGACTTCTTCTTTCGCAACGACGCTCGCCTGTACGTGCCTTCACAGGTGAGCCCATGTCCGACACCCAAGCCCTCGTCCCCCCCATGAAGCTGTCCGGCCTCGAGCCGGTGCGCATCGGCGAGGGCTCGCTCTTCGTGAACATCGGGGAGCGCACCAATGTCACCGGCTCCAAGGCCTTCGCCCGCATGATCCTCAACGGCCAGTTCGAGGAAGCGCTGGCCGTGGCGCGCCAGCAGGTGGAGAACGGCGCGCAGGTGATCGACGTGAACATGGACGAGGCCATGCTCGACAGCAAGGCCGCCATGGTGCGCTTCCTGAACCTGATCGCCAGCGAGCCGGACATCGCCCGCGTGCCGATCATGATCGACAGCTCCAAGTGGGAGGTGATCGAGGCCGGCCTGCGCTGCGTGCAGGGCAAGGGCATCGTCAACTCCATCTCCATGAAGGAAGGCGTCGACAAGTTCAAGCACGAGGCCGCGCTGGTCCGCCGCTACGGCGCCGCCGCCGTGGTGATGGCCTTCGACGAGCAGGGCCAGGCCGACACCTACGCCCGCAAAGTCGAGATCTGCGAGCGCGCCTACCGCATCCTGGTCGACGAGGTCGGCTTCCCGCCCGAGGACATCATCTTTGACCCCAACATCTTCGCGGTGGCCACCGGCATCGAGGAGCACAACAACTACGCCGTCGACTTCATCGAAGCCACCCGCTGGATCAAGCAGAACCTGCCGGGCGCCAAGGTGTCGGGCGGCGTGAGCAACGTGAGCTTCTCCTTCCGCGGCAACGACCCGGTGCGCGAGGCCATCCACACCGTGTTCCTCTACCACGCGATCCAGGCGGGCATGGACATGGGCATCGTCAACGCCGGCATGGTGGGCGTCTACGACGACCTGGAGCCCGCCCTGCGCGAGCGCGTGGAAGACGTGGTGCTCAACCGCCGCCCCGACGCCGGCGAGCGCCTGGTGGAAGTGGCCGAGTCGGCCAAGGGCGCCGCCAAGGACGACAGCCGCAAGAACGACTGGCGCGGCACGCCCGAGGCGCCGGTGGCTGTGGGCCAGCGCCTGGCGCATGCGCTGGTGCACGGCATCACCGACTTCATCGTCCCGGACACCGAGGAAGCCTACCGCGCCATCCTCGCCGATGGCGGCCGCCCGATCAACGTGATCGAAGGCCCGCTCATGGACGGCATGAACGTCGTGGGCGACCTCTTCGGCCAGGGCAAGATGTTCCTGCCGCAGGTCGTGAAGTCGGCCCGCGTGATGAAGCAGGCCGTGGCCCACCTCATTCCCTACATCGAGGAAGAGAAGCGCCAGGACGAGGCCGCCGGCCGCGACGTGCGCAGCAAGGGCAAGATCATCATCGCCACCGTCAAGGGCGACGTGCACGACATCGGCAAGAACATCGTCACGGTGGTCCTGCAGTGCAACAACTTCGAGGTCGTGAACATGGGCGTGATGGTGCCCTGCCACGAGATCCTGGCGCGCGCCAAGGTCGAGGGCGCGGACATCGTGGGCCTGTCGGGCCTGATCACGCCCAGCCTGGAGGAGATGCAGTACGTCGCCGGCGAGATGCAGAAGGACGAGCACTTCCGCCTGCGCAAGATCCCGCTGCTCATCGGCGGTGCCACCACCAGCCGCGTGCACACGGCCGTGAAGATCGCGCCGCACTACGAAGGCCCGGTGGTCTACGTGCCCGACGCCTCGCGCAGCGTGAGCGTGGCGCAGAGCCTGCTGAGCGAGCAGGCCGCGAAGTACATCGACGAGATCAACGCCGACTACGAGAAGGTGCGCCACCAGCACGCCAACAAGAAGCAGGTGCCCCTGTGGCCGTTGGCCAAGGCGCGCGCCAACAAGACGCCCGTCGACTGGAACGGCTACCAGCCGCCCGCGCCCAAGTTCCTGGGCCGCCGCGTGTTCCGCAACTACGACCTGGCCGAGCTGGCCAAGTACATCGACTGGGGCCCCTTCTTCCAGACCTGGGACCTGGCCGGCCCCTTTCCGGCCATCCTCAAGGACGAAGTGGTGGGCAGCGAGGCAGTGCGCGTGTTCGGCGACGGCCAGCGCATGCTCAAGCGGCTGATCGAAGGCCGCTGGCTCAGCGCCAGCGGCGTGATCGGCTTCTGGCCCGCCAACACCGAGAACGATGACGACATCACGCTCTACACCGACGAGTCGCGCGAGCACAAGCTGCTGACCTGGTGGGGCCTGCGCCAGCAGACCGAGAAGCACGTGATCGACGGCGTGATGCGCCCCAGCCGGTGCCTGGCCGACTTCGTCGCGCCGCGCGACTCGGGCCTGAAGGACTACGTGGGCATGTTCGCCGTCACCGCCGGCATCGGCGTGGAGAAGAAGGAGAAGTTCTTCGTCGACGACCTGGACGACTACTCCGCCATCATGCTCAAGGCCCTGGCCGACCGCCTGGCCGAGGCCTTTGCCGAAGCCATGCACCAGCGCGTGCGCACCGACCTGTGGGGCTACGTGCCCGACGAGGCGCTGTCCAACGAGGAGATGATCGGCGAGAAGTACCGCGGCATCCGCCCGGCGCCCGGCTACCCTGCCTGCCCGGACCACAGCGTGAAGCGCGCCATGTTCGAGGCCCTGCAGTGCGACGAGATCGGCATGGGCATCACCGAGAGCCTGGCGATGACGCCGGCGGCCAGCGTGAGCGGCTTCTACCTGAGCCACCCCGACTCGACCTATTTCAACGTGGGCAAGATCGGGCACGACCAGCTCGTGGACCAGGCCGAGCGGCGTGGCGAGAGTGAGTCGGAGCTGGAGCGCTTGCTGGCGCCGAACCTGTCGTAGGGCGGGATTCAGTCCGCGGCCAGCGCCGGCAGGCCCGTTGCGGGCGTCACCGGCCAGTAGAAATCGCGGGCGTGGCCGCGCGCATCCGGATCGGGGTTGATCACTGCCACGCGTCCGCCTTCTGCACGCGTCGCGGCCGGCAGGCTCGCTGCGGGCTGCACCAGCCCGGAGGTGCCGATCACCAGCATCAGGTCCGCTTCGGCCGCCAGTCGAAGCGCTTGGGTCCAGGCCTGCTCGGGGAGCATCTCGCCGAACCACACCACGCCCGGGCGGATGAGGCCGCCGCAATGCGGGCAGCGAGGAGGAGCCAGTCGCTCGAGGGGCGCTTGCCCTGGATCGAAGTCGCCGTCGGGCGGCAAGCTGAAGGCAGCCGCGCAATCGAAGCAGCGCAGCGAGAAGATGCTGCCGTGCAGGTGCACGACCGAAGCAGAGCCTGCGCGTTCGTGCAGGTCGTCCACGTTCTGGGTCACGACCGAGAGGCGCTCGACCTGCGGCGCGGCCGCCATCTGCGCCAATGCCTCGTGCCCGGCATTCGGCTGCGCACACGCGACCTTCCTGCGTCGCCATTCATACCAGGCCCACACCATCTCCGGGTCGCGCAGGAAGGCCTCGGTCGTGGCCAGGGCCTGCGGGTCGAAGCGTGCCCACAGGCCCGTGCCGCGGTCGCGGAAGGTGGGGATGCCGCTCTCGGCCGACATGCCGGCACCGGTGAAGGCGACGATGCGGCGGGCGGAGCGCAGGGCTTCCAGCAGCGGGGCAGGGACGGCTTGGGTCATCGTCGCATTGTCCGGCGCGGAACTCCGTAGGACTACGGAGAGGCGCCGCAATCGACCGGATGGTTCGAAGGCCGCCGGCGCCCTAGAGTGCGGGCAAGAGAGTCGCATCCCGTGCGACCCGCAGGAGCCCTTGCCATGCCTCGTCGTCTTCGTCATCCGTTCCGTGCCGCCGCTGCATTGGCACTCGCCGCGCTGTGCGCCCACGGTGCATCCGCCCAGCAGATGCCTTCGGCTTCGGAACAGCGCGCCTACACCGGCCTGCAGCAGGCCGCCTGGCGCGGCGACCTGCAGTCGCTCGACAAGCTGCTGGCCCAGGGCAACAAGCCCGACCTCGAAGTGCGCGACCCCCACGGCCGCACGCCCCTGCAGATCGCCACCTACGCGAAACAGCGCGAGGCCATCCGCCGCCTGGCCCGCGCCGGCGCGAAGCTCGACGCCATGGATTCGCAGCGCTACGACGCCGTCACCATCGCCTCGGTCGCCGACGATCCCGAAACGCTGGCCCTGCTGCTCTCGCTGGGCGCCAGCGCGAAGCAGACCACCAGCCCCTACGACGGCACCGCGCTCATCGCAGCCGCGCACCTCGGACATGTCGAGGTGGTGCGCCAGTTGATCGCCGCAGGCGCGCCGCTGGACCATGTGAACAACCTGCACTGGACCGCGCTGATCGAATCCATCGTGCTGGGCGATGGCGGGACGCGGCACCAGCAGACGCTGGCGCTGCTGGTGGATGCAAAAGCCAGCACGCAGCTGGCCGACCGGGATGGAAAGACGCCGCTTCAGCTCGCGCGCTCGCGCGGCTATGCGGCGATGGTGGCGAAGCTGGAAGCGGCGGGGGCGAAGTAGGACCGCGAGCCCGCGCCCCATGCTTCGCAACGAAAAGGGAGATCCCTTTACGGAGGTGCGAGATGAAAGCAGAAGGGACGCCGCGATCTGGTCGTGGGCACGACTGTCGGGCCAGTCCTTGCGTCTGGCGCACCCGTTGGCCTGACGGGCTCCGTCCTAGGCGGGATCTAGTGCGCCACCCCTGAAACCACCACCGCCACCTCCGCCGCCGGCGGCGTATTCCGGCTGCGTCCGCAGCGCACGATGCCGTCGATCATCACCATGCCCACGCCCGGGATGTCGCCCAGCTGCACGCTCTCCAGCAGCGTCTTGCCGGCCGTGTGCTGCGCCTTGTCCATGAAGACGAAGTCGGCGTCGCGCCCCGCCTCGATCAAACCGCAGTTGAGCTTGCGCATGCGCGCCGTGTTGCCGGTGGCGAAGCAGAACACGATCTCCGCCGGGATGTCCGCCAGCGCCGAGATCAGCGAGACCATGCGCAGGATGCCCAGCGGCTGCACGCCCGAGCCGGCCGGGCCGTCGGTACCCAGGATCACGCGGTGCGGACACTTGAGCTCGATCGCCGCACGCGCTGCGCCGATGGCAACCTTCTCGTTGCCGTTGTGCACGATCTCGATGCCGCGCGTGCTTTGCTCGCACAGCTCGCACACATGCTTGAGCGGCAGCGAGGTGTGGCCGCCGTTGATGTGGCCGATGATGTCCGCGTCCGCCTCCAGCACCGTGTCCTTGTCGATGTAGCCCGAGCCCGGCACCGAGGGGCCGCCGGTGTGGATGGTGCTCTGGATGCCGTACTTGCGCGCCCAGGCGACCATCTCCTTGGCCTCGTAGCCGGCCTTCACCGAGCCCAGGCCCACCTCGCCCAGCAGGCCCACGCCGGCCTCGGCCAGTTCCTTGAAGTCGCTCTCCACCATGCCCTTCTCGATCACCGGCGCGCCCGCCAGCACCTTCACGCCGCCCGGGCGGAAGGCGTCGAAGGCGCGCTGCGCCACGATGGCCAGCGCCTTCAGGCCCACGATGTCCTTGGGCCGGCCGGGGTAGTGCACCTCGCCGGCGGAGATCATGGTGGTCACGCCGCCGTTCAGGCTGGACTCGATCCAGTTGAGCTGGCTCTGGCGCGGCGTCCAGTCGCCGGCCACCGGGTGCACGTGGCTGTCGATGAGGCCGGGGGCGACGCAGGTCTTCTTCGCGTCGATGACGGTCTTCGCGCCCTCGGTGTCGCAGTCCTTCTCCTTGCCGACCTGCACGATCAGCCCGTCGTTCACCACGATGGTGTCGGCGTCCAGGATGGGCTTGTCGATGTCGCCCGAGAGAAGGAGACCGATGTTGCGGATGACTACCTTGCCCGACTTGCCGCCGGTGCCTGCTGCTTCTGCCATGACTTCTGTTCCTCGTGGGTGGATCTGCTGTCTTTGTGTGGCGGGTCGTTGGCGGCGCTGCCGGCCACGTCCACCGTGCGCAGCACCGTCTCGATCACGAAGTCTTCCCAGTGCGCGACGGCGTCCTGGCTCTCGAGCGGCTCGCCCAGGAAGGCGCTGAGCGTGTAGCGGTTCGAGGTGTAGAAGTAGCCGGTGGCCGCGATCAGCAAGTAGAGATCGCGCGCCGACACGTCGGGGCGGAACAGGCCCTGCTGGACGCCGGCCTCGACGATGCGCTGCAGGATCTCGATGGCGTGCGAGGAATACTCGCGCGCCCGCAGCGACTTGGCGATGTGCTTGCCCTTGTGCAGGTTCTCGCTGTTGAGCAGCGTGACGAACTCCGGGTTGCGCCGGTAGTAGCCGATCACGAAGCGAATGACCGCGGTGAGCGCCTCCACGGGCTTCGATTCGTCCAGCTCGATGGCCGCCTCGGCCTCGTCCATGCGGCGGTAGATGCCCTCCAGCACCGCGATGAACAGCCCTTCCTTGCTGCCGAAGTAGTAGTAGATCATCCGGTCGTACGAGTTGGCGGCCTTCGAGATCTTCTCGACGCTGCCGCCGTCGTAGCCGTAGCGGGCGAACACCTTGGTGGCCGCCTTCAGGATGCTGTCTCGGGTGGCCTGGGCAGCCGCCTCGCGCACGCCGGTGCGGCGCGTGGGCGCCTTGGTGGTCGTGCCGCGTGGGGAGGACTTGCCCTCGGCCATTGTGTGCTGGATGCCCGGCCTACTTTTCAGCGAAGGCGCGTTCCACGACGAACTCGCCGGGCGTGCTCGTGTTGCCTTCCTTGAAGCCGCGAGCCTCCAGGATGTGCTTCAGGTCCACCAGCAGCCCGGGGCTGCCGCACAGCATCACGCGGTCTTCCTCGGGGTTGATGGGGGGCAGGCCCAGGTCGTTGGTGAGCTTGTCGGTGCTGATGAGGTCGGTGATGCGGCCCATGTTGCGGAACTCCTCACGCGTGACCGTGGGGTAGTACAGCAGCTGCTTCTCGATCATCTCGCCCAGGATCTCGTGCTTGGGCAGGTGGTCGATCACCAGGTCGTGGTAGGCCAGTTCGTCCACCTGGCGCACGCCGTGCGCGAGGATGACCTGCTCGTACTTCTCGTACGTCTCCGGGTCGCGGATGATGCTCATGAAGGGCGCCAGGCCCGTGCCGGTACCGAACAGGTACAGCCGCTTGCCCGGCAGCGTGTAGTCGATCAGCAGCGTGCCGGTGGGCTTGCGGCCCACGATGATGGTGTCGCCCACCTGGATGTGCTGCAGCTTCGAGGTGAGGGGGCCTTCCTCCACCTTGATCGAGAGGAACTCCAGGTGCTCCTCGTAGTTGGGGCTGACGATGCTGTAGGCGCGCAGCAGGGGCTTGTTGTTGACCTTCAGCCCGATCATGGTGAAGTGGCCGTTCGAAAAACGCAGGGCCGGATCACGCGTGGTGGTGAAGGTGAACAGGCGGTCCGTCCAGTGGTGGACCGAGAGAACTCGCTCTTCGCTGAATGCACTCATACGAAACTCAGATCGGTTGGTGAAGAAGTGGGTGCAAGACGCATGCCGCGTGCTGCGTGCCCGCAGAAGGTGCGCTCGGCTGGCTGTGGGCTGGGGTGCGCGCGCCCGGGGAAGCCGGGCCGCCTATTGTCGCCGCATCGCCCAGGGGCCGGAAAAACACCATTGCATGCCCTCAATCTGTTTGCTACATTGATTTCATGTAGTGAATGCAACATGAACGTGTAGCGAATGCTACATGCGGGGTCCGCTTCTTGCAAGCCTCGCGAAAGACCACTTCGAGATCGCCCCGATGACCGAACACACCAAGACGGATGGCCTGCCTGGCATCGACATGCCGGTGCAGGCCGACGCGCAACTGCGCAGCGCCCCACGCAACGAGCGCATGAGCACCGCCAAGATCGAATGCAACGCCTGCCCGGTGCTGTGCCAGATCTCGGAGGGCCGCACCGGCGCGTGCGACCGCTACGCCAATCGCGACGGCGCGCTGGTGCGCGTCGACCCGGTGGTGCTGCTGCGCCGCGAGCTGGCCAGCGACTCGCCGGCGCTGGTGCCCTTCTCCGGCACGGACGCCGAGGAGGGCGCCCGGCAGCCCGACTGGAACGGCGACCTGCTGCTGGCCGACGAGGTCTTCGTCACCGGCCTGGGCGCCTCCACCACCTACCCCGACTACAAGCCCGCGCCCTTCATCGTGGCCTCCAAGGCCCAGGGCGTGGACATGGTCACCGTGGTCACCGAAGGCATCTTCAGCTACTGCAGCCTGAAGGTGAAGATCGACACCGACCGCTTCCTGGGCCCCGAGCAGGCCAACGTGCGCTACAAGGGCGAGGTGGTGGGCCACGTCACCACGGCCGAATACGGCTCGCAGATGCTCTCGCTGGGCGGCGTGCACCACCTCACCGGCGGCAGCAAGAAGGAAGGACGCATGACGCTCGAAGTCATGCAGCTGCTGGGCAACAAGAAGGCGGCCGAATGCACCATCGACGGCGGCTCGACCGTGGTGGTGCAGGCCGGCAAGGCGCCCATCGTGGGTGGCGTCGAAGAGCATCGCATGCGCGTGGGCTGCGGCTCGGCCACCATCGGCATCTTCGCGCGCCAGCTGCGTGACCTGTGCGACGAGGTGGTGGTGGTGGACGACCACATCACCGGCGTGCTCACCGAGCACCAGGCCGGGCGCTGCCTGGGCATGGGCCCCTCGGGCATCCAGATGCGCGGGCGCAAGTCCACGCCGGGGCGCTACTTCCAGGTGGCCAACCCGGGCACTGGCTGGGGTGGCACCGACATCGCCGATCCGCTCTCGATCATCGAGGGCTGGGAAGAGGGCGTGGCGCGGCCGGGCCTGCGCATGCTGATGACCTCGACCACCGGCGAGCACGCGCAGTGGTTCGTGCTCGACGACGCCCTGCAGCCGGTGGAGCAGGAGATGCCCGCCGAGGTGCGCCGCGTGGTCGAGCGCATCGGCGAGAACTGCGAGCCATCGCTGTGCACGGTGCTGTTCCTCGGTGGTGCGGGCGGCTCGCTGCGCGCCGGCGTCACCGAGAACCCGGTGCTGCTCACACGCGCCATCAAGAACGCGCTGGTCAACGTCACGCTGGGGGGCGCGCCGGCCTACGTGTGGCCGGGCGGCGGCATCACGGTGATGGCGGACGTGACGCGCATGCCCGACATGAGCTTCGGCACCGTGCCCACGCCGGCCATCGTCGCGCCCATCGAGTTCACCATGCGCGCCAGCGACTTCGCGGCGCTGGGCGGTCACGTGGAGCAGGTCTTCTCGCTGGAAGAGGCACTCAAGCGGGGCGCCTGGCACGACGACGGCGCGCCGCAGGCACGCCGCTGGGAAGCGCTGGACCCGGCCAACCCCTGGCCCATCGGCCACGCGCCCATGCTGGGCTGAGCACCACCATGGCGGCACAACGCACCCCACTCGACGGCGGCCGCTGGCATTTCCAGCACGGCCCCATCGACATCGTGGTGCAAGCCGAGGGTGATGCATCGGTGCTCGCGCAGGCGAACGAGGCGGCCTGGCAGCGCTTTGCCGCCATCCTCGACGAGCTGGTGGGCGAGTTGCGCGGATTGCGCCAGCCGGTGTCGACGGCGCACGCATTGAAGGGGCCGATCGCGCAGCGCATGTGGAAGGCCTGCGAGCAGGCCAGCCGCGCCTGCGGCTCGCCCTTCATCACGCCGATGGCGGCGGTCGCGGGCTCGGTGGCGCAGGAACTCATCGCCTTCTACCGGCGCCCCGGCATCGAGCGCGCCTGGGTCAACAACGGCGGCGACATCGCGCTGCACCTGGCGCCCGGCCGCACGGCGCGCGTCGGCGTGTTCTCCGACCTCGCGCGCTTCGACCCGATGCTGCACAAGGGCCCGCTGCAAACCGATGGCCAGTTCGAGGTGCACGCATCGACGCCCGTGCGCGGCATCGCCACCAGCGGCTGGCGCGGCCGCAGCTTCTCTCTGGGCATTGCCGACAGCGTCACCGTTCTGGCGGAAACGGCCGCGCAGGCCGATGCGGCCGCCACGCTCATCGCCAATGCGGTGAACGTCGACGACCCGGCCATCCAGCGCCGGCCGGCCAGCGAATGCAAGGACGACAGCGACCTGGGCGATCTGCCCGTCACCGTCGATGTCGCGGCGCTCGCGCCATCGCAGGTGCAGCGTGCACTGGCCGCGGGCGCGCTGCGCGCCAGCGTGCTGCAGCGCGCCGGCCTGATCTGGTCCGCTGCCCTCGTTTGCCAGGGGCAGTGGCGCATCGTTCAACCGCTAAGCTCGCTGCCTGCGGCCGATCGCGCGGCATTGCCGCCCGGGCCTATGCAGCGCAAGGCAGTTGGTTCAGTATTTGCTTAACGAAACACAGCAAGGCAACGAGAGTCCATGATCGACATACGCCGCGTGTTCACCCAGGTCGAACACATCCATCACGAGTTCGGGCCGCGGCCCGAGAAGCCGCTGGTGCGCGGCGCCATCGGCGCGGTGCTCACCAATCCCTTCGCGGGCCGCTACGAGCCGGACATCCTGCCGATGATGTCGCTGCTCGACCCCGTGGGCCTGGAGATGGCGCAGCGCCTGCGCGCCGCCATGGACGTGCCGGTGGAAGACATCGCCACCTACGGCAAGGGCGCCATCGTCGGCGCCGCCGGCGAGCTGGAGCACGGCGCGCTGTGGCACGTGCCGGGCGGCTACGCCATGCGCGAGCTGCTGGGCTGGAAGGGCGACCGCAACGCCTACCGCCAGGGCAAGGCAGAGGAGAAGACGGGCCAGCCCGGCAATGCGCTGTCCATCGTGCCCTCCACCAAGAAGGTGGGCGCGCCGGGCAGCACGCTGGACGTGCCGCTCACCAACATCAACGCCAGCTACGTGCGCGGCCAGTTCGATGCGATCGAGGTGCGGGTGCCGGGCGCGCCGGCGGCCGACGAGATCGTCTTCATCCTCGCCATGAGCACCGGCTACCGCGTGCACGAACGCGTGGGCGGCCTGCGCGCCGAGAACATTTCCAAGTGGGACGGGCTGCGTTGATCTGGCGCATCCAAAAACGACGAACCGACAACGGGACACACACCATGAGCGCCAACATTCGCAAGCTGATCGTGCAGGTCGACGAGACCCGCAAGGAAATGGGCCGGGCCATCGATCCGCCCACCCGCCGCGCGGTGGCCATCGCCGTCATCGAGAACCCCTACGCTGGCCGCTACAGCGAGTCGCTCGACGAGCTGATCGCCATCGGCGAGGAGCTGGGTGGCCTCCTGGGCCAGAAGTGCGTCAAGGCCCTGGGCATCGAGCCCGGCCAGGCGCAGAGCTACGGCAAGGCCGCCATCGTGGGCGAGGCCGGCGAGCTGGAGCATGCCGCCGCCATCCTGCACCCCAAGCTGGGCGCGCCGCTGCGCGTGGCGGTCGAGAAGGGCGCCGCGCTGGTGCCCTCGGCCAAGAAGCGCGGCACGCTGGGCACCGCCATCGACGTGCCGCTGGGCCACAAGGACGCCGCCTTCGTGCGCAGCCACTTCGACGCCGTCGAGGCCCGCGTGTCCGACGCGCCGCGCGCCAACGAGATCGTGGTGGCCGTGGCCGTCACCGACAGCGGCCGGCCGCTGCCTCGCATCGGCGGCCTCCAGGTTTCCGAGATCAAGGGCGAGGACGGGCTGCGCTGACAATGGCCCTTCCTTCCCCACGAGTTCCATCCCTTCCCTTCGAACCCCTAGGAGTCCTTCGATGAAGCACCTGCGTCAAGTCGTCTACAGTGCGGCCGCGCTCGCATCGCTTTGCGCCGCCATCGTGCCCGCCGCCCATGCGCAGGGCGTGATCAAGATCGGCGAGGTCAACAGCTACAAGGCGCAGCCGGCCTTCCTGGAGCCCTACAAGAAGGGCATGGAGCTGGCGGTGGACGAGATCAACGCCAAGGGCGGCATCGACGGCAGGAAGGTCGAGCTCATCACCCGCGACGACAACGCCAACCCTGGCGACGCGGTGCGCGTGGCCGAGGAGCTTGTGGCGCGCGAGAAGATCGACGTGCTCACCGGCACCTTCCTCTCCAACACCGGCCTGGCGGTGGCCGACTTCGCCAAGCAGAAGAAGTTCTTCTTCCTGGCCGGCGAGCCGCTGACCGACAAGATGACCTGGCAGGGCGGCAACGCCTACACCTTCCGCCTGCGCCCCGGCACCTACATGCAGGCGGCCATGCTGGTGCCCGAGGCGGCCAAGCTCAAGGCCAAGCGCTGGGCGGTGGTGTACCCCAACTACGAATACGGCCAGTCGGCCGTGGCGGCCTTCAAGCAGTTGCTCAAGCAGGCGCAGCCCGACGTGGAGTTCGTCGCCGAGCAGGCGCCGCCGCTGGGCAAGCTCGATGCCGGCGCCGTGGTGCAGGCCCTGGCCGATGCGAAGCCCGACGCGATCTTCAACGTGCTCTTCGCCGCCGACCTGTCCAAGTTCGTGCGCGAAGGCAACACCCGTGGCCTCTTCAAGGACCGCCCCGTGGTGAGCGTGCTCACCGGCGAGCCCGAGTACCTCGATCCGCTCAAGGACGAGACGCCCAACGGCTGGATCGTCACCGGCTACCCGTGGCAGGGCGTGCAGACGCCCGAGCACAAGGCCTTCCTGCAGGCCTACCAGGACAAGTTCAAGGACTATCCGCGCCTGGGCTCGGTGGTGGGCTACAGCATGATCAAGTCGGTGGCGGCCGGCGTGGCCAAGGCCAAGAGCACCGAGACCGACAAGCTGGTGCAGGCCTTCAAGGGCCTGCAGGTGGACACGCCTTTCGGCCAGATCACCTATCGCCCGCAGGACCACCAGTCCACCATGGGCGCCTTCGTCGGCAAGACCAAGAACGACAACGGCAAGGGCACGATGGTCGACTATGTCTACCTGGACGGTGCCAAGTTCCAGCCGACCGAAGCCGAGATCAAGAAGGGTCGGGCGGACTAGCGGACCGCCGACGGAGTTCTTCATGAACGGGCTGCGGCGCCATCCTGCCGGGAGCCTGCCACGCATGGCTTGTCCGGCGAGCCGGGGGAGGGTCTTGTCTTGAGTTTTTCGGGTTTCATCGTCCAGCTGCTCAATGGGCTGGCCGGGGCATCGTCGATGTTCCTGGTGGCAGCGGGGCTGTCGCTGATCTTCGGCGTGACGCGCATCGTCAACTTCGCGCACGGCTCCTTCTTCATGGTGGGCATCTACGTGGCCTACTCGCTGGTCGAGCGCCTGGGCACCGGCCTGGGCTTCTGGCCGGCGCTGCTGCTGGCAGCCCTGATCGTCGGCGTGCTGGGCGCGCTGATCGAGATCGTGCTGCTGCGCCGCATCTACAAGGCGCCGGAGCTGTTCCAGCTGCTGGCCACCTTCGCGCTGGTGCTGGTCATCAAGGACGCGGTGCTGTACTTCTGGGGCCCGGACGAGCTGCTGGGCCCGCGCGCGCCCGGCCTGTCGGGCTCGGTGCAGATCCTGGGGCGGCAGTTCCCGGCCTACGACCTGTTCCTCATCGTCGTGGGCCCGGTGGTGCTGGGCCTCCTGTGGATGCTGCTGACGCGCACCCGCTTCGGCACGCTGGTGCGCGCCGCCACGCAGGACCGCGAGATGGTCAGCGCCCTGGGCGTGAACCAGGCCTGGCTGTTCACCGCGGTGTTCGCGCTGGGTGCGATGCTGGCCGGGCTGGGCGGCGCGCTGCAGCTGCCGCGCGAGCCGGCCACGCTGGAGATGGACCTCAACACCATCGGCGCCGCCTTCGTGGTGGTGGTGGTGGGCGGCATGGGCTCCATTCCCGGCGCCTACGCGGCGGCGCTGCTCATCGCCGAAATCAAGGCGCTGTGCATCTGGCTGGGCGTGGTGGAGGTCTTCGGCATTGCCATCTCCTTTTCCAAGCTCACGCTGGTGGTCGAGTTCCTGGTGATGGCCGTGGTGCTGGTGGTGCGGCCCTGGGGCCTGTTCGGCAAGCCGCAGGCGCCCAGCCGCTATGTCGGCATGCAGGAAGAGCCGCTGCGCAAGGCCAGCCGCGGCTATGTGATCGCGGCTGCCGTGCTGGCCCTGGTGCTGGTGGCGCTGCCGACCTTCACCGCCGACTCGCCCTACACCGTGGTGCTGGCCATCGACCTGATGATCGCGGCCCTCTTCGCCGCCAGCCTGCACTTCATCATGGGCCCGGCGGGCATGCACTCCTTCGGCCACGCGGCCTACTTCGGCCTCGGCGCCTATGGCGCGGCGCTGCTGGTGCGCGCGGCGGGGCTGCCGATGGAGGTGTCGCTCATCGTCGCGCCATTGGTGGCGGCGGTGGGCGCGATCATCTTCGGCTGGTTCGCGGTGCGGCTCTCGGGCGTGTACCTGGCCATGCTCACGCTGGCCTTCGCACAGATCACCTGGGCCATCACCTACCAGTGGGACAGCTTCACCGGCGGCAGCAACGGCCTGACCGGCGTGTGGCCGGCCCAGTGGCTGTCGGACAAGGCCAACTACTACTACCTCACGCTGGTGCTGGTCATCGTGGGCATCGTGTGGCTGCGGCGCGTGCTGTTCTCGCCCTTCGGCTACACGCTGCGGGCGGGGCGCGACTCCTTCCTGCGCGCCGACGCCATCGGCATCGACGTCAAGCGCATGCAGTGGGCCGCCTTCGTCATCGCCGGCATCGCGGCGGGGCTGGCGGGTGCGCTCTTCGCTTTTTCCAAGGGCAGCATCTCGCCCGAGTCGCTCAGCGTGGGCAAGTCGGTCGACGGCCTGGTGATGGTGCTGCTGGGCGGCATCCAGACCCTGGCCGGCCCGGTGGTGGGCGCAGTCACCTTCACCTGGCTGCACGACGCGGTGGCGCGCAACACCGACTACTGGCGCGCCATGCTGGGCGCCATCATCCTGATCCTGGTGCTGCTGTTCCCGCAGGGCATCGCGGGCTTTGCCAAGCAGCTCTTCGACCGGCGCTACAAGCGCGACCTGAAGGAGACCACGGCCGTGCCTGCCGTCGCCGCTGCGCAGAAGGAGGTGACGCCATGAGCGCCAACGCACCTCTTCTGCAGGTCCAGAACCTGGGCAAGTCCTTCGGCGGCGTGAAGGCCGTGGACGGCATCAGCTTCGACCTCGCGCCCGGCGAGCTGCTGGCCCTCATCGGCCCCAACGGCGCGGGCAAGTCCACCACCTTCAACATGGTCAACGGCCAGCTGAAGGCCGACCAGGGCTCCATCAAGCTCTCGGGCGACGAGCTGATCGGAAAGAAGCCGCGCGAGATCTGGCGCAAGGGCGTGGGCCGCACCTTCCAGATCGCCGAGACCTTCGCCTCGCTCACCGTGGTGGAGAACGTGCAGATGGCACTGCTCTCGCACGACCACCTGCTGTTCTCGACCTGGCGCCGCGCGGCCGACCACAAGCGCGACGAGGCGCTGGCGCTGCTCGACCAGGTCGGCATGAAGTCGCAGGCCGACCGGCCCTGCAGCGTGCTGGCGTACGGCGACGTGAAGCGGGTGGAGCTGGCCATCGCCATGGCCAACAGTCCCAAGCTGCTGCTCATGGACGAGCCCACCGCCGGCATGGCGCCCAAGGAGCGCAACTCGCTGATGGCGCTGACCAAGCAGCTGGTCATCGACCGCGGCATGGCGGTGCTGTTCACCGAGCACAGCATGGACGTGGTGTTCGCCTATGCCGACCGCATGATCGTGCTGGCGCGCGGGCGCCTGATCGCGCAAGGCAAGCCGCTGGAGATCCGGGACCATCCCAAGGTGCAAGAGGTCTACTTCGGCACCGGCAAGACCTTCGAGAAGGAAAAGGCAGGAGCCACCGCATGAGCACGCAGCAAGACGTCCTTCTCGAGACCAAGGCCCTGTGCGCCTGGTACGGCGCGGCGCAGATCCTCTACGACGTGGACCTGCAGGTGCGCCGCGGCGAGGTGGTGGCCCTCATGGGCCGCAACGGCGCGGGCAAGTCCACCACGCTCAAGGCCATCATCGGCATGCTCACCAAGCGCCGCGGCGCGGTGCGCTTCCTGGGCCACGACATCAGCAGGAGCGAGCCGCACGTGGCCGCGCGCCTGGGCCTGGGCTTCGTGCCGGAAGACCGGCGCGTGTTCACCGACCTCACCGTGACCGAGAACCTGGAAGTGGGCCGCCAGGCCGCGCGCCAGTGGAGCGACGGCAGCGCCGCGCCGCTGTGGACGCCCGAGCGCCTCTACAAGCTCTTCCCCAACCTCGGCGAGATGCCCAACCGCCCGGGCGGGCGCATGAGCGGCGGCGAGCAGCAGATGCTCACCGTGGCCCGCACGCTGATGGGCAACCCCTACCTGGTGCTGCTGGACGAGCCCTCCGAGGGCGTGGCCCCGGTCATCGTCGAGCAGATGGCCAACATGATCATCGAGCTGAAGGCGCAGGGCGTGAGCATCCTGCTGTCCGAGCAGAACATGCACTTCGCCGAGCTGGTCTCCGACCGGGCCTACGTGCTGGAGAAGGGCCAGATCCGCTACCAGGCCTCCACGGCCGAACTGGCCGCCAACGACGAAGTGCGCCGCAACTACCTGAGCGTCTGATTCCTCCTTCCAACTCTTTCGATCAAGACCGGAGTCCACCATGCGCCAACTGCCTCGCCGCTCCCTCCTTCAAGCCGGCGCCGCCCTGGGATTGACCGGCGGCCTGGGCCTCGTGAACAGCGCCTTCGCGCAGGCCAAGGTCAAGCCGGGCGCCAAGTCGGCGCTGATCGTGGTGGACGTGCAGAACTGCTTCATCGACGGCGGCACGCTGCCGGTCAAGGGCGGGGCAGAGGTGGTGCCGGTCATCAACAAGCTGGCCGGCGCCTTCGAGAACATCGTGGTCACGCAGGACTGGCACACGGCCGGCCATGCCTCCTTCGCCAGCACCTACTCGGGCAAGAAGCCCTTCGAGACCACCAAGCTCAAGTACGGCAACCAGGTGCTGTGGCCCGACCACTGCGTGCAGGGCACGGATGACGCAGCCCTGCACAAGGACCTGAAGCTGCCCACCGCGCAGGTCATCATCCGCAAGGGCTTCCACCAGGACGTGGACAGCTACTCCGCCTTCGAGGAGGCCGACCGCAAGACGCCCACCGGCCTGGCGGGCTACCTCAAGCAGCGCGGCATCAACACCGTGTTCGTCACCGGCCTGGCCACTGACTTCTGCGTGGCCTGGACCGCGATGGACGCGCGCAAGCTGGGCTTCCAGGTCTACGTGATCGAGGACGCCACCCGCGCCATCGACCTCAACGGCTCGCTGGCGGCCGCGTGGAAGCAGATGCAGGCCAAGGGCGTCAAGCGCATCCAGTCCTCCGACATCGCCTGAGGCGGCGCGCAACCCCGCGATGCCGGCCCTGGTGCTTACCGTGAACGCACGCGAGCGGCAGCTCGACGTGCCGCGCGAGGCCAGCCTTCTTCAGGTGCTGCGCAACGACCTGGAGCTCAACGGGCCGAAGTTCGGCTGCGGGCTGGGCCAGTGCGGCGCCTGCACCGTGTGGGTGGATGGCACGGCGGCGCGCGCATGCGTCATCCCCGCGCATGGCGTGGCGGGCCGGAGCATCACGACGCTGGAAGGGCTTGGCAACCGTGCGCAATGGCATCCGGTGCAGCAGGCCTTTGAGCAGGCGCAGGCCGCGCAGTGCGGCTATTGCCTCAGCGGCATGGTGATGCAGGCGGCCGCCCTGCTGGCGCGCGAGCCGCATCCCGGCGAGGAGCGCATACGCGCCGAGCTGTCTGGCAACCTGTGCCGCTGCGGCACGCATGTGGAAATTCTGAAGGCGGTTCAGATCGCCGCGGCCCGGCAGGCCGGGGCCGCGGAGGATTCGCCGGCGTGAGCACGCGCCGCGCCGATGCGCCGAAGACACGGGCCGACTTCCTCTCGGCCGAGGGTGTGCTGCTCGTGGTGCGCGACGCGCCGCCCGCCGCGGCGCCTGTGCCGGGCCAACCGGCAGCGGTGCCGGGCAACCCGGCCGAGGGCCCCGAGATCCTCCTGGCGATCTGGGACGACGGCAGCATCACCGGCCTGAACGGCCACGTGGACCTGGGCACCGGCCTGGCCACCGCGCTGGCGCAGATCGTGGCGGAAGAGCTGGACGCGCCGCTGTCGCAGGTGCGCATGGTGCTGGGCGACACCGCGCGCGCGCCCAACCAGGGCGCGACCATCGCCAGCGCCTCGATCCAGATCCACGCGGTGCCGCTGCGCCGCGCCGCGGCCCAGGCGCGTGCCTGGCTGGTCGCGCAGGCGGCCGAGCACTTCGGCGTGATGCCCTCGCTGCTGGAGGTGCGGGACGGCCGCATCCACGCGGGCGAGGGCCATGCGATCGGCATCGGCGAGCTGGTCGCAGGCGGCAGCACCGTGCTGCATCTCGCGGCCGATACGCCGGTGAAGGCGGTGGAGGACTACCGCGTCGTCGGCCAGCCGGTGCCGCGGGTGGACATTCCCGCCAAGCTCTCGGGCGAGCTGGTCTTCGTGCACGACATGCGCCTGCCGGGCATGCTGCACGGCCGCGTGGTGCGGCCGCCCTACGCAGGCGCGGACCACGGCGAATTCATCGGCAACACCCTGGGGGCGGTCGACGAAAGTTCCATCGCCCACATCCCCGGCATCCGCGCGGTGGTGGTGATCCGCGATTTCGTCGGCGTGGTCGCCGAGCGCGAGGAACATGCAGAGCAGGCGATGCGCGAGCTGCGCGTGGAATGGAAGCCCTGGCCCGGCATGCCCTCGGTGCAGGACCTGGAAGGCGCGCTGCGCGCCAACCCGGCGACGCAGCGCCTGCTGGTCGACGAGGGCAATGTGGACGGCGCGCTGCAGTCCGCCGACCGCCCGATGCCGCGCACCTACGTGTGGCCCTACCAGATGCATGCGTCGATCGGGCCGTCGTGCGCGGTGGCGCAATGGTCTGCCGACCAAGCTGCGCAGCTGCGGGTGTGGGCCGGCACGCAGAACCCGCACGTGCTGCGGCGCGACCTGGCGCAGCTCATGGACCTGGACGAGCTGGCGGTCGACGTGGTGCGCATGGAAGCGGCCGGCTGCTACGGCCGCAACGGCGCCGACGACGTGGCGGCCGACGCCGCGCTGCTCGCACGGGCCGCCGGCGCGCCGGTGCGGGTGCAGCTCACGCGCGAGCAGGAGCATGCGTGGGAGCCCAAGGGAGCCGCGCAGCTCATGCAGGTCAACGGCGGCCTCGATGCCGAGGGCGGCGTGGCCGCCTACGACTTCGAGTCTTCCTACCCGTCCAACGGCGCGCCCACGCTGGCCCTGCTGCTCACGCGCAGCGTCGAGCCGGCGGCGCAGGCCTACGAGATGGGCGACCGCACCGCGCGGCCGCCCTATGCCTTCGACAACCTGCGCGTCAAGGTCAACGACATGGCGCCCATCGTGCGCGCCTCGTGGCTGCGCGGCGTGTCGGCGCTGCCCAATTCCTTCGCGCACGAGTCCTACATCGACGAGCTGGCCACCGCCGCGGGCGTCGACCCCGTCGCCTTTCGCCTGCGCCACCTGCAGGACCCGCGCGCCGTCGAGTTGGTGCAGGCCACGGCGCAGAAGGCCGGCTGGCGCATGCGCACCGGGCCGCAGGAGAACGCCGACGGCGGCCTGGGGCCGGGCGGCGACATCCTCTTCGGCCAGGGCTTCGCCTATGCCCGCTACGTGCACAGCAAGTGGCCGGGCTTCGGGGCCGCGTGGGCGGCCTGGGTCGCGGACGTGGAGGTCAACCGCAAGACCGGCGAGGTGCACGTGCGCCGCGTGGTGGTGGGGCATGACGCGGGCCTGGTCATCAACCCGGCGGGCGTGGAGCACCAGGTGCACGGCAACGTGCTGCAGGCCACCAGCCGGGCGTTGAAGGAGCAGGTGCAGTTCGCGCCCGAAGCCCCGCAGGCGCAGCAGAAGCCGGCCGGGCAGCTTCCGGGCGTGCTGCCCACTGGCGTGGTGGCCAGTCGCGAATGGGGCAGCTACCCCATCCTCAACTTCCGCGAAGTGCCGGTGATCGAGGTGCTGCAGATGCCGCGCCCCGGCGAGGCCCCCATGGGCGCGGGCGAATCGGCCTCGGTGCCGGGCACCGCGGCGATCGCCAACGCGATCTTCGATGCGACCGGCGTGCGCTTTCGTGCGCCGCCCTTCACGCCGGAGGTGGTGCGGGCGGCGCTGAACCCGCTGCCTTCGCCTGCCGGCAGCGACAGCGCCGCCGCCGCGGCGCCGGACGATGCGTCGAGCGAGCGGGGCGCGCCACCGACGGACGCACCCTGGCCGCGGCGTCGCCGCGGCCTGTGGGCCGGCGCCGTCGCGCTGCTGGCCGGCGGCATCGGCGTCATCGCCGGGCTCATGGGCGCGCGCTCGGCCATCGCGCCGGTGAACCTCAACAGCGCGCCGGCCTACAGCCAGGCCACCATCGAGCGCGGCCGCCAACTCGCCGCGCTGGGCGACTGCGCCGTGTGCCACACCGCACCCGGCGGCGCACGCAATGCCGGCGGCCTGGCCATGGAGACGCCCTTCGGCACCGTCTACACCACCAACCTTACGCCGGACGCCGAAACAGGCCTCGGCCGCTGGTCCTTCAGCGCCTTCCAGCGCGCGATGCGCGAAGGTATCTCGCGCGACGGGCATCGCCTCTATCCCGCCTTTCCGTACACCGCCTTCGCCAAGGTCGGCGACGACGACCTCGATGCGCTCTACGCCTACCTGATGTCGCAGCCGGCGGTGCATGCGCCCACGCCGGCCCCGCGGATGAACTTCCCCTTCGGCATCCGGCCCCTGATGGCGGGATGGAACGCGCTCTTCCACGACCCCGTGCCTTACGAGGCGGATGCGTCGCGCAGCGCCGAGTGGAACCGCGGCGCCTACCTGGTCAACGGCCTCGGGCACTGCGGCGCCTGCCACACGCCGCGCAACGCGCTGGGGGCGGAGCAGGGCGGCGCGGCCTTCCTGTCCGGCGCGATGGTCGAAGGCTGGGAGGCGCCGTCGCTCACCGGCCTCGCATCGAAGTCGGCCGTGCCATGGACCGCGCAGTCGCTCTACGAATACCTGCGCCACGGCCACAGCCCGCGGCACGGCATCGCCGGCGGGCCGATGGCCGAGGTGGTGCGCGAGCTGGGCGAGGTGCCGGATGCGGACATCCGCGCCATGGCGAGCTACCTGGCTTCCTTCCAGCCGGCGGTGAGCGAAGCGAAGGCCGATGAACAGGCGAGGCGAGCGGTCGAGAACGCGCGGCTGAACCAGCCCGCGCCCGGCGCGGCGCAGCGCCTCTTCGACGGCGCCTGTGCCGCCTGCCACCACGACGGCAACGGCCCCACGCTGCTGGGCGCGAACACGCCGCTCGCGCTGAACAGCCAGCTCAGCAGCGCGCGGCCGGACAACCTGCTGCGCACCATCCTCGAAGGCGTGCGCTCGCCGGCCTCGAAGGACATCGGCTTCATGCCCTCCTTCGCCGACGCGCTGGACGATCGGCAGATCACCGATCTGGCGCAGTACATGCGCGCCCGCTTCGCGCCGCAGGAGCCGGCGTGGAAGGACCTGCCGCAGAAGGTGCGCGAGGCGAGATCGCAGCACGCGGCAGGCGCCGCGCGCTGAGCCCGCTCAGCCCTGCGGCGGGAACTCCGCATGCCGCGGCAGCCCGTCCGCGAACTCCACCCACGCCAGGTGCTTCGAATGCCAGTAGTGCAGCTGCGGCGGCAGCGCATCGGGCTGGTCCATGCTGCCGATGGTGAGGTCGACCAGCCCCGGGATGTAGTCGGCGCGGAAGAAGATCTGCGTGCCGCAGTGCGGGCAGAAGCCGCGGCGGCCTTCCGCCGACGAGGGGTAGACCTTGGCCTCGCCGCCGATGCGCACCTGCTCCTCGCTGAACATCGCCCAGGCCACCGCGGGCGCGGCGTGGGCGCGGCGGCACATGCTGCAGTGGCAGATGGCCGTCATCAGCGGCGCGCCGAGCGCCTGGTAGCGCACGGCGCCGCACTGGCAGCCACCTTCGAATGCGGGCGTGGTTTCGGACATGGCGTCACCTAGGGAGGTCGATGGGAGCATCATGATCCGCGCCCGCTGCTGACAACGTGTTGTCAGCAGCACACCGCGGCCATCCCGTACGATGACGCCTCGCTCGCCCGCCGGCCCTTCCTACTGGAGACTCGATTCATGGACGCGACCCTTCTCACGCCCGCCAAGACCCTTCCGCGCGACGCCGAGCGCGCCACCCTCGTCGGGCGGGTCTGGCAGCCGGGCATCGGCCCCACCCTGGTGGCGGTGCATCACGGCGCCTTGCACGATCTCTCGCGCATCGCCCCCACCGCCAGCGAGTTGCTCGAGCACGAGGACGCCGTGGCGCGCATCCGCGCCGCGCTGGCCGACGGCAGCGCGCCGCGCATCGCGGCGCTGGACACCGTGCTGTCCAACAGCCAGGAAGACATCCGCGACCTCGACCAGCCCTGGCTGCTGGCCCCCTGTGACCTGCAGGCCATCAAGGCCAGCGGCGTCACCTTCGTCGAGAGCCTGCTGGAGCGCGTGATCGAGGAGCAGGCGCGCGGCGACGCGTCCAAGGCCGAGGCCATCCGCGCGGCGCTCTCGGGCGTGCTGGGCGACAACCTGGCCGGCATCGTGCCGGGCTCGGCGCAGGCGATGAAGGTCAAGGAGGTGCTCATCGCCCAGGGCGCCTGGTCGCAGTACCTGGAGGTGGGCATCGGCCCCGATGCCGAGATCTTCACCAAGTGCCCGGTGCTCGCGGCGGTGGGCACGGGGGCGGACATCGGCATCCACGCCAAGTCGGTGTGGAACAACCCCGAGCCAGAGGTGGTGCTGGCGGTGAACAGCCGCGGGCAGACGGTGGGCGCCGCGCTGGGCAACGACGTCAACCTGCGCGACTTCGAGGGCCGCAGCGCGCTGCTGCTGGGCAAGGCGAAGGACAACAATGCTTCCTGCGCGATCGGCCCTTTCATCCGCCTCTTCGACGAGCACTTCGGCATGGACCAGGTGCGCCGCATCACCGTGGGCCTCACGGTGCGCGGCAAGGACGACGGCTTCACGCTGCAGGGCGCCAGCTCGCTGACCAAGATCAGTCGCGACCCGCTGGAGATCGTCTCGCACGCCATCGGCATCCACCACGACTACCCGGACGGGCTCATGCTCTTCCTGGGCACCATGTTCGCGCCCACGCAGGACCGCCACGGGCCGGGCCAGGGCTTCACCCACGCGGTGGGCGACGAGGTGCTGATCGCCGCGCCCGAACTGGGCGCGCTGGTGAACCGCGTGCTGCATTCCGACCAGGCCTCGCGCTGGAGCTTCGGCATCGGCGCGCTGATGCGCAACCTCGCGCAGCGCGGCCTGCTGAAGTAGCGCAATACCTTTACAGCGGAGGAGAGCGACATGAAGGCGATCTGGAAGTTCATCTCCAACACCCTCGTCGGCGGCCTGCTGGTGCTGCTGCCGGCCTACCTGGCCATCCTGCTGATCATCAAGGGCGTGAAGGGCCTGACGCAGCTGGTCAAGCCGCTGGTCGACCTGCTGCCCGTGGGGGTCGAGCACCAAGCGATCGTGGCGCTGGCCATCGTCCTGCTGGCCAGCTTCGTCGTGGGCCTGGCGGTGCGGACCTGGCCCGGCCGGCCGCTGGGCCGCTGGCTGGACAAGGGCCTGCTGGACCGCATCCCCGGCTACACCTTCCTGCGCAGCCTGCTGGGACGCACCTTCGGCGACCAGTCGGCCGAGTTCCGCGTGGCCTTCATCGACTTCGACGACAACACGGCGCTCGGCTACGTGGTGGAGGAGCATGAGGACGGCAACTTCACCGTCTTCATGCCGTCCTCGCCCACGCCCTTTTCGGGCACCGTGCTGCTGATGCCCGCGAACCGCGTGCGCATCGTCGACGTGCCCTTCACCCAGGCCTTCAGCTCGATGGCCAAGTGGGGCACCGGCGTGCGCGAGGTGTCGCGGCTGGCGGCACAGGAGCAGCAGCGCACGGCTGCTCCCCAGGGCTGAGGGCGCTCAGAGCATCATCCCGCCCGAGACCTCGATGCGCTGGCCGTTGATCCAGCCGTTGCCCTCGGCCAGCAGCATGGCCACGGCGCTGCCGATGTCCTCGGGCAGGCCCACGCGGCTCAGCGCGGTGACGCCGGCGATCTGCGCGTTGAGCTGCGCCGTGTCGCGCACCGCGCCGCCATTGAAGTCGGTCTCGATGGCGCCGGGCGCGACCGTGTTGACGCTGATACCGCGCGGTCCCAGCTCCTTGGCCATGTAGCGGCTGAGCACCTCCACGCCGCCCTTCATCGCGGCATAGGCGGCGTAGCCCGGGAAGCTGAAGCGCGCCAGCCCCGAGGAAGTGTTGAGGATGCGCCCGCCGTCGGCGATCAGCGGCAGCAGCTTCTGCGTGAGGAAGAAGGTGCCCTTGAGGTGGATGTTCACCATGGCGTCGAACTGCGCCTCCGTCGTGTCGGCGATGCTGGCGTGCAGGCCGGTTCCGGCGTTGTTCACCAGGTAGTCGAACTGCTCGCGCTGCCATTGGCTGGCCAGCGCGCCCTTCACGCGGGCGGCGAAGGCGTCGAAGCTGCGGCTGTCGCCCACGTCCAGCTGCAGCGCGACGGCGCGGCGGCCCAGGGCCTGGGCCTGGCGAACCACCTCCTGTGCCTGCGCTTCGCCGCGCTGGTAGGTGAGGATCAGGTCGATGCCATGCTCGGCCAGCTTCAGGGCGCTGGCGCGGCCCAGGCCGCGGCTGGCTCCTGTGACGAGGGCGATGCGTTGAGTGGCGGTGGTCATGTGGATTTCCTTGCGTGCGTTGGATGGGATGGCTGGAGTTTGTTTGTTCTCGCCATTCAGATAAACGCTGCAAAATCGTCCGCACTGTCTGATCCGGAAAGACAATAGGCCATGCAACTCGATGACCTGCGCATCTTCGTCCGCGTGGCCGAGCTGGCCAGCTTCACCCAGGCGGCCGAGCAGCTGGGCCTGCTGAAGGGCCGCGTGTCGGCCGCGGTGCAGCAGCTGGAAGCGCGCCTGGGCACGCGGCTGCTGCAGCGCACCACGCGCACCGTTCGGCTCACCTCGGACGGCGAGCAGTTCCTGGCCAGCGCCCGCGCGCTGCTGGCGGACGCGGAGCAGCTCCAGTCCATGTTCCAGCCGGCCGCCAGCGGCCTGCGCGGGCGACTGCGCATCGACCTGCCCAACACGCTGGCGCGCGAACTGGTGATCCCGCGGCTGCCGGAATTCCTCGCGCTGCATCCGCAGCTGGAGCTGGCCATCAGCACGACGGACCGCTTCGTGGACATCGTGCAGGAGGGCTTCGACTGCGTGCTGCGCGTGGGCGCGCTGGCCGACTCGGAGCTCATCGTGCGGCCGCTGGGCACGCTGCCGATGGCAAACGTCGCCAGTCCCGCCTACCTGCAGGCGCATGGCGTCCCGCGCACGTTGGAAGACCTCGCGCAGCATCGCGTGGTGCACTACTCGGGGCGGCTGGGCAGCCAGGGGGCGGGGCTGGAATACGAGGAAGGCGGCGAGCGCAGGTTGCACCCGATGCGCACGGCGCTGGTGGTCAACAGCGCCGATGCCTTCCAGGCCGCCTGCGTGGCGGGGCTGGGCATCATCCAGGCGCCGCTGCGCGGCGTGCAGCCCCTCATCGCTTCGGGGCAACTGGTGGCGCTGCTGCCGCACTTCCAGGCCCCGGCGCTGCCGGTGTCCTTGCTGTATGCGCACCGCCAGCACGTGCCGCCGCGGGTGCAGGCCATGCTGGCCTGGCTCACGCAACTGGTGGCGCCGGTGCTGCAGCCGCTCAGCCCGTAGCGGCGAGCGCGCGGCGGTACTGCATCGCCTCGGCCACGTGGCTGGCCTCGACGGCATCGCACCGGGCCATGTCCGCGATCGTTCGCGCCACCTTGAGGGTGCGGTGCGTGCTGCGCGCCGACCAGCCGAACCTGACTGCGGCCTTGTGCAGCAACTGGCTGGCGCTGGCGTCGAGGCCGGCATGCCGGTCGATCTGCGCCCCGGCGAGCGCGTGGTTGGCCTGCCCCTGCCGTTCGAGCGCGCGCTCGCGGGCGCGCGTGACGCGCGCACGCACCTCCGCACTGCCTTCGCCGGGCGGCGCCTCGAGCAACTCCTGCGGCGGGATGGCCGGCACCTCGATGTGCAGGTCGATGCGATCCAGCAGCGGGCCGCTGAGGCGTCCCTGGTAGCGGGCGACCTGGTCGGGCGTGCAGCGGCAGCTGCGCAGGCGCGAGCCCAGGTGGCCGCAGGGGCAGGGGTTCATGGCAGCGATCAATTGGAATCGGGCCGGAAACTCCGAGCGCCGCGCGGCGCGGGCGATGGTGATGTGGCCGGTCTCCAGCGGCTCGCGCAGCGCCTCCAGGGCAGCGCGCGCGAACTCGGGCAGCTCGTCCAGGAACAGCACGCCGTGATGCGCCAGGGAGATCTCTCCCGGCCGGGGCGGGGATCCGCCGCCCACCAGCGCCACGCCGCTGGCGCTGTGGTGCGGCGCCACGGTGGGCCGCTGCATCCAGTGCTCGACGCGAAAGCGGCCGGCCAGGCTGCCGATCGCCGCGCTCTCCAGCGCCTCCTGCGCGCTCATGGGCGGCAGCAGGCCGGCGAAGCGCTGGGCCAGCATCGACTTGCCCGAGCCCGGCGGGCCGGCCATCAGCACGCTGTGGCCGCCGGCCGCGGCGATCTCCAGCACGCGCTTGGCCGCCGCGTGGCCCTTCACGTCCGCCAGGTCCGGCTGCGACCCGGCTGCAGCGGGCGGGCCCGACGGCTCGACGCGCGACCAGCCCGAGGCTTGCACGCCTTCGGGCGGCGCGCTGCCCGCGGGCAGGAACTGCGCCACCACGTCCAGCAGATGGTGCGCGCCGTAGACCTGCGTGCCCGGCACCAGCGCGGCCTCCTGCGCGCTGGGTGCGGGCAGCACCAGCCGCAGCGCTTCCGCGCCCGGCGCCGCGGCCCGCGCCATGGCCATGGCGAGCGCCCCGCGCACCGGCCGCAGCTCGCCCGAGAGCGACAGCTCGCCGGCGAACTCGTGCTTCGCGAGTCGGCTGGCATCGATCTGCCCGCTCGCCGCCAGGATGCCCAGGGCGATGGGCAGGTCGAAGCGTCCCGAGTCCTTCGGCAGGTCCGCCGGCGCGAGATTGACGGTGATCCGCTTGTTGTTCGGAAACTCCAGCCCCGCGTTCTGGATCGCGCAGCGCACCCGCTCGCGCGCTTCCTTGACCTCCACGTCGGCCAATCCGACCAGGGTGAAACTGGGAAGACCATTCGCCAGATGCACCTCGACGGTCACCGATGCCGCTTCCAGGCCCAACAGGGCGCGGCTTTGCACCAAAGACAGACTCATATTCCTCCCTGACACCAGTTTGGTGCAGCATCGCGCGCACCCGATGGCGCGTCTTGTATTTTTTAAAGACCTAGTTCATGACCACCGCGCCTCGCGTGTGAAGGGCTTTGACACACTTTGGCACGCTCCCTGCTTTGGAGGGTTGTCTCACAACCACCACCAAACCGAGGAGTCCCCCGAATGATGCACCGCAAATCCGCTCTGGCACTGGCTGCAATGGCCGCCGCGCTGACCGTCTCGCAATCCGCGCTGGCCCAGACGGCGGCGGCGCCGGAGACCTCCCCGATCACGGCCAACGTCACGCTGACCACCAACTACAAGTTCCGCGGCCAGGATCAGGACGTGCTGGGCAGCAACGGCAACTTCAA
>Ga0102594_1000053_pt1 | contig 227126 bp, 219 predicted proteins | sample AraplaCol_mLB_r2_2_FD_76863 | JGI IMG/M metagenome (GOLD analysis project Ga0102594, IMG submission 76863) | Arabidopsis root microbial communities from North Carolina, USA - plate scrape MF_Col_mLB_r2 (SPADES assembly) (version 2) | ecosystem: Host-associated > Plants > Roots > Endosphere... | reverse complement strand
GGTGCGAGATGGTGGAGTAGGCCAGCAGCGCCTTCAGGTCGCGCTGGAACATGGCCACGTAGCCGCCCAGCAGCAGCGTGGCGGCGCCGGTGCAGCTGACCAGCCAGAACCAGGTCTCGGTGCCCGAGAGCACCGGCCACAGCCGCGCCAGCAAGAACACGCCCAGCTTCACCATCGTGGCCGAGTGCAGGTAGGCCGACACCGGCGTGGGCGCGGCCATGGCGCGCGGCAGCCAGAAGTGGAAGGGGAACTGCGCGCTCTTGCTGAAGGCGCCCAGCAGCACCAGCACCAGGGCCGGCAGGTACAGCGCGTGGCCGCGCACCTTGTCGCCGGCCGCCAGCACGTCCACCAGTTCGTAGCTGCCGGTGATGCGCCCCAGCACCAGCACGCCGCCCAGCAGGCACAGGCCGCCCGCGCCGGTCACTGTCAGCGCCATGCGCGCGCCGCGCCGCGCGTCGCGGCGGTGGTGCCAGTAGCCGATGAGCAGGAAGGAGAAGAGGCTGGTGAGCTCCCAGAACAGCACCATCTGGACCAGGTTGCCCGACAGCACCACGCCCAGCATCGCGCCCATGAAGGCGAGGAAGAAGGAGAAGAAGCGCGGCACCGGATCGGAGGGCGACATGTAGTAGCGCGCATACAGCACCACCAGCGCCCCGATGCCCGACACCAGCATGGCGAAGAGCCAGGCGAAGCCGTCCAGGCGCAGCACGAAGTCCAGGCCCAATGCCGGCACCCAGGTGAAGCGCTCGACGATGACCTCGCCTCGGGCGACCTGCGGGAACAGCCAGGCGATGGAGGCGGCGCAGGCGAGCGCGACCAGGCCCGCCAGCGTCGATTCCCGGTTGCGTGCGTCGGAAGGCAACAGGGCCGCAAGAATGCTGGCGATGAAGGGCAGCGCAACAACGAGGACCAGCGACATCGCGGCCGATTCTATAGACCGGCCACCTCGTTCCCGAGGCACCGCAGCGCGGCGAAGGGATTCTTCAGGCGGTGAAGGCGCGGACCGTGCGCACCCCTAGCCAGGTGAGCACCAGCGATCCGGCCAGGTGCGCGCTTGCGGTGACGAGCGCCGTGCCCAGCTCGCCTTCCATGAGCATGGTGGTCACCTCCATCGAGAAGCTCGAGAAGGTGGTGAGCCCGCCCAGGAAGCCGGTGACCAGCGCCAGGCGCCAGATCGGCGAGACCTCGGGCATCAGCGCCAGCGCCGCCACCACGATGCCGATGAGGTAGCCGCCGATCAGGTTGGCCGCGAGCGTGCCCCAGGGCATGGCGCCAACTCCGAGCCACAGCGTGAGGCCCCAGCGGGCGAGGGCGCCCAGGGCGGCACCGATGCTGATGGCGAGGATCGGGAGGAGCATCCCTCTATTTTTCCACGCCCATCACCAGGTTCGGCAGCACCGTCACGACGCTCGGGAAGATCGTGATGATCGCGATGCACGCCACCAGGCAGAAGAAGAAGGGGATGGCGGCCTTCGCGATGACGTTGCTGTCCTTGCCCGTCATGTTCTGCAGCACGAAGAGGTTGAAGCCCACCGGCGGCGTGACCTCGGCGATCTCCACCAGCAGCACCACGAAGATGCCGAACCACACCAGGTCGAAGCCGGCCTTCTGCACCATGGGCAGCACCACCGCGCTGGTGAGCACGATCATCGAGATGCCGTCCAGCGCCGTGCCCAGCACCAGGTACACCAGCACCAGCGCGCTGATGAGCGCATAGGGCGACAGGTGCATGCCGTCCACCCACTCGGCCAGTTCGCGCGGGATGCCGGTGAAGGCCATGGTCTTGGTGAGGAAGGCGGCGCCGGCCAGGATGAACATGATCATGCAACTGGTGCGCGTGGCGCCCATCAGCCCGTCCTTGAAGTTCTGCCAGGTCAGACTGCGGCCCCAGGCCGCGATGGCCAGCGAGCCCAGCACGCCGAAGGCGGCGCACTCGGTGGCGGTGGCCCAGCCGGCCACCAGCACCCAGACGATGAAGACGATCAGCAGCGTGCAGGGGATCAGGTTGCCCGAGAGCCTGAGCTTCTGCATGAAGGTGGTGGGCGGGTCGGCCGGCGGCACCTGGTCGGGGTGGCGCAGGCTCCACCAGCCGATGTAGCCCGAGAACAGCAGCATCAGCAGGAAGCCCGGGAGGAAGCCGGCCAGGAAGATGCGGATGATCGATGCGTCCGCAGCCACCGCATACACCACCATCGTGATCGAGGGCGGGATGAGGATGCCCAGCGTGCCGGCCGTGGCCAGCGAGCCGATGGCCAGCTTCTCGTTGTAGCCGCGCCGCTTGAGTTCGGGCAGCGCCACCTTGGCGATGGTGGCGCAGGTGGCGGCCGAGGAGCCCGACACCGAGCCGAACACGCCGCAGCCCAGGATGGTGGTGTGCATCAGCCGCCCGGGCACGCGGTTGAGCCAGGGGCGCAGGCCCTCGAACATCTCTTCGCTGAGCTTGGTGCGGAACAGGATCTCGCCCATCCAGATGAACAGGGGCAGCGCCGCCAGCTCCCAGCTGGCGTTGCTTTCCCAGAAGGCGGAGAACAGGTTCTTGCCCGGGATCGTGTTGGTGAAGAAGGCCTGGCCGACCCAGCCGACGATGGCCAGGGTCATGGCGATCCACACGCCGCCGGCAAGCAGGACCAGCATGATGGCGAGCAGCAGCGCGCCCATGAGCAGGGTTTCGATCACGTCAGGGCTCGCTCTTGTTGTTGTTCAGACGTCGGAGGAGAAGTCGCCCGCGGCATGCCGTTCCTCGACAGCGCGCTGGTAGCTGGGCTTGTGGCCGCGAAGCACGCCCACCATCTCGTCGATCATGGCGATGAGCAGCAGCCAGCAGCCGATCACGAAGGTGGACTGCGGGATCCAGATGGGAATGACCAGCAGGCCCGTGGCCATCTCGTGGAACTCGTAGCTTTCCCAGGTGAAGCTGGTGGCCCAGTAGGTGAGGTAGGCCACCGACACCGCGGCGATCGCCAGGCAGATCACGTCCAGCGCGCGCCGCACCCGGGGCGCGGCGATGTCCAGCAGCAGCGTCACGCGCACGAAGTCGCCGTGGCGGAAGGCGTGGGCCATGGCGAAGAAGGCGGCGGCCGCGCACAACCAGGCCACCGCGTCGTTCAGGCCGCTGACGTGCCAGTTCATCTGCCGGCCCACGCCGGCGATGATCATCAGCACGAAGATGAGGAAGACACAGAAGGCGCCCAGGGCGCCCGCGCCGTTGTAGAGGCCGTCCAGGAACCGGCGCACGGCTTACTTTTTCTTGTAGGCGTCGACGATGGCCTGGCCATCGGCGCCGGCCGCCTTGAGCCAGTCGGCCTGCATGATGCCGCCCACCTGGCGCATGTCGGCGTCCAGCTTGGGCGAAGGCTTGTGGATCTTCATGCCGCGCTCGGCCAGCAGGCGCTTGTACTCGTCGTTCTTCTCCTGCGCCACCTTCCAGCCGCGCGCTTCCGCGTCGGCGGCGGCCTTGGTCACCGCGGCCTTGGTGGCCGGGTCGAGCGCCTCGAAGGCCTTGATGTTGACCAGCACCGCGTTCTTCGGAATCCAGGCCTGCGTGTCGTAGAAGTTCTTGATGTGCTCGTAGGTTTTGGTGTCATAGCCGGTCGAGCCCGAGCTCATGTAGCTCTCGATGACGCCCGTGGCCATGGCCTGCGCCAGTTCCGCCTGCTGGATCTGCACAGGCTGCGCGCCGATCAGCTCGGCGATCTTGGCAGTGGCCGGGCTGTAGGCGCGCCACTTGATGCCGCGCAGGTCGGCCACCGAGGCGATCTCCTTCTTCACGTAGATGCCCTGCGGCGCCCACGGCACCATGAACAGCACCTTGATTCCCTGCGCGGCCAGCAGCTTGTCGGTCGCGGGCTTGGAAACCTCGTAGAGCTTCTTGGCCTCGCCATAGGTGGTGGCCAGGAAGGGCACGCCGTCGAGCGCGTAGATCGGGTTCTCGTTGGCGAAGTTGGCCAGCAGGATCTCGCCGGCCTGGGCCTGGCTGCTCTGCACCGCGCGCTTGATCTCCGGCGCCTTGAAGAGCGAGGCGTTGGCATGCACCGTGATCTTGAGCTTGCCGCCGGTGGCGGCCTCCACGTCCTTGGCGAACTGAACGATGTTCTCCGTGTGGTAGTTCGCCGGCGGGTAGGCGGTGGGCAGGTCCCACTTGGTCTGGGCCAGGGCGGTGGTTGCGATGCCCAGGCCCAGGCCGATCCCGGCGAGCGCGACGCGAAGCTTGCTGTTCATGTGTTCTCCAACAAATGCGGAAGGAAATGAAGAGGCGAGCTTACGTGCAAGTTGCGGGCCATGGCCCTTGGGCATTTCCCTGCCCGCTGCGTCAATGAAAAAGGGCCGCCCTGCGGCGGCCCTGGCAGCTTGCAGTTGGCGCCTATTGCTTCGGCGCGGCTGCCTTGGCTGCTGCCGGCGCCGCGGCCTGCTTGGCGGCGGGGGCCACCGCACCCTGGAAGGACTGGCCGTTGACCGTGAGGCCCTCGGACGACAGCTTGGCCGCCTTCTTGGCCTTGATGCCTTTCACGCGGGACATGAAGTCGTCCCAGCTCTTGAACTCGCCCTGCTTGCGCGCATCGACGATGCTCTGCGACATGGACGGGCCCACGCCCTTGAGTCCGTCCAACTCCGCGGGGCTGGCCTTGTTGGCCTCGACGGCGGCGAAGGCCGTGGCGGCGGCGAGCATGGCCAGGCCGGCCAGAAGCTTCTTGAACATCTTTTCTCTCTCCCTCGAACTGTTTTCCTGGTTGGATGCCGCAACGCGCAGCATCACCGGACGCAGGATGCGCCCGGCTTCCGGGCAACGGCAGGGAGGACGTGGGCGTTGACCTGTGCGAGCCCGCGAGTCGGCGGACGATTCCCGCAAGCGCGATGGAAAGCGGCGTGGGCCGCCGCGATCACAGTTCTTCGACGCGGCGCGGCGGGTAGCTGTCCCAGGCCTGGCAGCCGGGGCAGTGCCAGAAGTACTGGTGAGCCTCGAAGCCGCAGGCCGCGCAACGGTAGCGCATCAGCGGGCGCACGGCCTGGTCGAGCGCGCGCTGCACCGGCGGGTGCAAGGCCTCGCGCTCGAACCTCTCGCCGGCCAGCCAGCGGCTCGCGGCCGCCAGCGAAGGCTGCTGCTGCAGGTGGGCGATGTAGCTGTCGCGCGGGCAGGCGCTGGCGGGCGCGTCGGCATGGCCGTCGGCATCGGCCAGGGTGGTGCCGCCCAGCGCCACGATGGCTTCGACCACGTCGATCGACGGTGCCGCGGCGTAACGGCGCTGCAGCAGCGCCAGGGCCTCGCCTGGGCGCTGTGCGGCAGCGCCGGCCTGTTGCAGCAGCGAGGCGTACAGCGGCAGCGCGAGCGGTGCGGTCTCCGACAGGGCGACGAGCGTGTCGAAGGCCTGGCCCGCCTCGCCATTGCGAAGCTGCAGCGTGGCCGACTCGATGGCCGGGCGCGGCGCGCTGGGCGCGATCTCGGCCGCCTGACGCAGCAGCCGGGCGGCTTCCTCGATTTCGCCGCGCGCCACGTGCTCGCTCGCCTGCTCGCACAGGTAGTGCGCGCGGCGGGTGCCGTAGCTGGCCTGGTCGGACTCGTCGAGCCGGCGCGCCACCTCCGAAGCCTGCGTCCACTCGCGCGAGCGTTCGTAGATGGCCAGCAGCGACAGGCGCGCCTCGTTCTCGTAGCGCGTGCCTTCGAGTTTCTGCAGCGCGGCCTCGGCCCGGTCGAGCAGGCCGGCGCGCAGGAAGTCCTGCGCCAGCGCGTGCTGGGCGCGGTCGCGGTCGTCGCGGCTGAGGTCGCCGCGCGAGAGCAGGTGCTCGTGCACGCGCACCGCGCGCTGGTACTCGCCGCGCCGGCGGAACAGGTTGCCCAGGGCGAAATGCAGCTCCTGCGTGTCGGGGTCGTTCTGCACCGCCTCGATGAAGGCATCGATGGCCTGGTCCTGCTGCTCGTTGAGCAGGAAGTTCAGGCCGCGGAAGTAGGCCTTGGGTGCCTGCCGGTTCTCCAGCCTCAGCTGGCGCAGGTCGAAGCGGGAGGCGAGCCAGCCCAGCACGAAGGCCAGCGGCAGTCCCAGCAGCAGCCAGCTGAGATCAAAGTCCATGGTGGCGCGCGACGGGCAGATCGTTGCCGTTGTTGTTCATGTCGTTGTCGTTCTGCAAGGCGAGGTTGCCGGCGGCCGTGCCGGTCGATACCGGGGCGACGGCAACGCCGCCGGCCACGGATGGGCGGGTGGCGTTGGCCACGCTGCGGTGCCTCCACCAGCCGGGCAGCATGCCCAGGGCGCCCACCACGATGCCGCCGGCAAAGGCCACCAGCACCACCAGGACCAGCGGCGCGCGCCAGTAGGTGCCGAAGAAGAAATTGACGGTCGCATCGTGCTGGTTGTTCAGCGCGAAGGCGAAGAGGGTAAAAAAAATGGCTGCCTTGAGCAGCCACAACAGGTATTTCATGGGCGCTTTCCGGTGGGGCCGGAAAGATTCTACGTTCGCCCTCAGTCCTTGCGCGACGTGGATGCCTCGTCGGCCTCGGCCGCGCGCTCGTCCACCGCTTCGCGCAGGGCCTTGCCCGGCTTGAAGTGGGGCACCCGCTTCTCCGGCACCGCCACGCTCTCGCCCGAGCGCGGGTTGCGTCCGATGCGCGGCGGCCGGCGGCTCACCGAGAAGCTGCCGAAACCGCGGATCTCGATCCGGTTCCCGCGAACCAGCGCGTCGCCCATCGCATCGAGGATGGTCTTGACGGCGGATTCGGCATCGCGGTGCGTGAGCTGCGCGAAGCGGGCGGCGAGTTCTTCGACGAGATCGGAACGAGTCATGTAGCGGGGACTATAAATAAAAAAGGACAGGGGGCCCCTGGGGGCCGACCCTGTCCTTGCGGCTGGGACTTACTTGTCGCCGTTGTTGTCCAGCTTGGCGCGCAGCAGGGCGCCCAGGCTGGTGGTGCCGGCGTTCTCGCGGGCCGACTGCTGGCTCAGGCTGGCCATCGCGCCTTGCTCGTCGGCCATGTCCTTCTGCTTGATCGACAGCTGGATGTTGCGGGTCTTGCGATCCACGTTGACCACCACGGCCGTGACTTCGTCGCCTTCCTTGAGCACGTTGCGGGCGTCTTCCACGCGGTCGCGGGAGATTTCCGAAGCGCGCAGGTAGCCGACGATGTCGCTGCCCAGGTCGATCTCAGCGCCGCGCGGGTCCACGGTCTTGACCTTGCCGGTCACGATCTGGCCCTTGTCGTTCACCGAGGTGAAGGTGGTGAAGGGGTCGCTGTCCAGCTGCTTGATGCCCAGGCTGATGCGCTCGCGGTCCACGTCGACGGCCAGCACGATCGCCTCGACTTCCTGGCCCTTCTTGTAGTTGCGCACGGCGGTTTCGCCGGGCTCGTTCCACGAGAGGTCGGACAGGTGCACCAGGCCGTCGATGCCGGCAGCCAGGCCCACGAAGACGCCGAAGTCGGTGATCGACTTGATCGGGCCCTTGACGCGGTCGCCGCGCTTGGTGTTTTGCGCGAACTCTTGCCACGGGTTGGCCTTGCACTGCTTCATGCCCAGGCTGATGCGGCGCTTGTCTTCGTCGATTTCCAGGACCATCACTTCGACTTCGTCGCCCAGCGAGACGATCTTGTTGGGGGCGATGTTCTTGTTGGTCCAGTCCATTTCGGAGACGTGCACCAGGCCTTCGATGCCCGGCTCGAGCTCGACGAACGCGCCGTAGTCGGCGATGTTCGTGACCTTGCCGAACAGGCGGGTGCCTTGCGGGTAGCGGCGCGAAACGCCCATCCACGGGTCGTCGCCCATTTGCTTCAGACCCAGCGACACGCGGTTCTTCTCGGTGTCGAACTTGAGGATCTTGGCGGTGATTTCCTGGCCGGCCTGAACGACTTCGCTCGGGTGGCGGACACGTCGCCATGCCATGTCGGTGATGTGCAGCAGGCCGTCGATGCCGCCGAGGTCGACGAACGCACCGTATTCGGTGATGTTCTTGACGACGCCGCGAACCACGGCGCCTTCCTTCAGCGTTTCCATCAGCTTGGCGCGCTCTTCGCCCATGGAGGCTTCGACCACGGCACGGCGCGACAGCACGACGTTGTTGCGCTTGCGGTCCAGCTTGATGACCTTGAATTCGAGGGTCTTGTTCTCGTAGGGGGTCAGGTCCTTGATCGGACGCGTGTCGATCAGCGAACCCGGCAGGAAGGCGCGGATGCCGTTGACGAGCACGGTCAGGCCGCCCTTGACCTTGCCGCTGGTGGTGCCGGTGACGAACTCGCCGGACTCGAGGGCCTTTTCCAGGCTCATCCACGAGGCGAGGCGCTTGGCGGTGTCGCGCGACAGGATCGTGTCGCCGTAGCCGTTCTCGACCGAGCCGATGGCCACGGAAACGAAATCGCCGGCCTGGACTTCGAGTTCACCCTTGTCGTTCTTGAACTCTTCGATCGGCACGTAGGCTTCGGACTTGAGGCCAGCGTTGACGACGACGTGGTTGTGCTCCACGCGAACGACTTCAGCGGTGATGACTTCACCGGCGCGCATTTCAGAGCGCTTCAGCGATTCTTCGAATAGGGCGGCAAAAGATTCAGACATTGTGTTCCTTTCCGTCATGCAGGTTTCCAGTCGCACCATTGCGGCTGTTTCTAAGGCTGTAGACGGCGGGTTGGGCGTGAGCCCGGTTGGTTGAACAACCCATCAAGGCCGATGCGCTGACGCGCGGTGGGGACCCGATGGACGGTAAGCCCTCGGCGCGTGCCGAGGGCCAGCTTCTCAAGTGGCTCCCTTGCGGGAGGCCGCCCCGAAAGGCTGCGCTTGCTGCCACCAGTCCAGCACCTGATCGACCGATTGCGAGACCGTCTGATCGGAGTTGTCCAGGAGGCGAGCGTCCTGCGCCGGTTTCAAGGGGGCGGTGCTGCGGGACATGTCCCGTGCGTCGCGTGCCTCCAGATCCTGGCGAAGACTGTCGAGTGTAACTGAAATTCCCTTTGAAATCAATTGCTTATACCGCCGCTCGGCGCGGTGGGCGGCGCTGGCGGTCAGGAACACCTTGAGCTGCGCGTCGGGGAAGATCACGGTGCCCATGTCGCGCCCGTCGGCCACCAGGCCCGGCAGGCGCCGCAGGCGCTTCTGCAGCTCGACCAGGGCCTGGCGCACCGCCGGCAGGGCCGAGACGCGGGAGGCGTCCATGCCGGCTGCCTCGGAGCGGATGGCCTCGGTCACGTCCTCTTCGCCCAGCATCACGCGGCCGGTGGAGAAGTCCAGGGGCAACTCGCGCGCGATCTGGGCGATCCGGGCCTCGTTCTCGGGCGTGGCCGCGAGGCCGGCGCGGGTCATCGCCAGGCCGGTGACGCGGTACAGGGCGCCCGAATCCAGGTAGCCGTAGCCCAGCGCGTTGGCCACCTCCAGCGCCAGCGTGCCCTTGCCCGAGGCGGTGGGCCCGTCGACACAGATCACCGGCACGGCCACCGGCTCGCTCACCGCGAACAGGGTCTCGAAGTAGTCGGGGAAGGTCTTGGCGACGCACTTCGGATCGAGGATGCGCACCGGCAGCCGGTCCGGGTTGAAGGCGGCCAGCGAGAAGCACATGGCCACCCGGTGGTCGTCGTAGGTGTGGATGCTGGCGGCCTTCCATCGGCCGGCGGCCAGCGGCTGGATGCGGATGAAGTCCGGCCCGGTCTCGACCTGCGCGCCAAGCTTGCGCAGCTCGTTGGCCATGGCGTCGATGCGGTCGGTTTCCTTCACGCGCCAGCTGGCGATGTTGGTCAGCTGGCTCGGGCCGTCGGCATAGAGGGCCATCACCGCCAGCGTCATGGCGGCATCGGGGATGTGGTTGGCGTCCAGGTCGATGGCGCGCAGCGGCCAGGCGCCGCGCGAGATCTGCAGCCAGTTGGGGCCGCTGTCGACCCTGGCGCCCATGGCCTGCGCGGCCTCGACGAAGCGGATGTCGCCCTGGATGGAGTCGGCGCCCACGCCCTCGATGCGGATGCCAGCCTGCCCGTCGATGGGCGCGGCGATGGCGCCCAGCGCGATGAAGTAGCTGGCCGACGAGGCGTCGGATTCGATGTGGATGCTGCCCGGCGTGCGGTAGCGGCTGCCGGCCGGGATGACGAAGCGGCGCCATTCCTCGCGCCGCACCTGGATGCCGAAGCGCGCCAGCAGGTTCAGCGTGATCTCGATGTAGGGCTTGGAGATCAGCTCGCCGATCACGTCGATGGTGACGTCCTGGCGCGCCGAAGCCAGCGGCAGGGCCAGCAGCAGGGCGGTGAGGAACTGGCTCGAGACATCGCCGCGCACGCGGATGGGCGCATCGAGTCGCAGCCCTTGGTGGGCCGCCGGGTGGATCTGCAGGGGCGGGTAGCCGGGGTTGCCCAGGTAGTCGATCTCGCAACCCAGGCCGACGAGCGCGTCGACCAGGTCGCCGATGGGGCGCTCGTGCATGCGCGGTACGCCGCTGAGCTTGAACTCCCCGCCCAGCAGGCTCAGGGCCGCGGTGAGCGGCCGCATGGCGGTGCCGGCGTTGCCCAGGAACAGCTCGGCCTGGCGCGCGCCGTCCTTCAGCTGGCCGCCCAGGCCGGTGATGCGGGTGAGGCCCGGCATCTGCTCGACGCGGCAGCCCAGCTTGCCCAGCGCGGCCAGCATCACGCGGGTGTCGTCGGAATCGAGCAGGTCGTGCACCTCGGTCGTGCCCTCGGCGAGGGCGGCGAGCAGCAGCACGCGGTTGGAGATGCTCTTGGAGCCGGGCAGGCGAACGGTGCCGCCGGCGGCGCGCAGCGCGGGGAGGTCGAGGAAGGCGGTGTCGTACATGGAGGAACGCCGCTCAGGCGTCCTGCGTTTCGGAGCTGCCGCTGCCCAGCTTCCATGGGCCGCGCAGCGAACTGGCCTCGGTGATGGCCTGCTCCAGGTCGGTGACGTTGCTGGTGCGCATCATGGTCTCCAGCTCGTCGAGTGCCTTGCGGAAGTGCTGCGACTGGCGCAGCACCTGGTCGCGGTTGGCCAGCAGCACGTCGCGCCAAAGCGTCGGCTCGCCCGCCGCGATGCGGGTGAAGTCGCGAAAGCCCGGGCCTGCCAGGCCCATGAAGGCCTGGCCGTCGGGCTGCGAGGCGATGCCGTTCATGTAGGCGAAGGCCAGCAGGTGCGGCAGGTGGCTGACGGCGGCGAAGGCGCTGTCGTGGGCCTGGTGCGTCATCTGCGTCACCTGGGCGCCGATGCCGGTCCAGACCTGGGTGGCGCGCTGCACGTTGGAGCGCAGCGTGGCCTTGATGGGCGTCAGCACGACCTGTCGGCCGGTGTAGAGGTCGGCGTCGGCATGCTCGATGCCCGCCACTTCCTTGCCGGCGATGGGGTGCGCCGGCACGAAGGTCTTGAGCTTGCCTTCCAGGCCCTGTTGGGCGGCCTCGATGACGTCGCTCTTGGTCGAGCCCACGTCCATCACCAGCGTCTCGGCGCCGATGCCGTGGCGGATGGCCTTGAAGGTGGCTTCGGTGGCAGCCACCGGCACTGCCAGCAGCACCAGGTCGGCGCCCGACACGGCCAGCAGCGCCGATGGCGCGGCCACGTCGATCACGCCCAGCTGCTTGGCGCGCTCGGTGGTGGAGGGCGACTTGCTGTAGCCCACCACCCGCTTGACCAGCTTGGCGCGCTTGAGCGCCAGGGCGAAGGAGCCGCCCATCAGGCCGCAGCCGATGAGTCCCAGTTGTTCGAACATCGTGCGGCGGCCCCTAGGCTTTCACGGGGTAGGAGCCCAGCACCTTGTAGAAGGCGCAGAGCTGGCGCAGCTCGGCCAACGCCGCAGCCACGTGCGGCTGCGAGGGGTGGCCGTCCAGGTCGATGTAGAAGTAGTACTCCCACTGGCCGGTGCGAGCGGGCCGGGACTCGAAGCGCGTCATGGAGACGTTGTTGGTCTTCAGCGGCATCAAGAGGTCGTGCACCGCGCCCGGCCGATTGGGCACCGACACCACCAGGCTGGTGCAATCGTGGCCCGAGGCCGGCGGCGTGGCCAGCGTGGCAGGCAGGGTGATGACGGCGAAGCGCGTGCGGTTGTAGGCGTCGTCCTGGATTGCGTGCGCCACGATGTGCAGGCCGTACTGCGTGGCGGCGCGTTCGCTGGCCAGGCCCGCCCAGGCGGGGTTGGTGGCCGCCAGGCGCGCGCCTTCGGCGTTGCTCGAGACGGCGCGGCGCTCGGCATGCGGCAGGTGCTTGGAAAGCCAGGCCTGGCACTGCGCCAGCGCCTGCGGATGGGCCAGCACTGCCTCGATGCCGTCCAGCGAGTTCTCCTTGCGCAGCAGGTTGTGGCGGATCAGCAGGCCCACCTCGCCCACGATGTGCGTGGGCGTGTGCAGGAACATGTCGAGCGAGCGCGTGACCACGCCTTCGTTGGAGTTCTCGACGCCCACCACGCCGTACTGCGCGCTGCCGCTGGCGGTGGCGTGGAAGACCTCGTCGAAGCTGGCGCAGTAGATCAGGTCGGCGGCGCCGCCGAAGTACTCGATGGCGGCCTGCTCGCAGAAAGTGCCCTCGGGGCCCAGCACGGCCACGCGCTGCGGCGATTCGAGGGCCAGGCAGGCCGACATGATCTCGCGCCAGATGGCCGCGATATGCGCGTTCTTGAGCGGGCCGGGGTTGCTCTGGGTCATCTTCTCGATGACCTGGGCCACGCGGTCGGGGCGGAAGTAGGGGGTGCCCTCGCGCTTCTTCACCTCGCCCACGAGCTCGGCCACGTGGGCGCGGTCGTTCAGCAGCTTGAGCAGCTGCCGGTCCAGCGAGTCGATCTGCGTGCGCAGATCGGCCAGGCTGGCGGAAGGATCGGAGGGGGGAGTGGGCGCGGCGGGGGAGGTCATGCGGTTCAAGCGTTGAGGCGCTCGAATTCTCGCATGTACCCCACGAGGGCCTGCACGCCCGCCAATGGCATGGCGTTGTAGATGCTGGCGCGCATGCCGCCCACGGACTTGTGGCCCTTGAGCTGCAGCAGGCCCGCTTCGGCCGCGCCGGCGAGGAAGGCCGCGTTGCGGCTCTCGTCGGCCAGGAAGAAGGGCACGTTCATGCGCGAGCGGCACTCGGGCGCCACCTTGTTCGCGTAGAAGGCGGAGCCGTCGATGAAGTCGTAAAGCAGTTTGGCCTTGGCGATGTTGCGCGCCTCCATCGCGGCCACGCCGGTCAGCCCGCCTTCGGTCTGCTCGAGCAGCCACTGGAAGGTCAGGCCCGCCACGTAGATCGCCCAGGTGGGCGGCGTGTTGTACATCGACTGGTTGTCGGCCACCGTGCGGTAGTTGAAGGCGCTCGGGCAGATCTCCAGGGCATGGCCCAGCAGGTCGTCGCGCACCACCACCAGCGTGAGGCCGGCCGGCCCGATGTTCTTCTGCGCACCGCCGAAGGCCAGGCCCACGCGGCTCCAGTCCACCGGGCGCGAGGCCACGTGGGAGGAGAAGTCGATCACCAGCGGCGCCTTGCTGCCCAGAGCCGCCAGGTCCGGCAGCTCCTGGAACTCGACGCCGTGGATGGTCTCGTTGGAGCACAGGTGCAGGTACGAGGCGCCGTCGCTCAGCTGCCAGCTTGCCGCATCGGGCAGGCGGGTGTGCCCGCTCTCGGCGTTGGTGGCGGCGATGTGCGCCGTGCAGTAGCGCTGCGCCTCCTTGGTCGACTTCTGGCTCCAGGAGCCGGTGACCACGAAGTCCACCACGCCGCCGCGCGACAGGTTGAGCGGAACGATGGCGTTCTCACCCAGGCCGCCGCCCTGCATGAACAGGACGTGGAAGTGCGACGGAATGGCCAGCAGCTGGCGCAGGTCGGCTTCGGCCTTCGCGAGGATCGCGCCGAATTCCTTGCCGCGATGGCTCATCTCCATCACGCCCATGCCGCTGCCCTGCCAGTTCAGCATCTCGGCGGCGGCGCGTTGGAGCACCGCCTCCGGCATCGCGGCCGGGCCGGCGGAGAAGTTGTACGGGCGCGGGCCCGGGGCCGCGCTCACTTCTTGGCCGGGGCCTTGGCCGGCGCGCTGGAGCCGCTGTTGCCGGCCGGCTGCGTCGGGGCGCCCAGCGCCTTGGCCACGTTGGTGTCCAGTGCGCGGATCTTCGGCTCGATGGAGGCGCGGGTGTCCTCGACCACCTTCTTGGTCAGGGCGGTCTGCATCTGCGGGTTCAGGTCCTGGTACTTCTTGGCCAGGGGCGAGCTGATCCAGGCGACCAGTTGCTTGAGCTCTTCCTCGGTGAAGTTCTGCTCCAGGATCGGGCCCAGGGTGGTCGGGGCGGCCTGCAGTGCCTTGTCGCGCACCAGCGGGAAGGACTCGTCGAAGTACTTCTTCAGCTCGGCGTCGGCCGCCTTGGCGGCTGCCTCGCGCTTCTCGGCCGGCACCTGCGTCTGCAGGTAGCCGGAGCCGGCCTGCGCGATCGGGTCGCTGGCCTGCTGGACCAGCGCGCGCGCCAGGGCCTCGATGCCGGGGCGCTGCAGGTCGAGGAACTGCTTGATCAGCGCAGCCTTGCCGTCTTGTGCCCAGGTGAAGGACGATGCGGTCAGGGCAACGGCCAGCACGGCAAGTTTGATCTTTTTCACTGAGGGTTCTCCGTAGAAGTTGAAGTGTCGTCGGCACCTGTCTCGGTGTCGCCGTTTGCGTCATTCTCGACGATGCGTTGCAGGCCGCTGAGCTTGGAGCCTTCGTCCAGCCCGATCAGCGTCACGCCCTGGGTGGCCCGGCCGAGTTCGCGGATTTCGGCAACCCGCGTCCGCACGAGCACGCCCTTGTCGGTGATCAGCATGATCTCGTCGTCCGCATGCACCAGGGTGGCTGCAACGACCTTGCCGTTGCGTTCACTCTGTTGAATCGCAATCATGCCCTTGGTTCCGCGGCCGTGGCGGGTGTACTCGGTAATGCTTGTGCGCTTTCCGTAACCGTTCTCGGTGGCGGTGAGCACGCTCTGCTCCTCGTCCTCGGCCACCAGCATGGCGATCACGCGCTGGGTTTCCTCCAGCGACATGCCCTTCACGCCGCGCGCGTTGCGGCCCATCGGGCGCACGTCGTTCTCGTCGAAGCGCACTGCCTTGCCTCCGTCTGAGAACAGCATCACGTCGTGCTTGCCGTCGGTGAGTGCGGCGCCGATGAGGAAGTCGCCTTCATCGAGGTCGACGGCGATGATGCCGGCCTTGCGCGGGTTGCTGAATTCGTCGAGCGCGGTCTTCTTCACCGTGCCCATCGAGGTGGACATGAAGACGAACTGGTCGGCCGGGAAGCTGCGCTTTTCGCCGGTGAGCGGCAGCACCACGTTGATCTTCTCGCCTTCCTGCAGCGGGAACATGTTGACGATGGGGCGCCCGCGCGAGCCGCGCGAGCCGGCCGGCACTTCCCAGACCTTGAGCCAGTACAGCCGGCCGCGGTTGGAGAAGCACAGGATGTAGTCGTGCGTGTTGGCGATGAAGAGCTGGTCGATCCAGTCGTCTTCCTTGGTCGCCGTGGCCTGCTTGCCGCGCCCGCCGCGCTTTTGCGCACGGTACTCGCCCAGCGGCTGGCTCTTGATGTAGCCGCTGTGCGAGAGCGTCACCACCATGTCGGTGGGCGTGATCAGGTCCTCGGTCGAGAGGTCGAAGGCGCTGTGCTCCACCTGGCTGCGGCGCGCGCCCAGCTTGGTGTTGCCGAACTCCTGCTTCAGCTGGGTGAGTTCCTCGCCGATGATGGTGGACACGCGCCCCGGCTTGGCCAGGATGTCGAGCAGGTCCTCGATCTCGGCCATGACTTCCTTGTACTCGGCGACGATCTTGTCCTGCTCCAGGCCGGTGAGGCGCTGCAGGCGCATCTGCAGGATTTCCTGGGCCTGCGTGTCCGAGAGGCGGTACAGGCCGTTGTCGCCCATGCCGAATTCCTTTTCCAGGCCTTCGGGGCGGTAGTCGTCGGCATTGACCGTGCCGCCGTCGGCGCGGGTGCGGGTGAGCATCTCGCGCACCAGCTTGCTGTCCCAGCTGCGGGCCATCAGCTCGGCCTTGGCCACCGGAGGCGTGGGCGCGTTGCGGATGATGGCGATGAAGTCGTCGATGTTGGCCAGCGCGACGGCCAGGCCTTCCAGCACGTGGCCGCGGTCGCGGGCCTTGCGCAGGTTGAACACCGTGCGGCGGGTGACCACTTCGCGGCGGTGCTGCAGGAAGACCTCGACCAGGTCCTTCAGGTTGCACAGCTTCGGCTGGCCGTCCACCAGGGCGACCATGTTGATGCCGAAGGTGTCCTGCATCTGCGTCTGCTTGTACAGGTTGTTGAGCACCACCTCGGGCACTTCGCCGCGCTTGAGTTCGATCACCAGGCGCATGCCGGACTTGTCCGACTCGTCCTGGATGTGGCTGATGCCCTCGAGCTTCTTCTCGCGCCACAGCTCGGCCATGCGCTCCTGCAGCGTCTTCTTGTTGACCTGGTAAGGCAACTCGTCGACGACGATGGCCTGGCGCTGGCCGCGATCGATGTCCTCGAAGTGCACCTTGGCGCGCATCACGACCTTGCCGCGGCCGGTGCGGTAGCCGTCCTTGATGCCGTTGATGCCGTAGATGATGCCGGCGGTGGGGAAATCGGGCGCTGGCACGATTTCCATCAGTTCGTCAATGGTCGCGTGCGGATTGGCCAGCAAATGCAGGCAGGCATCCACCACTTCGCCCAGGTTGTGGGGCGGAATATTGGTGGCCATGCCCACCGCAATACCGCCGGAGCCATTGACCAGCAGATTGGGCAGGCGGCTGGGCAATACCAGCGGCTCTTTTTCGCTGCCGTCGTAATTCGGGCCGAAATCGACGGTTTCCTTGTCGATATCCGCCAGCATTTCATGCGCGATCTTGGCCAGCCGGATTTCGGTATAGCGCATCGCCGCTGCGTTGTCGCCGTCGACAGAGCCGAAATTGCCTTGGCCGTCAACCAGCATATGCCGCATGGAGAAGTCCTGCGCCATCCGCACGATCGTGTCGTACACCGACTGATCTCCGTGCGGATGGTATTTGCCGATGACGTCGCCAACGATACGGGCCGACTTCTTATAAGGGCGGTTCCAGTCGTTGTTGAGCTCGTGCATCGCGTAGAGCACGCGCCGGTGCACCGGCTTGAGGCCGTCGCGGGCGTCCGGGAGGGCCCGCCCCACGATCACGCTCATCGCGTAATCGAGGTAGCTGCGGCGCATCTCCTCTTCGAGGCTGATGGGTAGAGTTTCTTTGGCGAACGAGGTCATGAAGGGGAGTGCCGGCGGGCAAGGACCCGAAATTTTACGCCCTCGGCGGTGTCGCAGCGCCGCAACACATGGCGCGGATTCGGCCTTCGAGGGGCGATTGGGGCCTTGCAACCGGCCTGTTTGCTAAAGACCCTATGGCACAATCGTCTCAGCGTTTTGGGTGGTGGTCACTTAAAGCGTCCTTGTTTCGCAGCGCGGCTGCGGCTTTTTCCCCAAGAGGAGAACCATGAAGAAACTGAATAAAGTGGCGATGATGTTTGCAGTCGCTGCGCTCGCCACTGCCGCCGGCGCGCAGACCCGTGTCACCGCCGCGAACGGTGGTCCGATCGTCGACAACTGGCAAAACGGCACCGGCGAACTGGTTTGGAAGAACGGCACCAACGAACTGTGCTGGCGCGATGCGACCTGGACGCCTGCCACGGCTGCAGTGGGTTGCGACGGCGCTCTGGTTCCCGCCTCCGCTCCTGCTCCGGCTCCCGCCGCTCCGGTTCCCGCCGCTCCCCCGGCAGCCCCGATCGCCTCCAAGGTGACCTTCGCCGCCGACGCCTTCTTCGACTTCGACAAGTCCGTCCTGAAGCCCGAAGGCCGCGCCAAGCTGGATGACCTGGTCAGCAAGATCCGTGGCATCAACCTGGAAGTGATCATCGCCGTGGGCCACACCGACTCGATCGGTACCGATGCCTACAACCAGAAGCTGTCGGTCCGCCGTGCCGAAGCCGTGAAGGCCTACCTGGTCTCCAAGGGCATCGAGCGCAACCGCGTCTACACCGAAGGCAAGGGCGAGAAGCAGCCGATCGCTGACAACCGCACCAAGGAAGGCCGCGCCAAGAACCGCCGCGTGGAAATCGAAGTGGTTGGCACGCAAGCCTCCAAGTAATCTCCGCAAGGAATTACTCTCGAACCAACCCCGCTCCGGCGGGGTTTTTTCTTTGCGGGCCCCGCTTCAAGCGGGGCTTTTTCTTGGCATTGCCACCAGATTCATAATCTCGCAATGAGCAGCAATAACGTGAACGCGGACCCGGCCGAATTGGCCAAATTCTCGGAACTCGCCCATCGCTGGTGGGATATGGAAAGCGAGTTCCGGCCCCTGCATGAAATCAATCCGCTGCGCCTGGAGTGGATCGATGGCCTGGCGCCGCTGGCCGGCCAGCGGGCGCTGGACGTGGGCTGCGGCGGCGGCATCCTGGCCGATTCCATGGCCCGAAAGGGCGCCCAGGTGCTGGGCATCGACCTGGCCGACAAAGCGCTCAAGGTCGCGCAACTGCATGCGCTGGAAGCGGGCACCAAGAACATCAAGTACCGCCACGTGGCCGTAGAAGAGCTGGCCGCCGAGGAGCCGGGCAGCTTCGACGTCGTGACCTGCATGGAGATGCTCGAGCACGTGCCCGACCCCGGCTCGGTCGTCAAGGCCTGCGCCACGCTGGTCAAGCCGGGCGGCTGGGTCTTCTTCTCGACCATCCACCGCACCCTCAAGTCCTTCCTCTTCGCCATCGTCGGCGCCGAGTACGTGCTGGGAATGCTGCCCAAGGGCACGCACGAGTACCGCAAGCTGATCCGCCCGAGCGAACTCGCGGCCTATTGCCGCGAGGCCGGGCTGGACCTGCGCCACACCCGCGGCATGGAATACAACCCGCTCACGCGCCGCTACTGGCTCAGCGGCAACACCAGCGTCAACTACATGTTCGCGACCCAGCGGCCGGCGGAGGCATCGAAGGCATGAGCGAACGACGTTTCGATGCGGTGTTGTTCGACCTGGACGGCACCCTGATCGACAGTGCGCCCGACCTGGGTGCCGCCGCCGACAAGATGCGCACCGACCGCGGCATGGAATCGCTGCCGCTGGAGCGCTACCGTCCCCTGGCCGGTTCCGGGGCGCGCGGCATGCTGGGCGTGGCCTTCGGCATCACGCCGGAACATCCGGACTTTCCGGCCTTGCGCGAGGAGTTCTTCGTCAACTACGAGCGGGCCATGACCGTGCGGACCCACCCGTTCGACGGCGTGCCCGAGATGCTCCGGCAGCTGCACCGCTGGGACCTGCGCTGGGGGGTGGTCACCAACAAGTCGGTGCGCTTCGCCGCGCCGCTGACCGAGGCCATGCCGCTCTTCGCCACCTCCGGCGCGCTGGTCTGCGGCGACACCACGCCCTATTCCAAGCCGCACCCGGAGCCCCTCTTCGAGGCCGCCCGCCGACTGGGCGTCGCGCCGCAGCGCTGCCTGTTCGTGGGCGACGACGAGCGCGACGTCCTCGCCGGCCGCGCCGCGGGCATGCGCACCGTGGCGGCCGTCTACGGCTACCTTGGCGACCGCAGCGACACCACGCAGTGGGAGGCCGATGCGAGCATCGACTCGCCCGCGGCGCTCTTGTCCCTGCTGGAATCAGCGAATTCCTGAGGCCGCCCCTTTAAGTCGGGGCGAAAGACCTAAAATAGAGCTTCCTGGGGCTGCATTGGTTTCGACGTGGGTTCGGAATCGCAGCGGGGCATGTCGAGCTGAATGCGCTCGTAAAACTGATTCAAACAAACTAACTGCAAACGACGAACGTTTCGCACTCGCTGCTTAAACACCAGTGAGCCTTGCAACAGTTGGCCGATGGGCTGGGCAAGGGGGCACTAGAGCAATCTGGCGCCTCCCGGCTGCAAGGTAATCTACATGGGCTGGCTTCGATCCGGGTACCTTGGGTCGGGGCGAGAAAATAGGGTGCTGGCGGCCGGTGTAGCGTGCGACTGCGCGACACCGGTGGCGAGATCCAAATCAGATCGCTAAACATGTAGAACTGCGCGAGGAAGGCTTGCGGACGGGGGTTCGAATCCCCCCAGCTCCACCACATCACTTCGATGCCCGGTCGCTTCGGCGGCCGGGCATTTTTCATTGGCGCACTTATAGTGGCGGCCTTCCCGTCCGAGGTCCAAGCCGCCATGCCGGATTCCGTCACCACCACGCAGCTCAGCAACTACTACGACCAGGTGCCCTATGAGTCGCACCCGTTCCCGCAGACCGCGGCAGAGCATCTCGAGGCGATCGCCTATCTCTTCGGGCTGGATGCTCCGGCGCCCGCAGGGGCGCGCGTGCTCGAACTGGGCTGCGCATCTGGCGGCAACCTGATTCCCTTTGCTGCCCGCCATCCGGGCGCGGCCGTGGTCGGCGTGGACCTGTCGGCGGGCCAGATCCGCGTGGGCCAGGAGGCGGTGGAGCGCGCCGGCGTCTCCAACCTGCGGTTGCGCCAGTACGACATCTCCGAGATCGACGAGTCCTTCGGCCAGTTCGACTACATCGTCTGCCACGGCGTCTACAGCTGGGTACCGGCCGCCGTGCAGGAAGCGATCCTGCGCGTGTGCTCGCGCAACCTGGCGCCGCAGGGCGTGGCCTATGTGAGCTACAACGTCCACCCAGGCTGGAAGTCGCGCGAGATCGTGCGCGACGCCATGATCCTGCGCGGCTCGCCGCGCGGCGAACCGGACGAGAAGCTGTCCTACGCCCGCGGCATGCTCGAATTCCTCGACCAGTCGGCGCGGCCGGGCAGCGTGCTCAAGGCCACGCTGGACGAGATGATGCCGGTGATCCGCAGCGCCAGCCCCTCCTACCTCCTGCACGAGTTCCTCGAGCCCCACAACGCGCCGTGCTATTTCAAGGAGTTCGCCGCGCGCGCCGGCGCTGCAGGCCTTGCGTACCTGGCGGATGCCGAGCCCTCCACCATGTTCGTGCAGAACTACGGCGAACAGGTACGCGGGCCGCTGCTGCGCGAGTGCGGCGGCAGCCAGCAGATGATGGAGCAGTACCTGGACTTCCTGGTCAACCGCAGCTTCCGCCAGAGCCTGCTCGTTCGGCAGGAGCGGGCCTCGCAGATCCGCTATCGCCTCGACCCCGAGCGCCTGCGCCAGCTGGAGTACGCGGGCGTCTTCTTCACCGAGGACGGCGGCCCGCTCACACTCGACGCCCGCGAGCAGCCCTGCCACGCGCTGCGCAACCTCAAGGTCACGCTGCGCCTGCCGGTGCACAAGGCGGTGGCACTGGTGCTCGACGAGCGCTACCCCGGCTCGGTGACGGTGGACTCACTGGTCGGCGCCGTCGCCGAGCGTACCGGCGAGCCGCGCGCCGCGGTCGATGCCTTCGTCATGGCCATGCTGGAAGAACTGCTGATCCTGGGCGCCGTGCGCATCCGCCGCGCTCCGGTCGACGCGGCGGTGCACGTGCCCGAACTGCCGAAGGCCCTGGCCTCGGTGCGCAGCGCGCCCGAGCTGGCGCTCGCGGCCGGTGCGCAAGCTCACGCCTGCAATCAGTGGCACGAGCAGGTGCCGCTGTCGGTCATCGAGCGCTGCCTGCTGCCGCTGCTCGACGGCGGGCATTCGCACGAGGCGCTGGCCGATTTCCTGGCCGGCGAGGCGCGCGCCGAGCGCCTGCGATTCATCAAGGACGAGCAACCGCTCACGGAGGAAGCGGCGCTGCGCGACTTCACCCGGCAGCAGGTGGCCCTGGCCCTCAAGGACCTGAGGCGCAAGGGACTGTTGACCGCCGCCTGATCCCAGGCACTTCTTCCAACCCAACAACGACATCAAGGAGATCAGCATGAAAGCAATTCACACCCGCCTTCGCGTCACGCTAGTCGCCGCCCTTGCGCTGGCCGCCCTCGGCACTGCGCAGGCCGCCTCGCGCGCGCCGGTGGCCGCCGAGAACGGCATGGTGGTGAGCGCCCAGCACCTGGCCAGCCAGGTGGGCGTGGACGTCCTCAAGCGCGGCGGCAATGCGGTCGACGCTGCCGTCGCGGTCGGCTATGCGCTGGCCGTGGTCTATCCCGCGGCCGGCAACCTCGGCGGCGGCGGCTTCATGACCATCCAGCTGGCGGACGGGCGCAAGACCTTCCTCGACTTCCGCGAGAAGGCCCCGCTGGCCGCCACGGCCGACATGTACCTGGACAAGGACGGCAACGTCATCAAGGGCGCTTCCACCAAGGGCCACCTGGCCGTGGGCGTGCCGGGCAGCGTCTCGGGCATGGAGTACGCACGCGAGAAGTACGGCACCATGAAGCGCGCGCAACTGCTCGCGCCCTCGGTGCAGCTGGCCGAGAAGGGCTTCGTGCTTGAGCAGGGCGACGTCGAACTGCTGCTCACCGCGACCAAGGACTTCGCCGAAGACCCGGCCACCGCCGCCATCTTCCTGAACAAGGCTGGCCAGCCCTACAAGGCCGGCGACCGTCTGGTGCAGAAGGACCTGGCCCGCACCCTGCGCGAGGTCAGCAGCAAGGGCACCGACGGCTTCTACAAGGGCTGGGTGGCCAAGGCCATCGCCGATTCGAGCAAGGCCGGCAAGGGCATCATCACGGTCGAAGATCTGGCGCAGTACCAGACGCGCGAACTCGCGCCGGTGGAATGCGACTACCGCGGCTACCGCGTGGTCTCGGCGCCCCCGCCCAGCTCTGGCGGCGTGGTCATCTGCGAGATGCTCAACATCCTGGAGGGCTACCCGATCAAGGAGCTGGGCTGGAACTCGGCGCAGACCGCGCACTACATGATCGAGGCCATGCGGCACTCGTATGTGGACCGCAACAGCTACCTGGGCGACCCCGACTTCGTGAAGAACCCGCTGGAGCGGCTGCTGGACAAGGGCTACGCCGAGAAGATCCGAGCCGTCATCGACCCGAAGAAGGCGGGCGTCTCCAAGGACATCAAGCCCGGCGTGCCGCCGCATGAGGGCAGCAACACCACGCACTACTCGATCGCCGACAAGTGGGGCAACGCGGTATCGGTGACCTACACGCTCAACGACTGGTTCGGCGCCAAGGTCACGGCGGCGAAGACGGGCGTGCTGCTCAACGACGAGATGGACGACTTCACCGCCAAGATCGGCGTGCCCAACCTGTACGGCCTGGTGCAGGGCGAGGCCAACAAGATCGAGCCCGGCAAGCGCCCGCTGTCGTCGATGAGCCCGACCATCGTCTCCAAGGACGGCAAGCCGGTGATGGTGGTGGGCACGCCTGGCGGCAGCCGGATCATCACCGCCGTGCTGCAGACCATGATGAACGCCATCGACCACGGCATGACCGTGCAGGAGGCGGTGGATGCGCCGCGCTTCCACCAGCAGTGGCTGCCGGACGTGACCAACGTCGAGACTTTCGCCTTCTCGGCCGACACCCGCAAGATCCTGGTCGACATGGGCCACAACCTGGGCGTGCCGCAGCCGGCCAACCACCTGGCGGCGATCATCGTCGGCGCGCCTTCGCTCGGCGGCAAGCCGGTGGCCAACAACCGCTTCTACGGCGCCAACGACCCGCGCCGCAACACCGGGCTGGCGCTGGGCTACTGATCGATGCAGCTTCAGGAAATCCTGTACTCGCAGGGATTCGGCACCCGGCGAGTCTGTGCCGGGTTGATCCAGCAGGGCTACGTGGCGGTGCAGGGCCAGCCGGTGGACGACGCCTTCGCCGAATTCGCGGCGGTGGACGGCCTGGCCTTCAGCGTCCAGGGCACCCCCTGGGCGTTCCAGTCCAAGGCCTACCTGATGCTGCACAAGCCGGCCGGCACCGAGTGCTCGCAGAAGCCCTCGACCTACCCGAGCATCTACACCCTGCTGCCCGCCCCCCTGCGCCAGCGCCCCAACAAGGGCGCGGTGCAGGGCGTGCAGGCCATCGGCCGGCTGGACCAGGACACGACCGGCCTGCTGCTGCTCACCGACGACGGCCAGTTCATCCACCGCATGGGCTCGCCCAAGCACCACGTGCCCAAGGTGTACGAAGTGACGGCCAAACACCCAGTGGACGACATCCAGGTCCAAAAGCTCCTGGCCGGAGTGGTGCTGGACGACGACCCGAAGCCCGTCCGGGCGGCCGCCTGCGAGGCCACCGGGCCGACCACCCTTCGCCTGACCCTCACCGAAGGCAAGTACCACCAGGTCAAGCGCATGCTGGCGGCGGTGGGCAACCGGGTAGAAGGGCTGCACCGCTCCCGCATCGGCGACCTGGTGCTGCCGCCGGAGCTGGCGCCCGGGCAGTGGCGCTGGCTGGCGCCGGCGGAGGTGGAGGCGTTGCGCAGCCGCAAATAGCGTCCCTTCGCCGCACTCGGAGGTCATCGCAAGCGATGGCTCGAACGTTAGACTCGCTGCCATCCCTTTCGGAATTCCCCGTGCGCCTCCCCGTCACCCTGAAAGGCCGCTTCGCGGCCTTTTTGCTGTCCGCCGCAGCAGCCTCCGGCGCCCTTGCCGTTCCGGCCTCCGACCTGCCCCCGGCGCCGATCCTCGTGCTCAACTCGCTGGACGCCTCCGTCAGCGTGATCGATCCCGTCAAGTGGACCGAGACCCAGCGCATCGGCACCGGCAAGGAGCCGCACCACATCTACCTCACGCCCGACGAGAAGTCGGTGATCGTGGCCAATTCCGCCAGCGACTCGCTGACCTTCTTCAACCCCCGCACGGCCGAGGTCCAGCGGGTGGTGACCGGCATCATCGACCCCTACCACCTGCGCTTCTCGCCGGACATGAAGTGGTTCGTCACCGCCGGCAACCGCCTGAACCACGTGGACGTCTACAGCTGGGACGGCAAGGACGTGAAGCTGGTCAAGCGCATCCCCACCGGCAAGACCCCCAGCCACATCTGGATCGACGGCAAGAGCACCACCGCCTTCGTCACCATGCAGGACAGCGACGAACTCGTCGCCGTCGACCTGGCCACCCAGACCATCCGCTGGCGCGTGGCCACCGGGCCGATGCCGGCCGACATCTTCGGCGTGCACAACGACAAGACGTTGCTGGTGGGCCTGACCGGCGGCGACGGCGTGCAGGTGTTCGACGTGGCCGGTCCTGCGCCCAAGGCAGTCGGCATCCTGCCCACCGGCAAGGGCGCCCATGCCTTCCGCTCCATGGGCGACGGCAAGACCGTGCTGGTGAGCAACCGCGTGGCCAACACCATCAGCCGCATCGACCTGGCCAGCCTGAAGGTGGTCGATACCTTCGCCGTGCCCGGCGGCCCGGACTGCATGGACGTGTCGGCCGACGGCAAGACCCTGTACGTGACCTCGCGCTGGGCCAAGAAGCTCAGCGTGGTCGACCTGACGACCCGCCAGGTGGTGCGCCAGATCAACGTGGGCCGGTCGCCGCATGGCGTCTGGACGCTGGACCATGCCGGCCGGTAAGCGCCTCTTCGCCGCCGCCGTCCTGGGCCTGGCCGGCGTGCTGGCCCAGGCGCAGGGCACTTGCGCCAAGCCGGTCTACCTGACCTTCGACACCGGCCACATGGGCGTGGCGCCGCTGGTGGCCGAGGTGCTCAAGCGCCAGGACGTGAAGGTGACCTTCTTCGTGGCCGCCGAGCGCACCCAGACCGGCGGCGACAGCCTGGACAACAGCTGGAAGGCCTGGTGGGCCGCCCGCGCCGCCGAGGGCCACGAATTCGCCAGCCACACCTACGACCACGTCTACTGGCGTGGCGACGTGAAGGGCGTGGAGCCGCGCTTCCGCGTGCGCCCCACGGCCGGCGGCCTGGCCAACCGCGAGTTCACCTGGAGCGCGGCCCAGTACTGCGAGAACATCACCAAGGCCTCCGAGCGCATCGAGTACCTCACCGGCAAGAAGCCGCTGCCGCTGTTCCGCGCGCCGGGCGGCAAGACCTCGCCGCGCTTCCTGGCCGAGATGAAGAAGTGCGGCTACGAGCACGTGGGCTGGGCGCCGGCCGGCTTCCTGGGCGACGAGCTGCCCAGCGAGAAGCACAGCAACGCGGCCCTGCTGCTGCAGGCGCTGCAGAACATCCGCAGCGGCGACATCCTGATGGCCCACCTGGGCATCTGGTCGCGCCAGGACCCGTGGGCGCCGGCCGTGCTGGAGCCGCTGATCACCGGCCTGAAGCAGGAAGGCTTCTGCTTCCAGACCCTGCGCCAGCATCCGGCCTACCGCGACTGGATCGCCGCGCACGCGGTCAACTGAGGCAGGGGAGGGCGCATGCTGCTCGACACCTTCACCGACGAATTCGCCGCCATGCAGGGCTGGCTGTTCGAGCACGCGGTGGAGCCGGCCGTCTTCCACCTGGGCCTGAGCGGCTACCTGGAAGACGCCTTCGACGCCACCGGCTGGCTGCTGGTGGGCCTGATCCAGATCGCGATCCTGCTGGCCATCATCGGTCCGCTGGAGCGCTGGCGCCCGGTCGACGCGGTCACCGACCGGGCTGCGATCCGCACCGACATCCTCTACACCTTGCTGCACCGCCTGGGCCTGTTCCCGCTGGCCATGTTCTTCGCGCTGCAGCCCTTCTTCGACGGCGTGGTCGGGCCGCTGCGCACGGCCGGCTGGAGCGGCTGGCAGCTGGACGCCCTGTGGCCGGGCGTGACCGACGTGCCGATCGTGTCCTTCCTGCTGTACCTGGTGGTGCTGGACTTCGCCGACTACTGGATCCACCGCGGCCAGCACGGTTTCCGCTGGTGGTGGAGCCTGCACGCCCTGCACCACTCCCAGCGGCAGATGACCATGTGGTCGGACAACCGCAATCACCTGCTGGACGACGTGCTGCGCGACTGCATCATCGTGCTGGTGGCCCAGCTCATCGGGGTGGCGCCGGGGCAGTTCATCGCGCTGGTGGCCATCGCGCAGCTGTCCGAGAGCCTGCAGCATGCCAACCTGCGGCTGTCCTTCGGAAGCGTCGGCGAGCGCCTGTGGGTGAGTCCGCGCTTCCATCGCCTGCACCACAGCGTGGGGATCGGGCACGAGTCGACCGGCGCCAAGGGTGCGCTGGGCGGCCACAATTTCGGCGTCCTGCTGCCCTGGTGGGACGTGCTCTTCGGCACGGCCAACTTCGAGATGCGCCGCTACGACCCCACCGGCATCCGCGACCAGGTCGAGCCCGACGCCCAGGGCCGCCTGCGCGACTACGGCCGCGGTTTCTGGGCCCAGCAGTGGCTGGGCCTGATGCGCCTGGCCGGCCGCGCCTGAGTCTTCCCGACACCGGCTCGCGCTATCCTCGGCGCCGATGGGACTTCTGCTCGACTCCTTCTGGCGCGCCGTTGCCTACTGCCTGCATCCGCGCGTGATCGTGCTGTCGATCGCGCCGCTCATCCTGATGGCGGTGCTGGCGGCGGGCCTGGGCTATTTCTATTGGGCACCGGCCGTGGCCTGGATGCGCGACGCGCTGGATGCCTGGCCGATCCTGTCCAGCCTGTGGGGCTGGATCGAGCGCGCCGGCGCCAGCGACGTGAAGGCGGTGCTGGCGCCGCTGGCCGTGGTGTTCGCGGCCACGCCGGTGATCGTGGTGCTCGTCCTGCTGATCGTCTCGGGCCTGATGGCGCCCGCGCTCACCCGCCTGGTGGCGCAGCGGCGCTTCCCGGCGCTGGAGCAGAAGAAGGGCGCCTCCTTCCTGCTGAGCGTCTTCCGCTCTCTCGGCATGACGCTGCTGGCGCTGGTGGCGCTGGTCGTTTCCATGCCGCTTTGGCTGGTTCCGCCGCTGGTGCTCGTGTTGCCGCCGCTCATCTGGGGCTGGCTCACCTACCAGGTGATGAGCTTCGACGCCCTGGCCGAGCATGCCAGCGCCGAGGAGCGCCACACCGTCCTGCGCGCGCACCGCTGGCCGTTGCTGGGCATCGGCATCCTGTGCGGGTTGCTGGGCGCCGCACCCAGCGTGGTGTGGGCCTCGGGCCTGCTCTTCGCCGCGGCCTTCTTCGTCCTGGTGCCGCTGGCCATCTGGATCTACACCCTGGTGTTTGCCTTCTCCGCCTTGTGGTTCGCCCACTACTGCCTGGATGCCCTGGCGCAGTTGCGCGCGGCCCGAGCTGCCGCCGCTCCGCCGCCCGGCAGCCTGCCGGCCGTGGAGATCAGCCCGGCCGCCAGCGCCCAATGGGGAGCCCCCTGATGAATGCACAAGAAACCTCTTCCGTTCCCCAGCGCTTCGGCCTGATCGTCATCGGCGACGAGATCCTCTCGGGCAAGCGCATCGACAAGCACATGCCCAAGGTGATCGAGCTGCTGGCCTCGCGCGGCCTGCCGCTGGCCTGGGCCGAGTACGTGGGCGACGACCCGCAGCGCATCACCGAGGCGCTGCGGCGCGCCTTCGCCTCCGGCGACGTGGTGTTCTCCACCGGCGGCATCGGCGCCACGCCGGACGACCACACCCGCCAGTGCGCCGCGGCTGCCCTGGGCGTGCCGCTGGCGCTGCACCCGCAGGCCGAGGCGCTGATCCGCGAGCGCATGCAGGACACCGCCCGCGAGCAGGGCATCCCCTACGAGCCCGACCGGGCGGACAACGTCCACCGCCTGAACATGGGCGTGTTCCCTGAGGGCGCCGAGATCATCCGCAACCCCTACAACAAGATCCCCGGCTTCAGCGTCAACAAGGTGCACTTCGTGCCCGGCTTTCCGGTGATGGCCTGGCCCATGATCGAATCCGTCCTCGACGGCCTCTACTCGCACCTTTTTGCGGCGCCGGCCATCAGCGAGAAGTCGGTGATCGTCTTCGGCGCCATGGAGGCCACCCTGACGCCGCTGATGGTCTCGATCGAGACCCGCTTCCCGGGTGTCAAGGTGTTCAGCCTTCCCAGCGTGGACCATCCGGAATACGGCCGCCACATCGAATTGGGCGTGAAAGGCCGTCCGGAGCTGATCGAAGCGGCCTACACTTCGCTGCTCGAAGGATTGCACGGCTTTGACGCGCGTCTGGGTCCTGAATTGGTGCGCTGATCGAGTAGGCACCATTTCTGGGCTCGACAGCACCTAAATGGTGCAATGACGCGGCTGCCGCCCGGCGCAGGCCCCCAGACCCAATGGCACAGAACCTGCATTCTGTGCCCCCCGTTACTGACAACCCATCCAACCAGGAGAATTTGATGGCCAAGACCGTCGCCGATGTACTCAAACTCGTGAAGGAAAACGAGGTCAAGTTCGTCGACTTCCGCTTCACCGACACCCGCGGCAAGGAACAGCACGTGACCGTGCCGGTCTCGCACTTCGACGAGGACAAGTTCCAGTCTGGCCACGCCTTCGACGGTTCCTCCATCGCCGGCTGGAAGGGCATCGAAGCCTCCGACATGCTGCTGATGCCCGACCCGAACACGGCCGTCATCGACCCCTTCTTCGAGGAAACCACCCTCAACCTGACCTGCGACGTTCTGGAGCCGGCCGACGGCAAGCCCTACGAGCGCGACCCCCGCTCCATCGCCAAGAAGGCCGAGGCCTACCTGAAGGCATCGGGCCTGGGCGACACCGCCTTCTTCGGTCCCGAACCCGAGTTCTTCATCTTCGACGACGTGCGCTGGAAGGCCGACATGTCGGGCAGCTTCGTCGAGATCGACGTCGACGAAGCCCCCTGGAACACCGGCAAGAAGTACGAAACCGGCAATTCCGGCCACCGTCCCACCGTCAAGGGCGGCTACTTCCCGGTTCCCCCGGTCGACAGCACGCAGGACATCCGCGCCGAGATCTCGCTGGTGCTCGAATCCCTGGGCATCCCGGTCGAAGTGTTCCACCACGAAGTGGCCGGCGCCGGCCAGAACGAGATCGGCACCAAGTTCTCGACGCTCGTCGAGCGCGCCGACTGGACGCAGAAGCTCAAGTACGTGATCTGGAACGTCTGCCACGCCTACGGCAAGACCGCCACCTTCATGCCCAAGCCCATCCAGGGCGACAACGGCTCGGGCATGCACGTGCACCAGTCGATCTGGAAGGACGGCAAGAACCTGTTCGCCGGCGACGGCTACGCAGGCCTGTCGGATACCGCCCTGTACTACATCGGCGGCATCATCAAGCACGCCCGCGCCCTGAACGCCATCACGAACCCCGGCACCAACAGCTACAAGCGCCTGGTGCCCGGCTTCGAAGCCCCGGTGAAGCTGGCCTACTCGGCCAAGAACCGCTCGGCCTCGATCCGCATCCCCTTCGTGAGCAACCCCAAGGGCCGCCGCATCGAGGCGCGCTTCCCCGATCCGCTGGCCAACCCCTACCTGTGCTTCTCGGCCCTGCTGATGGCCGGCCTGGACGGCATCGAGAACAAGATCCACCCGGGCGAAGCCGCCACGAAGGACCTGTACCACCTGCCGCCGGAAGAAGACGCGCTGGTGCCCACCGTCTGCCACAGCCTGGACCAGGCGCTCGAGTACCTCGACAAGGGCCGCTCGTTCCTGACCAAGGGCGGCGTGTTCACCGACGCCTTCATCGATGCCTACATCGACCTGAAGATGCAGGAAGTGACCCGCTTCCGCATGGCGCCGCACCCGGTCGAGTTCGATATGTACTACTCGCTGTAAGCAGCGCGGCTTCTCGTTAAGTAAAAAGAAGGACGGCACGAGCCGTCCTTCTTTTTTTGTGGGGCTTTGCCTCTGGCGCTCGGAACGAATTGCATCAAAATGCGTCGATTGCGGACCCACTGCCGAAGATCATGAAGACACGTCACTACACGCTCCTGATGGCCGTTTCGCTGGCTGCCCTGGCCGCGCAGACCCACGCCCAGAGTGGCCGCGTCTGGCGCTGCGGCAACGAGTACACCAACGACGCGACCGTTGCCCAGCAGCGCGGCTGCAAGATCATGGAAGGCGGCAACGTCACCGTGGTCCAGTCGCCGCGCTCGACGGTCACGGCCTCCAGCCGCAGCAGCTCGTCCGCCAGTTCGCCACCCGGCAGCCCGCGCGTGGAAAGTGCCGACCAGCGCGCCCGCGACAACGACGCGCGCACCGTGCTCGAGTCGGAACTGCGCAAGGCGGAGTCCAAGCAGGCCGAGCTGCTCAAGGAATACAACAACGGCCAGCCCGAGAAGCAGGGATCCGAGAGCCGCAACTACCAGAAATACCTCGACCGCACGGCCGAGATGAAAGCGCAGATCGATCGCAACGAGAGCGACATCGCCGGCATCCGCCGCGAGCTGGGGCGCCTCTCGCCGCCGTCGGCGTCCACCCAGAACTGATGAAGCGCGGGTTCCCGTCCGCGCCGAGGCCCTGAGATGGCATTCGGCAAGGCCGTCGCGCCCGCCCGGCGCTTCCAGGCCTTCGACCTGCTGGCGACGCTGATCGTCGTGCTCAAGAGCGACGGCTCGGTGCTCTTTGCCAACGCCGCGCTGGAAGATGCCCTGGGCACCTCGCGCCGCACGCTCGAAGGCTCGCAATTCGGCGCCTGTTTCAGCGAGCCGCAGGTGCTGCGCACCGCCCTCGAGGGCGCGCGCGCCAACGACTTCGCCACGCTGCGCTACGAGGCCTTCCTTCGCCGCGTGAACCACGAGCTGCTGCCGGTGCTGGTGACGCTGGCGCAGACCGACCGCCCGGGCGAGTTCATCCTCGAGATGTCGGTGCTGGAGCAGCAGGTGCGCCAGGACCGCGAGGAGCGCCTGCTGGACCAGGCCAAGGCCAACAAGGAGCTGATCCGCAACCTGGCCCACGAGATCAAGAACCCGCTGGGCGGCATCCGGGGCGCGGCGCAGCTGCTGCAGATGGAAGTGGAGTCGCGCGACCTGATCGAATACACCCAGGTGATCATCCACGAGGCCGACCGGCTGCAGACCCTGGTCGACCGCCTGCTGGCGCCGCACCGCAAGCCGCACGTGGTGGGCGACGTGAACATCCATGAGGTGTGCGAGCGGGTGCGCTCGGTCATCCTGGCCGAGTTCCCGCGCGACCTGCACATCGAGCGCGACTTCGACCCGTCCATCCCCGAGTTCCGCGGCGACCGCGAGCAGCTCATCCAGGCCACCCTCAACATCGCGCACAACGCGGCGCAGGCCCTGGCCGAGCGCCGCGCGGCCGGCGACGCGCAGATCACCTTCAAGACGCGCGTGGCCCGCCAGGTGATCTTCAACAAGCAGTGGTATCGATTGGCACTGGAATTGCATGTCATCGACAATGGACCGGGTGTGCCGGATGCCATCAAGGACCGGATCTTTCTTCCCCTCGTCTCCGGGCGGGAAGGCGGAACGGGACTTGGACTGACACTGGCACAGACTTTCGTGCAGCAGCATCACGGCGTGATCGAGTGCGACAGCGTTCCGGGCCGAACCGATTTCAAGATATTGATACCGCTGCCCTAGCAGCCCAGGCAACAAGGAACTAAATGAAGCCGATCTGGATAGTTGACGACGACCAATCGATCCGCTTCGTTCTGGAGAAGGCGCTGCTGCGCGAAGAGCTGCCCACCCGCAGCTTCACCAACACGCGCGAGGTGCTGGTCGCCCTCGAGGCCGCCACCGACGACGACAGCCAGGGCCCGCAGGTGCTGGTGAGCGACATCCGCATGCCCGGCGGCTCCGGCCTCGAGCTGCTGGACAAGATCAAGCAGAAGCACCCGGGCCTGCCGGTCATCATCATGACCGCGTACTCCGATCTCGACAGCGCGGTCTCCGCCTTCCAGGGCGGCGCCTTCGAATACCTGCCCAAGCCTTTCGACCTGCCGCGCGCGGTCGAGCTCATCCGCCGGGCCGTGGACGAGAGCCAGCGCGAGGAAGTGGCCGAGGAGCGACTTGTCGACGCGCCCGAGATGCTGGGCCAGGCGCCAGCGATGCAGGACGTGTTCCGCGCCATCGGTCGGCTCTCGCAGAGCAACGTCACCGTGCTCATCACCGGCGAGTCCGGCTCGGGCAAGGAACTGGTCGCCCGCGCGCTGCACAAGCACTCGCCGCGCGCCAGCGGTCCCTTCGTGGCCATCAACACCGCGGCGATCCCGAAGGACCTGCTGGAAAGCGAGCTCTTCGGCCACGAGCGCGGCGCCTTCACCGGCGCGCAGACCATGCGCCGCGGCCGCTTCGAGCAGGCCGAGGGCGGCACACTCTTCCTCGACGAGATCGGCGACATGCCCTTCGACCTGCAGACGCGCCTGCTGCGCGTGCTGTCCGACGGGCACTTCTACCGCGTGGGCGGGCACAACGCGGTGAAGGCCAACGTCCGCGTCATCGCTGCGACGCACCAGGACCTGGAACAGCGCGTCAAGGTCGGCGGCTTCCGCGAGGACCTGTTCCACCGGCTCAACGTGATCCGCCTGCGCCTGCCGGCCTTGCGCGAGCGCCGCGAGGACGTGCCCGCGCTCACGCGCCACTTCCTGCAGCAAAGCGCCAAGCAGCTGGGCGTGGACCCCAAGCGAATCTCCGACGCGGCATTGGCCCAGCTCTCGGCCTTCGGCTTCCCGGGCAACGTGCGGCAGCTGGAGAACATCTGCCACTGGCTCACGGTGATGGCGCCGGCCCAGCTCATCGAGCCCAAGGACCTGCCGCCCGAAGTCCTGGTGGGCGAGGGCGCCGATGCGCAGGTGTCGGCATCGCCCCTCGAGCGCGAGCCCGCTGGCGAAGCGCCGGCGCCCGCGCCTGTGCCGATCCATGTCGCTCCGGCCACCGGCCTGCCTGCGGCGGTGCCCTCGAACTCCTCCTGGGAAAGCGGCCTGGAGCAGGAGGCACAGGCCCTGCTGGCCGCCGGCCGCCACGATGTGTGGGACGCGCTCACGCGGCGCTTCGAGTCCCGCCTGATACTCACGGCCCTCGCGAACACCCGCGGCCGCCGGATCGAGGCGGCGCAGAAGCTGGGCATCGGCCGCAACACCATCACCCGCAAGATCGCCGAGTTGCATCTCGACCGCGACGCGGCCGACTGAGCGGGCGGCGAGGCTAGCGGCTGCGCTGGCCCTTGGTCAGCGTGTCGAGCTGGAAGCGCCCGCTGCGATCCCACAGCCAGGTGTCGATGTAGGTGTGGGCGCCGACGCTAGCCGGCGGCGCCGGCAGGGGCGATGCATCCATCACCAGCTGCGCGATCATCGGCGGCACCTCGGGGGCGTGCGATGGCGTGCGGCTGAAGCTCACCTTCTTCACGGTGCCGTCCGCATTGACGTGCGTCTCGACCACCACCACGGCGTACACCAGCGGCGGGATCTTCCCGGGGTAGATGCGCTTGGGGTACTTCTTGTAGATCGCGTTCGCCCCGACCTTGCGGTAGGCCTTGATGGCCGGTGTCTGGAAGCTGATGGTGCTGTCTTCGGGTGCCGTGGGCACCTCGTCGGCCTTGCCGGTCGCCGCGGTGGTGTCGCTTGCCCCCTTGGCCTGCTCGAGCGCGGTGCAGGCCGAAAGCGCCCAGCCCACGGCGAGGGCCAACGGCAACAGGAGGATCGGGCGGCGTGTGCTGCGCATGTTGCGCGGCATTGTGCGCCTGGCGCGCTCGCTTGGATATCCGCGCCGGCCTACGGGGGCGGCGCCTGCGTGCCTACAGCTCCAGGATCACCGGCGCATGGTCGCTGGGCTTGGGCCACTTGCGCGGCACGCGGTCGATGACGCAGCCCTTGACCTGCGGCACCAGCGGCTGGCTGACGAGGATGTGGTCGATGCGCAGGCCGCGGTTCTTCTGGTAGCCCAGCATGCGGTAGTCCCACCACGAGTAGCTTTTCTCGGGCTGCTCGAAGAGGCGGAAGCTGTCGACAAGGCCAAGATCCAGCAGCGCCTTGAAGTGCTGCCGCTCCTCGGTCGTGTGGTGGATGGTCTCGCGCAAGCCCTCGGGGTCGAAGCTGTCGCGGTCCTCGGGGGCGATATTGAAGTCGCCCAGCAGCACCAGCCCGGGATGCGTGGTGAGCTCGGTGCGCAGCCAGTCGCGCAGCGCGTCGAGCCAGCGCATCTTGTAGGCGAACTTGTCGGTGCCCGGCGCCTGGCCGTTCACGAAGTAGCCGTTGACCACGCGCAGCGAGCCTTCGGGCGTATCGACGGTGGCGCTGATCACGCGCGAATGCTCGTCGGTGAAGCCACCGATGTTGCGCAGCACGTCGCGCGCCGGCGTGCGGGTGAGGATGGCCACGCCGTTGTAGGTCTTCTGGCCGAACACCGCGGCCTGGTAGCCGGCGGCCTGCAACTCCATGAGCGGGAACTTGTCGTCGCTGAGCTTGAGCTCCTGCAGGCACAGCACGTCGACCGGATTGGCGGCGAGCCAGTCCAGCACATGCTGCAGGCGGGCGGTGAGGGAGTTGACGTTCCAGGTGGCGATGCGCATGGCGGCGTAGGTGGTGGGCGGGCCGAACCCGCTAGCGTACCTCAGTGGGCTGCGCGCGGGCGTGCCCGCGTTCAAAGCGCCTTGACCAGGCCGACGCACACCGCGCCAAGCTGCGCCACGTTCAGCACCATGCCCCAGACGTGGAGCACGCGGAACTGGCGGATGCTGCCGGCGTCGGTGGCGGTCATCACGGCGCGCAGGCGGTCCATGCGACCCAGGATGCCGCGGCGGCTCCACAGCGCGATCAGGACGACGGCCGCCATGCCGATGGCAATGACGATGCGCCCGGCCACGGCATTGGCGAGCACGCCGGCGGCGGCGGTCAGCAGCACCGCCTTGTAGTACACGTCGAACAGGCCGCGGATGAAGCGCGCGTCGAGCGGGGTGTCGTGTTTGAGGATCATCAGCGGCAGCGAGCCGAACATGAAGAAGCCCATCCACACCAGCAGGATCACGATGGTGACGAAGGGAGCGACGGTGAGAATCATGCGAAGCGCCGCAGGAAAAGCCTGGGAGCGGATTGGAACGCAAGGCCCGGCATCCGGCGAGAAGGGTTTACGTCAGTAAGGCAACTCGCACGCGAGCGTGCGCAACTCGTCTCGCCCACAGATGCCCATGCAGCGGCACTTGCGCAGCGCCCGTTGTGGGCCGGGGCCTACGCTCAATCCACCCGACGTCCCTGCCGGGCGCCCCTTGTAGCACGCCGGAATGCGGCAGCCACGGTGGAGGCCGCAGGGCCACCGCGGTATCAGCCCAGACCTACACACACTGGCACGCGCACGCAGAGACGTCCTACCTGCCTGCGCGAACGACGCTTGCGAACCCCCGGAGGACCGCGGCCCATGCTTGCTCACACGTATTCACACACGTACTCACACACGAATCCATCCACTCTTGAGGAGCATCCGCCATGACGACCTTGCTAATGAAGCGCCGCCGCCAACTCATCACCTACGGAGCTGCCACACTCGGCGGTGCTCTCTTCCTGCCCGGTTGCGGCGGAGGCGGTGACGACAAGACCATCGGCACCCAGGTGAACGAGGCCAAGAGCATCATGAACCAGGCCGAGTCCAAGCCGGAACTCAGCATCTTCGTCGAGGCGGTCAATGCCTGCGGCCTGCACGACCAGCTCGACAGCTCGGGCAGCAACACGGCCTTCGCGCCGACCAACGATGCCTTCAATGCGCTGCTGGCCGAACTGAAGCTGAGCAAGGACCAGCTCTTCGCCGACAAGACCACGCTGACCGCGGTCATCAAGTTCCACATCCTCACGCGCGTGCTGTTCACCGAGGCCGTCGTGGAAGGCCATGCCATCGACACCATGAACGGCGGCTTCTTCAAGATCGACAAGGAGAACAACGTCTTCAAGGCGACCGACGGCCGCAACCGCGTCTGTACGCTCATCGGCAGGGACGTCACGGCGCTCAACGGCGTCCTGCACACGCTCGACAAGGTGATGCTGCCCGCCAACCTGGACATCGTCCAGACGTGCGAGGAGCAACCGGAAGTCGCGCCGCAGTGCGACATCGCCGTTCAATGCATCCAGGCGGCCGGGCTGACCGATACGCTCAAGCAGCCGGGCCCGTTCACCTTCTTCTGCCCGACCGATGCCGCATTCCAGGCCGTGTTCGTCGAGCTGAACATCACGCTGGCAGTGCTCCTGGCCGACACCGCGCGGTGCCGCCGGATCATGACCTGCCACATGGTGCCCCAGCGCCGGTTCCGCCGCGAATTCACGACCGACGAATCCGTCACCACCGTGCAGGGAACGGTCATCCGCGTCAACGCCAGCTTCCAGGTGGTCGACGTGCGCGGCCGCGTCTGCAACCTGACGAGGCCGGACGTCATCAACACCAACGGTGTCGTGCACCTGTGCGACAAGGTGATCCTGCCGCAGGACGCCTGATCGTCGCAGGGACGGACTGAACAGGCGCGCCGCCCGGCAACGGGCGGCGCGCCTTTTTCATGCCTGGAGACAAGCCCGCGCTCTAGAATCCGTCGCAGCCAGCAACACTTTGCCAATGGAGTGCAGCCAGCCAAGAACATCCACAGTTCCACAGGAAATTGGCAATGCAGGACTGCCTCCATGGGCTCGGCAGCACGTGCGAGGCACAGGGCAAAGCCTTCAAGGAGTTTCCATCATGAATCTTCGAATCGGCTTGCTGGCCCCCGCCGTCCTTCTTGCTGCCTGCGGCACCAACCCGACCGTGACGACGGACTTCGATCCCGCTGCGCGCTTCTCTGCCTACCGCACCTACACCTGGATGACCAAGCCGACGGGCGGCTCGCCGTTGACCCAGCAGCGCATCGTCGACGGCATCGATGCGAAGCTGCAGGCCAAGGGCTGGCGACCTGCTCCCGATGGCGACGTCCGCATCGCCGCGCACGTCGCCTCGCAGCAGCGCCAGGACTACACCACCTACTACAACACCATGGGCTACGGCTGGGGATGGGGCGGCTTCGGCCCGGGCACGGCCACCACGACCGCGTACACCTACGAGGTGGGAACGCTGGTGGTCGACATGTTCGACGCGGGAACCAAGCGCGCCGTCTGGCGCGGCACCGCAAGCGGGACGCTGCCCGAGAACAGCGACAAGATGCCCGAGTTGCTGCAGGCGTCGCTGGACAAGATGTTCGCCAATTTCCCGCCAGGGTCGGCGCCGGCAAAGTAGGGGCTTGCCGTCGGGCGCGAAACGCGTCTGCGTGCACGCCATTGGGATCCATGGACAAGTGCCGGCAGAAGGCGCACCCTACGCTTGGCGGATGGAGCGACCCGACATGATTCAAAAGCCCCCGAGCATGCCCGCGGACCTGCGCTGGACGCCTGTCCCGCAGTCCGAAGCGCCCGCGTTCCCGCGCTCGCGGGGCCTTCTCAACATCCGCCTGCTGAAGGCCCTGATGGTCTTCAGCGTCGGGATCTGGGGCGTGCTGGTTGCGCTGGGCAACCTGCTGGACTACGACTCGAACTGGCAGTTCGTGAAGCACGTGCTCTCCATGGACACCGTGTTCCCCGATAACCGCCTGCGCTATCGCGCCATCACCGAGCCTACCCTGCAGGCCGCCAGCTACTGGCTCATCATCGCCGTCGAATGGCTGATGGGGCTGACGTGCCTCGCGGGCGCGTGGCGGCTCTTCAGGACGCGAAACAGCCCGGCCGCCTTCGTGGCCGCCAAGCCGATCGCCGCGGCGGGGCTGGTGCTGGTATTCCTGCTGTACTACCTGGGCTTCGTCGTGATCGGGGGCGAGTGGTTCTCGATGTGGCAGTCGGCCACCTGGAATGGGCAGTACAAGGGCGCCATGTTCGCGGGCAGCGCCGTGATGGTGCTGATCGTGCTGCTGATCCGCGAGGAGCAATGAGCGCGGCGCTGGCCGGCGGGCGCTACCTTGCCCTGCTGGGCGTGGGCATCGCCAGCTTCCTCGGCTGCATCGACTTCACCATCGTCAATACCGCCATTCCGGCGCTGCGTGCCGAACTGGGCATGAGCGTCGGCGACGCGCAGTGGGTGGTCACGGCCTTCGTGATGGCGCTGACGGCCACCATGGTCGCTTCGGGCCGCCTCGCGGACCTGCACGGGCGCCGGCGCGCGCTCTATGCGGGCATGGCACTCTTCGGGCTGGGCTCGCTGGGCGCGGGCCTGTCGCAAGGGATGCTCCAGCTGGTGGCGTGCCGATTCATCCAGGGCCTGGGCTGCTCGGCGCTCTACACCGCCTCGGCGGCCATCGTGTCGCAGGCCTTCGCGCCGGGCGAGCGCGGCAAGGCGCTGGGCTGGCTTTTCGCGGGCAACGGGCTGGGTCTCGCCATCGGCCCGGTGGCGGGCGGGCTGCTCGTGTCGTCCCTGGGGTGGCGCTGGATCTTCCTCATCAACCTGCCGCTGCTTGCCTTGAGCCTGCTGCTGTGCCTGCGGCATGTGCACGAGTCCTTCGAGCCGGGCGAAGGCGAGGCCATGGACTGGAAGGGGCTCGCGGTCACGCTGCTGGCACTGCCCTGCGCGTTGCTGGCCATCTCCAGCGCGGGCGCTTGGGGCTGGCTTTCTTGGAGAAGCGCAACGGCCTTTGCCGCGGCGCTTCTTCTTCTGGGCATCGTGCTGGCGGTGGAGGCGCGCGCTGCTTCGCCGCTGATCAACCTGAAGCTGCTGAGGCAGCCGAGCTTCGCGATCGCAGGCATGGCCAGCGCGGCGCTGGCCTTCTTCTATTGCGGCGCCTTTTTCCTGATGCCGCTGTACCTGTCGCAGGAGCGTGCGCTGGACAGCCATGCGATCGGCTGGATGCTGATGCCGACCACGGCGGTCATGGCGCTCAGCTCGCCCTGGCTGGGCAGGATGGCGGACCGCTTCGGGCCGCAGCGGGTCATGCTCGCGGGCTTTGCGTGCCTGGCCGCTTCTGCGGTGTTGCAGGCCCTTTTCGATCTGCACACGAGCTGGGTCGACGTCGTCCTGGCCTTTGCCCTCTTCGGCGTGGGCTGGGCCTGCATCCTCGGGCCTTCCACCGCGGCGGCCCTGTCGGCCGCACCTTCGGCTGCGGTGGGCGCTGCCACCGGAACGGCATGGACGCTGCACAACTTCGGCGGCGCCATCGGGCTGACGCTGGTGACAGCAGTCTTCCAACATTTCGCGGGCGCCGACGGCGTCCGCTTCATGTCGGGCTACCGGCCGGCGATGTGGCTGCTGGGCGGCGTCTGCCTCGTGGCGCTGGCGCTGCTGGCGGTGGGCCCGAGGCCGGTGCGCCTGGCGTCCCCGTAGGACGCCGGCGAGCGCGGTCCAGTCTCAGGCCGCGATCGGCATGCCTTGCAGGTCGGCCAGCGACCCCGGCATGGTGATCAGGCGCAGCGCGCGTTCGGCCGCGGTCTGCGCATCGCTCAGGAAGCGCAGGTCGCAGTCGCCGATGGTGATGGTGTCGCCGCTGCGCAGCAGCTGCTGCGTGATGCGCATGCCGTTCACGAAGGTGCCGTTGCGGCTGCCGATGTCCATGATGGCGTAGCGCGCGCCGTCCCAGTCGATGATGGCGTGCTTGCGGCTCACGCGGTCGCGGTCGACGACCAGCGAGTTGTTCTGGTTGCGGCCGATGGTGGTCATGCGACCGCTGATGTAGACCTGTCTTGCGCTGCCGGCCCTGGCGAGGATGATCAATCTAGGCATAGAGGTTAGGAGGAAGTTCTCAAGGGATGCCCAGACTTTACGAATCGAACTCGAGTGGCCAAAGCGAGAAAAGAGAGGACTTTTGGTCTCTGTTTCGGCGCGGTGGCAGCCGACCATGACTTATTTCTCGAGACGCGCAGCGCAAGCCGATGCACGGGGCGGCCTGGAGCATGCGAATGCGGCAGTTCCAGGGCGGTTTTCGTTTTTGCGGAAACGGCCAGAATCTGTGCCATAATCGAAGGCTTCGCAGTTGACGCACCTCGGATGATCATTTTCGAGGCGCTGCCAAGGTAGCAGTACCGAGGCATGCTACAATTGCAAGCTGTGCGGCTGTAGCTCAGTTGGATAGAGTACTTGGCTACGAACCAAGGGGTCGTGGGTTCGAATCCTGCCAGCCGCACCAACATTCACGGGTCAGTTCCTTCGGGACTGACCCGTTTTCTTTTGCCTGCTCGCTTCAGGCCGACATGCCGGCGAAGGCGAAATCCACCTCGGGCCGCAGCCCGCTCACGATCCGCGCGATCGATTTGCCGGAGCCGCAGGCATGCGTCCAGCCCAGCGTGCCGTGGCCGGTGTTCAGGAACAGGTTGGCGAGCCTGGACTTGCCGATGATCGGCACGTTGCTCGGCGTGGCCGGGCGCAGGCCCGTCCAGAAGCGGGCCTGCGACGTGTCGCCCGCGCCTGGAAAGAGTTCTTCCACCCGCCGCACGATGGCCTCGCAGCGCACCTGGTTCAGGTCGCGGTCGTAGCCGTTGAGCTCGGCCGTGCCGGCGATGCGCATGCGGTCGCCATCCTCCGAGGTGTAGCGCGAGAAGACCAGCTTGTATTGGTCGTCGGTGAGCGAGGTCTGGTAGGCGCGGCTCGCGTCCTTCACCGGCAGCGTCACCGAATAGCCCTTGGCCGGGTAGATCGGCAGGCGCACGCCCACCGGCTGCGCCAGCAGCGCACTGAACGAGCCCGCGGCCAGCACGAAGGCGTCCCCCCGGATGCGCTGGAAGCGGCCGGTGTCGTCGGTGACTTCCACATGATCGATGCGCCCGCCCGCTTCACGCAGCGCGGTGATGGTGTGGCTCATCCTGAACTCGACGCCGTTGGCCTGCGCCATGCGGGCGAGGGCGCGCGCGAAGGCGTTGGCGTCGCCGGATTCGTCCTCCGCGGTGTAGGTGGCACCAGCGAGCTTGCTGCGGATGTGCGCCAGGGCCGGCTCGATCGCCACCGCCTCGTCGGCCGAGATCACACGGCGCTCGCAGCCCAGCGCGCGCATCTGCTCGGCCGGGGCGAGGGCGCCATCGAACTCCTTGGCGTCGGTGTAGAAGTGCAGGATGCCCTGCGTGCGCTCCTCGTACGCGATGCCGGTCTCGCGGCGCAGCTCCTGCAGCATGGCGCGGCTGTAGGTGCCCAGCTGCACGATCTGGCGGATGTTGTGGCGCGTGCGCGCCGGCGTGCATTCGCGCAAAAAGGACAGGCCCCACAGCCACTGGCGCAGGTCCGAGCGCAGTCGGAACAGCAACGGCGCATCTTCCTTGCCCAGCCACTGCAGCACCTTCAGTGGCGCGCTGGGATTGGCCCAGGGCTCGGCATGGCTCACCGAGATCTGGCCGCCGTTGGCGAAGCTGGTTTCGGCGCCGGGCGTGGCTTGCCGGTCGATCACGGTCACCTGGTGACCGAGTTGCTGGAGGTAGTAGGCCGAGGTGGTGCCGAGCAGGCCGGCGCCGAGGACGATCACGCGCATGGAGAACCCTTGATAGGTGTTGCAGCGCTCGAACGGCGGGCCTGTGCGCGGAGAAGGAATGCCACCGGGGAGAACGATGGGCAACCGGGCCGCGTGCGTGCTCGCACGTCCAAGTTGCCGCTCCCCCTGTCCCTGATACCTGAGAGATTCATCCGCTGCACCCGCAGCGGACTTGCTCCTTCGGTGCATCGCAAGTTGCTTGCGATGGCTCTCCAGACGGCACTGACAGTGTCTGCAGTACAGGCCCTGGCGGGGCCGACCTGAGCGTTTATGGGAGTTTGCGCCTTCGGTGGGGCACCTGGGTGCCCGCTCTCCTGCAGTGCCGCAATTGTAGTTCTATCATTGCCCACGACAAAGAAGCGAGCCATGAGCAAGGCATTCACGAAAGAAAGCGACGCCGACGACGAGGAAGACGGCGCGCTGCCATCCATTCCGGCAGGCACCCGCAACTACATGACGCCGGGTGGCTTCGCGCGTCTGCGCGGCGAGCTGATCCAGTTGATGGACGACGAGCGCCCCAAGGTGGTCGAGGCGGTGCACTGGGCCGCCAAGAACGGCGATCGATCGGAGAACGGCGACTACCTCTACGGCAAGAAGCGCCTGCGCGAGATCGATCGCCGCATCCGCTTTCTCACCAAGCGCCTGGAGATCGCCGAGGTCACCGACCCATCGGTGCACCATGGCAGCGACCAGGTCTACTTCGGCGCCACCGTCACCTACGCCGACGAAAGCGGCGAGGAGCGCAGCGTCACCATCCTGGGCATCGACGAGGCGCAGAGCAGCCAGCAGCAGGTGAGCTGGATCTCGCCCATCGCGCGGGCGCTGCTCAAGTCACGCGAGGGCGATGTGGTGAAGCTGGTCACGCCGGGCGGCGTGCACGAGGTCGAGGTGCTGGAGGTCCGCTACCCCGCGCCGCACTAGGGCGCGGGCACGGTGCGCACCGCGCTCAGCACCGAGGGCGTTCGGCGCACGGCGCGCAGCACGTGGTCCAGGTGCGTGCGGTCGCGCACGGCGATCACGAAGCGCAGGTCCGTCGAGTCTTGCGGCACTTCCTCGGACATCTCGACGTGCGTGATGTCGGCCTCGGCCGCCGAGAGCGCGGCCGCCACGCGGGCCAGCACGCCCTTGTCGTTGCGCACGGTGATGACCACGCCGGTCTCGAAGGTGCGCACCGGCTCGTCCGCCCACTCGACGGCGAAGAAACGCTCGCTGTCGCGGTAGCGCAGGCGCTGGCCCACGCCGCATTCCTCGGTGTGGACGACCAGGCCTTCGCCATGCCCCAGGTAGCCCACGATCGCATCGCCCGGAATCGGGCGGCAGCACAGGGCGAAGCGCACCGAGGAGTTCTCGCTGCCGTCCAGCGTCACCGCGCCCTGCGACACCGTCTCGTGCGCGGTGAAGCGCTCGCGGCTGAGCATCAGCGCATCGGGCTTCTCGCCGCGCTCGGCCAGCAGGGCCAGCAGCCGCTTGGCCACGATGGTCGCGATTCGCTTGCCCAGGCCGATGTCGGTGAGCAGTTCCGAACGGCTGCGGTTGCCGGTGAAGCGCAGCAGCTTCTCCCACATGGCCTGGTGCTCTTCGTCGTCCGCCGGCAGGCTCCCCAGGCCCTCGGCCCGCAGCGCCTGGGCCAGCAGGCGCTCGCCCAGTTGCTCTGACTCGGCCTGCGCCAGGGTCTTGAGGTAGTGGCGGATCTTGGAGCGTGCCCGGCCGGTGCGAACGAAGCCCAGCCAGGCCGGATTGGGGTTGGAAGCGGGTGCGGTGATGACCTCCACCACGTCACCGTTCTTCAGCTCGGTGCGCAGCGGCACCTGGTCGCCGTTGATGCGCGCGGCCGAGGTGTGGTCGCCCACGTTGCTGTGGATGGCGTAGGCGAAGTCGATCACCGTGGCGCCGCGCGGCAGGGCCAGGATCTGGCTCTTGGGCGTGAACACGTACACCGCGTCGGGGAACAGGTCGACCTTGACGTGGTCCCAGAACTCGGCGGCGTCGCGGGTCTCGTCCTGGATGTCCAGCAGCGACTGCAGCCACTTGGTGCCCAGGCGCTCGTTGCCGGCCGGCGCCGGGTCGGAGGCCTTGTAGAGCCAGTGGGCGGCCACGCCCGACTCGGCCACCACGTGCATGGCCTCGGTGCGCAGCTGGAACTCCACGTTCACGCTCGAGGGCCCCACCAGCGTCGTGTGCAGCGACTGGTAGCCGTTGACCTTGGGGATCGCGATGTGGTCCTTGAACTTGCCCGGCAGCGGCTTGTACATCTGGTGCAGGATGCCCAGGCCGGTGTAGCAGTTGATCACCGTGGGCATGATCAGCCGGAAGCCGTAGATGTCGGTCACCTGGGCGAAGCTCAGGTGCTTGTCCTGCATCTTGCGGTAGATGGAGTAGAGCGTCTTCTCGCGCCCGCCGATGCGCACCGGAATGTTGGCGATGGCGAATGCGGCCTCCAGCTCCTTCTGCACCTTCTGGATGAGGTCGCGGCGCCGGCTGCGGGCCTTGGTCACCGCCTTGGACAGCACCGAGTAGCGCCAGGGCAGCAGGTGCTTGAAGGATTCCTCCTGCAGCTCGCGGTAGGTCTGGTTCAGGCCCAGCCGGTGCGCGATGGGGGCGTAGATGTCGAGGGTTTCCCTGGAGATGCGGCCCCACTTCTCGCGCGGCGCATCGTCCAGCGTGCGCATGTTGTGGGTGCGGTCGGCCAGCTTGATGAGGATGACGCGCACGTCGCGCGCCATGGCCAGCAGCATCTTGCGGAAGGACTCGGCCTGGTTCTCTTCCCGCGTGTTGAACTGCAGCTTGTCCAGCTTGGTGAGGCCGTCCACCAGTTCGGCCACCGGGGCGCCGAAGCGCTCGATCAGCTCGGCCTTGGTGACCCCGCAGTCCTCGATGGCGTCGTGCAGGAGGGCGGCCATCAGGGCCTGCGCGTCCAGCTTCCACTCGGCGCACTGGGCTGCGACGGCGATCGGGTGGGTGATGTAGGGCTCGCCGCTGTTGCGCAGCTGGCCCAGGTGGGCCTCGTCGGCGAAGCGGTAGGCGCGGCGGACCTGCTCGGTGTCTTCCGGGTCCAGGTAGTCCAGCTTGGCGGTCAGCGCGGCGAAGCTGGCGGCGGCCGCATTGAGCGACGCCGGGGTGGGCCGATGGCCTCCCGCCGGGGCGTTGTGCTTCGATTTGGCGACCGCGCTCATGCCTTTACTTTAGCGTGGCGGGCGCCCATGCGTGCCCAGACGTAAAAAAGGCACCACAAAGGGTGCCTTTCTCGCGGTAAGTGACCGGCCGCTATCGGTGATCAGCCCGGCACCTTCTTGAGCATCTCGATGCCGACCTTGCCTTCGGCCACTTCGCGCAGGGCGGTCACGCCCGGCTTGTTCTTGCTCTCGATCTTGGGCGCGTGGCCCTGGCTCAGCATGCGGGCGCGGTAGGTGGCCACCAGCACGAGCTGAAAGCGGTTGGGGATCTGTTGCAGGCAATCTTCGACAGTGATGCGGGCCATCGTTGAGCTTTCGGGTGGTGGTCTGTCAGGAAATGTTCAGCGCGGCGAAGGTATCGGCCCGCAGCCTGCGCTGCGCGGTGTAGCGCAGGCGCTGCGCGTGGACGATCGCTTTGAGGTCGAAAAGCGCGCGTTCAAATATCTCGTTGATTATAACGAAATCGAACTGGGAGGCCTGGGCCATCTCCTCGGCGGCGTTCTTCAGGCGCAGCTCGATGACCTCGTCGCTGTCCTCGCCCCGGCGTTCCAGGCGGGAGCGCAGTTCCTCCCAGCTGGGCGGCAGGATGAAGATCAGCACGGCATTGGCGAAGGCCTTGCGGATCTGCAGCGCGCCCTGGAAGTCGATTTCCAGCACCACGTCGGCACCCTGGGCGATGCGCTCCTCGATGGCCTTCTTGGAGGTGCCGTAGCGCTGGCCGTGCACGTGCGCCCATTCGACGAAGGCGTCGCCCTCGACCATGGCGTCGAACTCGGCATGGGAGGCGAAGAAGTACTCGCGGCCGTGCTTTTCCTGGCCGCGCGGCGGGCGGGTGGTATGCGAGACGGAGGGCTGCACGGCCGAGTCCAGCTCCATCAATGCCTTGACCAGGCTCGATTTGCCGGCGCCGCTGGGCGCCGCGACCACGAAGATGTTTCCGGGATAGTCCATGTCCGGTTTTACTCGATGTTCTGTACCTGCTCGCGCATCTGCTCGATCAGCACCTTCATGTCCACGCCGATGCGCGACAGCTCCAGGGTGGCCGACTTCGAGCCCAGGGTGTTGGCCTCGCGGTGCAGCTCCTGAATCAGGAAATCGAGACGCTTGCCGATGTCGCCGCCCTTCTTGAGCAGGCGCTCGATCTCGTCCAGGTGCGAGGCCAGGCGGGTGAGCTCCTCGGCCACGTCGATGCGGATGGCGAAGGCGGTGGCTTCCGACAGGGCGCGGTCCTGGGCGGCCTCGGGCAGGGTGCTGCCGGCCGCCAGGCCCATGGCCTCCTGCCAGCGTTCCAGGAAGCGCTGGCGCTGCTGCTCCACCAGTTGCGGAACCAGGGGCGTGGCCTGCTCGGCCAGCTTGCGCAATTGCGAGACGCGATCCTTGAGCATGGTGGCCAGTCGGGCGCCTTCGCGCTCGCGGGCGGACAGCAGCTCGGCCACCACGCGCGAGGCCAGCTCGGCCAGGGCGGGGCCCCAGTCGCCCTGGGCGGCGGTCTCGCCGCCGGCCAGGCGCAGCACGTCGGCCACGCTCAACTCGCGGGCGCCGGGCAGCCAGGCGCGGATGCTGTCCTGCACGCCGTTGATGCGCTGCAGGAACCGGGTCGAGGGTTCGGCCACGCCGCCGGGCGCGGTGCTTTCGATGTTGCCTCGGACCTCCACCTTTCCGCGTTTGAGGCGTTCTCCCAACAGTTCGCGCAGCGCCGCCTCGTGCTGGCGCAGCTCTTCGGGGAGCTTGAAGGTGAGGTCCAGAAAGCGGCTGTTGACGGAGCGGATCTCCAGCCCCAGGCGGCCCGCTGCCGAGGGGCGCGCATCGCTTTCCGAGGTGCCGGCGGGGCTGCCGGTCTGGCCACTTGCGTAGCCGGTCATGCTGTAAACTGGCATTGCGCCTCGCTGTGATGGTTGTTCTCGCATCAAGGCGCCGGCATGTCGTTCGCTTGCCGCACTGCCGCCTTCGGGCGAAACTCCCGGATTATGTCAAAGGTCAAACCTTCGCCCCTGATGCCGGACACGGTGATCGGCGGTTACCGTGTCGTGCGCCGTCTCTCCGCAGGCGGCTTCGGCGTGGTGTACCTGGCCCTCGACAACGCTGGCCAGCAGGTGGCCATCAAGGAATATCTCCCTTCGTCCCTGGCCACGCGAGGCGTGGGCGAACTGCTGCCCGTGGTGGCGCCGGAGAAACTGTCGCTCTACCGGCTGGGCCTCAAGAGCTTCTTCGAGGAAGGCCGCTCGCTCGCGCAGATCTCGCACGCGTCCGTGGTGAGCGTGCTCAACTTCTTCCGGGAAAACGAGACGGTCTACATGGTGATGAACTACCTGGAGGGTGCCACCCTGCAGGACTTCATCGTCACCGCCCGCGACCTGAAGAAGCAGAAGGTGTTCCGCGAGTCCACCATCCGCTCGCTCTTCGACGAGATCCTGCGCGGCCTGCGCATCGTGCACCAGCACAAGATGCTGCACCTGGACATCAAGCCGGCCAACATCTTCGTCACCGACGACGACCGCGCGGTGATGATCGACTTCGGCGCCGCCCGTGAGGTGCTGTCCAAGGAAGGCAATTTCATCCGCCCCATGTACACCCCCGGCTTCGCCGCCCCCGAGATGTACCGGCGAGATTCCTCCATGGGCCCGTGGACCGACATCTACGCCATCGGCGCCTGCATCTACGCCTGCATGCAGGGCTACCCGCCCGCGGATGCGCCGCAGCGAATCGAGAAGGATCGCCTCTCGCTGTCGCTCTCGCGCCTGCGCGGCGTCTACTCCGACAACCTGATCGAGGTGGTGGAGTGGTGCATGTCGCTCGACCCGCTCTCGCGCCCGCAGTCGGTGTTCGCGCTGCAGAAGGAGCTCAGCCGCGAAGGCGAGCGCCGCTACACCAAGCTCAGCGTGGGCGAGAAGGTGCGCTTGTCCATCGACAACATGCGCTCGCCCGAGAAGAAGTCCCTGCCCAAGGCCGCCGCCCCAACCACCAGACCCGCATGAAGTTTTCCGTCTTCCAGGTCAGCCGCAAGGGCGGACGTCTCAAGAACGAAGACCGCATGGGCTATTGCTACACGCGGGAGTCGGGCCTGTTCGTGCTGGCCGACGGCATGGGCGGCCATCCGGAGGGCGAGGTGGCGGCGCAGATGGCGCTGCAGACCATCGCCGCGCTCTACCAGCGCGAGGCGCGGCCCACGCTCAAGGACGTCAAGTCCTTCCTGGCCTCGGCCGTGATGGCGGCGCACCAGCAGATCATGCGCTACGCCGGCAACAAGGGCATGCTCGACACGCCGCGCACCACCGTGGTGGCGGCCGTGCTTCAGGGCAACAGCGCGACCTGGGTCCATTGCGGCGACTCGCGCCTGTACGTGGTGCGCGACGGAGAGATGCTGACCCGCACGCGCGACCATTCGCATGCCGAGCGTCCGCGTCCCACGGGCGGACCCGAGATCACCAACCGCAACCTGCTGCTGACCTGCCTGGGCTCGCCCACCACGCCCATGTTCGACATCTCCGAGCCGCTGCCGCTGCAGCAGGGCGACAGGATCATGCTGTGCTCCGACGGCCTGTGGGGAGTGATGGACGAGATGCAGATCGTGCGCATCCTGGCCACCCGGCCGGTGGCCGACGCCTCGCCCGAACTGGTCGAGATGGCGCTTCGCCGCGGCGGCGCCAATGGCGACAACGTGACCATGATCGCGCTCGAATGGGAGACGCCCGACGCCCCTGGCGCCGAGCGCGGCATCTCCACCGACAGCATCAGTGAAGGCGTGTTCGCCTCCACCATCCAGGCCGGCATGCCCTCCGAAAGCGAGGCAGCCGATCTCGACGACGACGCCATCGAGCGCTCCATCGCCGAGATCAACGAGGCCATCCGGCGCTCGGCCGCGAAGACCAAGGCCTGAGCGCTCCCTTCCTTCTTCCTTCACCGCAATGACCGACTACATCCGCAGCGGCGGCCGCGCCGCCGACCAGCTTCGTCCCATCCGCATCACGCGCGGCTTCACCATCCATGCCGAGGGCTCGGTGCTGATCGAGTTCGGCCAGACCCGCGTGCTGTGCACCGCCTCGGTCGAAGAGCGCGTGCCGCCGCACAAGCGCGGCAGCGGCGAGGGCTGGGTCACGGCCGAGTACGGCATGCTGCCGCGCTCCACCCACACCCGCAGCGACCGCGAGGCCGCGCGCGGCAAGCAGAGCGGCCGCACGCAGGAGATCCAGCGCCTGATCGGCCGCTCGATGCGCGCCGTGTTCGACCTGGCCATGCTGGGCGAGCGCACCATCCACCTCGACTGCGACGTGCTGCAGGCCGACGGCGGCACCCGCACCGCGGCCATCACCGGCGCCTTCGTCGCCGCGCAGGACGCGGTGAGCAAGCTTCTGGCGCAAGGCGCCATCGCGGCGTCGCCGATCCGGGGCCACGTGGCGGCGGTGTCGGTGGGCATCGTGAAGGGCACGCCGCTGCTGGACCTGGAATACGTCGAGGACTCGGCCTGCGACACCGACATGAACGTCGTCATGACCGGCGCCGGCCACTTCATCGAAGTGCAGGGAACCGCCGAGGGCGAGGCCTTCTCGCGCGCCGAGATGAACAGCCTGCTGGCCCTGGCCGAGAAGGGCATCGGCGAGCTGGTCGCGCTGCAGGAAAAGGCCCTGGCCCAGCCGCTGGCCGCCAACCCCGCATGAAGCTGGTCCTGGCCTCCAACAACGCCGGCAAGCTGGCCGAGCTGCAGCAGCTCTTCGCGCCGCTGGGCATCGCCCTGGTGCGGCAGTCGGAGCTGGGCGTGGGGGAGGCCGAGGAGCCGCACCGCACCTTCGTCGAGAACGCGCTGGCCAAGGCGCGCCATGCCAGTGCCGCCACGGGCCTGCCGGCCATTGCCGACGATGCGGGCCTGTGCGTGGAGGCCTTCGGCGGCCTGCCGGGCGTGGACACCGCCTTCTACGCCACGCAGTTCGGCTATCCCAAGGGCGACGCCAACAACGTGCGTGCGCTGCTCGAGCAGATGCAGGGCGTGGCCAATCGTCGCGCCGCGCTGGTCAGCACGCTGGTCGCGCTGCGCAGCCACGACGATCCCGAGCCCCTCATCGCCAGCGGCCGCGCGCCGGGCGAGATCACCCGCGAGCCCATCGGCGAGAACGGCTTCGGCTTCGACCCGGTGATGTTCCTGCCCCAGTTCGGCCAGACCTTTGCCCAGCTGCCGCCCGAGGTCAAGAATGCCAACAGCCACCGCGGCCAGGCCTCGCGTGCCATGCTGGCGCTGATGCGCGAACGCTGGCAGTCGCTGTGGCAGGCGGACGCGCCGTCGTCCGCATCCTGAATTCCGCCGCGGCGCGTGCCGTGGCAGCCCGTCCGTCATGAGCATCCCGATCGTTCCGCAAGCCGCATCCGCATCCTCCGCCGGCGAGGCCGGGGCGCCGCAGGCCAACGACGTGCTGCACCACATGCGGCCCGGCCCGCTGCAGCTGGCGGCGCTGCCGCCGCTGTCGGTCTACGTGCACCTGCCCTGGTGCCTGCGCAAGTGCCCGTACTGCGACTTCAACTCGCATGAATGGCAGGCGCGCCAAGGCGAAGGCGAAGCCTTTCCGCAGGAGCGCTATATCGACGCCGTGCTGGCCGACCTGGATGCCGCGCTGCCGCTGGTGTGGGGCCGCACGGTGCACAGCGTGTTCATCGGCGGCGGCACGCCCAGCCTGTTCTCGCCCGAGGGCATCGACCGGCTCATCGGCCAGATGCGCGCGCGCCTGAAGTTCACGCCCGACTGTGAGATCACGCTGGAGGCCAATCCGGGCACCTTCGAGCGCGAACGCTTCCGGGCCTTCCGCAATGCGGGCGTCACGCGCCTGAGCGTTGGGGTGCAGAGCTTCAACGACGAGCACCTGAAGGCTCTGGGCCGCGTGCACGACCGAGCGCAGGCCATCGCCGCGATCGAAGAGGCGCGCGAGGCCTTCGACACCTTCAACATCGACCTCATGTACGCGCTGCCCGGCCAGACCGAGGCGCAGTTGCAGGCCGATCTGGACCAGGCGCTGGCGCTGCAGCCGCCGCACCTCTCGGTCTACCACCTCACGCTGGAGCCCAACACCTACTTCGCGAAGTACCCGCCGAAGAACCTGCCGCCCGAGGACGACGCCTACGCCATGCTCGACGCGATCACCGCGGCCACCGGCGCGGCAGGCATGTCGCGCTACGAGGTCTCGGCCTATGCGCGCGAAGGCCACCGCTGCTGGCACAACCTCAATTACTGGCAGTTCGGCGACTACCTGGGCCTGGGTGCGGGCGCGCACGGCAAGCTGAGCTTCGCGCATCGCATCGTGCGGCAGGTGCGCTTCCGCGACCCGCGCATGTACATGGAGCAGGCGCTGGCCGGCCAGGCGGTGGCGCAAAGCGAGGACGTGGCGCTGGCCGACCTGCCCTTCGAGTACATGCTCAACGCGCTGCGCCTGAAGGACGGGTTTTCCTTCGCCCAGTTCGGCGAGCGCACGGGCCTGGCCATCACCGCCATCCAGCGTGCGCTCGAGCAGGCGGAGGCCAAGGGCCTGCTGGCGCGCGACCTGTGGCATGCCTGGCCCACCGAGAAGGGCTTCGACTTCCTGAGCGACCTGCAGTCGCTCTTCCTTCCCGAGGGCTGATCGCGCGCCCGCCCCGTCGGTGGGCGACTACAGCGCGTCTGCGGCTTGGCTGACGATGGCCGCGCCCGCACTGCGCGGAGACTCGATCCCAACAGAAGAGAGACATGGAGGCCACCCATGCGCCGCCCTCGCACCTACGTTCTTGCATCCGCCATCCTGTTTGCCTGCTCCAGCCTGGTGGTGGTGTTCGCCACCGGCGTGCGCGACGACGCGCATGACGCGCGCCTGGTCCGCGCCCAGGTGCTGCTGGTGGACCTGGCCGGCCAGGACACGGATGGCAACGGCATCCGTGACGACGTCGATGCCTTCATCGCGCGAAGCTACGGCAACGATGCGGCGCTGCGCAGCGCAGCCGAACTGATCGCGCGCTCCATCCAGCCCGCGCTGGCGGTCGACCTCGATCAGGTGCAGGACACCGCGGCCATGGCCGAGCACGAGGTGGAAGTCATGTCCTGCGTCACCGATGCGCTGGGTCCGCAGCGCCGCGGCGATGTCGAGTCGATGATCGACCGCGTCACCGGCGCCACCTACGACAACAGCGCCCGCTTCGAGAAGCGCGAGGCCTTCCGGCGCCGCGCCAGCGGCGCGGACTTCGGCAAGCCCTCGCACTGCGAGCCGGCACAGCGCGTGCTGAGTGCGTCGCTGTAGCGGCGCGTCCGCCGGTCGAGGCGGACGATGCAGGGCCAGCAGCTAGAATTCACGGGCGCGGCCTCCGGGCCGCCGGCTGCCGCCAGCGTCTCCATCCCCGAAGCGCTCGCGCGGCAGGTCCTTCAGGTTCAGGAAGTGTGGCCGAGTGGTTGAAGGCACCGGTCTTGAAAACCGGCAACGGGCAACCGTTCGTGGGTTCGAATCCCACCGCTTCCGCCAACGAATCCGCTCCCCCGCAAGCTGGCCTCCCCCTCGCGCGGGATGCGTCCACCGCCTTCGCGTGTACGATCAACTGGTAACGGCTGTTACGAGTCTACGAAGGTAGTACAGCGGGCCGTTGCCGACAAGGGCGGCTGTCCGGCCTGCCCACCGCAACCCTTCAAGAAGAACGAATGAAGGCACTCCATCTTTCCCTGACCGGTTCGCTGGCGCTGGCATTGCTGGCCACAGGCTGCAGCACCCTGCAGCAGAAATCCTCCACCGAGACCGAAGCACCCAAGCCGGCCGCCGCGCCGGCCGAGCCGCCCGCGCCCAAGCTGGTGCGGCGCAAGCCGGCCACCGGCCTCAGCGCCGAGCAGGTGAACCAGGCGCTTGCTTCCAAGAGCGCCGCCAAGATCCGCACCGCGCTGGTCGGCAAGACCGTGACCGTCGAGCTGGCCAAGGGCGCCGACGGCAAGAGCTGGGATGCCGGCGCCGTGGAGGGCGCGAGCTTCGCCTGCCGCGCGAGTGAATCCGGCTTCGACGGTGGCGAGGTCAGCGCCCGCGTGCGCTCGTACAAGGCCGCCACCAAGAGCCAGGGCGCCTCGCTGGAACTGGACAACTGCGCGGGCAACTTCGCGCTGGTGACCGAGCCCGCGCCGGCCGCGGCCGTCGCACCGGCCGCCGCCCCCGCCGCGCCCGCAGCCAAGGCAGCCGCTGCGGCACCGGCCGCCACGGGCGCCGCCAAGCCCGGCATGGACGCGCAGGGCAACGTGATCGATTCCGCCAAGGTCGAGGCCGGCAGCGGCCGCACCGTCAAGGGCATCAACGACTACGAGGGCGAGATCACCGGCAACCCGGCGAAGAACTCGAAGTTCACGAGCCTGCAGATCGGCATGTCGATGAAGCAGGTGACCGACATCGCCGGCCAGCCCACCGACTCGGGCGCCTACATGACGGGCAAGGCCTGGATCCCGTTCTACTTCGGCGGCGACCGCCACCGCATGGAGCTCACCTACAAGGGCCAGGGCCGCCTGATCTTCGCCGGTGGCAGCCTGGGCAACTACACGGGCGGCAACCTCGTCTGGATCATCCACAACCCGAACGAGAGCGGGTACCGCTGACCCGCCCTCCGGATGGCGCCGCGCCCCGGCCGCTCAGGCCGGGCAGGTGCCTTCCCGGGGCTTGCGCAGCAGCGCCTGCCCCGCGGTGATGCCGGTAGGCTCGCCCTTGTCGATGGCGAGCTGCCCGTTCACCAGCACCGTGCCCACGCCAACCGACAGCAGCGAAGGCTGCGTGTAGGTGGCGCGCGCCGCATAGCGCGCCGGGTCGAAGACCACCACGTCGGCGTGGTAGCCCGGGCGGAGTTGGCCGCGCTTGTCCAGGCCCAGCGTGTCGGCCGTGAGCGCGCTGCTGCTGCGGATGAACTGGGCCAGGTCGATGACTTTCTGCCTGACCACGTACTCGTCGTACTTGCGCGCGAAGCTGCCGTAGGCGCGCGGATGCCCCTGCGAGGAATCGGAGGAGGTCATCACCCACGCGGGCTTCATGAAGGCGCGCACGTCCTCCTCGCTCTGGTTGAACGACGCGATCAGCAGGTCGCCCTCACGCAGAACGGCGATGGTGGCGGCCACCGCGTCCTGGTCGCCGGACTGCATCACTTGCGCCAGCGTCCTGCCCACGTATTTCGGATTGCCGGCCGAGAACAGGATGGCCTGCGGACCGCCGCGCAGGCGCAGGTTCTCCTGGATGTCGGTGCGCAGCTTCTGCTGCACGCCGGGATCGTCGAAGCGCTGCAACAGCGCCTTGGCGCCGCCGTCCAGTGCCCAGGGCGGCATCAGCGCGGCGGAGAAACGGGTGCTGGAGGCCGTCCACGGATACTGGTCCGCGGTGATGGCCAGGCCCCTGGCGCGCTCGGCCTCGATATGCCGGATGATCTCGCCGCTCTGGCCCTGCACATCGACGCCCAGCGCCTTGATGTGTGCCACGTGCACCGGCATCCGCGCCTCGCGGCCGATGCGGATCACCTCGTCGATCGAAGCCTTCAGGCCGATGTTGTAGGTCGACTCGTCGCGGATGTGGCTGTCGTACAGGCCGCCGTGGTGCGCCGCCACCTTGGCCAGTTCAAGCACCTCCTCGGTCTTCGCGAAATTCTGCGGCGAGTAGAAGAGCCCCGTGGACAGCCCCAGCGCGCCCTCGCACATGCCGCGCGCCACGTTCCTCTTCATCGCCTCCAGCTGCGCCGGCGTGGGCTGCACGTTCTTCTCGCCCAGTTGCTCGATGCGCACCGGGCCGAAGCCCACGTACATCGCGATGTTGGTGCCGATGGGTTTGTCGCGCACGCGCTGCGCCTGCGCGGCGATGTCGAAGCCGCCGAAGCCGTCGTTGCCGATCACCGAGGTGGTCACGCCCTGCGTGAGGAAGGGCAGGTTCTGGCGCGCCTTCGTGTCGTCGGTGAAGAGCTCGCGGTCGGCGTGCGTGTGCGCGTCGATGAACCCGGGCGCCACGACCTGGCCCCGGACGTCGATGACGCGCCGCGCAGTGAACTGCCGGCCCTGCGCGGGCTGGCCGGCGAACACGATGCGGTCGCCCGCGATGCCCACGTCGCCGACGACCGGCCTGTTGCTGTCGCCGGTGTAGATGGTGCCGCCGCGCAGGATGATGTCGAGCTCCAGCGGCGCGTCGGCCGCGCCGGCCTGCGAAGCCAGGACCAGGGCCAGCAGGGCGCCCGCGAGCGGGCGAAGGGTGAGGAAAGGCATCGTGTTCAGAAGGGTTCGATGTCCGGCAGCCGCCAGCTCTTGTCGAACCAGGGCTGCAGCGGGCCGTAGAGGCGGAAGATCGTGAACCAGCTCTTGCCCGGCACCGTCTGTACCCAGTTCTGCGCGTCCGGGGGGCGCTTGGCCGAGAAGTACACGTCCACCGTGCCGTCGGCGTTGGCCCTGGGCTTGTCGTTGCTGGACAGGCTGGGGAAGCGCTGGTCGGTCTGCAGCAGCGAGCGCGTCTGCGTGTCGTAGACCACCACCGACCAGAAGTCCTTGACCGGCACGTTGGCCGGCACCCGCAGCCGGTAGGTCTTGTTGCCGTCGAAGGGATTGCCGTGGGCGTCGAAGTTCGCCGAGGCGTATTGCGAGCCCACGCCCGGCATCGCCACCGCCATGGCGGGTGTATTCACCGTGGCCGCGTAGAAGAACATGGTGCGCGCGTCGAAGTTGCGGGCGCCGCCCTTGGTGAGCCACTGGTAGCTGCCGCCGATGAAGGGCGTGTTCCACTGGCCGTCGGGATAGATCCTGGCGCCGTCCAGGCGGTTGCGGAAGTCGATGGAGCGCGCCGCCGCGTTGCCCACCGCTACCGAGTCGGTCAGGATGCGCTTCATGCGGCCGTCGGGCGCGAAGGGCTTGCCCTTGACCAGGCCGATCGAGTTGAACAGGCCCATCATGTCGGGGCCGTACGAGTCTTCGGGCTCCTCCTGGACGATCTCGTTGAGCTCGCCGTAGAAGCTGAAGTCGTTGGCATGGATGGTGTTGAAGTCGCGCCCCGACAGGTTCACGAACTTGGGCGGATGCGGCTGCCCGGCCTGCGACAGCGGATACACGCGCGCCACCTTGCGGATGCTCTCGGCCGCCGGCTTCGGATCGCCGTTGACCGGAAAGCCGCGCCACACCAGCCAGTTGTTGAAGGTGGGCGAGCGCGCGACGAAGTAGCCGGGCGGCACCTCGCCCTGCCAGCCCGGCGGCAGCACGAGGAACTTGCCGCCCTGGCCCTTGTCCGGCCCCGCGTTGCCCAGGTCGGTGACGTAGCGGAACCAGAAGTCGTCCAGCACGCCCAGCGTGTTCGGCGGGCTCTCGACCACGACGGGGCCCTTGGTGAGATCGATCCAGGTGAAGGCATACACGCTCTCGGTGTTGCCGGTGAGCAGCAACGACTTGCTGTCCAGCAGCTCGTCCCAGATGCCGATGGTGCCGTCCACCGCGCCCACCTCGCGCAGGCCGCGGCGCATGGCCACCAGCGAGGCGCCCGGGATGCCGTTGAGGAAGACCTCGATGCCGCGGCTGAAGTCCAGCTGGTCGTACACCTTCTGCGCGGTGGCCTCGGTGGGCACGCCGTCGAAGAACTTCAGGGTGCCCAGGCGCGTGTCGACCAGGTCCGGCGTCGTGATCTCCTTGGGGATCTTCGTCGTCATGTCGTGCCTGGCGGGCGAGACCGTGGTGCAGGCGGGCAGTACGGCGCAGGCCGCGAGTACCAGGGGTGCGAGGGCCAGTCGCAGCCGGTACGTGGAGGGCTTCGGAAGGAGCGGGGCGTGCATCGGTTTCCTGTCGGGTGATGAGAACAAAGACTCAAGGCGCCGGGGCACTGCGCGGTGGTTCCTGCGCAGGCGAGGTCCACCAGTCCCCGCGCGGCACGACCTTGGCCTGCGGCGGGTCGCTGAGGTAGTGCGGCGACATGATCTGTACGCCGTGCTCGTTGAACACGTCGAGCACCTGCGAATGCAGCAACTGCATCACCTCGGCGCGCGGGCGCGGCTGGCTGGGAATGGCCTGGCAGACCAGGCGGTACTCCACGTAGAAGTCCGACAGCCCGGTCTTGAACACCTGGGGGGCGGGGGAATGCACCACGCCCTCGGTGCGGTGCGCGGCCTCCACCAGCATCGCCTCGACCTGGCGCCACGGCGTGTCGTAGCCGATGGTGAGCGTGGTGTCCAGGATGAAGCCCGACCCGCGCACCGTGCGCGAGTAGTTCTTGGTGACAGAGCCCATGATCAGCGAGTTGGGCATGCTGATCTCCTCCCCCAGTCCCGTGCGGATCTTGGTGGTGAAGGTGCCCAGCTCGGTCACGGTGCCCTCCTGGTCGTTGATGCGGACGAATTCGCCCACGCGCAGGGTGCGCGAGTACATGAGGATGAGGCCACTCGCGCCCTGGCCCACGAGGCTGGAGCCACCCAGCGTGAGCATCAGGCCGACCAGCACCGAGATGCCCTTGAAGGCCTCGCTTTGCGCGCCCGGCAGGTAGGGATAGGCCATGGCGAGGGCGAACAGCCACACGGCCGCGCCGAAGATGCGCCGCGTCGGCACCGCCAGGTCCTTGTCGAGCCAGGGGATGTTGCTGCCACCTTGCTGGGCCCGGTCGAACACCGGCTTGGCCACGGCGATGGTGCCGCGCGCCAGCAGGAAGATGAGCACGGCGATGATCAGGTTGGGCAGGGCCTGGACGGTGCCGCTGCCGATCTGCCGCATCGCACCCACCAGGAAGCTGCCCAGCTGCTCGCCCCAGGCGCGCGTGAAGGCGAACCGGGTCAGCACGAACACGAGCCATTCGTAGGCCAGCACGGCCACGGCCAGCCAGATGCTCGCGCCCACCAGCCAGTGGACGATGCGCCGCAGGCGCATGGGATGAACGACCGCCATGCCGCCCACCTGCATGTCGGCCGCGCGGGATTCGAAGAGGGCCGCGGCACGTGCGCTCGCAGCGCGGTGGATGCGCCAGGCCGCCCAAGCGGCCAGCACGAAGAGCAGGGTGGCCGCGGTGCTGTGGAGCAGGGCCTTGAGCAGCCGGCCCTTGTCGCGCGCCTCGCGCGTCTCGCCGATGGCGTGGGCCAGCGCCGCGGCCACCCGCTGCGTCACGCTGTCCAGGTTCTCGCCGCGCGTGCGGTCGGCGTCGTCGGGCACCAGGATGAGGGCGAGTGCGCCGTCGATCATCAGCACCTTGCCCTGCGGCTCGTCCCGGATCGTGACCTCGCCGGGGCCGCCCTTGTCGAGCAGGTCGTCGATGGTCTGCTCGGCGCGGTTGGCCCGGTCCGCCGGCGTCACGCCCAGGAAGGTGGCGCGCAGCAGCGCCACCTTGCGGTGCAGGACGATCACTTCGGCCGGCGGCAGGTGCTGGGCGGCGGGGGCTTGCGGCGGCGCCGCGGCAGGGCTCTGCGCGAGGACCGGCGAAGGCAGCACGAGCATCCAGGCGGCCATGGCCACCAGGCAGCCCGCCAGCCGGCACGCCAGGAGGCGGGTGGATACGAGGACGGCGATGCACTGCATGAATCAAGACCTCCGTTGGCCCCGCCGGCAGCTTGCGGCCGTGCGATGCCGGCGGATGATGCCTGATTCCGATGGCAGCTTGCAGCCGGCGGCCGAGCGGCTCAGGGCAGTTCGGCGCGGCGCGGCAGGTCTGCGCCGCGGCGCGAGCAGGTGATGGCGGCGGCAAAGACGGCGAAGCCCAGCGCATCGCCCAGTTGGCCCGAGGAGAGCGAAGGAATGCCCTCGATGCTCAGGCACCCGTGCTCGGCCAGCCAGGTGAGCAGGGCGGCCTGGAAGGTGTCGCCCGCGCCCACCGTGTCGACCACCGTGAGGGCCCGCGCCGGCACCGAGGCCTCGCCCTGGCGGCTCCAGGCGGTGGCGCCCTCGGCGCCGCGCGTGACCACCACCAGGCGCACGCCGGCGGCCAGCGCTTCGCCGGCGAACTGCGCGGAAGGCACGCCGGGACGCAGCAGGTTCAGGTCCTCGTCGCTGATCTTCAGCAGGTGGGTGCGCGGCAGCATCCAGATCAGCATCTCGCGCCAGGGCTCGAGCGCGGGCTGCACGTTCAGGCGCACGTTGGGGTCGTAGCAGATGGGCGTGCGCCGGTGCTCGCGCTCCACCAGCGCGCGCAGCGTGTCCGCGGTCGGGGCCACCACCGTCGCGTAGGAACCGACCTGGACCGCGCCGATGCGGGCGGGCAGCAGGGCCAGGGCGTCCATGCCCAGCAGTCGGTCGGCGCAGCCCTCGCCGTAGAAGCTGTACGAGGGCACGCCCTTGGCATCGAGACCCACCAGGCCCAGCGTGGTGGGCGCATCCAGGCGCCGCACCGTCGAGCAGTCCACCCCCTCGCCCTGCAGCGACTGCATCAGCCGGTCGCCCAGGAAGCCGGTGGACACGGCGCTGAAGAAGGCCACCGGCTGCGCCAGGCGTGCCAGCCCCAGCGCCACGTTGAAGGGCGAGCCGCCCACGCGCGCGTCCAGCGCGGTGCCGGTCGATGTGTCCCCGGCGGCGAACACGTCCATCAAGGCCTCGCCACATACGACAAACATGGGTCTTCTCCAAAGCAATGCGAAAGGCCCGCGGGTGCGGGCGGCGACGCGAGCATCGCGCAGCACGGCAGGGCCGGGTACCCGGGAAAACACTTAATAAATCTAATTGATTTATCTAGTCGTGGCACCCAGAATTGCGGACATGCGACGGCAAGAGCGCTCCGCCCATGCACCAGAGAGCCCGGCCGCCAACCATCCATTCATGTCACACACCAAGGAGACGCTCATGTCGAAGAAGAACCCGGTCCGCCTCGCCGTCCTGCTGGCCGCCGGCATGGCCGCCGCCGGCTGCGCGCTGGCGGCGGACGCCCCGGTCATCGGCCTCATCACCAAGACCGACACCAACCCCTTCTTCGTGAAGATGAAGGAAGGCGCGCAGGCCGCCGCCAAGGAGCAGGGCGCCAAGCTGCTGAGCGCGGCCGGCAAGCAGGACGGGGACAACGCCGGCCAGGTCACGGCCATCGAGAACATGATTGCGGGCGGCGCCAAGACCATCCTCATCACGCCCAACGACTCCAAGGCCATCGTGCCGGCCATCAAGAAGGCGCAGGAGAAGGGCGTGATGTTCATCGCGCTGGACAGCCCGGCCGACCCGGCCGACGCCACCGACGCGCTCTTCGCCACCGACAACTACAAGGCCGGCGAACTGATCGGCCAGTACGCCAAGGCGGCCGCTGCCGGCAAGGCGCCCAAGATCGCCACGCTCGACCTCTTCCCCGGCCACCCGGTGGGCGCGCAGCGGCACAACGGCTTCATGAAGGGCTTCGGCCTGCAGGCGGCGGACGCCAAGAGCAACGAGCTGTCCAAGAGCGCCGAGATCGTGTGCAGCGCCGACAGCTTCGGCGACCAGGCCAAGGGCCAGACGGCGATGGAGAACTGCCTGCAGAAGAACCCCGACATCAACATCGTCTACACCATCAACGAGCCCGCGGCGGCCGGTGCCTACCAGGCGCTGAAGGCGGCCGGCAAGGAGAAGGGCGTGATCATCGTGTCGGTGGACGGCGGCTGCGCCGGCGTGCGCAACGTCAAGTCGGGCGTGATCGCCGCCACCTCGCAGCAGTACCCGCTGAAGATGGCCGCCATGGGCGTGGCTGCCGGCGTGCAGTACGCCAAGGACGGCAAGAAGGTCAAGGGCTACACCGACACCGGCGTCACGCTGATCACCGACAAGCCCATGGCCGGCGTCGAGAGCAAGGACACCAAGTTCGGCACCGACATGTGCTGGGGCAACAAGTAAGGCCTGCGCCGTCCCCTGAGTGATGCCATGACCACCGCCACCACTTCCGCCGCGCCCGGCGCCGGCTTCAAGCTGCCGCCGCTGGCCACCCTCGGCCCCCTGATCGCCCTGCTGCTGGCCGTGGCCTTCTTCGCCACGCAGAGCGACCGCTTCCTGTCGGTGCAGAACTTCTCGCTGATCCTGCAGCAGGTGATGGTGGTTGGCACCATCGCCATCGGCCAGACGCTGATCATCCTCACCGCCGGCATCGACCTGAGCTGCGGCATGGTGATGGCGCTGGGCGGCATCGTCATGACCAAGCTGGCGGTGAACAGCGGCCTCAACCCGTACCTGGCCATCCTGTGCGGCTTCCTGGTGACCATGGCCTTCGGCCTGGTCAACGGCCTGCTGGTCACGCGCATCCGCCTGCCCCCGTTCATCGTCACCCTGGGCACGATGAACATCGCCTTCGCCATCACGCAGCTGTACTCCAACGCGCAGACCGTGACCGACCTGCCGCCGGAGATGACCTTCCTCGGCAACACCATCGCGATCGGCGGCGCGGCCATCAACTACGGCACCATCTTCATGGTCCTGCTCTACATCTTCATGTGGTGGGGCCTGCGCGATACGCAGCCCGGGCGCCACGTATACGCGGTGGGCAACAACCCCGAGGCCACGCGCCTCACCGGCATCCCCACCGAGAAGGTCCTGCTGGCCGTGTACATCACCGCGGGCCTCTTCTACGGTATCGCCTCGCTGCTGTCGGTGGCGCGCACCGCGGTGGGCGACCCCAATGCCGGACAGACCGAGAACCTGGACGCCATCACCGCGGTGGTGCTGGGCGGCACCAGCCTCTTCGGCGGGCGCGGGATCATCCTGGGCACGCTGCTGGGCGCCGTCATCGTGGGCGTGTTCCGCAACGGCCTCACGCTGATGGGCGTGCCCTCGGTCTACCAGGTGCTGATCACCGGCGTGCTCGTCATCCTGGCGGTCGCGACCGACCAGCTTTCGCGCAAAGGAGTCCGCTGATGACCACCCCCGCACATTCCCACGCGCCCCTGGTCATGGAGGCCAAGGGCCTGGTCAAGCGCTACGGCAACGTCACCGCGCTGGACGGCGCCGACTTCGAGCTGCGCGCCGGCGAGATCATGGCGGTGATCGGCGACAACGGCGCCGGCAAGTCCTCGCTGATCAAGGCGCTGTCGGGCGCCACCATCCCCGACGAGGGCGAGATCAAGCTGGACGGCCAGCCCATCCACTTCCGCTCGCCCATGGACGCGCGCCGCGAAGGCATCGAGACGGTCTACCAGGACCTGGCGGTGGCACCGGCCATGACCATCGCCGAGAACCTGTTCCTGGGCCGCGAGATCATCAAGCCGGGCTTCCTGTCCCGCCTGTTCCGCTGCATCGACAAGAAGAAGATGCTGGAGGAAAGCATCGCCCGCATGAACGATCTCAAGGTGGGCATCCGCTCGATGACGCAGGCGGTGGAGACGCTCTCGGGCGGCCAGCGCCAGTGCGTGGCGGTGGCGCGCAGCGCGGCCTTCGCGCGGCACGTGGTCATCCTCGACGAGCCCACGGCGGCGCTGGGCGTGAAGGAAGGCAACATGGTGCTGGAGCTGATCCGGCGCGTGCGCGACAAGGGGCTGCCCGTCATCCTCATCAGCCACAATATGCCGCATGTCTTCGAGATCGCCGACCGCATCCACATCGCCCGGCTGGGCAAGCGCGCCTGCATCGTCAATCCCAAGAACATCAGCATGAGCGACACCGTCGCCGTCATGACCGGCGCCATGCGCCCGGACGAGCTGCCGCACCAGGCCTTTGCATGACCCCCGCCGTCGGTGACGCGGACGAGGGCGCCAAGCGCCTGCGCCCCCGTGGCTCCAACCAGGTGGGCATGCGCCAGTTCAACGAGCGCGTGGTGCTGCAGGCCATCCGCCTGCACGGCCCGCTGCCCAAGGCGGAGATCGCGCGCCTGACCAACCTCACGGCGCAGACAGTGCAGATCATCATCGCGCGGCTGGAGGCCGAGGGCCTGGTGCTCAAGCACGCGCCGCTGCGCGGACGCATCGGCCAGCCCTCGGTGCCGATGGCACTGAACCCCGACGGCGCCTTTTCCATCGGCATCAAGATCGGCCGGCGCAGCCTCGACGTGCTGCTGCTGGACTTCGCGGCGCAGGTGCGCGAGCGCCTCACGCTGGACTACGACTTTCCCGACCCCGACACGCTCTTCGACGAGATCCGCGCGCGCCTGAAGCTGCTGCGCAAGTCGCTGGGCCCCAGGCGCTCGGCACTGCTGCGCGGCGTGGGCATCGCGGCGCCCTTGTCCCTAGGCGGCTGGCAGCAGCTGCTGGGGGTGGCGCCGGCACAAGCGGCGCGCTGGAGCGAGATCGACATCGAGGCCGAGGTGCAGGACATGACGCCGCTGCCCGTGGCACTGTGCAAGGACACCGCCGCCGCCTGCGTGGCCGAACTGGTGGCCGGGCGCGGGCACAGCGTGCGCAGCTTCCTCTACGTCTTCGTCGACACCTTCATCGGCGGCGGCCTGGTGCTGGACAGCCACCTGCGCAGCGGACGCACCGGCAACGCGGGCGCCATCGGCTCGATGTCGATGGGCATGGTCGCGGGGCAGGGCGAGCCGCCGCGGCAGCTGCTGTCCGTGGCCTCGCTCTTCACGCTGGAGAAGATGTACGCCGACGCTGGCCTGGACGCTGCCGCGGTGGCCGACGCGCGCGCCGTGCAGGCGCCCTGGCTGGCCGTCACGCAGCAATGGCTGGCGCAATGCGCGCCCGGCATCGCGCTGGCCGCGCACAACGCCGCGGCCCTGCTCGACATCGAGAGCGTGATCATCGACGGGTCCTTCAGCCGCGAGCTGCTGGCCACCACGCTGACGCAGGTCGACGCCGCGCTGGACCGCTACGACTGGGAGGGCCTCAGCCGCCCCAGCCTCATGGCCGGCGCGATCGGCGCCGATGCCCGCGCCATCGGCGGCGCCCTGCTGCCGCTGCACGAAAGCTTCGCGCCCGACCGCGACCTCTTCCTCAAGGACGACGCCTGATGTCCCTCCCGACCGCCGCCGCGCCCGCCTTCGAACTGCTGCTCTTCGGCGGCACCGGCGATCTGGCGATGCGCAAGCTCCTGCCTGCCCTGTATGCGCGCCACCGCGCGGGCGACCTGCCGGCCGAAGGCCGCATCCTGGGCCTGGCGCGCGAGCCGCTCGCGCGCGGCGACTTCATCGCCCAGGTGCGCGAGCGCTTCGGCCGCTTCGTGCCCGCCGAGCAGTTCGACGAGAAGAGCTTCGACGCCTTCGCGCAGCGGCTGGACTACCACCAGGTCGAGGCCGGCACGCCCGCACATTTCGAGGCGCTGGCCGCGGCGCTGCAGGCCGGCCCGCAGGCGCCGGTGCGGGTGTTCTTCCTGTCTACGGCGCCTGACTTCTTCGCGCCGATCTGCAAGAACCTCGCTGCCGCAGGGCTGGTGCATGCGCAGTCGCGCGTGGTGCTTGAAAAGCCGCTGGGCCGCGACCTTGCGTCGGCGCAGAAGATCAACGAGGACGTGGGCAGCGTGTTCGCCGAGTCGCAGATCTTCCGCATCGACCACTACCTGGGCAAGGAGCCGGTGCAGAACCTGCTGGCGCTGCGCTTCGCCAATGCGCTGCTGGAGCCGCTGTGGAACCGCACCTGGGTGAGCGACGTGCAGATCAGCATCGCCGAGCAGGTCGGCGTGGAGACGCGCGGCGCCTTCTACGACCGCACCGGCGCGCTGCGCGACATGGTGCAGAACCACCTGCTGCAGCTGCTGTGCATCGTGGCGATGGAGCCGCCCAACAGCATCCATCCGGACGCCGTGCGAGACGAGAAGCTCAAGGTGCTCAATGCGCTGCGCCCCCTGAGCGCCGCCGAGGTCGAGACGCGCAGCGTGCGCGGCCAGTACCGCGCCGGCGCCATCGACGGGCGCGGCGTGCCCGCCTACCGCGACGAGCCCGACATTCCCGAAGGCAGCCGCACCGAGACCTACGTGGCGATCCGCGCCGAGCTGGAGAACTGGCGCTGGTCCGGCGTGCCCTTCTACCTGCGCACCGGCAAGCGCATGGCCGAGCGGGTGGCAGAGATCGTGGTCAACTTCCGCGCGGTGCCGCACTCCATCTTCCCGGGCAGCGGTGCGGCCACGCCGGGCAACCGGCTGGTGATCCGCCTGCAGCCGGAGGAAGAGCTCAAGCTCTTCATGATGGCCAAGGTGCCGGGCGACACCATGCGGCTCAAGCCGGTGGAGCTCAACCTCGACTTCGCCGAGCAGTTCCGCCAGCGCCCCATGGAGGCCTACGAGCGCCTGCTGATGGACGCCATCCGCGGCAACCTCACGCTCTTCATGCGGCGCGACGAGCTGGATGCCGCCTGGCGCTGGTGCGAGCCGATCCTGCACGGCTGGCAGAACTCGGACGAGGCGCCCAAGCCCTACACGGCGGGCTCGTGGGGCCCTGCCGCGGCCAGTGCCCTTGTGGGACGTGATGGCGTCGTGTGGCGTGAAGAGTCCTGACACCAGGCGTGGGCCAGAATGCCGGGCATGAGCACGACCACCACCACCCAAGCCCTCGACCTCCAGAGTTTTCCCATCACCCGCAAGTGGCCTGCCGCGCATCCGCAGCGGCTGCAGCTCTATTCGCTGCCCACGCCCAACGGCGTGAAGGTGTCGATCGCGCTGGAGGAGACCGGGCTGGCCTACGAGCCGCACCTGGTGGACTTCGGCAAGAACGACCAGACCTCGCCCGAGTTCCTGTCCCTCAACCCCAACAACAAGATCCCGGCCATCATCGATCCCGACGGGCCGGGCGGGAAGCCCCTGGCGCTGTTCGAGTCGGGCGCCATCCTCGTCTACATCGCCGACAAGACCGGCCAGCTGATGCCGCAGGACGTGGCCGGCCGCTACGAGACGCTGCAGTGGCTGATGTTCCAGATGGGCGGCATCGGGCCCATGTTCGGCCAGCTGGGCTTCTTCAACAAGTTCGCCGGCAAGGACTACGAGGACAAGCGCCCGCGCGACCGCTACGTGGCCGAATCGAAGCGCCTGCTGGCCGTGCTGGACCAGCGCCTGCAGGGCCGCGACTGGGTGATGGGCGAGCAGTACTCCATCGCCGACATCGCGATCTTCCCGTGGGTGCGCAACCTGGTGGGCTTCTACGAGGCGGGCGATCTGGTGGGCTTCGACGAGTTCGCGAACGTGAAGCGAACGCTCGACGCGTTCGTGGCGCGGCCGGCGGTCAAGCGCGGGCTGGCCATTCCGGCGCGGGGCTGATGGCCGCGCAGCGCCCGCCGGTCCCGGCAGCCAGCCTTGCGCAGGTGCAGGCGCTGCTGGCCCGCGGCGCGCCGCGCGTGCTGCTCGGCCTGGTCGGGGCGCCGGGCGCGGGCAAGTCCACGCTGGCCTCGGCGCTCCAGGCGGCCTTCGAGGACATCGCCGTGGTGCTGCCCATGGACGGCTACCACCTGGCCAACAGCGAACTGCAGCGGCTGGGCCGTGCCGGCCGCAAGGGCGCGCCGGACACCTTCGACGCGGCCGGCTATCTCGCCTTGCTGCAGCGCCTTCGCCAAGCGCCGATGGCCACGGTGTACGCGCCGGAATTCCGCCGCGAGATCGAGGAAGCCATCGCCGGCGCCATCGCGATCGAGCCACATCACCGGCTGGTGATCACCGAGGGCAACTACCTGCTGGTGGACGATGGCCCCTGGGCGGGCGTGCTGCCGCTGCTGGATGAAGCATGGTTCGTCGATGTCGACGACGGGCTGCGCAACGCGCGGCTCGCGAGCCGTCATGAAGCCTTCGGGCGCAGCCCCGACGAGGCGCGGCAATGGGTCGCGCAGACCGACGAGCCCAACGCGCGGCTGGTGGCGTCCACGCGTGGCAGGGCGCATCGCGTCTTTCGCTGGGGCTAGGGCTTCACACGGTCCCACTGCCGGCCGACCCAGCGACCCGCGGCATCCATCGGCCCGGTCTCCGGGGCGCTGCTGCGCATCTGCGCGTAGATCGAGCGCTGGTCGAACAGCTCGGCGGCCAGGGCCAGCAGGTTGAGCCCGCTGTAGTCCCACCTGCCTTGCACCACGAAGCTGCCGAGGATGGCCGAGCCCAGGCTGGGGACCAGTTGCAGATCGGTCGCTCCGGCCCGCTCCAGCAGTGCCAGCCGCGTCAGTGCGCCGGCCTCGTCGCCATCGCGCATCTCGACCGGCGGCGCCAGCGTGAAGTGGATGGTCGCGGCATCACGCATGCGCTGCGCGACGAACAAGAGGGCCTCCAGCAGCAGCAGCGGGGCGAACTGGCGCTGCCATGCGTCGCGCACGGCTGGCGTCGGCAAGAAGCGCCCCAGGTGCACGACCGAGGGGTCGCGGCTGGCCACGGGCGCCTCGATCGTCCCCAGCAGCAGCGTCAGGTCGTGGACCAGCATCGGGTCGCCCAGGCGGTAGTCCTCGTCGGGGCCGGAGATGAACAGCGTACGCGCGGGCATGGCCCGTGCGGTCTTCGCCGGCCGTACCGGGCGGTGCCCGGCAGGAGGACTGCCCGGAGCCCGGTAGTGCGGGGCGAGCAGGCTTGGCGTGGCGTCTTCGGCCATGATCATTTGCCGGCCCGGCGCGACATGCCCTGGCGGGCGGCATAGGCCTCGATCTGGGCCATGGTCACGTAGCCCTTGTGCTCGGTGTCGATGGCGTCGAAGTTGCGGTAGACGAAGGGCATGCGATCGCGCGCATCCTCGCGGCTGATGCGGCCGTCGTGGTTGCTGTCGGCGCTGTCGAAGCGCTGGTGCATCACGGTGAGGGCTTCCTCGAGGTGGGCGCCGCCGGCGACCGGGGGCATGGCGTTGGCCGACAGGGCGGCGCCGGCCACCAGGGCGGCGGCGAGGGCGGCGCGGACGGCGTTGCGAAGGAGGGAGGTGGTCATGGAGAGGCTCCTGTGTGTTGAAGAGGAGCCTCCACTGTCTTCTCCAGGTGTGAGCCAACCATGGCCGGGACGGGGCTGTTCATGACCATCCGTGACAGCGCCCCAGGGGGCGTGTCATCGTTTGTCATGAATCTCGATCCCTTCGAGCGAGTGGACGACACGCCGTTCTCGCTTCGCGAGGAAGACTTGCTTCGCGACCGCGGCCGGCCCTGGCGCAGGGTGCGCAATGGCGTGGGCCTGACCGAGCTGGACTACGGCGACGTGGTCTATCGGTTCCAGGACAGCGGCCGGCTGGAGGAGATCACGCTGCAGGCGCAGGTGCTGAATCTCGGCAAGGTGGCCGTGCCCTTCGCCCACCTCGCGGCCTTCATCCGGGACCACGACACGGCGGCGTTCGAATGCGCACGCTTCCTGGTCAGCCCCGGCTTCGGCCTGGCCTTCGACCCCGATGAGCCCAGTTGGGTGACGGCGCTGGCGCGGCATTGCCTGCCGCAGTGGCGGCGGCTGGCCTGACTGCCCGGAGAGGGCGCTAGCGCGCCAGTTCGTAGCGCAGCGCCACCGCGCCGCTAGCGAAGGTCTTCTGGCCCACGAGCTTGAGCTCCACATGCTTCGCGAGGCCCGCGAAGGGCGTCGGGCCGTGGCCCACCAGCCTGGGCTGCACGATGAACTCGAACTCGTCGATGAGGCCGAGCCTTGCCAGGGCCAGCGGCAGCGTCACGCCGCCCACGTAGAGCCCCTTGCCTGGCTGCTGCTTGAGTTGCCGCACGGTCTTCTCCAGGTCGTCCCCGCGCACCAGCTCGGCGTTCCAGTCCACCTGTTCCAGCGTGTTCGACACGACATGCTTCTTCGCTGCGTGGATCGTCCGGGCGAAGGGTTCGGTCCATTCGGGCATGCCGTCGGGCCGCACGCCGGTCTCCGCCATCGGGCGCCATGCGGACTCCATCATTTCGTAGACGACCCGGCCCAGGATCAGGGCGTCGGCCTGCGCGATGGTCTGTGCCGCGTGCTGGTGCAACTCGGCGTCCGGCACGCCGGCGCGATGGTCGCAGCATCCGTCCAGCGAGATGTTGATGGAGTAGCGTAGTGGTCGCATCCGCGCAGCGTGCCACGGCTGCGCGCGAATGGAAAGCCTAGGCGCTGCGCGCCCGGCGTTGCGCGGGCTTGCCCGCAGCCGGCATGTCTTGCGGCAACCTGACCTGCCCCACGCCTCCGAGGAACAGGTCCGCCACGATCGGCCCCATGGCGTCGTAGTCCAGCCCGCCATCGGGCTTCATCCAGGTGAACATCCAGTTGATCATGCCGAACAGCAGCATGGTCAGCGGCTTGGCCATCTGCGCGCTGGCCTCTCCCTGGCCGGTGTCGGCCAGCGCGCGGGCGAAGCCGGCCACCACCAGGCGCTCCTTGTCGAGCACGCGCTGGCGGTCCTCGTCGGTCAGGAACTTCACGTCCTCGGTCAGCACGCGATGCGCATCCTGCGCGTCGGCATATTCCTCGACGATGCGGCGGATCAGGTGGCGCAGCCGCGCCTCCCCCTGCAGCTGCAGGGCCTGCTCGTCGTCGATGAGCGCGGCCAGGCGCGACACGTGGTCGTCGGCGATGCTCAGCAGCAGCGCGTACTTGTCCTTGTAGTAGTGGTAGAGCGTCGCCTTCGACAGGCCGCAGGCCTCGGCCACCTGGTTCATCGAGGTGGCCGAGTAGCCGCGCTTGGCAAAGAGCTGGGCCGCCTGCGCCAGGATCATCTCGCGCTGGTCCTCGTAGCTGGCTGATCGTCCACGTGGCATGCCGTGCTTCCTCGGTGTGTGTTCTTCTTTTTGGCGAAGGCCCGATGCTAGCCGCCGCGCCTGGTCTCGATCAGCGACTTCACTTCCACGCTCTTGACCTTGGGCCGGTCGGCTTCCACCGCCTGCAGCGGCGCCACCTCCACCAGCGAAGCCAGGCTGCGGCGCGTCAGGTCCTGGTAGGTGAGGGTGCCTTCCAGCTTCCAGGCCACTTCCTCGTCGCTGAGTTCGCGCTTGACCTTGGCGGGCATGCCGGCCACCAAGCTCTTGGCGGGCACCTTCATGCCGGCCGGCACGAAGGCGCAGGCGGCCACGATGGTGGCGGCGCCGATCTCGGCCTCGTCCATCACCACCGCGTTCATGCCCACCAGCGCGTCGCGCCGCACGATGCAGCTGTGCAGCACGGCACCGTGGCCGATGTGGCCGTTCTCTTCCACCACCGTGTCCTGGTCGGGAAAGCCATGGATGACGCAGGTGTCTTGGACATTCGCGCCCCGCTGCAGCACGATGCGGCCGAAGTCGCCGCGCAGGCAGGCGCACGGACCGACGTAGCACTCGGGGCCGACGATGACGTCGCCGATCAGCACGGCACTGGGATGCACATAGGCGCTGGGATCGATCACCGGGATCACCCCCTCGATGGAATAGCAGGGCATGGAATGTCTCCTTGTCGCTCGTTCGCAAACCCGACCTAGGGTTTGCCCTGAAGCCCCAAGACTTGAAGCTTTAGTGCGCCTCATCTTAAAATCTACCGAACGGTCGGTCAATAGTGTTTGACCTACCTCAAAGGTCCCTGCAGAACCCCTTGCTGAAGGAATCCCACGATGACAACCGAGTCCCTGGTCCAGGTGACCGATGCGGGCGCCACCCGCACGCTGACGCTGAATCGCCCGGCGGCGATGAACAGCTTCACCACCGCCATGCATGCCGAGCTTCTGTCCGCGCTGGACAACACCGCCGGCAGCACCGAAGTGCGCTGCCTGGTCATTACCGGCGCCGGCCGCGGTTTCTGCGCGGGGCAGGACCTGGGTGACCCGCAGGCCGCGCCGGGCAAGGACCTGGGCGCGCTCATCGAGGCGCACTACCTGCCGCTGGTGGAGCGCATCCGCTCCATGCCGGTGCCGGTGATCGCCGCCGTGAACGGCGTGGCCGCGGGTGCGGGCGCCAACCTCGCGCTGTGCTGCGACGTGGTGGTGGCGGCGCGCTCGGCCAGCTTCATCCAGGCCTTCTCCAAGATCGGACTGGTGCCCGACACCGGCGGCACCTGGCTGCTGCCGCGCCTGGTGGGCCACGCGCGCGCGCTGGCCATCGCCATGACGGGCGACAAGATCCCCGCCGAGCAGGCGGCAGCCATGGGAATGATCTGGCAGTGCGTGGACGACGCGCAGCTGGCCGACACCGTCGACGTCCTGGCCGGGCGCCTGGCCGCCATGCCCACCAAGGCGCTGACCGTCACCCGCAAGGCCCTGGCCGATGCGCAGCACCTGGACCTGCGCGCCGCGCTGCAGATGGAGGCGCAGCTGCAGACCGAACTGGGCGGCGCGCACGACTACCTCGAAGGCGTGGATGCCTTCCGCAACAAGCGCGCGCCCAAATTCACCGACCGCTGATCCATCTCAGATTTCCATGAGCGCACTCACCCCCCAACAGATCGCCGACCGCGTGCGCGACGGCATGCTTCTCAACGACCGCGCCACCCGTGCCATGGGCATGGAGGTGACCGGCATCGCCCCCGGCACTGCCACGCTGACCATGCGCGTGCGCGAGGACATGCTCAACGGCCATGACACCTGCCATGGCGGCCTCATCACCACCCTGGCCGACTCGGCCTTCGCCTTCGCCTGCAACTCGCACGGCGAGCTGACGGTGGCGGCCTCCATCGCCGTCGACTTCCTCGCGCCCGGCCGCAAGGACGACCTGCTCACGGCGCGGGCCTTCGAGGTGTCGAAGTCCGGCCGCACGGGCCTGTACGACTGCGAAGTGATCAACCAGCGCGGCGAGCGCATCGCGGTGTTCCGCGGCCGCTCGCACACCATGAAGGGCAAGCCGGCCGCCGGCAACCTGACCGCCTGACGACGACGGAGACAACAGACATGACCGTGAAGACCCCCGCACCCGGCGACCTGGCCCCCATCGAGAAGGCCAGCCGTGACGAGATCGCCGCACTGCAACTGCAGCGCCTCAAGGCCACGCTGCAGCGCGCCTACGACAACGTGCCGCACTACCGCAAGGCCTTCGATGCCAAGGGCGTGCATCCCGACGACCTGAAGCAGCTGTCGGACCTGGCGAAGTTCCCCTTCACCGTGAAGACGGACCTGCGCGACAACTATCCCTTCGGCCTCTTCGCCGTGCCGCGCGAGCAGGTGGCGCGCATCCATGCGTCCAGCGGCACCACCGGCAAGCCCACCGTGGTCGGCTACACCAAGAACGACATCGACACCTGGGCCGAGCTGGTGGCGCGCTCCATCCGCGCCGCGGGCGGCCGGCCGGGCGACATGGTGCACGTGGCCTACGGATACGGCCTGTTCACCGGCGGGCTGGGCGCGCACTACGGGGCCGAGCGCGCCGGCTGCACCGTCATCCCCATGTCGGGCGGGCAGACCGAGAAGCAGGTGCAGCTCATCACCGACTTCAAGCCGAACATCATCATGGTCACGCCCAGCTACATGCAGGTGCTGATCGAGGAGTTCACCCGTCAGGGCCTGGACGCGGCGGCGAGTTCGCTCAAGGTCGGCATCTTCGGCGCCGAGCCGTGGACCGAGGCGATGCGCCACGACATCGAGAAGAAGGCCGGCATCGACGCGGTGGACATCTACGGCCTGTCGGAAGTGATGGGCCCGGGCGTGGCCAGCGAGTGCATCGAGAGCAAGGACGGTCCGGTGATCTGGGAAGACCACTTCTACCCCGAGATCATCAACCCCGAGACGGGCGAGCCGGTGGCCGACGGCGAAGAGGGCGAGCTGGTCTTCACCTCGCTCACCAAGGAAGCCATGCCGGTGATCCGCTACCGCACGCGCGACCTGACGCGCCTGATGCCGCCCACCTCGCGCTCCTTCCGCCGCATGGGCAAGATCGTCGGCCGCAGCGACGACATGATGATCATCCGCGGCGTCAACGTCTTCCCCACGCAGGTGGAAGAGATCGTGCTGGCGCACCAGAAGCTCACGGGCCTCTATCAGCTGCACGTGAGCCGCGAAGGCCTGCTCGACACGGTCGAGGTGCACTGCGAGCTGCAGCCCGCGCTGCGCGGCATCGCCGAAGGCGAGCGCAGCGAGATCGCCCAGTGGGTGCAGCACCGCATCAAGACGCTGGTGGGCATCTCCACCGCGGTGCGCGTGTTCGACCCCGACACCATCGAGCGCACGCAGACCGGCAAGGCCAAGCGGGTCTTCGACAAGCGCCCGCGCTGATCACCATCTTCAGAAAGGACACGCCATGTACACCCAAGCCATGGACACCATGGGCAAGGAAGCCGGCGACGGCGCCAAGCCGGTCCGCTCGGCCGAGGAAATGCGGCTGCAGGAGCGCTTCGACGAGCGCATCGACGCCGGCGACTTCATCGAGGCCAAGGACTGGATGCCCGACCACTACCGCAAGACGCTGCTGCGCCAGATCAGCCAGCACGCGCATTCGGAAATCGTGGGCATGCTGCCCGAGGGCAACTGGATCAGCCGCGCGCCCACGCTCAAGCGCAAGGCCATCCTGCTGGCCAAGGTGCAGGACGAGGGCGGCCACGGCCTGTACCTCTACGCCGCGGCCGAGACGCTGGGCACCTCGCGCGACCAGATGGTCGATGCGCTGCACAGCGGCAAGGCCAAGTACAGCTCCATCTTCAACTACCCCACGCTGAGCTGGGCCGACATGGGAACCATCGGCTGGCTGGTGGATGGCGCGGCCATCATGAACCAGGTGCCGATCTGCCGCTGCTCCTACGCGCCCTATGCGCGCGCCATGATCCGCATCTGCCGCGAGGAAAGCTTCCACCAGCGCCAGGGCTACGAGGCGCTGCTCACCATGATGCAGAAGGGCACGCAGGCGCAGAAGGACATGGTGCAGGACGCCGTCAACCGCTGGTGGTGGCCCTCGATCATGATGTTCGGCCCGCCGGACGACCAGTCGCCCAACAGCGCGCAGTCCATGCGCTGGGGCATCAAGCGCGTCTCCAACGACGAGCTGCGCCAGAAGTTCATCGACGCCACCGTCGAGCAGGCGAAGATCCTCGGCGTCACGCTGCCGGACCCCGACCTGAAGTGGAACGAGGAGCGCCAGGCGCACGACTTCGGCCCCATCGACTGGTCGGAGTTCTGGCGCGTCATCGGCGGCGACGGCCCCTGCAACCGCGAGCGCCTGGGCGCCCGCGTCAAGGCCTGGGACGACGGCGCCTGGGTGCGCGAGGCCGCCCTGGCCCACCAACGCAAGCAACAGCAACGAGCAATGAAGGAGGCCGCATGAGCGACATCAACACCGAATGGCCGCTGTGGGAAGTGTTCGTCCGCAGCAAGGCGGGCCTGGACCACAAGCATTGCGGCAGCCTGCATGCCGCCGACCCGAAGATGGCGATCCAGATGGCCCGCGACGTCTACACCCGCCGCCAGGAAGGCAGCAGCGTGTGGGTGGTTCGCTCCGACCAGATCGTGGCCAGCGACCCGGGCGACAAGGACATGTACTTCGACCCGGCCGAGGACAAGGTCTACCGCCATCCCACCTTCTACGAGCTGCCCAAGGCCGTCGATCACATGTGAGCGGGGCGCGGCCATGACCACAGCATCCATCGAACTCGAACTCACGCCCGCCACGCAGTACCTGCTGCGCATCGGCGACAGCTGCCTCATCCTCGCCCAGCGCATCAGCGAATGGTGCGGCCACGCGCCCATCCTGGAAGAGGACATCGCGATGTCCAACATCGCGCTGGACCTGATCGGCCAGGCGCGCGCCGTGCTCACCCGCGCCGGCGAAGTGGAAGGCCGCTCGCACGACGAGGACCAGCTCGCCTTCCTGCGCCAGGAGCGCGACTACTTCAACGTGACCCTGGCCGAGCTGCCGCGCGGCGACTTCGCCAACGCGGTGCTGCGCAACACCATGGCCGCCACCTGGCTCAAGCTGCTCTGGGAACGCCTGGCCGTCGAGAGCAGCGACGCCGAGCTGCGCGCCATCGCCGCCAAGGCGCTGAAGGAGGCGCGCTACCACCAGCAGCACTCGGGCGACTGGGTGGTGCGGCTGGGCGACGGCACCGACGAGTCGCGCCAGCGCATGCAGGACGCGCTCGCCCACCTGTGGCGCTACGCCGCCGAGCTCTTCGACACCGATGCCGCCGACGAGGCCGCGGCCGATGCCGGCTGGGGCCCGCGCTGGTCCGAGCTGAAGGCGCCCTGGCTGGCCGAGATGCAGCAGATCCTCGGCGAGGCCGACCTGCAGGTGCCTGCCGAGAGCAAGTTCCAGAGCGACGGCAAGCGCGGTCGCCACAGCGAGCACATGGGCTTCATCCTCGCGGACATGCAATACCTGCAGCGCGCCTTCCCCGGCGGGGTGTGGTGATGGGGCTGGCAGCCGTGGCACCCGCAGCGCACAGCGAACGCATCCGGTCCGCCTGGGCGGTGCTGGACAAGGTGCTCGACCCCGAAGTGCCGGCCCTGTCGGTGTGCGACCTGGGCATCGTGCGCGAGGTGATCGAGCATGAGGACGGCCTGGAGGTCGTGCTCACGCCGACGTATTCCGGCTGCCCGGCCACCGAGGTGATCGAGCACGACGTGCTGCAGGCCATCGAGACTGCCGGCCTGGGCCCCGCCCGCGCCACGCTGCGCCGCGCGCCGGCCTGGACCACCGACTGGATCAGCGCCGAGGGCCGCCGCAAGCTGGCCGACTACGGCATCGCGCCGCCCGGCGCCGTGCCGCGCGCCGACGGCGCGGTGCCCATCCGCTTCTTCGGCCGCCGCATCGACGCCAACGCCCCGAGCTGCCCGCGCTGCGGCAGTGCGGAGACCGAGCGCCTGTCGGCCTTCGGCGCCACTGCGTGCAAGGCGCTCTATCGCTGCCTGTCGTGCCGCGAACCCTTCGAACACTTCAAACCCATCTGAGCGACGGCTGCCATGAGCGTCATGTTCCATCCCCTTCGCGTTCGCGCGATCGAGCCCGACACGCAGGAAGCGGTGATCGTCTCCTTCGACGTGCCCACCGATCTGCGCGAGGTCTTCGGCTTCACCCAGGGCCAGTACCTCACGCTGCGCACCGACATCGACGGCCAGGACCTGCGCCGTTCCTATTCCATCTGCGCCGGCGTCGACGACGGCGAGCTGCGCGTGGGCGTGCGCAAGGTGCGCGGCGGCGTGTTCTCCAACTGGATCAACGAGCACCTGAAGATCGGCGACACCGTCAGCGTGATGGCGCCGCAGGGCCGCTTCTTCGTGCCGCTGGAGCCCCAGGCCAAGCGCCACCACGTCGGCATCGCCGGCGGCAGCGGCATCACGCCCATCCTGTCGATCATGAAGACGGTGCTGGCGCGCGAGCCCGGCAGCCGCTTCACACTCATCTACGGCAACCGGCTGCTGCAGTCCACGATGTTCAAGGAGGAGATCGAGGACCTGAAGAACCGCTACATGACGCGGCTGGTGCTGCAGCACGTGTTCTCCGACGAGCACACCGACGCGCCCATCAACCATGGCGTGATGAACCGCGAGAAGATCGGCGAGTTCCTGAAAAGCGTGGTGCCCGCGGCCGACATCGACCACGTGTACATCTGCGGCCCCTTCCAGATGAACGACGAGGCCGAGGCCGCGCTGCTCGCGGCCGGCGTGCCGGAAGAGCGCATCCACATCGAGCGCTTCGGCGTCGCGCTGCCGGCGGCGGGCACGGGCGAAGCCGTGGGCGCGGTGGTGCACGAATCCAAGCCCGGCGATGCCGAGACGGCGCGCATCACTATCATCCGCGACGGCCTGTCGCGCGAGATCCCGTTCACCAAGCAGCAGCCCAGCATCCTGGATGCGGCCTCGGCCGCCGGCATGGAAGTGCCGTACTCCTGCACTTCCGGCGTGTGCGGCACCTGCCGTGCCAAGGTGGTGGAGGGCGAGGTGCGCATGGAGCGGAATTTCGCGCTCGACAAGAAGGAAGTGGCAGCCGGCTTCGTGCTGACCTGCCAGGCCCATCCGCTCACCGAGCGCGTGGTGCTGTCCTTCGACGAACGCTAGGCGTTTTCCCGTGAAGGAGCGCTCGTGGGGAACATCCCGATGACGGCGGCGCTCCGAAGACAGTCCACTAGCAACCCGAATTTTTCTTTTCAACCCTGGAGACAAGAATGAAGTCGTTCAAGAAGAAGATCCTGGCGCTGGCCAGCCTGATGTCGCTCGCCGTCGCGGCACAGGCGGACATCAACGTCGGTGTCACCCTCTCGGCCACCGGCCCGGCTGCCTCGCTGGGCATTCCCGAGAAGAACACCATCGCGCTGATGCCCAAGACCATCGCAGGGCAGAAGATCAACTACGTGGTGCTCGACGACGCTTCGGACACCACCGCCGCCGTCTCCAACACCCGCAAGCTCATCGCCGACAGCAAGGTCGACGTGGTGCTGGGCTCCACCGTCACGCCCGCATCGCTGGCCATGATCGACGTGGCCTCCGAAGCCAAGGTGCCGATGATCTCGATGGCCGCCTCGGCGCGCATCGTCGAGCCCATGGACGACAAGCGCAAGTGGATCTTCAAGACGCCGCAGAACGACATCATGATGTCGCTGGCCATTGCCGAGCACATGGGCAAGACGGGCGTGAAGACGGTGGGCTTCATCGGCTTCTCCGACGCCTACGGCGAAGGCTGGTTCCAGGAATTCACCAAGGCCGCCGAGCTCAAGGGCCTGAAGATCATCGCCAACGAGCGCTTCGGCCGCACCGACACCTCGGTCACCGGCCAGGTGCTCAAGCTCATGTCGGCCAAGCCCGACGCGATCCTGGTGGCCGGCTCCGGCACCCCGGCCGCGCTGCCGCAGAAGACGCTGAAGGAGCGCGGCTACGCCGGCAAGATGTACCAGACCCACGGCGTGGCCAACGCCGACTTCCTGCGCGTGGGCGGCAAGGACGTGGAAGGCACCTTCCTGCCCGCCGGCCCGGTGCTGGTGGCCGAGCAGCTGCCCGCGTCCAACCCGGTGCGCAAGAGCGCGCAGGCCTACATCGCGGCCTACGAGGCGGCGCACGGCAAGGGCAGCGTCTCCACCTTCGGCGCCCATGCCTGGGACGCCGGCCTGCTGATGGCCACCGCCGTGCCCGTGGCGCTGAAGACCGCGCAGCCCGGCACGCCCGAGTTCCGCGCCGCGCTGCGCGATGCGCTGGAGAAGATCCACGAGCTGCCCGGTGCCCACGGCATCTTCACCATGTCGCCCACCGACCACCTGGGCCTGGACCAGCGCGGCCGCGTGATGGTCAAGATCGAGAACGGCACCTGGAAGTACCAGCCCTAAGCCACTGCGGCTCGCGCCCGTCGATGCGGGCGTGAGCCGAGCGTTTCAAACTCTTCGACTGGAAGCTTCATGGACGGACAGATCGCCCTGCTGCTCGCGCAGGACGGCCTCGTGAATGGCGCGGTGTACGCGCTGATGGCGCTGGCCCTGGTGCTGGTGTTCTCGGTCACCCGCGTCATCTTCATTCCCCAGGGCGAATTCGTTGCCTTCGGTGCACTCTCGATGGCGATGATGCAGGCCGGCAAGACGCCGGCCACGCTGTGGCTGCTGCTGGCGCTGGCCGCCGCGGTGCTGGTGGTCGAGGCCTGGCGCTACAAGCGCGGCGCGCCGGTGGACTGGAACTCGGCCCTGCTGTGGTGCGTGGTCATGCCGGCGGCTGCCTGCGCGCTGGTGCTGCTGTGGAAGCCCACGGGCCTCGCAGCGCAGGCGATCAGCACGCTGGTGCTCATCACGCCGCTGGGTCCCTTGCTCTATCGCCTGGCCTACCGTCCGATGGCGCAGGCCACGGTGCTGTCGCTGCTGATCGTGTCGGTGGCGCTGCACGGCGTGCTGGTGGGCCTGGGCCTGCTGTTCTTCGGCGCCGAGGGCTCGCGCACGCCGGCCTTCTCGGAGGCGCGCTTCGACATCGGCGGGCTGCAGATCACCGGCCAGTCCATCGTGGTGATCGTGGTCACCCTGGTGCTGGTGATCGCCATGTTCCAGTTCTTCGGCCGTTCCATGGTGGGCAAGGCGCTGCGCGCCACCGCCATGAACCGGGTGGGCGCGCGCCTGATGGGCGTGCCCACCGAACTCTCGGGTGACGTGAGCTTCGCGCTCGCGGCGCTCATCGGTGCGGTGTCGGGCCTGCTCATCGCGCCCCTCACCACCATCTATTACGACACCGGCTTCCTGATCGGCCTCAAGGGCTTCGTGGCCGCCATCGTCGGCGGGCTGGCGAGCTATCCGCTCGCACTGGGCGGCGCACTGCTCGTGGGCCAGCTCGAATCCTTCTCGTCCTTCTGGGCCAGTGCATACAAGGAAGTGCTCGTGTTCACGTTGATCATCCCGGTGCTGTGGTGGCGTTCCCTGAACAGCCGCCATGTGGAGGACGAGGAGTGAGCGCGACCATGGACAACAAAGCATCCGCCGCCATCGACACCGCATCCGCATCGCGCGGCTTCCTCACGCGCCGCGGCCTCACGCTGGCGGCGGTGCTGGCGCTGGCAATCGCCTGGGGCTTCCTGCCCGAGTTCACCGTGGTGGTCATCAGCTATATCGGCCTGTACGCCCTGGTGGCGGTGGGCCTGTGCATGCTCACCGGCGTGGGCGGCATGACTTCCTTTGGCCAAGCCGCCTTCGTCGGCATGGGCGCGTATGCCACGGCTTGGCTGTGCACCTCGCCGACGGCTGCCGCATGGCTCGGTCCGATGTCCACCAGCGCGCTGGTGCCCTGGCTTGGCCTGGCGCTGGGCCTGGCCTTCACCTTCGCGCTGGCATGGTTCCTCGGATCCATCACGGTCAAGCTTTCGGGCCACTACCTGCCGCTTTGCACCATCGCCTGGGGCCTGTCGCTGTACTTCCTGTTCGGCAACATGGAGTTCCTGGGCGGGCAGACCGGCATCACCGGCGTGCCCGCGCTGGTGGTGGCGGGCTACTCGCTGGCCTCGCCGCGGCAGCTAGGCGTGCTGATCTGGGCGGTGCTGCTGGCCAGCATGTGGCTGCTGCACAACCTGCTGGATTCGCGCGAAGGCCGCGCCATCCGCGCCCTCAAGAGCGGCCGCCTCATGGCCGAGTCGATGGGCGTGGACACCGCGCGCCACCGCATCAAGCTCTTCGTGCTGGCCGCGCTGATGGCGGCGTTGTCGGGCTGGCTGTATGCGCACATGCAGCGCTTCGTGAACCCCACGCCCTTCAACCTCAACATCGGCATCGAGTACCTCTTCATGGCGGTGGTGGGCGGCGCCGGCCACCTGTGGGGCGCGGTGCTGGGTGCGGCGCTCATCACGCTGCTCAAGGAGAAGCTGCAGGACGTGCTGCCCAGCCTGCTGGGCACCAGCGGCAACTTCGAGGTGATCGTCTTCGGCCTCCTGATGCTGCTGGTGCTGCAGCGCTTCGCCGACGGCATCTGGCCGGCGCTGGAGCGCATCGGCCAGCGCTTCCTGCGGCCCGAGAAGTCCAAGGCCCCGAGCCGAGTGGCGGAGCTGGCCCACCGCCAGCTGCCGGCCAAGGGCACGGTGCTGCTGCAGGCCAAGGACGTGACCAAGCGCTTCGGCGGCCTGGTGGCCAACAACGTGGTGAGCATGACGGTGAAGGCCGGTGAGATCCATGCGCTCATCGGTCCCAACGGCGCCGGCAAGAGCACTTTCTTCAACATGATCTCCGGCGTGGACGATCCCACCGAAGGCGAAGTGCGCCTGATGGACCAGCCCATGCAGACCAAGCCGGCGCGCGACTTCGCGGCGCTGGGCCTGGGCCGCACCTTCCAGCATGTGCGCCTGCTGGGCACGCGCAGCGTGGTCGACAACGTGGCGCTGGGCGCTCACCTGCGCGCCAGGCGTGGCTGGATCGCCTCCATGCTGCGCCTGGACCGCGCGGAAGAAGCGGCGCTGCAGGCCGAGGCCCGCAAGCAGATCGAGCGCTGCGGCCTGGGCGCGCATGCCGATTCGCCCGCCGCCTCGCTGGCCCTGGGCCAGCAGCGCATCGTGGAAATCGCGCGTGCCCTGGCCAGCCAGCCGGCGGTGCTGCTGCTGGACGAACCGGCCGCCGGCCTGCGCCACCTGGAGAAGCGCGCGCTGGCCGAACTGCTGTCGCAGCTGCGGGCCGAGGGCCTGGGCATCCTGGTGGTGGAACACGACATGGAGTTCGTCATGAACCTGGCCGACCGCATCACCGTGCTCGAATTCGGCACCGTGATCGCCGAGGGCAAGCCCGCCGAAGTGCAGGCCAATCCGAAGGTGCTCGATGCCTACCTGGGCGGCGCCGATGAACCCCTGGAGGCCGCGGCATGACGGCACCCTTGCTTGAACTGAAGGACTTCTGCGTTTCCTACCGCGCGGTCGAGGCGCTGCACAGCGTCGCGCTGCAGGTGCGCGAAGGCGAGATCGTCACCGTCATCGGACCCAACGGCGCGGGCAAGACCACGCTGCTGTGCGCGGCGATGGGCCTGCTGCCTTCCGGTGGGCAACTGCTGCTGGATGGCGAGCGCGTGTCGCGCCCCAGCGTCGAGGCCATGGTCGCGCGCGGCGTGGCCCTGGTGCCCGAGCGGCGCGAGCTCTTCGGCGAGATGTCGGTGGAAGACAACCTGCTGCTGGGCGGTTTCTACCGCTGGCGCAAGGGCCAGCGCGACCAGCGCGAGCGCATGGAGGAGGTCTTCCAGATCTTCCCGCGCCTGCGCGAGCGCCATGCGCAGCTCGCTTCCACGCTCTCGGGCGGCGAGCGGCAGATGCTGGCCATCGGCCGCGCGCTGATGGCGCGCCCGCGCCTGCTGATGCTCGACGAGCCTTCGCTGGGCCTGGCGCCGCTGATCGTGCGCGAGGTGCTGCAGGTGGTGTCGTCCCTGCGCAAGCACGGCGTGTCGGTGCTGCTGGTGGAGCAGAACGCCCGCGCCGCGCTGCAGGTGGCCGATCGCGGCTACGTGCTGGAGATGGGCCAGGTCGCGCTGACCGGCGCCGCACGCGAGCTCCTGCACGACCGCCGGATCATCGACACCTACCTCGGGATCGGCAGCCAGAAGGCCGCCTGACTCTTCTCCTTCTTCTTCCAGTTCTTCAGGGATTGCTCATGACGACGACGCTCCAAAGCTACATCGGCGGCCGCTGGCTCGGCCAGGAGGCCGCGCAGGAACTGCGCAGTGCCATCAACGGCCAGGTGGTGGCCCGCACGCATGCCGAGGCCATCGACTTCGGCGAGGCCGTGGCTCACGCGCGCGACAAGGGCCTGCCCGCCCTGCTGGCGCTGGACTTCCAGCAGCGCGCCGAGCGCCTGAAGGCCATGGCCAAGTACCTGGCGCAGAACAAGGAGAAGCTCTACGCCGTCTCCGCCCACACCGGCGCCACGCGCGCCGACAGCTGGGTCGACATTGAAGGCGGCGCCGGCACCCTGGCCGCCTACGCCGGCATGGGCAGCAACGAGCTGCCTTCGGGCAACGTGGTGCACGAAGGCCCGGCCATCCCGCTGGGCAAGAAGGGCAGCTTCGCCGGCACGCACATCCTGGTGCCGCGCCAGGGCCTGGCGGTGCACATCAACGCCTTCAATTTCCCGGTGTGGGGCCTGCTGGAGAAATTCGCGCCCTGCTTCCTCGCGGGCATGCCCTGCATCGGCAAGCCGGCCACCGCCACCAGCTACCTCACCGAGGCGCTGGTGCGCCTGATGAACGAGTCGGGCATCCTGCCCGAGGGCAGCCTGCAACTGGTGATCGGCAGCACCGGCGACCTGCTGGACCGCCTGGACGGCCGCGACATCGTCACCTTCACCGGCTCGGCCGACACCGCGGCCAAGCTGCGCGTGAACCCCAACATCGTGCGCAATTCCATCGGCTTCAACGCCGAGGCAGACTCGCTCAACTGCGCCATCCTCGCGCCCGACGTCACGCCGGACGACGAGGAGTTCGATCTCTTCGTGAAGGAGGTGGCGCGCGAGATGACCGTCAAGGCCGGCCAGAAGTGCACCGCCATCCGCCGCGCCATCGTGCCGCGCCAGCACCTGGACGCCGTGGCCGAGCGCCTGCGCGCCCGCCTGGCCAAGACGGTGATCGGCGATCCTTCGCGCGAGGACGTGCGCATGGGCGCGCTGGCCTCGCACGCACAGCGCAGCGACGTGGCCGAGCGCGTGGCCGAACTGATGAAGGGCGCCGAGCTGGTCTACGGCGAGCGCGACGGCTTCGCGCCGGTGGGCGAGGGCGTGGGCGAGGGCGCCTTCTTCGCGCCCACGCTGCTGCTCTCGCGCAACCCGCTCACGCATGACGCGGTGCACGACGTGGAAGCCTTCGGCCCGGTCAGCACGCTGATGCCCTACGAGGGCATCGACGAGGCCGTGGCCCTGGCGGCGCGCGGACGCGGCAGCCTGGTGGGCACGCTGGTCACGCGCGATCCGGCCATTGCCGCCAGGGTGGTGCCGCAGGTGGCGGCGCTGCATGGCCGCTTCCTCGTGCTGGACCGCGAGGCCGCGGGCGAATCCACCGGCCACGGCTCGCCCCTGCCGCAGCTCAAGCACGGCGGCCCGGGCCGCGCGGGCGGTGGCGAGGAGCTGGGCGGCGTGCGCGCCGTCAAGCACTACCTGCAGCGCACGGCGGTGCAGGGCTCGCCCAGCATGATCTCGGCCATCACCGGCGAGTACATGCGCGGCGCCAAGCTCAACGAGAGCGAGCTGCATCCCTTCCGCAAGCACTTCGAGGACCTGCGGATCGGCGACTCGCTGCTCACGCACCGGCGCACCGTCAGCGAGGCCGACATCGTGGCCTTCGGCGGCATCTCGGGCGACTACTTCTACATGCACTTCGACGAGATCGCGGCGGCCGAGTCGCCCTTCGGCAAGCGCATCGCGCACGGCTACTTCGTGCTGTCGGCGGCGGCGGGCCTGTTCGTCTCGCCGGCGCCGGGGCCGGTGCTGGCCAACTACGGGCTGGACACGCTGCGCTTCGTCAAGCCGGTGGGCATCGGCGACACCATCCGCGCGCGCCTGACCTGCAAGCGCAAGATCGATCGCAACCGCAAGGACGCCAACGGCGTGGGGCAGGGCGTGGTCGCCTGGGACGTGGAGGTGACCAACCAGGACGGCGAGCTGGTGGCCAGCTACGACATCCTCACGCTCGTCGCCAAGCGCGCCTGAGCGTTCTTCAAGGAGACACAGCCATGATCAAGGTCTCGGTGATCTATCCCAACGACGAAGGCAGCACCTTCGACATGGACTACTACATCGACAAGCACGTGCCGCTGTGCCAGCAGCTGCTGGGCGCGGCGCTGCTGAAGGTGGAGATCGACGAAGGCCTGTCCGGCGCCGCCCCCGACAGCCGCCCGCCCTTCGTCGCGGCGGTGCACATGTACTTCGAGTCCACCACCGCCTTCTACGAGGCGTTCGGCCCGCACGCGCAGGCCATCCGCAAGGACGTGCCCAACTACACCGGCATCAAGCCGATGACGCAGATCGCCAAGGTGCGCTGAGCGGGAAGACCCTCGCGGCCGAGCGGTCTGGGCGCGCCGCGCCGGGCGCGGGGAGAATGGCTCGCTGGACCTGTCCATCGAACGAGCCTGGAGATGCCATGTTGCAAGACGCTCTCATGTACTCCTACATCCCCGCCAAGGACGTGAACCGCGCGCGGCAGTTCTACGAGACGAAGCTGGGCTTCCGGCCCTCGCGCGAGATCGGCGGCGGCGTGACCTACGTGTGCGCCGGCGGAACCGCCTGCTTCCTGTATCCCACCGGCAACGCCGGCACCTCCGCGGCCAGCCAGGCCTTCTGGGAGGTGGCCGACATCGAGCGCGAGGTGGCGGTGCTGAAGGAAAACGGCGTGACCTTCGAGGAATACGACATGCCGGGCCGTGCGCCCGACAAGCCCATCTACACCGCCGGCGGGGCCAGGGCCGCGTGGTTCAAGGACACCGAGGGCAACATCATGGCCATCATCCAGACGCTCTAGGCGGGGCGCTCGCGCAGCACGAGCGTCTGCACGGCCACGCCGATGCTGCCCTGCTCGTCGAAGAGCAGCGACTGGGTGAGTCCCGCGCCGCCGGCATCGGCCTGCGTCTGTGACTGCAGGCCGATCCATTCGCCCATCGGCAGGCGGTGCAGGTGCAGGCTCAGGTCGGCGTTGGCGAACACGTAGCGCCTGGCCGGCAGCACCCAACTCAGGCCATTGCCGAAATCGGCCGCGGCGGCGGCGCGCATCGCAGGCGATGCGGGCTTGTCGTCGACGAAGGGCACCGACATGCGGAACCAGGCCGCACCGCCGCCCGGCTTGGACGGGTCGCCTTGTGCATTGCGCGTCTCGACCGCGCTGGCGTAGAAGGAGACGCCTTCGGGCAGGTCCGGGATGCGCAGGCGCTCGCTGCAATCGCCCGGTAGCGGCAGCAGGCGCGCCGGTGCCCAGCCGGGAAGGTCGGCGGGCAATGTCATGGCCTGCTGGCGCAGCATCAGCGCATGGGCGCGCGCCACCAGCGTGGCGCCGTCGAAGAGCGCGATCGAAACACGTGTCGTGGCGCGCGAAGCCTGCTTCTCGACCTCGCTGCGCAGCGGAGCCACCGGCACCGGGCGTACCAGCTCCACCGTGATGCGGCCCAGTTGCCAGCCGGGCTCGCCCATGGCCTCCTCGGCCAGGTGCACCAGCAACCCGCAGGGCGCCCCGCCGTGCTGGGCGCGCGGATCCCACGGCCCGCGCGAGAGCACCGTCGGATGCCAGGTGTCGCTGCCCCGGCGCGTGAACACGGCCTGGGGCGAAGGTTCGTCGGGAGGAGAGTGGGGGGCCGTCATGCGCTTCGTCCTGTCGCCGGTGGGCGGCGTGCCGAGGGTGCCGCAGGCCACAATGCAGCCATGCGTCCAGTTGCAGCCGATTCTAGGAACAAGGCCCCGCGCGGTCGTCCTCCACGCGAGGTGGCGTGAAGGCGCGGCCGGCGCGCGGCACCGCGTCCGCCCCTCGGCGGCGCCCGCAGCAGTCGCGCGCCCAGCAGACCGCCCGTGCCTTGCAGGACGCGCTGATGCAGTTGCTGGCGACGCGTGACTACGCCAGCATCCCGATCCGCGAGATCGTGTCGGTCGCGGGAACGGGCCTGGGCAGCTTCTACGGGTACTTCGCCAGCAAGGATGACCTGGCGCGGGTTTGCCTGCACCTGCGCAGCAAGGCGCTGCTGCGCGCCGTGCAGGAGGCCGGCCAGCGTTGCGCCGGACAGCCGCTGGCCGCCGTCGTGGCGGCCCTGGTCGAGGCGCTGGCCGACGCGCATCGGGGGCCGGCGAGCGAATGGGCGGCGCACTACCTGCTCGAGCGCCACCTCTCGGGTGCCCAGGCCTACTGCGCGATGTACGAGCGATTCGTCGAAGGCTGGTCGCAGGCCTTCGCCACGGCTGGCGACCCGCTTCCCGAGCCGGGGCTGCGCGATGCCGCCCTGCTGGGCCATACGCTGGTCTACGGGCTGTTCTCCAACGCCTTCATCGCCAGCCGCGGCCAGGACGTCGACCTCGGGCGGCTGGCGTGTTGTGCGCGCGACGCGGTGCGGGCCTGCATCGCGGTCCGGCCCGTGGCGGACGCGGCCTGAGTGCCGGGGCCCCGCCTAGAATTGCCGGCTTCGGATGTAGAGGTCGATGGATGAATGAGCGGGTGGGAACTGCGGTCTTGCTGTGGGCGTTGTCGCTGGCGGCATGGGGTGCCGGGCCGGCGGTGGCGGCCCACGTCGATCGCAGCTGGTTCACCGTCAGCGGCGACCCGAGTCTGCCCGGCGCCGAAACGGTGCAGGTCGATCCCGAGGCCCTGCGCAGCGAAGGCGATGCCCGGACCATGCGCGTGCGCGTGAGCCGCTCGCAGGAGCGGCGCAACTGGGACGACGTGCCCTACCGCTCCTACGAGTCGCGCGTGGTCATCAACTGCCGCAGCCGTCGTGCCCACTACCTGGATGCCGTCTTCTATTCGAAGCCGCAGTGGGAGGGCGCCGTCCACCACGTGGCCGACTACCAGAAGAACCCCCAGCCCATGCTTTTCAAGGGCATGACCCCCAACCCCACGGAGCGCATCATCCGCGCGGCCTGCCGGCCGCCGGGCTGAGGGGGCTGTCGGCGCTGCGCGCGACTAGAAGGTGAAGCGCATGCCACCGATCCACTGCGTGAGGTCGTTGTCGGTGGTGCTGGTGACGCCGGTCGGAATCGAGAAGGAGGCGCGGCCCAGGCCGGCACCTTCCTGGTTCTTGAAATAGGTCAGGCCGGTGTAGAGCGTGGTGCGCTTGGACAGCGAGTACTCGTAGCCCACGCCCAGGCCCTGCGTGCGGGCATTGTCGATGTAGCGCGGGTTGTTCACCACGTACTGGATCTTGACCAGGCTGGTGCCCAGCCGGTAGTCGGCGCCGAGCCACCAGCCGTTGCCGTCCTGATTGGCCGGGGTTCGGTCGTCCACCTGCAGGTAGGCGCCCTTCAGGCGCAGGCTTCCGAAGCTGTAGGTGCCGCCGACGATGTAGCTGCGGCGGTGAGCCTCGGGCGACTCGGCCCCGCCGCGATCGTCCACCATGGCGGCCGAGACCGCCACCGGCCCCTGGGCGTAGCGGGCGTAGGCGTCGTACACGCGGTTGCCGCCCGCATCGTTGGTCACTTCGCCGAAGCCGCCCTGCACGCCGAAGCGGAAGCCCGCCCAGACCGGCGACTCGTAGCGCACCGAGTTGTTCATCCGCGCCGGGCCGCCGTTGCCGGTCGCGCTGTCGGCCGAGCCGCGCACCGGCTCGTAGCCGCCGAAGCCCCCCACCACCGCGCTGCTCGGGCCGTTGGAGAGGTTGGAGAAGATGCTGAATTCGTCCGAGATGCGATAGAGGCTGGAGTACTGCCGCCCCAGCATCACGCGGCCCGCCAGGTCGTAGCCGAAGCCCACATAGGACTGGCGTCCGAAGATGGCGTTCTGCCCGTAGGTGCCCTCGTCCATGTTCAGGCCGGTCTCGAGCACGAAGTCTGCATCGAGCCCGCCGCCCAGGTTCTGTCGGCCGCGAAAGCCCAGCCGGGAGCCGGACAGGCCGCCGGACTGCAGCCGCTGAACGCGGCCGCTGCCGCCCCACAGGCCTTCGCCGTACAGGTCGGCGACGCCGTAGACGGTGAGGGTATCCTGGGCCTGCGCAAAGCCCGCCAGGGCGAGGACGCCGAGGCCCGTAAGAGGCTTGCGCAACAGAAGCAAATGGAGCATGAACGGCACTTCTTGTTTGCTTGGGGCTTGATTAAACGCACAGGCGCGCGCCAGTTGCAAGTCCTTGCAAGCACTGTTGCGGGGCCGCCAAGCTGTGTTGCCGAACGTGCACGCTTCCACCTTACATTAGCGTTGGCTGCGTCGCCTTTTCCGAAGACGCAAGTGCCTCAGGAGGGTCGTTGAATGAATAACAGGCTCCAAAAGCGGCAGACTCTGGCCACCATGGCTCAGGGGGACCGGATGGAGGTTCGGCGAGGATGGAAAGGCGTGGGGTGGCTGGTGATTCCAGTGGCCCTGTCGCTAGGGCTGGCGGGCTGTTCCAAGCAGGAGCAGGCGCGCCCCGCCGCGCAAGCGGCCGAGGTGTCCGTGCTGACCGTCAAGGGACAGACCGTGCCCGTCACCTTCCAGTTCGTGGGCCAGACCGAGAGCTCCCAGCAGGTGGAGATCCGGGCACGCGTCAACGGATTCCTGGAGAAACGGGTCTACACCGAGGGCGCCTTCGTGAAGCCCGGGCAGGTGCTGTTCCTCATGGACAAGAAGCCCTTCGAGGCCGACCTCCAGGCCGCCCGCGGCGAGCTGGCGCAGCAGCAGGCCCGCCTGACCACGGCCCGCGCCAACCTCAACCGCGTCAAGCCCCTGGTGGCCGACAACGCCCTGGCCGCCAAGGACCTGGACGATGCCACCGGGCAGGAACAGGCCGCTGCTGCCGCCGTCGAGGCCGCCAAGGCCAAGGTGGCCGAGGCGACCCTGAACCTGGGCTACACCACGATCGCCTCGCCGCTGGCCGGGCTCAGCTCCTTCGCGAAGGTGCAGGACGGCGCGTACGTGAGCGCCGCCAACAGCCTGCTGACCTACGTGGCGCGGCTGGATCCGATGCGGGTCAACTTCAGCCTGTCGGAGAACGAGAGCCTGCGCCTGCGCGACGAGGTCAAGAAGGGCCTGCTCCTGGCGGCGCCGCGCGACGACTACGAGGTCGAGGTGGTGCTGGCCGACGGCTCGGTGTTCCCGGCGCACGGCCGCATCACCTTCGCCGACGCCTCCTTCAGCCAGGAGACCGGCACCTTCCTTCTGCGCGCCGAACTGCCCAACCCGCAGGGCAACCTGCGCCCGGGCCAGTTCGTGCGGGTCAACGTGATCGGCTTCACCCGATCCAAGGCCATCGTCGTGCCGCAGCGCGCGGTGCAGCAGGGACCGCGCGGCGCATTCGTCTGGACCATCGACAAGGACAACAAGGCCCAGCAGCGCCCGGTGGACGCCGGCGACTGGATGGGTGACCAGTGGCTGGTGAGCGAAGGCCTGAAGGAAGGCGAACGCGTCGTGGTCGACGGCTTCCTGCGCCTGGCTCCCGGGGCGCCGGTGCAGGCCAAGGACGTGCCGCCCGAGCCGCTGCCGCAGCCCAAGGCGGCGGCGACGGGCCAGGCTGCGCCGGCCGCCGGCAGCGAGCCGCCCTCGGGCGCGGCGGGCGTGACCGGCGTGGCTCCGGCACCAGGCACGGCCGGTGCGGGCGCCGCGCAGGCCCCGGCTGCACCGGCTGCCGCCGCAGCGCCGGCGGCCGCCGGTCCGAGGGACGCGGTCTACTTCGAAAGCAACCGCTCACGCGTCGACGCGACCGGCCAGGCGCGCCTGGCTGAAATCGCCGCCGCCATGAAGGCCCAGCCGGCCTTGCAGGCGAAGGTGCACGGCTACGTCGATGCCAGCGGCAAGGCCGACCGCAACCGCGAGCTGGCGCGCCAGCGTGCCGAGGCGGTGCGCGACGCCCTCGTGGCCGGCGGCGTGCCGGCCGGGCGCATCACATTGGAGAAGCCCGGCGACATCGTCGGCGGAGACTCGGCCGCGCAGGCGCGCCGGGTCGACATCGTGATGGCAGGGGCCGCTCGATGAAGCTGGCGCACTTCTTCATCGACCGGCCGATCTTCGCCAGCGTCATCTCGATCGTCCTGGTCATCGCCGGCGGCGTGGCCATGCTCAACCTGCCGATCGCGCAGTTTCCCGAGATCACGCCGCCGCAGATTTCCGTGACCGCCACCTATCCCGGCGCCAGCGCCGAAGTGGTGGCGCAGAACGTGGCCGCGCCGATCGAGCAGCAGGTCAACGGCGCCGACTACATGATGTACATGAACTCGACCTCGAGTTCGACCGGCAACATGACCCTGTCGGTGTACTTCGAGATCGGCACCGATCCCTCGCTCGCGCAGGTGGACGTGCAGAACCGCGTGAACCTGGCGCTGCCCACGCTGCCCTCGGCGGTGAGCGCGCAGGGCGTGTCGGTGGCCAAGAAGTCGCAGGCCTTCATGATGATCGTGGCGATCTACTCGCCCGACGAGAGCCTGGACCAGACGTACGTGGCCAACTACGCCAACATCAACGTCCTGGACAACATCAAGCGCATCCCGGGCGCCAACCAGAGCTCCATCTTCGGCGCGCCCGACTACGCCATGCGCCTGTGGCTCAAGCCCGACCGCATGGCCAGCCTGGGCCTCACCGCCACCGACGTGCAGAACGCGGTGGCCAACCAGAACCAGCAGTTCGCCGCCGGCCGCCTGGGCGCCTCGCCCACCGCGGGGCCGGTGCAGCAGACCTTCCCGGTGGCCACCTCGGGCCGCATGACCGAGACCTCGCAGTTCGAGAACATCATCCTGCGCGCCCAGCAGGGCACCGGCGCCATCGTGCGGGTGAAGGACATCGGCCGTGCCGAGCTGGGCGCCAAGGACTACTCGATCCGCTCCAAGTACAACGGAAAGACCGCCACGCTGATCGCCGTCTACCAGCAGCCGGGCGCCAACGCGCTGCAGGTGGCTACCGACGTGCGCAAGGCGCTGGCGCAGATGAAGACGACCTTTCCCCCCGGCCTGGAATACGACATCGCGCTGGACACCACCGAGTTCGTCAAGGAATCGATCAGCGAGGTGGTCAAGACCTTCTTCGAGGCCGTGGTGCTGGTGGTGCTGGTGGTGTATCTGTTCCTGCAGAGCTTCCGGGCGACCATCGTGCCGATCCTGGCCGTGCCGGTGTCGATCATCGGGGCCTTCATCGGCATGACTGCGATGGGCTTCTCGATCAACATGCTGACCTTGTTCGGGATGATCCTGGCCATCGGCATCGTGGTGGACGACGCCATCGTGGTGGTGGAGAACGTCGAGCGCAACATGAACGAGTTCGGGCTCGACCCGAAGACCGCGGCCAAGCGCGCCATGGACGAGGTGAGCGGGCCGGTGGTGGCCATCGTGCTGGTGCTGTGCGCGGTGTTCATCCCGGTGGCCTTCCTGTCGGGCATCACCGGGCAGATGTACAAGCAGTTCGCCGTGACCATCGCGGTGTCGGTGGTGCTTTCCGGGTTGGTGGCACTGACGCTGTCGCCGGCGCTGGCGGCCATCCTGCTCAAGCCGCACAAGGAGGCCGCGCACGAGAAGAAGGGCTTCTTCGGCTGGTTCAACCGCTACTTCGACAAGGTCACCAACAGCTACGGGCGCGCCACGCAACTGGTGATCAAGCGGGTGCTGCTGGCCATGCTGCTGATCGTGGGCATGGTCGTCATCATGATGGGGCTGTTCAAGAAGGTGCCCGGTTCCTTCCTGCCGGTGGAGGACCAGGGCTACATCTACACGGCGGCCATCATGCCGGACGCGGCCAGCCTGGACCGCACCGAAGCGGCGACCGATCGGGCGCAGGCCTGGTACGCCAAGCAGCCGGGCGTGAAGTCGGTGGCCACCGTGCCGGGCTACAGCCTGATCGACTCTCAGAACAAGTCCAACGCGGGCGTGCTCTTCGTGTCGCTCAAGGGCTTTGCCGAGCGGCAGGCGCCGGGCGAGAAGGCCGACGCGCTGATCCACGCCGCCGCCAAGGAGTTCTCCGACGACCAGGAAGGGCTGATGATTCCGCTGAATCCCCCGTCCATCCCGGGCCTCGGCACGACCGGCGGCTTCGAGTTCTGGGTGCAGAGCGAAGGCGATGCGCCGCTGCAGCGGCTGGAGCAGCTCACGCGCGAGATCATCGCCAAGTCGCGCGAGCGCAAGGAGCTGCAGGGCGTCAACTCGACCATCAACACGCGCTCGCGCCAGCTGATGGTGGACGTGGACCGCGACAAGGCCGAGAGCCTGGGCGTGCCGGTGCAGGACGTGTATTCCACGCTGCAGACGCTGTTCGGCTCGCTCTACGTGAGCCAGTTCCCGAAGAACAGCCGCCTGTTCCAGGTGATCCTGCAGGCCGAGCCGGAGTACCGCACCAAGCCGGAAGACCTGCAGAACATGTACGTGCGCAACCGCAACGGCGACATGGTGCCGCTCAAGGCGGTGGCGACAACGCGCTACGTGGTGGGTTCGGACATCGTCGCCCGCTTCAACAACTACCCGGCCGCGAAGATCTCCGGCGGCCCGGCCCCGGGCTACAGCTCGGGCCAGGCGCTGGCGGCCATGGAGGAGATCGCGCGCGAGGTGCTGCCCGAGGGCTTCTCCTTCGCCTGGTCCGGCCAGGCCTACGAGGAGAAGAAGGCGGGCTCCACCGCCGGCGTGGTGTTTGCCTTCGCGCTGGTGATGGTGTTCCTGATCCTGGCGGCGCAGTACGAGAAATGGTCGCTGCCCTTCGGCGTGCTGCTGGCCGTGCCCTTCGCGCTCTTCGGCGCCATCCTGGCGATCTGGATGCGGGGGACGGAGAACGACATCTACTTCCAGATCGGCCTGACGGTGCTCATCGCGCTGGCGGCCAAGAACGCGATCCTGATCTTCGAGTTCGCGGTGGAGTTGCAGCACAAGGAGAACATGTCGCCCTACGACGCCGCCGTGGGCGCGGCCAAGCTGCGGCTGCGGCCGATCATCATGACCTCGTTGGCCTTCATCCTGGGCTGCGTGCCGCTGGCCATCGCCAGCGGCGCCTCGTCCGCCAGCCGGCACTCGCTGGGCACGGGCGTGATCGGCGGCATGCTGGGCGCGACGGTGATCGCCATCTTCTTCATCCCCATGTTCTTCTGGGGCCTGGAGACCTTGAGCGAGCGCGGCATCGGCAGGAAGAAGAAAGACCAGCCGGGCACTGCCGAGGGGGTGGACCATGCGGCGCATTGATTCGAGCTGCGGCCGGGCCGCTGCGGCCACGGCCGTTCTGGCGCTGCTGTCGGGCTGCCTGCTCGGGCCGGACTACAAGCGGCCCGAGCTCGCGGCGCCCGAGCAGTACCGCTACACGCCGCCGCGCGACCAGGTCAGCCCCAGCGCCGCCGACACGGCCTGGTGGAAGCAGTTCGGCGATCCGCAGCTCGATGCGCTGATCGACGAGGCATTGGCCAACAACCTCGACGTGGTGGCCGCCGCGGCGCGGGTGGACCAGTTCTACGGTGCCCTGGGCATCACCCGCTCCGCGCTGTTCCCGCAGGTGGGCGCCGACCTCAGCGGCAGCCGCAACCGGGCCAGTTCCCTGAGCGCGGCGGGTGCACCCGCCACCAACCCCTACAACGCCGTGCAGGCGAGCCTGCTCGCCAGCTGGGAGCTCGATTTCTTCGGCCGCACCCGCCGGCTGACCGAATCGGCCACGGCGCAGTTGCGCGGCAGCGAAGCCTTCCGGCGCGGCACCGTGCTCTCGCTGGTGGCCGCGGTGACCAGCGGCTACGTCAACCTGCGCGACCTGGACCGGCAGGTGGAGGTGGCGCGCGACACGGTCAGGCTGCGGCAGGATTCGCTCACGCTCTTCGAGAAGCGCTTCAAGGGCGGCGTGGTGTCGGAGCTGGAGCTGAGCCAGGCGCGCTCCGAATACGCCACGGCCTTGCGCACCCTGCCGACGCTGGAGCAGTCGGCCGCGCAGCAGGAGAACGCGCTGTCGGTGCTGGTCGGGCGCAACCCGGGCCCCATCGCCCGGGGCCGCGCCATCGACCAGCTGGCGATGCCGCCGGTGCCTGCGGGCCTGCCTTCGGAGTTGATCGAGCGCCGGCCTGACCTGGTGGCTGCCGAGCAGTCGCTGATCGCGGCCAATGCGCGCATCGGCGCGGCCAAGGCGGCGTACTTCCCGTCGATTTCGCTCACTGGCGCCTTCGGTGGGGCCAGCCGCAGCCTCTCGGACCTGTCCAGCGGCTCGGCGCGGGTGTGGTCCTACGGGCTGGACATCAGCGTGCCCATCTTCACGGCCGGTGCCATCGCCGGGCAGGTGGAGAGCGCGGAAGCCGTCCAGCGCGAGTCGCTGGCGCAGTACCGCAAGGCCGTGCAGACCGGCTTCCAGGAAACCGAGGATGCGCTGGTGGGCGTCGGCAAGACGCAACTCGCGCGCGAGGCTGCCCGGCAGCAGACAGACGCGCTTGCCAACTATGCGCGGCTGGCGCGCAAGCGCTATGACGGGGGCTACTCCAGCTACCTGGAGGTGCTGGACGCCGAGCGCAGCCTGTTCAATGCGCAGCTCGACCTGGCGCAGAGCCAGGCCAACGTGCTGCTGCAGGCGGCAGCGCTCTACAAGGCGATGGGGGGAGGCTGGGTGGATCTGGCGGACCAGACCACGCCCAAGCCGAAGAACGCGAGCGAGATCGCCGTCCCGCCCAGGAGCTAGGGCGCGGGATCAGCGCACGTAGGCGGCGCGGGCCTCGTGGACGATGCGCTCGCGCAGCACGTCGAGGCTGTCCTCGTCGCCATCGCAGCTCTCGCGCAGGGCGTGGGCCGCGTCGGTATCGTCCAGCGTCTTCAGCAGGATGCGCAGTGCCTTGGACTGCGCCTTGGTGAACTCACCCTGGGCCTCGAACTCGCCGAGTTGCCGCAAGGACGCGTTGGGCGCGAAGTCGCGGATTTCCAGAAGGTCCAGCGCGAGCGAGAGCTGGTGGGAAGAAAGCACGGGTATGGCGGGAGTGGTCATGTGGGCTGGGCCTCACTTCTTGAAAGAGGTGAGCCAGTCTCGGCCCAATCGCTTAAGCCGCACTGAAGCGGCCTGGCGTTCGGACGGACCTTCCGTGGAGTGCTTCACGTCCCGGCCTTCGAGACGCCGGCCCCGTGCCATTGCGGCAACAGGCCGGAAGTATTCGTTTGCTTCTTCTTCAGCTCAAGCCGGTGACCGGCAGGGCCGCGCCATGCACGGCGCGTGCGGCATCCGAGGCCAGGAAGGCGATCACCTGCGCCAGGTCGCGCGGCGCGACCCAGTTCGCTGGATCGGCGTCGGGCATGTCGGCACGGTTTTCCGGCGTGTCGATGATGGTGGGCAGCACGCAGTTCACGTTGATGCCCTGCGTGCGCAACTCGGCGGCCATCGATTCGGTCAGCCGGATCACCGCGCTCTTGGACGCGATGTAGGCGCCCATGTTCGCCAGCCCGCGCTGGGCCGAGAAGGCGCCGATGTTCACGATCTTGCCGCGGCCCTGCTGCTGCATCTGCGGCACCACGGCGTGGGCCATGTGCTGCACCGTGCGCACGTTCAGGTCGTAGAGGAAGTCCCAGGTCCGCGCCTCGGTGCCATGCACCGGCGTGCCCATGCGAAAGCCTCCGGCCAGGTTGCACAGCACGTCGATGCGGCCGAAGCGCTTGACCACCGCCTGCGCGGCGGCGTCGGCCTCCGGGCCTTTCATCAAGTCGGCGGCGAGGAACATGCGGCGCTCGCCGGCCTCGCCGTAGGCGGCCGTGAGGCGCTCCACCTGCAGGTCGACCAGCGCCAGCCGCGCGCCACGCTCGGCGAAGACCTCGGCCACCGCGCGGCCCAGGTTGCCGGCGGCGCCGGTGATCAGCACGACGGCGTCGTTCAAGGAAGTGTCTGCGTTCATGTCAGATGCTGGCCTTGGCCGAGTTGCGACGCTCGCGATGGTACTGGCCGGTGCCGCGCGAGACCACGCGGTCGGTGGGCAGCACCGTGCCCGGCTCGTGGTCGGGCTGACCCGCGATGCGCTCGTACAGCGGCGCGAAGTCGATCTGTGCCAGCTCCAGGAGTTGCTCCAGGCCGTCGATGACGAAGTAGCTTTCCTGGAAGTCGTCGATGCGGTAGCGCGTGCGCATCACCCGCTCCAGGTCGAAGCCGATGCGGTTGGGGGAGGCGTCTTCCAGCGCGAACACCGATTCGGTTCGCGAGGACGCGATGCCCGCGCCGTAGATGCGCACGCCGTCCTTCTGCTGCACCAGGCCGAACTCCACCGTGTACCAGTACACGCGGGCCAGCTTGTCCAGCACGCCCAGCTGCTGCGCGCGCAGGCCGCCGCGGCCGTAGGCCTGGATGTAGTCGGCGATCACCGGGTTCATCAGCATCGGCACGTGGCCGAACACGTCGTGGAAGACGTCGGGCTCTTCCAGGTAGTCCAGCTCGTGCGGCTTGCGGATGAACTGGCCGGCCGGGAAGCGCCGGTTGGCCAGGTGGTCGAAGAACACCTCGTCGGGCACCAGGCCGGGCACCGCCACCACCTGCCAGCCGGTCTTCTTCATCAGCACCTCCGAGAGGCGCCGGAAGTCCGGGATCTGCTCCGGGCCGATGGGCAGCTTGTTCATGCCGTCGACGAACTCGTCGCAGGCGCGGCCGGGCAAGAGGCGCGTCTGGCGCTCGAAGAGCGTCTTCCACACCGCGTGCTCGGCCGGCGTGTACTTCTCCCAGCCCTGGTCGATGGTCCAGTCGGCGCGCTCGGGCTTCGTGCCCGCGGCCAGGCCGTGCAGTTCCTTCGTCTCGCGCTCGATGGCTTCCAGCATGACGGTCTCCCCGCGGATCCGGCTCAGGCCTTTTCCAGCACGCCGCGGTTGATCTGGTCGCGCTCCAGCGACTCGAACAGCGCCTTGAAGTTGCCTTCGCCGAAGCCCTCGCGGTAGTTGCCCTTGCGCTCGATGAACTCGAAGAACACCGGGCCCAGCAGCGGCTCCGAGAAGATCTGCAGCAGCAGGCGCGGCTGGCCGCTCTCGGTCGTGCCGTCCAGCAGGATGCCGCGCGCCTGCAGCTCGCTCACCGGCTGGCCGTGGCCCGGCAGGCGCTTGGCCAGGTTGTCGTAGTAGACGTCGTTGGGGGCGGTGAGCAGCGGGATGCCCGCCAGCTGCAGCTGGTCGATGGAGTCCAGCAGGTTGTCGGTGAGCAGGGCGATGTGCTGGATGCCCTCGCCGCTGAACTGCATCAGGAACTCCTCGATCTGGCCGCCGCCCTGCTTGGCTTCTTCGTTCAGGGGGATGCGCACCAGGCCGTCGGGCGCCGTCATGGCCTTGGAGGTCAGGCCGGTGTACTCGCCCTGGATGTCGAAGTAGCGGATCTCGCGGAAGTTGAACAGCCGTTCGTAGAAAGACGCCCAGTGCGCCATGCGGCCGCGGTAGACGTTGTGCGTGAGGTGGTCCACCACCTGGAAGCCGTGGCCCTTGGGGCGGCGGTCGACGCCGGGCAGGAACTCGAAGTCGATGTCGTAGATCGACTTGCCGTCCTCGAAGCGGTCGATCAGGTACAGCGGCGCGCCGCCGATGCCCTTGATGGCCGGCAGGCGCAGCTCCATCGGGCCGGTGGCCATTTCCACCGGTTGCGCACCCAGTTCCAGCGCGCGGGCATAGGCCTTGTGCGAGTCCTTCACGCGGAAGGCCAGGCCGCAGGCCGAGGGGCCGTGCTCGGCGGCGAAGTAGTGCGCCGGGCTTTGCGGTTCGCGGTTGACGATGAAGTTGATGTCGCCCTGGCGGTACAGCACCACGTCCTTGGAGCGGTGCTTGGCCACCAGCGTGAAGCCCAGCTTCTCGAACAGCGGCTCCAGCGTGTTGGCCACGGGGGAGGCGAACTCGACGAATTCGAAGCCTTGCAGGCCCATGGGGTTGTCAAACAGATCGGCCATGCCAGTCTCCATCGGTGGGGTTGGTTAGATGGTTTCCGATGCTACGAATTCAGCGCGCAGGCTTACTGCGTTTTTCGGCTTTTGGCTGACACGGCTTGCAGGATTCATGCAAAATCGATCGAATGAGCGCTGAAGTTCAACTCGACAAGATCGATTTGCGCGTCCTGGAGGTCTTGCAGGCCGACGGCCGCGCCACCTACGACCAGGTTGCCGAGAAGGTGGGACTGTCACCCTCGGCCACTCTCAGGCGCGTGAAGCGGCTGGAGGAGGCGGGCGTCATCGCCGGCTACGTGGCGCTGGTGCATCCGGAGCGGGTGGGGCTGACCCTCACGGCCTACATCAACGTCCGGCTGGAAAAGCACGCCGAGACGCACAAGCGCAATCCCATGGATGCCTTCCGCGCCTCCGTCCAAGGCTGGCCGGAGGTGGTGGAGTGCAGCTCGCTGACGGGGGAGATGGATTACCTGCTGTGCGTGCGGGTGACGGACATGGCGCACTACTCGCGCTTTGTCATGGATACGCTGCTCAAGCATCCGAGCGTTCAGGACTGCAAGACCAGTTTCGTGCTGGAAAGCATAAAAAGGACGACTGCGTTGCCCTTGTGAGTCGCGACGGGGCCCTCACAGGCCGCCGATGGGCCCGGTTCATGCGATCCTCGCGGGTGCCATGAAGATTGTTGCCGCAATGTCGCCGATCCCCAGTCCATGACGGCCTGCGTCCACTGCACGACTTTCAACCCGGCCGGCAACCGGTACTGCTTCGGTTGCGGCCGCCCGCTGCAGCGGGCGTGTGGCAGCTGCGGCGAACAAATGCCGCTCGAGGCCCGCTTCTGTGGCGCCTGCGGCACGCCAGCGGAACGTCCCCGGCCCCTGGGCCTGGCCTCTGCCGAGGCAGAACTGAAGCACGCCACGGTGCTCTTTGCAGACATCGTCAGTTCGACCCGGCTCATCGCGGACATGGATGCGGAAGAGAGCCTGCAGTTTCTTTCGCCGGTCGTCGCTTCCATGGCCCAGACGGTGATCCGGCACGGCGGCACCATCGGCCGCACGCTCGGCGACGGCCTCATGGCCCTCTTCGGAGCGCCCCAGGCCCACGAGGGCCACGCCATGCTGGCTTGCCAGACCGCTCTGGCGATGCACGCGGCGGTGGCCGAATTCCCGGGCATCCAGATCCGCATCGGCATGCATTCCGGAGAGGTCGCCATCCACACCCGCGCCGAAGGCATCGAGCGCGACCTGCTGCTGCACGGCGTGGCCATCCACCTGGCCAGCCGGGTGGTCGCGATGGCCGAGCCCGGAACGACCTTCCTGACCGGCGAAAGCCTGGCCCTGGCCGCGTCCCGCTACGAAGCCGAACTCATCGGCGTCCGGCAGGCCCATGGGTTCGACGTGCCCGTGCATCTGCATCGGCTGGTCGGCCCCCTGGGCGAGGCGCACGCCGACGAGATCCCAAAGGTGGAGCGAAGTGCCTTGCGCGGCCGCACCACCGAACTCGCCAGGCTCCACGAGTCCTTGCGCGAGGCCGCGGCGGGCACCGGGCGCATCGTCGGCGTCGTCGGTGCGCCGGGCAGCGGCAAGAGCCGTCTTTGCGCCGAGTTCGCTGACGAGTGCCGTGCACGACAGATCCCGGTGCTCGAGGCGAGGGCACAGCTCTTCGGGCATGCCACGCCGCTGCAGCCGGTGCTGGAGTTCCTGCGCTCGGCGGTGATCCGGGTTGCACCCGGCGACGACGCCCCGGCCATCCGCCGCCGCGTCGCGGCGCTGATCCAGGGCATGGGCGGCGACGTTCCGCAGGATCGGGCGCTGATCAACGAGTTCCTCGGGGTAGCCGATGACACCGGGGCGACCCAGGACCTGAGTCCGAGGGCGCGGCGGGCGCGCCTGATCGGGCTGGTCGGCCGCATGGTCCGGCACCTGGCGCGCAGCCCCACCGTCATCCTCATCGAAGACCTGCACTGGATGGATCCGGCCAGCGCCGAGTTTTTCGGCGCGCTGATCGACGCGGTGGCCCAGACGCCCACCCTGGTGCTGGTGAACTACCGCCCCGGCTGCAAGGCGCCGTGGATGGACCGCGCCTCGTTCATCGAAGTGGCCCTCGGCGAGCTGGCGGAAGACGACATCGTGTCGTTGGTCGGCCAGCTCATGGGCGACGGGCCGCAACTGCGCGAACTGGCCTTGCGCATCGCGCAGCGCAGCGGCGGCAATCCCTTCTTCGCCGAGGAAATGGTGCAGGCGCTGACGGCCAATGGCACTCTCGTCGGCCAGCCCACGAAGCTGCAGCTCGGCTCCGGCGCGAGCGAAGCGCCATTGCCGGCCACGGTGCAGGCCGTGATCGGCGGCCGCATCGACCAGCTCGACGACGCGGCCAAGTCGCTGCTGCAGCTGTGCGCGATCGTGGGCAAGGACTTTCCGCTGGGCGTGCTGCAGGGCGTGGTGCGCGTGCCGGCGCCGGAACTGCGCCGGCGCCTGGATGCGCTGTGTGCGGCGCAGTTCCTCGCCACGCCGTCGCGCGTCAATGTCGACCTTTTCGCCTTCCGCCACCCGCTGATCCAGGAGGTGGCCTACCAGACACAGCTCAAGCGCAAACGCAGGCCGCTGCACGCCGAAGTGGCGCGGGCCATGGAGGCCTTCTACGAAAACTTGGGCGATGAATTCGCCGGCCTGGTGGCGCACCACTACGAAGCCGCGGGACTGGTCGTGGACGCGGCGCGCGCACTGGGACGCGCCGCGGTCTGGATCAGCAGCACGGACACGGCGCAGGCGCTGCGTCATTGGGAGAAGACCCGCTCGCTGCTGCTCGATCAGCCCGAGGCGGGGGAAGTCGGCCTGCTGCGCAGTCGTGCGAGCACCCAGATCGCCCTGCTGGGCTGGCGCGAGGGCATCCCGGTCGAGAAGATCAAGCCCCTGCTGGACGAGGCGCTGGTCTGGGCTCGCCGCCACGACCCGCGCACGGTGCCGATGCTGCTTTTCCTCGAAGGGCGCAACCACATCGCCAGCGGCGGGTCGGCGGATTTCTATGCCGAATGCGTGCGGCAAGCGCTCGAGAACGGCGGGGCGATCGATCCCACCGGCCGCCGCGCGATCCTGAACACCGCGCTCTCGCAGGCCTACGGGTGGGCGGGGCTCCTGCGCGAAGCGCTGGCCGCCAGCGACGAGGCGCTGGCCGAGATCGGCGGCGCCGACGCCGGGGCGCAGTTCCTGGGCTATCGGACCGAATACTGGGCGCTCAACCTGCGCGGGCGCATCCTCGCGCGCATGGGGCGGCTCGATGACGCGCAGGACTGCTTCAGGCGCATGCTCTCCATTCCGCCGAGCGACCTGGATCCCACCGTGCGCTTCATCGCGCACATGGGATCGCTGGAGATCGCGCTCGCGCGCTCCGACACCAGCCGGACGCAGGAGCACGCGCTGCAGGTGACCTTGATCGCCCAGCAGCAGCCCAGCCCCTATCTGCGGATGTTTGCGCTGGCGGCGCAGGGACTGTCTCATGGGGTGGCGGGCGATTTCCCCGCGGCACTCCAGGCCTATGGAGCCAGTCTGGAATTGCTGCGCGCTTCGCGTGTGGCGATGGAGTACGAATCGGAACTTCTCGCCAGTCTGGCCGAATGCCGCCTGGCCCTCGGCGAATGCGATGCCGCCGCGCAGCTGGCCAGGGACTGCGTGGAGGTTTCGCGCGCCCGTGCAACGCGGCTGCCGGAGTGCCGCTCCTGCCTCGTGCTTGCGGCGGTATCGTCGTCGCCGGACGAGGCGACGATGTATCGGGCGCGGGCCGACGAACTGGTCAGCCGCACGGGCGCGGACATCCACTTCGGCCAACTGCACGAGGTGCGTGGACGCGCGATCTGCGAGGACTCATGACGTGCGCCAGGCCAGCAGCGTGAACTCGCTGAGGCCATAGCCCTCGATGCACTGCACCTCGCAGCCAAAGCGGTCCGTGATGAAGCCCGACCAGCGCTTCGGCTCGACGGCATAGACCTGGCCCGCAGTTGCCGGCCGCTCGGCCAGGGTCCGGGGACTCATGAAGTTGACGGCGAATCCCCGCGCGCTGGCGGCATGCATTTGCCCCAGCGTCGCGGCGACGTGTTGTTCCCAGCTGTCGACGCCGTGCCCGAGGCTGATGTTGAAGATGCCGCTCGCCACGGTGTAATCCACAGCCGGCATGCAGGTCGGGGCGAGCTCGAAGCGGACGTGCCGCTGCGAGCGCCAGAGTCTCTGTGCGTGCTCGATCATCGGCCCGGAAAGGTCGGTGCCGACATAGTGCAGATCGGCGTCGCGATGCCGGTCCTGCAGATGCTCCAGCAGGGCGCCGTAGCCACAGCCCAGGTCGTGCAGGGCGATGGGGCCGCAGCCCCATTCCACGACCTTGAGCAACTGCACGAAGCGCAGTCGCTGGCTCAGGGGCGAGTTCCAGTCCACGCCCAGGGCGGTCGGCCCGTGGCGGCGCACCTTGGCGCTGTAGTAGCGCTCGACGTCGCTCAGCAGGCCCGTGGACGACTCAGGTTGTCCGGGCCCGTCCGTCGCCATCGGTGCTCAGGGCGTGGCAGCCGCCTGCGACGTCGCGCCGGCCTGCCGCGGCGTGAGCGGAATGGAGATGGTGAGGAAGTCCTGATCGAGATAGAACACCGGCCGGTCCTTCGGCGTCACGAGCACCTGGGCACCACTGGCGCCGCGGGCGTCATGGGCGGTGAAGTGCACTGGGTCCGGGTTCGCGTTTTGCAGGTGATCGGCCAGCGCCTGCGCGATGGCCTTGCCTCCGCTCAGCCCCTGGAAATTCGACGGGTAGTGGTCCAGGCGCCGCAATGCCATGTACCACTTGCGCTTCACATGGGGGTTCCACAGGCCGCCGACGCCCAGGGCGCGAAGGCTTTCCACCAGGGGACGGTTCACGTCGAAGACCTTGAACTCGGCCTGTATGGCCTGGATCTCGCGGATGCCGCTGGTTCCCAGGCCCATCTTGCTTTCGTTGGCAACGAGTCGCTCGTCATTCGGTCCCGGCAACGCGTCCGGGTAGCTGCCAAAGGCCAGGTTCAGCGTTTCGAGCAAACCGCCCACGTAGGCGTCGTCGTCGCCCATCAACATACCCATTGCAGTCCTCCATCCAGGTTAGGAAACTTTTTGCAAACAACCGTAAACGGCGGGCAGCATACTTCCGTGTAACAGGACGTGCAAGGCAACTGGCGAGGAAACAACGCCGGAGTTGGCCGGCGCTCGCCAGGCTGGCGGGGTGCTTCAGCCCCTCAGCATTCCACGCTCTTCGATGAAGCTGATCACCTCTTCCAATCCGCTCTGCGTCTTGAGGTTCGTCATCACGAACGGCCGCGCCTTGCGCATGCGCTTCGTGTCCGCCTCCATCACCGACAGGTCGGCACCCACGTACGGCGCCAGGTCCGTCTTGTTGATGACGAACAAGTCGCTCTTGGTGATGCCGGGCCCGCCCTTGCGCGGGATCTTCTCGCCGGCCGCCACGTCGATCACGTAGATGGTGAGGTCCGACAGCTCGGGGCTGAAGGTTGCGGCCAGGTTATCGCCGCCACTCTCGACGAACACCACGTCCGCATCCGGAAAGCTCACCAGCATCCGGTCGATGGCCTCCAGGTTGATCGAGGCGTCCTCGCGGATCGCGGTGTGCGGGCAGCCGCCGGTCTCCACGCCCATGATGCGTTCGGCCGGCAGCGCGCCGGCGACGGTCAGCAGGCGCTGGTCTTCCTTGGTGTAGATGTCGTTGGTGATGGCCACCAGGTCGTAGCGCTCGCGCATGCGCTTGCACAGCATCTCGAGCAGGGTGGTCTTGCCCGAGCCGACCGGCCCGCCGATGCCCACGCGAAGGGGCGGCAGCTTCTTGGTGCGGTTGGGGATGTGGTGGAGGGCAGCGCTCATACGGGTCGGTCTCTAGCTTCTGAATAGCCGGGAATACTGGGTTTCGTGGCGGGCGGACAGCACGGCGAGCATGGGCGAGAAGGCCTGGCGCTCATCATCGGACAGCGCCATCGCCCGCTGCACCGCGTCGGGAATGTCTGCGGCCAGGCGTGCCAGGATGCGCTGGCCCGCGCTCTGGCCCAGCGGTACCGCCTTCACCGCGGCGCCGACCATGTTCTCGGCCCAGCCGAAGGCGAAGGCCAGGCAGCCGTCGCGCACGCTGGCGCCGGCGCGCTGCGCGGCGAAGGCGAAGGCGATCGGGTAGCTGGCCGGCTCGCCCGCGAAGACCTGCGCGGCGTCCGCATGGTGCAGCTTGAGCCATTCGACGAAGGAGTGGCCCATCTGCACGGTCTGGAGGCGGAACTCGGCGCTCTCGCGCGTCTGCAGCACCCAGGCGTTGAGGCCGGCGATGCGCTCGCGGTCATCGCAGCACCACGCGGCCACCGCCTGCGCGACCACCGCCAGGTCGCCGCGCGCCAGGCTCAGGTGCAGCTGGTCTGCCAGCCATGCCGAAGCAGCATCCTCGGTGTCCACGCCCGCCAGCTCGACCGCGGCTTCCAGGCCCTCGGAATAGGAGAAGCCGCCGACCGGCAGGGCCGGCGAGGCCAGCCAGATGAGTTGCAGCAGGGCGGAGGCGCTGGGCTCGGACATCAGTGCGAGTGGCCGTCGTGCGAGTGGTGGTGGTCGTGCTCGTCGAGGGCTTCGGGCGCCAGCACCAGCGGCCGGGGCGCAGCGCCGTGCGAATGACCGTGGTCATGGGCGTGCCCATGACCAGAGCCATGCGAGCCGTAGGCGCCGCCCTCGGGCTCGAAGGCCTCCTCGGTCGCCACCACGATCAGGTGCATGGACCGCAGCATGTCGGCCAGCACGTGGTCGGGCTCGATCTTGAGATGGTCGGGCTTGAGCTCGATCGGCACGTGCCGGTTGCCCAGGTGATAGGCGGCGCGGGTCAGGTCGAAGGGCGTGCCGTGGGCGCTGCAGTGGGTGATGCGCAGCACGGGCTGCGGCGCGGCGATGACGCGGATCAGCGAGCCATCCTCGGCCACCAGCACATCGCCGCCGCGCACCGCGGTGCCGCGCGGCAGGAACACGCCGATGCTGCGGCCCTGCGAGTCGGTGGCGTCGAAGCGGCTCTTCTGGCGCACGTCCCAGTCGAGTTCGATGGTGGCGGCGCGCTTGATGAGCACGGGAGCAAGGCCACGGCCCTGCGGCATGAGTTTGTTGGCGGTGAGCATGGGACTTGAACGAATCTGGAGACGCCGTAATAATAACAACGGTTATAACTTCAGGGGCATCAATGTCGGTTCTCAAGGTCACTCAGATCGGCAACTCCTATGGAGTCATCCTGCCCAAGGAAATGCTGGCGCGCCTGAGGGTCGAGAAGGGCGATGCGCTGTTCGTTTCCGAGGCGGCCAACGGCGGCTATACCTTGTCGCCATACGACCCCGCGCTCGAAGAGCAGTTGAAGCTCGGCCGCGAATTCATGCGCGAGTATCGAGACACCTTCCATCAATTGGCCAAATGAGCAACTGGCGCTGGGTCGACCAGCGTGCGCTGATGCTCTTGCACGACGAGAGTCTTGCGGAACATGGTGGCGCGCCCGGCATGCGGGACGAGGCCTTGCTGAAGTCTGCGCTTGCCCGGCCCCAGCATCTGCTCGCCTACGGCGAGCCCGACCTGGCCGCACTGGCGGCGGCCCATGCCGTGGGAATCGCCAAGAACCATCCTTTTGTCGATGGCAACAAGCGGACCGGCTTTCTTGCGCTCGGCCTGTTCCTCGCGTTGAACGGGCACAGACTCGTGGCGACGCAAGCTGAAGCGACGCTGGCGATGTTCAGCGTCGCGGCCGGCGAGATCGATGAGCAGGCCTTCGCTGCCTGGATACGCGACCACATCCAGCCTCGCCAGGCTTGAAAAGCGCTGCGCCTGCAAGCCGCGCTCCCGAGCGTCAGAACAGGAAATACCGCTGCGCCATCGGCAGCAGCGTCGCCGGCTCGCAGGTGAGCAGCTGGCCGTCGGCCCGCACCGCGTAGGTCTGCGCGTCGATCTCCATCTTCGGCGCCAGGCCGTTGTGCACCATGTCCTTCTTGCGCACGCCGCGGATGCCGCGCACCGCCGAGAGCGTCTTGCGCAGCCCGTAGCGTTCGCCGATGCCGGCCGCCAGGCCCGCCTGCGAGACGAAGGTGAGGGAGGTCTTCGCCAGCGCGCCGCCGAAGGCGCCGAACTGCGGCCGGTAGTGCACCGGCTGCGGCGTGGGGATGGAGGCGTTGGGGTCGCCCATGGCCGCCAGCGCGATGCTGCCGCCCTTGATGATGGCGAAGGGCTTCACGCCGAAGAAGGCGGGCTTCCACACCACCAGGTCGGCCCACTTGCCCACCTCGATGCTGCCCACCTCGTGGCTGATGCCGTGCGAGATGGCGGGGTTGACCGTGTACTTGGCCACGTAGCGGCGCACGCGGAAGTTGTCGTTGCGCTCGCTGTCCTCGGGCAGCTTGCCGCGCTGCAGCTTCATCTTGTGCGCGGTCTGCCAGGTGCGCAGGATGACTTCGCCCACGCGGCCCATGGCCTGGCTGTCGCTGCTCATCATGCTGATGGCGCCCATGTCGTGCAGGATGTCCTCGGCCGCGATGGTTTCCTTGCGGATGCGCGATTCGGCAAAGGCCAGGTCCTCGGCGATGCCGGCGTCCAGGTGGTGGCACACCATGAGCATGTCCACATGCTCGTCCAGCGTGTTCACCGTGTAGGGCATGGTGGGGTTGGTGGAGGAGGGCAGGAAGTTGGCCTCGCCCACCACGCGCAGGATGTCCGGCGCATGGCCGCCGCCCGCGCCCTCGGTGTGGAAGGCACAGATGGCACGGCCGCCCACGGCGGCGATGGTGTCCTCGACGAAGCCCGATTCGTTGAGCGTGTCCGAATGGATCGCCACCTGCGTGTCCGTGGCGTCGGCCACGTCCATGCAGTTGCTGATGGCCGCCGGCGTGGTGCCCCAGTCCTCGTGCAGCTTCAGGCCGATCACGCCGGCGTCGATCTGCTCGTGCAGCGCGGCCGGCAGGCTGGCGTTGCCCTTGCCCAGGAAGCCCAGGTTCATCGGGAAGGCCTCGGCCGCCTGCAGCATGCGCTCGATGTGCCAGGGGCCGGGCGTGCAGGTGGTGGCGAAGGTGCCGGTGGCCGGGCCGGTGCCGCCGCCCAGCATGGTGGTCACGCCCGAGGCCAGCGCCTCCTCGATCTGCTGCGGGCAGATGAAGTGGATGTGGCTGTCGATGCCGCCCGCGGTGACGATGTTGCCCTCGCAGCTGATGACCTCGGTGCCCGGGCCGATGACGATGTCCACGCCCGGCTGCACGTCGGGGTTGCCGGCCTTGCCGATGGCCACGATGCGGCCGCCGCGCAGCCCGATGTCGGCCTTGACGATGCCCCAGTGGTCCAGGATGAGCGCGTTGGTCATCACCGTGTCCACCGTGCCCTCGGCGCGGGTGCGCTGGCCCTGGGCCATGCCGTCGCGGATGGTCTTGCCGCCGCCGAACTTCACCTCTTCGCCATAGCCGCCGGCGCGCAGGGTGTAGTCCTCCTCGACCTCGATCACCAGGTCGGTATCGGCCAGGCGCAGGCGGTCGCCCACGGTGGGGCCGAAGATCTCGGCGTAGGCGCGTCTTCCGATCGTGGCCATGTTCTAGAGTTTTCCTTGGACGAGGCCGCGAAAGCCGTAGACGGTGCGTTCGCCGCTGAAGTCGCACAGCTCCACCGTGCGCTGCTGGCCGGGCTCGAAGCGCACCGCGGTGCCCGAGGCGATGTTCAGGCGCATGCCGTGCGCGGCCTCGCGGTCGAAGCCCAGGGCCGCGTTGGTCTCGGCGAAGTGATAGTGCGAGCCGACCTGGATGGGCCGGTCAGCCGTGTTCTGCACCACCAGCGTGAGGGTGCGGCGGCCGCGGTTGAGGACGTGCTCGCCCTCGTCGGTGAAGAGTTCGCCCGGGATCATCTTGGGCAGCCTCAGGCGGCCTGCGCGAGCAGCGCCACGCCCAGGCCGAGCACGCCCGCTCCTGCCACGCGCGGCAGCCAGGCGTTGGCATGGCGAAGCGCCCAGCCGGCGGCGATGCCTGCCGCGTGCAGGACCAAAGTGGCGGCGACCATGCCGGCCAGCGTGATCGCGGCGCCTTGCTCGCCCGCCAGTTCCTGGCCGTGCGCCACGCCGTGGAAGACGGCGAAGAGGCCCACCACCGCCACGGCGACGCCGGCCGGCAGATGGATGCGCGTGGCCACCAGCAGGCCAAGCACCAGCAGGGAGGCGGCGATCATCGGCTCGACCGCCGGAAGCTGCAGGCCGGTCAGGCCCATCAGGGCGCCCACCAGCAGCATGCCGGCGAAGGCCAGCGGCGCGGCCAGCAGGTCGGGCCAGGCGCGGCGCGCGGCCAGGGCACTCCACAGGCCCACTGCCACCATGGCCGCCAGGTGGTCGGCACCGGTCAGCGGGTGCATGAAGCCGGCCATGAAGCCGTGATGGTGCGCACCGGCGTCGGCGCCGGTGTGGGCCAAGGCGGCCAGGGGCAGGGCGAGGGCGGCGAGGGCCAGGGTCTTGAAGGCGTTGCGCATGAATGTCTTCTCTTCTCTTGTTATTGGGGTCAGACGATGGGCTGGTGCACGGTCACCAGCTTGGTGCCGTCGGGGAAGGTGGCCTCGACCTGGATGTCCGGGATCATCTCGGGGATGCCCTCCATCACGTCGGCGCGGGTGAGCACGGTGCGGCCCTCGCTCATCAGCTGGGCCACGCTGCGGCCGTCGCGCGCGCCTTCCATCACGGCAGCGGAGATCAGGGCAACGGCTTCGGGGTAGTTGAGCTTCAGGCCGCGGGCCCGGCGGCGTTCGGCCAGCAGGGCGGCCGTGAAGATCAGGAGCTTGTCTTTTTCTCGGGGTGTCAGTTCCATGGGGCCGGACCTTATCGTCAGCCACGGGACCTTGCAACGATCGTGCCTCGGCCACGGTCCGGCACGACAGTTGCACCCGGGCAGGGCGTGAACCCGTCCCCGCCGTCCGCCGCCACCGCCGACCCCGCCCCGGATGCCGCCGGCGCGCCGCAGCGCATCGTCAAGATTCGGCGCGACTACAACAGCTGGGTGGCCAGCGAGACCCTGGAGGACTACGCGCTGCGCTACACGCCGCAGCGCTTTCGCAAGTGGTCCGAATGGCGCGTGGCCAACACGGCTTTCGGCGCGGCCTCCTTCCTGATCCTGGAGGCGGTGGGCGCCACGCTGCTGGTGCAGTACGGCTTCGTCAACGCCTTCTGGGCGATCCTGGTCACCGGGCTGATCATCTTCCTGGCGGGGCTGCCGATCAGCGTGTATGCGGCGCGCTACGGGGTGGACATGGATCTGCTCAGCCGCGGGGCGGGCTTCGGCTACATCGGCTCGACCATCACCTCGCTGATCTACGCCTCCTTCACCTTCATCTTCTTCGCGCTGGAGGCGGCCGTGATGGCCTACGCGCTGGAGCTGGCCCTGGGCGTGCCGCCGGCCTGGGGCTACCTGGTGTGCGCGCTGGTGGTGATCCCGCTGGTGACGCACGGCGTCTCTGCCATCAGCCGGCTGCAACTGTGGACCCAGCCGATCTGGCTGCTGATGCTGGTGGTGCCCTTCGTCTATGTGTTGATGCGCGATCCCGGTGCGTTCGCGGGCATCACGCACTACAACGGGGCGCGCAGCGCATCGCCGCAATTCCAACTTCCCCTTTTTGGTGCCGCGCTGACGGTGGGCATCGCGCTCATCACGCAGATGGGCGAGCAGGCCGACTATCTGCGCTTCATGCCGGCGCGCACCGAGGCCAACCGCGGTCGCTGGTGGCTGGGCGTGCTCGCCGGCGGGCCGGGCTGGGTGATCCTGGGCGTGGCCAAGATGCTGGGCGGCGCGTTGCTGGCCTACCTGGCCATTTCGCACATGGTGCCGCCCGAGCGGGCGGTGGATCCGAACCAGATGTACCTGGCGGCCTACGAATACGTCTTCTCGAACTTCAGCTGGGCGATCTGGGCCACGGCGCTGTTCGTGGTGATTTCGCAGCTCAAGATCAACGTCACCAACGCCTATGCCGGCAGCCTGGCCTGGAGCAACTTCTTCTCGCGGGTGACGCACAGCCATCCGGGGCGCGTGGTGTGGGTGGTGTTCAACACGCTCATCGCCTTCATGCTGATGGAGATGAACGTGTTCGAGGCCCTGGGCGACGTGCTGGGCCTGTACGCCAACATCGCCATCGCCTGGATGATGGCGGTGGTGGCGGACCTGGTCATCAACAAGCCGCTGGGGCTCTCGCCGCCGGGCGTGGAGTTCAAGCGGGCGCACCTGTGGGACATCAACCCGGTGGGCGTGGGCGCGATGGCCCTGGCCTCGGCGCTGTCGATCACCGCGCACCTGGGCGTTTTCGGGCCGCTGGCGCAGGCCTTCTCGGCGCTGATCGCGCTGGGCACCGCCTTCGTCGCGGCACCGCTCATCGCGTGGGCGACTCGCGGCAAGTACTACCTGGCCCGCCCGGCCACGGAGCAGCTTCGCTACCAGAAGCTGGAAGTTCGCCGCTGCGTGATCTGCGAGCGCGAGTACGAAGGGCCGGACATGGCCCATTGCCCCGCCTACCAGGGGCCGATCTGCTCGCTGTGCTGCACGCTGGACGCGCGCTGCGGCGACCTGTGCAAGCCCGAGGCGAGCCTGTCGGCGCAATGGGCGGCGGTGCTGCGCTGGGTGCTGCCCAGGAAGAGCTGGCGCTACCTGGACACGGGCCTGGGCCACTTCATGCTGCTCGCGCTGGTCATCGTGCCGCTGCTGGCGGCGGTGTTCGGGGTGCTCTACCAGCAGGAGCTGCGCGCGCTCGTCGACGCCAACGCGGCGCAGGAAGTGCAGGCGGCGCTGCGCTCGGCCTTCCTGAAGGCCTACATGGCGCTGCTGGTCATCGCCGGCATCGTGGCCTGGTGGCTGGTGCTGGCGCACCAGAGCCGCAAGGTGGCGCAGGAGGAGTCGAACCGGCAGACGCACCTGCTCATGCGCGAGATCGACCTGCACCGCGAGACCGACCGCGCCCTGCAGGCGGCCAAGCAGAGCGCCGATGCGGCCAACCAGGCCAAGAGCCGCTACATCAGCGCCATCAGCCACGAGCTGCGAACGCCGCTCAACAGCATCCTGGGCTACGCGCAGCTCATGGGCGAGGACAACACGGTGCCGGCGCACCGGCGACAGGCAGTGGCGGTGATCAAGCGCGGCGGCGAGCACCTGCTCTCGCTCATCGAGGGCACGCTGGACATGGCCCACATCGAGGCCGGCAAGCTCACCCTCAACGCGAAGCCGATGCGCTTCGCCGAGGTGATGCAGGAGCTGGCCGACATGTTCGAGCTGCAGGCCGAGGAGAAGGGCCTGGCCTTCCGCTACGAGCCCGCCGGCGACCTGCCCGCGGTGGTGCGGGCCGACGAGAAGCGGGTGCGGCAGATCCTCATCAACCTGCTGGGCAACGCCATCAAGTTCACCGCGCGCGGGCAGGTTGTCTGGCGCATCCGCTATGCGCGCGAATTCGCCACGCTGGAGATCGAGGACACCGGCCCCGGCATGTCGACCGAAGAGATCGCCCGCGTGTTCGAGCCCTTCGCGCGCGGCGCCAGCGCCGGCCAGAGCGCGCCCGGCGCAGGCCTGGGGCTGACCATCGCGAAGATGCTCACCGACCTGATGGGCGGGGAGATGTCGGTGCACAGCACGCTCGGCCAGGGCGCGCTGTTCCGCGTGCGCCTTTTCGTGCCGCGGGTGCACGAGGCCGCGCCCGCCTTCCAGCGGGTGGAGAAAAAGAACACGCCGGCCGCCGTGCGGCGCGGCTACGAGGGCCCGCGCCGCCGCGTGCTGGTGGTCGACAACGAGGAGGCCGACCGTCAGCTGCTGGTCGACCTGCTCGCACCCCTGGGCTTCGAGCTGCGCACGGCAGCGAGCGGCCACGACGCGCTCGACCTGATCGCCGCCGGCCTGCAGCCCGACGCCATGTTCGTGGACCTCGCCATGCCCGGCATCGACGGCTGGGAGACCATCCGCCGCGCCCGCAAGGTCGGCCTGCCGGGCACGGCCGTGGCCATCGTCTCGGCCAATGCCTTCGACAAGCGGTTGGAGAACGACGTGGGCATCGCGCCCGAGGACTTCCTGGTCAAGCCGGTGCGCCACAGCGAACTGCTCGACTGGCTGGAGCAGCGCCTCACGCTGCGCTGGACCAGCGAGCCCGCCCACGCGCCGCACTCCCCGCAGGCGCCGCTCGTGCGCCCCTCGCCCGAGCGCATCCGCCTGCTGGAGGAGGCCGTGAGCCTGGGCTACCTGCGCGGGATCATGAACCAGCTCGACGAGATCGAGCGCGACCAGCCCGAATGCGCTGCCTGGGCCGAGCGCCAGCGCGCGATGGCGCGGCAATTCCAGCTCGACGCGCTCAGCCGTTCGCTGGCGGAACTTCCATGAACCAAGACAAGGCCTCGCTCGTGCACACCCTGCGCGACGCCACCGGCACCGGCGACCTGGTGCTCATCGTCGACGACGTGCCCGACAACCTGGCGGTGCTGCACGATGCGCTCGATGAATCCGGCTACACCGTGCTGGTGGCCACCAACGGCGAGCAGGCCCTGGCGCGCGCCGCGCAGGCGCGGCCGGACGTGGTGCTGCTCGATGCGGTGATGCCGGGCCTGGACGGCTTCGAGGTGGCGCGGCGCCTGAAGGCCGACCCCGCCACCGCGCACATCCCGATCATCTTCATGACCGGCCTCACCGATACCGAGCACCTGGTGGCGGCGCTGGAGGCGGGTGGCGTGGACTACGTCAACAAGCCGATCAAGCCCAAGGAGGTGCTGGCGCGCATGAACGTGCACCTGCAGGGCGCGCGGATGGCGCGGCAGCAGGCGCGGCAGGCCGGGCAGGCGCGCAACGCGCTGGACGCCTTCGGCTATGCCAGCGTGACGGTGCGCTGGCCCGAGGGAAGGATCATCTGGCAGACCGCGCTCGCGCGTGAACTGCTCGCGCGCTACTGCGGCACGCAGGCGCCCGAGGCGCCCGGCGCGGTCATCGACTGGCTGCGCCGCCACCTGCCCGATGCGCAGCAGCGCCAGGTCGAGCCGCCGCAGCTCGTGATCGAGCAAGGTCGCCAGCGCCTGACGCTGCGCCTGCACCAGCAGACCGGCCACGACGACGACGGCGACGAGTGGCTGGTCATCATGCGCGAGGCCTCGGACACGGCCGTCATCGAGGCCATGAGCCTGTCGCTCAAGCTCACGCCGCGCGAGGCGCAGGTGTTGTACTGGGTGGTCAAGGGCAAGACCAACCGCGACATCGGCGAGATCATCGGCAGCAGCCCGGCCACGGCGAAGAAGCACCTGGAACGGGTGTACGTGAAGCTGGGCGTGGAGACGCGCACCGCGGCGGCGGGCGTGGCCATCAAGCGCATCCGGGAGCTGATGCCCGGCTTCGAGATCTGAAGGCCGGCCGCGCACTTCACGCCAGCGTCTTGCGGCATGCGCAGGATCAGGCGCATAAAGAGCCGCCTGATCGGCGATTTGGCCGGGCGCAGGCGCAGGAACAATGCGCGCTGCAACAAGGAACTCAACGATGCGCGTGAATTCATGGCGGGGCCGATGGGGCGCCGCCGTGCCCCTGCTGGCCGCCGCGGTGGCGGCCCATGCCGGCGGCCACTTCGAGGTGGACGATGCCGGCACACTGGCCTCCGGCGAATGCCAGGCGGAGCTGTGGGCGAGCCATGGCCAGAAGAGCAACGTCAACCTGTACCACGTCGGGCCGTCCTGCGGCGTGGGTGGGGTGGAGCTGGGCCTCAACTGGGACCAGACGCGCGGCATCCGCACCAACACGCTGGGCCCGCAGGTGAAGTGGACCTTCTTCGGCCGCGAGGCCGAGTCGCCGCTGTCGGCGGCGCTGTCGGCCGGCACGCAATACGACCTGCGCAACGACGGACAGTGGGGCGGACAGGGCCTGGTCGCCGTGAGCTGGCAGGCCTTGCCGCCCGTGCAGGTGAACGCCAACCTGGGCACCGACTGGGTCACCGTCAGCGGCGAGCGCACCGGGCGCGGCGGCCTGCAGGTTCAGTGGGCCGTGCGGCCCGACTTCACGCTCGTCGCCGAGCGCAACAAGTCCTTCACGCAATGGGGCTCGCGCCTGGGCTTCTCGTGGCAGGTGCTCCCGCAGACCAGCATCGACTTCAGCGTCGCGCGGCTGGGGCTGCTGGGCGGCGAGACGGCCTACACCGTGGGCCTGAACCAGGTCTTCGACTTCCGCGCCAGGCGCTGAGCGGGCAGGCGCCGCGCGCGGCGACGACAATGCGGCTTTCTTGAAACCCATTCGAGCGAGACAAGCGCATGAGCAGTCCTGAGCAAGCGTCCCCCAAGAAACTCAACGTCGGCCTGATCGGCGTCGGCCTGATGGGCCACGGCATCGCCACCAACATCGTCAAGCACGGGCATGCGCTCTCGGTGCTCGACCATCCGGGCAACCAGCCGATCGACGACCTGCGCGCCGCCGGCGTGCGCAGCTTCGAGCGCCCGAGCGAGCTGGCGGCGCAGGTCGACGTGCTGCTGCTGTGCGTCACCGGCTCGCCGCAGGTCGAGGCCGTGCTGCTGGACGAGAAGAACGGCGCCCTCCTGGGCCTGAAGCCGGGCACGGTCGTCGTCGACCTGTCCACTGCGATTCCCGCCTCGACCGAGCGCCTGGCGGGCCGCGTGGCGCAGGCCGGCGGCCGCTTGCTGGATTCGGCGATGACGCGCACGCCCAAGGAGGCGGCGGAGGGCCGCCTGAACCTGCTGGTGGGCGCGGACGAGGCGCTCTTCGACCAGGTGCGCCCGCTGCTGGCCTGCTTTGCGGAGAACATCACCCTGTGCGGCCCGGTCGGCAGCGGCCACCGCATGAAGCTGCTGCACAACTACGTGTCGCTGGGCGCGGTGGCGCTGATTGCCGAGGCGGCCGCGCATGCGGAACGTGCCCAGGTCGCGCCCGAGGTGCTGGTGGACGTGCTGGCCAAGGGCGGCGGCGGCGGCGTGGCGCTGGAGCGGCTCAAGCCCTACCTGCTCGCGCGAGATGCAACCGGCCTTCGCTTCGCCATGAGCAATGCGGTGAAGGACCTGGGCTACTACACGCAGATGGCGCAGGACAGCGGCGCCGCCCGCGCCATCGCCGAGGGCGTGAAGCGCACCTACGAGCGCGGGGTGGCCGAGGGTTCGCCCGAGACGCTGGTGCCCGAGCTGGTGTCCCTGCTGGCCAAGGCCGGCGACAACGCGCGCTGATCTAGACCCGGCCCCACCACAGCGCGATCGCCGACGCGGCCAGCACGGCCACGGCGGCGGCCAGCCAGCGCACCAGCACGCGGTTGGCTTCCACCCGGCTGATGAGCAGCGCGTTCTGGCTGGCCAGCGTGTCGATCAGCTTGGTCGACTCCACCATCTGCGTGTGCAGCTCGACCAGCGCGGCCTCGGTGGTCTCCAGGCGCATTTCCAGTTCGGCCAGCCGTTCGGCGGGCGAGCGCGGCGCGGCCATGGCGCCGGCCGCCTCGGCCTCGCCCGGCTCGGGCGGCGCCTTGCGCGCCACGTTGCCCCACAGTTTCTTGGCGGCTTCCGCGATCTGCGGCGCATTGGCGATGACGTCGGCCCAGGGGACCATCTTCAGCATCGTGTACCAGCCCACGGCCATATCGTCTTGTCCTTCAGGTGGGGATGCGTTGGCAGGTCAGCGGGGCCGCGTTGGGGCCCCAGCGCAGCGTCACTTCGCCCTGGTGTTCCCAGAAGCTGACGTTGGCGCCCTCGTAGCGCGCGCCGCTGGCCGCGGGCTGCGACTTCAGCTCGGCCACGCCGTCGGCACGGCGCAGCCACAGGGTCTTCGTCTCGGGCTGGCTGTAGCGCGCAACCACGACGGAGCCGTCGCTGCAGCGAAAGCGGATGGGCGCGCCCTGCGCCGCCGACGCGCCCTGCGTAGCGGCATCGGGCGTGGTGCAGCCGGCCAGCGCCAGCAGCATCAGCGGGGCGGCGGCCAGCGTTGCGCGCACAAGAACTCTCTTCATGCTTTCTCTCCTTGTTCGATGCCGGGCAGATCGGCGCCTTCGATCATCAGGCGCACGCGCCGCACGCCCTGCCATTCGTCGGCTTCGAGACGGAAGGCCAGCAGAGCGCGCGGCGGCAGCGGGTCGGTGTGGCCGAACCAGATGCCGTCCACCGGCCGCCCATGATGGCGCAGCTTCAGCGCCAGGTGCTTCTCGCCCACCAGGCGCTGGGACAGCACTTCCAGCTCCTCGCTGAAGGTGGGCGGTGCAAAACCCTGGCCCCAGACCTCGCGCTGCAGGGTGTCGACCAGGTCGATGCGCAGGTATTCGGGCGCCAGCGGGCCGTCGGTGTCCAGGCGGCGGGTGAGTGCCGCGGCATCCAGCATCTGCGCGGCCACCTCGGCGAACGCGGCCCGGAAGTCAGCCAGCCGGTCGCGCGCCACCGTGCAGCCCGCGGCCATCGCATGGCCGCCGAAGCGCAGCAGCACGCCGGGATGGCGCTTGGCCACCAGGTCCAGCGCGTCGCGCAGGTGGAAGCCGGGGATCGAGCGGCCCGAGCCCTTGAGCTCATGCTCCTTGCCCTCGGCGCCGCTGGCCGCGAAGACGAAGGTGGGCCGGTGGTAGCGGTCCTTGATGCGCGAGGCCACGATGCCGACCACGCCTTCGTGGAAGTCCGCGTCGAACACCGTGATGGCCGCCGGCGGCGCCTGGCTGCCCGAGAAGAGCGACTCGGCCACGCGCAGCGCCTGCTCCCGCATCTCGCCCTCGATGCCGCGGCGCTCGCGGTTGATCTCGTCGAGCATGCGAGCCAGCTCGTCGGCCCGTCCCGCATCGTCGGTGCTGAGGCACTCGATGCCCAGCGTCATGTCCGCCAGGCGCCCGGCGGCGTTGATGCGCGGCCCGAGCGCGAAGCCGAAGTCGAAGGTGTTGGCCGTGGCGGTCTGGCGGCCCGCTGCCTTGAAGAGCGCGGACAGGCCGGCCGGCATCGCGCCGGTGCGGATGCGCCGCAGTCCCTGTGCGACCAGGCGTCGGTTGTTGGCGTCCAGGCGCACCACGTCGGCCACGGTGCCCAGGGCCACCAGGGGCAGCAGGTCGTCCAGCTTCGGCTGGCTGGCCGCGTCGAACACGCCGCGTGCACGCAGTTCCGATCGCAGGGCCATCAGCACGTAGAACATCACGCCGACGCCGGCGATGTTCTTGCTCTCGAAGCCGCAACCGGGCTGGTTGGGGTTGACCAGCACGTCGGCGGCCGGCAGTTCGTCACCGGGCAGGTGGTGGTCGGTCACCAGCACCGCGAGGCCCAGCGACCGGGCCGTGGCCACGCCGTCCACGCTGGCGATGCCGTTGTCCACGGTGATGAGCAGGTCGGCGCCGCTGTCGGCCACGCGCTGCGCGATGGCGGGCGTGAGGCCGTAGCCGTCCACCACCCGGTCGGGCACCAGGTAGCTCAACTGCGTGGCGCCCAGGCGGCGCAGGCCGCGCAGGGCGACGGCGCAGGCGGTGGCGCCGTCGCAGTCGTAGTCGGCCACGACGCACAGGCGCTTGCCGTCGCGGATGGCATCGGCCAGCAGCACCGCGGCTTCCTGCGTGCCGTGCAGGGTGGTGGGTGGCAGCAGGCGGGCCAGGCCGTCATCCAGCTCGTCCTTGGCGCAGACGCCGCGCGCCGCGTACAGGCGCGCCAGCAGCGGGTGCACGCCCGCCTGCTCCAGCGCCCAGGCGCTGCGCGGGGGGATCTCGCGGGCGAGGATCTTCATAGCGCGCCCAGCACCTCGGCCGCCGCGGGCGGACGCTCGAACAGGCGGCGTGCGAATGAGGCCAGGCCGCCGCCGTCGCGAGGCACGAAGCTTCTGGCGGCGCGGTCGCCGCACAGTGTCAGGCGCACCGCGTCGCCGCGCTCGCAGTCGGCGAGCAGGGCGGCGATGCGCTGCGCGTCCAGCGCCTGCCAGGCCTCGGCCCAGCCGGGCGCGTCGTCGCGCAGGGCGGCGGCGCGCAGGCGCTCGTCCAGTTCGGGTGTGGCGGCGTCTGCTGCCGCTTCGGCCGGCAGGGGACCGGTGCCGCTGAGCCAGAAGGAATTGATCGGCGGCACGCGGCGCTCGGTGCGCGCGTCGTTCACCGGATGGGTGTAGAGCAGCATCTGCATTTCATTCTGCAGGCGTCGCAGCGGGCGCGACGCCTCGGTCAATGGCGACCACTCGGAGATCGGGTGGCCCACGGCGCGGTCGATGGAGGCGGTGGCCAACCCCTCGAACAAGGCGCTTTGCGCCAGCCAGTGGCCCGGGTCCGGCGTGGCATGGACGGTGATGCCGTCTTCCTCGAAGAAGGGGCGCACCGCGGCGAGCAGCGCGGCCGATTCCTCGGCGGCGATCTCGAGCTGGCCGGGGTCGCCCAGCGCCACGTCGTCGATGCCGACCTGCCAGTGGCACAGGGTCATGAGGCCCCAGCCCTGGCCGGCTGCGGCCGCGGGCAGGCCGAGTTCGCGCGCTTCCAGGGCAGCCCAGGGGAGAAGGCCGTCGCCGCCCGGCAGGCCGAGCGCGGCGGCCAGGGCGCGCTCATGGGGCGGCGAGAGCGTCGATTCGTCCTGCGCGTCGTCGCCGGCCGGGGTCAGGCGCGCGAGCAGGCGCTCCAGGTTCGGCAGCTTCAGCGTGGCCAGGGCGGCGCGGCAGCCGGGGGTGCCGCGGCCGGCGAAGGGGATCAGGAGATGGCGGGGACGGGAGGACGGCGCGGACGCTGGCATGGGGCTATTGTCCGGGATGCCACAATTTGCCCATGCGACTCCCCTACGAGCTGCAACTCGGCTGGCGCTACACGCGCGCCGGCCGGGCCACGCGGCGCAACGGCTTCATCAATTTCATCTCCGGCGTTTCCATGCTCGGCATTGCGCTGGGCGTGGCGGCGCTGATCATCGTCCTGTCGGTCATGAACGGCTTCCAGAAGGAGGTGCGCGACCGCATGCTGGGCGTGGTCTCGCACATCGAGATCTTCTCGCGCGACGGCCAGGCCCTGCAGGACATCGACGCCATCATGGCCGACGCCAAGAAGAACCCGCAGGTGGTGGGCGCGGCCCCCTTCATCGCGGCGCAGGCCCTGCTGGCGCGGGGCGAGGACATGAAGGGCGTGCTGGTGCGCGGCATCGAGCCGAAGCTGGAGCCGCAGGTCACCGACATCGCCACCACCGCGCAGAAGGGCGCGCTCGACCGCCTGGTGCCGGGCGAGTTCGGCATCGTGCTGGGCGGCGACCTGGCGCGTTCGCTCTACGTGCGCGAGGGCGACACGGTCACGCTGATCGCGCCCGGCGGCCAGGTCACGCCGGCCGGCGTGGTGCCGCGCCTGAAGCAGTTCAAGGTGGTGGGTACCTTCGATTCGGGCCACTACGAGTACGACTCGGCCCTGGCCATGATCCACGAGCAGGACGCCGCCAAGGTGTTCCGCCTCGAAGGCCCGAGCGGCATCCGCCTGAAGCTCAAGGACCTGCACCAGGCGCGCGAGGTGGCCGACCAGCTGGCCGTCACGCTGCCGGGCTCCTTCCTCATCCGCGACTGGACGCGCCAGAACCGGACCTGGTTTGCCGCCGTGCAGGTCGAGAAGCGGATGATGTTCATCATCCTCACGCTGATCGTGGCGGTGGCCGCCTTCAACTTGGTTTCCACGCTGGTGATGACGGTGACCGACAAGCGCGCCGACATCGCCATCCTGCGCACCCTGGGCTCCAGCCCGCGCAGCATCATGGGCATCTTCGTGGTGCAGGGCGCGATGGTGGGCGTGATCGGCACCCTCGGCGGCCTGCTGCTGGGGCTGGGCATCGCCTACAACATCGACGTCATCGTGCCCGCGCTGGAGAAGCTCTTCCACGCCAGCTTCCTGCCCAAGGACATCTACCTCATCAGCCGCATGCCCAGCGACCCGCAGCAGTCGGACATCGTGCCCATCACCATCATCTCGCTCATCCTCGCCTTTGCCGCCACGCTCTACCCGAGCTGGCGCGCGAGCCGCGTCAACCCGGCGGAGGCGCTGCGCTATGAGTGAGGTGCTGATGGAAAAGCCGGTGCCCACGGGCCTCTCCACGCCGGAGCAGAAGGTGGTTCTGCGCGTGCGTGGCCTCACCAAGCGCTTCCACGAAGGGCGCATCGACCTGACCGTGCTGCACGGCGTGGACCTGGACGTGCGCGCCGGCGAGACGCTGGCCATTGTCGGTGCCTCGGGCTCGGGCAAGAGCACGCTTCTGCACCTGATGGGCGGCCTGGACGCGCCCACCTCGGGCACCGTCGAGCTGCATGGCAAGGACATGGCCCACGTGGACGCCGCCGAGCAGGGGCGCCTGCGCAACCGGCACCTGGGCTTCGTCTACCAGTTCCACCACCTGCTGCCCGAGTTCAGCGCGCTGGACAACGTGGCCATGCCGCTGAAGATCCGCCGCGAGAACCCGGTGGCGGCGCGGGAGGCAGCGACGCAGATGCTCAGCGCGGTGGGCCTGTCCGAGCGCCTGTCGCACCGGCCGGCGGAGCTCTCGGGCGGCGAGCGCCAACGCGTCGCCATCGCCCGCGCCCTGGTCACGCAGCCCGACTGCGTGCTGGCCGACGAACCCACCGGCAACCTGGACCGCGCCACTGCAGACAGCGTGTTCGCGCTGATGCTCAAGCTGGCGCACGAGCGGGGCACCGCCTTCGTGGTGGTCACGCATGACGAGCAGTTGGCGGCCCGCTGCGACCGCGTGCTGCGGCTGACCACGGGGCGGCTGGCGACTTGACGCGGCGCTAGAGGATCCGGTTGAACCAGAGCAGCGACAGCCCCGCCGACAGCAGCATCAGCACCGCCGCGCCCAGCGCGAAGAGCGCCGAGATCTCGGTCTCCTTCTTCTCCACCGTCAGGCGCGAGCTCAGCGTCTCGTAGACCTTCTTCAGGTCGTCGGCGGTGCCGGCGTAGAAGTACTCGGCCTGCGTCTTGTTGGCGATGGCCTTGAGCGTGTCCTCGTCCAGCCGCACGCGCATCGACCAGCCCTCGAAGCCGATGGTCTCGCCGTCCACCGTGCCCACGCCCACCGTGTAGACGCGCACGCCGCGGTCGGCCGCGATCTTGGCGGCGTCCAGCGGGTCGACGCCCGTGGTGCGCTGGCCGTCGGTCAGCATGATGATGGCCGCCGAGGTGTAGGAGCCCGGCGTGACGGGCACGAATTCCTTCTTCTGAGACTTGCCGGCCTGGTCGATCGGCACGCCGCGCTGCGCCGACTTGGGCGCGAAGTCGTCGATGCCGATGCCCGCGTCCGGGAACAGGGTGGACAGCGCCACCACCAGCCCGTTGCCCGTGGCGGTGCCGCGCTGCAGCTGGAAGGAGTCGATGGCGGTGACCAAGTCCTCGCGGTTGGTGGTGGGCAGCTGTGCCACTTGCGCGCTGCCGGCGAAGGCGACGATGCCCACCTTCACCGTGCGCGGCAGCTCCTTGAGAAAGCTCTTGGCGGCGTTCTGCGCGGCGGCCAGGCGGTTGGGTTGCACGTCGGCGGCACGCATGCTGCCCGACACGTCCATGGCGAGGATGATGGTCTGCTGGTTGGAAGGCAGCATCACCACCGCCAGTGGCCGCGCCGCCGCAATGACCAGCGCTGCCATGGCCAGCAGGAACAGGAAGGGCGGCACGTGCCGCCGCATGGTCTGCCCGACGCCCATGGCCTCGCGAACAATGGACAGGCTCGCGTAGCGCAGCGCCAGCTTCTTCTTGCGCCGCAGCAGCCACAGGTAAAGCAGCACCAGCACCGGCAGGGCCAGTGCCAGCCAGAGGAACTGGGGCCAGAGGAAGTTCATCATCCCATCACCTTCGCATGGGCCAGGCCGGTGCGCACGCGGCGCTTGCGCAGATCGACGAAGCGCACGATGGCTTCGATCAGGTCGTCCTGCGTCGAGAGTTCGAGGGTGTCGACGCCGGCGCGCCCCAGCGCGTCGCGCAGCGTGTCCTCGCGCTCCTGCGCCAGGCGGGCGAAGCGCTTGCGGAAGCCCCCGTCGTGCGTATCCACCCACAGCTGCTCGCCGGTCTCGGCATCGGTGAGGGGCACCAGGCCGAGGTCGGGGATTTCCTGCTCGAGCGGATCCGACAGGCGCACCGCCAGCACTTCGTGCCGCATTGCCAGCCGGCCGAGCGGGCGTTCCCAGCCGGGCGCGCTCAGGAAGTCGGACACGACGAACACCGTGCTGCGGCGCCGGATCATGTTGCCGGCGGCGTCCAGCAGTTCGGCCAGGCGCGTGGTGCCGCCCGGCTTGGCGCCCTTCGCTTCGGCGCGCCGCTCCATCGCATGCAGCAGGTGCAGCACGTGGGCGCGGCCGGTGCGCGGCGGAATCACGGCTTCCAGCTCGCTGCCGTAGATGAGCGCGCCGACCCGGTTGCCGTGACGCGTCAAGAGGCGGGCCACCACGCCGACGAAGCCCGTCGAGATCTCGCGCTTGGCGCGCGTGCCGGAGCCGAAGTCCACCGACCGGCTGAGGTCCAGGACGAACCACGCGGCCATCTCCCGGTCCTCGGTGAACACGCGAACATGCGGCACCTGCAGGCGCGCGGTGACGTTCCAGTCGATGTGGCGCACGTCGTCGTGGTGCTGGTACTCGCGCAGGTCGGCCAGGTCCAGGCCGGTGCCGCGCATCAGGGTGCGGTAGTCGCCCTGCAGCAAACCGTCGAGCCGGCGGATGACCGTCCACTCGAGGCGGCGCAGTGCGCGCTCGGTGCCCGCGGCCGCCGCCTCGGCGCGCACCTGGGCGTCGTTGGCGGCGCGTTCGCGCCGACTGCTAGGCCACCAGCTTTTCATGTTCCATGACCTTGGCCGGCGCCGGCACGGCGCGCATGATGCGGTCGATCAGGCCGTCGGGCGTGAGCCCTTCCGACAGGCCCTCGTACGACAGCGTGACGCGGTGGCGCAGCACGTCGGAGGCCAGGTCGGTCATGTCCTCCGGCAGCGCGTAGCTGCGTCCGCGCAGCAGTGCCAGGGCGCGCGCGCCCTCGGTGAGGTTGATGCTGGCGCGCGGGCTGGCGCCGAAGGTGATGAAGCGGCGCATGTCCTTCAGGCCGTGCTTCTCCGGCGTGCGCGTGGCCGACACCAGCTTGACCGCGTACTGGATGAGCGACGGATCGACATACACGCGCCGCGCCTGCGCCTGCAGCAGCGCGAGCTGCTCGGTGGTGGCGATGGGGCTGGCCTGCACGGGCGGGCCGATCACGCGCTCGACGATCACGAACTCCTCCTCGTCGCTCGGGTAGTCCACCAGCACCTTCATCATGAAGCGGTCCACCTGCGCCTCGGGCAGCGGGTAGGTGCCTTCGGTCTCGATCGGGTTCTGCGTGGCCATCACCAGGAAGGGGCGCGGCACCTTGTGCGTCTCGCCGGCGATGGTGACCTGGCGCTCCTGCATGACTTCCAGCAGCGCGCTCTGCACCTTGGCAGGCGCGCGGTTGATTTCGTCGGCCAGCAGCAGGTTGGCGAACACCGGGCCCAGCGAGGTGCTGAAGTCGCCTGTCTTCTGGTTGTAGATGCGGGTGCCCACCAGGTCGGCCGGCACCAGGTCGGGCGTGAACTGGATGCGCTTGAAGCGCCCCTGCACCGTATCGCCCAGCGTCTTCACCGTGAGCGTCTTGGCCAGGCCCGGCACGCCCTCGACCAGCAGGTGACCCTCGCAGAGCATGGCCACCATCACCCGCTCCAGGAAGCGGTCCTGCCCCACCACCACGCGCTTGACCTCGTAGAGGATCTGCTCCATGAGTTCCTTGCTGCCGGCCGCGGCAGCGGCGGCGGCCTGGTGGGCGGCGGTCTGGACTTCGGGGAAGGCTGAGCTCATGCGGTGCTTCTTTCTGCGTGGGGTTTCAGAAGGGTGGCATGCCCGCGGCCGAGGCCGCGTTCTCGATCGGCACTGCAAAACCGATGCCGATGAAGGTGCGCTGCTGCGTGGGGTTGAGGATGGCGGTGACGATGCCCAGCACCTCGCCGCTCATGTTCACCATGGGGCCGCCTGAGTTGCCAGGGTTGGCCGCGGCGTCGAACTGGATCAGGTTGCTCATCTCCTGCTGGCCTTCGGGCGAGCGGAAGGAGCGCTTCAGCCCCGACACCACGCCGGCCGACACGGAAGGGCCGATGCCAAAGGGAAAGCCCACCACGGCCACGTTGTCGCCCGGCATGAGGTCCGCCGTGGAGCGCATGGTGGCGGCCACCAGGTCGTCGGGAATCTTGTCGGCCTGGAGCACCGCGAGGTCGTTCTCCGGCTGAAGCCCGATCACCGAGGCATTGGCCTCCAGGCCGTCGGCGAAGGTGACCTTGATCTTCTCGGCGCCGGCGATGACGTGGAGGTTGGTGAGGATCACGCCCTTGTCGACGATCACCACGCCGGTGCCCACGCCGCGCTCGACCTCGCCTTCCGTATTGGGCGCGGGGTCCGCCGCCGGCGGCTTGCCCTTGGCCATGTTGCGGCCGCGCTTCTCGACCTTGGCGGCGGGGGTGGTCTTCTCGGGGCCCAATGCGACCACCTGCACCACCGAGGGGCGGATGATGTCCGCCGCACGCGCGGCCTGCGAGGGCAGGGCGGCGGTCTGCAGGCTGCGCAGCACCGCGGCGTCGATGTCCTTCTGCGTGAGCTGGTGTGCCTGCTGCCGCGGCAGGAAGTAGTAGCCGCCGGCGCCCAGGGCTGCGAGCAGCACCACCGAAAGCATGGAATTGCGCCAGATGTGGCGGCGCGGGGGCGGGGCACCGGCGGCGGGCGTGCCCGTTGACTCGGCCGGGCTTGTCCCGGCCTTCGGCTCGTCCGCCTCGCTCTCGCCAGCCGCGGCCTGCGGCACCCGGGTCGAGCGGCTGTACAAAGCAGGCCTGCGCATGAGCACCTCCGCCTTTCACCACCAAGAGGACATGTGAGGCTTCACGGTAGCACGCTTTGCGCGGGCGTGCATCTGCCGGGATGAAGGTCTGCGGACCTGCGGCATCATCGGCATTCATGCCTACGTGCTTCATCGACACACACTGTCATCTCGACGCTCCCGAATTCGACGCAGACCGCGCCGCCATGCGCCAGCGGGCGGCGGCGCAGGACGTGATGCTGTGCGTCATCCCCGCGGTTGCCGTGTTCAATTTCGACACCGTGCGCGAACTCGCCCACGAGCAGGGCGACGCGTATGCCCTGGGCATCCACCCGCTGTGCACTGCCAGCGCCACGGCCGACGACCTGGCCGCCCTGGATGCCGCCCTCACGGCGCATCGCGACGATCCGCGCCTGGTCGCCGTGGGCGAGATCGGCCTGGACTACTTCGTCGAGGGCCTGGTTCCCGGCCAGCAGGAGCGCATCTTCGAGGCCCAGCTTCGCCTGGCGCGCAAGCACGGCCTGCCGGTGCTGCTGCATGTGCGGCGCTCTGTCGATCCGATCCTCAAGGCGCTGCGCACCACCCGCGGCGACCGGCCCTGGAAGGGCATCGCCCATGCCTTCAACGGCAGCGAGCAGCAGGCGAAGGCCTGCATCGACCTGGGGCTCAAGCTGGGCTTCGGCGGCGCGGTCACCTTCGACCGGGCCCTGCGGCTGCGCCGCCTGGCCGCCACGCTGCCGCTGGAATCGATCGTGATGGAGACCGATGCGCCCGATATCCCCCCGCACTGGCTCTACGCCACGCAGGCCGAGCGTGACGCCGGCGAGGCCCAGGGGCGCAACGAGCCCGGCGAACTGCCGCGCATCGCCGGGGTGGTCGCCGGGCTGCGCGGGCTGCCGCTGGAGGCGGTGGCCGAAGCGAGCACCCGCAACGCGCTGCAGGCCTTGCCAAGGCTCGCAGCGCTCGTGGGCGCGTCGGGCGGTGGCCTACACGGGCCGTAGTCGAAGTCCCCGAAACGCAACGAAGTGCTTGGATTCGGTCGATTTGGTGTCATCCTTGTACCCGCGAATGCGCAATCTCAAGAAGTGGCGAAGTCGCAAATGCCACAAGAACCCAAGAAGGAGCTAGCAGCATGAGTCGTTCTATCCGTAAGAGCTTGCCTGTGGTCCTGGCGCTGTCCCTGACCGCGCTGGCGGGATCGGCCCTGGCACAGAAGACCGAGCCCAACGCCGCAGAAAAGGCATGGGATTCGACCAAGAACACCAGCGAGAAGGCCTGGGACGCCACCAAGAGCGGCACCGAAAAGGCCTGGGACAAGACCAAGTCCGGCAGCGAGAAGGCGTGGGACGCCACCAAGAGCGGGACCAAGAAGGCGACCACGGCCGCCGGCAACGCAGGCGATTCCGCCATCGCGGGGACCCGCAAGGCTGGCGAGAGCATCGCCGAGAAGCTGCCGCCGGATCCGAGCAAGAAGCCCTGATCGGCCCTTGTGCCCAGGAAAAAACCCGCCGCCGGCGGGTTTTTCCTTTCCGGGCGACCGTCAGGCCGCGGCCGGCACGGTGCGGTGCGCGACCGGCGTCTCGGGCACCGGGAAGCCGGCCGTGCCGAACGCCTTGACCACCGCGCGGTGCGTGTCGAAGTACACCTGCCAGTAGTGGTCGGTGTGGGTGTAGGGGCGCACCGCCAGGAGCGGGCCTTCGGGCGTGAACTGCAGGATCTCCACGTCCGGCGGCTGCTCGGTCGAGACGTTGGGGATGTTCACCAGCTCGGCCCGCAGCAGCTCGATGGCCCGGTTCACGTCCACGCCGTTGGCCACCTTGGCTACCGTATCGACGCGCCGGAAGCCCAGGGTGCTGAAGTTCTGGATGTTGTCGCCCAGCACCTTGTTGTTGCCCACCAGCGTGATGGTGTTGTCCGGCGTGACGAGGGTGGTGCCGAACAGGCCCAGCTCCTTGACCGTTCCCGTGACGCCGCCCACGTTGACGAAATCCCCCACGCGGTAGGGCCGCATGACCTGCAGGAACACGCCGGCCGCGAAGTGGGTGAGCAGGCCGCCCCAGGCCGTGCCGATGGCCAGCCCCGCGCCGGCCAGCAAGGCAGCGAAGGAGGTGGTCCGCACGCCGAACATGTCCAGGATCGCCAGGACCAGGACGATGTTGAGGATCACGCCCAGGATCGACACCAGGTAGTTGCTCAGAGTGGGGTCCATGCGCTTGCCCCGCTCGAGCGCGCCGCTGACCAGCTTCAGCGCCAGGCCGATCAGCCAGCGCCCGATGGCCCATGCCAGCAGGGCGCTGATCACCTTGATGCCGAAGTCCGCCCCCTGCGTGGTGACGAAGGTCCAGATCGCTTCCGTGTTCATTCTTGATTTCCCTCCTTCAGTGCCGGGACCGCTTTCGGAACCGGCATGCGTTGAAACCAGCATGACCCTGGCTATCGCGCACAACGCCCCCCAGGCCATGCTTGCGAAGCCCCGCGTCCGGCAGCCGCGAAGGCGGCCGGCGGTGTCGCGAGGCAGCGGTATTATGCGCAGGCACCTGGCCCTGCCAGGATTTATTTCGCGCGCATCGATCCCTGGAAGCCCGCTTGCAGCGGGCTTTCGGTGCTATGAAAAGCGTAGCAACCAAGCTTTCCAGACATCTCATGAAGCCATCCCTGCCCGAGGTCAATTTTTCCGATTGGGGCGACGTGCGCTACCTGCACCTGGGCACCGAGTGGGTCCAGGGCTCCATGAAGCTGGACGCCCCCTTCGAGATCGAGCTGGAGTACGTGCAGCGCATGATGGCCTGGCTGCTCTTCGTGGAGCCCAGCAGCGTGATGAACCGCCATGCGATGCAGCTCGGCCTGGGCGCTGCCTCGCTCACGAAGTTCTGCCGCAAGCAATTGCGCATGCGCACCACCGCGATCGAGTTGAACCCGCAGGTGGTGGCGGCCTGCCGCGGCTGGTTCAAGCTGCCGGCCGACGATGCGAAGCTGGAGGTGGTGATCGCCGATGCCTCGGTGGAGATCCGCAAGTCGAAGTGGCAGGAGAGCGTCGACGCGCTGCAGGTGGACCTGTACGACCACGAGGCGGCCGCGCCCGTTCTTGATACGGAAGACTTCTATCGCGACTGCCGTGGCCTGCTCACCGAGGGCGGCTGCATGACGGTGAACCTGTTCGGCCGCTCCTCCAGCTACGAGCGCAGCCTGGAGAAGATCGTGGCGGCCTTCGGAGAAAAGGCCGTGTGGGCCTTCCGGCCGACGCGCGAGGGCAACACGGTGGTGCTGGCGCAGCGCGAGCCCGCCCGCCCGAGCCGCGCCGTGCTTGCCGAGCGCGCGCAAACCATACAGACTCGCTGGGGCCTGCCCGCACCCAAATGGCTGCGGGTGTTCAAGGCCCACAGCTTATGAGCGCATCGCCCTTGCCAGTGTCCACGCCCGCCTCGAACAACCAACCCGCGGTCCACCAGGGCCCGCTGGATCTCAAGCTCATCATCGAATGGCTGGCGCGCGACGGCATCATCTCGCCCGCCGAAGCCCAGCGCACCATCGCCCGATGCGCGCGGGCCGAGAGCCGGCAGGCGCCGCTGGTGCGGCTGGCCGCCGTGGCCATGACGCGCGAGAGCGACGGCAAGCCGCTGGACCTGGAGATGCTCACGCAATGGCTGGCGGGCCGCGCGGGACTGCCTTACCTGCGCGTCGATCCGCTCAAGGTCGACGTGGGCAAGGTGGCCGACACCATGAGCGCCGCCTATGCCGAGCGCCACAAGGTGCTGCCGGTGCAGGTCACGCCCACCGAGGTGGTGGTGGCCACCAGCGAGCCCTTCATCACCGACTGGGTGGGCGAGGTCGAGCGGCAGGCGCGCCGGTCCGTGCGCCGCGTGGTGGCCAACCCGGCCGACATCCATCGCTACACGGCCGAGTTCTTCGCGCTGGCCAAGTCGGTGCGCGCGGCGCAGAAGGCCGGTGGGGCCTCCAGCGCTGCCAGCTTCGAGCAGCTGGTGGAACTGGGCAAGAGCAACAAGCAGCTCGACGCCAACGACCAGAGCGTGGTGCAGGTGGTCGACTGGCTGTGGCAGTACGCCTTCGACCAGCGCGCCAGCGACATCCACCTGGAGCCGCGCCGCGAGCAGGGCGTGATCCGCTTCCGCATCGACGGCGTGCTGCACCCGGCCTACCAGATGCCCATGGGCGTGATGAACGCCATGGTCGCGCGCATCAAGCTGCTGGGCCGCATGGACGTGGTCGAGAAGCGCCGTCCGCTGGACGGCCGCATCAAGACCCGCAACCTGCGCGGCGACGAGGTGGAAATGCGCCTGTCGACGCTGCCCACCGCCTTCGGCGAGAAGATGGTGATGCGGATCTTCGACCCCGACACCACCGTGAAGAACCTGGACGAGCTGGGCTTCGCGCAGCACGACGCCAAGCGCTGGGAGCAGCTGGTCACGCGGCCGCACGGCATCATCCTGGTGACCGGGCCCACCGGCTCGGGCAAGACCACCACGCTTTACTCCACGCTCAAGCGCGTGGCCACGGAAGAGGTCAACGTCAGCACCATCGAGGACCCGATCGAGATGATCGAGCCCTCCTTCAACCAGACGCAGGTGCAGCCGCAGCTGGACTTCGGCTTCACCGAGGGCCTGCGCGCCCTGATGCGGCAGGACCCGGACATCATCATGGTGGGCGAGGTGCGCGACCTCGCCACCGCCGAGATGGCGGTGCAGTCCGCGCTCACCGGCCACCTGGTGTTCAGCACGCTGCACACCAACGATGCGCCCAGCGCGATCACGCGCCTGATGGAACTGGGCGTGCCCAACTACCTCATCAACGCCACCATGCTGGGCGTGCTCGCGCAGCGGCTGGTGCGCACGCTGTGCCCGCACTGCAAGCAGCCCGACGACACGGTCACCCGCGAGCGGCTCGACGAGTTCGTCAAGCCCTGGCAGATCTCCGGCTCGGTGCGGGCCTACCGGCCGGTAGGATGCGTGGACTGCCGCATGACCGGCTATCGCGGCCGCATGGGCCTGTACGAGCTGCTCACCGTCACCGAGGAATTCAAGGCCGCGGTGAACAAGGAGCCCGACATCGCCGCGCTGCGCCGCCAAGGCGTGGCCGGTGGCATGCGGCCACTGCGCCTGGCGGGCGCGCTGCGCGTGGCCGAGGGCCACACCACCATCGAAGAGGTGCTCAGCGCCACGCCGCCGCTCGAGTAGCACACGGTCTTGACGCAGGGATTACCCTAGCTTTGCGCTAGGTGGAATCCACATCGGGAAGCTTTCATTCCGCCTCCAGAATCCGCAGGTTCGAATTCCGAATCGAGGAGACTGTTCGTGAAAATCAAGAGTCAGAAGGACTTCTTCGCGGGCGTCATGTTCACCGTGGTGGGGGTCGCCTTTGCATGGGGCGCCACCACCTACAACGTGGGCAGCGGCGCGCGCATGGGTCCGGGGTACTTCCCGCTGATGCTCGGCATCGTGATGGCCATCATCGGCCTGGTGATCATGTTCACCGGCCTGTCGGTGGAAACCGCCACCGGCGACCCCATCGGCAAGTGGGCCTGGAAGCAGGTCGTGTTCATCCTGGGTGCCAACCTGGCCTTCGGCGTGTTGCTGGGCGGACTGCCCAGCTTCGGCATCCCGGCCATGGGATTGATCATCGCCATCTATGCACTGGTGATCATCGCCGCGCAGGCGGGCTCGAAGCACGCGCTTCCATCCGTCCTGGCATTGGCCACCGTGCTGGCCATCGGCAGCTACATCGCCTTCATCTGGGCCCTGAAGCTCCAGATCCAGGTCTGGCCCACTTTCATCACCGGCTAAAGGCCAGAAGAACATGGATCTGATTCACAACCTGTCGGTGGGGTTCGGCGTTGCCTTCACCTTCACCAACCTGCTGTACTGCCTGATCGGCTGTATCCTGGGCACGCTGATCGGCGTGCTGCCCGGCATCGGCCCGGTGGCCACCATCGCGATGCTGCTGCCGGCCACCTACGCGCTGCCGCCGGTGTCGGCCCTGATCATGCTGGCCGGCATCTACTACGGCGCGCAATACGGCGGCTCCACCACCGCCATCCTGGTGAACCTGCCGGGCGAGTCGTCCTCGGTGGTGACAGTGATCGACGGGCACCAGATGGCCAAGCGAGGGCGGGCAGGTCCGGCACTCGCGGCCGCCGGCCTGGGCTCGTTCTTCGCCGGCTGCGTGGGCACGCTGATCCTGGCCGGCTTCGCGCCGCCGCTGACCGAGCTGGCCTTCAAGTTCGGCCCCGCCGAATACTTCTCGCTGATGATCCTGGGCCTGATCGGCGCCGTGGTGCTGGCCTCCGGCTCGCTGCTCAAGGCGGTCGCGATGATCGTGCTGGGCCTGCTGCTGGGCCTGGTGGGCACCGACGTGAACTCCGGCGTGGCGCGCTTCTCCTTCGACATCCCTGAACTCACCGACGGCATCGGCTTCGTGGCCATCGCCATGGGCGTGTTCGGCTACGGCGAAATCATCGCCAACCTGGCGCAGCCGGAAGAAGAGCGTGAAGTGTTCACCGCCAAGGTGACGGGCCTGTTCCCCACCAAGGAAGACTTCAAGAACATGGTGCCCGCCGTGCTTCGCGGCACCGCGCTGGGTTCTTCCCTGGGCATCCTGCCCGGCGGCGGTGCCCTCCTGGCGGCCTTCGCGGCCTACACCATCGAGAAGAAGACCAAGCTGAAGCCGGGCGAGATCCCCTTCGGCAAGGGCAACATCCGCGGCGTGGCGGCTCCCGAGTCGGCCAACAACGCCGGCGCGCAGACCTCCTTCATCCCGCTGCTGACGCTGGGCATTCCGCCCAACGCCGTGATGGCGCTGATGGTGGGTGCCATGACCATCCACAACATCCAGCCGGGCCCGCAGGTGATGACCAGCAATCCCGAGCTGTTCTGGGGCCTGATCGCCTCGATGTGGATCGGCAACGCGATGCTGGTGATCCTGAACCTGCCGCTGATCGGCATGTGGATCAAGCTGCTGTCGGTGCCCTACCGCTTCCTGTTCCCCTCGATCGTGCTGTTCTGCGCCATCGGCGTGTACTCGACGAACAACAACACCTTCGACATCTGGATGGTGGGTGCCTTCGGCTTCATCGGCTACCTCTTCTACAAGCTGGGCTGCGAACCCGCGCCGCTGCTGCTGGGCTTCATCCTGGGGCCGATGATGGAAGAGAACCTGCGCCGTGCGCTGCTGCTCTCGCGCGGCGACTGGAGCGTGTTCGTCACGCGTCCGATCTCGATGGGCCTGCTGGCAGCCGCCGTGCTGCTGCTGGTGATCGTGCTGCTGCCCGCGGTGAAATCCAAACGCGAAGAGGCCTTCGTCGAGGAATGACGGGCCAGGCCTTTGCATCATGAAAACGGCGCCTTCGGGCGCCGTTTTTTTTCAGCCCTTGGCCGCGCGCGGCGGCTTCAGGTGCTGGCGAGCGAAGTCGAGGAAGGCCATGGCCGCCGGGCTCAGGGGATGCTTGGCCAGCCGCAGCGCCATCACCGGGTATTCGAGCGAGGGCCGCGTCACGCCGACGGCGCGCAGGTCGGGCGGCATCAGCACCTCGACGTAGCGCGGCAGCAGCGCCACGCCGGCGCCGGCCTGGATGAGGCCGAAGGCGGTGGAGAGCATGGACACGTGGTGCGCCACCTGCGGCACGTTGGCCACGCCCGCCAGCTGGCGGCTCACCGCGCGCCAGATGTTGGCATCGGGGTTCACATGCACGAAGGGCAGGGCCTCGAGCTGGCGCGCCTCGATCGCGGCGCGCCCGGCCAGCGGATGGTCGTGGCGGACGAAGAGGGCCATGCGCTCGGTGAACAGCGGTTCGGTGGCCAGCTCGGAATGCGCGGTACCGATGTCCGAGCCGAAGCCCAGGTCGGCCTCCTGAGAGACCACGCGGGAGATCATCTGCTCGGCCGTGCTGTCCAGCAGCGTGGTGGCCAGCTTGGGATGCCTGGCCGCGAAGCGGCCCAGCAGCGGCGGCATCAGCGCCCCCGCGGTCAGGTGGCCCACGGCCAGCACGATGCGGCCCTCGCGCAACTGTGCCTGCGAGCGGCAGGCGTTGACGGACTCGTCCACCATGCGCAGGGCCCGGATGGCGGTGTCCACCATCATCTGGCCGGCCTCGGTCATCTGCAGGCGGCGGCCGCGCACCACCAGGGGCTGGCCAAGCTCCTCTTCCATGCGCTTGATCAGGTGGCTGATGGCCGGCTGGGTGAGCTGCAGGCTGTCGGCGGCCAGGGTGAAGCTGCCGGACTCGGCCACGGCCGCCAACGCACGCAACTGCTGCAGCGAGATTTCCTCGGCTCGGGCCATAAATTCAATTCATAGTTGAATAACCGCGATTATCTGGCTTGATGCGCCAGCGCTGCTTAGCATCGAAGGTTTGCATCTTGAAGAAACCCCCACCATGCAACGCCACCAGTTCCTCAAGGGCCTCGCCGCCGCGCTGTGCCTTGCCGCGTCGGGCGCCAGCTTCGCGCAGGCCTACCCGAACAAGCCGATCCGGCTGATCGTGCCCTTCCCGGCGGGTGGCGCCACCGACCTGTTCGCGCGAACGCTGACCCAGAAGATGGGCGAGAAGTTGGGCGCGACCCTGGTGGTGGACAACAAGCCCGGCGCCGGCGGCGCCATCGGCTCGGACCTGGCTGCCAAGTCCGTGCCGGACGGCTACACGCTGCTGCTGGCCACCACGAGCACGCATGCCATCGGCCCGGCCATCAGCAAGCTGCCCTACGACACGGCGCGCGACTTCACGCCGATCGCCCACGTGGGCGACGCGCCCAGCATCATGCTGGTGCCCACCAGCGCCCCGGTGAAGACGGTGCGCGAGTGGATCGACTACGCGAAGAAGAACCCCGGCAAGCTCAACTACGCGTCCAGCGGCAACGGCACCATCGTCCAGCTGACGGCCGAGCTGTTCAAGTCGCAGGCCGGCGTGTTCGTGACCCACATCCCGTACAAGGGCACGGCGCTGGCCATGCCCGACCTGATGAGCGGCAAGGTCGACGTGCTGTTCGACTCGCTGCCCACCGGCATGCCCTTCGTGCGCGATGGCCGCCTGCGCGCGCTGGGCGTCACCTCGCTCAAGCGCAGCCCGCTGGCCCCCGACTTGCCGGCCGTGGCGGAGACGCTGCCCGGCTTCGAATCCAACACCTGGTTCGGCCTGTACGGTCCCAAGGGCCTGCCGGCGGACATCGTGGCCCGCGTGAACAAGGCCGCCAACGAGGCGCTCGCCGACCCGGCGCTGCGCGAGAAGCTCTCCAGCCTGGGCATCGAGCCCACCCAGAGCACGCCCGAACAGCTGGCCAAGCTGGCCGCGCAGGACACCACCAAGTGGAAGCAGATCATCGTGGACCGCAAGATCACGAACGACTGAGCCAGAGACATGAACTTCAATTTCGACAATCCCTACCTCAGCACGCGCCTGCCGGTCTTCGCCCGCAACGTCGTCTCGACCTCGCATCCGCTGGCGGCCCAGGCCGGCCTGCGCATCCTCCAGCAAGGCGGCAACGCCGTGGACGCGGCCGTGGCCACCGCTGCCGTCATGACCCTGGTCGAGCCGGTCAGCAACGGCTTGGGCAGCGATGCCTTCTGCATCCTGTGGGACGGCAAGAAGCTGCACGGCCTCAATGCATCGGGCTGCGCGCCGCAGGCCTGGACGCCCGGGTACTTCCAGAAGAAGTACGGCGCCGACGCGTCCGCGCCGCCGCAGCGCGGCATCGACTCGGTCACGGTGCCGGGCGCCGTGGGTGCCTGGACGGCCCTGTCGGAGAAGTTCGGCAAGCTGCCCTTCGCCGACCTGATGGCGCCGGCCATCGAGATCGCCGAGCGCGGCTACCTGATGCCGCCGGTGGTGCAGCAGAAGTGGGACGCCGCCACGCCGCTGCTGCAGTCGCAGCCGGGCTTCGCGCAGGCCTTCCTGCCCTGGGGCCGCGCGCCGAACGTCGGCGAGCTGTTCAAGTTCCCCTCGGCCGCGCGGGCGCTCAAGTCCATTGCGCTGAGCAAGGGCGAGTCCTTCTACCGCGGCGAGATCGCCCAGGCCATCGAGAAGTTCGCGGCCGAGCACGGCGGCGCGCTCAAGGCCAGCGACATGGCGGCCTGGAAGCCCGAGTGGGTCGAGCCCATCGCGAAGAACTACCGCGGCCACACCCTGCACGAGATCCCGCCCAACGGCCAGGGCATCGCGGCGCTGATCGCGCTGGGCATCCTGGAGAACTTCGACATCGGCTCGCTGCCGGTGGATTCGGTGGCCTCGCAGCACCTGCAGATCGAGGCGATGAAGCTCGCCTTCGCCGACTGCTACCGCTACGTGTCGGAGCCATCGTCGATGGAGGTGACCCCCGCGCAAATGCTCGATGACGCCTACCTGGCTTCGCGTGCCAAACTCATCGACGTGAAGAAGGCGCAGGATTTCAAGGCGGGCAACCCGGTCAAGGGCGGCACCATCTACCTCACCGCTGCCGACGAGAGCGGCATGATGGTCAGCTTCATCCAGAGCAACTTCATGGGCTTCGGCTCGGGCTGCGTGGAGCCGGACTTCGGCATCAGTCTGCAGAACCGCGGCCACGGCTTCAGCCTGCGCGAGGGCAGCCCCAACCAGGTGGCCCCGGGCAAGCGTCCCTTCCACACCATCATCCCCGCCTTCCTCACCAAGGACGGCCAGCCGGTCATGAGCTTCGGCGTGATGGGCGGCAACATGCAGCCCCAGGGCCACATGCAGACGCTGGTGCGCATGCTCGACTACAGGCAGGCGCCGCAGGCCGCATGCGACGCGCCGCGCTGGCGCTTCAACGCCGGCCTGGAAATCAACGTCGAGGCCGCGATGAATGCCGACACCGTCGCCGGCCTGAAGGCGCTGGGCCACCAGGTCGAGGTCATCAACGACTCCTACCAGGACTTCGGCGCCGGCCAGTTCATCTGGCGCGCCGGCGACCCGGCGGTGGAAGGCTACGTGGCCGCGAGCGATCCGCGCCGTGACGGCCTCGCCGCCGGCTACTGACCCCCTTCCTCCCGAATGCAGGAACAAGCCACCCGAGCCCCCGCTGCCACGGCCACGCCGTCCTCCACGCACGAGGCAAAGCCGAACAACAAGCTGGGCGCCGGGCTGGCGCTGGCCACGCTGGGCGCCATCGCCTTCAGCGGCAAGGCCATCATCGTCAAGCTGGCCTATCGCTACGGCGTGGACGCGGTCACGCTGATCATGCTGCGCATGCTCTTCGCGCTGCCGCTGTTCGCGGTGATGGCGTGGTGGGCCGGGCGGGGCAAGCCGCCGCTCACGCGGCGCGACTGGCTGGGCGTGCTGGGACTGGGCTTCTCGGGCTACTACCTGGCGAGCTTCCTGGACTTCGCGGGCCTGGCCTATGTCACGGCGAGCCTGGAGCGGCTCATCCTGTATCTCAACCCCACGCTGGTGCTGCTGGCCGGCTGGATCCTCTACAAGCGCCGCATCACCCGCATGCAATTGCTGGGCATGGGCATCAGCTACGGCGGCGTGCTGCTGGTCTTCGGGCACGAAGTGGCGCTGGGCACGGGCGGGGCACAGGCCTGGGGCACCCTGCTGATCTTCCTGAGCGCGGTGAGCTATGCGCTCTACCTGGTCTACAGCGGAGAGTTCGTGCAGCGGCTGGGCTCGATGCGCCTCGTGGGCCTGGCCACGAGCGTGGCCTGCCTCCTGTGCATCGGGCAGTACCTGCTGCTGCGCCCGATGGGCGCCGTGCTGGACGTGGCGCCGCAGGTCGTCTGGCTCTCGGTGCTCAATGCCACGGTGTGCACCGCGCTGCCGGTGCTGGCGGTGATGATGGCCATCGAGCGCGTCGGCGCCGCCATGGCGGCGCAGACCGGCATGGTCGGCCCCATGTCCACCATCCTCATGGGTGTGGTCATCCTGGGCGAGCCGTTCACGGTGTGGATCGCAGCGGGTACGCTCCTGGTCATTGCGGGCATCTTCGTGTTCACGCGCAGCGCCCGCTGACGCGTCGTATCCAACTAGGAGCATTCATGGATCTGGGAATTTCGGGCCGCACGGCCCTCGTGTGCGGCGCCAGCAAGGGGCTGGGTTTCGGCTGCGCGCTGGCGCTGGTGAAGGAGGGCGTCAACGTGGTGATCGTGGCGCGCGGCGAGGAGGCGCTCACGGCGGCCGCCGCCAAGCTCGCGGCCAGCGCGACCGGCGGTGCCTTCGTCAAGCCGGTGGCCGCCGACATCACCACCGAGGCCGGCCGCCAGGCGGTGTTCGCGGTGCAGCGCGACTTCGACATCGTGGTCACCAACGCCGGCGGCCCGCCCCCCGGCGATTTCCGCGACTGGGACCGCGAGGCCTGGATCAAGGCGGTCGATGCCAACATGCTCACGCCCATCGAGTTGATCAAGGCCACGGTGGACGGCATGGCGCGGCGCGGCTACGGGCGTATCGTCAACATCACCTCCAGCTCGGTGAAGTCGCCCATCGACATCCTGGGCCTGTCCAACGGCGCGCGCAGCGGCCTCACCGGCTTCGTCGCCGGCGTGGCGCGAAATCCCTCCGTGGCGGCCAAGGGCGTGACCATCAACAACCTGCTGCCCGGCGCCTTCGACACCGACCGCCTGCGCTCGACCATGGAAGGCGGCGCCAAGAAGACCGGCCAGCCGGTCGAGGCGGTGGCGGATGCCCGCCGCAAGACCATTCCCGCGCAGCGCTTCGGCACGGCGGAAGAGTTCGGCTCCATCTGCGCCTTCCTGTGCAGCACGCATGCCGGCTACATGACGGGGCAGAACGTGCTCGCGGACGGCGGGGCGTATCCTGGAACGTACTGAGAGCGCGAGGCGCGCATGAAAAAAGGGCCGGAATCACCGGCCCTTTTTCGTTTGTCTTCTTGACGATCAGGGCGGGCAGCCCTTTCCAGCCATCACGAGCCCGGTGCGCGTGTTGACGGTGGTGGTGCTGTCGTCGGCACCACCGGTGTTGATGGTGAACTTGCAGCCGTAGTTGGTGTCGGCGACCGTGGCCGGCGTGAGCACGTCGTCACCGGCGGGCTTCACGCCGTCGCGCTCCCACTTGATCATGTCGTCGAAGGCCGCGACCTGCTCGGCGACCGTGAAGTCGCAGTGGGTCACGCCGCGGATGGCGCGCTGCACCAGCCACCCGCTGTTGCCCTTGGCGGCCGTGCGCTGCGCATAGATCTGCTCCATGCTGAAGGGAACGTACAGGTCGCCCAGGGTGTGGATCGACACCACCGGGATCTTGAATTCACCGTTCGCCTTGGGGATCCAGCGCAGGCCGTCACGGCGCAGGCGGTTGGCGTCGGCCACCGGCGTCAGCTTGAGCGCGGCCGCGTTGAGCGAGGCGGACGCCGCGGCATCTCCATCGATCCTGTAGGTGAAGCGCGTGGTGTCCAGGCTGCTCTTGTTGAGGATGCCGTTGATGGTGCCGTCGCCACCGAACACGCCCAGCACCGCGTTGAAGGACTGGCCCTGCGCGAAGCCGACGTCGAAGAGCGGCCGCGGCCCGCCGGTCAGGTTCTGGATCACCGACATGTAGGCCAGGCCGTTGGGCGCCTTGGGCGTGAGCTGCCCCTGCGCGCCGATGGTGAGCAGGTTGCCCAGCACCTGGCCGCTGATGTCGGCCCAGCCGGTGAAAGGATGCTGCGGAACGCCGGCCAGGGCCTGCGCCGTCACCTGCGCGCCGGCGAAGTAGTCGAACAGCTCGCTGTCGCCCACCACGCCGCACATGGGCACTGCGCCCGCGTACTTCACCTTGTGGTTGGCGGTGGCGTAGGCCTCGTCCTCGATCGCTGCAGCGGTGACATGACCGCCCATGGAGTGGCCCGTGATATAGATCCTCGTCGGCGCGGCCAGCGGGCGGCCGTTGGCAAACGCGATCTTGTTGAACTCCAGCGCCAGGGCGTTGGTGTCCTCGACGCCGACGCGCACGTCATAGTAGTTCTTCGAATAGCTGGAGGCGGCCCAGGCGTAGCCGTTCTGGATCAGGTAGCGCCGGATGCTGGGATTGCTCACGCCGAGCACGTTGCCCGTGCCGGCATAGCCGTGGGCGTACATCACCAGCTTGCCATTCCAGTTGGCGGGGACTTCGACGCGGTAGGCCGCGCCGCCCAGCACACCTGCCCAGCGGCTGGTGGTGCCGTTGTCGACCGTGTCGCCGGCGGCTGCCGCGAGGGCGGCGAAGGTCGTGGCCGTGGGGTCGGCCGGCGCGAAGGACGTGCGGCTGTCCTGCGCCCGCGTCTCTTCCGGCGCCGGCGCCGGCGCAGGCGCAGGCGCCGGGGCGGGAGGGGGCGAGTCGCTTCCGCCACCGCAGGCGGACAAGGAGAGAAGGGCTGCGACCATCCAGGTCTGGCGAGTCTTGAGCATCAGTGGTTGTCTCCGGGCGTTGTCGTGTGTATCGAAGAACCGGCGTTGCCATGCCATCTCCAGGCCGGGCGTCGCCGTGCCGTTGGGGCGCGCAGAGCGTAGGGGCCGGTGGTTCAGGGTCAGGGCTGGGCTTTCCCGCACTTCGTATCACCTATGTGACACTGCCCTGGGCGCCGGCCCGCCTGCGCGGCCGGGCCCTTCGTGGCACCATCCGCCGGTTGCAAGCCAAGGAACCCCGAGGAATCCGAAGATGAAAAGCAAAGCCATCCGCATCGACCGCCACGGCGGACCCGAAGAACTGAAGCTGGTCGAGGTCGAGGTGGGCGAGCCCGGCCCGGGCGAGATCCGCATCCGCCACCACGCGGTGGGCCTGAACTTCATCGACACCTACCAGCGCAGCGGCCTCTATCCCTTCGCCATGCCGCTGCAGCTGGGCATGGAGGCGGCCGGCGTGGTCGAGGCGGTGGGCGAGGGCGTGACGCACCTGAAGGCCGGCGACCGCGCCGCCTATGCCAGCCAGCCGCCCGGCGCCTACAGCGAGCTGCGCGTGATGCCCGCCAGGAACGTGTGCAAGCTGCCCGACGCCATCTCCTTCGAGACCGGCGCGGCCATGATGCTCAAGGGCCTCACCACCCAGTACCTGCTGAAGAAGACGCTGCCGGCCGAAGGCCTGCAGGCTGGCGACCATATCCTGTTCCATGCGGCCGCCGGTGGCGTGGGCCTGATCGCCTGCCAATGGGCCAAGGCGCTGGGCCTGAAGCTCATCGGCACCGCCGGCACCGACGCCAAGTGCCAGCTCGCCCTCTCGCACGGCGCCGAGCACTGCATCAACTACAGCACCGAGAACTTCACCCAGCGAGTCAAGGAGATCACCGGCGGCAAAGGCGTGAAGGTGGCCTACGACTCGGTGGGCAAGGACACCTGGGAAGGCTCGCTGGACTGCCTGCGACCCTTCGGCCTGCTGGCCGTGTTCGGCAACGGCTCGGGACCGGTGCCGCCGGTCAACATGGGCCTGCTGGCATCCAAGGGCTCGCTCTACATGACGCGGCCCACGCTGTTCACCCACATGGCCACGCGCGAGAGCACGCAGGCGATGGCCGACGACCTGTTCGCTGTGGTGGAGAGCGGCGCGGTGAAGATCCCGATCGAGCAGCGCTACGCCCTGGCCGACGTGCAACAGGCGCACCGCGACCTGGAAGCGCGCAAGACCACGGGCTGCACCATCCTCACGCTGCAATGACGCGGCCCTGGGCGGCCGAGGGCGCCGCGTGAAGAACGCCACCCTGCGCCAGCTCAAGGTGTTCGAGGCGGTGGCGCGCCACCTGAGCTTCTCGCGCGCCGCCGAGGAGCTGCACCTGACGCAGCCGGCCGTCTCCACGCAGGTTGCCAAGCTCGAGGAACACGCGGGCAACGCGCTGTTCGAGCAGTTCGGCAAGAAGGTCTACCTCACTGCCGCGGGCACCGAGCTGCTGGCCATCAGCCGGGCCATCATCGCCCAGTTCGAGGCAGCGGAGGCGGCGATGACGCAGTTCCGCGGCGTCACCGGCGGGCGGCTCAACGTCGGGGTCATCAGCGCCGGCGACTACTTCCTTCCGCGCCTGCTGGTGGAGTTCGCCGGGCGCAACAAGGGCGTGTCGCTCAACTTCACGGTGCACAACCGCGCCGAACTGCTGGCCTGCATCAGCGAGAACCAGACCGACCTCGCGATCATGGTGCGCCCGCCCACCGACATGGACACCGTGGCACAGCCCTTCGCGCCGCATCCCTACGTGATCGTCGCGCCGCCGCAGCATCCGCTGGCCGGCAAGCGCCGCATCCCGATGGCGCGCATCGTCAAGGAGTCCTTCGTCTCGCGCGAGAAGGGCTCGGATACCCACCATGCAATGGAGGAGGCCTTCGGCGAGCACCTGCCGCTGCTGCGCACGGCGATGGAGATCCGCAGCACCGAGACCATCAAGCAGGCGGTGATCGCCGGCATGGGCCTGGGCTTTCTCTCGGCCCACACGCTGAGCCTGGAGCTGCAGACCGGCTCGCTCGCGGTGCTCGACGTGCAGGGCTTCCCGCTCATGCGCAACTGGTACGTGGTGCACCGCCGCACCAAGCGGCTGCCGCCGGTGGCGCTGGCCTTCAAGGACTTCCTGCTGGCCGACGGCGAGGATCTGATCGAGAAGATCGTGCCGCTCGGTCCGGTGCACTAGCAGCCATTCCGGCGCGGAATAGACGTTATGCGCCGCGCGCGTCTAGCGCGGCGCGCGGCGCATCGCGACCATGGACTCCAATCGCAAAAGGAGTCGTCCATGGCAAAGATGAGGGCCGCGCTCGCGGCCGTGCTGGTGATGGAGAAGGAGGGCATCTCGCAGGCCTTCGGCGTGCCCGGGGCCGCCATCAATCCGCTGTACGCGGCGCTGCGCGAGCGCCAGTCCATCGCCCACATCCTGGGGCGCCACGTGGAGGGCGCCTCGCACATGGCCGAGGGCTACACGCGCGCCAAGGCGGGCAACATCGGCGTGTGCATCGGCACCTCGGGCCCGGCGGGCACGGACATGATCACCGGCCTCTACTCGGCCTGGGCCGACTCCATTCCCATCCTGTGCATCACCGGCCAGGCGCCGCGTGCGCGCCTGTACAAGGAAGACTTCCAGGCGGTGGACATCGAGTCCATTGCCAAGCCGGTCACCAAGTGGGCCGTGACGGTGCGCGAGCCTGCGCTGGTGCCGCGCGTGTTCCAGCAGGCCTTCCACCTGATGCGCTCGGGCCGCCCGGGCCCGGTGCTGATCGACCTGCCCTTCGACGTGCAGATGGCGGAGATCGAGTTCGACATCGACACCTACGAACCGCTGCCCAGCTACAAGCCCGCGGCCACCCGCGCCCAGATCGACAAGGCGCTGGACATGCTGGCCGCGGCCGACAAGCCCCTGATCGTGGCGGGCGGCGGCATCATCAACGCGGATGCGGCGGACCTGCTGGTCGAGTTCGCGGAGCTCACCGGCGTGCCGGTGATCCCCACGCTGATGGGCTGGGGCACCATCCCCGACGACCATCCGCTGATGGCCGGCATGTGCGGCCTGCAGACCAGCCACCGCTACGGCAACGCCACCATGCTCGCCAGCGACTTCGTGCTGGGCATCGGCAACCGCTGGGCCAACCGGCACACCGGCTCGGTCGAGGTCTACACGAAGGGCCGCAAGTTCGTGCACGTGGACATCGAGCCCACGCAGATCGGGCGCGTGTTCAATCCGGACCTGGGCATCGTGAGTGACGCGAAGGCGGCGCTGGAGCTGTTCGTGGAGGCGGCGCGCGAGCGCACGGCCAACAAGGCTTGGCGCGACTACTCGGGCTGGGCGGCGCGCTGTGCCGAGCGCAAGCGCCTGATGCTGCGCAAGAGCCACTTCACCGAGACGCCCATCAAGCCGATGCGCGTGTACGAGGAAATGAACAAGGCCTTCCCGCGCGACACGGTGTACGTGAGCACCATCGGCCTGTCGCAGATCGCGGGCGCGCAGTTCCTCAACGTCTTCGGTCCGCGCCAGTGGATCAACTGCGGCCAGGCCGGGCCGCTGGGCTGGACCGTGCCGGCGGCGCTGGGCGTGGTGGCGGCCGACCCGACGCGCACGGTCGTGGGCCTGTCGGGCGACTACGACTTCCAGTTCCTGATCGAGGAACTGGCGGTGGGCGCGCAGTTCCGGCTGCCCTATGTGCAGGTGCTGGTGAACAACAGCTACCTGGGCCTCATCCGGCAGGCGCAGCGCAACTTCGACATGGACTACTGCGTGCAGTTGGCCTTCGACAACGAGAACGTCGAGGACCCGGCGCTGCGCCACTACGGCGTGGACCACCAGACGGTGGTGCGCGGCCTGGGCTGCAGGGCGCTGCGCGTGACCGACCCGGAGAAGATCCAGGAGGCGCTCGTCGAGGCCCGCGCGCTGGCCATCAAGCACAGCGTGCCGGTGGTGGTGGAAGTGATCCTGGAGAAGGTGACCAACATTGCCATGGGCACCGAGATCGACCAGATCAACGAGTTCGAGCCCGTCGACTGCCGGCATCCCGATGGCCGCGCGGGGCTGGAACTGGCAGGCCTCCTGGCCTGATCCGCCACGAAAAGTTTCTGACTGAAGGCAAGCTCTTCGGCCTCCGCAAGGAGGCCGCTTTTTTTTGTTCTATAATCGATGTTTTCGCGGGAATAGCTCAGTTGGTAGAGCGCAACCTTGCCAAGGTTGAGGTCGCGAGTTCGAGTCTCGTTTCCCGCTCCAAAATTCTTCTTTCATTGCAAGTAAGAAGCAAAAAAGCCACCCTCGGGTGGCTTTTTTGTTTTCCGGCCTTGCTTGGCTTCAGGAGGCCGGCTGCATCCGCACGCCGCCCCCAGTCTCCTCCATGCCGCGCGCCAGCAGCTTGACCAGAGCGTAGACCGTGTCGATGTGCGGCGTCGGCGTCTCGGTGAGGCGTGCCAGTTCCGCGACCGAGCCCACCAGCGCGTCGATCTCCGGCGCGCGGCCTGCCTCCACGTCCTGCAGCATCGAGGTCTTGTGCTTGCCCACCTTCTCGGCGCCGGCGATGCGCTTTTCCAGCGGCACGCGGAAGGTGATGTTCAGCCGCGTGGCCACGGCCTGCGCCTCGCGCATCATGTTGGCGGCCAGTTCGCGCGAGAGCGGGTACTGGCAGATGTCCACCAGCGTCGCATGCGAAAGCGCGCTGATCGGGTTGAAGCTCAGGTTGCCCCACAGCTTGAGCCAGATCTCCGAGCGGATGTCCTCCAGCACCGGCGACTTGAAGCCGGCGCGGGTGAAGGCCTCGCTCACGCGCTGAGCGCGCTCGCTGGTGGCGCTGCCGTCGATCTCGCCCAGCGGGAAGCGGTCGCCCTCGATGTGATGCACCACGCCCGGCTCCACCAGCTCGGAGGCCGGGTAGACCACGCAGCCCAGGATGCGCCGCGCATCGATGCCGCGCGAGACCGCGCCTTCGGGGTCCACGCTTCGCACCGGCGTGCCTTCGAGCGCGCCGCCGTGGCGGTGGAAATACCAGAAGGGAATGCCGTTCTGCATCGGCAGCACGACGGTGTCCGGGCCCATCAGGTGATGAAGCTCGGGCAGCACCGCCTCGACCTGGTGCGCCTTCATCGCCAGGATCACGAGGTCCTGCACGCCGGCCTCGGCGTAGCGGTCGGTGGCCTTGAGCCGCGCGACCTCCTCGCGGCCGTCGGCGGCCACGAGCATGAAGCCGTTCTCGCGAATGGCCGACAGGTTCTTTCCCCGCACCAGGAAGGTGACGTCCTCTCCTGCCAGGGCGAGCCTGGCGCCCACCAGGCCACCGATGGCACCGGCGCCGATCACTGCGATTTTCATGTCGTTTTCCAGGAAGTTTTGAAACTCAGATCGGTGGCGCCGCGCTGCTGCCGTAGGGGTTGGAGAGACGGCCGATGCCGTCGATCTCCACCTCCACGCGGCTGCCGGCCTTCATCGAGCCCACGCCGATGGAGGTGCCGCACAGGATCACATCGCCGGGAAAGAGCGTCATGTCCATCGAGATGAGGCTCACCAGCTGTGCCACCGAGAAACGCATGTCGCTCACCGGGTAGTGCTGGCGGATCTGGCCGTCCAGCAGCGTGGTGACGGTGAGCGTGGCCGGATCGAGGCCGGTGGCGACCACCGGGCCCATCGGGCAGAAAGTGTCGAAGCCCTTGGCCCGCACCCATTGGGCGAAGGAGGTGTCGCGATTGAGGATGTCGGCCACCGTCACGTCGTTGGCGCAGGTGTAGCCGAACACATGGTCCAGGGCATCCGCCTCGCTCACCGCGGTGGCGGTCTTGCCGATGACGATGCCCAGCTCGCCCTCGAACACCACCTTGCCGCCGCTCACGGGCGGGCGGATGGTCTGCTTGGTCGCGAGGTAGGAGTTGGGTGTCTTCACCAGGTACAGCGGCTCGGCCGGCACCGCCAGCTGCAGCTTCTCGCCCAGTGCCTTGAAGTTGTTCCACAGCGCGATCACCTTGCTCGGCAGGGTGGGCGTGAGCAGCTCGATCTCGGCCACCGTCAGGATGGCGCCGGTGGGGCTGCAGGCGCCGAACATGTCGCCCTGCCATTCATGCACCGTGTTGCCATGCAGGACGCCGAAGCCGGTCTTGCCCCCGTGGCGAAAACGCAGCCAGCGGCGCTGCGGCGCCTGCGTGGCCTGCACACGGGCCGGCATCGCGCCGGGGCTGGTGATGGTGTCGATGCTCACTGTGTGGTTCCTTCTTGCACGGGGCGTTGTCAGTGGCTAGATGCCGAGCTCGCGGCCCAGCGTCTCGGCCCAGTTGAAATGCGCGGCGCCTGCGATGCCGGCCTGCGAGAGGCGGCGGCGGTGCTCGGCAGCCTTGTCCTGGATGACGCCGCACAGGAACTCGGCGTCGTAGGCGCGCAGCAGGTGCGGCTGCTGCGACTCGAGGTAGTGACGGATGCGGGCCGGCGCATCGGCGCGCTGGCGCAGCAGCTCCACGTAGGTGACGCAGTCCCAGTACCAGCGCAGGCCCAGTTCGTTGAAGGCAGCGTTGAAGGCATTGCGGTCCAGTTCCTCGTCGAGGTAATGGGCGGGCAGATCGTTGACCATGGCGTCGATTCCTTGTGCTTGCGTGCCGTGAGTTGATGACGTTGAAGAGAAAGCATGGAAAGCGGTGGCACGAAGGGAATCTTGGCGGTGTCGATCAATAAATAACAGTCAAAGTATCTAATTCAAATCATCAACGATCGTTGATGCATCGAAGTGTGCATCGGACCGAGCTGCCGAGGCAGCCGATCCGTGCATGGCCCGGGTCAGTCGAGGGTCAGATCACCCTCTGCTCTCGCAGCTGCGCCACTTCCTCGGGGCTGTAGCCCAGTTGGCCCAGCACCTCGACGGTGTGCTCGCCCAGCAGCGGCGAGCGTGTCACCTCGGTCGGGCTGTCGCTGAGCTTGATGGGGTTGCCCACCGTCAGGTACTTGCCGCGCGCGGGGTGGTCCACCTCCACCAGCGTGCCGCTGGCGCGCAGCGACTCGTCCTCCGCGATCTCCTTCATCGACAGGATCGGCCCGCAGGGGATGTCCAGCTCGTTGAGGATGTCCATGGCCTCGAACTTGGTCTTGGTCATGGTCCACTGCTCGATGCGCTTGAAGATGGGCTTCAGGTGCAGCAGGCGGGCCTGCGGCGTGGCGTAGGCCTCGTCGTCGATCCAGCCTTCCTCGCCGATCACGCGGCAGATGGCCGGCCACACCGCGGCCTGCGTGATGAAGTAGATGTAGGCGTTGGGGTCGGTCTCCCAGCCCTTGCACTTGAGGATCGAGCCCGGCTGGCCGCCGCCCGAGGCGTTGCCCGCGCGCGGCACCGCATCGCCGAACTTGCCGTCCGGGTACTGCGGGTACTCGTGCATGGTGTGGGTGCGCTCAAGCCGCTGCTGGTCGCGCAGCTTCACGCGGCACAGGTTGAGCACCGCGTCCTGCATGGGCGCGAGCACCTTCTGGCCGCGGTTGGTCATGGTGCGCTGGTAGAGCGCCGCCACGATGCCCAGCGCCAGGTGCAGCCCGGTGCCGCTGTCGCCGATCTGCGCGCCGGTCACCATCGGGGTGCCGTCTTCCAGGCCGGTGGTGGAGGCCGCGCCGCCGGCGCACTGCGCCACGTTCTCGTAGACCTTGCAGTCCTCGTACTTGCCGGGGCCGAAGCCCTTGACCGAGGCCACGATCATGCGCGGGTTGAGCTCGTGGATGTGCTCCCACGTGATGCCCATGCGGTCCAGCGCGCCCGGCGCGAAGTTCTCCACCAGCACGTCGCAGGTCTTGATCAGGCGGTCCAGCACCTTGCGGCCTTCGGGCTTCTTGGTGTCCAGCGTGATCGAGCGCTTGTTGTGGTTGAGCATGGTGAAGTAGAGGCTGTCCACGCCCGGGATGTCGCGCAGCTGCCCTCGCGTGGCATCGCCTTCGCCGGCGCGCTCCACCTTGATCACGTCGGCGCCGAACCAGGCCAGCAGCTGGGTGCAGGTCGGTCCGGACTGGACGTGCGTGAAATCGAGGATGCGAACCCCCTCCAAAGCCTTGGTCATCGAGAACTCCTAAGTTTGCGAATTCGATTGGCCTTGTTGCTCGAGCTGTGCCACGCGCGCCTTCAAAGCGCGCTCCTGGGCAAATCGCTCGGTCTCGTCGCGCACGATCGCGACGATGGCGCTGACCTGGCCGTCGCTGCCACGCAGCAGCGACACGGTGAATGCGATGGAGAGGGTGCGGCCTTCCTTGTGCAGCGCCGGCACCTTCAGCAAGGTGGTGCCGTAGCGCGTGATGCCGGTCTCCATCGTCTTGACGTAGCCGTCCCAGTGGCGCTGGCGCTGCCGCTCGGGAATGATGAGGTCGAGCGAGCGGCCCATGGCCTCCTCGCGCGAGAAGCCGAAGATGCGCTCGCAGGCGGCATTCCACAAAATGATGTCGCCGCGCGCATCGCACACGACGATGGCGTCGGCGGCGCCTTCGATCAGCTGGCCCAGGTCGATCGCCGGGGCGTTCTTCTTGTCGTTGTTGTTCTCCGTGGCTTGGCTCATGTCTGTCTCCGTGGGGGCAAAAAAATGGCCGGCGCGCGAAAGACAGCGGTCTTCACGCCACCGGCCACATTTGACCGCATTCCTTCTCCGGGATAACCCGCGCGGCCGGCCATGCCGGGCCGCCGGTCGGCCCGGCGGCGAAGGTCAGACGACCTTGTTCTCGTGCATCTTGGCGATCTGGTCCTTGCTGTAGCCCAGCTCGGCCAGCACGTCGTCGGTGTGCTCGCCCAGCAGCGGCGAGGCGGTCACCTCGGGCTTGAGGTCCGAGAACTTGATCGGGCTGCCGATGGTCCAGTAGCTGCCGCGTTCCTTGTGCTGCACTTCCACGATCGAGCCGCTCTTCTTCAGCGACTCGTCGCGCAGCAGTTCGGCCATCGACAGCACCGGGGCGCAGGGGATGTCGAACTTGCGGAAGATGTCCACCGCCTCGAACTTGGTCTTGTCCTTGATGAAGTCCTCGATGGTGGCGAAGATCTGGTCGATGTGCGGCTGGCGTGCCTTGGCCGTCGTGTAGTCCGGGTCGGTCTTCCACTCGGGCTTGCCCAGCGCGTCGCAGATCGGCTCCCAGGCGTGGCCCTGCACCGTGAAGTAGATGTACGCGTTCGGGTCGGTCTCCCAGCCCTTGCACTTCAGGATCCAGCCCGGCTGGCCGCCGCCGCCGGCGTTGCCGCCGCGCGGCGTGACCTTGCTCTCGAAGGCTTCCATCTCGTGCGGATACTGGGGGTACTCCTCCAGGTAGCCCACGCGCTCCAGGCGTTGCTGGTCGCGCATCTTCACGCGGCACAGGTTCAGCACGGCGTCCTGCATCGAGCAGGCCACCTTCTGGCCCTTGCCGGTCTTCTCGCGGCCGATGATGGCCGTCAGGATGCCGATGGCCAGGTGCATGCCGGTGTTGGAGTCGCCCAGCGCCGCGGCGCTGATGGTGGGCTGCGAGTTCTCGCCCTTCCACCAGCCGGTGGTCGAGGCGGCGCCGCCGGCGCACTGCGCCACGTTCTCGTACACCTTCAGGTCTTCGTAGTGGTGGCCTTCGCTGAAGCCCTTGACCGAGGCGTGGATCAGCTTGGGGTTGAGCTGCTGGATGCGTTCCCAGCTGAAGCCCATGCGGTCCAGCGCGCCGGGGCCGAAGTTCTCCACCAGCACGTCGGATTCCTTCACCAGCTTCTCCAGCACGGCCTTGCCTTCGGCCGTCTTGGTGTCCAGCGTGATCGAGCGCTTGTTGCTGTTGAGCATGGTGAAGTACAGCGCGTCCACGTTGGGGATGTCGCGCAGCTGGCTGCGCGTGACGTCGCCGGCGCCGGGGCGCTCCACCTTGATCACGTCGGCGCCGAACCAGGCCAGCATCTGGGTGCACGCCGGACCGGCCTGAACGTGCGTGAAGTCGATGATCTTGATGCCTTCGAGAGGTTTGGTCATGTTCAATATCTCCTGGAGTTGCCGGGTTACTTCTTCTTGGCCGTGGCCGGGTTGAGACTGGTGATGCGACCGCTTTCGGTGCCGGCGGTCTCGTCGATGACTGCGTTGATGAGCGTGGGGCGGCCCGAGGCCACGGCTTCGGCCAGCGCCTTTTGCAGTTCATCGGCGGTGGTGGCGTTCACGCCGTGGCCACCGAAGGCTTCCATCAGCTTGTCGTAGCGCGCGTTCTTCACGAACACCGTCGGGGCCACGTCGGGCGTGCCGCTGGGGTTCACGTCGGTGCCGCGGTACACGCCGTTGTTGTTGAACACGATCACGCACACCGGCAGGTTGTAGCGGCAGATGGTCTCCACCTCCATGCCGGAGAAGCCGAAGGCGCTGTCGCCCTCGATGGCGATCACCGGCTTGCCCGTGACCACCGCGGCGGCCACCGAGAAGCCCATGCCGATGCCCATGATCCCCCAGGTGCCCACGTCCAGGCGCTTGCGCGGCTCGTACATGTCGACGATGGAGCGGGCGAAGTCCAGCGTGTTGGCGCCTTCGTTCACGATGATGGCGTCGGGGCGTGCCTTGACCTGGTCGCGGATCACCGACAGTGCGCTGTGGAAGTTCATCGGCGAGGGACGCGCAGCCAGCTGCTGCGCCATCTTGGCCAGGTTCTTTTCCTTGCGCTCGGCGATCGCGCCGGTCCACTCGGCCGGCGGCTTGGCCCAGTTGCTGCCCATGCCTGCCACAAGGGCCGACACGCAGGAGCCGATGTCGCCGATCACCGGGGCCTCGATGGCCACGTTGCTGTCGATCTCGGTGGGGGCGATGTCGATCTGGATGAACTTCTTCGGGCCCTTGTCGGCGCCCCAGGTCTTGCCCTTGCCGTGCGAGAGCAGCCAGTTCAGGCGGGCGCCCACCAGCAGGACCACGTCGGCTTCCTGCAGCACGTAGGAGCGTGCGGCCGCGCCCGACTGCTCGTGCGTGTCGGGCAGCAGGCCCTTGGCCATCGACATGGGCAGGTAGGGGATGCCGCTCTTCTCGACCAGCGCGCGGATGTCGGCGTCGGCCTGTGCGTAGGCGGCGCCCTTGCCCAGCAGGATCAGCGGGCGCTTGGCGCCCTTGAGCAGGTCCAGCGCGCGCTTGACGGATTCGGCCGAGGGGATCTGCGCCGGGGCCGGATCGACGACCTTGATCAGCGAGTGCTTGCCCGCCTCGGCGTCCATGGTCTGGCTGAACAGCTTGGCCGGCAGGTCCAGGTACACGCCACCGGGGCGGCCCGACAGCGCGGCGCGGATGGCACGGGCGATGCCCACGCCGATGTCCTGCGCGTGCAGCACGCGGAAGGCGGCCTTGCACAGCGGCTTGGCGATGGCCAGCTGGTCCATCTCCTCGTAGTCGCCCTGCTGCAGGTCGACGATCTCGCGCTCGGAAGAGCCGCTGATGAGGATCATCGGGAAGCAGTTGGTGGTGGCGTTGGCCAGCGCGGTCAGGCCGTTGAGGAAGCCCGGTGCCGACACCGTGAGGCAGATGCCGGGCTTCTGCGTGAGGAAGCCGGCGGCAGCGGCGGCGTTGCCGGCGTGCTGCTCGTGGCGGAAGGAGATCACGCGCATGCCCTCGGCCTGCGCCATGCGGGTGAGGTCGGTGATCGGGATGCCCGGCAGACCGAAGATCGTGTCGATGCCGTTGAGCTTGAGCGCGTCGATCACCAGATGGAAACCGTCGGTGGTTTCGCGCTCGGGCTTATCGTCCGCGATGTTCTTGATCGCACGAGCGATCGCCGGGTCGAGCGCCGCTTCCTGCTTGTCCGTGGTGACTGAAGACATGTCTCTCCTTAGTGCGTTTTGCCTGAACGGCCCGACTATGATTCGCGGCATGCCGTCGGCGCGTTGACCCAAGTCAACTTTCGCGAAAACGACCCGGCGGCTGGTTCGGAGACAGACGCGAAGCGATCGAAGAAGACCCCATGACCCTGTTGGAAAACCACCCGGAGAAAAACATCATTCGTCTCCAGCTCCGGGAAAACGTGGTGCTCAAGGACCTGAGCGACAGCGAGCGCATCGAGCTGGAGAGCCACCTGGTGGTGGTCGATGGAAACAAGGGCGACTTCCTGCTGCACCAGGGCGTGCGGGAGATGGCGCAGTACTTCATCCTCGACGGCATCCTCAAGCGCGTGGTGAGCAACGCCGAGGGCAAGGAGATGATCCTGCGCTTCGCCGACGAGAACGAGATGGAGACCAGCTACGCCGCGCTGCGCCTGGGCACGCCCACGCCCTACGGCATCGTGTGCGTCACCAAGGCGCGCGTGGCCACGCTGCCGCTGAAGGAGTGGATCGCCTTCCTCAGCCGTCATCCGGACACGAAGGAGCACTTCGAGTACGCCGTGATGAAGGGCATGAGCGAGATCATGGCCCACACCATCACGCTGCACCTGCTGGACGCACCGGGCCGCGTGCACCGCTTCATGCGCAAGCATCCCGAGCTCATCGACCGCATTCCGCGCAAGGAGCTGGCGTCGTACCTCAACCTCTCCGCGGAAACCCTGAGCCGGCTTCGCGCCAAGGGAAAGATCTAGCGGCTAAAAGAAAAAGAAAAGGGGCCCGTGGGCCCCTTTGCCTTGAAGCCGCCTGCGCGGCATCAGTCCACCGGCCGCTCCTTGTGGAACTCGTCGGTCTTGGGCGTCTTGACCAGCGCCACCAGCTTGGCCAGCAGGGGCCAGAAGAGCATCAGCAGTGCCAGCGTCGTGATGCTGCCCACCAGCGGGTTGGAGAACATGATCATCACGTCGCCCTGCGAGACCAGCATGGCCTGGCGGAACGAGTCCTCGGCCTTGTCGCCCAGCACCAGGGCCAGCACCAGCGGCGCGAGCGGGAAGTCCAGCTTCTTGAACAGGTAGCCGATCACGCCGAAGCCCAGCATGAACCAGATGTCCAGCATGGCGTTGTGCACCGTGTAGGCGCCGATGGCGCAGATCACGATGATCACCGGCGCGATGATCGAGAAGGGAATGCGCAGGATCGACGCAAACAGAGGCACCGTGCTGAGCACCACGATCAGGCCCACGATGTTGCCCAGGTACATGGAGGCGATCAGGCCCCACACGAAGTCCTTCTGCTCGACGAAGAGCAGCGGCCCGGGCTGCAGGCCCCAGATCAGCAGGCCGCCCAGCAGCACCGCCGCGGTCGGCGAGCCCGGGATGCCCAGGGCCAGCATGGGCAGCAGGGCGCTGGTGCCGGCGGCGTGGGCTGCGGTCTCGGGCGCGATCACGCCTTCCATCTCGCCCTGGCCGAACTTGTTGCCGTTCCTGGACATCTTCTTGGCCAGGCCGTAGCTCATGAAGGACGCGGGCGTGGCGCCACCGGGGGTGATGCCCATCCAGATGCCGATCAGCGAGCTGCGCACCGAGGTGACCCAGTAGCGCGGCAGCTGCGCCCAGGTCTTGAGCACCACCTTCGGATCGATCTTGGCGCTCTTGCCCTGGAAGCTCAGGCCTTCCTCCATCGACTGCAGGATCTCGCCGATGCCGAACAGGCCGATCACCGCGATCAGGAAGTCGAAGCCGCGCATCAGCTCGGTCTGGCCGAAGGTCAGGCGCAGCTGGCCGGTGACGGTGTCCATGCCCACGGCAGCCAGGGCGAAGCCCAGTGCCATCGCGGCCAGGATCTTGAAGGGCGAGCCCTTGCCCATGCCCACGAAGCTGCAGAAGGTGAGCAGGTACACCGAGAAGAACTCGGGCGAGCCGAACTTCAGCGCGAACTTGGCCACCAGCGGCGCCAGGAAGGTGATCATGATCACCGCCACCAGCGCGCCGATGAAGGACGAGGTGAATGCGCTGGTGAGCGCCTCGCCGGCGCGCCCCTGCTGCGCCATGGGATAGCCGTCGAAGGTGGTGGCCACCGACCAGGGCTCGCCCGGGATGTTGAAGAGCACCGAGGTGATGGCGCCGCCGAAGAGGGCGCCCCAGTAGATGCACGACAGCATGATGATCGCCGAGGTCGGCGACATGGTGAAGGTCAGCGGCAGCAGGATGGCCACGCCGTTGGCGCCGCCCAGGCCCGGCAGCACGCCGATGAGCACGCCCAGGATGATGCCGACGAACATCAGCAGGATGTTCATCGGGCTGATGACCACCGAAAAGCCCTGCATCAGGGCATTGAGTTCTTCCATTTCCCGTGGCTCCGTTCAGTAACCGAGGAAGGCGAGCGGATCGAATGCGCCCTTGTACAGGGGCACCTTGAACCACACCTCGAACATGCAGAAGAAGACGACGTTGATCGCCACCGCGGCGATCACGCTCTTGATCCACGAGTACTTGCCCAGCACGATCATGAACAGGGCGATGTAGATCGCCGAGGCCACGTAGATGCCCAGCAGCGCGATGCCGCCCACGTACACGATGGCCGGCAGCAGCACCGAGAGCACCCGGCCGAGCTGCTCGCGGTCCACGAACACCTCGGTGTTGCGCTCCTTGCCCAGCACCGACTGGTAGAGGATGCCCAGCGAGGCGATCGTGATGATCAGCCCGATGTAGAAGGGAAAGTAGCCCGAGCCGGGCCCATCGCTGGTCCAGCCGGCGCCCAGGCGCCGGCTCTCGATGATCACGACGATGCCGACGACCAGCAGCACGGCCGCCACCACCGCTTCCACCACCCAGGTGGCAACGCCCGTTCGGGCGGACTCCTCACGCTCCATCGAACTTCTCCATCGTAGGTCTCAACAAGAAAGAATCGGGCAACACCGCTCCCGCCGCCCGGCGGGCCGGGCGGCAAGGTCGTCGCGAAGGACGCGCATCAGGGCGGTGGTTGCTGCAGGGGCTGGCTTGCCTACTTGGCCGCCATGAAGCCGGCTTCGGTCATCAGCGTCTTGTGGGTGGCTTCCGCGTCGGTCAGCCACTTCTTGAAGGGATCGCCCGTCATGAAGGTCTGGTTGAAGGCACCCTTCTCCATGTACTCGGCCCAGTCCGGCGTGGCCTTGACCTTGTTGAGCAGGTCCACGTAGAAGGCCAGCTCCTCGGGCTTCACGCCCGGTGCCATGAAGATGCCGCGCAGCATGGTGTAGGCTGTGGGCACGCCGGCTTCCTTGCAGGTGGGGATGTCGTTCCAGGACTGGGTGTCGGTCACCTTGGCCTTGTAGGGCATGCGCTGGTCGTCGAACACGCACTGGGCGCGAAGCTTGCCGGCGCGCCACTGGGCCACGGCCTCGATCGGGTTGTTCACCGTCGAATTGATGTGGCCGCCCACCAGCTGCACCGCCACCTCGCCGCCGCCCTTGAAGGGCACGTAGATGAACTTGGTGCCGGTGGCCTTCTCCAGCGCCACGGTGATGATCTGGTCTTCCTGCTTGGAGCCGGTGCCGCCCATCTTCATCTTGCTGGGGCCGGCGGCCTTGGTCGCCGCGATGTATTCGGTGGCCGTCTTGTAGGGCTCGTCGGCGTTGGTCCACAGCACGAACTGGTCCAGCGCCATCATCGCGACGGGCGTCATGTCCTTCCAGTTGAAGGGCACGCCGGTGGCCATGGGCGTGGTGAAGAGGTTGGACAGGGTCACGACGATCTTGTGCGGATCGCCCTTGGCCTCCTTGATCGACAGGAAGCCCTCGGCGCCGGCGCCGCCCGACTTGTTGACGACGATCAGCGGCTCCTTCATGAGCTTGTGCTTGACCACGATGCCCTGGATCAGGCGGGCCATCTGGTCGGCGCCGCCGCCCGTACCCGCGGGCACGACGAACTCGACGGGCTTGGTGGGCTCCCATGCAAAGGCCGGCGATGCGGCCGCGAGGGCCAGCAGCGCTGCGGTGCAGACTTTCGTACGACAGGACCGAACACGGGACGCGAGGCTCTTGATCATGTTGTCTCCTAAGTTGATGCTGCTTCTTATGGTTTGGCGCCCTGGACGGATGCCAACGAAACAGGATGCTGCGCGCAGCGCAAGCGTCGCCGATTGACCGAAGTCAACTTTTCGAAGAATCCGTATCGGGGTCAACCCGCGCTCGGCGCCGGCGTGGGGACAGCGTTGCCCACCGTGCTGCGCACGGTCATGCTGTCGTCACGAAAGCCGAAACTCAGGCCTGCATCAACGCGCGCACGTGCGCGGCCGTGCCGCTGGCCAGCGCTTGCAGGCTGTAGCCGCCTTCGAGGATCGACACCACGCGGCCCTGCGCGGTGGCATCGGCCACCTTGAGGAGCTCGGTGGTGATCCAGTGGAAGTCGTCGTCGGTCAGGCTGAGGCCGCCCAGGGGGTCCTTGAAGTGCGCATCCAGCCCGGCGGAGATGATCACCAGCTCCGGCTCGAAGCGGCGCAGCGGCGGCAGCAGCTCGTCCTTGATGCGCGCGCGGAAGGTGCCCGAGTCGCAGGCCAGCGAGAGCGGCACATTGACGATGTTGTGGGCCACGCCGCTCTCCTGGCGTGCGCCGGTGCCCGGATAGAAGGGCGACTGGTGCGAGGAGCCGTAGAACAGCTGCGGATCCTGCCAGAACGCGTGCTGCGTGCCGTTGCCGTGGTGCACGTCGAAGTCCACCACCGCGATGCGCTGCAGGCCATGCGCATGCCGAGCATGGAGCGCCGCGATGGCCGCCTGGTTGTAGACGCAGAAGCCCATCGCGCGATCGGCCTCGGCATGGTGGCCGCAGGGGCGCGTGGCGCAGAAGGCGTTGCGCGCCTCCTTGGCCATCACTGCGTCGACCGCGGCGCAGGCAGCGCCCACGCAGCGCATCACGGCCTGCAGGGTTCCGGGCGACATGATGGTGTCGCCGGCATCGAGGAGCTGGTAGCCCTCCATGGGCGCCATGGCCTCGACGCTGGCCACGTAGTCGGGCGTGTGCACCAGCAGCACCTGCTCGCGCGTACCCAGCGGCGCCTCGCGCCAGCGGGCCTTGGCGAACTCCGGCGCTTCCAGGGCGGCAAGCACGGCGCGCAGGCGTTCGGGCGACTCGGGGTGGTGCGGTCCGGGGCGGTGTTCCAGGCAGTCGTCGTGCGTGTAGATGAGGGTGGTCATGCTTGAAGCCCGGTGTGCCCTTTGCGGCGGATGGGAATCCCGTTTTGAGGGTTTTCCCGAAGATTCGGGAAAACCCTATAAAATTGTGTCAATTCGCAGAACCCACATAGGAGTTTCTTTCCATGTCCGCGCTGAACCCGTCCTCCGCAACCGCCACTTCCAGCGGCCTCACTGGCGCCCTGAAGACCTTCGCCGACGAAGCCTCGGCCCTGTTCCAGGCCCTGATGAACCCTGGCCAGATCCTGCGCGAGGTGGAACAGATGCGCGTGCTGCTCGCTGCCGCCCATGCTGCCGAAGCCACGGATCCGGCGCGCGCGGCGCAGCTCCGCGCCCGTGCCTCGCGCATCGGCCTGAACTGAGCCCTGTCTCTGACGCACGGAAGTCCGCATTCGAGGCGGATTCTGTGCAGGGCGCGGCCGCGCTGCGCTTGACCGGCGTCAATTTTTCGACGCGCGGGCCCTAGGCTTTTTCCCCATGCCGTCGGGCGCTGCTGGCGCCGGGCGGTAGCTGCTGGCGATTTCACGCAGCCCTTCGAGGGCTTCGTGCACGGTCGGCCGTTCGCCGGCGGCATAGACCGCATAAGCCGGGTACAGGAATTCGGGCATGTCCGGCACACGGTGCAGCCGGCCCGCCTCCAGGTGGGGACGCACCACCTCCTGGCGGAAATAGCCCGTGCCGCCAGCCTCGAGCACGTATTCGAGTCCCAGCGGACCCAGCCCCGCCTGCACCGGCGCATTCGACAACTGCGGGAATGCCAGGCCGTGCTGGGCCTCGAATTCCGGCCCCCAGTCCACGTTGACGTAGTCCGCCGCCTCGGGGGTGCGCAGTTCGGGCTCGCTGCTCACCATCACCAGGCGCTCCTCGATCAATAGTTCCACCCGCAGGCCGGGCCGCTGCTGCGGGGCGTAGGCAATGGCCACGTCGAGTACGCCGCTGGCCACCTGGTCGAGCAGGTCGCGCGGCGGGCCGACTGTGCAGCGCAGCGCCAGGTCGGGGGCGCGCTCGCGCATGCGCACAAGCCAGCGCGGCAGCAAGGGGTGCCACAGGCTGATCTCGCACCCCACGGCCAGCACCGCTCGCCGGCCAGCCGGCACCGCCACCTGCTGGCGGGCGCGCTCCCACACCTGCACGAGGGTGCGGGCGTGGGGCAGGAACTGCTCCCCCGCGGCGGTCAGCACCGCGCCGGCCTTGTTGCGCACGAAGACCGGGCGCCCCAGCAGTTCCTCCAGGGTTCGCACGCGCGCGCTCACGGCCGTCTGCGTCACGTGCAGCCGCTCGGCGGCGCGCTGGAAGCTGCGCGTGTCGGCTATGGCGAGGAAGGTGCGCGCCAGTGCGATGTCCACGGTGTCTTGACTCCAGATGGATGCAAGGAAATTGCATATATCTGGCAATAAAACTCGTTTTACTTATATCGGGTGCAACCCTAGCATTGCGGCATCAGAACAAGGAGCAAGTCCATGTCTTCCGCAGAACGAGTCCTTCGCATCGCGCCCGTCCCCAGCCGCCTGCAGGCTGCCGTCGCGACCTTCGCTGACGAGGCGGTCACGCTGATCGGCGCACTGCTGCAACCCGGCCGCGTGCTCGCCGAAGTGGAGCAGATGAGCAAGCTGCTCGCGGCCGCCAATGCGCAAAGCGATCCTGCTCGCGCGAATCTGCTGCGCCGCCGCGCCGCGCACATCGGCCTCGACTGAGGCCGACCGCGAAATTTCCCCGTCTAGGGAAGCTGCTAGGTTGCCGCTTCCCGAAGTCGCATGGTAAGAACCGGTCATGGGAGCCTAGCCATGACAACGGAGAGGCCATGCAAGACAACGGAGACAAGCGCGCCTCGATGCGCGCGGACAAAGAAAGTGACGAGTTCCTGGGCGCACGTGCTGCGTTGTGCGGCCGGGCGCTGAAGCTGGTCATCGGGCTCATCGCGGTGACCGCGGTGCTTGCCTCGGTGCCGGCGCTGTCACGCGCCGATTTCCCCCTGGCCAGCCTGCTGATCTACACGATCGGCATGGGCTTCGTCGCCATGCCGTTGTGCCTGTACTACGAGGTGCTGCTCAAGCGCCGCGAGCACGGCATGGATGGCGCGAGCCCGCCGGCCTGACCTTGCGTCGCTAGGGCCCCAGGTCGGCCAGGCGCGAGGCGCGCAGGCGGCTGGGCGCAAGCGCCCCGGCCGAATCCAGGATCGGGTAGGCGATCGAGCAGATGTGCGAGTTGATGCGCTTGAGCTCGCTGATCAGGTCGATGTGCAGTGAGCTGGTCTCGATGCTCGAGGTGGTCTGCTCGGCCAGCCTCACGAGGTGCGTGCTGGCGTATTCGTGCTCCAGCTCGCGAAAACGCACCTTCTCCTCCAGCAGGCGTTGCGCGTCATGCAGGTTGCCGATGAGGAATACGCTCATCCCCAGTCGCAGGTTGGCCAGCAGGCGCTCGTGAAGCTCCACGATCTCCATCATCCCGGCCTCGGAGAAGTTGCGGTGCGGGCGGATCTTCTTGTCCTCGATGTCGATGATCACCCGCTCGATGATGTCGCCGATCTGCTCCATGTTGATGGTGAAGCTGATGATGTCGGTCCAGCGCCTGCTCTCCGACTCGCCCAGGGCTTCGCGCGATATCTTGGTCAGGTAGTACTTGATGTCCGAGTAGAGGCGGTCGACGTCGTCGTCCATCTTGCGCAGCTCGGCCGCCAGCTTCAGATCGTTGCGCCGGATCACTTCGAGCATGCCGATCAGCATGGTCTCGACCAGGTCGGCCTGGTGCATGGCCTCGCGCGCCGCGTTGGAGATCGCCAGGCTGGGCGTCGACAGCGCCGAAGGGTCCAGGTGCTGCGGCCGGCGGCTGGAGGGCGGCTGCACCGGCTCGGGAAGCAGCCGGGTCATGACACGCGCCACCCAGTCGGTCAGGCCGATGAAGAGCACGCTCATCGCCACGTTGAGCGCCAGGTGGAAGAGCACCACCAGCTGCGGCGCTTCCAGGTGCGGCCGCAGGTAGCGCAGCCACAGGCCGACGCACGGCGCAGCCAGGGCGACGCCAAGGATCTTGAACAGCAGGTTGCCCACGGTCACCTGGCGCACGGGGGTCGATGCCTTGGCCGTCGTGAGTACCGCCAGCACGCCGCTGCCCAGGTTGGCGCCCAGCACCAGGCCCAGGGCCACGTCCATAGGCACCACGCTCGAGCTCGCCATGGCCGCGACCAGCAGCACGACCGCGAGGCTCGAATAGGCCAGCACCGCGAGCAGGGCGCCCAGCGTGATCTCCAGCAGCACATCGCTGGTGAGCGAAGCCAGCAGTGCGCGAACCGCCGGTGCCTCGAACAGCGGCCCGGTGGCTGCCACCACCAGTTGCAGCGCGAGCAGCATCAGCCCCAGTCCGATCAGGATCCGGCCGAAGCGTCCCGCCGGCGCGGCCTGGCGCGAGACGTAGAGCACCACACCGACGAAGATGAAGAGCGGCGAGAGCCAGGACAGGTCGACCGAGAACAGCACCGACATGAGGGCGGTGCCCACGTCGGCCCCGCGCATCACCGCCAGCGCGGCCGGCAGCGCCACCAGGCCCTGGCCGACGAAGGAGGAGGTCATGAGCGAGGTGGCCGTGCTCGACTGCACGAGTGCCGTGACCCCGATGCCCGACAGCGCGGCCGAGAACCGGTTGCGCATGCTGTGGGCGAGGTAGTCGCGCAGGTTGGCGCCGAATACGCCCATCACGCCGGTTCGAACGAGATGGGTTCCCCATACCAGCAGCGCGATGGCTGCCAGCAAGTTCAACAGGTGCTTCATGGATGCGGGCAACTATACGCGGCCGCCCGCCGCACGTGCCCGCGGGCCGCTAGGGCCGGGGCTTGCGCATGCGCCGCAGCTCGTCCAGGATCAGCAGGACCGCGCCCAGCGTGATCGCGCTGTCGGCCAGGTTGAAGGCCGGGAAGTGCCGTTCGGCCCAGTGGAAGTCCAGGAAGTCGACCACGTAGCCGTGCATCACGCGGTCGATCACGTTGCCGATCGCGCCGCCCAGGATGAGCGCCATGGCCAGCGAGAAGATCTTCTGCCCGGCGTGCGAGCGCAGCATCCAGGTGATGAAGACCGCGGCGGCAATGCCGATGCCGGTGAACATCCAGCGCTGCCAGCCCGCCGCATCGGCGAGGAAGGAGAAGGCCGCGCCGGTGTTGTGCGCACGCACGATGTTGAAGAAGCCGGTCACGACCGTCTGGTCGGCATAGCGGTAGTTGGCCAGGATCAGCGCCTTGGTGAACTGGTCTGCGATGACGATCAGCAGCGCGATCAGCAGCCAGGGCCAGATGGCGGCCCGGCTGCCGGCGGCGACGGAGGGCGTGCCGGTCATCATGCGACCTGGCGCTGTTCGCCGGCGCCGAACAGGTTGCTCGTGCAGCGGCCGCACAGCGTGGGGTGGTCGACGTCGTGGCCGACGTCGGCGCGCCAGTGCCAGCAGCGCTCGCACTTGAGCGCCGTGCTGGGCACGACCTCGACGCCCAGTTCGGCACCGGCCAGCAACTCGACCGACGAGGTGATGAAGACGAACTTCAGGTCCTCGCCCAGGCTGGACAGCAGCGCATGGTCCTCGGCGCCGGCCGTGACGCGCACGGTGGCCTGCAGCGACGAGCCCACCTTGCCTTCGGCGCGCACGTTCTCGATCTCCTTGTTGACCAGGTCGCGCACCTCGCGGATGCGACTCCACCTCGCCAGCAGGGCCTCGTCGGGCTGGCCCAGTTCCAGGTAGGTCTGGGTGAAGATCGACTGGCCCTTGTCCTCGCCGGTCGCGCAGATGGCCCAGGCTTCCTCGGCGGTGAAGCTGAGGAAGGGCGCCATCCAGCGCAGCATCGCCTGCGTGATGTGCCACAGCGCCGTCTGCGCGCTGCGTCGCGCCTTGGAGCCGGCCCCGGTGGTGTAGAGGCGGTCCTTGAGCACGTCCAGGTAGAAGGCGCCCAGGTCCTCGCTGCAGTAGACCTGCAGCTTGGACACCACGGGGTGGAACTCGTAGACCTGGTAGTGCGCCAGGATCTCGGCCTGGAACTGCGCCGCGCGGCTGAGCGCGAAGCGGTCGATCTCCAGCATCTCCTCGAAGGGCACCAGGTCCTTCTCGATGTCGAAGTCGCTGGTGTTGGCCATCAGGAAGCGCAACGTGTTGCGGATGCGGCGGTAGGCATCCACCACGCGGGCGAGGATCTTGTCGTCGCCGGCGATGTCGCCCGAGTAGTCGCTCGCGGCCACCCACAGGCGGATGATCTCGGCGCCCAGCTTCTTGCTGACCTCCTGCGGGTCGATGCCGTTGCCCAGCGACTTGCTCATCTTGCGGCCCTGGCTGTCCACGGTGAAGCCGTGCGTCAGCAGGCCCTTGTAGGGCGCGCGGCCGTACAGTGCGCAGGCCAGCAGCAGCGAGGAGTGGAACCAGCCGCGGTGCTGGTCATGGCCTTCCAGGTAGAGGTCGGCCTCGGGGCCGTTCTCGTGGAACTGCGGCGCGTGCGTGCCGCGCAGCACGTGCTGGAAGGTGGAGCCGGAATCGAACCACACCTCCAGGATGTCGGTGCTCTTGGTGTAGTGCGGCGCGTCCTCTGCGCCCAGGATCTCCTCGGTGCTCACGCGGCTCCAGGCCTCGATGCCGCCCTGCTCGACGATGCTGGCGGCCTGGTCGAGGATCTCCATGGTGCGCGGGTGCAGCTCGCCCGAATCCTTGTGCAGGAAGAAGGGGATGGGCACGCCCCAGCTGCGCTGGCGCGAGATGCACCAGTCGGGCCGGTTGGCGATCATGTCGTGCAGGCGGGCCTTGCCGTTCTCCGGATAGAAGCTGGTCTCTTCGATCGCGTCCAGCGCCATCTGGCGCAGGGTCTTGCCGGCCTTGTCCTTGGTGAATACGCCTTCGCCCTCGTCCATGCGGATGAACCACTGGGCCGCCGCGCGGTAGATCACCGGCGTCTTGTGGCGCCAGCAGTGCGGGTAGCTGTGGGTGATGGTCTCGGTGGTGAGCAGGCGGTTCGCATCGCGCAGCGCGCCGATGATTTCCGGCACCGCCTTCCAGATGTGCTGGCCGCCGAAGAGCGGGAAGTCGGGCGCGTAGGCACCGTTGCCCTGCACCGGGTTGAGGATGTCCTCGTACTTCACGCCGTGCGAGATGCAGGAGTTGAAGTCGTCCACGCCGTAGGCGGGCGAGGAGTGCACGATGCCGGTGCCGTCTGTGGCGGTGGCGTAGTCGGCCAGGTACACCGGCGAGAGGCGGCGGTAGCCGGCGTCGACGTCGTACAGCGGGTGCTCGAACTCCAGGCCGCCCAGCTTCTCGCCCTTGACGGTGGCCAGCACCTTGCCGTCCAGCGCGTAGCGGTTCATGCACATCTCGACCAGCGAGGCGGCCAGCACCAGCAGGCCCCGCTCGGTGTCCACGAGCGAATACTCCAGCTCGGGGTTGAGGTTGAGCGCCTGGTTGGCCGGGATGGTCCAGGCGGTGGTGGTCCAGATGACGATGAAGGCGTCCTTGTCCAGCTTCGGCAGGCCGAAGGCGGCCGCGAGCTTGGCCGGCTCGTGCGACTTGAAGGCGACATCCAGTGTCTGGCTCTTCTTGTCCTGGTACTCGATCTCGAACTCGGCCAGCGAGGAGCCGCAGTCGAAGCACCAGTACACGGGCTTCAGGCCCCGGTAGACGAAGCCGCGTTCGATCACGCGCTTGAAGGCGCGGATCTCGCCCGCCTCGTTGGCGTAGTCCATGGTCTTGTACGGATGCGTCCACTCGCCCAGCACGCCCAGGCGCTGGAAGTCGACCATCTGCTGAGCGATCTGCTCGGTGGCGTAGGCGCGGCTCTTGGCCTGCATCTCGTCGCGGCTGAGGTTGCGCCCGTGCTTCTTCTCGATGGCGTTCTCGATCGGCAGGCCGTGGCAGTCCCAGCCGGGCACGTACAGCGCGTCGTAGCCTTCGAGCTGGCGCGCCTTGGTGATCATGTCCTTCAGGATCTTGTTGACGGCGTGGCCCATGTGGATCTGGCCGTTGGCATAGGGCGGGCCGTCGTGCAGGATGAACTTGGGTGCGCCGTGGCGGGCGTCGCGCAGGCGCTGGTAGCGGCCTTCGTGGTTCCAGTCCTTGACCCAGCCCGGCTCGCGCTTGGGCAGGTCGCCACGCATGGGGAAGGGCGTATCGGGCAGGTTCAGCGTGGCGCGGTAGTCGGTCGCGGTGGCCGCGCTGTCTTCGGTGGGAGTGTCAGCCATGGTGTGTCCGTGGGAATTCGAGGTGTCCTGGGGGGACGCCGCCTCACGCAGCGTCTTCGTATGGGTTGTGGGAGGACGCGGCCGGCGCCGGCGGCGTCCTCGTCTTTCTTGGCGGGACCGGCGGAAAGAGGCTTGGTTGCAGCGCGGGGCGAACGCCCCGGATGCGCGAAGCAGGCCTTCCGCCGCTCAAATTCGGTCGCGCGTGGTCTGGCGATGGGTGGACCCGAAGAACGCCCGCGCGTCGTCCCGGTCCTTGGCGATGCCCGCCGTCAGGGCCTGGAGGCTGTTGTAGCGCAGCTCGTCGTGCAGTTTGTGCAGGAGTTCCACGCGCACGATTTTACCGTAGGCCCCTTCTTCGCCCAGGTGGGCGGGCCATTCCAGGCAGTGCGTCTCCAGCAGCACCCGGCCGCCGTTGACGTCGTTGGCATCCAGCGAGGGCCGCACGCCCAGGTTGGCCACGCCGGGCAGCGGTGTTTCGGCCAGGCCGTGCACCAGCACCGCGAAGATGCCGCTGGCCGCCGGCTTCCAGTGCTTGAAGCGCAGGTTGAGGGTGCGAAAGCCGTCGTCCCGGCCCGGCTCCGTCGCGCCCAGGCCGCGGCCCAGCTTGCGGCCGTGCACGACGTGGCCGGAGATGGCATACGGCCGGCCGAGCAGGGCCTGGGCATGGGCCATGTCGCCGGCCGCCAGGGCCTCGCGAACGGCGGAGCTGGAGACGCGCTGGCCATGGACCTCGTAGCTCATCATGCGGGCCACGTCGAAGCCGCGCTGATTGCCGGCGGCGTCCAGCATGGCGTAGTCGCCGGCACGCTTGGCGCCGAAGCGGAAGTCGTCACCCACGAGCACATAGCGCGCGCCCAGTCCCTCGATCAGCACGTCCTCGATGAACTGGTCGGGCGAGCGGCCCGCCAGCCGGGCGTCGAAGGGCAGCACCACGGTCTGATCCACGCCACAGGCGGCCAGCTCGCAGAGCTTGTCGCGCAGCGTGCCGATGCGTGCCGGCGCCAGTTCGGGCCTGCGCGCCACCTGCGCGAAATAGTCGCGCGGATGCGGCTCGAAGGTCAGCACGCAGCTGGGCACGCCGCGGTGCCGCGCCTCGGTGGTGAGCAGGGCCAGCATGGCCTGGTGGCCGCGATGGACGCCGTCGAAGTTGCCGATCGTCAGGGCACAGGCCGGGGCCACGCCCGGATGTCGAAAACCACGGAAGATCTGCATGGGTGAAGTATCTTTTTGATAGCACGCTGTGCCCGGCCGATGGCCCCTGCCGCGCTATTTGTCATGAAAGCGGTATATATTGTGACGCGTTGATCGGCATCGATTGCCCCGGTTCTGTCTTCTGTAGAGGAGTCGTTGGTGGTGAAGGTCCTGAAGTTGTCGGCCCAAGGGCTGCCGCAGTCGTGGATATCGCTGGAACAGGCGGTGACGCACTACGCGGCGGACGAGGTGCGCTGGGAAGTCGGCGCCCAGGTGGCGCTGTTCCGCGGCGGCCACAACGCGGTCACGGGCCAGCAATCGCAGATCGCCGTCAACAGCATCATCGGCACCAAGGGCGTGCCCAAGATCAACCCCTTCACGCAGCGCCCGGGCCTGACCAACAGCAAGCTGTTCGCGCGCGACCGCAACATCTGCGCCTACTGCGGCGGCCACTTCCACGACGAAGACCTCACGCGCGAGCACATCCGCCCCTTCGCGCAGAACGGGCTGGACACCTGGATGAACGTGGTGACCGCCTGCCGCCCCTGCAACCACCGCAAGAGCAACCGCACGCCCGAGCAGGCCGGCATGTCGCTGCTGTACACGCCCTACGTGCCCAGCCTGTGGGAAGACTTCATCCTGCGCAACCGCCGCATCCTGGCGGACCAGATGGAGTTCCTGATGGCGCATCTGCCGCGCGATTCGCGCCTGCACGGCTAGCGCTTCACCGCGCCAAAAGAAGAACGCCCGCCGGCGCGAAGCCTGCGGGCGTTTTGCATGGCAGAGGGTCCGTCAGGCAAAGACGCCGGCCGTGTCCTGCATGCGGGCCGACACTTCGCCCAGGTGATGCAGCGTATCGCCGAAGGTCATCTCCATCTGCGTGAGCTTGCGGAAGTAGTGGCTGACGATGTATTCGTCCGTCACGCCGATGCCGCCGTGCAGCTGCACCGCGTTCTGGCTCACGTAGCGCATCGACTGGCCCACCTGGTACTTGGCGCGGGCAATCGCCTGGCGGCGCTCGGCGGCCGGGGCGTTGAGCTTGAGGCTGGCGTAATAGCTCATCGAGCGGGCCAGCTCCAGCTGCATCTTCATGTCGGCAGCGCGGTGGCGCAGGGCCTGGAAGCTGCCGATCAGCACGCCGAACTGCTTGCGGGTGTTGAGGTACTCCACCGTGATGGCCAGGGTCTTGTCCATCACGCCCACGGCCTCGGCGCACAGGGCGGCGATGCCGATGTCCACGGCGTTCTCCAGCACGGGCAGGCCGTCGGCCGCGACCAGCGTGGCGGCGGCGTTGCTCATCACGACCTCGGCGGCACGGCCGCCGTCCTGCGTCCCGTAGCCCTGGGTCTGGACGCCGCTGGCGGCGCGCTCGACCAGGAAGAGGGCGATCTTGCCGTCCGCCTGCGCGGGCACGAGGAAGGCATCGGCCTGGTCACCGGCGGGCACCAGGCTCTTGGTGGCCGACACGGACCAGCCGTTGCCGCCCTTGACGGCCTTGGCTTCACAAACATCCAGGCGGTAGCGCGCCTTGCGCTCCTGGTAGGCCAGCACCACCAGGGCCTGGCCGCCGGCGATGCGCGGCAGCCAGTTGTCCTTGGTGTCCTGGTCGGCGTGCGCAGCCAACACGGCGCCGGCAATGAAGGACTGCGCCAGGGGCTCGAGCACGATGCCGCGGCCCAGCTCTTCCATCACCACCATGCCTTCGACCGGGCCCATGCCCAGGCCGCCTTCATCCTCGGGGATGTAAAGGCCTGCGAGGCCCAACTCGGCCAACTCGTCCCACGCTTCGCGCGAGAAGCCGCCTTCCTTTTCGATGGCCTGGCGGCGCTCGAAGGCGTAGCCCTTCTCGACCCACTTGGCGACGGCATCGCGCAGTTGCTGCTGGTCGTCGGAAAAATCGAAATCCATGTCCTGTCTCCTTAGCCCAGCAGGGTTTGCGCGACGATGTTGCGCTGCACTTCGTTCGAACCGCCATAGATGGTGGTCTTGCGCATGTTGAAGTAGGTGCTGGCCAGCGGCGCCAGTTCGGGATGGCCGCCGGGGAAGTTGCCCTGCCAGCCGGCTTCCATGGCTTCGTGGATGAGCGGCAGGGCGTAGGGGCCGCCCGCCAGCATCATCAGCTCGCTGTAGCGCTGCTGGATCTCGCTGCCGCGGATCTTCAGCAGGCCTGCGATCTCCAGCGAGTTCTTGCCCGACTTCTCGGCCGAGAGCACGCGCAGCACGAGCATCTCGAGGGCGACGACGTCCACTTCCAGCTTCGCGATCTCGTCGCGGAAGCGCGTGTCTTCCCAGGCGCCTTCCTTCTTGGCAATGCGCTTGAGGCGCTCCAGCTCACGCTTGGCGCGGTTCACGTCGGCGATGTTGGTGCGCTCGTGCGAGAGCAGGTGCTTGGCGTAGGTCCAGCCCTTGTTCTCCTCGCCGATCAGGTTCTCGGCGGGCACCTCGACGTTGTCGAAGAAGACATCGTTGACCTCGTAGCCGCCGTCCATCAGCTTGATGGGGCGCACGGTGACGCCGGGCGACTTCATGTCCAGCACGATGAAGCTGATGCCGGTCTGGGGCTTGCCCTCGTTGCTGGTGCGCACGAGGTTGAACATCCAGTCGCCGTGCTGGCCCAGCGTTGTCCAGGTCTTCTGGCCGTTGATGATGTACTTGTCGCCCTTGCGCTCGGCGCGGGTGCGCACCGAGGCCAGGTCGGAGCCCGAGCCGGGCTCGCTGTAGCCCTGGCTCCACCAGACTTCGCCGCTGGCGATGCCAGGCAGGAATCGCTTGTGCTGCTCGGGCGTGCCGAAGGCCATGATCACCGGCGCCACCATCACGGGGCCGAAGGGGATGATGCGCGGCGCGCCGGCCAGGGCGGTCTCTTCCTCGAACAGGTGCTTTTGCACCGCCGTCCAGCCGGGGCCGCCGAATTGCTTGGGCCAGCCGTAGCCGAGCCAGCCCTTCTTACCCAGGATCTTGGCCCAGCGCTGCATGTCGTCGCGCGAGAGCTCGAGGGCGTTGTGCACCTTGTGCGAGATGTCCTTGGGCAAGTTTTCTGCCACCCAGGCACGGATGTCTTCGCGGAACTTCTGTTCCTCGGGGGTAAAGGCCAAATCCATGGGTTGTCTCCAGAGAAGCCAAGTTTTTAGCACGCTCGTTCGAGCGCCCCAGTCCAGAATGCGACAGAAGGATAATCCTCGTCTGCATGACGAAGAACATAGTGATCCTGATTTCGGGGGGCGGCTCCAACATGGCCGCGATCGTGAACGCGGCGACATCGGGGCGATGGGAAGACAGGTTCGGCGCACGCGTGGCCGCTGTCATCAGCAACAAGGAGGAAGCCGAGGGCCTGGCCTTTGCGCAGGCCCAGGGCATCGCCACCCAGGTCGTGAAGCATCGCGACTTCGCGTCGCGTGAAGATTTCGATGCGGCGCTCGCCAGCGCGGTCGATCAGCACCAGCCGGCGCTGGTGGTGCTGGCAGGCTTCATGCGCATCCTGACCGCCGGCTTCGTGGCGCACTACGCCGGGCGCCTGCTCAACATCCATCCCTCGCTGCTGCCCGCCTTCCCCGGCCTGAACACGCACCAGCGGGCGATCGATGCCGGCTGCACCGTGGCCGGCGCCAGCGTGCACCAGGTCACCGCCGACCTGGACCTGGGGCCCATCCTGGCGCAGGCCGTCGTGCCGGTGCTGCCCGGTGATACGGCCGAGCGCCTGGCCGCCCGGGTCCTGACGCAGGAGCACCTGCTCTATCCCCGCGCCATCGAGTCCTTCCTTGCCGCTGCCTGAGGCAATTTCGCCACGGGCTTAATTCACGGAAGCCTCTTTCGCGTCGAAATTGCAGCTTGGACGCCAATGTTGACGTTTAACATTCCTTTAAATTTGTAAGGGATTGATTTGGATCGGGCCGACTTCGTCCACCTGGTACGTCTGAGCGAACACGACAGTGCCGACGACAGCGCACGTTACCGGCGCGGCGTCGCGTACTTCGCGGCGCTCGGCTACGCGTGGGTGCTGGCCTGCCTGGTGCTCGCGGTGGGCATCCTGATCTGGATCGCCGCGTCCTTCGGCCGGCCTGGCCTGAGCAACTTCAACCGCGTGTGGCTGGGCCTGTTCGCCCTCGGCCTGCTGTCGGCGACCCTGCGCGCCCTGTGGGTGAGCTTCGACAAGCCCGAAGGGGTGCGGCTGGAGCGCGAGGACGCCCCGCGGCTGTTCGACGCGCTGGACCGCATCCGCGATCGCATCAACGGCCCGCCGGTCCACCATGTCTATCTCGACGGAGACTTCAACGCCAGCATCCGCCAGTTGCCTCGCTTCGGCCTGCTCGGTGGCGCGGTCAACTACCTCAGTGTCGGCCTGCCCCTGCTGATGGCGCTGGATCGCCGGCGGCTGCTGTCGGTGCTCGCCCACGAATATGGCCATCTGCGCGGAAACCACGGGCGACTGAGCGCCTGGATCTACCGCACCCGCCTGTCCTGGCTCAAGCTGGACGAAAGCCTGCAACGCAACGAGGGGCTGATGGCGACGGTGTCGCAGGCTTTCTTCCGCTGGTATTTCCCGCGCTTTGCCGCCAAGACCTTCGCGCTGGCGCGGCATGACGAGTACGAGGCCGATCGCATCTCGGCCAAGCTGCTGGGTACCGAGGTGGCCGCGGCCGCACTGACGGAGATCGCCGTCAAGGGGGCCTGGTATGCGGAGAGCTTCTGGCAGGCCCATTGGGCCCGCGCTGCCGGCGAGGCGGAGCCCGCAGGGCCGTTCAGCGCCTTGCGCGTGCAACTGCGCGCCGCGCCCGAGCCGGTGTTTGCCCGCGAGGCGCTGCGCGGCGCCATGCGGCGGGTGAGCGACGTCGACGACACCCATCCGGTGCTGCGCGACCGCCTGGAGGCCTTCGAGGAAAAGGCGGTACTGCCCGCGTGGTCGGCCAAGCCCGCCCTGGACATGCTGGCCGACCAGGGCAGCAAGTGGGTCGAGCACTTCGACCGCCAGTGGTGCCGCGACCATGCCAGCGACTGGAAGCAGCACCACGAGTACCTGGGGCGTGTGCGCGAGCGCGTGGATGCGCTGGCCGCCAGCGCCGGACGGAACAACGCCGACGAGATGGTCGAATGGGCCGACCTGGAGCGTCGGCTGGACGTGAACGCCGATGTGCGCAGCCGCTACGAGCGCGCCCTGGAGATCACGCCCGAGCACGCCGGCGCCTTGCGCGGCTTCGTGCAGATGCTGCCGCCGCAGGATCGCGCGGCCCGGCTGCCCGTGCTCACTCGCCTGCACGACTCGGGCACGGCGAGCCGCTGGTGGGCGGCCAAGACCGCGGTCGCGCTGCTGGAGAACCCCGAGGCCGGCGCGCATGACGAGGCCCAGCTCAAGCAGTGGCGGGCGCGCCTGAAGGACGCCGAAGAGGCCGAGCGCCGCGCCTGGGAGGAAATCACCGGCACGCCCTTCTTCAGCCAGATCGCGATGCACGACCTGAGCGATTTCGAGATGGGCGAGCTGCAGGCGGACCTGGTGCGCTGCCATCCGGTGTCGCGCGCCTGGCTGGTGCGCAAGACCCTGCGCGAATTCCCCTGGCGCCGCGCCTACATCCTGTTCGTGGAACTGCCCGGACTGGTGGACGAGGAGCGCTACCAGCTGTGCCGTCACCTCGAGCAGACGCTCAGCCTCCCCGGCGCCGCCCTGGTGCTGTGGGCCGGGCACTCGCCGACCCTGCAGGAGATCCAGACCCACGCCCGGGTCCCGATCTGGACCCGGCGGGCCTGACGCCGCTCTGCCGGCTTGTGGCGCGGGCGCCTGTCCACGAACTGGGACAATCGGGGGATGCATCCCAAAGCCTTGCTGGACGCCACGGCCGCTCTCGTCGGCCTCGTCCTGAAATTCGACCATCCCGCCGACGCCGTGGTGTCGCGCTACTTCCGCGAGCATCGCGAACTGGGGCCGCGCGAGCGCGCCACCCTGGCCGAGACCGTCTACAACGTGCTGCGCAACAAGTTGCGCTACGACCATTTCTCGCCCTCGGGCAGCGGCCCGAAGGAGCGGCGCATGGCCATCCTGGGCTTCCATGGCCCGCGGGACTTCCTGCACAGCGCCTTGAACGACACGGAATCCACCTGGCTGAAGGCCTGCGACGTCGTCAAGCCGGCCGACCTGCTGGAGCGCCACCGCCACAACCTGCCCGAATGGCTCGTGGCTCCGCTCAAGGCGCAATTGGGCGACGAATTCTGGCCCCTGGCCGAGGCGCTTCTGCGCCCGGCGCCGCTGGACCTGCGGGTCAACGCGCTGAACGACAAGCGCGGCGACGTGCAGAAGGAAATCAAGCTGGCCGGCCTCAAGGCCGTGCCCACGCCTTATTCGCCCTGGGGGCTGCGGGTCGACGGAAAGCCGGCGCTCACCAAGCTCGATGCCTTCGCCCGCGGCGCCATCGAGGTGCAGGACGAGGGTTCGCAACTGCTGGCCCTGCTGCTGGACGCCAAGCGCGGCGAGATGGTGGTCGACTTCTGCGCGGGCGCCGGCGGCAAGACGCTGGCCATCGGCGCCACCATGCGCAACACGGGGCGCCTCTACGCCTTCGATGTGTCCGCGCACCGGCTGGATGCGCTCAAGCCGCGGCTGGCTCGCAGCAAGCTGTCGAACGTGCATCCGGCGGCCATTGCCCATGAGCGCGACGACCGGGTCAAGCGCCTGGCCGGCAAGATCGACCGGGTGCTGGTCGATGCGCCCTGCTCGGGCCTGGGCACCCTGCGCCGCAATCCGGACCTGAAGTGGCGGCAGTCGGCGCAGGCGGTGCAGGAGCTGACGGCCAAGCAGGCCGCGATCCTGCAAAGCGCATCCCGCTTGGTGAAATCGGGCGGCCGGCTGGTCTACGCGACTTGCAGCGTGCTGCCGGAGGAAAACGAGGCGATCGCCGAGGCCTTCGGTGCCGCCCATCCCGATTTCGAGCCACAGGAGGCGGGCGAACTGCTCGCGGCCTTGAAGGTCGAGGGCGCGGACCGCATGTGCAGCGGCGGCGAATCCGGCGCCCGCTACCTGCGCCTGTGGCCCCACCGGCACGACACCGATGGCTTCTTTGCGGCGGTCTGGAAACGCAAGTAGACGGATCTGGGCGTTGCAGCCTAATCTGCCAATTCGCTCGTTTTCCTGAGGGAAATCAAGGGTCTTTTTCGGGACGCTCCGGTAAAATACGTCCTCAACCTGAGTGCCGTGCCTTCGCGCGGTCATGGAGAACCTAAGTTGTTTCTTACTGATTCTGCTGTTGTGAGCTCTGCCATCGACTGGCTCGCCAACGGCCTGTGGAATCTCAGTTGGTGGGAGATCGTGATCTACACCCTGGTGACCACGCACATCACGATCGCGTCGGTCACCATCTTCCTGCACCGTGCCCAGGCGCACCGTGCCATGGAACTGGGGCCCATTCCCTCGCATTTCTTCCGCTTCTGGCTGTGGCTGGGCACGGGCATGGTCACCCGCGAGTGGGTGGCCATCCACCGCAAGCACCACGCCAAGTGCGAGACCGAGGACGACCCGCACAGCCCGCAGACGCGCGGCATCGACACCGTGCTGTGGCGCGGCGCCGAGCTCTATCGCGCCGAGGCCAAGAATGCCGAGACCATCGCCAAGTTCAGCCATGGCGTGCCCGACGACTGGATCGAGCGCAACCTGTACAGCCGCTACAGCTGGCAGGGCGTGGGCCTCATGCTGATCCTGAACGTGGCGCTGTTCGGCGCCCTGGGCCTGACCGTTTGGGCCGTCCAGATGCTGTGGATCCCGATCACCGCCGCCGGCATCATCAACGGCATCGGCCACTACTGGGGCTACCGCAATTTCGAGGCGGCCGACGCCAGCACCAACATCTCGCCCTGGGGCCTGATCATCGGTGGCGAAGAGCTGCACAACAACCACCACACCTATCCCACCTCGGCCAAGTTCTCGGTCAAGAAGTACGAGTTCGACATCGGCTGGATCTACATCCGGGCGCTGCAGGCCATCGGCTGGGCCAAGGTCAAGAAGGTTCCGCCGAAGCTGCAGATGGGCACGGTGCAGCCTGTGGCAGACGAGAAGACCCTGGAAGCCGTCATTGCCAACCGCTACGAAGTGATGGCCCGCTACGCCCGCGAAATGCGCCGTACCTGCAAGTCCGAGATCGAGCTGGTCAAGGCCAAGGGCGCCGACCTGTCGGTGCTCAAGGGTGCCAAGCGCTGGCTGCACCGCGACGACGACAAGGTGCCGGCTTCTGCTCGCCAGAACCTGGCGCAGGCCCGCGCCGCCCACCCGGTGCTCGACAAGATGGTCACCATGCGCGAGGAACTGCGCCAGATGTGGATGAGCACCAACCAGTCGCGCGAGCAACTCACCGCCGAACTGGCGGCCTGGTGCCACCGCGCCGAAGCCAGCGGTATTTCCGCCCTGAAGGACTTCTCGATCCGACTGCGCGCCGCCCGCGCCTGACCGGGATCCGCTCCTCCTAAGAAAAAGCCGGCCTGCAGGCCGGCTTTTTTTTCGCCTGTGCAATTCGTCCAGGCAATAAAAAACCCGCTGGATCACAGCGGGTTCTTTCAAGGGAAGGGCTGAATTACTTCAGCTTGATTTCCTTGTATTCGACGTGCTTGCGCGCCTTGGGGTCGAACTTCATGATCGACATCTTTTCAGGCATCGTCTTCTTGTTCTTGCTGGTCGTGTAGAAGTGGCCGGTACCCGCGGTGGATTCCAGCTTGATCTTTTCGCGTCCGCCTTTGCTCGTTGCCATGATCGTGCTCCTTAGGCTTGGCCACGTGCGCGCAGGTCTGCGAGCACGGCGTCGATGCCGTTCTTGTCGATCAGGCGCAGGGCGGCGCTAGAAACGCGCAGACGAACCCAGCGGTTTTCGCTCTCGACCCAGAAACGGCGGTATTGCAGGTTCGGCATGAACCGGCGCTTGGTTTTGTTGTTGGCGTGGGAAACGTTGTTCCCGACCATCGGGCCCTTGCCCGTGACTTCACATACGCGTGCCATGAGGACACTCTTTCATGAACAGCTGGCACCGCATCGACGCGAGTCGACTTGGGTGGGTTTCAGCTTGACCTCGCCAGTAAACGGGTGGCGGTAACCCGGCTTTGCCAGGATGCAAGGACCGTTGCGGCCCAGATGCACGGAATTCGGCAAAGCTAAGGATTATAGCCCGGATCGCGCCGGGCTGGCCAGCAGGCTTATTCCTGTTCCAGGAAGCGCTGGGCGTCCAGCGCCGCCATGCAGCCGGTGCCGGCGCTGGTGATGGCCTGGCGGTACACATGGTCCTGCACGTCGCCGGCGGCGAAGACGCCCGGCACGCTGGTCATGGTGGCCATGCCCTGCAGGCCCGACTTGGTCAGGATGTAGCCGTCCTTCATCTCCAGTTGGCCCTGGAAAATGTCGGTGTTGGGATGGTGGCCGATGGCGATGAAGCAGCCCTTGAGGTCCAACTGCTCGGTCGCGCCGGTCTGCACGTTCTTCAGCCGGATGCCTGTCACGCCCGAATCGTCGCCCACCACCTCGTCCAGGGTGTTGTGCAGTTTCAGTTCGATCTTGCCTTCCTCGACCTTCTCGTGGAGCCTGTCCACCAGGATCGGCTCGGCCTTGAACTTGTCGCGGCGATGCACCAGGGTGACCTTGCTGGCGATGTTCGAGAGGTACAAGGCCTCTTCCACGGCGGTGTTGCCGCCGCCGATCACGCAGACCTCCTGGTCACGATAGAAGAAGCCGTCGCAGGTGGCGCAGCCCGAGACACCGCGGCCCATGAAATTCTGTTCCGAGGGCAAGCCCAGGTACTTGGCCGAGGCGCCGGTGGCGATGATCAGCGCGTCGCAGGTGTAGGTGCCGCTGTCGCCGGTCAGGGTGAAGGGGCGCTTGCTGAAGTCGACCTTGTTGATGTGGTCGAACACGATCTGGGTCTTGAAGCGCTCGGCGTGCTCCAGGAAGCGCTGCATCAGCTCGGGACCCTGCACGCCGTGCACGTCCGCCGGCCAGTTGTCGACTTCGGTCGTCGTCATCAGCTGGCCGCCCTGGGCGATGCCGGTGATGAGCATCGGCTTCAGGTTGGCGCGTGCAGCGTAGACGGCGGCGGTGTAGCCGGCGGGACCGGATCCGAGAATGAGTACCTTGGCGTGTTGCGGGGTGGACATTGGGGAAAGCCTGTAAAAGATGTAAATGCACGCGCGGTGCGTGTACATTTTGAAGAAATGATGGATACGAAGTATCCGCGCCCGGTTCCGAAAGGGCGTGACGATGATTTCAATGCGCGCGATTGTATGAATCCATTGGATCGCGCCTTCTAAGAGGGACTTTGAAGAATGTCGATGCTTTCCAACCTCGAACTCCTTCGGCGCGTGCCGCTTTTCTCGGCACTGACCGCGGCGCAGTCGGCAAGCATCGCCGACGCCATCGTCAAGAAGCGCTTCAAGCGAGCCGAGGTGGTGGTGGAGCAGGGCAAGAAGTCCGACGCGCTCTACATCATCCTGACCGGCCGCGCCCGCGTCATGAGCACCGACAACCGCGGCCGCGAGGTCATCCTGGCAACCTTGCAGCCAGGCGACTACATCGGCGAGATGAGCCTGATCGACGACGAGCCGCACTCCGCCACGGTGCGCACCGAGGTCCAGACCGACGTGCTGATGCTGGGCCGCGAAGCCTTCTCGCGCTGCCTGCCCGATCAGAGCTCCATGTCCTTCAACATCCTGCGCGGCCTGGTGGCGCGCCTGCGCCACGCCGACCGCAAGATCGAATCGCTGGCGCTGATGGACGTCTATGGCCGCGTGGCCCGCTCGCTGCTGGAATTCGCGGTGGACGACGGCCAGGGCAACAAGAAGATCCGCGAGAAGATCTCCCGCCAGGATCTGGCCAAGATGGTCGGTGCCTCTCGCGAGATGGTCAGCCGGGTGATGAAGGACCTGGAGGAGCGCGGCTTCGTCCAGACGCTGGACGATGGCTCGATGATCGTCAAGGACCGCCTCTCATCGCTGGCCTGAAACGGCTGCTGCCACGCAGCCTGTCCTTTTGTGACAATGGGGCGCCCCCGCGCAAGCGAGCGGGCGCCTTGCCGCTTTTGACATGACCTATTCGCTCAATACGCTCCAATCCGCCGCGGGCGCCGGATCGCCGCCGGTTCGCACGCGCGCCCTGCGCTTCGCACACGAGCTCACGCTGATCGCCAGCTTCGTGCTGCTGCTCTTCTGGCTGCTGGCCATGCTGAGCTACACGCCTTCCGACGCCGCCTGGTCCACCTCGGGCACGGGCGGTGACGTCAAGAACTGGGGCGGCCGCATCGGCGCCTGGCTGGCCGACGGCAGCTACTACCTGGCCGGCTATTCGGTCTGGTGGGCGGTGGCCGCCAGCTGGCGCGCCTGGATGTCTTCCCTGGCTGGGTGGCTGCGCGGCGCCGACGGCGGCGCGTCCGAGGCGCCCAAGGGCCGCTTCAACCGCAGCCGCATCGCCTTCTGGGGCGGGCTGGTCCTGCTGTTGTGCGCCAGTGCCGCGCTCGAATGGTCGCGCCTGTACCGGCTGGAATTCCGGCTGCCGGGCCATGGTGGCGGCGTGCTGGGCTACCTGGTGGGCCCGCCCAGCGTGAAGTGGCTGGGCTTCACCGGCTCGGCGCTGGTGGCCATCGCCGGTGGCGTGATCGGATCGGCGCTGGTGTTCCGCTTCTCGTGGACGCAGATCGCCGAGCGCATCGGCTCGCGCATCTATTCCCTGTTCGAGTCGCGCCGCGAGAAGCGCGAGATCGCCCAGGACATCGCCATGGGCAAGAAGGCGGTGCGCGAGCGCGAGCGCGAGGAAAGCATCCTGGGCGCCGACCGCGACATCGAGGATGTGGAAGGCCCGGACGAGGAACTGCGCATCGAGCCCAAGCCCAAGCGCCGCCCGCCCGCGCCTCCGGTGCAGATCGAGCCGGCGCTGGCGGAAGTGCCCAAGAGCGAGCGCGTGGTCAAGGAACGCCAGAAGCCGCTGTTCAAGGAACTGCCCGACAGCAAGCTGCCGCAGGTCGACCTGCTCGATGCCGCGCAGGCGCGCCAGGAAACCGTGTCTTCCGACACGCTGGAGATGACCAGCCGCCTGATCGAGAAGAAGCTCAAGGACTTCGGCGTGGAAGTGCGCGTGGTGCTGGCCTCGCCCGGCCCGGTGATCACGCGCTACGAGATCGAGCCGGCCACCGGCGTGAAGGGCTCGCAGATCGTCAACCTCGCCAAGGACCTGGCGCGTTCGCTGTCGCTGGTGTCCGTGCGCGTGATCGAGACCATTCCGGGCAAGAACTACATGGCGCTGGAACTGCCCAACGCCAAGCGCCAGTCCATCAAGCTCAGCGAGATCCTCGGTTCGCAGGTCTACAACGAGGCCAAGTCCATGCTCACCATGGGCCTGGGCAAGGACATCGTGGGCAACCCGGTGGTGGCCGACCTGGCCAAGATGCCGCACGTGCTGGTGGCCGGTACCACCGGCTCGGGCAAGTCGGTGGGCATCAACGCCATGATCCTGAGCCTGCTCTACAAGGCCGAGGCGAACGACGTGCGCCTGCTGATGATCGACCCGAAGATGCTGGAAATGTCGGTCTACGAAGGCATCCCGCACCTGCTGGCGCCGGTGGTCACCGACATGAAGCAGGCGGCCCACGGCCTGAACTGGTGCGTGGCCGAGATGGAGCGCCGCTACAAGATCATGAGCAAGGTCGGCGTGCGCAACCTGGCCGGCTACAACGCGAAGATCGACGAGGCCAAGAGCCGCGGCGAGTTCATCTACAACCCCTTCAGCCTCACGCCGGACGATCCCGAGCCGCTCAAGCGCGAGCCGCACATCGTGGTCGTCATCGACGAGCTGGCCGACCTGATGATGGTGGTGGGCAAGAAGATCGAGGAACTGATCGCCCGCCTGGCCCAGAAGGCCCGCGCCGCCGGCATCCACCTCATCCTGGCGACACAACGGCCCAGCGTGGACGTGATCACCGGCCTGATCAAGGCCAACATCCCGACCCGCATCGCCTTCCAGGTCAGCAGCAAGATCGACAGCCGCACCATTCTCGACCAGATGGGCGCCGAGGCACTGCTGGGCATGGGCGACATGCTCTACATGGCCAGCGGCACCGGCCTGCCGGTGCGCGTGCACGGCGCCTTCGTGTCGGACGATGAAGTACACCGCGTGGTCGCCTACCTGAAGTCCCAGGGGGAGCCGGACTACATCGAAGGTGTGCTGGAAGGCGGAACCGTCGACGGCGACAGCGATCTACTGGGTGAAGGCGGCGGCGAAGGCGGCGAGAAGGACCCGATGTACGACCAGGCCGTGGAAGTGGTGCTCAAGCACCGCAAGGCCAGCATCTCGCTGGTGCAGCGCCACCTGAAGATCGGCTACAACCGCGCCGCGCGGCTGGTCGAGGACATGGAACACGCCGGCCTCGTGAGCGCCATGAGCGGCAGCGGCCAGCGCGAGATCCTCGTGCCGGCGCGCTCGGAATAGCCGGCGACCCCCGGGAGATTTGGATCGATGTTCAAGCGCATTCTGTTGGGTAGCTCGCTCGTGCTTTCGCTGGCTGCGGGCCAGGCTTGGGCGGGCGGCATGGAAAGCCTGGAAGCCTTCGTGAAGAACGTGCGCTCGGGGCGCGCGCAGTTCACGCAGACCGTGACGCCGCCGGCCAGGGAAGGCGAGCCCGCGCGCAACCGCGTCTCCAGCGGCAGTTTCGAATTCCAGCGGCCGGGCAAGTTCAAGTTCGACTACAAGAAGCCGTTCGCGCAGCTCATCGTCGCGGACGGCGACACGCTCTGGCTCTACGACGCGGACCTCAACCAGGTCACGCAGCGCAAGCAGGCGCAGGCGCTGGGCTCCACGCCTGCCGCGCTGATCGCCGCCGCTTCGGACCTGCGCGCGCTGCAGGCCGACTTCCAGCTGGAGGCCGCGCCCGACCGCGACGGCCTGCAATGGGTCAAGGCCACGCCCAAGGCCAGGGACGGGCAATTGCAGCACGTGCTGGTGGGATTCGCGGGCGAGTCGCTGTCGGCGCTGGAGATCCTCGACAGCTTCGGCCAGCGCTCGGTGCTCAAGTTCGACAAGTTCGAGGTCAACCCGGCGCTGCCGGCCAGCACCTTCAACTTCAAGGCGCCGGCGGGTGCCGACGTGATCCGGCAGTAGGCGCCTTGGCTTCATCCGCTTCCGGCGCGCACCAGCCGCTCGCAGAGCGTCTGCGGCCTCGCACCCTCGGCGAGGTCATCGGCCAGCAGCACCTGCTGGGGCCAGGCATGCCGCTGCGCATCGCCTTCGAGTCGGGACAGCCGCATTCGGCGATCCTGTGGGGCCCGCCGGGCACCGGCAAGACCACCATCGCGCGCCTGATGGCCGATGCCTTCGACGCGCAGTTCATCGCCATCAGCGCGGTGCTGGGCGGCGTGAAGGACATCCGCGAGGCGGTCGAGCGCGCACAGCTGGCTCGCGACGGCCTCACGCAACAGCGCACCATCGTCTTCGTCGACGAGGTGCACCGCTTCAACAAGAGCCAGCAGGATGCCTTCCTGCCGCATGTGGAAAGCGGCCTGTTCACCTTCATCGGCGCCACGACGGAGAACCCATCGTTCGAAGTGAACTCGGCGCTGCTGTCGCGCGCCGCGGTGTACGTGCTGCAGCCCTTGAGCGAGGACGACCTGAAGAAGATCGTTGCCAAGGCGCAGGACCTGGGTGCGCTGCCGGTCATCGAGGCCGCGGCACTGGACCGGCTGGTGGCCTACGCCGACGGCGATGCACGGCGGCTGCTCAACACGCTGGAGACGCTCGCGGTGGCGGCGCGTTCCGAGAAGCTGCCGCAGATCGACGATGAATGGCTGCTGCGCGTGCTCGGCGAGCGCATGCGGCGCTACGACAAGGGCGGCGAGCAGTTCTACGACACCATTTCCGCGCTGCACAAGTCGGTGCGCGGCAGCGACCCCGATGCGGCGCTTTACTGGTTCGTACGCATGCTCGACGGCGGAGCCGACCCCCGCTACATGGCGCGCCGCCTGGTGCGCATGGCCAGCGAGGACATCGGCCTGGCCGATCCGCGCGCGCTGCGCCTGGCACTGGATGCGGCCGAGGTCTACGAGCGCCTGGGCACGCCCGAGGGTGAACTGGCGCTGGCCGAGTGCGTGGTCTACCTCGCGATCGCGCCCAAGTCCAACGCCGTCTACAAGGCCTACAACGAGGCCCGCGCCTTCATCCAGAAGGACGGCACCCGCCCCGTCCCCATGCACCTTCGCAACGCGCCCACCAAGCTGATGAAGCAGCTGGACTACGGCAAGGGCTACCGCTACGCGCATGACGAGGAGGGCGGCTTCGCGGCCGGCGAGAACTACCTGCCCGAAGGCATGGAGCCGCCCGGTTTCTACCGTCCGGTAGAGCGCGGCCTGGAGATCCGCATCGCGGAAAAGATGCGCGAGCTCAGGCGCCGCAACGACGAATCCAGCTAGGCCCCCGGCCTTTCGGGCGCCCGGCTGTCACGCCCGTGCGCCAGCGGGAAAACCCCGGCCTGCCTGCCCCATTTTGGGGTTTGCACTTGACTACAATCCCGCCCACTAACCCGCGGCCAACCCATTGCTGGCGGGTTTTTTGCTAACTAAAGCGCCTAAGCGCCGACCGGGCGTGTCGGGTAAATAGAAGCAGCTCCCGAGGCTGCAATGAAAAAGGGACTCTTATGGACATCCTGCTGCAACAGATCATCAACGGTCTGGTTCTAGGCAGCATGTACGCCCTCATAGCCTTAGGCTATACGATGGTGTACGGCATTATCAATCTCATCAACTTTGCCCACGGCGAGGTCCTGATGGTCGGTGCACTGACCAGCTGGACCATCATCGGCTGGATGCGCGAGGCCATGCCCACCGCGCCGGGCTGGGTGATCCTGATCCTCGCGCTCATCATCGCCTGCATCGTGGCGGCGACGTTGAACTTCGTGATCGAGAAGGTGGCCTACCGGCCGCTGCGCAACAGCCCCAAGCTGGCCCCGCTGATCACCGCCATCGGCATGTCCATCCTGCTGCAGACGGTCGCCATGATCATCTGGCGGCCCACCAACAAGGCCTATCCGACCCTGCTGCCTTCGGAATCCGTGCACATCGCCGGCGCGTCCATCTCGCCGACGCAGATCATGATCCTGGGGCTCACCGCGGTGTCCCTGGCGATCCTCACCTGGATCGTGAACTTCACCAAGCTCGGCCGCGCCATGCGCGCCACCGCCGAGAACCCGCGCGTGGCCGCTCTGATGGGCATCCGTCCCGACATGGTGATCTCGGCCACCTTCATCATCGGCGCGGTGCTCGCCGCGATTGCCGGCGTGATGTACGCCTCCAACTACGGCATCGCGCAGCATGCGATGGGCTTCATCCCCGGCCTGAAGGCCTTCACCGCGGCCGTGTTCGGCGGCATCGGCAACCTGGCCGGCGCGGTGGTGGGCGGCATCCTGCTGGGCGTGATCGAGGCGGTGGGTGCCGGCTACCTGGGCACGGTGACGGGTGGTGTGCTGGGCAGCCAGCACAGCGACATCTTCGCCTTCATCATCCTGATCCTCACGCTCACCGTGCGCCCCTCGGGCCTGCTGGGTGAACGCGTGGCCGACCGCGCCTGATCGAGGAGGACGAGAACATGAACGACTCCTTCAAGAAGCTTGCCGTCTTCATCGGCGCGGCGGTGCTGCTGGTCGCGCTGCCGCTGGTGCTGCAGACCCAGGGAAATGCCTGGGTGCGCATCGTCGACATCGCGCTCCTGTACGTGATGCTGGCGCTGGGCCTGAACATCGTGGTGGGCTATGCCGGCCTGCTCGACCTGGGCTACGTGGCTTTCTTCGCCATCGGCGCCTACCTGTATGCGCTGCTCGAATCACCGCACCTGATCGAGACCTTCCCGGCCATCAAGGCGATGTTCCCCAACGGGATGCACATCTCGATCTTCATCGTGATACCGCTGGCCTTCGTGATCGCGGCGGTGTTCGGCGTGATCCTGGGTGCGCCCACGCTGAAGCTGCGCGGCGACTACCTGGCCATCGTGACGCTGGGCTTCGGGGAAATCATCCGCGTGTTCCTCAACACGCTGGACCACCCCTACAACATCACCAACGGTCCGAAGGGCATCTTGGCCATCGAGCCGGTGCACGTCGCGGGCATCAACTTCGGCCGCACGCTCAAGCTCGACGGTTTCTCGATCCCGTCGGTGACGCTGTACTACTACCTGTTCCTCACGCTGGTGATCATCACCGTGATCATCTGCCATCGCCTGCAGGTCTCGCGCGTGGGCCGCGCCTGGATGGCGATCCGCGAGGACGAGATCGCCGCCAAGGCCATGGGCATCAACACCCGCAACCTCAAGCTGCTGGCCTTCGGCATGGGCGCGAGCTTCGGCGGCGTGTCCGGTGCCATGTTCGCCTCCTTCCAGAGCTTCGTCTCGCCCGAGTCCTTCAGCCTGATGGAGTCGGTGATGATCGTCGCCATGGTGGTGCTGGGTGGCCTGGGCCACCTGCCGGGAGTCATCCTGGGCGCCGTGCTGCTGGCTGCGCTGCCCGAAGTGCTGCGCTACGTCGCCGGTCCGCTGCAGGCGATGACCGACGGCCGCCTCGATGCCTCCATCCTGCGCCAGCTCTTCATCGCGCTGGCCATGATCGTGATCATGCTGGTGCGTCCGCGCGGCCTGTGGCCTTCGCCCGAGCATGGCAAGTCGCTGAACCGGCGCAAGGCGCCGGACCCGGTGCCCGGCTCTCCGCAGGCGGTGACGCCCGGCGTGGACAACCCGGCCGACGAAGTCCCTGGCGATTCCTCGCGTCCCATGTCCATCAACCCCTGAGCGAGCGAGGAAGCACAGCATGACTGACACCATCCTCGACGTCCGGGGCATCTCCAAGCGCTTCGGCGGCCTGCAGGCCCTCTCCGACGTCGGCATCAACATCAAGCGTGGCCAGGTGTATGGCCTGATCGGCCCCAATGGCGCCGGCAAGACCACCTTCTTCAACGTGATCACCGGGCTGTACACGCCCGACAGCGGCAGCTTCCAGCTGGCGGGAAAGCCCTACCAGCCGACGGCCGTGCACGAAGTGGCCAAGGCCGGCATCGCGCGCACCTTCCAGAACATCCGCCTGTTCGCCGACATGACGGCGTTGGAGAACGTGATGGTGGGCCGGCACATCCGCACCCACTCGGGCGTGATCGGCGCCATCCTTCGCACCAAGGGCTTCAAGAACGAGGAGTCCGAGATCGCCGAGCGCGCGCACCAGCTGCTCGACTACGTGGGCATCGGCAAGTTCGCCGACTACAAGGCCCGCACCCTGAGCTACGGCGACCAGCGCCGCCTGGAGATCGCCCGCGCCCTGGCCACCGACCCGCAACTGATCGCGCTGGACGAGCCAGCCGCCGGCATGAACGCCACCGAGAAGGTGCAGCTGCGCGAGCTGATCGACCGCATCCGCAAGGACAACCGCACCATCCTGCTCATCGAGCATGACGTGAAGCTGGTGATGGGCCTGTGCGACCGGGTCACCGTGCTCGACTATGGCAAGCAGATCGCCGAAGGGACGCCCGCCGAGGTGCAGAAGAACGAAAAGGTGATCGAGGCCTACCTCGGCACCGGAGGACATTGAGATGAGCGGAAAGACCCTGCTGAAGGTCAGCGGCCTGAAGGTCGCCTACGGCGGCATCCAGGCCGTGAAGGGCGTGGACTTCGAGGTGCGCGAGGGCGAGCTGGTCTCGCTGATCGGCTCCAACGGCGCCGGCAAGACCACCACCATGAAGGCCATCACCGGCACGCTGCCGCCGCTGGGCGGCGACATCGAGTTCCTGGGCAAGAGCATCAAGGGACGCGGCGCCTGGGACCTGGTCGCCGACGGCCTGGTGATGGTGCCCGAGGGCCGCGGCGTGTTCACGCGCATGACGATCACCGAGAACCTGCAGATCGGTGCCTTCATCCGCAACGACAAGGCGGAGATCGCCAAGGACATCGAGCGCGTGTTCGCCACCTTCCCGCGCCTGAAGGAGCGTGCCACCCAGCTGGCCGGCACCATGTCCGGCGGCGAGCAGCAGATGCTGGCCATGGGCCGCGCGCTGATGGCCCGCCCCAAGGTGCTGCTGCTGGACGAGCCCTCGATGGGCCTGTCGCCCATCATGGTCGACAAGATCTTCGAGGTGGTGCAGGAGGTCTACAAGCAGGGCGTGACCATCCTGCTGGTGGAGCAGAACGCCAGCCGCGCGCTGCAACTGGCCGACCGCGGCTACGTGATGGAGTCGGGCCTGATCACCATGACGGGCGAGGCCAAGGTGATGCTCAGCGACCCCAAGGTCCGAGCCGCCTACCTGGGCGAATAAGCAAGAAGGCCGGCGACATGCCGGCCTTTTTCTTGGGCGGGTCGATCTCAGTCGACGCGCGCGCCGGTGGCCTTCACCACCTTCTCGTACTTGGACAGCTCGCTCTTCATGAAGGCGCCGAACTGCTCGGGCGTGTTGCCCACCGGCTCGGCCATCAGGTTGGCGAACTTGGCCTTCACGTCGGGCGAGGCGAGGGCGGCGATGAAGGCCTTGCTCATCTTGTCCAGCGTCTCGTGCGGCGTGCCGGCGGGCGCCACAAGGCCCCACCAGGTGTCGATGGCGAAGCCCTTGAGCGTGTCGGCCACCGGCGGTGCTTCCGGCAGCATCGGGCTGCGGGTGAGCGTGGTCACGGCCAGCGCCTTGAGCTTGCCCGAGCGGATGTTGGGCGCGGCGGTGGCCAGGTTGTCGAAGTTGAAGTCGACCTGGCTGGACAGCAGCGCCAGCTGCGCCGGGTTGCCGCCGTTGTAGGGGATGTGCGTGGCGAAGATGCCCGCTTCCTTCTTGAACATCTCGCCTGCCAGGTGGCCCGCGCTGCCGTTGCCGCCGCTGCCGTAGTTCAGCTTGCCCGGGTTGGCCTTGCCGTAGGCGATGAGGTCGGCGACGCTGTTGATCTTCAGCTTCTGCGCCGTCTCGGCGTTCATCACCAGCACGTTGGGCACGCGCACCATCTGGGTGATGGGCGCGAAATCGGTGGCCGCGTTGAAGGGCATCTTGGCGTAGAGCCACGGGTTCACCGCGTTGGTGGCGGTGGCCGCGATGCCGATGGTCAGGCCGTCGGGCGACGCCTTGGCCACTGCGTCGGCGCCGATGTTGCCGCCGGCGCCGGGCTTGTTCTCGATGATCACCGTGCCCAGCGAGTCCTTCACCTTCTCTGCGAGCACGCGCGCCGTGACGTCGATCGGGCCGCCGGCCGCGTACGGGACGATGAGGCGGATGGGACGGCCGCCGGGCTGCGCCTGGGCGGGCAGGGTGGCGGCGGCAAGGGTCGCAACGGCGGTGGCGAGGAGGATTCGGCGCGAGTTCAAGGTTGTCTCTTTCTCTGGTGTGATCGAATTTGTGGAAAGCGGATCAGGGCACGGCCTTGTCGGCCTCGGAGGTGAAGGAGTCCGCGAAGAACTCCTCGTCCGGCAGGCCGGCGCGGGCCACATAGTCCCTGCGCGCCGACTCCACCACGATGGGGGCGCCGCAGGCATACACCTGGTGGCCCGACAGGTCGGGGATGTCCTCCAGCACCGCGAGATGGACGAAGCCGGTGCGGCCGGTCCAGTTGTCCTCGGGCACGGCGTTGGACACCACGGGCACATAGCGCAGGTTGGGCAACTCGGCCATGCGCTCGCGCATCCACTCGTCCATGTACAGGTCTTCGGGACGGCGGCCGCCCCAGTACAGCACCACGGGGCGCGTGATGCTCTTGTGCGCCACGTGCTCGACCAGCGCCTTGATGGGCGCAAAGCCGGTGCCGGAGGCCAGCAGCACGATGGGCTTGTCGGAGTCCTCGCGCAGGAAGAAGCTGCCGTAGGGGCCTTCGATGCGCAGGATCTCCTTTTCCTTCATCGCACCGAACACGTGATCGGTGAAGCGGCCGCCCGGCATGTGGCGGATGTGCAGTTCCACCCCGTGGCCCGGCTGCGCCAGCGTGTGCGGAGCGTTGGCCATCGAGTAGCTGCGCCGGATTCCATCCTTGAGGATGAACTCGATGTACTGCCCCGCGTGGAACTGCAGCGGCTCGCCGGCCGGCATCTGCAGCCGGATGCCCATGACGTCGTGCGACAGCCGCGTGAGGGCCTGCACGCGCACCGGCATCTTGCGCACGGGGAAGGCGCCGGCCTCGGTCACCTGGCGCGACTCGAGCACCACGTCGCTCTTGGGGCGGGCACAGCAGGTGAGCACATAGCCGCTGATCTGTTCCTCGGCGCTCAGGGCCTTGCTCTGGTGCGGGCCGATCTCGACCTCGCCCGAGAGCTTCTTGCACTTGCAGGAGCCGCAGGCGCCGTCCTTGCAGCCGTAGGGCAGGCCGATGCCCTGGCGGATGGCCGCCCCCAGGATGGTCTCGTCGCCTTGCGCCACGAAATGGCGTCCGCTCGGCTCGACGGTGATGGAAAAGCCCGCCTCGGGCGACCCTGCACTCATGGGTATTCTTTGCGTCTCACTAAAGGATGGAATTTTGCCTGCAATCGATAGCCCCCTCGGGGCGCTGCCCTCGCGCTTCCGCCGCCAGCGGGTACTGATCGTCGGCTGCGGCGACGTCGGGCTTCGCACCGCACGCCTGCTGGCGGGCCGGGTGCGCGTGCTGGCCGTCACTTCGTCGGCAAGCCGCGTGCCGGCGCTGCGCGCGGCGGGGCTCGCGCCGCTGGTGGCCGACCTCGACCAGCCCACGGGCCTGCGGCGCCTCGCCGGGCTGGCGGATCGCGTGCTTCACCTGGCGCCGCCGCCGCGTGTGGAATCCGGCCAGTGGTGGCGCGATGGCCGCACCACGGCGCTGGTGCGCGCCCTTCGGCTGCGTTCCGCCCCGCTGTCGATGGTCTACGGCTCGACCAGCGGCGTGTACGGCGATTGCGGTGGGGCGCGCATCGACGAGTCGCGCGCGCTGAACCCGGACACGCCGCGCGCGCATCGCCGCGTGGACGCGGAGCGCGCCGTGCGCTGGCTGGGCCGTTCAGGCGTGCAGGCGCGCATCCTGCGCATCCCGGGCATCTACGCGAACGACCGCGAGGGCGGCACGCCGCGCGAGCGCCTGGCGCGCGGCACGCCGGTGCTCGAGCGCCAGGACGATGTCTACACGAACCACATCCATGCCGACGACCTGGCGCGCGCGTGCATGCTCGCCCTGTGGCGCGGCGGGCCGCAGCGGGTCTTCCACGTGAGCGACGACAGCGAGATGCTGATGGGCGACTACTTCGACCTGGCCGCCGACATCTACGGCGTGCCGCGGCCGCCGCGGCTGGCGCGCGATGCGGCGCAGGGTCAGCTGCCGCTTCAGTTGCTGAGCTTCATGGGCGAGTCGCGCAGGCTGGACAACACGCGGATGAAGCGGGAGCTGCGCTTGCGTCTGCGCCATCCGACGGTGGCGTCGGGGTTGCGTGACTGATGGCGATCTGAGCGCTGGTGCCGGAGGCCGGAATCGAACCGGCACGCCTTGCGGCGGGGGATTTTGAGTCCCCTGCGTCTACCAATTTCACCACTCCGGCTATGAGAGGGAAGGGAGCCGGAAATTATGGCACAGTGCTTTCCATGAAGTACCCGACGATCGAAGACGCCATCGGCAGGACGCCCCTGGTGGCGCTGCAAAGAATCGAAGCGGCGGACAACGCCCGGCGTGGCAACGTGATCCTCGCCAAGCTCGAAGGCAACAACCCCGCCGGCTCGGTCAAGGACCGGCCCGCGCTCTCGATGATCAAGCGCGCCGAGGAGCGCGGCGAGATCAAGCCCGGCGACACGCTGATCGAGGCCACCTCCGGCAATACCGGCATCGCCCTGGCCATGGCCGCCGCCGTGCGCGGCTACCGCATGGTGCTGATCATGCCGGAGGACCTCTCGGTGGAGCGCGCCCAGACCATGAAGGCCTTCGGCGCCGAACTGGTGCTCACGCCCAAGAGCGGCGGCATGGAATACGCCCGCGACCTGGCCGAGCAGATGGTGGCGCAGGGCAAGGGCCGCGTGCTCGACCAGTTCGCCAACCCCGACAACCCGCGCATCCACTACGAGACCACCGGCCCCGAGCTGTGGGAGCAGACGGGCGGCAAGATCACCCACTTCGTGAGTGCCATGGGCACCACCGGCACCATCACCGGCGTGTCGCGCTTCCTGAAGGAAAAGAACTCCGCCATCCGCATCGTGGGCGCCCAGCCCGACGAAGGCTCGCGCATCCCCGGCATCCGCAAGTGGCCGCAGGAGTACATGCCCAAGATCTACGACCCCAGCCGCATCGACGAGACCATCAACGTCAGCCAGGACCACGCCGAGGAAACCTGCCGGCGCCTGGCGCGCGAGGAAGGCATCTTCGCCGGCATCTCCTCCGCCGGCGCCCTGTGGGTGGCGCTGCAGGTGGCCAGGACGGTGCAGAACGCCACCATCGTGTTCGTGGTGTGCGATCGCGGCGACCGCTACCTCTCCACCGGCGTGTTCCCCGCCTGAGCAGCACGGCCATGCCCCATCCCAAGTTCTGCCAGGCCTGCGCCACGCCGCTGGAATGGATCGCGCAGCTCGAAGACGGCGGCCCCAAGGAGCGCCTGCGCTGCCCGGCCTGCGGCCACACGCACTGGAACAACCCGACGCCGGTGCTCGCCGCCATCGTGGAGTACCGCGGCCAGGTGCTTCTGGCCCGCAATGCGGCCTGGCCGGGCAAGATGTTCGCGCTCATCACCGGCTTCATGGAGGCCGGCGAGACGCCCGAGGAAGGCGTCGTCCGCGAGGTCAAGGAAGAGACCAACCTCGACGTGAGCTTCACGAAGATCGTCGGCGCCTACGACTTCCAGCGCATGAACCAGGTGATCATCGCCTACCACGTGGTGGCCGATGGCGAGGTGAAGCTGTCGCCCGAGCTGGTGGACTACCGGCTCTACGACCTGCCCGCGCTCAAGTGCTGGCCCGCCGGCACCGGCTACGCGCTGGCCGACTGGCTGCGCACCCGCGGGCACGAGCCGGTGTTTTTCACGCAGGAAGAAAACGAAGAGCGGCGCAGGGGCCTGAACCTGCCGCCGGAGGAGCCACAACGTGCAGGTTGATCGCGAAATCGATACCCGCGGGCTGAACTGCCCGCTGCCCATCCTGAAGGCCAAGAAGTCGCTCAACGACATGCAGAGCGGCCAGTTGCTTCGCGTGATCGCCACCGACCCCGGCTCGGTGCGCGACTTCCAGGCCTTCTCGCGCCAGACGGGCAACGAGCTGGTCGAGCAGCAGACGGCGGGCACCGATTACATCCACGTGCTCAAGCGCCGCTGAGCGGCGCCGTCTGCCTCAGAGCTTCAGGCCCTTGAGGTATTCGCGGAACTGCCCGCCCACCTCGGGGTGCGCCAGCGCCAGCTCGACGCTGGCCTGCAGGAAGCCTTCCTTGCTGCCGCAGTCGTAGCGCGTGCCCTCGTAGGCGTAGGCGTAGACGGGCTCCTTGTCCAGCAGCGCGGCGATGCCGTCGGTGAGCTGGATCTCGCCGCCCGCGCCCTTGGGCTGCTGGCGGATCTGCGCGAACACCGAGGGCGAGAGGATGTAGCGGCCCGCCACGCCCAGGCGCGAAGGCGCGGCCTCGGGGCTGGGCTTCTCGACCATGCGGCTCACCCGCGTCATGCCGGGCTCGACCGCATCGCCGGCCACGATGCCGTAGCGCTTGACGTGCTCCAGCGGCACTTCCTGCACCGCGAGGAAGGAGCCGCCGCCCATGCGCTCGTGCGCCGCCACCATCTGCTGCAGCACGCCCTGGCCGCCCTGGGGGCCGACCATCAGGTCGTCGGCCAGCAGCACGGCGAAGGGCTCGTCGCCCACCAGGTGCTCGGCGCACAGCACCGCGTGGCCCAGGCCGAGCATGCGCGGCTGGCGCACGTACGAGCAGGTCATGTCGTCGGGCACCACAGAGCGGGCGATGTTCAGCAGGGCGGTCTTCTGCTGGGCCTCGAGCTGGCTTTCCAGCTCGTAGGCGGTGTCGTAGTGGTCCTCGATGGCGCGCTTGTTGCGGCCGGTCACGAAGATCATGTCGCGGATGCCGGCCTCGTACGCCTCCTCGACGGCGTACTGGATGAGGGGCTTGTCCACCACCGGCAGCATTTCCTTGGGCTGCGCCTTGGTGGCCGGCAGGAAGCGCGTGCCGAATCCCGCCACGGGGAAAACGGCCTTGCGGATACTCGTCGTCGATTTGGGCATGCTGGAAACTCTGAGTTAAGGAATCTGAGACACAGATTCCTATCCTAAAGGCCGCCGGTGACCTTCCGCGTCAGCCAAGACGCACTAACTGGTCTTTCAGCCTAGCCAGCATCGCGGAAAAGTCGGCAACCCGCTGCTTTTCCTGTGCAATGACGGCCGGCGGCGCCTTGGCCACGAAGGCCTCGTTGCCCAGCTTGCCGTTGGCCTTGGCGATCTCGCCCTCGATGCGGGCCAGTTCCTTGGCGATGCGGGCCTTCTCGGCGCCCTTGTCGATCTCCATGTGCAGGCACAGGCGGGCCGGGCCGACCACGGCCACGGGCGCGGCCTCGGCGGCGGCGGTCCAGGCGGCCTCGTCGTCGAAGACCTTGACCTCGCTGAGCTTGCCCAATGCCTGCAGCACCGGTGCGACCTCGCGCAGGAAGGCAGCCGTCTGCGCATCATCGGCCACGGCGTACAGCGGCAGGCGGGTGGCGGGCGAGACCTTCATCTCGCCGCGCAGCGTGCGGCAGGCATCCACCAGCGCCTTCAGTCGTGCGACGGCGGCCTCGGCGGCCTCGTCGATCTTGCCGCTCTGGCTTTCGGGATAGGCCGCCACCATGATCGACTCGCCTTCGCGGCCCGCCACCGGCGCCACCTTCTGCCACAGCTCCTCGGTGATGAAGGGGATGAGCGGGTGCGCCAGGCGCAGCAGCGCCTCCAGCGAGCGGATCAGGGTGCGGCGGGTGGCGCGCTGCTGCGCCTCGTCGCCGGTCTGGATCTGCACCTTGGCGATCTCCAGGTACCAGTCGCAGAACTCGTCCCAGGCGAACTGGTAGATGGCGTTGGCCACGTTGTCCAGGCGCAGGTCGGCGAAGCCCTGCGCCACCTCGGCCTCCACGCGCTGCAGCTTCGAGGCGATCCAGCGGTCGGCCTGCGAGAACTTCATGTAGCCATGGAAAGGGCCGCCCGGCTGGCACTCTTCCTTGGTGTGCTCCTTCAGGCCGCAGTCGTAGCCCTCGCAGTTCATCAGCACGAAGCGGGTGGCGTTCCAGAGCTTGTTGCAGAAGTTGCGATAGCCCTCGCAGCGCTTGCTGTCGAAGTTGATGCTGCGGCCCAGCGAGGCCAGCGATGCGAAGGTGAAGCGCAGCGCATCGGCGCCGAAGGCCGGAATGCCCTCGGGGAATTCCTTCTGCGTGTTCTTGCGCACCGTGGGTGCGGTCTCGGGCTTGCGCAGGCCCTGCGTGCGCTTGTCCAGCAGCGTGGGCAGGTCGATGCCGTCGATGAGGTCCACCGGGTCGAGCACGTTGCCCTCGGACTTGCTCATCTTGTTGCCGTGCGAATCGCGCACCAGGCCGTGGATGTAGACCTCGCTGAAGGGCACCCTGCCGGTGAAGTGCTTGGTCATCATGATCATCCGGGCGACCCAGAAGAAGATGATGTCGTAGCCGGTGACCAGCACGCTGGAGGGCAGGTACAGCTCCAGGTCCTCGGTCTTCTCGGGCCAGCCCAGGGTGGAGAAGGGCACCAGCGCGGAGGAGTACCAGGTATCCAGCACGTCCTCGTCGCGGCGCAGCGCCTTGCCGGGTGCCTGCGACTGCGCCTCGGCCTCGTCGTGGGCCACGTACACCTGGCCCTGCTCGTCGTACCAGGCGGGGATCTGGTGGCCCCACCACAGCTGGCGCGAGATGGTCCAGTCCTGGATGTTCTCCATCCAGTGGTTGTAGGTGTTGACCCAGTTCTCGGGCACGAACTTCACCTCGCCCGAGCGCACCGCCTCGATGGCCTTCTGCGCGATCGACTGGCCCTTGGCGTCGGGCTTGGTCATGGCGACGAACCACTGGTCGGTCAGCATGGGCTCGACCACCGCGCCGGTGCGGGCGCAGCGCGGCACCATCAGCTTGTGCTTCTTGGTCTCGACCAGCAGGCCCAGGGCCTCCAGGTCGGCCAGCACCGACTTGCGGGCCACGAAGCGGTCCTGCCCGCGGTACTTCTCGGGCGCGTTCTCGTTGATGGCGGCATCGAGCGTGAGCACGCCGATGATCGGCAACTGGTGGCGCAGTCCCACCGCATAGTCGTTGTGGTCGTGCGCGGGCGTGACCTTCACCACGCCGGTGCCGAATTCCTTGTCGACGTACTCGTCGGCGATCACGGGGATGAGGCGGTCCACCAGCGGCAGGCGCACCTGCTTGCCGATCAGCGCCTTGTAGCGCTCGTCCTCGGGGTGGACCATCACGGCCGTGTCGCCCAGCATGGTCTCGGGGCGGGTGGTGGCCACGGTCAGCTCGCCGCTGCCGTCGGCCAGCGGGTAGCGGATGTGCCAGAGGAAGCCGTCTTCCTCCTCGCTCTCCACTTCCAGGTCGCTCACCGCGGTCTTGAGCACCGGGTCCCAGTTGACCAGGCGCTTGCCGCGGTAGATGAGGCCCTCGTTGTACAGCTGCACGAAGGTCTGCGTGACGATCTTAGAGAGCCGGTCGTCCATGGTGAAGTACTCGCGGCTCCAGTCCACCGTGTCGCCCATGCGGCGCATCTGGCTGGTGATGGTGTTGCCGGACTTCTCCTTCCACTCCCACACGCGCGCGACGAAGTTCTTGCGGCCGAGGTCGTGGCGGCTCTGGCCCTGCTCCTGCAGCTGGCGCTCCACCACGATCTGCGTGGCGATGCCCGCATGGTCCGAGCCCGGCACCCACAGCGTGTTGTCGCCCTTCATCCGGTGGTAGCGGGTGAGGCTGTCCATGATGGTCTGGTTGAAGGCGTGGCCCATGTGCAGCGTGCCGGTCACGTTGGGCGGCGGCAGCTGGATGGAGAAGGCGGGCTGCCCGGCCTTGGCTTGCTGCGTGCCGCGATAGCCGGCCTTGGCATAGCCGCGGCGCTCCCATTCGGGACCCCAGTGCGCTTCCAGCGCGGCGGGTTCGAAGGACTTGGACAGGCTCTGGAGGCCGGGCTGGTTCGGGGTGTCGCTCATGGCAGAGGGCAGATAGGGAAGCGGTCGCCTGCAGGTGGCGGGCCTCGCGGCGCCGGGGGTGTGCAGGCAGGAAGGGCATCCCGCAGGATGCCGCGCTCGGCCCGAGGGCCGGGAAAGCCTTCGATTTTAAGGCGATGCGGCGCAGTACGCCGCCGCCGCGCCGGGCGATTGGCGCGGCCTCCGGTGGCCCGGCGGGCCCCATCCGATAATCCCTCGATGCTCTTCCTGCTGTCCCCGGCCAAGTCGCTCGACTACGAAAGCGCCGTTCCCGCCGACCTTCCCGCCACCGTTCCCCACTTCGAAAACCCGCGCGGCCCCTCCGTGGAGCTGATCCGCATCCTGCGCCAGAAGTCGCCGCAGGACATCTCGCAACTCATGGACCTGTCGGACAAGCTGTCCCTGCTCAACGTGGGCCGCTACGCCGACTGGCGCGCCAAGAGCACGCCCGAGAACTCGCGCCAGGCCGCCCTGGCCTTCGACGGCGACGTGTACGGCGGCCTGGACGCGAAGTCGCTCAGCCGTGCGCAGCTGGACTGGGCGCAGGAGCACGTGGTCATCCTCAGCGGCCTGTACGGCGTGCTGCGCCCGCTGGACCGCCTGCAGCCCTACCGCCTCGAGATGGGCACGCAGCTGGCCAACCCCAAGGGCAAGGACCTGTACGCCTTCTGGGGCAAGCGCATCTCCGACTACCTCAACACCCGCGCGGCGGCCGACGCCACGCCGGTGGTGATCAACCTGGCCTCGCAGGAGTACTTCCGCGCGGTCGACCTCAAGGCGCTGAAGGCCCGCGTGGTCGAGTGCGTGTTCGAGGAATGGAAGCCGCAGCCCGGCAAGGCCGGCGGCGGGCAGTACAAGATCATCAGCTTCTTCGCCAAGCGCGCGCGCGGCCTGATGGCGCGCTGGGCGGTGCTCCACAAGGCCGCCACGCCCCAGGCGCTGGAGCGATTCGACCTCGAGGGCTATGCTTTCGAGCCCGCCGCATCCCGTCCCGATCGCATGGTGTTTCGCAGGAAAAGTCCATGACCGACTCGCAGCAGCCCACCTCCTACTCGCGCCAGCCCCTCAGCGACGACCTGCGCCGCTGGGTGAACGAGCAGCTGGCCGCCGGCCACACCACGGCCGCGCTGCGCAGTTCCATGCGAGAGGCCGGCTGGATGCAGGACGCCATCGACGCGGCCCTGGGCGCCGAGGTGGTGGCCGCGCCGCCGCCGCCCGCGGCCAAGGCGGCGCAGCCCGGCATCCCCATGCCCGGCCCCATGCTGGAGGGCTCGCCCACCACCATCGATGCCGGCGACCGGCAGGTGCGGGTGCTGCTCACCATGCGGCATCCGCACGTGGTGGTGTTCGGCGACCTGGTCTCGCAAGAGGAATGCGAGGCCCTCATCGCAAGCGCACGCGAGCGCCTGGCGCGCTCGCTCACGGTGGAGACCAAGACCGGCGGCGAGGCCCTCAACGTGGACCGCACCAGCGACGGCATGTTCTTCACCCGCGGCGAGAACGCGATCGTGCAGCGGGTCGAGGCCCGCATCGCCCGCCTGCTGAACTGGCCGGTGGAGTTCGGCGAGGGCCTGCAGATCCTGCGCTATGCGCCCGGCGCGCAGTACCGCCCGCACTACGACTACTTCGACCCGGCCGAGCCCGGCACGCCCACCATCCTGCGCCGCGGCGGCCAGCGGCTGGCCACGCTGGTGATCTACCTGCAGGAGCCGGCGCAGGGCGGCGGCACCACCTTCCCCGACGCGGGCCTGGAAGTGGCGCCGTGCCGGGGCACCGGCGTCTTCTTCAGCTACGAGCGGCCCGACCCGTCCACCCGCACCCTGCACGGCGGCGCGCCGGTGCTGGCGGGCGAGAAATGGGTGGCCACCAAGTGGCTGCGCGAGCGCGAGTTCAACTGACGCCATGAAGGTCCGCGCCAACGGCATCGAGATCGAGGTGGACGACCAGGGCCCGCGTGATGGCCCGGTGGTCCTGCTCATCATGGGCCTGGGCATGCAGCTCATCGGCTGGCCGCAGGACTTCGTGCAGCCACTGGTCGACGCGGGCTTCCGGGTGATCCGGCACGACAACCGCGACATCGGCCTGTCCGAAGGCTTCGACCATGCGCCGCGCCACAACTTCGTCTGGCAGACGGTGCGTGCCCGCCTGGGCCTGCCGGTGCGCTCGCCCTACACGCTGCAGGACATGGCCAACGACTCGTTGGGCGTGCTCGACGCGCTGGGCGTCGCCAAGGCGCATGTGGTGGGCGCCTCGATGGGCGGCATGATCGCGCAGCGCGTGGCCTCCAGCGCGCCGCAGCGCGTGCTCTCGCTCACCAGCATCATGAGTTCGAGCGGTGCACGCGGCCTGCCCGGACCGCACCCGAAGGTGGCCGCCAGCCTGTTCCGCCGCCCGCCCGGCCGCACCGAAGAGGCGCTGGTGGCCTACAGCCTGGGCTTCATCCGCCTGATCGAGAGCCCGGCCTACCCTTGCGAGGAACATGAGCTGCGCGAGCGGGTCACCTTCGCCATGCGCCGCGCCTACCGCCCGGCGGGCCTGCTGCGCCAGATGCTTGCCATTGGCGCCGATACCGGCCGCCGGCCCGACGAGCTGGGCCGCATCCGCTGCCCGACCCTGGTGCTGCACGGCGAGGCCGACCGCCTGGTGCCCATCGAGGCCGGGCGCGACACCGCGCGCCGCATTCCCGGCGCGCGCTTCGTCGGCATTCCCGGCATGGGCCATGACCTGCCGCCGCCGGTGAACCAGCTCCTGCTGGGCCACATCATTCCCTTCCTCGAATCGGTTCCCGCCTGAGGACACCGCACCATGAGCCTCTCCAACACCCCCGAGCAGTCGCAGCTGGGCCGCGCCTCGGCCTACGTCGACCAGTACGACCCCCGGCAGCTCTTTCCCATCGCCCGCGCCACGCAGCGCGCCACCATGGGCATCCAGGAAGGCGCGCTGCCCTTCTTCGGCGCCGACCTCTGGACCGCCTTCGAGCTGAGCTGGCTGAACGCGCGCGGCAAGCCGCAGCTGGCCATCGCGCACTTCACCATCCCGTGCGAGACGCCCAACATCGTCGAGAGCAAGTCCTTCAAGCTCTACCTCAACAGCTTCAACAGCACCGTCTTCCACGACGCGGCGGCGGTGCGCGAGCGCCTGGCCGACGACCTGAGCGAAGCCGTGTGGCGCGGCAGCGACCGCAGCGGCCGCGTGGGCGTGAAGCTGCTGGCGCCCGAGATGTTCGACCGCGAGCCGGTGCACGAGCTGGACGGCGTGGACCTCGACCGGCTGGACCTGGAGTGCACGCACTACCAGCCGGCGCCCGAGCTGCTTTCGGCCAACTTCGACGAGCAGCCGGTTACCGAGACCCTCACCAGCCGCCTGCTCAAGAGCAACTGCCTGGTCACCGGCCAGCCCGACTGGGGCAGCGTGCAGATCCGCTACAGCGGCCCGCAGATCGACCAGGCGGGCCTGCTGCGCTACATCGTGAGCTACCGCCAGCACAACGAGTTCCACGAGCCCTGCGCCGAGCGCATCTTCACCGACATCTGGCAGCGCTGCCGGCCCACCCGGCTGGCGGTGTATGCGCGCTACACGCGCCGCGGCGGCCTGGACATCAACCCCTTCCGCACCAGCTGGCCGCAGCCCCTGCCGCCCAACGTCCGGACGGCGCGACAGTAGCTGTAGAACTGCTCCTACACGCTGTCCCGAACCGCCCGCCGATACTGCCCGGATGATGAAGGCCTCGCCTGCCGCCCGAAGCTGGATCGCGGCCGGTGTTCGACACGAACTCCTCACCCGCGTACTGCCGGCATTGCGCCACGACATGGTGGGCCCCGTGTCCGTCATGCGGATGGGCGTGCTCATGCTCAAGCGGCAGGTGGAGGCGCCCACCATCGATTCGCAGGCCTGCGCCGAGCGCGTGGCGCTCATCGACTCGCAGATCGGTGAGCTCATCCAGGGCGTGCGACTGCTGCGCGACTGGGAACTCGCCACCACCGACGAAGGCATCGCGCGCTCCGCGCTGGTGCAGCTGTGCGTGACGCTGCTGCGCCCGGCCTTCAGCCTGCAGGGCGTGCAGATCGAGGTCGCTGCAGGGCTGGAGGCGCCCAGCCGCGAGGACGAGCCCCGCTGGCCGCGTGCCGCCGCGCTGCGCTACCTGCTGCTGTGCGGCCTCAACCACCTGCACGACGCCTGCCCGGACGACGAGCCCGCCGTCATCCAGGTGCAGGCCGAAGGCGAGGATGGCCTGCTGCTGCGCATGAGCGCTGCCAGGCAGGGTGCGCTCAACGGCAACGGCATGCCCGAGGCCGCCGTGGTGCACCGGGCGCCGCGCCGCCTGGCCATCGACGCGGTGGCGCTGCAGAGCCTGGCCGACGACCTGGGCTACCAGGTCGAGGTGGGCGGCGACAACACGGTCCGCCTGCGCCTGTCCGAGGGCTGAGGGCCGAGGTGCTGCCGGCTGGGCCGCCGGCGAGCGAGAATCCAGGGCTTGGTTCTTGCAACGAGTCCCTCATGAACATCCTTCCCTTTTCCCGTCTTCATCGCCGCGCCGCGTCCGGCGCCATGGCCCTCGTCCTCGGCGCCGCACTGGCCGGATGCGCCGCCCCCGGAGCAGGCAGCACGGCTGCACCCGGCGCCGCGCCGGTCGCCAGCGCCAAGCCGGTGCAGGTCAAGGTCTTCGTCGCCGCCATGTTCGAGATCGGCCAGAACACCGGCGACCGGGCCGGCGAGTTCCAGCACTGGTACGAGCGCTACTGGAAGGGCGCCACGCCCATCGCCGTGCCCGGTGCGCTCGGCCCGGTCTACTGCAACGCCGACGGCGTGTGCGGCTCGGTGCTGGGCATGGGCAAGGTCAACTCCTCGTCCTCGATGCAGGCCATCCTGCTGAACCCGGCCTTCGACTTTTCCAAGGCCTACTACGTGATCTCCGGCGTGGCCGGTACGCCGCCCTCGCGCGGCACCATCGGCGAGGTGAACTGGGCCACCTGGCTGGTGGACTACGACCTGGGTCACCGCTGGGCGCCCGAAGAGAACAAGGCGGGCGAGCCGACCTTCATGCCGCGCAAGGGCTACGAGGAATACCGCCGCTTCAAGCTCAACCCCGAGCTGGTCGGCTGGGCCATGAAGCTGAGCGCCGACACGCCCCTCAAGGATTCCGACTCGGCCCGCAAGTACCGCCTGCGCTACCCGCAGGCCGCCGCCCGCCGCGCCCCCTTCGTCGGCACCGGCACGCACATGACCGGCGACACCTTCTTCCACGGCCCCGGCATGTCGAACCAGGCGCAGTACATCGCCAAGCTCTACGGCGCCGACGACTACGTCATCACCGAGATGGAAGCCGCCGCGATCACGCTGGTGATCAAGCGCACCCACGGCACCGAGCGCGTGATGAGCCTGCGCGGTGCTGTCAACTTCGACCAGGGCAACCCGCGCGAGAGCACGCTGCAGCACCTGGATCCGGCCCCGGGCGAGACGGCCGGCGGCTTCGCGGAGACGGTGGAGAACATCGCCCTGGTCGGCACGCGCGTGGTGGACCACATCACCACGAACTGGACGCAGTGGCAGGCCGGCGTTCCGCCGCTCAAGTAAGTCTCAGGGTGCGGCCCGCGCAAGGTGTGCCGTCACGGTGAAGTCGAAGGGCGTCCAGCGGCCCACCGTGACGCCTGCGGCGCGCAGGCCTTCGCCCGTCCAGTTGTTGCAGGTCCTAAAGGCATTGGCGCTGCCCAGCGCCTCGTAGAAGGCGTCGTTGCGCGCGTAGTGCGCATCGGGCACCGGCCTGGCCTGTTCCCGCGGCAGGCTGGCACGCACGTAGGCCACGAGGCGCTCGTACTGCGCCTGCGACAGCGGCAGGCGATAGGCCGCGCCCCCCGTCACCTCGGCCTCGCGCAGATGGCTCACATGCAGCAATGCCGCGTTGCGCCCCAGGGCGGCGCTTACCGCGCGGCCCACGGTGAGGTCGGCCCACTGCGGCGTGTGCAGGTAGATCTCGCGGTCGCCCCAGCCGATGGCGATGTATCGCGCATCGGGCGGCGCGGCCCGTGCGTGGCCCGGCGGAAACAGCAGCGTCCAGTCCATGCCATGCCCGCGCACGGGGAACACCAGGTCGGTGTGGATGCCGTTGCTCAGCACCCAGGCCTGCACCGCGGCGGGCGCCTGCACGTCGTGCCGGTTCACCGGCAGCGCCATCAGCGCGAAGGCCACGCCCAGGTACAGCAGCATCGCGGCCAGCGGCGCCAGCAGCACGATGAGGAGGCCGCGCAGCCAGCCGCGCATCGCGGGTCTCAGAACAGCGAGCCGGTGGCGTTCTGCGCCTCGGCGGCGCGCGTCCGCGCGCTGCGCTGCGACGAGGCCGCCGGCGCCGTGGCCTCCTCGCTGCCCGCCTTGGCCAGCGAGCCCACGCGCACGCCCAGCAGGCGCAGGGGCCGTTCGAGCGGCACGCGCCGCAGGCACTGGCCGGCGGCTTGGCGGATCACCTTGCCGTCGGCGGTGAAGCTGGCCACCGTCTGGTCGCGCGTGGCGATCCTGAAGTCGTCGTAGCGCAGCTTGATGCCGATGGTCTTGCCGACGTAGCCCTTGCGCTGCAGGTCCTCGGCCACCTTCTCGCACAGGTGCGTGAAGATGGTGGACAGCTCGGCGCGGTCGCGCACCGCGTGCAGGTCGCGCTCGAAGGTGGTCTCGCGGCTCATCGACACCGGCTCGCTCTCGGTCACCACCGGGCGATCGTCGCGGCCCCAGGCCACCTCGTGCATCCACGCGCCGGTGGACTTGCCGAAGTTGGCGACGAGCCAGTCGCGTTCGCAGGCGGCCAGCTGCCCGACGGTCTCGATGCCCAGGCGCTTGAGCTTCTCGTCCGCCTTCGGGCCGATGCCGTTGACCTTGCGGCAGGGCAGGGGCCAGATGCGCGATTCGAGGTCGTGCTCGTACACCACCGAGATGCCGTTGGGCTTCTGGAACTCGCTGGCCATCTTGGCGATGAGCTTGTTGGGCGCCACGCCGATCGAGCAGGTGAGGCCGGTGGCCTGGAAGATGGATTTCTGGATGAGCCGCGCCAGCACGCGCCCGCCTTCGCGCTGGCCGCCGGGCACCTCGGTGAAGTCGATGTACACCTCGTCCACGCCGCGGTCCTCCACCAGGGGCGCGATGTCGCGGATGATGCCCTTGAACTGCCGCGAGAAGCGGCGCACCTCGTCGAAGTCCACCGGAAGCACGAGTGCCTGCGGGCACAGCTTGGCGGCCTTCATCATCCCCATGGCCGAGCCCACGCCGAACACGCGTGCCGGGTAGGTGGCGGTCGTGATGACGCCGCGGCCCACGTAGTCCTTGAGCAGCGGGAACGCATCCACCGGGATGTCGGCCAGCGAGCCGCCTTCGGGCACGTGGCGCCGGATGGCTTCGTCCACCTGCCGCCGCGCGCCGCCGATCACCACCGGCAGGCCCTTGAGCTGCGGATAGCGCAGCAGTTCGACCGACGCGAAGAAGGCGTCCATGTCCAGGTGGGCGATGCGGCGTATCGAGTCGGTCACAACCGCGCATTCTCGCGCCTGCCGCGCGGGCTTGCCGGCTGCGCCGTCCATGCCCCCCGGCGGACGGCCTACTGGTGCGCCGGGCGCTTCGATGCCATCATTGCCGGATCATGCAGACCATCGCCACGATCTTCTGGCGCCGGCTCGATGCGCCGGGGCACGACGCCTGCCGGCTGGAACGGCATGGTGAATCATGGCAGCTCGACGGAGCGGCCGTCTTCCAGCACACCGACGGACGTCCGGCCCGCCTGGACTACCGTGTGTATTGCGACAAGGCCTGGCACACCAAGTGGGGCCGCGTGCGCGGCTGGGTGGGCTCGGTCCCCGTGGACTTCGCCATCGCGCGCAACGCGCGCGGCGACTGGACGCTCAACGAGGAAGTGGTGCCCGAGCTGGGCCACTGCATCGACCTGGACCTGGGCTTCACGCCTGCCACGAACCTGGTGCAGCTGCGCCGCCTGAACCTCAAGAAGGGCGAGGCCGCCGACGTGCCGGTGGCCTGGATCGACCTGGACGGCGATTCGCTCGCCGCGGTGGCCCAGCGCTACACCCGGCACGGCGACGGCGAGTACGCCTACGAGTCGCCGCGCTTCGAATACAAGGAAACGCTCAAGGTGGGTGCCGAGGGCTTCGTCACCCGCTATCCGGGCCTCTGGGAATCGGTCGGCTGAGCCTGCGGTCTCAGCGCTGGGGCATGTCGCGGTAGGAGTAGCCCAGGCTCACCGTCGCGTCGTCCGGAATGGCCGGCATGGTGGCGTTCCACGCTTCCCAGGCCTCGCGCATGGCCTGCAGGCGCTGCGGCTCCTTCTTCGCCAGGTTGGCGCGCTCGCGCTCGTCCTGCGGGAGGTTGAAGAGGTAGTCGTTGCCGTCCACGCGCAGGTACTTCCACGGCCCCTCGCGCAAGGCGCGCTGGCCGCGGTGGTTCATGCGCCAGTGCAGCGGGCGCTCGAAGCGGTGGCCGGCATCGCGCAGCACGGGCATCAGCGAGACGCCGTCCAGCGGATGGGCTGCATCGGCGCCGACGCCGGCGGCATCGAGCATGGTGGCCGACCAGTCCATGGTCATGCACAGCTGCTCGGAGGTCGCGCCCGCACCGATCACCGACGGCCAGTGCGCGATCCACGGCACGCGGATGCCGCCCTCGGTGAGGTCCATCTTGCCGCCCACCAGGGGCCAGTTGTCGGAGAAGCGCTCGCCGCCGTTGTCGCTGGTGAACACCACCAGCGTGTTGTCGGCGATGCCGGCCTCTTCCAGCGCCTGCATCACCCAGCCGATGCCCTCGTCCATGTGATGGATCATGCGGCGGTAGGTGTGGATGCTGCCGCCGGCGAGGTCGAAGAGGTTGTCCTTCACCAGCGGCGCCTTGCCGGCGTCCTCGCGCGTCTCCCACGGCCAGTGCGGGGCGGTGTAGTGCAGGCTGAGGAAGAAGGGCGCATCGCCCCCGGCCATGCGCCGCACGTAGTCGGCCGCGCGGCGCGAGAGCAGGTCGGTGAGGTAGCCGGGTTCGCGGCATTCCTCCTCGCCCAGCCACAGGTCGTGCGTGCCGCGCGAGTCGCAGTGGCTGAAGTAGTCCACCCCGCCCGACATCGGGCCGAAGAATTCCTCGTAGCCCGAGCGCAGCGGGCCGAAATGCGGCGGGTAGCCCAGGTGCCACTTGCCGACCAGCGCCGTGCGGTAGCCCGCATCCTTCAGGAGCGAAGGCAGGGTGGGATGCGAAGGCGGCAGCCCCAGCGTGCTGCTGCCGCGGCTCTTGCTGTTGATGGGCTCCTCGGCGGCGCCGCGCAGGCGGTACTGGTAGCGGGCCGTCATCAGCGCGAAGCGGGTGGGCGAGCACACCGGCGAATTCGAGTAGCCCTGCGTGAAGCGCATGCCCCTGGCCGCCAGGCCGTCGAGCACCGGTGAGACCGGCGCGCGGCCGCCGTAGCAGCCCAGGTCGGCGTAGCCGAGGTCGTCGGCCACGATGAAGACGATGTTCGGTTGCTGCATGGCGCTTCAGGGCTGGTAGCCGGACTTGCGCACCACCGGCGCCCACTGCTCGCGGAAGGCCTTGAGCATGGCCACCGTCTGCGCCTGCGTGGACGCCACCGGCGTCATCATCGAATCGTGGAAGGCCTTGACCGTGGCCGGGTCCTTCATCACCTCGTAGATCGCCCTGGACAGCAGCTGCACCTTCTGCGGCGGCATGCTGGTGGGCGCGAAGAAGGCGTTCCAGCCGGTGGCCGCGAGATCCAGGCCCGCCTCCTTGAAGGTGGGCACGTTGGGCGCGAAGGGCGAGCGCTTCGCGCCCGACATCGCCAGGATGCGGATCTTGCCCGCCTCGTGCTGCGGCAGCGCCACGTCGAAGGTGTCGAAGGCGATGGGGATCTGCCCGCCGATGAGGTCGGTGAGAAGCGGCGCAGAGCCGCGGTAGCCCACCACCTGGCCCTGCACGCCCGCCTTCTCGGCGGTCATGAGCGCGAAGAAGTGCGGCAGGCTGCCGGTGGCCGGCACGCCGAAGTTGGCCTTCTCCGGATTGGCGCGCATCCAGGCCACCAGGTGGCTGAGCTCCTTCACCGGCACTGCCGTGGCCACCGAGAGGGCGAACTCGTAGTCGTTGACGTGCGAGACCGGCACGAAGTCCTTCTCGCCGTCGTAGCCGTTGTCCTTGAAGACCAGGGGCGCCACGACCATGACGGCCGGGTTGGCCAGCATCAGCACGTTCTGCCCGGCCGGCGTGGCCTTCACCTGCTGGGCCGCCAGGCGCCCGCCGGCGCCGGTCTTGTTGTCCACCACCACCGGCACGCCAAGCTTCGGGCCGAGCTTGTCGCCCACGATGCGCGCCACCTTGTCCGAGGCGCCGCCGGGCGCGAAGCCCACCACGATGCGAAGCGGTCCGTCGAGGGTCTGGGCCTGCAGGGCCGGGCTGGCGGCGGCCAGCGCGGCCAGGCCGAGGGCCGCGAGCAGGGTGTGAAGGGTCTTGCGCATGGGGGTGTCTCCTCGTTCGTCGGTCAGGCGGCGTCGGGCGCCGCCCGCCACACTGTAGGACCGCGACAATCGATTGTTCAAATCAACTGCTTTGCGGAGTTACCCCGATGGCCGAGAAGCCTTCCCCGGGCGCTGGCCCCCAGCTGGACGACCTGCTGCTCTATCGCCTCAGCCGCCTGCTGGCGGTGGGCGGCGGCCCGGTGATCCGCCTGTGCGAGGGGCGCTTTCGCATCACGCGGCGCGAGTGGCGGCTGCTGGCCACGCTGGTGGAGCACGGCGGCGACGGACTGGGCTCGTCCCGGCTGGCCGAGGTGGCGCAGCTGGACCGTGCCCGCACCTCGCGGGCCGTGGGCTCGCTGGTCGCCAAGGGACTGGTTTCGCGCAGTCAGCCCGGCGGCGACCGGCGCCAGGTGATGCTGCGCCTGACCGAGGCCGGGCGGGCGATCCATGCGCAGCTCTTTCCGCTCGTGCGGCAGATCAACGCCGAGCTGATGGCCGTGCTCACGCCGGAGATGGCGCAGCAGTTCGACGCCTCGCTGCGGCTGCTGCAGGCCCGGGCCGAGGCGCTCCTGCCCGCGGCCGCCGAGCTGCCCAAGGCGGACCGGCGGCGGCGTTCGGCCGCGGGCTGAGCGCGCGCCTCAGCCGGCGGCGCGGCTCGCCGCCGCCTGCGGGACGAGCGCATCCTTGCCAATGCGCAGTTGCGGCAGGTGCTGCGGGTACTCGCGCTGCATGAAGTCGATCAGCCCTTCACGGATGCGGCAGCGCAGGTCGAAGGCCAGGCCCGAGCTGGCCGCCGTGGCCAGCGCCCGGACCTGCATGGTGCGCTCGGTGGTGTCGGTCACCTGCAGCACGTAGGTGCGGCCGTCCCATTCCGGGGCGCCGCGCACGATGCGCTCCAGCTCGGCGCGCAGGGGCGCCACGGGCATGCCGAAGTCCACGTAGAAGAACACGGCGCCCAGCAGCTGCGAGTTGCTGCGCGTCCAGTTCTGGAACGGCTTCTCGATGAAATAGCTCAGCGGCAGGATCAGGCAGCGCTCGTCCCAGATGCGCAGCACGACGAAGGTGCCGGTGATCTCCTCCACCCGGCCCCATTCGCCTTCCACCACCAGCACGTCGTCGATGCGGATGGGCTGCGTCAGCGCCAGCTGCAGGCCGGCGATCAGGTTGCTGAACACCGGCTTGGCCGCCAGGCCCGCGATGATGCCGATCACCCCCGCCGACGCCAGCAGGCTGGCGCCCACCTGGCGCGCGCCGGGGAAGGTCATCAGCATCATCGCGGCCGCGGCCACCAGCACCACGCTGATGGTGGTGCGGGCCAGCACGCGGCCCTGGGTGTGCAGGCGCCGCGCCTGCAGGTTGTCCGTCACGTTGGCCGGGTAGCGCGAGAGGAAGCCGTCGGTGAAGCCGTTGATGGCGCGCGTCAGCAGCCAGGCCGCCGCCGCGATCAGCAGCAGGCCGTTGAGGTGCCGCACGCTGCCGATGCCGCGCAGATCGTCGGGTGCGGCCTGCCAGACCATCTGCAGGCCGACCAGCGGCAGCACCCAGCGTGCCGGCGAGCGGCTCTTGCCCACCATGGCGTGCAGCGCGGGCAGGTGCCGGGTGAGGCGCAGCAGCACCAGCCCGCCGATGCGGTGGATGACGAGCGCCGCCACGACGGCGACCAGCGCCGCCGTCAGGCTGGGAAACCAGGGATGCGAAACGATGGCCTGGCCGCTCATGTCGCTTTCTCTTCGGCAGTCGATTGCAGGACCCGCGCCGCGTCCTCGCGCAACTGCAGCGCGATGCGCGTGGCGAAGTCCAGCCGGCGCAGCAGCCAGGGGCTGACGTCGTTCTCGAAGGGGTCGGGCAGCGGGACCGGTCCGCCGGCGCTGGGCGTGACCGGCACCGCGCCGTCGATGGGGGCGATGGCCGCGTCGTCGAAGGGTGCGCTCAGCGCCTTGTCGATGCGCTGCGCGGTGCGTTCGAGCGGGCCCTCGATCTCGGCCGGCGTGAGGCGGTCGCGCCGCAGCACCAGCATGGACTTCACGGCGCTCAGCTGCGCGAGCAGCTGGTAGCTGTGGGCCTGCAGGAACTCCAGCGGCGCCAGCGGCGGTTGCACCGCGCGCGGCTCGGATATGGAGCGCTGCGTGGCCTGCACCAGGGCCGAGAGGCTGTCGTAGGCCTCGCGGCGCGCCAGGCGCCAGGCCAGCTCGGGCGTGTCGTCGGCCGCCTTGAGCTGCACCAGGCCCAGCGCCAGCGTGGCGTGGCGCGCCTGCGCCCGCAGGGTGCGCGCGACCAGGGCCGGCAGCTGGTGCCGCTCCCACGAGGGCAGCACGTAGCAGAAGGCCCAGGCCAGGCCCGCGCCGATCAGCGTGTCGGCGATGCGCTCGAAGAGGGCGAAGGTCGGCGCCATGCCGGTGTTCAGCATGTGGGCCTGCACCAGGCCCAGCACCGTGGCCGCCACCGCGGTGATGAGGTAGCGCCGGATGGCGAAGCCGTGCGCCACCGCCTGCGCCACGCTCACGCTCACCAGCAGGGCCAGCGCCGAGGGGTGGCCGGCCAGCAGCGCGGTGGCCAGTACGCAGCCCAGCAGGGTGCCGGCCACGCGGTGGTTGCGCCGCTCCAGCGTCTGCGAGAGGCTGCCGCGCAGCACCACCACGATGGTCAGCAGGATCCAGTAGTCGTGCGAGCCCCAGGGCAGTGCCACGGCGATGCCGTAGCCGGTGGCGATGGCCAGGGACGCGCGGATCGCGTGGCGCAGCGGCGGCGCGTCCCAGCGCCACACCTTGATGAAGGGCGCGATGGACCAGTCGGTGGGGCTCACGAACATCTTCCAGCCGGCGCGCACCGCGGCCAGGTCGGGCGGCGCGTCGCCGCGCGCCAGCGAGGTCAGGCGCAGCACGTCGTCGTTGAGGTGGCCGATGCGGTTGGCCATGCCGCGCGCCAGCAGGGCCGGCGTCGGGCCCATGCGGCCGTCGGCGGCCGGGCCGTCGTCGTGCGGCACGCGGATCTCGGCCAGGTGCGGGCGGCGGTCCAGCGGTGGCTCGGGCAGGCGGCCCAGCAGCAGCGCGTCGGCCAGCGCGGCGGTCTCGCCGGCCAGCTCCTGCAGGATGAAGCGCATCTCGCGCAGCACCTGCGCGCCGCGGGGGTGGGAGATGAGCGCCTCCAGGTCCAGTTCCGTGGCCACCAGGTGGTCGCGCATCTCCAGCGCGATCATCAGCATGGCGGCCAGCTGCTGGCGCCGCGGCGTGCGGGGCGACTCCAGCACGATGTCGCGGGCGGCCTGCAGCTGGTCGGCCAGCTGCGCCTGGTCGCGCAGCAGTTCGCCCAGCAGCGGCGCGCCGACTTCGCGCACGTCGTCGGTCTCGCCCGGCGCGCAGAACTGCCGGGCCTGGGTACGCATGAGCGCGGCCAGCGAGAACAGCACGTCGGCCATGAACTGCACGCGGTAGCGCGCATTGAGGGCGGAGTTGGCCAGCACGGCCCAGACCACGTAGGCCGCCGCGCCCAGGCCGAAATGCAGCGTGTTGCTCCAGGCCACCTGCCAGCTCGGCGGCGCCGGCGTGGCCATGGAGAAGATCATGGAGAACATCACCGCGATGGCGATGGGGATGCCCCGCTTGCCCCAGGCCATGGCCAGGAAGGCGAAGAAGGTGGCCGGCACCAGCAGCAGGCCCAGCTCCAGCGGCTTGCCGTGCAGCACCTGCACCGCGAAGAACAGCGGCAGGCCCAGCAGGGGCGCGGGCAGCATCTGGTAGAACTTGCCGCGCCTCGGGGCGGCCAGGTCGGGCGGCGCGGTGACCAGCACGCCGACCGAGGCGGTGGCGCCCGCCACCGGGCCGAGGAAGTAGTGCACAGCAGCCGAGATCAGCGCCAGGCCGAGCGCGACGGAGATGCCGTTGGTGACGTAGTAGCTCAGGGCGACGCGCATCGCCGCGCGTGCTCGCCGCGCCGCGGCGCGTGGCGCCTGCATCACTTCGAAGCGTTCGGGTCGGTGGGGGCGGCAGTGCGCGCGCGGGTCAGCTTGCGCGGCGCAGCAGCCGCGGCGGGCGCGGCCTCGTCCGCCGGCGCATCGGCATCGGGCTGCTGCATCGAGACGGTGCTGCGGGCGTAGATGTCGGCGTCGGCATCCTCGGCGCGGCCGCCCTGGCGGGCGGCGCCGGCGCTCACCTCGCGCATGCGGTCCGAGGCGTTGAGCTTGTCGTCCACGCCGGCGAACTTGGAGTACTTGGCCAGCAGCGGCACCAGCTGGCCGTAGATGCGCGGCGCACCGGCCAGGCACTCGCGCTGCTCCAGGAAGTCGGGCTCGCCGGTGAAGTTGCCGATCAGGCCGCCGGCCTCGGTCACCAGCAGCGAGCCGGCCGCCACGTCCCAGATGTTCAGGCCGGTCTCGAAGAAAGCGTCGGAGAAGCCCGCGGCCACGTAGGCCAGGTCCAGCGCGGCGGCGCCGGGGCGGCGCAGGCCCGCGGCGCGCGGCATCAGGTCGGCCATGATGGCCAGGTACTGCTTGAAGTTGTCGCCGGTGCGGAAGGGAAAGCCGGTGGAGATCAGGCACTCGTTCAGGCGGGTGCGCTTGCTCACGCGGATGCGCCGCTCGTTCACGTAGGCACCGCGGCCCTTGGTGGCGGTAAACAGGTCGTTGCGGGTGGGGTCGTAGATGACGGCCTGCTCGATCCTGCCCTTCACCGCCAGGGCGATGGAGACGCAGTAGACCGGGAAGCCGTGGATGAAGTTGGTCGTGCCGTCCAGCGGATCGATGATCCACACGTAGTCGGAATCCTGCGCGCCATGCTGGCGGCCCGACTCCTCGGCCAGGATGCCGTGGCCCGGGTAGGCGGTCAGCAGCGTCTCGATGATCACGGCCTCGCTGGCATGGTCGACCTCGGTGACGAAGTCATTGACCTGCTTTTGCGAGATGCGCACGGCTTCGACGTCGAGCGCGGCGCGATTGATGATGGCGCCGGCGGCGCGGGCGGCCTTGATGGCCACGTTGAGCATGGGGTGCAGGTTGGACGACATGAATTTTTGGGAAGAGCGGGGCGGTAGGCCGGGAGCGGCCCGGCGATGCGGGCGGCGACAATGGGACCAGATTTTACCCGGAGCCCCCTTTTGGCGGCTGTTCCCCTGATTTGCCCCCGATGCGCACCCGTTTCATCCTGATCCAGACCAGCCACGCCGGCAATGTCGGCGCCGCCGCCCGCGCCATGCGCACCATGGGCTTCGACGACCTGGTGCTGGTGGCGCCGCGCTGGGCCAACGTGCTGCGGCGCGAGGAAACCATCCAGCGTGCCAGCGGCGCCCTGGACGTGCTGGCCAAGGCCCGCATCGTCGACACGCTGGACGAGGCGCTGGACGGCGTCACCCACCTGTGCGCCACCGCCATGATCCCGCGCGACTTCGGTCCGCCCACCCGCAGCCCGCGCGAGCACCTGGGCCCGCTGGGCGCGCAGAAGGACCAGCACGTGGCCTTCCTCTTCGGCTCCGAGCGATTCGGCATGCGCAACGAGGATGTGTACCGCTGCAACGTGGCGCTGCGCATTCCCACCGATCCGGGCTTCGGTTCGCTGAACCTGGGTGCGGCGATCCAGGTGGTCGCCTACGAATGGCGGATGGCGCTGGGCGGCTTCGATGCACAGCCCGAGGCGGCCGGAGCGCCGGCGCCCGTGGCCGCCGACGCGAAGGCGGTGGCCGGCATGCTGGACCACTGGGAGCGCTCGCTGGTGCAGATCGGCTTCCTGGACCCGAAGGCGCCCAAGAAACTCATGCCGCGCCTGCAGCAGCTGTTCAACCGGGCCCAGCCCACGCAGGAGGAGATCCACATCCTGCGCGGCATCGCCAAGCTGATGGCCGAGCCCCAGCGGCCGGCGGGCGCTGCCACGGAAGGGGAGGCCCCACCGCCTGCAGGCGATCCCGGGCGGCGATAGACTCGCGGGCCCATAACGATATAGCCCCAAGATGTTTGATCGCCTGCGCTCCGACATTCGCTGCATCCTGGAGCGGGACCCGGCGGCCCATTCGGCCTTCGAGGTGCTGACGCTCTATCCAGGACTGCATGCCGTGATGCTCCATCGGCCGGCGCACTGGTGTTGGACGCATGGGCTCAAGTGGCTGGGCAACTTCATCTCGCACTTCTCGCGCTGGATGACCGGCATCGAGATCCACCCCGGCGCCACGATCGGCAACCGCGTCTTCTTCGACCATGCCATGGGCGTGGTGGTGGGCGAGACCGCCGAGATCGGCGACGGCTGCACCATCTACCAGGGCGTGACCCTGGGCGGCACCTCGCTCTACAAGGGCACCAAGCGCCACCCCACGCTGGGCCGCGACGTGGTGGTGGGCGCGGGCGCCAAGGTGCTGGGCGGCTTCACCGTGGGCGACGGCGCGCGCATCGGCTCCAACGCCGTGGTCACGCGGCCAGTGCCGGCGGGCGCCACGGCGGTGGGCATTCCGGCGCGCATCATCCCGGCGGGCGAGGCGCAGCTGCGCGACAAGGTGGAAGGGCGCGAGGGCGCCTTCGCCGCCTACGGCGTGACGCAGGGCGACGATCCGCTGTCGCTGGCCATGCGCGGGCTGATCGACAGCGCCTCCACGCAGGACAAGCAGATCGCCCTCCTGTGGCAGGCCATCGAGAAGCTCTCGCAGCAGCAGCGCGACTGCGTGCCCGACGAGGCGGCCCGCAAGGAGTGCTTCGAGGCGCAGAAGCTCACCGAGCTGGTGGGAAAGTAGGCCGGCTCAACGGCCGACGATCCCCGACACGTCCAGCACGTACATCTGCCGCATCGACTCGTGGACCGAGTCGATGCACACGGCCTGGCCGTCGTGCCGCCAGCGCGGATGCAGGTCGCAGCGGTTCTCCTTGCCCAGCGTGGGCGTGGCGAAGAAGCTGCCCAGGTCGTGGCGCTGGCCGGTGCGCATGTCGTAGAGGAAGAGCACCCGCGCGTGCGTGCCTGCATCGGGGTAGGTGTCGCTCAGCAGCCAGCGCGGGTCCGCGGGCGAGAAGCTCATGTGGCCGTTCTCGACCAGCACGCCTTCGCCCACCACCTGCACCTCGCCGCCTTCGCGATCGGTGTAGAGGTGGTAGTGGATGCGGCCTGCGTGCGGGCCCCACACGACGATGGTCCGGTCGTCGCGCCACAGCGGGTGCGAGATCTGGTATTCGGACTTCTCGTAGTCGAAGGTGCCGACCGCATCGGGGTCGAAGTGGTGACCCAGCTGCGGCAGCGGATGGTCGGAGCATTCGAGCAGCCGCAGGTCCGAGCCGTCGGGGTTCATCGTGATGAGGCGGTGCAGGAAGCAGGTCTCGTCCTCCACGCGCTCGGTCCAGCGGTGCAGCAGCAGCACGCGCGATGAAGACGGGTTGATCTCGATGTGGCTCACCCAGTGGATGGCGCGCTGCATCGAGGCGCGCGGATGGAAGTTGCGCAGCGCCGCGTAGCTCAGTACCAGCCGCGTCTGGCCCGTGGCCAGGTCCATGTGGTGGATGCCGTCCTCGGCCGGCGCCAGCGGGAGGTCGAAGGGTGCGCCGTCCTCGCTGTAGCCGATGGTCTCGTGCGTGCGGTACAGCCGGCGGTAGTCCACGCACAGTGCGTAGCGGCTGTCCGGTGCGACGACGTACACCGGCATCAGCAACTGCCGGCGCGTGCCCTTGTCGACGTCGAAGACGGTCGCGCCGAAGCCGGGATAGAAGGCGTTCGCGTCGCCGGTACGCTGGTTGAAGATGAGCTGCCGGCCCGGCGCCCCGTCCAGCCACTGCAGTTGGCTGCCCATCTGCCAGTTCCACGCGCCGGTGGTGTCCAGCAGGTGGAAGCGGTCGTTGTCCTGCAGGTCGAAGTAGCCGATGCCGGCGCGAAGCTCGGGCGTGAGCCGCGCGGTCATCTGCGGCACCTGCTGCGCGAGCAGGTAGCGGCCGCTGCGGTCCCAGGGGCTCTTGTCGTAGTAGCCGAAGAAGTGATGCTCGCCGCTGGCGGAGCCGATGCGGCGGCAGGGGACGGAAGAAAAAGGATTCATCGATTGCGTGCGTGTCAATCCACCGTGACGTGCCCGTCGCGGATCACCTTGTCCCAGCGCGCCTTCTCGGTCGCGATGAAGCGGGCCGCCTCCTCGCGGGAATTGGCCACCGGCGTCATGCCCTGTTCTTCCAGGCTCTTCCTGAATTCCGGCGACTGCTCGATCCTGCGGATGTCGGCGTTGAGCTTGTCCAGGATGGCGTCGGGCACCTTGGCGCCGGCGGCCACCGTGGTCCACGAGGTGGCGACGAAGGCCGGGTAGCCGGACTCGGCCGCCGTCGGCACGTTGGGCAGCACCGGCAGGCGCGTCTTGCCGGTGACCGCCAGCGCCTTGAGCTTGCCGGCCTGCAGGTAGCTCAGCAGGGTGGGCGGGTTCTCGAACATCAGCTGGATCTGGCCGGCCACCAGGTCGCTGAGCGCGGCGGCGCTGCCCTTGTAGGGCACATGCGTGATCGGCGCGTCGGCCACCTGCTTGTACAGCTCGCCCATCATGTGCACCGAGGAGCCCACGCCGGCCGAGCCGAAGTTCAGCGCATTGGGCTTGCTTCGCGCGAGGGCCGTGAGTTCGCGCAGGTTGCTGGCCGGCACGCCGGAATTGGCCACAACCACGTGCGGCATCTCGGCCAGCACCGTGACCACCTTCAGGTCGGTGGCCGGGTTGTAGTTGAGCTTGGGAAACACGCCGTAGGTGGCATGCAGGCCGATGGAGCCCAGCAGCAGCGTGTAGCCGTCGGCCGGCGCATCGGCCACCGCCTTGCCGCCGATGTGGCCGCCGGCGCCCGGGCGGTTGTCCACCACCACCGGCTGCCCGTAGAGCTTGCCGAGGCGGTCGGCCAGCAGTCGCGCCTGCAGGTCGGAGCTGCCGCCCGCGGTGAAGGGCACCACCAGCTTGATGGTGCGGTTGGGGTAGTCGGCCTGCGCCGCCGCCCAGGGCGCTGCCGACGACAGGCCCAGGGCGAGGACCAGGCCGAGTGCCCGGCTGCGCTGCAGAAATTTCATGTCGATCTTCATGTGTGCTCCCTCCGTGTGATGGATCCACCCGCGGATGCGAAGCGGATCCGGCGGCAGTTTAGGAACGCGGCATCATTCTGGAAAATTCAATTTCGTTGCTGGGCTATGCAGGCTATGCATAGGCTCTGCGGCGAGGAACCGCACGGAGGCAGCCGATGACACGCCCCTTGAACTTCCGCCAGATCGAGGCCTTCCACGCCGTGATGCAAAGCGGCACGACCACCGCTGCGGCTGCGCAGCTGCACACTACCCAGCCCTCGGTGAGCCGCCTGATCGCCCAGGTGCAGGGCGCCACCGGCCTCAAGCTGTTCGACAACCACAAGGGGCGCCTGCGGCCCACGCGCGAGGCGCAGGTGCTCTTCGACACGGTGCGGCTGCACTTCCTGGGCCTGGACCGCATCGAGCGCAGCGTGGCGGCGCTGCGCAAGTCGGGTGCCGGCACCCTTCGGCTGGCTTGCACGCCGGCCCTGGCGCTGAGCCTGATGCCCATGGCGGTGCATGCCTTCTCGCAGGAGTATCCGGACGTGCACATCAACCTGCAGACGGTGGGCACGCATGCGTTGCGCGAGGGTCTGGTGCACGGACAGTACGACCTGGGCCTGACGACCTCCACGCTGGACCACGACCACATCGAGACCGAGGTGCTGCACCGGGCGCAGGTGGTGTGCGTGATGCATCCCAGGCACCCGCTGGCCGGCAGGAAGGACCTCCACGTGCGTGACATGCGCGGCCAGCTGCTGCTCACGCTCAATGCCGACGACGAGATCCAGTTGCCCTTTGTTCGAACGCTGCAGGAGTTCGGCGTGGAGCCGGCGGGCACGGTGGAGACCACCTACTCGGGCACGATCTGCAGGATGGCGGCGCAGGGCACGGGCATCGGCGTGGTCAACCCGTACGTGGCCTCCGTCTTCGCGCACGAGCTGCGCATCCTGCCGCTGCAGCCGCGCTTCGGCGTGTCGGTGTCCATGGCCTTCGCGCCGGAGGCGGCACCTTCGGCGATGGCAGACCGCTTCGCCGGCGTGCTGCGCGAGCGGCTGCGCGACTACGCCGACGTCAGGAAGATGGCCTGAGCGGCCGCCCGCCTCAGGCTTCGAAAGTGCGGATGGCCGCCTTGGGCCGCCAGACCTTGCACACCTCGGGATTGCCCTCAAGGTAGGGCCCGCCGATCAGGTCGATGCAGTAGGGCACCGCGGCGAAGATGCCCGGCACGACCTGCTCGCCGTCGCCGCCCTTGAGGCCTTCCAGCGTCTCGGCGATGGACTTGGGCTGGCCCGGCAGGTTGATGATCAGGCTCTGGCCGCGGATCACCGCCACCTGGCGCGAGAGGATGGCCGTGGGCACGAAGTGCAGGCTGATCTGGCGCATCTGCTCGCCAAAGCCCGGCATCTCCTTGTCGGCCACCGCCAGCGTGGCCTCGGGCGTGACGTCTCGCAGCGCCGGGCCGGTGCCGCCGGTGGTCAGCACCAGCGCGCAGCCGGCGTCGACCAGCTCGACGAGGGCCTGGCTGATCTGCGCCTGGTCGTCCGGAATGAGGCGCGGCTCGAAGGCCAGCGGGTTCTTCAGGGCCCGCGAGAGCCAGTCGCGCAGCGCGGGCAGGCCCTTGTCCTCGTACACGCCGCTGGAGGCGCGGTCGCTGATGGAGACGATGCCGATTTTGACGGGGTCGTAGTTCATGGTCTGTGCTGCCTGCCTGTGCCTCAGGCGTCTTCTTCTCGGGATTGCTCGGCGCCCTGCTCTGCATGGTCCTGGCCGCCGTGCACTGCCAGGTGCTCGCGCACCAGCTGGAAGATCTCGCGGTAGGCGCGGCCCTGGCGGGGTGCCTCGCCGGGCGCGCCGGTCTTGTGGTCCTTGCGGGCCTGGCGCACCAGGGCGCGCAGCTGCTGGGCATCGGTGCCGGGGTGAGTCTCGATCCAGGCGCCCAGGGCGTCGTCGTCGGCGATCAGGCGGTCGCGCCAGGCCTCGGCCTCGTGCAGGGCGGCGGTGGCCTGTGCATTGGGGCGGTCCTGGGCGTCCAGCGCTGCGCGCACGGCGTCCAGCACTTCCGGGGTCTGCTTGCGCATCAGCTTGCCGATGAACTGCATCTGGCGGCGCTTGCCCTCGAAGTTGGTGATGCGGCGCGCTTCCACGATGGCTTCGCGCAAGCGGTCTTCCAGCGCAAGCTCCTCGAAGGCGCGGCCGCGCAGGTTCAGCAGGGCTTCGCCCAGAGCCTGCAGCTCGTTGCTCTCGCGCTTGAGGTCGGTGCGGCTGACGTCGTTGCCCTTGAGTTCGCGCTTGAGCTCGAGATCGAGTTCGCTGCCTTCGGCAACGAATTCGCCGCGCACGAAGTAGCCTTTTTTGGGTTTGCGGGGCATGGTGGTCTGAATCTTCTGTGAATGGCCCGTGGGAGGCACGCGCTCGGCGCGGCCGGATGGGCGCAAGTATCATTGTCCTCCACATGCCTTCTACCTCTACCTCGCGCGCCGAGGGTGGCTTCGCCTACAGCCGCTCGCACTTCGAAAACCTGGTCGACACCGCCCTGGCCCACGCCAAGAAATTGGGCGCCACCGACGCCGGCGCGGAGGCCTCCGAGGGCTGCGGCCTGAGCGTCTCGGTGCGCAAGGGCGAACTGGAGAACGTCGAGCGCAACCGCGACAAGTCGCTGGGCGTGACGGTGTACGTGGGCCAGCGCCGCGGCAATGCCAGCACCTCCGACTTCTCCGAGGCGGCCATCCACCAGACGGTGCAGGCGGCCTACGACATCGCCCGCTTCACCGCCGAGGACCCGGTGGGCGGCCTGCCGGACGAGGAAGACATCGTGCGCGAGCAGCCCGAGCTGGACCTGTTCCACCCCTGGGCCGTCACCAGCGAGGAAGCCGCGAGGCTCGCGCTGGAATGCGAGGCCGCGGCCCTGTCCACCGACAAGCGCATCACCAACAGCGAAGGTGCCGGCGTCTCTGCCCAGCAGAGCCACTTCTTCAGCGCCCACACGCACGGCTTCAGGGGCGGCTACGCCAGCTCGCGCCACTCGATCTCGGTGGCGCCCATCGCCGGGCGCGGCGACGACATGCAGCGCGACGCCTGGTACAGCTCCATGCGCTCGGCCGACGAGCTGTCCAGCCCGCAGGCCGTGGGCCGCTATGCCGCCGAGCGGGCGCTCAGCCGCCTGAAGTCGCGCAAGATCAAGACCACCGAATGCCCGGTGCTTTTCGAATCGCCCCTGGCCGCCGGCCTGCTGGGCTCGCTGGTGCAGGCCACGAGCGGCGGCGCCCTGTACCGCAAGAGCACCTTCCTGCTCGATTCGCTGGGCAAGAAGGTGCTGCCCGGGCACATCCGCGTGGACGAAGACCCGCACGTGCGCCGCGGCAAGGGCAGCGCGCCCTTCGACGACGAGGGCGTGGCTACCAAGGCGCGCAAGATCGTGGACGCCGGGCGGCTGGAGGGCTATTTCCTGTCCACCTATTCGGCGCGCAAGCTGGGCATGAAGACCACCGGCAATGCCGGCGGCTCGCACAACCTCACCCTGCGCTCCTCCCTCACCAAGCCCGGCGACGACCTGGACGCCATGCTGGAGAAGCTGGGCACCGGCCTGTTCGTCATCGAGCTGATGGGGCAGGGCGTGAACTACGTGACCGGCGACTACTCGCGCGGCTGCAGCGGCTTCTGGGTGGAAAAGGGCCGCATCGCCTTCCCGGTGCAGGAGATCACCATCGCCGGCAACCTCAAGGACATGCTGCTGGGCATCGAGGCGGTGGGCGCGGACGCCTACACCTACGGCGCCAAGACCACCGGCTCCATCCTGGTGAACCGCATGAAGGTCGCGGGGAGCTGAACTTGGTGCAGGGCGGAGGCTGTCCGGCGACCGGGCCGGGGCCGTCCGCGCCGGTGGCCGCCGGCCGCATCCGCATCGAGGATGTGAGCCTGGCGCGCGGCGCTCAGGACGTGTTCGAGGGGCTCTCGCTGGACTTGCGCGAGTCGCGCATCGGCCTGGTGGGCGACAACGGCGCCGGAAAGACCAGCCTGCTGCGGCTCATTGCCGGCCTCGACCTGCCGCGGCGCGGGCGGGTGGACATCAGTGGTGGCCCGGGCTGCCACGTGGGCCTGATGTTCCAGAACCCCGACGACCAGATCATCTTCCCGACCGTGGCCGAGGAACTGGCCTTCACCCTCACCGCGCGCGGCCAGGCGCGGCCGGCCGCCCGGCAGCGGGCGCAGGCCTTCCTGGAGGGGCGCGGCCTGTCGGCCTGGGCCCAGCGCGCCATCGGCGAGCTGAGCCAGGGGCAGCGCCAGCAGGTCTGCCTGATGGCCCTGCAGATCGGCGAGCCCACCACCTTGCTGCTGGACGAGCCTTTCGCCAGCCTCGACCTGCCCAGCCAGGCCCGCCTGGCAGCGCAGCTCCAGGCCTCCTCGCAGCAGGTGATCCTGTCCACGCATGCGCTGGAGCATGTGCTCGACTTCGAGCGCGTGCTGTGGCTGGACGCGGGGCAGGTGCGCGCCGATGGCCCCGGGCGCGAGGTGTGCGAAGCCTACCTGGCCCATGTCCGCGAACGGGTTCGCATGCAAGCGGGGCAGCTGGAGCATGCGTAGCCTCTACGACCCCAGGAGGACCTGGCTGCACGCGGTGCCGGCCTGGATCAAGCTCGCGCTGCTGTCCGTGTGCGGCACGCTGCTGGTGCTGGTCGAGCGGCCATCGGTGCTGCTGGGCGCGTGCGTGCTGGTGCTGCTGGCGCTGGCCTCGCTCGGATCGGCCGCCTGGCGCTGCCGGGGCGTCCTGCAGGGCGTGGCCATCGCGGGGGCCTTGATCGTCGCCTTCCACTGGATGCTGGGCAGCACGCCCGTGGGCGTGGCCAGCGCCCTGCGCCTCATGGCCGCCGCCGGGCTGGCCTTGATGCTGACCCTGAGCACGCGCTTCGAGGACCTGCTGGCGGTGCTCGAAGCCGTGCTGCGGCCGCTGCAGCGACTGGGGGTGCCCACCGAGCGGCTGGCGCTGGGCCTGGGGCTGATGCTGCGCTTTGCAGAGAATTTCCATGTCCAGTGGCGCCGCCTGGACGACGCCCACCGTGCCCGCACCGGGCGCGGCGGCGGCCTGCGCCTGCTGGCGCCGCTGACCATCCGCACGCTGCAGACCGCAGAGCGGGTGGCCGACGCCTTGGCGGTCCGGCAGCGGCGCTGACGGACCCTCTCCTTTCCCTCTCCAGTTTGTTCCCATGAACCCATCCAACGCCTCGACCCGCTCCCTGTCCTTCATCGCGCTGTTCGCTGCGCTGATGGCGGTGCTGGGCCTCATTCCCAAGATCGACCTGCCCTTCGGCGTGCCGATCACGCTGCAGTCGCTGGGTGTGATGCTGGCCGGCTGCCTGCTGGGGCCGCGCCGCGGCTTCCTGGCCATGGCGCTCTTCCTGCTCGCGGTGGCGCTGGGCCTGCCCCTGCTGCCGGGCGGCCGCGGCGGCCTGAGCGTGTTCGTCGGCCCCACCTCGGGCTTCCTGTTCGGCTGGATGTTCGGCGCCTTCGCCTGCGGGCTGGTGATGCGCCTGCTGGCCGCGCGGCTTCGCGGCAGCACCGGCAAGGGCCTGCTCGCGCTGGCCTTCCTCGCATCGGTGGTGGGCGGCATCGGCGTGGTCTACGCCTTCGGCATCGCGGGCCTGGCCTGGGTGGCGCACATGTCGCTGGCCAAGGCGGCCTTGGCCATGCTGGTGTTCATTCCCGGCGACCTCATCAAGTGCGGCGTCTGCGCCCTGGTCGTGCAGACCGTGATGCGCGGCATGCCCGCATGGCGGCTGGAACGCGACTGAAGGGCGCTCAGCCGAGCCGGCTGAAGCCGGTGCAGGACAGGTAGTCCTTGCGCGGCCCCTGCACCGCGTGCCGGATCTCGAAACGGCCGTCCGCCAGGAAGCGGTAGCTGCTGTCGTAGTGGTCGGGCGCGCACAGGTGCGGCGCGGCGCCGGCCAGCGCATCGGCCAGCCGGGCGAGCCGGATGCGATGGAAGAGCCGCGGCGGCTCCTCGCGGAAGTGGACCTCGAAGCCGTCCGCCGTCCGCTCGAAGATGTACTCGCGATGCGCCTGCAGGCTGCGGCCGTCCGCCAGGGTGACGCTGCCTTCCTCGCGGTAGAGCAGCTGACGGGGGCCGGCGCGGGTGAAGCGCGCCACGCCCTGCATGCGAATGGGGTCCTTGCCCTCGATGCTGCGCGCAAGCGCCCAGCGGCCTTCGAGGCGGTCAAAGACCTGCCCGGGCGTACCCCAGGGCGCGATGGCGGCGTCGAGCTCGCTGGCCAAGCCCGCGCGCCTCAGGAGCCCGGGGCGGCCGCCAGGCTTTGCCGCACGCGCTGGATGACGCGCACGTAGGGCTCGTCGAAGCCATCCAGCGCATCGCCGGGTGCCAGCCAGGAGAAGTCGAAGACCAGGCCGTCCTCCTCGGGGCTGCCCGAGGCCACATGCTCGAAGCGCTCGGGCAGCGGGGCCTCGGCGCGCATCAGGTACAGGTGCCACAGCTGGGGGTGGCGGTGCCGGTTGCCCTCGATGCCGGCGGGGCAGTCGCGCTCCAGGGTGCCCAGGGCGTGCAGGGGGCCGGTGAAGCGGATGCCCGACTCCTCCAGCAACTCGCGGCGCACCGCGTCCTCGGGCGCCTCGCCGGGTTCTACCGTGCCCTTGGGCAACTGCATGCCGCGGTCGCCTGGATGGTGGAACACCAGCAGGCGCCCGGCCGCGTCCACCAGGCAGGCGCAGGCCTTGAGGACGGGCGCGCGGGTCTGGCTCATGGCCCGGCTCAGGCGCCCGTGAGGGCCGCCTTGACCGCTGCGCTGACCAGGCCCATGTCGGCCTTGCCGGCCAGGCGGCTCTTCACCGCGCCCATGACCTTGCCCATGTCGCCGGGGCCCTTGGCGCCCAGCTCGGCAACGATGGCCTTCACCTCGGCGCTGATCTCCTCGGCGCCCATGCGCTGGGGCAGGTAGGCCTCCAGCACCTTGATCTCGGCGGATTCCTTGTCCGCCAGGTCCTGGCGGCCGCCCTGGGTGAAGGCGGCGACCGAGTCCTTGCGCTGCTTGACCATCTTGTCGATGACGGCGACGACCTGCGCCTCGTCCAGCTCGATGCGCTCGTCCACTTCCTTCTGCTTGAGCGCGGCCATCAGCAGGCGGATGGTCGCCAGGCGTTCCGAGTCCTTGGCGCGCATGGCGGTCTTCATGTCTTCGGTGATCTGGTCCTTGAGGCTCATGGCGGGATTCCTAGTTCGGTTTGTTGTTGGCGAAGGCACAAATGACAAGAGCCGCGGCAGGATTTCCCTGGCGCGGCTCGAATCCGGCGGCGGCGCGGGGCCGTCGCTTCGGTGCCAGCTTTTAGTAAAGCTTCTTGGGCAGCTGCATGCTGCGCACGCGCTTGTAGTGGCGCTTGACGGCTGCCGCCTTCTTGCGCTTGCGCTCGGCGGTCGGCTTTTCGTAGAACTCGCGGGCACGCAGGTCGGTCAGCAGGCCCAGCTTCTCGATGGTGCGCTTGAAGCGGCGCAGTGCGACGTCGAAGGGCTCGTTTTCTTTAACGCGGATGGTGGTCATTTAGCTCGGGTTTTGAAACATGGCCCAGTCAAGATCGTGACCCGGGCGGGGGTTCCTCAACTGAAAACGGGTGTGGCCGTTGAGGTGGGGCCAAAAAGTGTTAGCCGGCAATTATAGCCCGGTTTGAGAAGCTGGCGCCAAGGCCTGGGCACAGGCGGCCGCGCTGGCCCAGGCCCACTGGAAGTTGTAGCCGCCCAGCCAGCCGGTCACGTCCACCACTTCCCCGATGAAATACAGGCCCGGCTGCTTCGATTCCAGGGTCTGGGAGGACAGGTCCCGGGTGTCCACCCCGCCGGCCGTCACCTCGGCCTTCTTGTAGCCCTCGGTGCCGCTGGGCGTGATCTGCCAGCGGCCGATGCGCTCGGCCAGTTGCGCCAGCGCCTTGTCGGCCGCCTCGTTGACCGGGCGGTCCAGGCCGGCGTCCTGCCCCACCCAGGCGTCGGCCAGGCGTGAGGGCACCCATTGGGCCAGTTCGTTGGCGATGCGCTTCTTCGAGCGCAGCTTGGCCTCGCGCAACTCGGTGTCGATCTGCACGCCGGGCGCGAAGTCCAGGGTCAGCGGGGCGCCGGGCCTCCAGTAGCTGGAGATCTGCAGCACCGCCGGGCCCGACAGGCCGCGGTGGGTGAAGAGCAGGTCCTCGTGGAAGCCCATTCGCTCCTTCTTCGCGCCGGTCTCGATCTGCACCGGCAGCGCCAGCCCGGCCAGGCCCGCATAGGGCGCCCAGGCGTCCCCGCCGAAGGTCAGCGGCACCAGCGCCGGCCGCGGCTGCACCACCCGCAGGCCGAACTGGGTGGCGATGCGGTAGCCGAAGTCGCTGGCGCCGATCTGCGGAATCGACAGGCCGCCCGTGGCCACCACCAGCTGCGCCGCGCGCAGCTCGCCGCGCGAGGTCTGCAGCCGGTAGCCCTCGCCGGCGGCAAAGCCAACCTCGTCCACCTTGCAGGGCTGCCAGTGCGTGACGCCGCCCTGGGCGCATTCGGCCAGCAGCATGTCGATGATCTGCTGCGAGGGACCGTCGCAGAAGAGCTGGCCCTTGTGCTTCTCGTGGTAGGCGATGCCGTGCTTTTCCACCAGCGCGATGAAGTGCTGCGGCGTGTAGCGCGACAGGGCCGAGCGGCAGAAGTGCGGGTTCTCGCCCACGAAGTGGCGCTGCGGCGCGCGCACGTCCAGGTCGCGGTTGGTGAAGTTGGCGCGTCCGCCGCCCGAGATTCGGATCTTCTCGGCGATGCGCTCGGCGTGGTCCAGCAGCAGCACCTTCAGGCCGCGCTGGCCCGCCTGCGCGGCGCAGAAAAGGCCGGCGGCGCCGGCGCCGATGACGATGGCGTCGAAGGAAGACGGGGAACTCATGGACCGTATTCGAACACGACGCCCGCGCGGTCCGGCCGGGCCGCCGCAGCACCGTGCCTCAGCCCTTCCAGACGAAGGGGAACTTCAGCTGCTTGAAGAAGCCGTTGGGCACGTAGTCGCCCACCACGCCGTAGTGCTCGGGCCAGAGCCTGTCGCTCTTGACCGCGGTGCCGAAGAGGTAGTCGAGGAAGGCGTAGTGCGCGGCGTAGTTCTTGTCGATCGCCTCGTCGTCCTGGCTGTGGTGCCAGTGGTGGAAGTTGGGCGTGACGATGATGTAGCGCAGCGGCCCCAGCCGCACGCTCACGTTGCAGTGGTTGAACACCGCCTGGAAGCCCACCACCACGATGTAGGCGTCGATCACTTCCTTGCTGAAGCCCAGCACGTAGATGGGCGCCAGCACCAGCGTGCGCGTGATCAGCAGCTCGAGGATGTGCTGACGCGAGCCGGCCAGCCAGTCCATGCTCTTGACGCTGTGGTGCACGGCGTGCAGGCGCCACAGCAGCGGCACCTCGTGGTAGCCGCGGTGCGTCCAGTACTGCACCAGGTCGGCCACCAGGATGATCAGCAGCAGGCCGGCCCAGAAGGGCAGGCCCGCGATCCAGCCGCGCACGCCGTCGTTGGCGGCCCAGCCGAAGAAACGGTGCACCATCAGGTTGGTGGCCAGCAGCACGAAGCCCACGATCATGTGGTTGACCACGAAATGGTGGAAGTCGGTCTGCCACTCGGCGCGGAACACCGGCTGGTCCTTGCGGTGCGCGAACAGCTTCTCGATGAAGATGAAGATCAGCGAGGAGCCCAGCAGGTCCAGGATGAACCAGTCCAGCCCGATGTAGGGCGTGCCGTCGGCGAAGTCGTTCACCGGCACCTTGTGGCCGCCCAGCAGCGCCGAGATCACCACCAGCAGGAAGGCGATGGACGAGAGCCAGCGCGTGCGGTTGAAGATGATGTTCACCAGCGAGAGCCCGCCCGAGACCACCATGGCGGTGAGCAGCACGTAGCGCATCACGTCCACGTTGTAGCTCTTGCGCAGCTCCGGCGTGCTCAGGTACTGGGGGAAGTGGAACACCAGCACGCCCAGGAAGCACAGCGCCGCCAGGATGATGGCGATGGTGCCGGTGACCATGCCGTGGCCGCGCCGCAACTCGCCGTGGCTTTCGGCGAGTTCGTTGAGTTTCTCGAGTTCGAGCATTGTTGTTTTCTCCTCGCTCCGTCTGCGCCTCGTGTGGATCGAGGCGCGACGGATTATCGGCCTCGGCAAGCGGCCCAGGGAGGGAATAGTTACACCGGCGCGCTGCCGGCTCGGCTCAGCCGCCGTTGGCCAGGCGACGGGGCAGCTGCGCCTCGGCTGCCGCGACGCCGCCAACGACGTCACCCACCACGATGACGGCAGGGCTGCCGAAGCCTTCCTGCGCCAGGTCGTTGGCCAGCCGGCCGAGGGTGGTCGGCAGCTGGCGCTGGTGCGGCAGGCTGGCGTGCTGGACCACGACCACGGGCGTGTGCGCATCCAGGCCATGGAGCAGTTCCTGCTGGATGTGATGCACGCCGGTGATGCCCATGTAGATCACCAGGGTGAGGCGGGCGTCGCGCGCGGTGGCGGCCAGCGCGCGCCAGTCGGTGGGGTGCTCGGTGGCCGCGTGGCCGGTCTTGGCATGGCCGGTGACGAAGACGACGCCTTGCGCATGGTCGCGGTGCGTCAGCGGAACGCCCAGCGCAGTCACGGCCGCCAGGCCGGCGGTGATGCCGTTGATCACGCTGCATTGGATGCCGGCCTCGCGCAGGTGCTCGACCTCCTCGCCGCCGCGGCCGAAGATGAAGGGATCGCCGCCCTTGAGGCGCACCACGTTCTCGCCCTCGCGCACCGCGGTGATCATCAGCTTCTCGATGAAGGACTGGGGCGTGCTCTTGCAGCCGCCGCGCTTGCCCACGTGGACGATGCGTGCGTCGGGCTGCGCGTAGGCGCGGACGATCTCGTCGCTAACCAGGTCGTCCACCAGCAGCACGGTCGCGGCCTGGATGGCCTTCACGGCCTTGAGCGTGAGCAGCTCCGGGTCACCGGGGCCGGCACCCACCAGCTTACAGCTGCCTTGGAGGGAGGAGGAGGCGAGAGGGTTCATCGCGTCATGCCGCCTGCGGGGCGGGGGCCTTGTCGTGGGAGGAATTGGAATCGGATGCCGTGCGCATGCCTTGGACCAGTTGCAGCACGTGGCCCACCTGGCGCGAGATGGCCTCGGGCACCGGCAGCGCGCCCTCGAGCACGCGGCGGGTGTAGCCGACGGTGGCGGGAAGGTCGAAGTCCTCCGGCAGCCCGGGCACTTCGGACAGCGTGCCGGCCTGCTGGGCCTGCAGCTCGATGCGGCGGCCCTGGATGAAGCCGTCCACCTGCGCGGTACGGCGCGGATCGGCCACGCTCTCGCCTTCGAGCCCGCGCGAGAGCAGCGCATTCATCTGCATCAGCGCAAAAGTCTCGGCCATGGATTCCGCATAGGCCGGGTGGGTGTAGCTGCTGATCAGCAACTGGTTCGATCCCTCGGCCGGCAGCATCAGCTTGACGACGCTGTGGCCGGGATTGCGCAAGCCCACGACCTGGCGCACGTCCAACAGCCGCTTGAGGCCAGGGCACAGCAGTTCGGTGGAAACATGGGCCAGCTCGCCGTCGGCCAGTGCGCGCACCGAAGACAGAGGCGCGATGCCCATCGCTTCGAGCACCGAGGCGGCCGTGACGCGGCGCGCCTCGGTCTGGCTGCCGTGCAGCACCACCGGCAGCCCTTCGCGGGCGAGCAGCAAGGCGAGGAGGGGCGTGAGTACGGGGAGCTTGCGCGCGCCGTTGTAGCTGGGGATCACGATCAAGGGCTGGCCCGCACTGGCGGGAAAGCGCGCCAGCCGCTCGTGCGTGGCATCGAGGAAGCCGCCCAGTTCTTCCGGTGTCTCGCCCTTGATGCGCATGGCCAGGCAGAAGGCACCCACCTCCAGGTCGGTGACGCCGCCGTCCAGCACCTGGCCGAACAGGTCGCGGGCGTGCTCGCGCGTCAGCGGCTTCGCGCCGCGCGCACCGCGCCCGATTTCCTTGATGTAGTGGCTGATTCCCATGATGGCTGGCTGCAATTGTCCCGCAAGGCTTATGCCAAATCCGTGGGGTGCTTATGCCCCCACGGGCTCGCGGGATGCCACCACCAGGCGGATCTTGCGCTTGAGCTCGGGCACGCACGAGCCGCAGTTGGTGCCGCAGCGAAGCGCGCCCTGCAAGGCGGACAGCCGCTCGCCCTCGCCGCCGCTGCCGCATTGCAGGGCCTGGTCGATGGCGCTCTCGCTGACGCCGAAGCAGCTGCAGACGGTCTTGCCGGTCGAGCGAACGCCCGCCGGCGCATTCGGCCCCGGGCGCAGCAGCTGGCGGCCCAGCGACTGCGCGGGCAGGCGCTGCTGCAGCAGCGCCTTGATCCAGGCCTCGGCGCGGGTGTCGCCGCCCAGCAGGAAGGCCTCCAGGTGCGCGTTGCCACCGCCCTCGCGCACGAGCCGCGCGGCGCGGCGCTGGCCCAGGCGCGCATCGGCATAGCGGATCGCGTCGGCGCCAGCCAGGCCGAGCAGCGATTCGATCTTGGCGAGCAAGGCATCGGGCGCCGGGTCGTGCCCCGCCGCGCGGAACAGCACGCCGGTGCGCTCGCTGCCGCCATCGAGCGCGCTGCCCGCGCCGAAGGGGACGCAGCTGGCAAAAGGGAATTCCTTCATCAGCGCGCGCAGCCCCAACAGCGTTTGCAGCGCGCTGCCCTCGGGCAGCCAGGCGGCGGCCAGCAGCGACCAGGGCAGCTCGGCCTTGAGCACCTTCACCGCCGCGTGCTTCAGCTCGGGCTGCTTCGAGTCGGGGCAGTACGCGGGGCTGGTCAGGGCATTGATGCCGGCCAGCGGCTCGCCGGCGGAAGCGCGGCCGCCCAGAAACTCCCCGCCCCAGTGCATCGCGACGAAGGCCTGGTTCGCGCCCAGCTCGTGGCTGGCCTGGGCTGGCAGCACGATGCTCCCGCGCCGCGAGGTGAGGTAGACCAGGTCGCCGTCCTGCAGCTTGCGCGCTTCCATGTCCTGCGGATTGAGCTGCACCGCAGGCTCGGGCACGTGGCCGAACAGGCGCCCCAGCGTGCCGGTGCGGCTCATGCCGTGCCACTGGTCGCGCAGGCGGCCGGTGTTGAGCGAGAAGGGGTAACGCCCCTCCGGCAACTCGGCCGTCGGCTGGTAGGGCGCGGCGACGAAGCGGGCGCGGCCGTCGGGCGTGGGAAACACGCCGTCCTCGTACAGGCGCTTGCGGCCGCTGGCCTGCCCGGCCGGCATCGGCCACTGCTGCGGGCCCTGGGCGTCGAGCACCGACCACGACAGGCCGGTGATGTCCAGGTCGCGCCCGCGGGTCGACTCCCGGTGCTCGTTCCAGATCGCCATGGCGCCGGCCTCGCTGTCGGGCTCGTAGGGGAAGAGGGCGGCTGCGCCCGCCTGCCGCGCCGGCAGCAGGGCTTCGAGGCGCCGCGCGAAGTCCACGGCAACGGACCAGTCGTGCCGCGCCGCACCGGGCGGCGGCACGGCCGGGCGCACGCGCGAGATGCGGCGCTCGCTGTTGGTCACGGTGCCGACCTTCTCGCCCCAGGTGGTGGCCGGCAGCAGCAGGTCGGCGTAGGCGCAGGTGGCGGTGGTGGCGAATGCCTCCTGCACGACCACCAGCTCGCAGCGCTCCAGCGCGCGGCGCACGGTGCGCTGGTCGGGCATCGACTGGGCCGGATTGGTGCAGGCGATCCACAGCGCGCGGATCTCGCCGTCGGCCGCCGCCTGGAACATCTCGACCGCGGTCTTGCCCGGCTTGGCGGGAACGTCCTGCACGCCCCACAGCGCGGCGACCTCGGCGCGGTGCGAGGGGTTGGCCAGGTCGCGATGCGCCGACAGCAGGTTGGCCAGGCCGCCCACCTCGCGTCCGCCCATGGCGTTGGGCTGGCCGGTGAGCGAGAAGGGGCCGGCGCCGGGCTTGCCGATCTGCGCGGTGGCCAGGTGCAGGTTGATGAGCGACGCGTTCTTCGCGGTGCCGCTGGACGACTGGTTCAGGCCCTGGCAGTACAGGCTCAGGGTGGCGGCCGAGGTGGCGAAGAGGCGCGCCGCCTCCAGCAGGTCGGCCTCGGGAATACCGCACACCTGCGCGGCCTTGGCCGGCGTGCAGTCGCGCACGGCTGCTTCGATCGCGTCGAAGCCGCTGGTGTGGGCGGCGATGTAGTCGGGCCGCGTCCAGCCCTCGCGCAGCATGAGGTGCAGCATGCCGTGGAAGAGCATCACGTCCGTGCCCGGCAGGATCGGCAGGAACAGGTCGGCGATCTCCACCGTGTCGGTGCGGCGCGGGTCGGCCACCACGATCTTCATCGCCGGGTTGGCGCGCCTGGCGTCCTCGATGCGGCGGAACAGGATGGGATGCGCCCAGGCCGTGTTGCTGCCCACGATGAACAGGCACTGCGCGTGGTCGAAGTCCTCGTAGCAGGCCGGCGGCGCGTCGGCGCCCAGCGTCTTCTTGTAGCCGGCCACGGCGCTGCTCATGCACAGGCGCGAGTTGGTGTCGATGTTGTTGGTGCCGACGAGGCCCTTGGCCAGCTTGTTGAAGACGTAGTAGTCCTCGGTCAGCAGCTGGCCCGAGACGTAGAAGCCCACCGCATCGGGGCCGTGGTCGCGGATCACCTGGGCGAACTTCATCGCCGCCGTGTCGAGCGCGCCGTCCCACCCGATGGCCTGCGGCTCGCCGCCGCGCTGCAGGCGCTGAAGGGGCTGCAGCAGGCGCGTCTGGCGCGTGATCTCGGCGCTGGCGGTCAGGTGCAGGGTCGAACCCTTGGTGCACAGGCGGCCGAAGTTGGCCGGGTGCTGCGGGTCGCCGCGAACGCCGGTGATCTGCGCGCCATCGGATTCGATGATCACGCCGCAGCCGACTCCGCAGTACGGACAGGTGGATCGGGTCTCAGTCATGGGGGCCGCCGAACATCAGCTCGTCGCGGATGCCGCTCACGTCGCTGCGCTCGCGCAGCAGCTTGAAGTACCAGCCGCCATCGGCCGTGTCGCCGTACAGGCAGGCGCCCACCAGCTTGCCGTCCTTGATGACCAGCTTCTTGTAGACGCCTTCGACCGGATCGCTCATCACGATCTCCTCGCAACCCTCGCCGCCCATGAACTCGCCGGCCGAGAAGAGGTCGATGCCGGTCACCTTGAGCTTGGTCGAGGTCTGCGAGCCCGCATAGCGGCCGATGCCCATCTGCGCCAGGTGGTTGGCCGCCACCTGCGCCTGCTCGAACAGCGGCGCCACCAGGCCATAGGCCACGCCGCGGTGCTGGGCGCATTCGCCCACCGAGTAGATGCGCGCGTCGGTCACGGTCTGCATGGTGTCGTCCACCACGATGCCGCGCTCGCAGTGCAGGTGGATCTGCTGGGCCAGGGCGATGTTGGGTCGGATGCCCACGGCCATCACCACCAGGTCGGCCGGCAGCTCGGTGCCGTCCTTGAAGCGGATCGCGGCCACCCGGCCTTCGCCGTTGTCCACCAGTTCCTGGGTCTGCGCGCCGATCATGAAATTCAGGCCGCGCTCCTCCAGCGAGCCCTGCAGCAGCTTGCCGGCGACGTCGTCGAGCTGGCGCTCCATCAGCCAGGGCATGACGTGCACCACGGTGACCTTCATGCCGCGCAGCATCAGGCCGTTGGCCGCCTCCAGGCCCAGCAGGCCGCCGCCGATGACCACCGCATGGCGGTGCGTGCGGGCGGCCTCGATCATGTAGTCGGTGTCGGCGATGTCGCGGTAGGCGATCACGCCCTTCAGGTCCTTGCCGGGCACCGGCAGCATGAAGGGGTTGGAACCGGTGCACATCAGCAGGCGGTCGT